>MCHG01000003.1_pt1 | contig 652498 bp, 589 predicted proteins | sample 787351 | NCBI WGS metagenome assembly MCHG01 (sample SAMN05430296, study PRJNA330682) | permafrost metagenome | biome: Cold desert; feature: permafrost; material: soil; isolation source: enrichment culture inoculated with soil incubated with H2/CO2 at 20 degrees... ... | reverse complement strand
AATACAATCACCACCGGCCCCACTCAGCCATCGGAGGCAAACCCCCGATCAGCCGATTAACCAACCTCCCCGGTCAGGACACCTAGCGAGGCTGAACGCCAAGCTCTGGCGGGCGGCGATCGTCGCTGGTCGGCTGCTGATCGTGGGAGTCGTCCTGCTTGCCAGCTGGATGCGTTGGTTGGACGCCCAAGGGCAGCTGGGTCCAGGTGTAAGGGACTCACTTCTGCCAATCGTTGTGGTGCTCTGCCTGGCCCTCGGCCTCGGCTGGCCGTACCTGCTGCTCCCGGTTGCCCCGCGCCGTCTCTTGCAGGTCAAGGACGGCTTCGTGCTGGGTGGCACCGTGTTGGGCACTCGTCGTGTGGCGGTGGACGGCCTGACGCTGCGCTCGTACTGGTTCCCGCTCACCCGGTGGCCACTCGACGGCCAGATTTACCTTCTGCGCGACCCGCGGGGCCGAAGTTTGCTCCTTCTGGAGGGGTATGCCGATCGCTCGGCGGGCGTTGCCGTCCCCGATGCTGCGCGCAGCGTCACTCCGGACGTCTCCGAGCTGCCATCCTTCGGTGCGCTCATGGAGTGTGAGCGGCAGCGTCCGATCACCGGACGCGAACGACTGTACCGACGTCGAGCGCGCGTAGGCGCTTCAAACGCATCACCGCGCGCTGTGAGATCGGCTCCGCCCAGGCCGCTATGGCCTCCGACATCGACACCCGGACAGCTCCATTGAACTTTGAGCCGCGCATAACCAGTCTTGCCAGCTCCAACGGATGAACCGCAGCCGAGGCGCGCGAACTGAAAGGCTTCGGTTAGGATCACGCCGATGAGGTGGAGGTGCTGGTGGTCGCAGAGGCGAAGCGTTGGAGGATCCGGGACGTCATCCTGGCTCTCGTTGCGATGCATCCGGGGACGACCGGCTACGACTTGCGGGCCGTGATCCGTGATTCGACGAGCTACCTTTTCGACGCGTCGCTCAGCCAGATCTACCCGGCGTTGAAGGAACTTCACGGTGCCGGTCTGATCGAGTTCGAGACCGTCGAGGTGACCGGTGGGCCGAGTCGCAAGCTCTATTCGGTCACGCCGGAGGGCACGGAAATCCTCACCGCGATGCTGGCGGAGCCAATCGACTTTCCACCCAACTTCGGAGCCTTTCGCCTTCTCTTGCTTCGCCTGGCGCTGATGGGTTCATCGGAGACCTCGGAGATCCAACGGATCTGTGGGCTCGCACGTGAACACTTTCGAGCTGAGCAACAGCGGATCACTGCGGGAGGCATCGACCCGGCCGGGCGATACCTTCTCGCGGCCCCGGTCGTGCGGCGCGGATTCGAGCAGGTGTGGAAGCCCGAACTCGCGTTCATGCTCGACGACCTTCAACGCAAGATCGACTGGATCGAGGCTCTCATGGTCTCGCTGGCGGAGGAAGAGAGTAGTTCGCAGAGTTGACGTTGGTACGCATTGCCATGCGGGCCTGGTGAGATGGGGCTCCGATTGGGCGATGCGACCGCTGTTTAATAGTCGACTCGAACGTCGCCCAACCCTCACCCGTGGGCGCGGCCCATCGTGGGTTCTGGGGGTACTTCGCCATCTGACGCGGTCCGGGGTGTCCTGCGGTGCCGCGTCCAGATCTGGCGACCACTGGAGGAGCAATCACGGGACAGGGCCGATTTCGCCTGGCTCGTAGGCCGTAGCTATCTGTTCCCGTGGCGCAGTGAGTGCGCGGCGAGGGTTGCGCGAGGACTCCAGTTCAATGGTTGGAACCATCGCCCAGGGGCGCCTCACCGAAGAGCGGTCGCCCTTCGTGCGGCCGCTCCTGAGCGGCACTCCAGTGGGCTCGCGGGCCACGATCTACAAGATGTCGCCTAGTTGCGGCCAGGCTCGACCATAGATAAGATCCTGATACATCACATCCTGTCATAGTCGACGGATGTCTCCCAGGCGCACGACATCGTCAGTCGTGGTCTGGCACCGAACCGAAGGAGAAACTCATGGCCCTCCAGTCGAAGGCCCAGCCAGTCGTGATCATCGGAGCCGGAGGCGCCGGACTCTCAGCGGCGTACACCCTTCACCGCGCGGGAGTCGACTTTGTCGTCGTCGAAGCATCGGATCGAGTCGGAGGTCGCATCCGCGATGTAACCCGGCAGGGCTACACCTTCTCCGGCTCGGCGCTCATGACGGAACCGCAATGGGCCACCACGTTCAAGTACCTAGAAGAACTCGGTCTGATGGACAAGGTGGTAGTCACCCCCTCGCAGACCTACGCCTTCCCTCGAAACGGCAGGCTGAACTATCTCACCATGGGCAAGAAGATGACGTCGCGCGACCTCCTCCGCCTACTCCACTTCGGCCTTCGCGGGCTACCACCCAAGGCCTACGTTCAGTTGGTTCGGTTTGCAGCGGCCATTCGGCCGTATCTCAAGCAAATGTCCAGCTCCGAAGGCCATGACTTCTCAGCCTTGCGTGAGCTGTCGGGCACAAGCGCCAAGGATTTTGGTCTCAAACACGGCGGACCTGAGTTCGTTGACCGGGTCCTTGATCCATTCCTTCGAATGATGGTCCTCGCGCGTGCCGAGGAGGTGAGCGTCGCCCACCCGATTGCTCTCTTGTCGCTCATGCAGGGGATGTGCACGCTTCAAGGCGGTTTGAGCCTCATTCCCGAGCACCTCTATACCGAAGTCAAAGATCACGTTCGGCTTTCGACCAGAGTCAACCGGGTGATAATCGAAGACGGCACAGTCACCGGCGTCGACACGTCCGAGGGGCTCATCAAGACAGATCGAGTTATCTGCGCGACCGACGCGGCTACTGCATTAGGGATCATTCCGGAGATGTCCGATGAGCAACGAAAGGCGCTGAGTACCTGCCAATACAGCCATTCATACAGCTACATGTTTGGTGTCGATCATCGATTTGTTCCGAAGAACTTCCTTAGTGTCCTCATCCCAGCGACAGACCGATCATTCCTGACCCTCATCGGGGATCTCAACGCTGGTTGTTTCGGAGAAATGGGCCCGGCCGGCACTGGAGTCATCAGGATCAATACCGCAGGCTGGCACGACGACAAGCTCACCAACATGTCCGATGACGTGCGCCGCAAGTGCGTGATCAACGAGATTCAGCGCTACTTGCCGGAGTTTCCGGATGAGCCGACCTGGACGGAGTCGATTCGATTTGATCGGGCCGTCAATCTCGAGTCGCCGGGACAGTTCGAGGCAATTCAGGAGCTGCTTGCCCACCACATGAATGATGTGAAGGGCCTCCACTTGGCCGGCGAGTACCTGTTCCTTATTGCCTGCACGGAGGGCGCCTTCGCCACCGGTCGGGCAGCAGCACTCGAGCTTTCCAACCAGGGTTGACCGCGCAGGGTCATGAGCTTGGCTGACCGGATTGGGCATCGTCACTAGGTCGACCACGCATTCCAACCCTCGAGACCTCCAGAGTTCTCGAGGGTTGGGCCCGGTGCGCGCGTATTCAAGGCGTACCGGTCAGAGTTTGCCGGTGTGGTCGCCGAGGTCCACGAGTTACAACGAGACGGCGGCTGCGGTCATCGCCTCGAACAGCGGTGTCATTGGCCCCCAGGTGGTGCACCTCTATTGCACCCTTATCCTGCGGTCGGGTGCGGACCAGTGCGTACGGCTGCGGTGGGGCGTCGAATGTCGTCGCTACTAGTGGCGCCACTGAAAGCCCGGCTGACTAGCCGATTCGGTTGATGCGGCCCTAACCGTTCCCACTTCCTTCAAGTCCAGTTAGGCCCACCAGATCTCCATGAGATCCCCCGCCCACTTCCTCCGCCCCGATGCCGGGCTCGCTTGGCCTGAACAGGTGGTCGCAAGTAGGCAGAAATGGGCCCTCACATTGCACGACACGCCGAGCAAACTGGCGGGCGAGGCCAATGACACGGGTCAATTGATGCTTCGGGGCGATCCGCAGGTTGTCCTCGAAGATGTACCAGGCCGGCTACATCGGGCCGGACATCGCTCAACACCACGCGCCGGGAGCTTTTCACCGCCAAGGCTGACGCGGAGGGCTGGCTTGCTCTGGAGCGTCGGCTGATCGAGTGGGACGAATGGATGCCGCCAGCGCAACGGGGGGCTGGCATGGAGCGGGGCAATGTGTGCGTGCGGTCAGTGCGGTTGTTGGAGCGCGCGGTTCCAGACTTCAACGAGGCGTCGGACCGCCGGCTCCAATGCCGCCAAGTCGCGGCGGTAGATGCGACCCTGGGCGAGGCGAGTTGCGAAGGTCTCGAGCAATGTCGCCTACTGGCCAGCTGGTGCAAACGGAGCCGTGCGGACCGCCTCGCCACACTGACGGCGGCGCGAAACCGACCTCAGGCCGCAATCCGTCAAAGAGCCATTGGTTAGGTGGGCAGGGCGTTGACCGCCTCGGACGCCGGTCAAGCCCTCCGGGCCGACCGCTTGCGTTGCACCGGCGAGACCCCAGGTCGGTGTGGTCCAGCCACGGCGACCGGTTGCCTCACCGTGCGGCCGGTTCGGCTACTTGGTCGGGATCGCGGCCAGGATGTCGATGACGTATGCCTGGGCGGCGGTTCCGTTGGCTTTGTCGGCCGGATAGAGCAGCAATAGGCGTGAGCCGACCCGCTTGCCGACCGTTGCGCCGCCGCCGCCGGAGGCGACCTGCTGGTAGGAGCTGGACCAGCTGGAGGAGGTCTCGCCGCCCCACTTGCGAGTCACGATGTGGTAGAGCAATGAATCCGTCTTGGTGACGACCGCGCCGGCGCCTTCGGCGAGCACGATGGCCTCTTGCTGGGTCGGCTCGGCGGCGTCCGCGGCTATGGACAGTGTTGGTTCCTGGCCGAGTTTGCCGGTGACGGTGATGCCCGCGGGCAGGGTGGCCTGGGTTGGGGTCGCGGAGGTCAATGCCTCGGTGGTGACGGTCGTGGTGTCGAGGATGTCCGCCACGAAGACCAGCGTCGAGCCGGCGGGGATTTTGTCCTGCTTCTGATCGCCGTAGCCGTAGTCCGGGGGAATGACGATCAGCACGCGGTCGCCAACCTTCGTGCCCGCCAGCCCGTATTTCCAGCCGTCGATGACCGCGTTCAGTGCGAGGCTCGCCGGTTTGCCGGAGTCGTAGGAGGAGTCGAACTTGGTGCCGTCGCTCCACAGGAAGCCCGCATAGTTCACCTTCACGTAGTCGCCGGCAGCGACGACGGTACCGTCGCCGGCCTTCAGGGTCTTCACGGAGATGACCGTGGGCGCCTCCGATGCGACTTTCGCCATGGTGGGTATGCCCTTGGAGCTGAACGTGATGGCGGGCAGTCTGCCCTGCGGATCACGATCGACCTTGGGCGCGTCCACGGCGGTGCCGGCACTGGCGCTGGCTGACCCCGACGGCTGGCTCGAGGTACCGACAGAGGCCGTGCACGCCGTCAGGGCGAGGGCGAGGGCGAGCACGGCGGTGGGCAGTGTCTTGATTCTCATGTCAGGTAGGTGACTCTCCGCAGTCGCAGGTGGGGCTGCATCGGGGCATGGATGGCAGATTTCCCCTCGCCAAATCCGATGTGGACAAAGGCTGCCGTCGGCAACGTTAGCCACCGGGCCTATGAACAACCTGTGGGGAGGTGGTGGGCTGGCTGGCGGCTGGACCCACACCATCCTCACGTCGGCTGCGTCCATGAGTCCAATTGCTTCGTACACACTGGACGGGTCTTGCAGACTCGCATACATCGCCGCAGGCACCGCGTGGTTCGGCCGCCGATCGCGAGTTCTCGCGGCTTTGGGGTAGTCGGGCTCGTCAGCTGCCATGCCGAGATGTCAGGTTCTTGGCTTGTTGCTCATGCGGTCCCCCGCAGATTGGAGCAGTTCCTTGGTGCAATAGATGTGTTCTGAGATGAGCGAGCTTTCGGAGGTTGTGGGGATGATCAAGGCATTCGGAAATTGATCTGCAGTTGGCAGGGCAACTCTGACTAGGGGCTTTGCCCCAGTAAGTGAGCTTGCACCGCATCTGCACCCTGAGGGGTGCGCACCAGGCGCCCCGACCGGCGCTTCCAATCACGTGCCTCACTGCTGCGGTTGGTGACTCCGATCGAGGTCATTGCGGCGCGAGGAGACAGCGCGCGTCCGGGTGATCGGCCCTCCTTCTTGGCTCGGTCTGAGCCTGCGAGGCAACGGGATCAGATGGAGAACTGTTCAGGAGAAATGACCGGGCGGAGCGCCGATTCGACCGACGTCGTTGCGAAATACCTGCGAAGCCCATTGCGGGTCACCGTATTGCCGATCGCTCCCATGATCATCGACTGGTCGAGCGACAGGTGCCAGCGCGAGATCTTCCCCGAGCGCGTGCCGACGGCGTCGTAGAAGCCGCCGTGGCCGTAGGCACCGAGCCCGTTCTGGATCCCCAGGAGGTTCGCCGTTGCCTCGGCCGGCGCGTGCAGCATGGCCAGGAAGGAAGCGTGCGGCGTGACGACGCCGTCGCCGTAGCTCCTCGGAGGTTTTAGCGGGTCGTATTTGGTGCTCTCCTCATCGCTCAGGTAGCCGTCCGGATTGAGGCCGAGGGCGTCCACGCCGTATTCGCGGTAGCCGCCGTACGGGTCGTTCGAGGGCGAGAAGCCCCAGTAGCCGTACCCCGCGTCAACCATGCCGTGGTAAATCTGGGACGCGACGTGGTTGGGGTGGTTCTTGCCCCACGAGCCCGGTGCCCAGGTCGCTTCGGGTACGAACAGGTCGGGCATGAGTTCCTCGAACATCGAGCCACCCCAGCCCGGAACGACGTGCAAACCGTCGGAATACGGGTAGCGGTAGACGCCCTCGTAGACATCGACGCCCAAGTAGGTGCGGGTCTGACCGATGGGGATCATCTCCTGCCAAGTCCAGTCCGCTGGGAAGGTGCGCCAGGTTGCGTAGTAGGCCCCACCGGGAATCTGCCCGCGCATGATGCCCAGGTAGTTGATCATCCGGCTCTCCGACACGGCCGTGTCGTAGTGGTGGTTCGCGGTGTACCAAACGTCGGGCCCGCCGACGCCGTTCAGCGGCGGCGACTGGAGCAGATCGGTGCGGTCCGGATTCGGCGCGGTGTAGAACCCGCCGTAGTTGGCCCCGGGTTGGCGCGCGAAGGAGCGGTCGAAGAACACGTCCCAGCGCATCGGCGTATAGAGCGCCAGGGCGGCCTTGCGATTGGACGGGTCGGCGTTCGCCACCACCCACAGGGCGGCACCGAGCCAGCCCATGTCGACGCTGGAGACAAAGGGGCGCACCAGGTTGCCGTTCTCCGGCCAGGTGGTCAAGACACTGCCGTCGCGCACGTCGTACCAGTTATAGAACATGCCCGACGGCGTGTGGCGCTTCATGCGGGCGAGGGTCTTCAGGGTCTGCGCGATGCGTTGGCGGCTCTGGCCAGGGGTGATGATGCCGAGGTCGCGCGCGACGATGCAGCTCCACAGGTAGCCGCCGATGTTGGTGGGAGAGGTGTTGTGGACGCGCCCGGTGAGGGTGCCGGGGATCTTGTCAGAAACCAGTCCGGTGCCCGGGTCGGCCATCGCGACCAGCGACGACCAGGTGTCGGATGCCCAGCGGATCAGCTGGGAACGCTTGGCCGGGTGCTTGGCGTTCGCGGGCGAAGCCGCGAACGCCGGGGCGGTCGGGAAGGTCGGGAGGACGAAGCCCGCGGTGATGGCGGCGCCGCCGGCGAGGAACTGTCGTCGGGAGGAATCCGAAAACTGGTACATGAGAAAACTCCTGGGGGTGGTGGGGACGGGCCGGCCGGACGTGGGCGGGGCAACCGGTCTTCCGATTCACTGTATGCCGGTCGCGATGTCTTTGACCGGGCATGGGAAAACCGCTGCTACCTCAAGGCTGGCTGAAACTGCCGCCGCACCCCCCGGCCTAGACTGAAAGAGGTTCAACGTGCTCCAACTTCAGCCGAAAGGAAGACGATGACCACCTCCAGCCACACCATTCCCACTCGCACCCTCGGGACCACTTCGGCGGTGCAGGTTTCCGCGCTCGGGTTGGGCTGCATGGGCATGAGTGAGTTCTACGGCGCCCCCGATGAAGCCGCCGGCATCGCCACGATTCGCCGTGCCCTCGATCTGGGGGTCACCCTCCTCGACACCGCCGACATGTACGGCCCCTTCACCAACGAACGTCTGGTCGGCCGCGCCATCGCCGGACGCCGCGATGAGGTGCAACTGGCAACCAAGTTCGGTAACGAACGCCTTCCCGATGGCACCCGGCTGGGCATCAATGGACACCCCGAGTACGTTCACAAGGCTTGCGACGCGTCCCTGCAACGGCTGGGCGTGGACGTGATCGACCTTTACTACCAGCATCGAGTCGACAAGTCCGTGCCCATCGAGGAGACCGTCGGAGCCATGGCCGAACTCGTCTCCGCCGGCAAGGTGCGCCACCTTGGCTTGTCAGAGGCATCACCGGCGACGATTCGCCGGGCGCATTCCGTCCATCCGATCACCGCGCTGCAAACCGAATACTCCCTGTTCACCCGTGACCTGGAGGACGAGATTCTGCCGACCATTCGTGAGTTGGGCATCGGCCTGGTGGCCTACTCCCCCCTCGGCCGCGGCATTCTCACCGGGGCGGTGCAGGTTGCTCCCGAGCTCGACTCGCGCAATACCGCCTACTTCCCTCGTTTCTCCGGGGACAACCTTGAGGCGAACCTGGCCCTGGTCGCTGCGCTCACCGCACTCGCTCAAGCCAAGGGATGCACCCCCGGACAGCTGGCGCTGGCCTGGGTGCTGGCACAAGGCCTGGACGTGGTCGCGATTCCAGGCACGAAGCGAGTGGCCTACGTCGAGCAGAACGTCGGTGCCATCGGCGTAGAACTGTCCGAAGACGACCTTCGCGCGCTGGAGGAAGCCGTCCCTCGTGGGGCGGTGCAGGGGGCTCGCTACGGCGATCTGTCCTCGATCGACAGTAACGACTGAAGGGCTCCTTCGGGCCAACCTGCCGTCGCCAGCAGACGCCGTCTGGCGCCACGCACCGCCATTGCGCCCTATCCGTGCAGCAGACTTCGCAGGTGACCAGTGTGATTACTGTGCTCGCGCCGGACTACCAGGTGATGGGGCCGAAACGGTCGATGAACCGGCCGGTTCCGGCCTCGGGTGACTCGGTGGCGAGGGTGACGATTGCGTCGGTGCCCTCGGTGGGGGTCTGGGTGCCGCGGTGGCTATTGAGATCAGTGGCGGTGTAGCCGGGGTCGGCGATGTTGAAACGAATCTCGGGTAGGGCCTTGGCGTACTGGGTGGTCAGCATCGTCACGGCCGCCTTCGATGAGGTGTAGAGCGGGGCGACAATCTGCGACTCGACTCGATCGGGGTTGTGGGTCAGTGCCAACGAGCCCATGCCGCTGCTGACATTCACAACTGCGGGGTGCTCCGACTTTCGCAGCAGGGGTAGGCAGGCATTGGTTACGCGCACGATGCTGACGACGTTCGTCTCGAAGACGCGCTGGGCATCCTCACCTGTGAACTCGTCAGCCGACGCATGGCGACCGGTAATGCCAGCGTTGTTGATGAGGACGTCGAGGTGTCCCTCATGTGCCTCGATATCGGCCACGGCGGACGCAACGCAGGCATCGACCGTGACGTCGATCTGTACGAAGCGGACGCCGAGCCGTCCAGCGGCCTCCTTTCCTCGGTCGAGGTCGCGGGAGCCCAAGACCACGATGTGGCCGAGTTCGGTCAGGCGACGGGCGGTCTCGAAGCCGAGGCCCTTGTTTGCCCCGGTGATGAAGATGACGTTGTTCATGCACCCACACTCGGGCACTTCCCGGTCATCAGCCAGGGAAGGCTTGACGATAGGAAAGGCCGTACCAGGATCGGCGCGGGCCGGCGCAGCACAATAGAGAGGTGAACGCCGACGAGACCTCACTCGGACCAACGCTGCGGGCTTGGCGTGACCGGCTCACGCCTGCGACAGTCGGCCTACCGGTTGGGCGGTCGCGCCGCGCTGCGGGCCTGCGCCGTGAGGAACTCGCGGAGTTGGCGGGAATGTCGGTGGACTACATCGTCCGTCTCGAGCAAGGCCGGGTGACCACCCCGTCAGCGCACATCGTGGCGTCGCTGGCTCGGGCCTTGCAGCTGACTACCGGCGAACGTGACCATCTCTATCGGCTTGCCGCGCTGCAGCCCCCGACCGACACCATGGTGAGCGAGCACATCCCACCCGGCATGCAGCGTGTGCTCAACCGTCTGGGTGAGACCCCTGTTGCCGTATTCGCCGCTGATTGGCGGCTCTTGTGGTGGAACCGGAATTGGGCTGCCCTGTTCGGTGACCCGCGAGGAATCGAGCCGGACGAGCGCAGCCTGGTGAAGACGCGCTTCCCCACGCCTGCAGATCGTGGCCGGCTGGCGCTGTGGCCAGTAACCGCCTCGAGCGCTGAGGCATCAGATCGCGCCATTGTCGCCGACCTGCGCCGGGCATCGGGGCGCTATCCGAACGACCCACGCCTTTCGGCCCTGATCAACCGGAGCCTGACCGGCAACGCGCGTTTCGCCCAGCTGTGGCGCGAAGGGGCGGTCGCCGGACACGCCGAGGACCGCAAGACCGTCTATCGCCCCGGCATCGGAGAGATCACGCTCGACTGCGACGTGCTCAACGACAGCGATACCGACGTGAAGATCGTGATCTACACCGCAATCCCCGGCAGTGAGGACGAGACGAAACTCGCCCTGGCTCGGGTGGCCGGGGAGCCTGCCCGTGACCCCGTCGAAACACGGTGAGGGAGGGCTTGATCAGCTCCATCTGGGCCGTCCCCATCGCCCGCATCCGCTTCGCCGGGTACGTCGCCGACGGTCAGAATGCCGGTGTGAGTGGCCGAGCCAGCCTGCTAGCAGGCGCTGCGACGCGATCTGTTCCACTCGTCTCCAGCTAAGCGACACAATCTGGAGAACGACGCTGTCGGGTCAGTAGATTCAGCCGCCGCGAAGCTTGCCCCGCTGTTGCACCCTTGGCGTGCGGTCGGCTGTGGATCAGTGCATACCGCTGCGGCAGCCCCAGGCGCCTCCGAGATTGAGGTGCTCTACTCACGCGAGGGCTCCGCTGCGCACCACCTACATAGGTACGCCGGCGAAAGCGATAACCGTTCCGACCGCACAAGCGTCTTCGGAGAGCTACTCAAGCATCGATGCTTGGCCCAACAGGACCCGCCCTTACGCCGGCAAAGCGGCCGGCACGGACCTTCATGTCCTGGATCCCCTGACAACCTCCATCCGCTCGACTCAGGCCCAGATTGCCATGGCACCTAATCCCGCCAAGTACAACCCCGTCGACGGCAACGGGCCGGCGGCCAGCGCTCTCCTGTTGGCCCGGTGGAAAGCCGACGCCGGTTTCGACGGGCGAGAAAGAAACAACGCTCCCATACTCCCGCACCGCACAAGATCTAATCGAAATCACCCGTGCGCGACACCGGCTGAAATCGACACTCACCTGTCGATACGCCCTGCCAGGACGCCGCACCTTGAAGGTGCTCCTTGCTCAATCCCGAATGTGGCGTCAACAGCCGCATGCTCCTCAGCCAGGGACACTTTCGTCGCTGAAGACACAAACGCCCCGTGAAAGCCCGAGTCCGAGTCGCTCGGACCCAGGCGCCGGCGTGTGTCCCGCATCAGTCGAGCGAAACAGGCTCCCAAGGATTGACACCACACCGGGACCTAAGCAATGATTGCATCCACTGAGACGCTGGAGTCTCACTCAATGAGTCGAAGGGCTAGGAGTATGGATCCATCGGATGGGGTAACCCAGCGGGGGCTGCGCAAGGGTGCGATCGGTTTGGTGAGCCTGACCACAATGGGCGCGGTCATGATGAGTCCCGCATTGGGCATGTATGGAAACTGGGGGCCGATGGCGGCACTGGTAGGGAAGCCAACGCCGCTCGTCTTCCTGGCGTCTCTGGTCGTTGCCATTCCAACCGCTATCAGTTACGCCCTGATGTCCCGCGAGATCCCAAGCTCGGGATCAGCGGCCACGTGGACGAGAAGGACCACCGGCCGGCCTATGGGCACGTGGCTGGGTCTCATGATGGTCATCTATTACGTGATTGCAGCGATCATTCAACCAATCTTCTTCGGAATGTTCTTCAACGACTTCTTAGGATTGCTCGGCGTTCGAGACACCGGAATCGGAACACTCATGATCGGTCTCATCCTATTGTTGTGTTTCGGAGCATTTCTAACCTACCGCGGCATTCAGGAATCTACGAAGGTCGTGGTCGTTGCCGTGGCGATCGAGGTTGCCACAGTGCTGGCGCTCTCAATCACTATCCTGGTGGTGGTCGGATCGAAGGGTGGCTTGAACGCTGAGCCGTTCGACCCCGCCCAGATCCAGGGCGGCCTAAACTCCTTCCTCCTGGCAATGATCCTGGGGGTTTTCTCCTTCACTGGATTCGATGTCGTGTCCACGGTTGCCGAAGAGGCAAAAGCACCCCGCAAGCTCCTGCCCAAGGCTACGCTCCTCGCCGTCGGCCTGGTTGGTGTCTTCTGGGCACTGAACTCGTATGCTTTTTCGGTAGCGATTCCAGTTTCCGAGGTGAAAGAACTCGCTGCCAGTGGACTCACGGCCGCAACGCCGATTGCCCGCCAGTATTGGGGGATGGGGAGCATTCTTGTCATTATTACGGCTCTGACCGCAGTGAGTGGCGTGTTTGTGGCCTGCGTGACAGGGGCTTCTCGGGCTATTTGGGCCCTTGGGCGCGAAGGCATGCTTCCCTCATCCGTAAGTAAGGTGAGTCCGAGGCGTTCGACACCTACTAACGCTCTCCACATCACATTCGCCGGTTGCGCAGTCGGAGGTATTGGAATGACCCTCGTGATGGGCAACGGAATCGATGCCTTCGTCTGGTGGGCGAACAGCCTCAGCTTCTTCGCCTTAATTACGTATGTATTCGTGAACCTCTCGGCGTTGATCTACTTCCGTCGCAACCCCGGGCGAGGCAACACATTTGCAACGCTCGTTGCTCCCATTTTGGGCATCGCGGTCGACGTGTATCTACTCTATGCGGCGTTCTTCCAGACACTACTGGCGGCGGGTTGGCGCATGGGAACTAGTATTGTGGTCTTCGGATTGGCGGCAGCTGTTCTTTGTGCCGCATTCATGCTGGTGAGACGGAGGCATCAATCAGTTGATCTCGATGCCGAAGACGAGTTTGTCAGCGTAGAGCTCTAACCTCAGCGGGCTTCGATAGAAAGTCGCATGGCCCTCTCCCTTCACGCTTGGTCGCGTCAATGATGCCACCAAGCGTGAAGGGGCGGATGGGCTTGGAGAGTTTATGGCCGCGGCAATCCGCAGACTCTATTGCTTCGGCGAGAGTCAGGTTCGCCTAACGATTCAGAAGAGAAGGTGTTAGTAAGTGAGTTCACGTTCGCGATCGCCTATGGGTGACCAGTACACCATCACGTGCGAGTCAACTTCAGCCGACGTTACGCAGGTAGGCGCGACGTTAAGGGCACTGAGCACGCAGGGTGTCGAAGTTCTCGCCGGCTTTGGGGCAAACGCCGACTGTTGTGACGCTCGGGGGCAGGTCTTGATCCCATGGGCGAACCGAGTGAAGGACGGCCGTTGGACGGACTCACTTGGCCGGGGTCATCAGTTGCCAATAACCGAGCCCTCGCTTGGACACGCTATCCATGGGTTGACCCGCTGGTTGCCGTGGGAATTGGAAGAGCGTCACGCGGATAGAATCACCTTGTACACACATGTGGCACCACAGGATGGTTGGTCGTCAACAATTGGCTGCCGCCAGACCTGGGCTGTTGACGCAAGTGGTCTGACGTCCTCAACCAGTATTACGAACCTTTCTGCCGCTGAGTGCTCGCCCTCCTTCGGTGCTCACCCATATCTCGCAGTGGATAGCAATTGTGTCGACAAAGCAGTACTAAATGTGGGCGCTGAGTTAGTATTCTTGACGGACGATAGAATGATCCCAACCGGTATGATACCGGTCGCTGGCACGAAATTTGATTTGCGCTCAGATGTCATAGTTGGATGTAGGGAATTGGACCATTGCCTCACTGGCTTAGTGCGCGATGAGATGGGGCGCGCTCATGTTCGACTTCATCGCGCCTGCGGCGTCGTTGATCTTTGGTTCGACATTACGCTTCCTTACGTGATGATCTATACAGCTCACGATATCGAGGAGTCCGGTCGGCGGCGCCAGAGTATCGGGGTCGAGCCAATGAGCGCACCGCCCAACGCTCTCGCGTCTGGGTGCGGCCTTACGCGGCTCGCGCCGGAGCAAACAACAACATACCGATGGGGCATTACGCTATCTCCCGATGAGCAGGGACGCTCTTAGTAAGTCATAAAGGCTCAGCGCTCGAATAGCAATCTTGCAGTATCGCGGCGAGCAAATGCCACCTTTGATGCGCAGAGGAAGATCTAAGCGAAGGTTTGGGAACGTTTCGCGACACACCCACACGGCTGGCCCTCGCGAGGTTTGAGATCAAGATAGAGGTCGGTGAATCATCACCGTGCGCGGTTCGCGTAGACATCCGTCGAATTGCAATGGTGCGATACACCTCGGATAGAGAGACGCAAAGTGAAGAAGCACATGGAACTTTGGGATGCGCTTGCTTTCCATAAGGTACTCCCGGTGATCGTGCTGGACGATGTAGCCGGAGCCGACGGACTCGCACGAGCACTGGTCGCAGGCGGCCTCCCCGTTGCAGAGGTAACCCTTCGAACGTCGGCCGCAATTGGTGCGATTCGGATAATGGCCGCGCGAGAGGACCTGCTTGTGGGTGCCGGCACTGTGGTGACTGCAGCTCAGGTGGATGCTGCTGTCGAGGCGGGAGCACGTTTTGTGGTTTCGCCAGGCCTATCCCGTGCGGTTGTGGCGCGGTGCGAGCGATACGGCGTGCCCTGCCTACCGGGCGTAGCAACGCCCACAGAGGTCATGGCTGCGATGGACCTTGGGTGCTCCACGGTGAAGTTCTTCCCGGCTGCCAGTTTTGGGGGTCCTGAATTTCTCGCGGAGCTCGGAGGACCGTTCAAAGGCGTCAGCTTTGTCCCAACCGGGGGCATCAAGCCTGCGGATTTGGCGACGTACCTTCGCCTTCCTGCCGTGCTGGCAGTGGGCGGAACATGGATGGTGCCCAGAAGGGTCATTGCCGCCCAGAATTGGGATCGAGTCAGGACCCTTGTCGCGGGCGCGGTGGAGGCGGCAACACCGAAGGGTTCACTCGATGAGCGAGATTAGTAGCAACAGTGTGACTCCGGCGGCTCCGCTGCTCACTTTGCGAGCGGCGAGCTCCTGCGCCTTTGACGCGGTGGCGTTGGGCGAGGTGATGCTGCGTCTGGACCCAGGCGAAGGCCGCATTCGGACTGCCCGAGAGTTTCGGGCCTGGGAAGGCGGCGGTGAATATAACGTGATCAGGGGGTTGCGCCGCGTGTTTGGACAGCGCACGGCTGTCATTTCAGCTCTCGCCGACAATGAAGTGGGACACCTTATAGAGGATTTGATCCTGACCGGAGGCGTCGACACTTCGCAGATCAAATGGTTCCCATACGACGGAATCGGTCGGTCCGTGCGCAACGGACTCAACTTCACTGAACGAGGATTCGGACTCCGCGGGGCGATCGGCATGTCTGATCGTGGCCACACTGCGATATCGAAACTTACCCCCGAAGACGCACATTTCGACCACCTGTTCGGAGAGCTGGGAGTTCGTTGGCTCCACACCGGAGGAATCTTTGCTGGCCTTTCCGGCTTGTCGGCAACTACGGCCTTGGCTGCTGTGAAAGCGGCTCACAAATACGGAACAGTTGTCTCGTATGACCTGAATTATCGCCCCAGTCTTTGGAAAGCAAATGGTGGAAGTGCTCGTGCGCACGAAATCAACACCGCAATTGCTCCCTACGTTGATGTCATGATTGGCAACGAGGAGGATTTCACAGCGGCACTTGGTTTCGACGTGCCTGGTATGGATGAATCAATGGAGCACCTGAGTATCGATGGTTTCGCGGAGATGATTGACGATGTATCCAGAGAGTGCTCGAATCTCGCTGTCATCGCCGCCACCATGCGTGCAGTCCGCTCCGCGACTGTAAACGACTGGGGCGCTGTTGCGTGGTCACGCCCGTCGGGACTAGTCCGCGCGACGCAACGTGATGGGCTCGAAATCTTGGACCGCGTGGGTGGCGGCGACTCATTCGCCTCGGGGTTGATTTTCGGTATTCTCAGCGGGATGGATCTGCAAGAAGCGGTCGACATCGGAGCCGCACATGGCGCCTTGGCCATGACCACACCCGGTGACACCTCCATGGCTAGTCTCGCGGAGGTGCTGAAGCTCGCGCGGGGAGGAACCTCCCGTGTTGATCGTTAGGGATGGTGACCATAGTGCGCTTCCAATCCTCCTCAGCGATTCGGGCTCGCCCTGCGGCTACGTTGCCCCTCAAATGCGCCCACTGATGCGTCAATCGGCGCACCCAAGGTCGCGTGGGCGACTCTGGTCCGGCACGGGCATGGCCCTGTCTTGCGAGGGTCAGTGATGCGGCCGGGGTGACGAGTGCCGCGGACCAGGAAGGGCTGAAGCCGTTTGGCTGGCTCACGCACCGTCTAAGCCCAGTACTGATCCAGGCGTTCGCGAGAACCATGGTGCGCTAGCGCCGATGAATGATCTCAGCCAGCACTGAATCGACGACGCCGATTGGGCCAAACCCAGTGCATCCTGACAAGTGCACGGCCGCCCGAGTCAAACGCTGATGGCCTCACTAAGAGCCGACGCCGCGCTGGCAACGCGTCGACCCCATCGCTCGATCTCGTGTGGGGGCATCCGGCCCGAGACTGACGAGAGTGAGATCGCGCCGACGACGCGCGTCTTGCTGTGAATCGCCGCAGCCACGCAGACTCCGGAGGGCTCGGACTCCTCTTCGTCTATCGCCCATCCACGCTCGGCGGCCGACAGGACATCAACTTCCAGGGCGGCAAGCGTGGTCTTCGTCCTCGGAGTGATGGAGGGGTATGGCTCAGGCGGAAGCATCGACACCCATTGTCCGCGGGGCAACGCGGAAAGAATCGCCTTCCCTACAGCGGTCGCGTGCAGCGGCACGTCTTCGCCTACTGTCGTCGAAAGCCGAAGCGGGTAGGTGCCCTCACGTGTGTCGGCCCAACGCAGCCTCGAACGGTGAAGGCCGGCTAAATTGATGGTCTCTCGCGACTCGGCATGCAACTGATCCAGGGTCTCCGATGCAATATCGGCCAGAGAGCTCCCGGCCGCACCTGCGGCTATCCGATGCACCGTTGGCCCAATCGTCCAGTCTCGGGCCTGAGGCCCACGCTGGACGTAACCCAACGTCTCTAGCGTCGAAAGCATGCGGAAGATGGTTGCGCGCGAAACCCCTAGCTCGCCGGCCAGCTCCAGCGGCGAGAGCCGCTCGGTGGCAACCAGTTCCAGCAAACGCAGACCCCGCTCAAGGATGTCTGACATCAAGCCCTCCTCACGCACAGCCTAGCGGGCGCATGGACCCGCGCCTATATCCCGCAGTCGCACTCAGTGCGCCCATACAGGCTCACTCATTGACACATCAGTAGCGCCTTGGTAGCGTTGAAGTCATCATTGGAAAGTAGTTGATGAGAAGGAGACGGCATTGAGCTTCGCACCAGAGGATGACAACGGGTGGCAAGGATGGACGTCGGCGCTTTGTGCAGATGCGCTAGACACGGTAGGAGCTCGTGCTCAATGCCTGCCCCCAGATATTCGACTCGTAGACGCCTCACTCACTCTGATTGGCAGAGCATTTCCCGTAATGTCAATTCCAGCTACTGATCCGGTACCCGCGCGGCCCTACACCGGCCTCTTTGCTGCACTCGATGAAGTCGGCGCGGCAGAGGTATTCGTATTTGCCACCGGCGGATCCGACGCTGCTGGAGTCTGGGGAGAGCTCATCACGACAGCGTGCAAGGCTAAAGGCGTAGCGGGAGCCGTTACGGACGGCCTCATCCGCGATGTTCAGCGTATTCAAGAGAGCCATTTTCCCGTGTGTGCTCGTGGGGCGACGCCCTATGACAGCAAGGGACGCATCGATGTCATTTCGCACGCCGTCCCGGTGACGATTGGAGGTGTCTTGATTCGGCGCGGAGACGTGATCGTCGCCGACGCCGACGGATGCTGCGTTGTACCACGAGAGCACGAAGAGGCGGTACGACTTGTGGTCTCCTCGAAGAGCCAGACCGAGAACCTTTTCCGAAAGGCCGTCGCAGATGGGCTTCCTGCCTCGAAGGCCTTCGCCGAGTACGGAGTCCTCTGAATGATCAACGAAGCTGAATGTGGAGACAGAATGGACCGTATTAGCTATGGACGCCTCGCTGGGTTCTCCACCGTGGTGACAGGGGCGGCTGGGGGCATCGGATCGGCGATTGTCTCACTTTTCGCGGCTGAAGGAGCGCAGGTGGTGGCCGTTGATAGGGATGCAGACGCGCTTCAGAAAACCTACCCAGAGGAGCGACCGGAAGTAATTCAGCGATGGATCATCCCGTGCCTCGCTGATGTAAGGGATGCGGATGCATACATTGCGACCGCGCTCAAGCATTGCGGGAAAATCGACGCCCTCGTATTAAATGCGGCCGTGCAGGTTATGGGTAGCTTGAAGGTTACAACCCCTGACGACTGGGATTCGATGTACGAGGTCAATGTGTGCGCCGCCGCCAGTGCAATAAAGGCTGTAGAGCCGTCTATGAGCGCGAGATCTCGCGGATCGATCGTGATCACCTCCTCCCTGCTCGGAATGACCGGAGATCCCGACCTCGTCATGTATGGCGCAACCAAGGGGGCGTTGCAGTCGATTTCGCATGCGGTGGCGGCCGGCCTAGGACCCAACGGCATTCGATGCAACACCATTTGCCCTGGGGACGTTGATACGCCCATGGTTCGCGAATTTTTCGATTTCCAACCTGACCCCTCCGCCGCGCGCAAGGAGATCGAACAGCGCTATCCTTTGAGGAGGATTGCACAGCCACGCGAAGTCGCTCAGGTAGCGCTCTTTCTCGCTTCTGACGACTCATCATTCATTAGCGGTTCCGACATTGTTGTCGACGGCGGCCTACGCGCCAGGATCTACTAGAAGAGGAAAAGCAGACGTGCGAAGCTCAGCATGGTTCGATGGCAGAGACGTGGCAGGCTTTCTTCACCGAGCGGCCATGTCCGCGAGTGGGATAGGACGCCACTCACTCGCCGGGCGTCCGGTTGTCGGAATATGCACTTCTCAGAGTGAACTAGTATCATGCAATCTACATTTTACACAGTTGCTAGGTGCGGTCAAGCGAGGCATTAATCTGGCCGGCGGAATCGCAGTAGAGGTTCCCACGATGTCCTTGGGTGAAAATCTCCTCAAACCCACAGCGATGCTTTACAGAAATCTTGTGGCGATGGCGGTAGAGGAGTCCATTCGAGCATATCCTTTGGATTCTGTGGTGCTTCTAGCCGGTTGCGACAAGACAGGTCCGGCGCAGTTGATGGGTGCAGCAAGCGCGGACGTGCCTGCCATTGTGTTGCCCGGCGGACCCGCCACCCCCGCTCTATTCGAAGGCAAGCGTCTCGGCTTCGGCACTGACACATGGAAGTATGTCTCCGAGGTCAGGGCCGGAACTATGTCTCTCGAAGAATTCGAAAAGCTCGAAGCCGCAGCAATGCCGTCGATGGGGCACTGTCCGGAATTTGGTACGGCAGCGTCGATGGCTGCTGTGACTGAAGCGCTTGGAATGAGCATGCCCGGATTCGCCGATATGCCGGCAATGGATTCGCGGAAGCATCAGGCCGCCGAGGCGACCGGGCGACGAGCGGTGGAGATCGCTCACGAGGATCTGCGGCCGCGCCAAGTCTTGACGGCAGAAGCGTTCGACAATGCCATCACAGTTCTCATGGCGCTGGGCGGATCAACGAACGTCGTCCTGCATCTCCTCGCACTTGCGGCACGTGTGGGAGTTGACCTGTCGTTGGACCGATTCGACGAGATTTCCGCTCGAAGTCCGCTCATCGCAAATCTGAAGCCCGTCGGCACGCACCTCTTCGAAGATCTGGTAGGTGTTGGTGGCATTCCGTCCGTGCTCAAGATACTCCAACCACTACTAGACCTAAATGTCGTTGGCGTGTCCGGCGAGCGCCTGGGGGATGCACTGCAGCGAGTTGATGTTGTCGCCTTCGATGACCCGAACGGCGGTCCAGTGCTCAGCTCGCTCGATAGTCCTTTTGGATTATCGGGTGGGTTGGCGGTGCTCCACGGCAACCTGGCGCCGTCTGGAGCACTGATCAAGCAGGCTGCGGCTACTCCCTCCCTGCTACGCCATGAGGGACGCGCGGTGGTCTTCGAGGGTATTGAAGACTTGTCGAATCGTATCGACGACCCAACCTTGGAAGTAGAGAAGGACGACGTCCTGGTGCTTCGTAATGTGGGGCCTGTCGGCGGTCCGGGAATGCCTGAATGGGGCCTATTGCCAATCCCGCAGTACCTGGTCGAACGGGGCGTACGGGACATGGTGCGTATCAGCGATGCTCGAATGAGTGGGACCGCGTTCGGAACCGTCATTGTGCATGTCGCTCCAGAGGCAGCCGTGGGCGGGCCATTGTCCCGGATCAGGTCGGGAGACAAGATCCGACTCGACATCGACATCAGGCGGTTGGATGTAATGCTTGATGCGCAGGAACTGGCGAGTCGACCAATAGTCTCAGCATGTCCAGTGCCGGGGCGGGGCTATCTCGGGATGTATCTCCGAACCGTGCTTCAGGCCGACCATGGCTGCGATCTAGACTTTCTAGCCAGCGCGGACTTCAAGAAGGACAACTTGCCCTCGGGAATTCTTCGGGGATGGCATGGGGGTTGGTGACGCTCATCGACTATCGCGAGATCCTGGGTGAGTTAGATCCCATCGCTCTCAGGTCGTATCGGCGAATGCGGCCTATCGCTACGAGTTCATGGTAGATGCGCATGACCTAAGTCATATCGGCGACTAACGGACGTTTGATTGAAAGGCTCCTTCCGAACGGAGTTGTTCCCGTTTATTGGCGGGCTTGGCTGCTGGTAAAGACCAACCGAGCGTGATCGACCCCCTCCTTCAAAGAACTGGATTTGCTGGGTGGAAGAACTCGACCCAACTGGACCAGTCCTGGGTCGAGCCGCTCGAGTGGTCACCGTAATTTGACGCTGCGATGGAACCTCGTCGCAGCGCGCCGGACGCGATCGCCGCTACACACGGGACTGAACACGCAGCGATGCCGTTCTTGCAGCTGCGGTCCCACCCGGGGCGCATGGGGCCTCGCGAGCGCGACGACCACCAGCGCAAATGGGTCGATGGTCCACCAGTAGCCGAAGCGACGCTCACCTTGCTTGGCGTTGCAGCGTGTGTCTGGGATGGGCCATGGCGACCCACGGCACCCGCCCCTCAACCAACCAGTCCCGCAGGGAACTTATCCGCTGGAGGCCCGGCAGGGCTGAACGCCGAGAAGGTTGCGTCGGCGCGGCTCGAACTCAAGGTCCATCTCTGGGGAGGCCAGTCCCCCAACCCGTACTGAACCTAAGGAGCTTCACAGGAAACGCCTGACCGCGCGACAGCGAATCGGAGCAACAGTGGAGGTGGAAAGAAGAACTGCTGCCCGACGCCCTCGGTCCAACCCACCCCGAGACCTCGCTTGGCGGTTGAGGCGAACTCAGGAGGCGATCCCCGTGGCACGGGAGTTCCACAATCCACCGGGCTGGCCGGTTGCTCCGGCCGGCTGGTACCCCGCAAGTACCTGGCGACCAGATTCATCATGGCCGCCGCCACCACCGGGATGGGTCTTTTGGACCGATACATCTGTTTGGCCACAGCTGACCCAACCGATGCAGCCGCCGGCGCCCGTCCCGGCCCCGAGCCCACTAGCTCGTGCACCACTTACGGGGTGGTTGACGCGCCTGGCGTGGATTCCCACCCTCGTCTTCGGGATCGCCGCCTATCTGATCGTGTTGCAGGTGTTGCTCGCCACCCAGAACCCCAACCTGTTCCCCACCCTGCTGTTCATCGGGGCGATCACCGTACCGGCGTCGGTGCTGATGCTGGTCTACGGCTTGGGCCACCGGGCTGGGCACAACGGCGGGCTGGTTGCCGCCACGGCGATCGTGGGCGGCATCATCGGCGTGATCAGCGCCAGTGACCTGGAGTCGTCGGTTCTGGTGGGAACGCCAGGGACGGGCATGATCGCTGTCGCCGTGATCGAAGAGACGGCGAAGATGATCGTCCCGCTGGTGATCTTTCTCTTCCTGCGCCGCCGCTCGCCCGGGCTGGGGGCCATTCTCGGAATCGCCTCCGGCGCCGGCTTCGCCGTGCTGGAGACGATGGGCTACGGCTTCACCGCACTCTTGGCCACGGGCGGCAATCTCGCCGCCGTAGATCAGACGTTGGTGTGGCGGGCACTACTTTCGCCAGCCAGCCATGTGGCCTGGACGGGCATCGTGGCCGCTGCACTGTGGCGGACGGCCGACCCGCGACGATCCTTCCGGGCGCCGCTGCTGATCGGCGCCTTCGTGACCGCAGTCACACTGCACGCCACCTGGGATCTCACCGATGCCACCGAGGTGCAAGTGGCGGTGGCGGTGGTCAGCCTGGCGGTGCTCATCATCGCGGTGATCACCGGCGTCCGCACTTCCCGTGGGGAGCCGATCCTCCCCCGGGCCCAACCGGTGATGGCCGCACCGGTGATGGTCGACCAGGCAGCAACCCCGTCCGTGATCGCTCCCGAGAACACCCGGTTCGACACAAGGCGGTGGGCGGGCTGAGCTCGCCTGGCGCTTCAGGAAGCCGCTTCGGATGAGCATCGCGCCACTAGCATCGAGACAGCTGTGAGGAGGAGTCGTGATGCCGTACGCCGAACTGCACCTTCATCTTGAAGGCACGCTGGAGCCCGAGCTGGCCTTCGAGTTGGCCGAGCGGAACCACCTCACCTTGCCGTGGCGCGACGCCGAGGATCTCCGCAGCCGCTACGACTACGGCTGCTTGCAGGACTTCCTTGATCTCTACTACGCAAACATGGCTGTGCTGCGCACCGAGGCGGACTTCGCCGATTTGACCGACGCCTACCTGGCCCGAGCGGCGCGGGCTGGCGTGGTGCGTGCCGAGGTCTTCCTCGACCTCCAGGCGCACACCGCGCGCGGCGTCCCCGCAGCGGTGGTGTTGGCCGGGGTGAGCGACGCGTTGGCCCGATCCGAGGCGGACCACCAGGTGAGTTCAGGGCTGATTCTGACGTTTCTGCGACACCTCGACGCCGCCGACGCCGAACGTGCCTACGACGCAGCACTTGCCACTGGGGTGGAGCTGCTCGGGATCGGGCTGTGCTCCTCCGAGGTTGGTTTTCCGGCGGCACCATTCGCCCCGCTGTGGGACCGGGCTCGCGCCGACGGCCTGCACACCGTCGCCCACGCCGGGGAGGAAGGCGACGCGAGCTACGTGTGGGAGGCGTTGCGTGAGCTGAAGGTGGAACGAGTCGACCACGGCATTCGGGCCATGGAGGACCCGTCCCTGGTTGCCTACCTGGCCGAGCATCGAATCCCGCTGACCACCTGCCCGCTGTCGAATGTGCGCCTCAAGGCGGTACCGGACCTGGCCGCCCACCCGCTGCCGGCGATGCTGGACGCGGGCCTGATCGTGACGGTGAACTCCGACGACCCGGCCTATTTCGGCGGCTATCTCGATGAAAACATCGCCGCCGTACGGACCGAATTCGGCCTCGATGATGCCCAGCTGGCCACCCTGGCAGCGAACAGCATCGAAGCCTCCTTCCTTCCTCCGACACAGAAAGCTCAGCTGCTGGCCGCAGGTGGTTAGGGGCTCTGCGGGCCCGATTGTCCAAACCACGACTGTGGGCCGACCAAGTTGGCGAAGTCGTGACCCACCAGGTGGCAGCCGATGCCACGTGCACCACACTGGGGGCATGGGCGCAACCAGGCAGAACGACCCGGTGGGAATGAGTGTCCGCTCGCGCCTGCTGATCACCATGCTGGCGCTGATGTCTGCGGTGCTGTTGGCCGCCGGGGCCACCGGCTATCTCTTGGAGCGGATCGCGGTGGAGCGATCAGCAGCCACCCAACTGGATCGGGAAGCCGGGGAGTTCGCCAGTCTTGCTGCGACCGCGGTGGATCCAGAGACCGGTCGGCCGTTCGAAACCACGTCCGCACTGCTGCGAACCGCCATTCAACAGCGGGTGCTGGGGACAGCTGATGGAGTCCTGGGAATCGTGGCCGGCAAGATCGAATGGACCGCCTACACCGGGGTGGCGCTGCGGCTGGAGGACCATCCCGATCTGGTGGCCGAAGTCCTGAAGCACACCGCTGAAGCCACCACCACCCAGGGCCGGCTGAGCACCGAAGGCCACGACTTCTTGTATTTGGTCATGCCAGTGCGTAACGGCTCCGGCGGCGAAGGCGGCGCCCTGGTACGAGCGATTGATCTGACTGTGGCCTACCGTCCCCTCGATGCCACCTACGCCTGGTATTCGGTGGCGGCGCTGATCGTCGCCCTGCTCGCGGGCCTGGTGGCCTGGGCGGTGATGGGCCGCCTGCTCTCCCCCATCGCTCGGCTGCGGGAAGCCGCCGACTCGATCGGCGAGGACGACCTGACCGGGAGAATCCCGGTGCGAGGTAGCGACGACCTGTCAGCGCTCACCGCCACCATCAACCGGATGCTCGACCGAATCCAGACCCTGGTGGAAGGCCAGCGGCAACTTGCCGACGATGTGGGGCACGAGCTCCGCACACCGCTGACCATCTTGCGCGGACATCTGGAACTACTGGACGCCACCGACCCCGAGCAGGTAGCGGCCACGCGCAGTCTGGCCCTGGAGGAGATCGACCGGATGAATCGGTTGACCGATGACCTGATCCTGCTGGCCAGCTCCCAGCGCTCCGACTTCGTGGTGCCAGCGGAGGCCAACATTGCCGAGTTGACTGATGAAACCTTCGAGTTGGTCGGCAAACTCGGCCATCGCCGTTGGGATGTGGACGCCCTTGCTGAGGTGAAGGTGAAACTCGATGCTCAGCGAATCCGGCAGGCCTGGCTCCAGTTGGCCGACAATGCGGTCAAATACTCCCCCGCTGATTCGTCGGTGGCGATTGGCAGCGAAGTGCGCGGTGAACACCTGTGGTTGTGGGTTCGCGATCATGGGCCGGGCATCGCCGAAGCCGAGCAGTCGCGAATTCTCGAACGGAATACGCGCGGACGGTTCGCCATCGCCTCGGGACGGCAAGGGCGAGGATTGGGACTCGCCATTGTCACCAAGATCACCACCGCTCACGGCGGACGCCTGGACATCTCCCCAGCTCCCGGCGGGGGCAGTATCTTCGCCCTGGTGTTGCCCATCCACGACCACGAAGGCCAGCAGGTGAGGTTATGACTCAGGTACTGATCGTCGAGGACGAGCCACGCATCGCCTCCTTCGTCGCGATGGGTCTTCGCGCAGCCGGCTTCACCACTCACATCGAGGAATGTGGAGCCCCGGTGGCTGAACTGGTCAGCACCGGAGATTTCGATCTGGTGATCCTGGACGTCGGCCTGCCCGACCTCGACGGCTTCGAAGTGCTCAGCCAGCTTCGCGAGCGAGATGCCACCATTCCGGTCATCATGCTCACCGCCCGATCGGCGGTGCGAGATCGCGTCACCGGGCTTGAGGGTGGCGCCGATGACTACGTAACCAAGCCCTTCAGTTTTGAAGAACTCCTGGCCCGGGTCCGTTCTCGGCTGCGAGTAGCCGGTCAGGACAGTTCGCTGAGCCTGAGTCACGGCGAGCTCGAGTTGGATCTGCGCACCCGGCGAGCCGTCAGCGGCGGCCGTGAAGTCGAACTCTCGGCTCGGGAGTTCTCCTTGGTGGAGGTGTTTCTGCGCCACCCCGATCAGGTATTGAGCCGGGAACAGTTGTTGAGTGCGGTGTGGGGCTATGACTTCGATCCAGGATCGAATGTGGTCGACGTCTACGTACGGTATCTGCGCCTCAAGCTCGGCGCAGAGGTGATTCAGACCGTTCGCGGCATGGGCTACCGGCTGGCGTAATCAGCGCGCTCAGCCTCGCCCCGGATTCGGGTTGGGTGCCGGCCTACCCTCCTGCCGCCTGGTGGCATCCGAGGATGGTCCCTTGCTTGCTTTGGAAGTGGGGTTGGTGTGGGTGGAGTTCGGGGTCGCACCACTGGAAGCCTGGGTCGAGGCCGGCGGCAGCGATGGCGTCCCGGCGGGCGTTCCACTGACACCAGGGGTTGCTGAGGCGGTGTTGATCGTGATGGCAACGCGGGGGGACGGCTGACCGCCGGCGAAAGCTCCGTTCGAGGCTGCCAGAATCGCAGCGGCGACGATCCCGAGCGTTCCGAGCGTCAGCATTGCCGCAACGGTTCTGCGCATCGCAACCTCCTCCGATCCCGGCCTCAGCATGTCACCGCCGGGTCGCAGGGAGCTAGTGTGCGCCCGCGACCCGACAGTGGCGCCAAGCCGGTAGTGGCCTGGGCTCAGCGCCCGTGCTTGGCCGAACCGCTCGGCGAACCGGTCGGGGTTTGGGTGCGTAGGCGAGCCTGGTCCTGATCCGGGGTGCCGTCGCAGCCGTCGCTGCAAGAGCCGTCGCGAGCCTGGGTACGAGTCCGCACCTGTACCGGGGTGGAGGTGCCCGTCGGGGTTGCGGTGGCGGTTGCCGTAGGAGTGGCGGAGGTGCAATCGGTGCAACTGCCGTCGCGCAGCCGGTCACGGGTCTGATCAGTGGTCTTGAGCTGGGTGGCTGTCGGAGTGCCCGTGGGGGTTCCGGTGGGTGTTCCGGTTGGAGTACAGGTGGCGTCCCGCACCCGATCCTGCGCGCCGGCGGTGGCCGCTACCCCCGGGCCGGACGCCTGCGCGATGCTCGGCAATGCCGCCACTCCTGCGCCCAACAGGGTTGCGGCCGCCAGACCTATGAGGACCTTCTTGACGATCATGATTGATACCTCTTCTGTGCTGGATGCTGGATTACATCTGGCTCCATTACAGAAGTGGTCGGTGAGACCGGGATTGGATCACGGTGAGAGGTCTCTCATCAACCAGAATCCCGGTGCCGGCGGTGCGCCCGGCACCACAAGCCTGCTCACTCCTGGTGCAGGGCGGACACCACGTCGAGCTTGGCCGCCGAGCGGGCGGGGCCGATCGCGGCCAGAACGCCGAAGACGATGCCGACGACGACGGTGGCCAGCAGGCCCGTCCAGGGGAAGGCGTAGGGCATTTGCCAGCCGACAGCGCTCATCGCCACCACCAGGGCGTAGCCCAGCCACAATCCGGTGATCGCGCCGAAGAATGTGCCGATCACCGAGAGCAGGAGTGACTCGGCCATCACCATTCGGCGAATCTGGCGCCGGGTGGCGCCGACGGCTCGCAGCATTCCGATCTCGCGGGTGCGTGCCAGCACGCTGATCGCCAGGGTATTCACCAGCGCCAGCAGGGACGGCAGCGCGAGCGCGGCCACCAGCACGTCGAAGATCACGATCGTCTGACTGAAGGTCTTCATCTGTTCGGCCAGCCAGGTCTGCGACTCATACAGCCTAAACGCCGGGTAATCGGTCACCACCGACTGAAGTCGGGCCATGGTGGTGGCCGGATCGGCACCGGCGGTGCGGTTGGCCAGCAGCAACAGATCAGAGGTCACATTGAAGTCGCGCGAAAGGTTGTCCTGCGAGGTGTACAGCGTGGACAGTTTGGCGTTCAGGTAGTCGTTGCCGACCCCAGCCAGGTGGTAGATCCGGGTGCCGTTGGGGGTGTCGAGCTGCATTTCCTGGCCGAGGACCAAATTGTGTTGAGAAGCGTAAATGCCGTTGGCGATCACCCAGCGTCCGGTACGAAGCTGTGTCACCGCAGCATCGGAGGAGCCGGAATTCCAGTCGAAAGAGGCCACCTTCAGGTAGTTGTCGGGGTCGATGCCGATCACCTGCAATTGGCCGCCATCGGCTTTGGCCATGCCCATCCGCAGGGTGGAAACCGCGCCGATACCTGGTACCGCCCGCACTCGTTGGGCCAGTTGGGGACCGGCGGCTACATTGCCCTGGGCCAAAATGATCGACTGCGGAATCAGCAAATAGTCCGAAGACAACGACTTGGTCAGGTAGGTGGTGAAGCCGGCGAAGATCGAAGTCACCATGGTGATCATCGCCACGATCGAGGCCAACCCGAGCATCACAGCGGTCACCGTCACCGCGCTGCGTCCCGGGTTGCGCTGCAGGTTGCTGCGGGCGATCGCACCTTCGCGGGCGAATATCTTCTCCAGCGGACGCGAGGCCACCTCGGCGATCGGATTCACCACTGCCGGGGCTACCAGCGCGATACCAACCAGGAACACCACCGCGCCCAGTCCCACCAGATTGGCCGATCCGGCCATCAGCCCGAACAGCGAAGCCACTCCTAACCCGACCCCGATCCAGGCGCGAATGCCAACCCTGCGGGCGTACACCTCGCCGAGTTGCGGACGCATCGCCTCCATCGGCGTCACTCGACCAGCCGCCCGTGCCGGCAGAATCCCAGCCAACACCGTCACCCCGACCCCCAACAGGATCGAGGTGACCCAGGTGGTCGCGGTGAACTGTGGCCCACCGATGGAGAAGTGCAGCACCGTGGTGAAGATCGGGGCCATCGCGGCGAACATGGCCGCAGCCAGTCCCCAGCCGGCCAAAATGCCAAGGCCGGTGCCGATGATGCCCTGCAGCAGCGATTCAGCAAGGAACAGCCCCATCACGGTGCGCCGGGAGGTGCCGATCGCGCGCAACATGCCGATGTCGCGACGCCGTTCTGCCACCACCGTCCGGAACGAGTTCGCGATGATGAAACCGGCGGTGGCCAGGGCGAAGATGCCGAACATGTTGAACGCGAAACTGGACACTTGCAGGGTGGCCAACAGCGAGGACTGCGACGACAAACCACCGACCTGATAGTCGGGCCCCAGCATTGCCGCGACAGCCTTCTCGGTGGCAGCCCGATCCGCGCCGGTCACGAAGGCCGCGTCGATCCGGGTGATTCGGGTGCCCATGCCGAAGAGCTGCTGGGCTGCTGGCAGGGTGAGGAAGACCTGCTCCGAGCCGGGAAGGGTGGCTGAGCTGAGCAACCCCACCACCCGGAACCGGACGGTGCCGCCAGCGGCGGGCAGTACCAGGTTGTCCCCTACTCCCAGCCCCAGTTGGTTGGCCAGATCGGCGTTCATCACCACCGCGGTGTCGTCTCCAGAAGCCAGCATTCGTCCTTGTGTCAACGGGAAATCACGCAGCTTGCCGATGGTGCCCAAGTCGATGCCGACCACGATCACCTGCGCCAGCGAGCCAGACGGTGCCCCCGCCACTTGCGGCAACGGCGCAGTGCCCTGCACCCCGGGACTGGCCAGGGCCACCTGCGGCACCCGCAGCACCTGATCAACCACCTCGGCCTTGAACGGTTGGTTGTAGGAGCTGGTCACCGTCAGATCGACCTGGCCGGCCGAGACCAACAGGTTGCGGGTGAAGGCGTCCACCATCGCCGGCAGGATGCCGTTCAATCCGAAGGTCAGCATCACCCCGAAGACCACCGCCAGCGTGGTCAGCAGCGAGCGAGTGCCGCGACCGCGCAGGTAGCGCCAAGCCAGGGTGAGGGTGAGGTTCACAGCAAGCCTGAGCGTTCCAAGGCCAATCGGGGCGCCTCACGGCTGCCGTCCAGGCTCAGATCGTCGACGATGCGTCCGTCACTCATCAGCACCAGTCGTTCGGCGTAGGCCGCGATTCGCGGATCGTGGGTGACCATCAACACGCTTCGTCCCCACGTGGTGCTGACCTCGCGGAGGAGGTCGCCGATCTCGCTGGCCGATTTTGAATCCAGGTTGCCGGTCGGCTCATCGGCCAACACCAGCGCTGGCTCGGTCGATAGCGCCCTGGCAATCGCCACCCTTTGCTGTTGGCCTCCCGACAGCTGATCGGGACGGTTGTGCAGCCGGTCAGCCAGGCCAACCCGCTCCAACCAGATCGACGCCCGGGCTTCGGCGTCTTTGATGCCGTCCAGTCGTAGCGGCAGGGAGGCGTTCTCAACGGCGTTGAGCACCGGGATCAGGTTGAAGAACTGAAAGACGAAGCCGATTCGGCGCCGTCGCAGCTCGGTGAGCTGGTCATCGGGCAGGGTGCCGAGATCGTGGGAGTCGATGCTGATCGTGCCGGCTGTGGGGGTGTCCAGACCGCCGAGCAGGTTCAGCAGGGTCGACTTGCCGCACCCCGACGGCCCCATCACCGTGACGAACTGCCCCTCGGGCACCACCAGATCCACCGAGTCCAGCGCCCTGACCTGGGACGCGCCGCTGCCGTAAATCTTGGTCAGACCGCTGACCGCGACTATTGATGGCATGGCCGCCCTCACTTGGTGCGAACTTGTTGGCCCTCGCTCAGCGCGGACGCTCCGGTGGTGACAACCTGCTCGCCGACCGACACCCCGCTGAGAACCTGGGCAGAGGTGTCGGTGGAGGCGCCGATGGTCACCGTGTGGGCATGAACCACGCCCGCGGCGTCCAGCACAAACACCGACTTGGTGGTGCCCTTGGTCATCACCGACTCGATCGGCACTACCAGCGCGGACGGAATCGACTGCACCTCGATGTCTACCGAACCACTCATACCTTGGAAGAGCCGCGCCGATCCGGTCGCGAACTCCACCCGTACGCCGAAGGCGACCCCGCCGGTGCTGGTCAGCTGTGGGGAAGCCTGCACTGCGGTGACTTTGCCGGCGAACGGATCGGTGAACGCGTCCAGGGTGAGGACGGCCGCCTGCCCAGTGAGCACGCTGGCGATGTCGGTCTCGTTCACTGCGGCCTCGAACTCCATCCGCTTGGGATCGAGGACAGTGAAGACGGCTACTCCGCTGGTTACTCCAGCGCCGGCCTCCACGGTGCCGTTGAAGGTGACGGTGCCATCGAAGGGGGCGGCGAGGTCGGCATGAGCGAGGTTTCGCCGGGCCTGTGCGAGTGCGTCGGCCGTGGCGCTGATCGACTGGCTGGCTGCGGCCCGGGCCCTTGAGACCTGCCCGGTGCGAGTGAGTCTGTTGATGCTGGCCTGCGCGGTCTTCACTGCGGCATTGGCGGTACTGCGGGCGCTCTTCAGGGTGCGCAGGGTGGGTCGCATGGTGTCTTTGTCGGCCGCAGTAGAGGCGGCGTTGTAGTCGGCCAGGTAATCGGCGTAGTTCTTCGACGCGGTGTCAGCCTGGGAGCGAGCTGCCGACAACACGTTGTTGGCGGCGGCGCGCTCCGAGCTGGTTGGGACGGCGTTGTTCACCGTCTCCGATTGGGCCAGGGCCGCCGCATAGGCGGCTTTGGCTTGGGCCAGAGCCAGCTTGAGTGCGCCGGTGTCCATCCGCGCAAGCACTTGGCCCGCCTTGACGGTGTCGCCGTCGCGCACCAGCACTGAGGCCAAGGTGCCCACTACCGGCGGATACACCCCTGAGGTGTGGGCGGGCACCAGCTTGCCGGACGCGCTGACGGTAACGCTGAGCGGTGCGGTGGCGACGGTGGCCACTCCGACCAGTGGCCGGTTGCTGGCCGCAGAGTAGGCATAACCTCCGCCGAGAGCGAGCACGACTGCGACGGCGATGCCGGAGGCGATGAGGGTCTTGCGCTTCATGGCTGTTTCCTGTCGATGCTGGCGTAGAGCTTTCGGGTCAGGTCGATGAGTTCGGGGGTGAACGGCACGACAAAGGTGCCCTCACTGACGCCAAGGATCCGCTCCTGAGCTTCATAGATCGCCCGGGCGCCGGACAGCATGATTTCAACGAAGGCGTCGGCATCGCCGGCTGTCAGGGCGCGATCCCAGAGGTGGTCGGCGGCATCGAACCAGAGCAGCAGCACGACATCGGTGGAGGCTTCGGCGTTGGTGAGAGTGAAGGACTGGTCGGCCTTGCCTGCGGTGAGCACCGGCACCAGCACCTGCCGGGCTTGCTCACGCCAGACTTGAAACAGTCGGTGTCGCAGGCCCAGGTTCTCCTCGCGATACAGGAAGGAGGCGTAGGCCAGATCGACCTGAGAAGCTTTGAAGGCCGTGCCTGCCTCCATCACTGCACGGAGGCGTTCGCAGGCAGTCCCCGGTCGTGCCGCCGCTTCACGGAGGTGGTTGAACAGGCTTTCGCCGAAGCGCTGCACGAGGGCCTCCAGCACGGCGTCCTTAGAGGCGAAGTAGTGGTAGAAAGTGCCTTTGGCTACGCCTGCGGCTTGCACGATTTGTTCCACCCGCATGGCATCGAAGCCCTCGGTTCGACACAAGCCGAGGGCGATGTCCAGTAATTCCTCCCGGCGCACCTCGGGGTCTTTGGTGACCCGCACCCGCGCTCTGGGCTTGGCCGCACTTCCGGGCGCCATTGCCGCCTCCATCGGGTCGGCCACACTCGGGGCAACCCGATTTTCAGATTAGTGACCGACCGTCGGTCGGTCAATGGACGCGCAGCAGAATTCCAACATCAATTGGCCAGCCGAAAATCATCGATTGCCGGGCACAGCCTCGATCCCGCCCGCGAGCGGACCGGATCGAAGCCACGCAGCCTCTTCGCGGCGATGACCTGGCGGGATCAAGCAGCGACGGCGCGCACAGCGCCGGCAGCCATCTGCAGTTGCTCGGCGAAAGCGAAGGGAGCGCGGCAGCGGAAGGCGATCACTTGCCCCGAGTTCACCTCAACCCGAACCAGTTTGGTGAACAGCTTTGAGATTGCCTCGATCGAGACCACTGCGTTCAGTCGCAGGGCCAGCGGTGTGTGTGAGTCCTCATGTTGGCGCGGACGAAACTCGAGCGCGTCCGAAGTGAGGACCACCCGTCCTGGCACCCAGGCGTGAGCGAAGCGCCGCTGGAACCGGTCGAGCGTCCAAGCCATATTCGGGTCGAATTGAGCAGCAGCGACCTCAGCCGATCCGGGCACCCCTACCCCGTTCGTCACCGAATCGATCAACTGCACCTCAACATCGGCCGAGGCCAACGCCCAACGTCCAAAATCCATCGAAATTGCTGACATCTACCCCCCTAGTGGTTGAGTCATCTCTTCTATGGAACGGCGCCGGGCCCGTTTTGGCAACCCTTTTGGCTGGGCAATTTTGCACATTTATCCTTATCAATGGCTACTCCGTGGGTGAAACGGAGCGGCTGGAAGACCGTGCCAGGCAGCCGCCCAATAGTGCGCAAAAGTGGCGGCTATCGCAGGTCTCTGCCCGCCTCTAGGCTGTCGACGTCGGCCAAGGGCGGTCGGCCCACCAACGAGCGGGAGTTGATCTTGATGCGCAAGTTACGTCTGGTTTTGGCCGCACTGGCGGCGACTCTCTTTCTTTCCAGTTGCTCGATGATCCCTGGCCTGGGATCACAATCCGGTATTCAGGCCTGCGCGGTGGTCTCTGACAGCATGCAGAAGGCGGCCACCGCCTTCGCCAGCGCTGTGACCAGCGCGAGCAACGATCCCCAGGCTGCATCGGTGGCCTTGGATCAGTTGATTTCCGATATTTCGGCCTCGCGCAGCAAGGTGACCAACGCTGATGTTGGTGCAGCCATGGATAAGGCCTCCGCCGCCATCAAGACGCTTTCCGCTGAGTTCAAGGCAGCCGGGAGTGACGCGGCCTCCCTCGATGGCGACAAGGTCAGTGCCGCATCTGATGAGGTCGGTCAAGCCATGCAGGATTTCGCCACCGCCTGCACCAAGATCTAGCCAACTTCCGACCTGCACTCACCGGCCAGCCCACAGGCTGGCACCGATGGTGGCGCCAGCCCTGTTCTCAGGTGTAGATCGCGACGGCCAGCCAACTGATGGCGGCAATCAGCCCGGCGGCCAGTTCAGTGAGCATGCCCCAACCGGCGCCTTTCAGGCCTGCCTTGGCGCAGGCCCAAGCTCCATTGGCGTTGCGGAGCCGGTAGAACTCGGCCAGCCACAGCCCGAGCACGAAACCGATCACCAGGCCGATCAGGGGAATCACGAAGAAGCCGACGATGCCCACTAGCCCGGCGAAGATCAGCGATCCGTTGGCGGTGCCAGCCCGCTGGGTGTACCGGGCGGTGACTACCTTGGCGCCCAGCATGCCAGCCACCAACACCACCACGACCAGCGCGAACGTCCACCAGGCAACGGGGGTTTCGGTGAACAGGGCCCAGATCAGCACGGCTGCACCGATCAGCAGACTGCCCGGAATCACCGCGATCACGATGCCGATCAGCCCGATGACCACCGCGATCCCGACCAGGATCTCCAGCACCAACTCCACAGCCCACCTCCGATCCCCAGTCTGCCGGGCGCTGACAAACCGGCTTCGACAGCCCAGCCCCTCAGCTGCCTGCGCTTGGCGAAGGGCTTGCCGGGCCCGTCCGTGGAGCGGGTACGCGGCAACGATGCCGACGGCTTAGGGTGAAACCGAATTGGAGGCAGGAATGATCGAGAGTGGCACCCGCGTACAGGCGCCCAGCAACACCGCATATGCGGCAGCCCGCACCCTCAGCGATGGCCAGGCCAAGCCGCTGGGGGCGCTGGGCGAATTGGAGACCCTGGCAGCGTGGGTGGCTTCGGTGCAGGGCAGCTGTCCGCCACGCCAACTCGACGACGTACGCGTGGTGGTCTTCGCCGGCGACCACGGCGTGGCTGCCGCCGGCGTTTCGGCTTACCCGGCCGAGATCACTGCGGCCATGGTTGGCGGCATCGTGGCCGGAAGAGCTGGCGTGTCGGCGCTGGCCGCAGCCAACAACGTCACAGTGTCGCTGCAGGACATCTCTGTTGCGGTGGACTTTCCCGACCTGCCCGAAATCGGACGCTACAAGGTGCGCCGGTCCTCCGGCGCGATCCACCTGCGGGATGCGGCGAGTATCGCCGAGACCGAGCAGGCGTTGGCCGCCGGCGATGCGATCGCGGCGGCCGAGATCGCCGACGGCGCTCAACTGCTGATCGCCGGTGATCTGGGCATCGGCAACACCACCATTGCGGCTGCGCTGATCGCGGCCAGTCTCGACGTTCCGGCCGCTGCGGTCACCGGCCGCGGCACCGGCATCGATGAGGCCGGGTTGAACCACAAGATCGCAGTGATCGACGCCGCCCTGGCCAGGGCGGGAGTATCCCGGTTGGCCGATCCGGTCCAACGGTTGGCCGCAGTTGGTGCCACCGACTTCGCGGCTGCGGTCGGCTTCATCGCCGGGGCCGCGCGGCGTGGCGTGCCCGTCCTGATCGACGGGGTGATTGCGGCAGCCGAGGCCCTGGTCGCCGAGGATTTCGCGCCGGGGACCAAAGCCTGGTTGCAGGCCGGACATCGCTCCACCGAGCCGGGGCAGGCTCTGGCCCTGGATCGGCTCGGGCTCTCCCCGCTCGTCGATTTCAAGATGCGGCTGGGGGAAGGCAGCGGCGCAGTGCTGGCAGTGCCGATGCTGCGCTCAGCGGTGGCCGCGTTGACGGGGATCGCCCAGCTGAGTGAGTTGGCTTGATGCTCGACGGGCTGCGGCTGGCCACCGGCCTGCTGACAATCCTTCCGGTGAAGCCGCCGAACCAGATCAACTCCGCTACCTCTCGGACGGCGATGCTGCTGGCTCCGCTGGCAGTGATACCGCTGGCACTGGTGGCGGCGATGGCTGGGTGGGCTTCGATACTGATCGGACTGTCGACGGGGTTGGCCTCGGTGGTGGTGATCGCGGTGATGGTGCTCGGCACCCGGGCGATGCATCTGGACGGTCTGGCCGACACCGTCGACGGCCTGGGCAGTGGCCGCGACCGGGATCAGGCACTGAAGATCATGAAGGCCGGTGACGTTGGGCCGATGGGGGTCCTCGCCCTGGTGCTGGTGCTGCTGACCCAGGTAATGGCCGCCTCGGTGCTGCTGACCCGCGAGTGGGGTTGGGCACAGTTGGCGGTGCTGCTGGTGATGTCGCGGGCGGCATTGTTGTTCGGCTGCGTGAGTGGCGTCCCGGCGGCACGTCCGGACGGACTGGGGGCGATGGTTGCCGGCAGCGTCCCGTTGGGAGCGGCAGTGGCGTGGTGGCTGTTCCTCGGGGGCTGTTCGGCAGTGGTCGGCCGATTCGCCGGGCAGCCTTTCTGGTTGCCGCTGGTGGGCATGATGCTCGCAGCGGTGGTGGCCGTCGGCTTGGTGCAGGTGGCGATCAAGCGGTTCGGTGGCATCACTGGCGACGTGCTCGGCGCCCTGGTGGAGGTCGCGGCTACGGTGCTGCTGCTGGTCGCGGCGATCAGTTCACCGCAGGTGGCCACGGCCGGCTGAGCCGGGCGGTGACGTCGTAATCCGACCGTCAAGCCGGCGACACGACGGCGAAACCACGGCCCAAGAAACTGGGTGCTCCAACGAGCCCTGGAGGATCCTGTGAGCCAGCCGAGAGTCGTCAAGGTGAAGACCGGTAGCCCTTTCGAGACCAAGGCCGGGTACTCCCGGGTTGTTGCGGTTGGTGACTTGATCTTCGTTTCCAACACTGCCGGCATCGACTATTCCACCCGCATCATGGCGCCGGACGCCGCCGGCCAGGCCCGCCAGTGCTTGGCCAACATCTCCGGCGCTCTTGCAGCAGTCGATGCCACCCTGGCAGACGTGGTGGCCACCCGGGTGTTCGTGCCGAACTCGGCCGATTGGGACGCGGTCATCGAGGTGCTCGGCGAGACCTTCGGTGGTATCGACCCGACTTCCACTTTCACCGCCACGCCGCTGGCCGGCGCCTATCTCGTGGAGATCGAGGTGACCGCCTACCGCGGTGCTGGTTCAGCTCCGGCCGAGCTGGTCACCGTCAAGCTCTAGGCTTCCGGTTCCCTGAGTTTGTCGAAGGGTCCGGCCTGTGGGGCTCGGAAGAGTTCAGTAACTGGCGCTACAGCGTCAGCGGACGCCCTGCGACCAGCAGCACAACCTGGTCGCAGGCTGCCGCGATTGCCTGGTTGGTTCGGCCGAGGTTGTCGGCGAAGATCCGTCCGGCCCGATACTCGGGCACCACTCCCCAACCGACCTCATTGGTAACGATCACCAGCTGTCGAGGATGTGCTGCCACGGCGGCGGCCAACCCGGAGATTTCGGGCTCCAGCCTGGCGGCGATGACGGTATCGGCGTCGTCCCAGGCCTGCCAGGAGTCGATCAGCCGGGTGAGCCAGGTGCCAAGGCAGTCGATCAACACCGGGGTGTCGGCCTCGCTGAGCGCGTTGGCCAGGTCCAAGGCTTCGACCGTGCGCCAGGCCGGTGGGCGGCGCAGTCGATGGGCGGCGATGCGGGCGGCCCATTCGGCATCGTGGCCGGCCGGATAGCCGGGGGTGAGGTAGGTGACCGCGACCTCACGTGGCAGCAGCGACTCGGCGTAGCGGGACTTCCCGCTGCGCACCCCGCCGGTCACCAATACCCGGGTCATGGTCGATCACCTCTTCTGCTCCGACCCGAATCGTCTCACGTGGGCATGCCAAGAATCCCGAAACCCTCGCGCAACTGAGAACTGTTCTCATATACCCTGACGTGATCCTCCGATCCTCACGAATGCCAGGTCGGTGAGCCTGCGTTGGGTGGTTGGCCTGTGGCAACCCACCCAACGCAGACTTCTTGGTCTGTGGCGGACCGCCGGGCCCACATTCGGGGCCAGCTGGGTGCGTCGGCCCGGTGGGCGGTAGTCGTTGCCAACGGAGGGCCGAATTGGGCCGCCGTGTTGGGCTGTTGATGCCGCGGCGATAACCTCACAGCCGTGAGCCACATCTCCACGGGACGCCTTGGCGCTACCGAGACCGTCGAACGAGCCATCGAGCATGCCTTTGCCCAGGCACGACCGGTAGCCGAGGGGCACAACGCCGGGGTGTATCCGGTGTTGGCCCAGGCGGATCCAGCGCAGTTCGGCCTGTGCATCGTGGCCACCGACGCACGGGTGTGGGAGCGCGGCGATGCCAGGGCCGGATTCGCAATGATGAGCGTCGCCAAACCTTTCACCTTCGCCCTGGTGTGCGCGCATCTTGGCGCGGCGCGGGCCCGCGCTGAGCTGGGTGCGAACGCCACCGGGGCTGCCTACAACGCCGTCGAGCCGGTGTTGTCCGGCCCGGACGGACGCACCAACCCGATGGTGAATGCCGGCGCCATCGCCACCTGCGCCCACCTGCCCGGCGCCTCCGGTGGGGAGCAGTGGACGCATCTGGTCGAGGGGCTTTCGGCCTTCGCCGGACGCCGATTGGTCGTCGATGAAGACCTCTACAACAACGTGATGGCCACCAATGTGCGCAATCGGGAGCTCACCGAAGCCCTGGCCGGCAGAGGCCTGCTCCCCGGCGACCCCGAGGACGCCTTGGAGCTGTATTCGAAGCAGTCCTGCCTTGAGGTGAGCGCCCACGACCTGGCGGTGATGGGGGCGACCTTGGCCGACGGCGGCGTGAACCCGGTAACCGGGGTGCGGGTGATCGCGCAGGAGTTGTGTCACTACGTGCTGGCGGTGATGGCGACTGCTGGGATGTATGAGCGTTCCGGTGATTGGCTCTACGACGTCGGGCTGCCGGGCAAGTCGGGCCTTGGCGGTGGCATCGTGACGGTTTCGCCGGGCAAGGCGGGGCTGGGCTCGTTTTCCCCACCGTTGGATGAGGCCGGCAACTCGGTGCGCGGGGTGCACGCTGCGGCGATGCTGGCCGAGGATCTGGGCTTGGGACTGTTCGGGTCCCAGCGGTTCTGAGCGGGCTGGCTGCGCAGTCAGCAGAGGCCTCGGCCGAACCAACGTGGCTCGCTGGCCCGGCCGGACCGAGGATCTTTCCGGCCCCCCGACCCCGAACCCGTCCCAGATGACCAGGCGAATGAGTTCGCGGTCGGTCTTGGAGAGGGATTCGAGTGCGGTGAGTGCGGCTTCTGCGGCTGGCCGGGTGGCGGATTCGCTCAGGCCCTCGGCCGCGTGACTGGCAGCGGTCGGCTCCCCTTTGGCATCGAGGCGAAGCCATTCCTCCATCCAGACGCACTGGGTAACGCTTTCGAAGTGCCGCCTCAGCGAGCCGACGGTTTCCAGGATCGCGGGGGCACCTTGGGTGATGTCGTTGGAGCACACCGTCTACTGGTACTTGCGGGCGACCGCTCGGGGGAACACCTTCGAGCTGTAGCCGTGGGGAAGAACGGCTTGAGTGGGCCACATCTGCGGCGGGATCGGCGTCGGCGAGTGCTTGCAGATCCGGATCGTGTCGCCATCACCAACCCCCTTCACGCCGGATCCCAGGTTCAGGCTCGGGCGCGCGTCCGCCCTTCGATCGCCTGTTGGCAGAGCTGAATCGTCTCGGGCATCAGGTCCACGCCGAGAATGCGGGCCTGCCGAGTGAGTTGATTCACCAGGCGTTCGACGTCGGCTCGGTTGCCGGCGAGGTACTCGGTGCGCAGCCTCGCGCCCAGCAGTAGTTCGTCCTCAGGGGCGACGACGAGGGCGCGACCGGCGGCCCATCTGGCCAGGTCGAGATCCTGGTTGCGCAGGGCCCGCTCGGTGAGAGCGACCCCCACATCTCGCAAGGCCGAAGCAATGTCGGTGCGCAACTCCTCAGCCCAATACCACTGGCCGGGAGCGGCATCGGCCAACGGGGCGCCGCGTACGAATTCCAACGCAGTTACCAGCGTCTTGTCGGCCACCCGCGGAACGCCCACGGCCAGGAGCACCTGCAGTTGCTGCCAGTCCGAGGTGACGCCGGGATGCAGGCTGATTCGACCGGAATAGGCGTCGGGAAGGTAGGGCTCGCCCACCTCGTCCGAACCAAGCCAGCTGCGCAGCCGACTCAGATTGGAGCGGCGAGTGCTTTCGGCCAGAGCCAGACCGGCAGACATCTGCGTTGCGGTGCTACTGGGGTGCTCGACCATCCAGGCGCACAACTCGGTGAGTTGTTGGCGCGAGCGGGCCGGCTCGGGCCCGTTGGTGTGGTGCAGCTCGGCGGGCCCGATCAGCAGCAGCCGCGGATGCGCGGCCGGCTCGAGGAGTCTGATGATGTCCACTTTTTCCTCGTCTCGGATTGGCAGTTGGTAGACGTTGTCCGCACTCCACCATGGCGCTGGGACGGGCTCAGCGTCGGTGAAGAGTTCGCCGAGCTGGGCGCGGACCTCGGCATCGATCACGTGGGCGGCCAGGGTCCCCGGATGCCCAGCCAGGTGTCCCTGTGGACGGCTGACCTCACCGCCGACCTGCCATTGGGCCTCAGCTTCGGCGCTGGTTGGCAGGATCACCGCCACCCCAACGGGATCACCGGCCAGCAACTGTTCGATTTCGGCGACTAGCTCGATCGGCAGATCGTCGGCGAAGCAGAAGATGTAGGCCGCCACGGAGTCGGCGCGATCTGGATCCACCCTCAGTCGGCGCAGCGGCGTGGTGGCCAGCGCTTGCCTGCGCCGGGTCACCACCTGTCGCAGCTTGGCCAGCGCGAGCTCCTGGTTGGCGACCTGCACCCGGTCATCGCCGGCGAGCCCGATCAGCGCAGCGATCGAACCGGAAACCACCAGGCGCGCGCCGGCGCTCCACGGCGCGCAGGCTAACTCCACTCCCAACGCTGACAAGGCGTTGCGTTGCTGCTCGGGGCCTCCGGCCACGCCCAGCACGCGAGATTTCTCGGCGTCGATCAGGAGCACTTCGCCGTTGGCGGCAGTGCCGAGACTCACCAGCGCCGGATAGGGGCAGGGCTGCTCGCTGGGCGGAAACGGCGGGGTGATTGGCGCAATCCAATGGTGCTCATCGCCGGTGAACCCGAAGGGCGGTGCGGCGGTGGGGAATGCCCAAGCGAGGCGGATTTCGTCCGGGGAGAGGCGGACGTTGGCCAGCACCGGCAATTCGAGGTCGTGTGCGTGGCAATGTCGGCCAATCGCTGCCAAAGCAGCCACCAGAGCGGTGAGTGAGTCGGGCTGACCGGCAGCCTTCAGCGTGGTGCGGAGCCGGTCGGCACCCTCGGTCGCAGTTGGCTGGCGGCGGCCGAGGGGCCGCTCGCGTTGGCGCAGCGCTCGGCGAAGTTCGAGGCTCCCCACCAGGGCTGCCGCGGCCAGCGTGCCGATGGTGAGCGGCGCGGTTGCCGGGTTGGGGTCTTCGGTGGCAGTACTGGTGGGCACCTTTGGTGTCTCCGGCGCGGACTCAGTCGATTCGGCGGGCTCAACCGGACTCGCAGTTGCACCACGGTGAACCTCAGGCTCCTTCGGTTGCTGCTCGCCCCGGTTGGGTGGGGGGTTGGTGTCGGCGGTGGTCGAAAGGTGGTGGCCGCCGGGAATGCGTAGCTTCCAGCCGATCTCGATGTGGTCCGGATTGGTGACGATGGCGTTGGCGGCGGCAATCTTTGGCCACTTCGACGCTTTACCGAGGTGCTCTTCGGCAAGCTCGCTGAGAGTGTCTCCCTTATCCACGGTGACAACTTCAGGCTTGGCGTCGGGGGTCGCGAAGGCCTCTGCGGTTGCAGGAATCACCAGCTTGGTGCCGGGACGGAGTTCGTGTAGCGGATTGGCCAAGCCCGGATTGAGCTGGTGCAGCACCCGCCAATCTCGGCCATCGCCGAGAAGCCGTTCGGCCAGGCTCCACAGGTCATCGCCGGCCACGACGGTGTAGCTGGGAGCCTCAGGTGCGACGGTCGTCGTGGCGGCGTCGGACACCCCCGGTTGCTCGACGGCTGGTGGTGGCGCAGGTTCGGACGCAGCGACGGTCAGCGCGGTAGACGTGGCCGGCGTCCCGGCCCGGGCCGCCGGCAACACGGCGATGACCAGCAGGAGCAGGCCGCCGGCGAGGTATTGCAGCGGTCCGAGTCCAGGTAGGTGGAGACTGCGTCCGGTGATCAGGGAGACCAGTTCGGTGGCGGTAGCGACGGCGAAAATTCCCCAGGCCACCCAACCGATCACGGTGAGGGCCACCAGCAGCAGCGAGCCGTCATCGGCACGAAGAGCAGGCGAAGTAGCCGGGTAGCGGCCCCAGGCCGTTAGGGCCCACGGCGCGCCGATGACAGCGATGATCAGGGCCAGCGCCGCGGCGCTCCCGCGAACCCAGCGCATCACTTCCTCCCTCGAAAGGTGTCCACCGCCGCGCTGGCCGTGGCCGAGACTGGCAGCGTCCCCGGCCAGCCCGGGACGAGCACGTCGCCCAATGGCACTTCGCAGCCGACGGTGACGGTGACGCTCCCAGGCGTGCCGACCGGTTGGGCGAATACCGAGGTGTTGACCCCGATCTCCAGGGCTTGGCAGCGCAGGTCGCCGACCGCGGCTTGCGCCGCGGCAAGCTGTTTGGCCGCATACACCGCCTCGCCAGCCGTCCTTTCCAGCGAGGCGGTGCGAGCGGCGGCCCCGGCCATCTGCTCCACGGTGGCTCTGGCCAGCCACGTTCGCGCGCCGCCGACAGTCACTGCGAAGAGCAGCACCAATGCCGGCACCAAGAGGGCAAACTCGATAGTCAGGGTGCCGCGTTGGTTCATCGCAACACCTCGAGCGGTAACACGGCCTGCTCCACGATCTGCCCCTGACCGAGGTCGAAGAACAACGGCGCGCGTCCGGTGAGGGTCACTACCACCAGGTCCTTCTTGATCACGGTGGTGATCGAAACCTGTTGCAGTCCGCCGGTGGCTGCGACGCGCTGGCCGGCGCCGACGGCGTCAGCGGCCCCCGAGGCGCTCAGGTCGGCAACAGTCGCGGCAGCCTGGCCGGCGACGGTGCGGGCATGCAACCAAACGCCCAGCTGCACCAGGCCGAGCACGATCATGAGCACGACCGGCGTGAGTACCGCCCATTGAGTGGATTCGGAGAAGCCGCGCTGATTCACGGGTGTGGCAGCTTCGCGTTGACGTACACGGTGATCGCTGCCCCGACAGTGATCGCGATCCCGACGACAACGCCGGTGAGGATGGCGATTTCGGTCGACTGGGAAAGACCCCGCTGGTCACGGCGTGGTGCCGGTGCGGCCAGGAAGCCGATCAGTAGGTACAGAGGCTTCATCTCGGCTCCATTCGTTGGGGTGGTGGAGGTTCAGCCGGCCAAGAGCCGGAGCATCGGGGGTATCAGGAAGAAGCCGGCGAAAACCAGGGCCGGCACGACCATGAAGAAGGTCATTCGCTCAGAAACGGCGGCTGCCGCCACCTTGGCGTCGGTGAGGTGGCCATCGCGTAGCTCCCTGACTCGGGCCTGCAGGGCCGAGGACAAGGAGGCTCCGGATTCGTCGAGGCTCATCACGTCGGCGATGTCGGCCAGTGCGGGCAGGCTCAACTCAGCAGCGAGTCGTTTGAGTTCGCCGTAGGGCGCGTGCTGTTCGAGCCGGGAGCGCTCCAGGGCCTCCCGGATCGCGGCGAAGACGGTGATGTCGCTGACGGCGGCAGCCGCCCGCAGCGCCTGCGGGCCGGAGCGGTTCGCCAGCCTCTCCAGCGTCACCAGGTCGAAATAGGTGAGCAGTGCCTCGGTGGCATCTTCGTTCGCGTCGCGCTCTCCAGCTGCCAGCATCAGGTCTGGCAGGAAGAAGCCGAGAAGCCCCAAGGGCACCGATGCTGCGGCGACAGCGCCAAACTCGGCCCCGAACAGCCAGGCTCCGAGGACGGCCAGCAGCAGTGGCACGACCAGCCCGACCAGGGCGCCGAGGCCCTTGTGGGTGAAGTGCCGCTCCACGCTGCGCCCGATCATCCGCAGCCGACGTGACGTGTCCTCCGACACCGGACGTCGCAGTCGAGCCTGCAACCAGGAGCCAAGGCGGTCTGGGCCCGGCTGGGGCTGTGCCGTGGCGAGGCGTGAGTCCAGCAGATCAAGGGCATCGCCCAATCGGGGGTCCGCAGGTGCCAGGGCGGCACCGAGAACCGCCCATCCACCGAAGGAGAACAGGATTCCGGTGAGCACGGCGAGGAGGAGCGGATTCATGTTGCCCGCCTGAGAATGCGCTGGCGAGGTCGGGGCAAGGTCATTCGGCGCAGGAAGAGCAGAGAGCTGAGGTAGGCAGCAACCAGGACAGCGAGCAGCAGTTGTCCGATCGGGGTGCCGAAGGGGGCGAAGAATGACCCGCCGAACAGCATCGCCAGGCCGAGCACGACAGCGGTGATCAAGGTGACCTGGCGAACCACGAAGCGGGGTTTGGCCCGCTCGGTGCTGATTTCGCGCAGTGCTCTGAGCCGGTCCTGCAAATTGTCGGCGAGCGCGGATAGCGTCGCTCCCGCCCCGGTGCCGCCACGTTGCGCAGCCAGGGCGAGGGCAGCAAGGACCGCATCAGCGTCGGGACTGTCGAGTTCCTCAGCCATCTCCCGGAGCGCCTGCTCGATGGTCCAGCGGTCATCCAGCCGGGCAGCTAGGCGCCGCAAGTTTGGTGCCAGAGCCTCGGGGGCCTGTCGAACAGACACCCTGATCGCATCCGGGATCGACCGCCCGGTGGGCAACAACGAGCCGAGGGTTCGCACCCAGCGGTCGATCGCCTGGATCAATTCCAGCTCCCGATTCGGTGGCGCCGATAGCAACATCGGCAGTACCACGGCCACCCCTGGTACCACCAGTAACAGCAGCCACCAGCCAGTGAGCGCAGCCGCCACAGCTCCGGCGAGGACGGCTAGCAGCCCCAGGAGTGCTCGGCGACGGGTGATGTTATCCACAGCGTCTGTCCACAACCGTGTGGATAACCTGGGGATAGTTGTGGGTGGTGGGTTGAAACCGGCGAGCATGATCACTCCACCCCCGGCGATGAGTACGCCACACAGCAGGGCTAGGGCGATCACCCCATCACTCCTATGCCGTATTGCGCCAGCTCGGAGAGCAGGCCCGCATCGGGGTGAAACTGGTATTGACTAGGACTTTCGCCGTAATAGCAGAGATGAGTGACGGGTCGTCCGGCTTCGATTCCACCGGTGAGTTGCCGAATTTCGGCGACCTGTCGGCGGCGCACTCCGCCGCGCCAGGTGTCATCGGTCAGCCGCACGTGAACCAATAAGTGCAAGTGGTGCGCGACTTGCCGATACGCCTCGTCCACAGTTAGCACCCCACCTTGGGCTACCCGGGAGGCGAGCCGGTCGATGGTTGAGGCGGCCGAGTGGGAGTGGGTGGTCGACAGCGTGCCGGCGCCTGCGGTCATCGCTTCGAACATTGCCCCGGCCTCGCTGCCGCGCACCTCACCGACCACCAGACGGGAGAGGTTCTGCCGCAGTGCTTCCGGAATCAAGTCGGCCACGGTGTACTCGCCCAGCCGACGTCCGCCGACAATTTCACCCATGCCCACCCGGGATTGAAGGGCCAGCATGTTGCGCCGCTTCGGTTGCAGGTGGGTGAGTAACTCGTAATCGGTTTCGAGGGTGCCGAAGCGCTCGTGTTCGGGAATGGCGGCGATCAGCGCCCGCAGCAAGGTGGTCTTGCCTGCTCCCTGGTCTCCGGAGATGACCATCGACTTTCGAGCCAGGACGGCCGCCCGCAGGAAGTCGGCGACCTCGGTCGGCATCATGCCGCCTTCAGCAAGCTCAGCCAAGGTGATGTCGGTGAGGGTGTGCTGCCGGATCGTCACCGAAGGGCGATAGCTGAGCCCGAAGCCGATGGCATGCAGTCGAAAGCGATCACCCAGCGCCAAGGTGAGCATCGGGTGGGTGTCGTCGAAGGGCCTGGCCGGGCTGACCGACTCACCGAGAAAGCGGATGGCTTCGACGAGTTCCTCATCGCTGTCGGCCACCGGTGGACGGGGTTCGCGATGTCCGTCGCCGAATTGAACGATCACCGAGTCGTAGCCGTGAATCTCGATGTTCTCCGCTTCCGGTATCTCAAACAGCGGCTGCAGGCGGCCGTAGCCGAAGATCGCGTTCTCCACGGCTTGGGCGCAGGCGTGTTCGGCTTCGACCGGCCACAGCGCCTTGCCGGTGCTGCTGAGCGTCTCCACATGGTCGCGGACCACTCGGCCAATGATGGAGCGACCCAACAGCCTGCGGTCAGCCTCGGTGAGCGGGTTGATGTCAGCGGCCGCCCCGGTGATCAGTTCGGAAGCTTTGCGGCGCAGCGTCACCACCAATTGCCAATCGAGGTTCGGATCAGCCGCGGTTGCGCGAATCACCTGCTCGCGAGTGTGGGTTGACCGATACTCCTGCTCGCCCGCGAACAGGCCAACATCGGCCAAGCGGCTCATCGCCGCACGCCCAATAAGGCCCGCTGATTGGCGTCACGTTCGGAAAGCCTGCGATCCAGGCTGCGAACATCGTCGAGGTAGGAGCTGGTGAGGTGTCTACGCCCGGGAATGGCGCCAGCGGCGTAGACACCGGCTTCGGTTGGCTGCCAGGCCAGATGTCCCCAGATCGGCACTCCGAAACGACGCTGAATTTCGGTGCCGTTGTACGGCCGACCGGGCCCGACAAGGACCAGCCCGACCCTTTCCGCGCCGGCGGTCTCCACGACGTGGGGCAGGTAGAGCCGTAGCGCGGCCAGATCGGTCAGCGCTGAACCGGTCACCACCAGCACGCCGCTGCAAGCCGAAACCAGGGCAGGCACAAGCCCGGTGGGCCCGATCCGTCCGGCATCGACCAGGACCCTGCCTTGCTCGGCCTCCAGTGCCGAGGCGAGCTCCGGCCAGACCGGGGTAAACAGCGAGACCATTCCGGGGTGGGCGAATCCGGGCAGGAAGGCACTGTGCTCGGTGAGAGGCAGTGTCATCGAAGCCAATGCCAACTCCAAGGGGCGCCGTTCCCGGTGGGCCTGCAGCAGGCCGCCGAGGCCGCGCCCCTGCGGATCCGCACCGCTGAGGAAACCGGCCAGCACCGACTGATCCGGCTCCCGATTCGCATCGACGAGCAGGGTGGAGCCAACGCTGTGGACAGCCAGAGCCACCGCCAGTGCCGTCACCCCCGGGGAGTGCGCGGCGCTGGCCAGCAGGAAGACACTCATCGGGGAGCCTGAGGGAGCCGGATCACGGCGAGCTGGTCGGCCGCGGCGAGCCGTGCCACCCGTTCGCCGACGTCTGCGGAAACAGTGACATCGAGCAGAGCCGAGCCGTCGGCTTGAGTCCGAGGCATTGAGGCGACCGTGGCTGGCACGCTGCCACCGGTCGGCGCGGCAGCACCGTCACGAGCCACCGGCACCAATTGGACGCCGGTTCCCGGCGGTAGCGCCGAGCTGGGGAGCCGTCCGGCTTCGAGCCGAAGCCCGACCTGGACGGCCCCCGCCGCAACCGCTGGATCGCCGAACGAACGCGGGCTGAGCAGCCCGCCTTCGCAGAGATCGGTCAGGGCGGTCCTGCCCACGATGTCCCCTAGCCGCTCCGACGGGACCGTCTCCAGACCAGGAGGCGATGCCAAAGAAGTGATTGCTAAATCGTCGGCAGTGATCACTTCATCGCGATACACAGTGTGTTTGATGGTGATCACCGGAGCCGCGCTGCTCAGATTGGCATAGAGCAACGCGGCCCCTAACCCCCCGAGACAGATGGCCAACACCCCGGCAGCGATCCAGCGAAGGTTGCGCCTCGTCCGAATCGCCGTGCGGGTGGTATCCCCCATGGCCGTCTCCCTTGTCGCCACCCTAGCCGGACCGGGGTTAGCCGACAATCAGGTGGTGATTTCGCCGATGCTAGAGGAGTTGGACAGGCAATTACTAATTAGTCCACGTTATCTGTGGATAACTCGGTCACTTGTGGATATCTGTACGAACTTATCGGATTACGGCGACAATTGAATCGAGTAAAGCCGCATTGACTAGGGCAAGTATCGGCCTGTGTTGTGGTCGGTTGACGCACCGGATCAGGGGCAGCCAGGCCACCATGGCAGAATCTGGCAGATGTCGTAATCGGCCGCAGCCGCTGGCGACGGTGCTCCGGTTTCAATAGCGACCACCGGAAGAGCGGCGGCAAGGGCGATGATTATGACTGTGGCTAGGTGAAACATGAGGGGCTGCATGACTAATCGTCACTCCGCGGCGATCCGGCACGCTTCAACCTGCGACTCACAATGGCCATTCGGCCATAAGAATTGGCCAGTTGGACTACGGAGCCGAATCGCGAGTGCCTATTTGGGCTAAGTTCTAGCCGGAGCCCCGGCGCGGAGCGCGGGTGCCCCACCTTGTCAGGAGGAGGTTGGGCGATGGCATCGTCGTCATGCGAGGCGCTGCGCTCCCGGGCTGTCGGTCTTGTCCAGCCAGGCCGCATCGAGATCGCTCTGGCGATCCTGCTGGCCGCGGTGGCCGCGCTTCTGGAGGTATCGACCGGCCAGGCCTGGGGCGGGTTGGTCATCGATTTCTTCGCCTGTGCGGCGGTGGCAGTCGCCGCGAAGTGGCCGCGGGCCGGGGCCGCGATTCTGGCGTTGGCCCTGGTGACTCGAGGGCTCGCCCCGGGCGACTGGGCGACGATGAGCGAATATGCGCCACTGATCCCGATCCTGGGTGCCGGCATGCGTGGCGATTTCAAACTGCGCAATGTGCTTTCGGCGGTCTACCTCCCGCTGCTCTGCTGGATCTCGTTCGTGGAAGCTGGCCCCCAACCGACCCTGATCCTTGGCTGGTTCGTCTGGGCGGTGCTGATCGGCATCATGTGGCTGATCGGCACCGCCTTCCATGCGGTCGCCGAAGCCCATCGCCAGGCGCGCGCCGCCGAACTTGTCCTCCAGCGTCAAGTCTTGGCTCGGGAGCTGCATGACACCGTGGCCAGGTCGTTCACGAGGGTCTCGATGGTCGCCGAGCGCGCCAGGTTGCGTGGCCGAGCCAGTCCTGAAGATCTGGCGAGCATCTGTGAGGAGGCGGCCAAGGGCGTCGATGACCTGCGTTGGGTGATGACCCTGCTTCGCGATCCGGCTAACTCGGTGGACGCGCTGGCCGCCGGCCGGTCATCTTTGTCCAGCGCGCTCGAGGCCGCCGAAGCAGGCCTGGAAAGGGACGGCTTCAACGCCACCTTGAGCGTTGTCGGCGACCTGACTCGGCTCAACTCCACCGAATCCGAAACGCTGGCAGCCGTGACTGCAGAAGCTGCGGCCAACATGACCAGACACGGTGATTCACACCAGCCCAGCGGCATCGTTGTGCAGGTCGGCGAGACCGAGGTTGAACTCGCCTTCATCAACTCTCCCGCGGCCGGGCGGCCGGCCGATCCGTCGAGGCAACACCTGGGAGTCTGGGGCATGCGGCAGCGTTTGGAAGGCCTGAACGGCACCGTCCGGGCTGGCCTGGAAGAGCAATACTGGGTTACCCGAGTGCGCCTGCCACTGGGCCAGGGCAACGCGAAGGGGGTCAGCTGATGGCCGAACCCGCAGCGGCGGAGCGGCGGATTCGCGTGCTGGTTGTCGACGATGACCTGATGGTGCGCGAGACCTTGATGGAGTATCTGGCGGTTGCGCCCGACATTGAGTTGGTCGGCGCCTGCGAAGACGGCGCGCAGGCAGTCGAGGCCGTCCGCGCCGATCGGCCCGATGTGGTGCTGATGGACATCCGGATGCCTGGACTGGACGGCATCGCGGCCACCAAAGCGATCGTGGAGATCGCCAGTGATGTGAAGGTTGTGGCCTTGACCACCTTCGATCAGGACGAGGCGATTTCGGCCGTCTTCGAGTGCGGCGGGGTCGGGTTCCTGCTCAAGAACACTCGGCCGACAGCGCTGGTTGAGGCCGTGCGGGCTGCGCACAGTGGTTTGTCGGTGGTGCCGCCGAATCTGATCGGCCGGTGGAGCCCGGCGCGGGCGATCGCCACCCCACCGCGGTTGTTGCCCAGGGAGCGGGAGGTGCTCGTCCTGCTTACTCGCGGGCTGACCAACTCCGAGATCGCCAAGCAGTTGTTCGTTTCGGCGTCAACGGTGAAAGTGCATGTGGCTTCGCTGATGCGCAAGCTCGGCGCGGACAACCGAACCAGCCTCGCGGCCCGCGCGCACGTGCTCGGCCTGATCTCGGCCAGGGGCGAGCAGAACGACTGACGTCGCAGGTATGGCCAGTTGGCCAACTGAAATGCCCCATTGGCCGATGGTGGACAACCCCTGACCGGGTTGGAATGGACCTGCCCCGTTGCCGGTCTCTGCCTTGAGAGCGGCAACGGCGGTCCAACCAGCCAGAGGGAGGCCGCGTGATGGACGCGAATTGGTGGAAGGCGTGGGCGCCGAAACTGTCGGCGTACGCGATCCTGATTCGACTGCTGATCGATCAACGGATCTCAGCCAGGGAGTTCGAGGCGCTGTTCCTGCAGCTCTACCAGGACGACCCCACCGATTGGCCGGTGAACGTATTGGACGTGCTGGAAGGCCTCTTCGCCGATGTGGACGAGTTCAGCACGGATCAGGCAGCCCGTCCGGCCAACGCCGAGAGTGCTGAGCGTCAATTGCGGAGCCGAGCCTCGAAAGCCTTCACCAGGCTTGCTGAATTGGCGCCCGCCATCTCCTGAAGCCGCCGCGCCAGGGCGAGTGGGCCGAGTCGTGTGGGCACTGGAGGGCCGGTCCCGGGGATTACCTGAGTCCTTCGGTGCGGGCTGCCCGGTGGCGGTGAGGCCGTCGCCCACACCGAGTCAGGGTGAAGCATCGCGTTGGTGATCAGGGTCTTGACTTGCCCGGCTCAGCGTGTAGTGGCAAGATCGAAGGCTGCCCAAAAGCCATCCACTACCGGAGATCGTCATGTCCATGTCCAGCCAGACCCGCGAGTTGCTGTCGAACAGCCCCTATGTGGTGCTGTTGAGCGCGCGCACGCTCTCGATGCTGGGCATGGCATTTGCACCGGTGGCGCTGGCCTTCGGCATCCTCGCCCTGCCGGGCGCAGACGCCGGGACGCTGTCGCTGGTGTTGGCCGTCCATACAGTGCCGATGGTGGTGCTGATGTTGGTCGGGGGCGTGATCGCGGACCGCTACCCACGCTCGGCTGTCCTGGTCACCGGGGAGTGGCTGGCAGCGGTTGGCTTCGGTTCGATCGGGCTGATGCTACTCACCGGCTTCGCACCAATCGGGCTGCTGTGTACTGCGGCTGGGGTTGCCGGCGCGGCCGGAGCGATGATCTATCCCGCACTTTCGGGGATCATCCCCGATCTGGTGCCCGAGCATCTGCGCCAGAAGGGCAACGCTTGGCTGGCCATGGGCGCCTCGGCTGCCCGACTCGGCGGTCTGGTGACCGGTGGCGCTGTGGTGGTGTGGGTCGGCGGTGGCTGGGCGATGGTGGTGGCCGGTTCGCTGTACCTGGTGGCGGGCTTCCTGCTGCTGCGCCTGCCCAAGATCACCGGCAACATCGCTGGCGAATCCGATCACCCGCTTCGGCAGCTGGTCGAAGGCTGGGGCGAGTTCTCTTCCCGCCAGTGGCTGTGGGTGGTGGTGGCGCAGTGGTCGATCATGGTCATGGTGCTGGATGCCTCCCAGGGCGTGCTCGGTCCGGTGCTGGCCAAAGCGGAGCTCGGCGGGGCCGGCACCTGGACGATCATTCTGATCGGCGAGGCGGCCGGGGCGATCGTCGGCGTCGGGTTGTCGATGGTGTGGAAGCCACAGCGGCCGATCCTGGTGGCCACCTTGATGACGCTGTCTTCTGGGCTGCCGCCAGTGCTGCTGGGGATCAGCGCACCACTGTGGGCGATAGTGGCCTCCATGTTCCTCCAGGGGGTCTCCTTCGACTTGTTCGGTGTGCTCTGGATGACCACCATGCAGGACGAAGTGCCGCCGGAATCGCTGTCGCGGGTGGCGTCCTACGATGCCCTCGGCTCGCTGATGTTCGGCCCGATCGGGCTGATCTTCGCAGGGCCGGCGATCCTGGTCTTCGGCGTGCACTTCTCGCTGATCGGCACGGGGGTGATCAGCGTGGTGGTCACCCTGCTGGCGCTGCTCGCACCGGAGGTTCGCCAGCTTCGGTCCAGGTCTTCGCAGCACCTTGATCTGGCCGCCGCCGTAGAGGATCTGGACTCTGCATCCCCAATGATGTAACCGGGATGCGGCACTTACGCCGGTCGGTACCCTTGTCCGGCGGTGGGGCAACCCACCAGCCGGACAAGGCGTCCGGTAGCCGCCAAACGGAAAACAGTTGCCACAACGCCCCCAACAACACGTGGCTGGCACTACTGTGATTCGCCGAGCCATCAAGTGAGGAGGGAGCCTCAGATGCTGACCGCCAGCAGTGTTCCATTGCCTCCCCCTGCCATCGCCGATTGGGTACGTGGTGTCGCGGCGGCTCAAGACCCCCGGGTCGGCCCGACCACCCCAGTGGTGCCGTTGCTCACCCGCGGTCTGCCCACCCGGCCCTTCGCCCCGGCTCATTCGCAGGTCTATATCTGCGCCGGGGTGATCGTGAAGCTGCACAACCCGGCAGCCAACCGTGACCGGCTCGCGCGACGGATCCACTGCATCGGCGGACCAGACATCGACCGGCTGTGGATCCAGCCGCTGATCTACGCGCCATTCGAGGCCCCCGGTGAGCGCTTGGCCACGATCTGGCCGCGGGTCACGGTGCTGGCCACCATCGACCGTCCGCCGTGGACGGAGATCGGCACCCTGCTGGCGAAGCTGCACCGGCTGCCGATTCTGGACGACCCGCCACGGCTCGGCGGGCATACCCGGCTGCAATTGGCCATCGACTACCTGCGCGCCGAAGGCCCCAGCGAACTCGACTGGCTGATCGGCCACGGTGAAGGGCTAGCCGAACTCTTGGCCGAACCAGCCAAGGTGACCCTTGCCCACGGCGACTTCCATCTCGGTCAGCTCGGCCACACCCCGTTGCGCCGTAGCTGGAAGCTGCTCGACGCGGACGACTTCGGTACTGGCGACCCCGCCTGGGATCTGTCCAGCCCGGCGGCCTACCGGGCGGCCGGACTACTGGAGGAGCACTCGTGGAGCGAGTTCCTCAACGCCTATCGGGACGCTGGCGGAACGGCCGTCCCCGAAAGCGGTGATCCTTGGCCGGCGCTGAACCTGCCGGCCCAGGCCGCGGTGTTGATCGCGGTGTCCCAGCAGCTGCGAGCCGGCAGTAATCCAGCCGAGGTCGAACCCCTCCTCCAAGCGGCGCGCCGACTGCGCGCGCAGGGTTAGGCGCCCACCACCACCGTCCAGGCCAGTCGAAGACAAGTTCCCTGAGCCTGTCGAAGGGTGTTGCCGGCCGGCGGTGTGCCTTCGACAGCTCAGCCACCTTGTTGGATCAGATGTCGGCCAGCGCCTCGGTCGGAGCTGCCTTCGCCGCCCGCCGTCCTGGCAGGACGGAGGCCAGCGCAGCCGCAGCCATCGCGATCGCGATCATGATGAGGGTCTGCGGCACGTCCACGGCGAAGGTGACGGAGTCGAAGTGAGCAGACTTTGCGGTGGCGGCCACCGCCAGCCATCCGAAGAAGGAGCCGGCCAGCACCCCGACGAACACGCCGATCACGGTGACCTGTAGCGCCTCGATGGTGAGCATCGCGCGCAGCGATCCGGCTTGTAGACCAAGGGCCCGCAGCAGCGCCGATTCTCGGGTGCGCTCCAGCACCGATAGGCCCAGGGTGTTGCTGACCCCGATCAGCGCGATCAGTACCGCCACGGCCAGCAAGCCGGTGGTGATCGCCAGCAAGATATTCAATACCTGCTCATAGGTCGCAGCGATCGCCATGGAACCGGTCACCCGGTCCGCAGCTCCGGCGATCTCGGTGGCGGCAACGATCGTGCTGATCGCCTGGGTGCGATCAGGCACTGACAGCCACATCACCGAACGCGCCACCGGTTTGGTGATCTTGGACAGGTTGGAGGCTGACACCATCGCCTGGTCGTAGTCGACGAGTTCGGAGCCGATCACTTTCAGAGTCAGGTGGCCGGCCTTGCCGTCGACGACGATCGTCTTGCCGGCATGTTCGGCGACATCAGGGTTCACCAACACCTGATCGTCGGCGACGACAGTGTTCAGGCCGGTAGCCGCAGCGATTCCGGGGCTCCAACCGAGAAGGGTGACGCCCTGCTGATTACGGATTTCGGCGGGCCCGGCGTCCAGCTGCACCGAGGCGTCCACGCCGCTGATCGCTGCCAGTTTGGCCGAGATCTGGGGTGGCATCGCCACAAGCGAACCGTTGTCGGTCCAGGCCACCTGCACGTCGACCGGGTAGTGCTTCTGCAACTGATCAAGCACGGTGGCCCGCAAACTGGCCGTGGCCACCTGCAGCGTCACCATCAGGCCGATTGCCAGCATCAACGCGGTAGCGGTGGCGGTGGCTCGCCGCGGATTTCGTTCGGCGTTGTCAGCAGCCAGTCGGGCGACCGTTCCGAACTTCTTGACGACAACCCCTGATGCCCGCAGCAGCGGCGGCACGAACAGTGGGGCACCGAAAAGCACCCCAGCGGCGATCAACGCCCCGGCCCCGATCGCGATCAGCAATGCGTTGGAGTTGGTGGTGTTCACCGAAACTGCCGCCAGTCCGGCCCCGCCGACAACCATCAGGCCACAGATCAGGATCCGCCAGACGGAGATCCGCGAGTTCTCGGTGCCGCTCATCGCCGGCTGCAGCGCCTCCAGCGGCAGCACCCTGGTGCCCCGGATGATCGGTGCAAAGGCGGCGACGGCGGTGGCAAGGACACCGAGACCGAAAGCCAGGAGCAGCTGCCATCCCGGCAAGCTCAAGCCCCAGAACAGTGCGGTGCTCCACGCCGACACCGCGCTGGCCAACCCGATGCCCAGCGCCAGGCCCAGCACTGAACCGAGCACGCCCAGCAGCATCGCTTCAGCCAGGAAGCGGCGGCGCACCTGCGCCCCGCTGGCGCCAACCGCACGCAGCAGGCCGATCTGGCGACGACGCTGCGCCAAGGTGATGGTGAAGGTGTTGGCGATGGTGATCATCCCCACCACGAGCGAGACTCCGGCGAAACCCCACAACACACTGGCGAAGGCATCGAAATCGCCGGCCACCTTTGCCACCGACGCGGCCCGGTAGGGAGCGGCGAGTTGAGCCTTCAGATCCGGAGCGATCCGCTGCAGCTTCTGGGTGAGCGAGGCGACCAGGGCGTCCAGATCGGTGCCCGCAGCCGCCTTGATCGACCACTGGTCGGCGTTGTCGGCGGTGTAGCCGAGGTCGGTGAAATGGGCGTCGGCGGCGTAGCCGGTCTTGGCGAACAGTCCGCTGGGCTCGTTGGTCAGCCCGACGACCACCAGGTAGCTGTCCGAACCGGCGATCCGTAGCCGTCCGCTCACAGTGACGCCGAGACTGCTCGCTGCGCCGGCGCTGAGAGCGACCTCATTGGCCGCGGCGGGCCAACGTCCGCTGGTCAGCGTTGCCCAGCGCAGCTCCTGTGGCGGCAGATTCACCAGGCCCAACGACACCGACGCTGCGCCCGCGGTGACCACCGTTGAGTCGGTGCGGACCGGAGCATAGGCTGCCACCCCGGGAGTGCCTTTGATGGCTTCCCCGACGCCCTTGACTTCGGTGCCCCGCGGAATTGCCACGACGACATCAGCGGAGGCAATCGAGACATTCACCGCCTTGCCCTGAGCCTGGCCTTCGGTGGCCACCAGCACCGCCGAACCGGCAAGGAAAGCCACCGAGATGGCGATGGCCAGCAGCGTGGAAACGAAACGACCCGGGTGTCTGCGCACCTCGGAAAGTGCCTGGCGGAACATCAGGCGCCCAACTTGGCCATCGCGGCCAGAATTGCTTCCGCACTCGGCTGGTCCAGATCATCGACCACCCGTCCGTCCGACAGCAGGACGGTGCGGTCGGCGAAGGCTGCGGCGTTGGGATCATGGGTGACCATCACGATGGTCTGGCCCAACTCGAAGCAGGTCTGACGCAGATAGGCCAACAGTTCATGGCTGGCGCGCGAATCCAATGCCCCGGTGGGTTCATCGGCGAAAACCACTGCCGGTGAGGTGACCAGTGCTCGGGCAATCGCCACCCGCTGCTGCTGGCCGCCCGACAGCTGGGACGGCAGGTGCTTGAGCCGGTCATTCAGCCGCAGCGACTCCACCAGTCGGGCGAACAACGCCCGGTCCGGGCTGCGGCCGGCCAGATCCAATGGCAGCAGGATGTTCTGTTCGGCGGTCAGGGTTGGTAGCAGGTTGAACGCCTGGAAGATGAACCCCACCGAGTCGCGGCGAATCTTGGTCAGGGCCTTGTCGTTGACCGCTGAAAGGTTGTGGCCACCCAGCATCACCAGTCCCGAAGTGGGCCGATCCAGACCGGCCAGGCAGTGCATCAGCGTGGACTTGCCTGAACCCGAAGGCCCCATGATCGCGGCGAAGGAGCCTGAGGCGAAGCCGACGTCAACACCGTCCAAAGCGCGCACCTCTGCCTCACCGGTGCCGTAGATCTTGGTGAGGTGTTGAGCTGAGGCGATTGCCGCTGGAAGCGCTTGGGCAGGCATGGTCATGGTCACTCCGAGTCGTGGGTTTGTCGATTGCCGAGGCTCTCGTTGGAACGCCCCATACGAACTGGGGGCCCATCGCGCCGGGCACCACTTCAGGCTAGGTCGCCCGATCCGGGGATCACGTCGTCCTAGGCGGCGACGCAGGTAGTCCGAAAGGAGGAGATCGGCGCTCAGCCGCCGAAGTCGCCGAGGTCGAAGCCGTCGAATGCACCGCCCACCGAATCCATCAGCCCATCGATGGCGGGAAGGTCGGCGAAGTTGGCGAAGTCGGTGGTGAGGCCCGCAAAGACCCCAGAGTCGCTGAGGAGGTCGAAGATCATCACGTTCTGTAGAACGTCACCCAGCAGCAACCAGTCCAGGCCACTCAGATCGGTGGTCGGCTCATCCTGCAGGGCTTCGGCGAAGATCGAGCGCCAGTGGTCCACCACTCCAAAGACCATCGCGTAGGGCAGGTAGCGACTGAATACGTCCACACCCGCTTCGAAACGCAATTGCTCGGCCTCGGCGGTAGCCAGGTATTGCTTGAAGCCAACGCATTGAACCCGGACGGCGTAACCCTCGGCGCTGAGCGGCTCAGGGAGATTCCTGGTGAGGGCCAAGAACAGCCCGCCGCCGATGGCCAGCCCGATGCCGATGAAGCCGAGGTTGAACAGGAACAGGCCGCCGATGCCCAGCAGAACCATGGCCGGGCCGAGGGTGTGCGCCGACCAGGAGGCTGCCTCAGGCATGAGTTTCAGCCACCCCCGCTCGGCCGCCTCGGCCAATAGGGTTTCGGAGGCGGACTTGACCTCAGGCCGGCTGCGGAAGCGGGAAAGCGTGGTGGTGGGGCCTTCGCTGAAGGCAGCGGCCAGCAGCGCCCGCTCGGTTGGGCTCAGCGGTTCGGTGGGCGCCGGATCGCTGCTGACCAGCTCCCAGTCATCGGGCTTGGTACCTGGTTGGCGCGACACCGGACGCAGACTGAGCCAGCCACGTCCGGCCAAATCGATAAGGGTGGCGGAAAGCTCCACCGGATCGACGCGGCCATCGATTGCCACGCCGGCCAGGCCGGGGCCGACACCGTCGGGCGGATTGAAGCGCACGGCCACCGGGGGCTGCTCGCCGCGTCGCAGGAGTCGACGCACTACCGGCTGCCCCGGGTTCGGCAGCAGCCCGGGGGTGAGGCCGTCGAACACCTCATCGCGACGCAAGATTCGCACGGCCACGCCTGCCCCGATGGACGCGACCACGATCACCAGTCCAATCACTACACCCATGCCCTAATGATGGCTGATGCCCGGTAATGGTGCCCGTGCGTCGAGGCTGGATTCAGTAGTAGTGGTGACGGCCTACCGATAAGCACCACCAGGTGGCACCGGCCGCGCCCAGGGCGGCTAGCCTGAGCCCATGGCGCTGAGCGTCTTTGATCTATTCAGGGTGGGTATCGGACCATCCTCCTCACACACCGTCGGGCCGATGAAGGCCGCCGGACGGTTCGTGGCCGCGCTCGGCGCCGATGGCCTGCTATGGCAGGTGGGCGCGGTGAAGGCTGAGCTTTTCGGTTCGCTGGGCGCCACGGGGCATGGGCACGGCAGCGTCGAGGCGGTGGTTCTGGGGTTGGCTGGCTATGACCCGCAGACTGTCGATCCGCCGGCCGTGCGTCCGTTGGTTCAGGCGTGCCGTGAGGGCGGCCGGCTCACCTTGGCCGGTGGACCCACGATCGGTTTCGACCCGGACACCGCCGTGGTGCTGCACCGCCGCCGCTCGCTGCCGGTGCATTCCAACGGGATGGTCTTCACCGCCTTCGATGCCGCCGGGACGTCGCTGGCCAGCCGTACCTACTACTCAGTTGGGGGCGGCTTCGTGCTGGACGAATCCGAAACCGGGCCTGACCGGATCGTCCCGGACGCGACCGTGGTGCCCTACCCGTTCGCCAGCAGCGCCGAGCTGTTGGCGCACTGCAGGGAAACCGGCTTCTCAATGGCGCGGTTGATCCGCGAGAACGAGCGCGTTTGGCGTAGCGACGCCGAAATTGATGCAGGCCTGTTGCATTTGTGGGAGGTGATGGGTGACTGCATCCATCGCGGCCTTGAGACCGAGGGAGTGCTGCCCGGTGGTTTGAAGGTGCACCGGCGGGCTCCGGAGTTGCTGCACCGACTGCAGGCCGAAACCGACACCACCGATCCGCTGCGCGGCATGGACTGGATCACCCTCTACGCGCTGGCTGTGAACGAGGAGAACGCCGCCGGCGGCCGGGTGGTCACCGCACCGACCAACGGGGCTGCTGGGGTGGTGCCGGCGGTGCTGATGTACTACCGGCGGTTCAGCAATGGAGCTGATTCCAACGGCATCATCCGTTTCCTGCTCACCGCTGGAGCGATCGGGGTGGTGATCAAGGAGTTGGCCTCCATCAGCGGGGCCGAAGTGGGTTGTCAGGGTGAGATCGGGGCGGCCTGCTCGATGGCTGCAGCTGGCATGGCCGCGGCGCTGGGCGGCACTCCGGAGCAGGTGGAGAACGCTGCCGAGATCGGCATGGAACACAACCTCGGCCTCACCTGCGATCCGGTGGGCGGGTTGGTGCAGATTCCCTGTATCGAGCGGAATGCGATCGCTGCGGTGAAAGCGATCACCGCAGCCCGCACCGCCTTGCGCGGTGACGGACGCCATATCGTCAGCCTCGATTCGGTGCTGAAGACGATGCGTGAGACCGGCGCCGACATGAGCGTGAAGTACAAAGAGACGGCTCGTGCGGGGCTGGCCGTGAACGTCATCGAGTGCTGAGCCCGCAGCGGCGTAACGTGCCGCCATGCTCAGAGTCTGTTTCGCCGGCGTGACCGGATGGACCGCACCGCCCATCATCGCCGCCATCGCTGAATCCGAAGACCTCTCCTTGGTGGCCGGGGTATCCCGTTCATCGGCGGGCCGCACTTTGGCCGAGGTGACCGGGGCCGGCGATGGGCTGATCTACGCCAGCGTCACCGAAGCCCTCCAGGCCGCCGAGTTCGACGTCCTGGTGGACTACACCAGTGCGGCAACTGTGCGCGCCCATGTTTGGGCTGCGGTCGACGCCGGGGTGCATGTGGTGATCGGATCAAGTGGACTCAGTGGGCCCGACTACGCCGAGCTGGACGCCTTGGCCCGTGACCGTGGCGTCGGGGTGTTCGCCGCGGGCAACTTCTCCCTGCTGGCCGCGGTGCTGTTGAAGGCAGCCACCCTGGCGGCCGAACAAGTTCCGAGCTGGGAAATCATCGACTATGCCTCGGCCACCAAGCCCGACGTGCCCAGCGGGACCGCGCGTGAGTTGGCCGAGACCCTCGGCCGGGTGAGAGCGCCGCAGGTGGGCGTCCCGGTCGATCAGCTGCAAGGCCCGATTGAAGCCAGAGGTGCCGAGATCGGTGGCACGCGGGTGCATTCGGTGCGGCTGCCGGGCTTCGTGGTGGCGACAGAGGTGGTCTTCGGCAGCGGCGGGGAGAAGCTGGTGATGAACCACGATCCCGGTAGCGGCCCCGAGCCCTACGCGCCCGGCACGCTGTTGGCGATCCGTCGAGTATCAGAACAGCCAGGGCTGCGCCGAGGCCTCGATTCGCTGCTGTTCGGATAGCTGCGACAAGGGAGAATGCTAGGTTGGAAGTCTTCACACAGAGGTGAGTGCGTCGATGCCGATTCTTGATACCTATGCCCCGGATTCCGTCCGCTACGACGGCCGGATGCCCTATCGCACGGTGGGCCACACCGGGCTGAAACTGCCAGCGGTCTCGCTGGGTTTGTGGCATAACTTCGGTGACGACGTGCCGTTCGCCAACCAACGGGCGACGCTGCGGCGGGCCTTCGAGCTCGGCGTCACCCACTTCGACCTGGCCAACAACTACGGACCGCCCTATGGTGCGGCCGAGACCAACTTCGGCCGGCACTTTCGTGAGGACTTCAAGCCGTACCGCGATGAGCTGATCATCTCCAGCAAGGCCGGGTGGGACATGTGGCCAGGCCCCTACGGCGACCTGGGATCGCGAAAATACCTGTTGGCCTCCCTCGACCAGTCCTTGGCCCGGATGGGTCTGGACTATGTCGACATCTTCTACCACCACCATTTCGACCCCACCACGCCGGTGGAAGAGACCATGGCTGCCCTCGACACGGCAGTGCGCCAGGGCAAGGCGCTGTATGTGGGCATCTCGTCCTACTCCGGGGAGCGGACGCGTCAAGCGGTGGCGATCGCGAAGGAGTTGGGCACCCCACTGGTGATCCACCAGCCTTCGTATTCGATGCTGAACCGTTGGATCGAAGAGGATCTCCTCGACGCCCTCGACGAGACCGGGCTGGGCTGCATCGCTTTCTCCGCGCTCGCCCAGGGCATGCTCACCAACAAATACCTGGGCGGCGTCCCAGCTGGTTCCCGGGCGGCGCAGGACAAGTCGTTGTCGACCGAGCTGCTCACCGAGCAGAATCTGGCTCACATTCGGGCGCTGAACGACCTCGCTGCCGGACGCGGCCAGAGCCTTGCTCAACTCGCCATCGCGTGGGTGCTGCGGGATGTGCGGGTGACCTCGGCGCTGATCGGAGCCTCCAGCGTCAAGCAGTTGGAGGACAGCGTCGGTGCGGTGCGCAATCTGGACTTCAGCGCAGCCGAACTGGCCAAGATCGACACCTATGCCACCGAGGGCGGTATCAACCTCTGGGCGGGGCCGAGCAAGGCCTGAATCGCCTGATTGGCTGATGTGGTCCTGAAAGAACCGGGCGTCGGCTAAATATTCTCCGTGAAGGGACTTTTCGCTGGGGATAGGCATTCGCTATCCACCGGCTCATGGGTAGCCTCGCGGGCGAGGAGGGACCACCTTGATGAAGCCACTCGCGATCTCCCTGTTGTCCGCTGCCGTCCTGCTCACCGGTTGCACGGCAGCGAACCAACCGGCCCCCACACCGTCGCCGACTGCTGTGGCCAGCCCGTCAGCGACGGCGATCACGCTCGAACCCAACTCTTCTCAGAAATCCGCGACTCAGGTGGTGCTTTCTGATTCGGCGGCTGCTCTCCACGACAATGACGGGGTTTCCGGCCCCGACAGTTTCGCGGTGGTTGGGGATCAGGTGTGGGTGGCCAATCCGAATCTGTATGGCTGGGGTAGCGCTCACCCCTATGGTTATCTCGACTGTTACGTGGGCGGGAAGCGAGTCGGCCGCACCAAACTACCCGGGCGTGTTGCCAAGGATCTACTGATTCGGCAGGGCAAGGCCTATGTGTTGGAGTATGCCTTGAGCTCGCCAAATTACGAGCGAGTGGTCAGCTACCAGATCGAGGGAACCAAACTCACCGCGCCGAAGATCCTGAAGGCTGACTACCTTCCCGGCGACCATCTGATGCTCCGCTTCGACGGCGACACCTTGTCCACCGTGGGCACCGATGGCACCACCGACATCATCGACGGTCCCGGCCCGGCCCAGGTCACCCAGCAATTCGTCCTGGCCGAACACATGGTCACCATTCCGGCGCAGGGAGCCGTCCCGCAGGTGATGGTGAAGGTGGTCGGGGATGCCTCAGCGCAACAGGTCGGCCTCGACGAGCAATACCGGTACTACTTGGTCAGTGACCTGGTCACGACGGGCAACAAGAACTCGGGGTATCACCTCAACACCACCGGCTGGGTGTATCGCTTCAAGCTGGACGGCACCGGAGCACCGCAGGTCTACCGAGTTGTGGAACCGAGCGAATTTCCGACCCGAACGGTTGTGGTGGCCGACGGCCAGGTCTATCAACTGCTGAGCACCTCGAAAGTGGTTAAGGTGCTGCTGGTTCAGCCGGCTGCCTGAGGCTGGGTCTCACAGCCGTCGCAGCGCGGCGATCACCAGGTCATGGGCGTAGGGCGCGGCCACTTGGGTCAGGAACTTCGGAAAGTCCAGCGCCGCATCGTGATCGGCGCGGTCGGAGATGGTTCTGGCTACGCCGAATGGAATTCCGGCCGTGTAGCACACCTGGGCCAACGCCGCCCCCTCCATTTCCACGGCCAGGGCGTCGGGCAATTCGGCCTGCAGGGTCCGGCAGCCCTCGGTAGTGGCCACAAAGACGTCCCCAGAGATGATCAGGCCGCGGTGAGCGCTCGGTGCGGCCAGGCCGAGGGCGGCCAGATCGGGACGGTGTTCGGCACAGACCACTTCTGCTGCTGCGCTCAGAGCCTGGCTGAGGACCGGGTCGGTTCGCACCCGCGCCAAACCGATGGACGGCGACACCCAGCGGTTCCAAAGCGGGCGGACGTCGAGATCGTGTTGGAGCAGTTCGGTGGCCACCACCACATCCCCGGGATTGACCTCGGCGCCCAAACCGCCGGCGGTGCCGACCATGATCATTGCGCCAACCCGCTGCGCCAACACTGCTGCGGTGGCGGCCGCAGCCACCTTGCCAACCCCCGACAAGGCCAGAACGACCTCGCGTCCGGTCAAGGTGGCGAAGTGCACTTCTCGACCAGCGACGACTTCGGTGTGCACTGGGCCTTCGGCGGTCGCGGCAGCGAGAATCGCGGCCAGCTCCTCGCGCATGGCAGCGACGATTGCGATCATGGCCAACCTCCCGCAAGTGAACCTAGTCGTCCGGGGGCTAGATGCGTGCAATTGGCGGCCTTCTCCGAACAAGGCCGGTTGTTGCCCAGGAGCGAGCCGGGCGAATCACCGGGGGTCAGCGCAGGAACAGCGCCCGCAGCCTCCTGGTGGTGAAGGCGATCCCGAGCACCGACATCACCAGGAAGTAGCCCAGATGTACTGCTGAGGAGGCATCGAAGTGGCCCACCGATAGCTGGCGCATCAGCTCGACACCGTGCCACAGCGGCAGCGCCATGATGAACCACTGCACCACCTGGGGGAAGGCTGTGATCGGAAACAGGGTGGCCGAGAACATAAACATCGGCAGCAATGCGATGTTGATCCAATCCATCTGCTGGAAGGTGGTGAAGTAGCTGGTCACCGCCATTCCCAGGGACGCGAACCCCAGCGCGATCAGCAGCGCCACCGGAATCATCGCCAGCGCCCACCAACTGGTCACCAGTCCCATGATTGCGATCACGCCGGTGAAGCCGATCGCGTACAGCAGACCACGGAACAGCGCCATCGCGATCTCTCCTGCGGCCACGTCGAGTGGGCCAAGCGAGGTGGCCAGCATGCCGGCGTACAGCTTGGCGAAGCGCAACTTGAAGAAGACATTCCAGGTGGAGTCGTAGATGGCACCGTTCATCGCCGAGGTGGCCAACAGTGCCGGGGCGATGAACGCCGCATACGAGATTTGCTGCCCGCCCGGTCCGGCCACGGTGCCAATCAGTGCCCCCAGGCCCAAGCCCATGCTGAGCAGGTAGAACACCGGCTCGAAGAAGCCAGACAGGACGATCATCCAGTTCTGATTGCGAATCACCTTGAAGCCGCGCTCCAGCACCGCAGCCACATTCCCTGAGGAGTTGGCGGCAATCCAGCCGCCGATCCCGGCCGTGGAGCGGCTGAGCGCTGTGGTGCTCATTTCGACAACCTCTTGGTGAAGGCGCGCACGGTCAGCCAGCATCCCAACACCAGCAGGCCCACCAGAAACACCAAGTGCAACCCAATCTGCCAACCGGGCAGCGGCAACCCGAAGCTGACCACCCTGGCCAACTGCGTGCCGTGCCACATCGGGGAGATCCAGCCGATCAGCTGAAGGTAGGTAGGCATGGACTCCAGCGGGTAGAAGGTGCCCGCAAACAGGAACATCGGCATCACGACGAATCGTTGGATCATCGAGAAGGCGAACCCCTCATCGTTCTTGGTGGCCGAAAACGCTGCCAGCGGCGCGCCGAAGGCCATACCGGCCAGAGCTGCGATCGGGATCATCAGCCACGACCGGCCCGGGTCGGTGGCACCCAGGGCTACCAGCACCAGCCAGAAGACCAAGGCTTCCCCGGCCATTCGCACCGCAACCGCGAGCAGTTCCCCGATCGCGACCTGAGCGGTGCTGGCTGCGGTGGCGGCTCGGGAAAAATACAGCTTGCCCCACTTGAAGCCGTCCATCACCGGATACATCAACTCATTGGTGGCCGACATCACCACGGTCGAAACCAACAGCCCGGGCGCGACGAACCTCAGATACGGCACCCCGGCCACCCCGCCGGAAGAGGCATCGACCAAAGCACCCAGCCCGATGCCCATGGCCAGCACGTACAGCCCGGGGGTCAGCACGGCCGAGCCCAGGATCGAGGTCCAGTAGGCCTTCATTCCGACCAGCCGCCACTCGGCCTGATACCACCAGCCCCAACGTCGAGCCTTTTCGGCCTGGCGGGCAGGCGAAAGCGCCCGACCCGAATAGGCCAGGGCGTTGCTGTCGGTAGCCAACTCAGTCAATGAGGCTCCGTCCGGTCAGCCGGAGGAACACATCTTCCAGCGATGAGCGCCGCACCAGCGAGGTCACCGGGTCGAGCCCATCGGCGCGGACGTGGGCCAGCGCAGCCTCTCCGTCGCCGGTGTAGAGCAACACCCGATCAGGCAGGGCCTCGATGCTGTCGGCGTAGCCGCGCAGCTGATCGACCAAGGCGGCATTGCGGTCAGACCCGAAGCGCAGCTCCAAAACCTCTCGGGTGGAGTACTGCCGAATCAGGGCTGCCGGGCTACCCTCGGCGACGATCGAGCCGTGATCCATCACGATCAGCCGATCGCACAGTTGCTCGGCCTCATCCATGAAGTGGGTGGTGACGATCAGCGTCACGCCCTCCTCCTTGAGCCGGAACAGCCGATCCCAAAGAATGTGGCGAGCCTGCGGGTCCAGCCCGGTGGTGGGTTCGTCAAGCAGCAGCACTGCCGGTTCGTTCACCAGGGCGCGGGCGATGGTCAGGCGCCGCTTCATGCCGCCGGAGAGATTGTCGACCTTCTCGGTTGCCTTTTCGGTGAGCTGGGCGAACTCCAGCAACTCCTCAGCCTTGGGCCGAAGGTAGGAGTATGGCAGACCGAAGTAACGCCCGTACATAATCAGGTTGTCGCGCACCCGTAGCTCGGTGTCGAGATTGTCGGTCTGGGGCACCACGCCAAGGCTGGCGCGCACTTCGGGGCCGTGAATCTCGGGGTCGAGGCCGTTGACCAGCAGCGTTCCGGACGTGCGCAGCGAAGTTCCGCCGATCATCCGCATGGTGGTGGACTTGCCGGCACCGTTGGGCCCCAAAAGGCCGAATGACTCACCGGGGGCCACTTCGAAAGAGATCGCGTCCACCGCGCGGAGATCGCCATAGACCTTGGTCAGTTCGCGGGCTTCGATAACGGGCACCAGATCACCATAACGGCAGGCTCTGCCAATCTCGGTGGCGGGTCGGATCGGTGACTCCTGAAGGCACGCGGTCAACGGGCTGCTCACCGGAGTCGCATCATCGGCCGCCACCGGTGTCCAGGCTTAGCTTCGATTGGTCCGATACATCAGCGGATTCGGTTGGCACGGCGCCTCGGTGGCGATCTGAAGCGGGGCGATCAGGCCCTCATCGCGCAGATTGAACAGCTTGGGTACCACCCGATCTCGCAAGTCGTAAGGGCCGACGGTGTTCAGGTAGATCTTGGTGGCGCCCTCGAAACCGGCCACGGTTGAGGTCCGCCACTTCAGCATCACTCGCCAGGGCATCGGCAGATCGGAATCGACCGGGCGGTAGTGCCACTCCTCGTTGCACGGCACTGCCACCCCGGTCGCGGCGTGCATGGCGTGCACCATGTCGGCCATCCCACGCAGCTCGTCTTCGGTGTGGCTCCACGGGTCACAAGCCTGCGACTTGGAATAGATCTCGATGGTCGGATAGCGGTGACCGAAGCCGGCGAAGGCGATCGCATACTCGCTCTCGGCGAGCACCAGGTTGTGATAGGCGGCGTAATTGGTGCCGTATTCGTTGTAGATGTTCGGGTTGCTGCGCAGCCGGTGCATGGCCTGCTCATGTTGGACGCCACGCTCATCGATGGCCACCAACTGCTTGTGCAAATGATCGAAGGATGCCCCAGCCGGACGCAGCCAGTTCTGGAAGACCGCGACGTAGCGGGCGTAGCGATTCAGATCGAACAGCCCGGTCATCGACTCAACGGTGTAGGCGAAGAAGCGGTAATGCTCCTCTGGCGTCAGCGTCCCTGAGGAGGCCAGCTGGGTATTGTCGGTGGCCCCGTCAATGAAATGGCGCCTGGCCACGATCACATCATGACCGCCGCCGAAGAAACCAGAAGCCGCCTCGATCTGCGCATCGGCACCCATCGCGGCGATCTCGGCTTCGGTCTTGCCACCGGCGCGCAGCTTGGCGGCGATCACCTTCAGCACATGCTCGCGTCCGGCCGGGGAATCCAGATAGGCGGTCTTGCGTTCCTGCACCCGGTCGGGCAGCTCATAGCCGTAGTTGAGGTGCCAGTAGTCGTAGCTGAGAATCTCGAACAGGTTGGGGATCCGCCGGAACTCGGCAACTGTTGCCCGAAGGTCTTCGGCACCCACCCGGTAGCGGGTCTCCCAATCGCCGTTGGGGTGGTGGATAACCCGCGACTTCTCCGGCGGGGTCTCCAGGTAACGTCGGTCGCAGAAGGCACAGTGCAAGCCGTGCTTGGCCGGATCAAGCGGAGTGGGCTCGGGCAAGGTGATGCCCAGGGGACGGCTGCCGCGGCCGGCCACCGTCCACACCTCGGTGCCGCTGAAGGGGTTGAGCTGTTTGACCGTGCCGTCCTTGAGCTCGGTGATGAACTCCGGTTCCCGCATGTAGGGGTAGGGATTCGTGATCATTGGCCCCCCTTGTATCGACACGATCGGTTCAGCCTAGCCCGGCCGGACGCCCGGCTCGGGGCACCACGAGTTGACGAGAAGAAACCGGCCACGACAGGCTCAGAAAGCTTGTCGAAGCCGGCTTGGATTGGCCGGTGTCTGCCTCGCTGGTCCCTCAGCCCACGCTCACCTTGAGCGGGCGCCGTGATGCGGTGCGCGAACTACCGAACCACCGTTCGAGTTCCTCGACGGTGCCGTCATCGGCAAAACGGCCGGTGACATGATCGGCTGCGGCCTGCACTTCGGCTGAGGCGTCACCAACAGCGACCCCGCGTCCAGCCCAGGAGAGCATCTCGATGTCGTTGCGACCATCGCCGATGGCCAGCACGTCCGCGGCGGTGAAGCCGAGGGCTGTGACCACCTGGTTGAGACCGGTGGCCTTGTTCACCCCGAACGGGGCGATGTCGAGCCAGGCACTCCAGCCCACCGAATAGCTCACACCATGCAGACCCAGCCGATTGGCCAAGTCAATGAACTCGGTGTCGGAGGAGTCAGGATCACGCACCACGATGCGGGTCACATCATCACCGGAAAGCTCCTCATGGCTGACCAATTCGATCTCGCCGAAAAGCTCACCTTCGGGGAACAACTGGGTGACCCGGTAGCCGGTGCCGATCACTTCGGCGGCAATCGCAGCGCTGGGATGTTCGCGCAGCACCCGTTCGACCACATCGGCCGGATTGAAGGTGGCTGCGTTGAGTAGTTCAAAGGGAGGGAACTGAACCGTGACTGCTCCGTTGGAGGCAATCACTGGCCCTGAGGGCAACTCCAGTTCCTCAAAGACTGGACGCGTGGCATGCCAACTGCGCCCTGTCGTAAGGATGACCGGAACCCCGGCCATCGCCACTCGCCGGATCGTCCGGCGCATCTGTTCTGGTAGCACTCCCTCGTGATCGACGATCGTCCCGTCAATATCGAGTGCTACAACTCGCGGCTTCCAATCCGCGTATTTACTGTTCTTCATCTTGTGCCCAGGCTACTCGCCCGTGATGACAGGGTGATGAACGCCTAGTGAAACCTGCTTATCGGCCGCACGCAGCGCCGGGAACCGTTCAGGCGAATTTCGCTTTCAGATCGGCCAGGTCGGTTGGGGTCAGGTGAAGACCGTTCTTCAGGTAGCCGGAGATGCTGCCGTAGGTCTTCTTGGCCTGGTCCAGACCGGCGTTCAGGTTGGCTACGTCGGCACCGCTGGTGCGCAGATACTCGGCGCGCACCTGGTCATCGGTGGCGCCGATGGCGTACATCAGCATCGCCACCGCCCAGCCGGTGCGGTCCTTCCCGGCCGTGCAGTGGATCAGCACGGTGCCCTTGCTGTCCGCCGCGGCGCGCAAAGCGTCGTGGAACGCGTGTTGGCGCTTATCGTCAGTGACGTATTTGGGGTAGTCCTCATCGGCGTCGATCTGGAAGTTCAGCTTGGTCACGTTGGGCAGGGATGGGTCGGGCAGGCTCTTGACCACCGAGGCCTTGCGCAAGTCGATGATGGTGCCGCCCTTGAGCTCAGTGGCCAGTTTCAACCGATCCAGCTTGGTGGCACTGTGCAGCAGCGCTGTGCGCAGCAGGACGCCCTTGGCGAAGCCCCACTTGGCCAGCGCATCGCGCTCGTTGGTGACCTTGGTGAGCGTGATCGTGGACGGATAGGTGAAGGTCGCTCTGCCGGCTGAGGAGTAGAACACCTGCCCCTTCGCGAAACGCTGCAGGTAGCCGTTGGTGCTGCTGACTCGTGCTGACACCTCAGCTGAGCGGGGCTTTCCGAACTTCGCCGTGCCCCCTGCTGCCTTCCAGGTGTCGTAGATCCTGCCCTTGATCAGGATGCCGCCGACGCTGGTGGAGGCACCGATGGCCAGATTGGCCGGGACCAGCAACGATCCGGCGAGCAACACGCTCAGGACGGCGATCAACACACGAATGGTCTTAGTCATGGCGGCTCCTTAGACCTCCCCAGTGTCAGGCCAAGGGACGCAGGTAGTCCAGTCCCCCCAGGTAGGGACGCAGCGCTGCCGGCACGTAGATCGAGCCGTCGGCCTGCTGATGGTTCTCCAACAGCATGATGATGGTGCGGGTCATTGCGCACAGGGTGCCGTTGAGGGTGGCCAGCGAGCGCACGCCGTCGGCGTCGCGCATCCGGATGTTCAACCGACGGGCTTGGAACTCCGTGCAGTTCGAGGTGGAGGTGATCTCGCGGTACTTGTCCTGAGTGGGCAGCCAGCCGTAGCAGTCGTACTTGCGCGCCGCGCTCAGGCCCAGGTCGCCGGCTGCGACCTCCAGCACCTGGAAGGGAATCTCCAAAGAGGTGATGAACTCCTTCTCGAAGTTCAACAGCTTCTGATGCTCAGCCTCAGCCTCGGCCGGATCGCAGTAGACGAACATTTCGGCCTTGTCGAACCAGTGCACCCGGAAAATGCCGCGGGTGTCCTTGCCGTAGGAGCCGGCCTCGCGGCGATAGCAGGGGCTGTAACCGACGTAGTGGCGCGGCAGGGTGGCGGCGTCCAGGATCTCCTCGGAGTGGAAGGCGGCCAGGGCCACCTCCGAGGTGCCCACCAGGTAGAGATCGTCGTCCGGCAGGTGGTAGACGTCCTGGGCGGCCTGGCCGAGGAAGCCGGTGCCCTCCATCGCCGACGGCTTGACCAGAGCCGGCGGAATGACCGGGGTGAAGCCCCAGCTCATCGCCTTGGCCATAGCCAGATTCAGTAGGGCGAACTCCAACTGGGCGCCGATGCCGGTGAGGAAGTAGAACCTGGAGCCGGACACCTTCGCGCCACGCTCCATGTCGATCGCACCCAGCATTTCGCCGAGTTCGAGGTGGTCGCGGGGGGTGAACCCTTCCGCAGCGAAATCTCGGGGCGTGCCGATGGTTTCAACCACCACGAAATCGTCCTCGCCGCCGCGGGGCACGTCAGCGAAGACCGGGTTGGGCAGCTGCCGAATCAGCTCGTCGAACTTCGCACCAGCCTCATTCGCGGCAGTCTCAGCCAGCTTCACTGCGGCGGAAAGCTCCTTGGTGCGGGCCAGGAGGGCGGCCTTGGCCTCACCCTTGGCCTTGGGCACATGCTTGCCGAGTTCCTTCTGCTCGGCCCGCTGGGTCTCGAAAGCCGCGATTGCGGAACGGCGGCTCTCATCGGTTGAGACCAGCTCGTCGACCAGTTCCACAGACTCCCCACGAGCCTCTTGAGCCCGGCGGAGCAGATCAGGGTCGGTACGCAGCAATTTCGGGTCGATCACGAGCGAAATCCTATCCCCCGTCGGTACGCAGGCTTGCGGGGCGTCCTTTCGGCAAGCTCAGACGCCAGCGACCCACAGCCGTGCCGTCAGCGGGGTTCGGCCAAGGTGAGGGGTGGATGTTCGGCACGGAAGTCGTTGATCACAGCCTCGGAGGCGTAGCCGAGCGCCAGTCCGGTGATCAGCTTGTAGTGCGGTGCGATCTTGAACTCGGCATCGATCGGGTTTCGCCACGTGGCCAGGACGCCGAGGGCGCAACTGTCGACGCCACGGGCCTTGGCCGAGAGCATCAGGGTCTGCAACATCAGCCCGGCATCGTGAGCCGAAAACGGCAGCAGACTTTCATGGACGAACACCCACAGCACCGTCGGGGCCCCGAAGAACTCGCAGTTGCGTCGGCTCTGGGCATCGCGGGCTTCCCTATCACCACGCTCGATTCCGAGGTGCGCATACAGGCCACTGCCCACCTTCACGCTGCGCGCACGCAGATCGTCGGGGTAGGGAGCCCACGTCTTGAAGTCGCCGTCGGGAAGGCCACCGGTGAGCACTGCCTTCGCCACCGCCACCGGCTCGCGCCGTTGCAGGGGCAAGGAAGCGTCGAAAGCGGCAAGGTAGGCGGCGCGCAGCCGGTCCAGGCGTTCGCCGGTCGCCACCGCCAGGCAGTAGCCACGGGTGTTGCTCCAACTGGGCGCGTGGCGGGCGTCGTCCAGGATCGAGTCGAGGACTTCGGCTGGCACCGGCTCAGGGCGGAAATCCCGCACGCTGCGACGGGATTGGATCAGTTCGGCGAAATCATCGGCAAGCACGGCCGCAGTCTAGGCGGGCCGATCTCGGCCAGCGGCTGAACCCACTCGGCGGGGCTTCGACAGGCTCAGCCGGCTTGGTTGGTTGTTTGGGCTTGTCGAAGGGGGTGCGGAAATCAGTCGACCCGCGGATGCAGCAGAGTGGCGTACCAGGCCCGTGAGGCGGCGTAGTCCTCATCGGTGAAGCCCCGGGCGATCTCCGGACGCACTCCATCGGCGCGAGAGTAGGAGCCGAGGAACACCACGTCGGCGCAGATGCGATGCAGGCCCTCCAGGGTCTCGGCCAGGCGCGGGTCGCGCAGGTGGCCTTCGGCGTCGATGCTGAAGCAGTAGTTGCCCAAGCCGGTTTTGGTGGGCCGCGATTCGATCCGGGTCAGGTTCACCCCCCGGCTGGCGAACTGCTCCAGGATCTCCAACAAGGCGCCGGAGTGGTCGGCGTGCATGTAGGCAACCAGGGTGGTCTTGTCCGCGCCGGTGCGATGTGGTGGCTCGGTGGGCAGCGAGACCAGCACGAACCGGGTGACAGCTGCGGCGTTGTCGGCGATCTCGGTGGCGATCGGGGTGAGCCCGTACATCCGTCCGGCGATCTCACCGCAGATGGCTGCGTCGAACTTCGAGGACGGGTCGCTGACTTCCTGGGCGGCCGCGGCGTTCGAGCCGCCTTCGGTGACCATCGCCTCCGGCAGGTTGTCGATCATCCAATGCCGGGTCTGGGCGGCTGAGTGCGGGTGGGTCAGGACGCGGTGCACTGCGGCCAACTCCGTCCCGGGGCGGGCATAGAGGTTGAACTGCACCGGCAGCAGCACTTCGGTGGAGATCATCAGCTGTTTGCCGGAGGCCAGAATGTCGAGGGTTGCCGAGACCCCGCCCTCAACCGAATTCTCGATCGGGACCATTGCCGCGCTCACCTCGCCGCTGCGGACGGCGTCGAGCGCCTGAGCCACCGTGGCGAAGGGGATCGCTTCTTCATCGGTGACGCTCAACAGCGCTTGATGGGTGAAGGTTCCCGCAGGTCCGAAGTATCCGAGCACCCGACAAGGGTAATGGCCCCAGCCGGCCACCGGCGGCACAGGTCAGCCGGGCGGAGCCTCGGCGGGCTGCTTGGAATGGCTCGGGCGACGGCGCCACCCCAGCTCGGAGAGTTTGGGAATCTTGGGCAACTCATGTCCCCAGCTCCACCACCACCAGATCACCGCTGCCAGCGCCCCGACTTGGGCGGCCACATTGATCTGCTCGCGCAGGAAGGTTTCGACGACGTGCATCTCGGGGCCGAACTGCAGCGCCCGTCCGGTGACCCAGGCGATGGACAGCCAGGCACCTCGCCAGATCATGATCGCGTCGAGGCGCGAGGCCCACAACAAGCCCAGTGGGGCCCAGGTGATCAGGTCGTACCAGGTGAAGGACCAAGGGGTGGTGAGCAGCCAGGCCGAGCACAGCACCACAGCCGTGCGAACAGTGATGGTCAGCGGGTCGAGTCGAGGATCCTCGTCCTGCGGGTCGCCTGGCACCAGGCGCCACGGCAGCACCCGAGACAGCATCCAGCCGATCGCGACCATGCCGACCCAGCCGGCGCTGGTCACGACTTTGCTGGCGGCCGGGGTGCCGATCAGCGGAACCAGCACGGTCAATCCCCAGGCACCCCAGTTGCCGGGAGAGATGTAGCCGGTGTTGCGCTGGGCGGCCAACAAGGCGTTGGGCATCCACAGCCCATAAGCCAGGACCAGCGGGACGGCCGCCCCTGCGCACAACTGAAGTAGTCGCCGGGGGTCGCGGCGGTAGCCCCACACCATGGCGATGCCGTAGAAGACCATCGACACCTTCACCGCACCTGCCAGGCCGATGCCGATACCGGCGACGAAGGGGTGTTTACGGAAGAACCACAGCCCAGCGATCGCGAACACCATACTGAGTGGCTCGTTGTGGGCCCCGACCAGCACCCCCCAAATCATTAGGGGGTTCAGCACGGTGAACAGCACTGCTCGGGTTTGCAGCTTGGGGTCGTCATGGGCCAGCTTCACCACGAGCGCTGCGGTGATCAGGAACGGGATCAGCGACATCATCTGCAGCCAGAACACGGTGTCGTGCATGCTTTCCCCGCCCAGCACGGAGGCCAGGTATTGGGAAAAGGATGCGATCGGGCCGTAGACGCTTGGGGTGTCCTGCCAGGGTCGTTCGGTCCAGATCAGCACCGGGTCGTAGGACTGCCGGAACACTTCGGCAGGGGTGATGTCATATGGGTTCAGGCCGAGCACTTGAAGGCGCCCGTAGGCGGCGTACATCAGCACGTCCGCCGAAGTCAGCGGCGTAATCAGGCAGGAGATGACGCTCAAGGCCGCACCCAGTGGGAACAGCTTGCGATTGTTCGGCCGCCAGCCGGCGTTGACCGAGCGCCAGGCGATCCACAGCCCGATCGAGCCGATCACCAGCATCGCCCAGAGTGCGGGGACGACCACCCATTCGCCCAGCGAGATCCAGCTCACCGGCAGATACCAGGGTGGCAACAGGTCTTTGCGCGGGCCGAGTTTGAGGGTCACCGCAGAAGGTCCGCTGAAGGCGATCAGCACGGTGATGGCGGTGGCGGCGATGATCATCGCGACGCCGACCCGGTGGTTGGCCGTCCACGGTGGCAACCGAAGTCGGGGTAGCCGACGCGTCGCCGAGCGCGCTGCTTGCACCGATCCTCCCCCCACCATGTCCGACCAATCTAGAGGGTACCGAGTTGGTGGGAATTCCGGCGATCCGTTAACGCCGGGCTGGACCGCGACAATCCGGCGCTGGGTGTTGGTGGTATCAACAGTTCGACCTTTACGAATGCGGCCGAGCAATGCTGGCGGGAATGCCGACTGCCGCCGACTATTTCAGCAGGCGCGAAAGTCGTCGATCAGCCAGCGCCTTGCCGCCGGTCTGGCAGCCCGGGCAGTACTGCAGGGCTGAGTCGGCGAAGGAGACCTCGGCGATGGTGGTTCCGCACACCGCGCACGGACTCCCAGCCAGCCCATGGACGCGCAGGTTAGCCCGCTTGGCGTCCTTCAACTCGGTGGCCGCAAGCCCGCAGGCGCGCTCGACCGCCTCGGCCAACTCGGTGCGGATCGCGGTGAACAGTGCCTCCCGTTCGGTCGGCGAAAGGCCGCTGGCCGGCTTGAACGGGCTCAGTCTGGCCGCGTGCAGAATCTCGTCGGAGTAGGCGTTGCCGATTCCGGCGAGCACCCGCTGATCGCGCAGCACACCCTTGAGTTGGGACTTGCCGGCGGCGTCCAGAATGGCGCCGAGCGCTGCTCGGGTGAAGCTGTCGGCCAACGGGTCGGGCCCGAGGGTGGCGATGCCGGGCACCTCGTCGAGGTCGTTGACCAGGTAGAGGGCCAATCGCTTCTGGGTGCCGGCCTCGGTGAGGACGAAGGCGGAGTTGTCGGCGAAGACCAGCCGAAAGGCGAGCGGTCCTTTGCCGCCGCGGACGGGAGTGGCCGGTACCTCGTCCCGCCAGGTCAGCCAGCCGGCTCTGGCCAGATGGAAGGCCAGCCACAATCCACCGATCTCCATCCCGAGGAACTTGCCGCGGCGCTCGACCGTGGCAACTTCCAGCCCGCCCAAGGCGGACAGTGGCGGGTCGAAGGTCTTCAGGCAGGCGAAGGAGAACAGCTCGGCATGGGCAACGGTCTTGCCGGTGCAGGCGCCAATCAGGAACCTGCGCATCGCTTCGACTTCAGGGAGTTCAGGCACCGGTGCCGTCCCTTCCCGGCCAAGCCGGCTCCGGAACTGCCAAAGCATCCTCGAGCAGGTCCAGGTACTCCGAGCGGTCGATCTCGATCACGCCCAGGCTGGCCAGATGCGGGGTTTGCCACTGAGTGTCGATGATTCGGGCTTCGGCATAATCGTCGCTGAGCGTCTCGACCAGCCGCAGCAGCGCCACTTTGGACGCGTCGCGCCCGTGTTGTTCATCGTGAAACATCGACTCCCCGGCGAAGAGCCCGCCCAGCGAAATTCCATACAGCCCGCCCACTAGGCGTCCGCTCGCGTCCCAGGTCTCGACTGAATGGCAGTAGCCGGTGCGGTGGAGCTCGGTGTAGACCTCTCGAATCGATTTGTCGATCCAACCGAATGGACGTGACGGGTCGGCGCAGGCGGCGAGCACCCCGGAGAAGTCGGCATCAACGGTGGTCGTGTAGTGCTTGGCCCCCTGTCGCAGGGAGCGGGTGACCCGCAGTGAGTCCAGTGGCAACACTCCGCGATGAGTTGGTGACCACCAGCCGGTTTGCTCGAAGCCGGACTCGGCCAGCGGCATCGGAAACACTCCGCTGCGGTACGCGTCCAGCACCAGGGCGGGGCTGAGGTCTTCGGAGAATGCGATCAAGTCCTGGTCGGGCCATTCCTTGGGAGGGCCGAACACCTGCAGTCGCGCCATGAACCGATTCTGCCCTACCGGGCCGACACTGCACCGGGTGGCCGGGTGGGGGGCGAGTCGGGGATGGGTCCGGGCCGGGCCCGACGCCAGCGGTACTGAAGGCGCCTAGGCTGGGTTGCAACGGGGCCGGGAGAGGATGGCTGATGGCAAACGCAGCCGAGTACGGAAAGCAGTTGGTGGCGCGCACGCCGGAGGTGGCCGGTGGCATGCTGCGCAGCATTGTCGACTTTGCGATCTACGGCAACGATGCCTTCCCCGGTGCTCGGACGGTCGCGGTGCGGGCCTTGCAGGCTCGCGGCGAGCGCGAGGCGGCGATCGACTCCCTCGTTACTCAACATGTCGGCCTGGCCTCGGTACAGGGCTTCCTGACCAGTGTGGGCGGATTGGTGACTCTCGCAGTCGGCCTGCCGGCCAATATCGCCGGCATGGCGGTGCTGAGCGTGCGAATGGTCGCCTCGATCGCCCATCTACGCGGCTACGACGTGGAGGACGCGCGAGTTCGTGCCGCGATCACCATGGCGATGCTGGGCGATGATCAGGTTCGCAAGCTGGTCGAGAACGGCAAGCTGCCCTCTTCGCCGCTGGCGATCGCCACCGCGCCGGCCTTCGACGCCGAGCTCGAGCGGGCCATCAGCGAGCGGGTGATGGGCGCGCTGGCCTCACGGCTGGGCGGCAAGCATTTGGCGGTAGTGGTGGTTCGCCGGATCCCGCTGGTCGGTGGCGGCGTCGGCGCGGCTGTGGATGGCTGGCTCACCTATGGCCTGGGCGCCTACGTCAAGCGGGAGTTCGTCTCGCGTCAGCAGCTCACCCCCTGAAGCTCGGTTCAGCTCCCTGAGCTCCTCGAAGGGTCTGGGCGCGGGTTCGACCCGTCGAGCCTTCGGCAAGCTCAGGGCAGGCCAAGCTCACGGAGCTGGGGGTAATCAGCCCTGGCGGCGCCGATCGCTGAGCTTCTTCAGTTCCCTGCGCTGGGCCTCGCTGAGGCTTTGCAGGCCCTGCTCGTTGATCTGATCCAGCAGGTTGTCCATCCGCTGCCGATCGGAGGTGCGTCGCTGGTGCGCCTTGGCTTGGGCTCGGGGCACCTTCGCCTTCTTGGGGCGGCGGGTACGTGGCCGTCCGGGAATCCGGGCGAACTCGGCGAGCAAACCGGACCGGCGCGCCGCGATGGCCACCAGGGCCGCCGAAAGCGTCAGGGCGAGCAGGCCGCCGTACTGCCGGTAGGCCAGCATCGTCAGCACCTCGACGCCCACGATCACTGCGCCGATGACCCAGGCCTTGATTCCGAAGAAGAACGGCCGGTTGGGATATTCGGCTATCCACAGCAGCAGCAGCAGAAACTCGATGAAGCTGAGCCCGGACAGCCCCATCGATGAGGCGAACAGAAACGAGATGAGCGTGTAGGTGATGGTGAGGCTTCCCCAGATGCCGACCAGCAGGCCAGCCATCCGGCGTCGTCCAATCTGACCCTCGAGCTCGCCGCCGAAATACCAGAAGAGAAACAGCGTGAGCACACTCCACAGCGAAAGCCCCTCGGCGAACGGCCAGGAGAACACTCGCCACACCTCGCCGCCGGCCAGCAACTCCGGGCTGTAGGCGAGCAGGGAACTCCACTGGGGCAGGATCACCCAAGCCAGCCAGGACGCCACCACCGCCAGCACCACAAACATGACTGTGCTGACTTCGAGCCGACCGATCCGGAACCAGGGATCGGTGTGCTCGCGGTGCGGAAACAGGCCACTCATGTCATCAAGGTTGCCAGATCCGGCTGTGGCCGGGCTCCAGATGCCTGGCCCCCGGACCGTCGCCGGCTCGAAGAAGTCAGTGCGCCTGCAACCAAGAGACCAGATCGGCGGTGATTTCGTCCCTGTTGATCTCGTTGAACACCTCATGGCGCGCCCCCGGATACACCTTCACCGTCACGTCGGTGAGGCCGGCTGCACGGTACCGACTGCCGAGCAACTCGCTCAGTTGGCCGCCGCCGGCAAGTGGATCTTCGGATCCGGACAGGATCAGCAACGGGAGCTCGGCACGGATCTTTGCCAACTCGACCGGATCGGCCAAACGTGCCCCATCGGCAAACAGCGCCGGCGTGGTGGCTTCGGGCAGGGCGAAGCCGCACAACGGGTCGGCCACATAGGCGTCCACCTCAGCTTCGTCGCGGGAGAGCCATTCGTACCCGGTGCGATTCTCGAACCCGGCGTTGAAGACGCTGAGACCCCCGGCTGGTCCAGAGGCCATGTTCGCCGCCATCACGTCGATCGCGGTCGAGCCGGAAATGACGACGCCGTCATAGAGCCCGGAGTACTGCGGGAGCAGGTTCTGAGCCGCGAACGAGCCCATGGAATGGCCCAGCAGATAGAGCTTGCTGTCGGGGTGGGCTGCGCGCAGCAGCTGGCCGTAGTGGGCAACGTCCTTCCACAATCCCGGGAAGCCGGGGGCTCCGAAGTCACCGGGCACCCCGGCGATGGTGGCGCCGTGGCCGCGGTGGTCGTTGGCTGCGACGTAGTAGCCGGAAGCGTTGAGTGCTTCGGCCAGGCGCGCGTAGCGGGGAGCATGTTCGGCGAGTCCGTGGGCGATCTGGACGACGGGGGCATCGGTGGCGGCGACGGGCCAGTCGTAGGTGAAGATCTGTAGCCCGTCTTCGGTGGAGGAGAAATCCGAGGTGATCATGAATCCACGCTATTCCCGCTCGGGTGGTGCTGGGGCCTCGAATCAGCAAGTCACAGCAAGCACATAGTTAGCCGGGCCAGGGCACCTCGGTGGGACGGGAATGATCCGCCCAGCGGGGGAGTTGATTGAAATATGAAGCATATTGGGTTCCTCTCCTTCGGCCACTGGACGCCGTCGGTGCACTCACAGGTGCGCTCGGCCTCCGATGCGTTGCTGCAGTCGATCGACCTCGCGGTGGCAGCCGAAGAGCTCGGCGCCGACGGCGCGTATTTCCGGGTCCACCACTTCGCCCGACAGCTCGGCTCGCCGTTCCCGTTGCTGGCAGCAGTCGGGGCGAAGACGTCCAAGATCGAGATCGGCACCGGGGTCATCGACATGCGTTACGAGAACCCCTTCTACATGGCCGAGGACGCCGGCGCCGCCGACCTGATCTCGGCCGGTCGACTTCAGCTCGGGATCAGCCGAGGATCGCCAGAGCAGGTGCTCGAGGGCTACAAGTACTTCGGTTACGCACCGGCTGAAGGCAGCAACGAAGCCGAGATGGCGCGCGCGCACACCGACGTCTTCCTGGAGCTCCTCAAGGGCGAGGGTTTCGCCCAGCCGAATCCGACGCCGATGTTTCCCAACCCGCCGGGCCTGTTGCGGATCGAACCGCACTCACCTGGCCTGCGTCAGCGCATCTGGTGGGGAGCCGGTACCAGGGCCACTGCGGAATGGACCGCCCAGAAGGGCATGAACCTGATGAGCTCGACCCTGCTGACCGAGGACACCGGGGTGCCGTTCCACCAGTTGCAGGCCGAGCAGATCCAGCGCTTCCGGGACGCCTGGGCCGCGGCCGGCCACGACTGGACGCCCAGGGTTTCGGTGAGTCGCAGCATCTTCCCGCTGGTCAACGACCTCGACCACGCCTACTTCGGTGGTCGGGGAGACAACACCGACCAGGTCGGCTACCTCGATGGCGGCAACGCTCGCTTCGGTCGCTCCTATGCCGCCGAACCTGATGTGTTGATCGAGGAGTTGGCCCAGGACGAGGCGATCGCCGCGGCCGACACGGTGCTGATCACCGTGCCCAACCAGCTCGGCGTGGACTACAACGCCCACGTGATCGAGGCCCTGCTCAAGGACGTCGCGCCGGGACTGGGCTGGCGCTGAGCGGAATTCGTGCTTATCCCGAGCCCGTCGGCGGGACGGGGACGCTGATGTGCGATTTTCGTCGCTATCGAGGTGGTAATCGGCCCGCATAGCGACGAAAATCGCGCACCCGTCTCTGCCAGATCCCGGCAGGCTGCTGGTAGCGACGAAAATCGTGCACCTGGTGGGGATGGGTTGTGCGCGGCTGGGATCAGTTCAGGTATTCCCTGGTCGCCCGAGGCGTGATCAGGCAGGTGACCTCGTAGGGGATGGTGCCCATCAGGTCGGCGATCTCGGTGGTGGTGATCTCCTCAGCACCGCTGGCGCCGACCAGAATCACCTCATCACCGACCGCGTCGGTGGCGTCCGGCCCTAGATCGATCAGCGTTTGATCCATGCAGACCCGGCCGATCACCGGGCACGAACGCCCAGCCACCAGCACGCGACCGCGGTTGCTGAGGAGGCGGGAGTAGCCGTCGGCGTAGCCGATCGGCACCGTACCCACCCAGGTGTCGCGGGGAGCAGTCCAGGTGCGGCCGTAGCTGACCGTCTCGCCGGCCGCGATCTGCTTGGTGAAGCTGAGGTAGCTGCGCCACGCCAATCCGGGCAGCAACTCGATGGTGCGCCGAGCTTGGGGATCGGGATAGGCGCCGTAGACGATGATGCCGGGACGCACCAGATCGAACCATGATTCGGGGTGGCCCAGGATGCCGCCGGAGTTGGCCAGATGCTTCAGCGGCACTGGCCCGCGCGCGGCCTCGATCGCAGCGACGGTGTCGGCGAACAGCTTGATCTGCGCGCTGGTGAACGCGTTCCCATCAGGGGAATCAGAGATTGGCAAGTGCGAAAACACGCCCCCCAGCCGAACCCCGACGGTGGCCTCGATCAGTTCGGCCAGCCTCGGGGCCTGCCCAGGCGGGCAGCCGATTCGACGCATGCCGGTATCGACCTTGAGGTGTACTTCGGCCGCAACCCCGGTCTTGGCTGCGGCTGCGGCCACCAATGCGATTGCGTCGGCGTCGGTGACGGTCACGGTGATCCCTGCTGCCACTGCTGCCTCGGTTTCGCCAAGGTGCCGGGTCATCGACAGCTTCAGGATCGGCAAGCTCACGCCGGCCTCGCGAAGCTCCAGGCCTTCGGTGACGGTGGCCACCCCCAGCCAATCTGCCGCACCCGTGCGTTGAATCATCTCGGCCACACCGATGGCGCCGTGGCCGTAGGCATTGGCTTTCACCGCAACCAGCAGCTTGCGTCCACCCACCCGGGCACGGATGGCGTCGAGATTGGCGCCGATGTTGTCCAGGCGAGTGGTGAGCACGCTGGTGGGTTTGATCACGGGGCATCCCCAGTGGCCACCGGACGCGCGCCGTCAGCCGACCAGCCAGACCAGGACGGCGCGTACAGGGCGGCCTCGATCCCCAGGCTGGCCAGGGCGAGCAGCACTTGGGCAGCCGAAACCCCGGAGCCGCAGTAGACCGCCACCGGGCGGTCGGCGGGCAGTTGCAGCAGTTCATCCAGCTGGTCCGCGTCCGGCATCGTCCCGGCTTCGGTCCAGAATCCGGTGACCGGGCGGTTCACCGCGCCGGGAATGTGCCCGGCCTTGGCGTCGATCGGCTCGACATCGCCGCGGTAACGCTCGGGTGCGCGGGCGTCCATGACGGTGCCGTCGAAGTCGGCAACCTCGGCAGCGGTCAGGGTTGGCAGGGCGCCGGTGCGCACAGTCGGGGTGGTCGGCGCCCAGGGCGCGGGCGCACCGGTAACCAGGCCGCCGTCGGCCTCGGTCCAGGAGCGCAGGCCGCCGTCGAGCACCCAGACCCTCAGTCCAGCCCAGGCCAACACCCACCAGGCGCGGCCAGCGGCGAAGGAGCCGGGCTCGTCGTAGACCACGATCGGCTTGCCCGGATCGATACCGAGTTCTCCCAGCCCGGCACTGAGTTGTTCGGCGCTGGGCAATGGGTGACGACCCAACCGGGGCTCGCTCAGCGGTCCGGTGAGCACCAACTCCAGGTCGAGAAAGTGGGCGCCGGGCAGATGGCCGGCCAGGTAGCTGCGGTAGCCGGCACCGGACTCCTCACCCAGTCGCCAGCGCACATCGAGCAGTTGGGCGCCGGCATTGACGGCGTCAGGCAGGTCGTTGACGCTGATCAGTACGTCGTTTCTGGAGGACACCCCAGCACTCTAGAACCATCGCAGCGGCCACGGCAGGGCCGAACCGAGCTGAACCCGCGACGCGAGCCAACCCGGTGATGGGTGTGGACACCGCGTCGACGACGCCGCGAGGCTCAGAAGAGCAGCGCCAACCCGGGGTTGGACATGATCGTGGCGACCTCGGCCAGGAACTTCGAGGCCATCGCGCCGTCGACCAGGCGATGATCGAAAGTCAGCGAAACCGTGCAGACGCTGCGCGGTTCGAGGTGCTCGTCCGCGCCGACCCCGACCACCCACGGCTTGCGCCGAATGGTGCCGAGGCACATGATCGCCGACTCCCCCGGGCTCAAGATCGGAGTGCCGCCGTCCACGCCGAAGACGCCGATGTTGGTGATCGTGAAAGTGCCGCCAGCCAGGTCGTACGGCTGGACGCGGCCCTCGCGGGCTACGGCCACCATGGCGTTCAGCGCCTCGGTCAGCTCGACCAGGTTCATCCGTTCGGCGTTCTTGATGTTGGGAACCAGCAGGCCGCGCGGGGTGGCCGCGGCGATGCCGAGGTTCACCGAGGAATGCAGGACGATCTCATTGAGTTCGGCATCGAAACTGGAGTTGATCTCTGGTATCCGCGACATCGCCAGGCAGGCTGCCTTGGCGAACACCAGCAGCGGCGAAACCCGCATCCCGGTGAACTCGCGGCGCGTCTTGAGCAGCTCCAGCATCTCCACGGTGCCGGTTACATCGGCCTCGATCATCGCGGTCGCCTGCGGAATCTGCAGCGAGGCGGTCATCGAGGCGAACATTTGCCGCCGAACCCCGCGCAGCGGCACCCGACGATCCCGGCCCGGCAGGCCACCGCCGGCGGCAGCCACCACGTCCTCGGCGGTGATCAGGCCGTTCGGTCCGGTGCCGAGAAGCTGGTTCACATCCACCCCGAGGTCGCGAGCGACCCGGCGCACCGCCGGGTTGGCCAGCGGACGGCTTCCCGGCTTGGCGCCGACCGGCGGCCGTCCCGGCGGCGGTAGGCGTTCACCGGAGGCCTGGGCCGACAGCCGATCCGAAGCAGTGACCTCGTCGATGCGGCGGGACACCGGCTTGTCGGTGTCGTAGGACTGGTGCACCTGGTCGGTCTCCGGAACGGCAACCACTCCGGAGCTCTTGCGTGCCCGGCGGGCGACCGAACCCGGCCTGGCACCATAGCCGACCAGCATTGCGGTGGGGGCTTCGGCGGGCCGGGCCTGGTCCCCATCCTGGACGGGGCCGGTGATCGGGGCGCCGTCAGGTTCCTGAGCGTGGCGACGGGCGACGTTGCCGGGAGCTGTGGCTTCGAAAGGCTGCGCCGCCTTGGGGTCGGGCTGCGCCGCCTTGGGGTCGGCCGGCGCGTCCTCGCCGACGCGGATGATCGGGGTGCCGACTGCCACCAGGTCGCCTTCAGCGACCAGTAGGGCGCTCACCACCCCGGCGTAGGGGCTGGGCAACTCCACCAGTGACTTGGCAGTCTCGATCTCCACCAGCACGTCGTTGACGGCGACCACATCGCCGACCCCGACCAGCCAGCGCACGATTTCGGCTTCCTGCAGGCCCTCACCAGGATCGGGCAACGCGAATTCAGACATGTGGTTTCCTCACCAGTCCAACGAACGGTCGACGGCATCGAGCACCCGGTCGAGGTCGGGCAGGTAGCCCTCCTCAACCCGGGAAGGCGGGTAGGGCAAGTCGTAGCCGGTCACTCGCAGTACCGGGGCGTCCAGGGAGTAGAAGCAGTGCTGCTGGATCCGGGCTGCGATTTCGGCACCAAGGCCGAGCGTCCCGACGGCTTCATGGACGACGATCGCCCGGCCGGTGCGCCGTACGGATTCGAAGATGGTCGCATCATCCAGCGGGGAGAGCGAGCGCAGGTCGACCACCTCGAGATTGCGGCCGTCCTCAGCGGCAGCCATCGCTGCCTCCAAACAGGTGCGCACCATCGGGCCGTAGGCCAAGAGCGTGGCGTCCGTGCCGGGCTTGACCACCCGTGCGGAGTAGAGCGAGGTGTCGGCCGACTGCTGATCCAGATCCACCTCGCCTTTGTCGTGATAGCGGCGCTTGGGTTCGAGGAAGATCACCGGGTCATCGGAAGCGATTGCCTGTTGGATCATCCAGTAGGCATCCGAGGGGCTGGCGCAAGTGACCACTTTCAGCCCAGGGGTGTGGGCGAAGTAGGCCTCCGGCGATTCCGAATGGTGCTCGATCGCGCCGATTCCACCGCCGTAGGGGATCCGCACCACCAGCGGGACGCTCAGCGCCCCGGCGGTGCGGAAGCGCAGTCGGGAGACCTGAGAAACCAGCTGGTCGAAGGCTGGATAGACGAAGCCGTCGAATTGGATCTCCACCACCGGCCGGTAGCCGCGCAGCGCCAAGCCGACCGCGGTGCCGACGATGCCCGATTCGGCCAGTGGGGAGTCGATCACCCGGTCGCGCCCGAACTCGCTCAGCAGACCTTCGGTAACCCGGAACACTCCGCCGAGCTTGCCGATGTCCTCCCCGGCCAGCAGTACCTTCGGTGCGGCCCCCAGGGCCCTACGCAGACCGGCGTTGAGCGCCTTGGCCATCGTCATGGTGGTCATCGCGGTACCTCGAAGGACGCCTCGAAGGCCAAATGTTCCTCACGTTGGGCGAGCAGAAGTTCGGGGGTTTCGGCATACACCTGGGTGAAGAACTGATCCAGGTGGGGATCGGGCAGGTTCATGCAACCGGTGCGCAGTCTTTCGGCCAGAGCCTCGGATTCGGCTGCCAGCCGATCCTGCCAGGCATCATCGATCGCGCCGACTCGCAGCAGGTAGGTGCGTAGCCGTTCGATCGGGTCCTTGGCCCGCCAGTCGTCCACTTCGGCTGATTCCCGGTATTTGGTTGGGTCGTCGGAGGTGGTGTGAGCGCCCATCCGGTAGGTGTAGGCCTCGATCAGGGTGGGGCCGTTGCCGCGTCGGGCCCGGTCCATGGCCCATTCGGTGACCGCCCTGACGGCCAGCACATCGTTGCCGTCCACCCGGACGCCGGGGAAACCGAATCCGGCGGCACGTTGGTAGAGCGGAACTTTTGACTGCAGGGTGATCGGCTCGCTGATCGCATACTGGTTGTTCTGGCAGAAGAAGACCACCGGGGCGGCGAAGGATGCGGCGAAGATGAAGGCCTCGTTCACATCGCCTTGGCTGGTGGCGCCGTCGCCGAAGTAGACGATCACCGCGCCGTTGTCGTCGGGCTCGGGGTTGCCGTTGAGCCCGTCGAGTTGCACTCCCATCGCCATGCCCACCGCGTGCAGGGTCTGGGTGCCGATCACGAAGGCATAGGGCTGAAAGGTCGCCGGACGGGAGGGCCAGGCGGTCATGCCGGTGCCGCGGAAGGTGGTCAGCAGGTCGAGCGGGTCGATGCCGGCGCACCAGGCCACGCCGTGTTCGCGATAGGACGGAACGATGACGTCGGGGTCCCGAGTGGCCCGTGCCGAGCCGATTTGGGCGGCCTCCTGACCCAGCAGCGGCGGCCACAGGCCGAGTTCGCCCCTGCGCTGCAGGGCGGTGGCTTCGGTGTCGATGCGTCGGGCAAGGACCATGTCGCGCAGGTCGGCGGCCAACTCGGCGTCGGTGCAGGTCGAGGGAAAGTCGTTTCGCTCGACCCGGTTACCTTCCGGGTCGAGCAGCTGTACGAAGTCGGGGCCGGCAAGTGGCTCGATCAACGATTCTCCTGGGCTTAGTTGGACGCCTTCGGACCAGGTGTGGCCAGTGCGGCGCTTGCTCACCGGGGTTGTCTCCGGCATCTCGACGGCTCGATCGCCGGGCGGGCTGATCGTCCAGTTTCGTTTCGGATGGTCACCGGCGATGCTTCGCCGCGCACCCTCCAGTGGTCCTAACCTACGGTTACGTAACCATAGGCGTCAATGCCCTACTCAGTTTTCCGCCCAGATCGCGGCTCCTGGGGATTCGAGCTGTCCTTGACCCAGGTTGCCGCCGGTTTGAGGGTTTGGAGGGCGGCCGTAGCGGCGGAAACCGGGTTTGGAGTGGGGCAGCCTCAGCTCGACCACTGGCCGGTGAAGAAGCGCCAGGCCCACCAGGCCTGCACCACTACAGCGGCGAGCACCAGCATCCAGTTCAGCGCGATTCGCCAGGGCGGCAGCTTGCGGCGGCCCTGGCCTTTGCCGAGGCCGCCGAGCATCTGCCACAGCGGGAACCAGAGCAGCACCGCCCGGTTCACGCTCATGAACCAGTACGAAAACGAGAAGGCCGCCACCTGCGAGCCGACCCAGACGGCCTCGCCCCAACGCTTGCGGAACAGGCTGATCAGAGCCACCAACACCCCGGCGGCCACGCTGACCAGTTCGAAGCGAAACATCATCGACCAACCCATCGAGTCGGCATAGCCGCCCGGCAGGGCTGCCTCGATGGTGTGCTGCAAGGCCACCCACGGCCAGGTGAACTGCCGCGACCAGCCGCTGGCCTGAGTGTCGTACCAGACCGTCCAGCTGCCCAGCGAGATTCGTAGGTAGATCAGGTAGCCGGCCAGCACGGCAGTGGGCAGCGCCAGTCGCGCCAACCGACCCATTCGGACGTGGGCCTTGCCGGACTGAGTGAGCGCCAACACTGCCAATGCCACGATCAAGAAGATCCCCGATACCCGGGTCGAGGCCGCCACCGCCGCCAACACCGCGGCCGCGGTCCAGTGCTTGCTGGCGGCTCGCTCCCAGGCCCAAAAGGCGGCAGCGCAGAACACCGACTCGCTGTAGGGCACCACCGTGAACACCGCGGACGGCGCCAGCAGCCAGGCGATCGCCGCCGGCGCTCCAGCTATCCGGTAGAGCGCGGCAGCAGCAAGGCCGCTGGCCAGCAATGCCATCGCAGTGCCGATCGCAACCGGCGCGACGCCCGGAATCGAGGAGGCCAGCCGGATCAGCATCGGCCAGCCGGGAAAGAACGCCACCAGGTCGGGGTTGGTATAGCCATTCGCGGCGATGGCCAGAAAGTGTTCGACATCCCAGGAGCTGAGGATGTCGGTCAGTCCGCGGTGCTCGAAAACCACCGTCCAGACCGCCACCAGGGCGATCACCAGCCGAGTGCCCAGCCAGGTCTGAACAACCAGGCGGGCGTCGTCGTGACCCCTGGCGCCGCTCACGCCGGTAGCGGACGCCTGGTGATTCGGGTGAGCCAGGCGGCATCGGCAGCATTGTCGAAGACGCCGCCATCGGGATCGTCGCGTCCCTGCAGGCGGACGGGGTCATCGGCGGGACGGTAAATGTCGGTGATCACCCGGCTGGCCAGCCACAGTTGCACGCCGACCCGGAAGAAGATCGAGAGCCAGTAGAGCTTGTCCAAGGATCCACCGCTGTTGAGGACGCCGTCCAAATGTGCCCAGATGGCCACGTAATAGAGCGTCTCGGCGAGGCCGAACATGGCCCAGTCGAGCCACTTCGGCCTGGCCAGCACCAGCAGCGGCAGCAGCCACAACACGTACTGCGGCGAGTAGACCTTATTCACCACCAGGAAGAGCACGACGATCAGGAAGGCGCCCTGCGACAACCGTGGACGCCGCGGCGCGAGCAGCAGAATGGCTGCGATCGCCAGCGCGCCCAGCACCATCAGCACCGACTCCAGCCTGGACAGTCCCGGAATGGTGATCCCGGCCAGCTGCAACGCGTACCAGAGTGAGCCGAGGTCTGCGCCACGGTCGACGTTGAAGGTCCAGAAGTAGGCCCAGCCGTCCGGTGAAGCCAGATAGACCGGCAGGTTCACCGCCACCCAGGCCGCCGCCGTTGCGCCGAGGGTCACGAAGAATTCGCGCCATTTGCCCGTTCTCACCGCCAGGATGAACAGCGGTCCCAGCAGCAGGGCCGGATACAGCTTCGCCGCGATCCCCAGCCCGATCCAGATTCCAGCGAGGGCGTGCTGTTTGCGGGCCCAGGCCAGCAGGGCCAGTGAGGTGAGGGCCACCACCAGGGCGTCCCAGTTGATCAGGCCGGCGGTCAGGATCGCCGGGCTGACCGCGATCATCAACGCATCCCAGGGGCGATGCATCTTCAGGTGCGCCCACACCAGCACACCGAAGAGCACGAAGATCAGGAGGGCGGTCACGCCCATGAACAGCTGATCTGCCTGGACGATATCGGCGGTGCTGAGGCCGGGCTGGCTCTTGCCACCCAGCAGCAGAACCAGTCGACGCCCGACCTCCATGAAGGCTCCGGTCAACACCGGGTATTCCACGTCGGCCTGAAGGAACGGAATCTTGCCATCCTGAAGTCCGCGCCAGTACCAGAGCACCCGAATGTCGGAGTAGCACAGCGCCAGGTACTTGGTCTCACCATTCTGGCAGGGGACCTGGCGGGCCATCAGGGCCGCGAAGTTGAGCGTCAGGGCCAGAAAGGCCCACGGCCAGGCTCGAAACCAAATCCCGCTCGGGCGAGCGTGTTCGCCGATCCTGCCGCCGAGAAGCCTGGACAGGGCCGGCGCGTCTGCATTCACCGGTCGATCCTATGGGGAGGATGAAGAGGTCGGTGACGACCCGCCTCCGGGTGTGGTTGCACCGCCAGTGGGTGCCTGCGAAGTTGGCGGGCCGCCGCTCGAGGTCGGTCCGCCGGACGAAGTCGGGACGGTGGCGCTCGGGGAGGGCTTCGTCGAGTTGGGCGGGGCTGGCGTAGGAGTCTGGGTGGACTTCTTCTTTGTCGGGCCCGACAGCGCCACGCGATCCATGCCCTGCATCGCCTTGGCCATATAGGCGGCCCAGGTGTGGGCCGGCGGTCCGGCGCCGAACCAGCTGGCGCCAAGGTCGGATTGGCCGGCGTCACCCTTTACGTACACCACTGCGGTCGTGATCTGAGCGGTGAAGCCGACGAACCAGGCCGCAATGGTCTGTCGCGGAAGGTGGGAATTCTTCGGGTTCGGCTGACCTTTGGTGCCGGTCTTGCCCGCCACCGGGTAGCCGATGGCCGATGCTGCCCGTCCGGTGCCCGACCTGGTCACATTCTTCAATGCTGCGGTGACGTCCTGGGCCACGTCGGTCTCAATGGTCTGTGTCCCGGTGGTGTCGGGTGCGTAGACCACCTTGCCGGAGGAGTCTTGTACCTGCTGAACCACGTGCCAGCTACGGCGCACCCCGAGGTTGGCGAAAGTCGAATAGGCCGAAGCCTGGTCGATCGCACTGATCATCGGGGACCCGAGTGGCATGTAGTTGTCCAGATACCAGCCGGAACCGGTGGGTGCGCCGGCGTCATTAGCGGCTTGCTCCACAGACTCAGGCCCACCGACGAGCTGGCTCATCAGGTTGAAGTAGGCGCCGTCGATCGACTGGGTGGTTGCCTGCAGCAGGGTGACCTGGGGTCCGGTGGTGATGGGAATTCGACCCTTTCCGCCGGCGCTGGTCTTGGTGTACTTGCTCACCCTGTCGTTGAGCGTCCACCCCTCACGTAGCGCGGCGGTCAAGGTGTACGGCTTGAAACTCGAACCCGTCTGGCGTGGAGTGGTGGCCCAGTTGCGGGAGTTCTTCACGAAGTCGGTTCCGCCATAGAGGGCGAGTACCCCGCCGGTGGCGTTGTCCACTGAGGCGATCCCTGCATGCAGATCCTTGGCCTTCTTTGCGCTGCCGCCGGCAGCCTGCAGGGTCTGTGCCTGAGCGACCTGGACGGCGGCGTCCTGGTCGGCCTTGTTGAAGGTGGTGACGACCTTCAGACCACCACCGGAAATGTCCTGGTCGGTGAAGCCCTTGGCCAAGAGCTCGTCGTGGACGACCTTCAGCAAGAAGCCCTTCTGTCCACCCAGACGAGCGTCGTTGTTTTGGGGCTGGAACTTGGGCAGCTTGGTGTAGATGGCTGTCTTTTGGGCCTCGGTGAGTTTGCCCATCTCAACCATGCCGTTGAGCGTGTATTGGTAGCGCTGCAGGAGGTCTGCGGCTTGTGTTGTTCCGGCGCTCGGATCCAGGTTTCCCGGGGAGTTCACGATGGCGCAGATCGCTACCGATTCGGCCAGGCTCAGTTTGGCGGCCGGCTTCTTGAAGTAGGCCTGGGCAGCGGCCTCGATGCCATAGGCGCCCCGTCCGAAGTAGACGGTGTTCAGGTAGCCGTTGAGGATTTCGTCCTTGGTCATCTGCTGGCCGACTTTGGCCGCCAACAGGATCTCGGTCGCTTTGCGGGAGAAGGTGCGTTCCTGGGTCAGGTACATGATTTTGATGTACTGCTGGGTCAGGGTCGAACCGCCACCGGTGGCGGTGGTGTCGGCCGGAGCGATCCCGACCAGCCCGAGGGCCGCCCGGAACAGGCCGGTGACTGAGATGCCAGGGTCGGTCCAGAAGGTGCGGTTCTCCGCGGCGACGATGGCGTCCTTCACTGTCGCCGGAATGGTGGCGTAGGGAATCGTCACCCGGTTCTGCACCTGGAAGGAACCGATCGGAGTCTTGCCGTCGTCGTAGTAGACGAAAGTGGTGTTGGTCTTGAAGTCCGCATTCGGGTCAGGCAGTTTGGTGTTCTGGTAGGCCCAGACGAGCACGCCCGAGCCGATCAGCGCGAGGCTGACCACGGTGACCGTCGACCACAACAGAATGCGGCGCCATAGTTTGGGCTTGGGTTTGCGCTTTCCCGGCATCCCGCCCGCGGCGGCGGTGCTCAGGTTGTCGGCGGCGCTTGCCCGTTTCGGCTTAGCCATAAATATCCTCAACGCTCTGCTGTCGGCGGGGCGGACGGCGCCTGATGCCGTCACCGAGCAGGTAGGTGGAAATCAGGTGGCTCCAGCCGCACTGGGTGCGAGCTTCGACCACGCAAACCTTGGACTCACCGTACTGGTTCGCCATCTCGGTCAGCTCTTGGCTGGACCGAAAACGACCCGAGTATTGGCCAGGCTGGTCGCCGAGGACATAGTTCGGGTTGGCCGGACCTGACGCGTCACAGAGCGGACGCGGCCTCGAGGAGGGTTCTCCACGGTGGGTTGCTGAACCGATCAGCAGCGGGTCTGCGTCGCAAGCAGCTGCGCCTTCTGGGTGGCGTCGGGGATGCCTCAGCGCGGGCAGCTTGTTCCGGCGCTGCCGCGCGTAGTCGACCCCTTGCCGCTTGGACCACATGGGGTCAAGGGTAGTTGGCGGTTTCCAACCCGGCGATTCGGCGCCGGCGGCGGGGGCGTCCGGGCCGGTTTGGCGCTGCTGCCATCTTCGATGCGACAATATCGGCCGCGGGGCATTAGCTCAGTTGGTAGAGCGGCGGCTTTGCAAGCCGTAGGTCAGGGGTTCGAATCCCCTATGCTCCACTCCGCGCGAGGGCTCCGGTACGGTGGAGTCGTGGATCTGCCAGATGGCTATACCGATGCCCTCAGTGACGAGTTGGCGCCCTACGGGCTGGAGTTCAGCGCGGTCAATCATGACGGCGCCGACACGGAGATCGTCTTTCACGCCGACCCTGATTCCTTCGTCCAGCAGTTCCCCTATCTCGGGATTGCTGAATCCTACGGTTCGGCCTGGCCGCCGGCAGCGCTGGCGTTGCGGTTGCACTTCGACGCCGGTGGCGATCCGGTGGAACTCGACTTCGAGACGGTGGACTTGATGTCCCAGACCGCCTCTACCGATCCGGCGCTGCGCGACCGGCTGAATACCCTCGCCGATCCGGCCGATCACGCGGTGGCGGTTGGTCAAGCGTTGGCCCTGGCGATCACCCCGGCCGATGCCGAGAAGCACTACTTCGAGTGATCAGTGCTGGCCGTTGGTTGATCTGTGGCAGTCGAGCCGGTCGTCGTGGATCACCGCGGCTGAGAGCCTGACGGGTTGGTTCGACCGCCCACTGCCGGCCCCGTCCATGCGCGTGGCCAGGTTCAGGTGACTCGATCGGTGCCCGCGGCCCAGGTTTGTGCGCCGGCTCGATTCTGCTCCTGCCACTGCTGCCAGTAGGTCCAGGCGGCGTAACTCAGTGCGGTGAGCACGAGAGTCGCGCGGGCCACCCGGGTCGCTTTCACGAGCTTGCTTTTTGACTTCATCGTGGTGGTTCCTAAGGGAGAAGGGTTGCTTGCTGGTATTGCGCGGTTGCGGCCAACTCCGGCGAGGCCAGCGCCTCACGCAATGCCTCCGAAGCCGAGGCATCGGCGGTTGTTCCGGTTGCGCTGGAGCGGGCGGCCAACGGCCACAACCGGGTGTCTTGGGGATGGACGCTGCTTTCAACGAGGGTGGATTCGATGACTTCGGCAGTCAATCCGGAATCGACCTCGACGCACGGGTTGATCGCGTCGATCATCTTGCTGAAGCGTGATGGGTCCAGCAGGGAGAAGTGAACGTTCGCGCCGACCAACGACGCTCGAATGAGGGATCCGGTGGCCAAGGCGGTATTGCTCGAATCCGAGTCGAGCCGGGTCGTCTGGATTGCCTGGCTTCCGTTCACGTGCGTGCCGGCCAGATCCACGCCACCGACGGTATCGATGGCAGTAGCAAAGCAGTTCAGGTCAAGGCGAATCTGGTGATCCATTCGGGCACCGGTCAGCCCTTCCATCGCGCGGACGGTGATGGCCGGATCGAGGGCGTAGCTGGAGGCCAGAGTCTGGGAGGGGGCTGCTGGCACGGCCAGGTTGGCCGGCACCGTGATCAGGGTGAGATTGCGCCGGGAGGCCGACAGGTTGGCCACGATAACCGCGTCCAGGGAATCCGAAGTGGTCACCAGCACCAGAAAGTTGAGGGGGGTGCTGCCGTTGGCAGCGACGACCGGTTGTGGGCGCCCGACGTAGGCCGGCATCGAATCGGTGCGAGCCAGCGCCGAGGTGGCGTCGTTGATCCGATCGAGGTACACCGTCACCAGCCCGACTCCCAACACCGACAGCGCGGAGAGGCCGACGAGGGTGATCAGAGCCACCCTCTCGATCAGGCCTTTCTTCGGAGCGGCCGCTGGAAGCGGAGGCATGGGTTCCTTTCGGGGCTGGACGCGTCAAGCCTACGGTCCGACACCAAGAAGCTTGTGGCGGGTCGCAGCCCTGCCCTGATGCCCGCTGGCTTCGCCGGTAACCGGCGAAGCCCTGCCCGCTGCTGCCCCTACAGCACACCCGCGGACGCACATTGCCCCGCCCTGCTGATGTTCGCTGGCACCAGAGGGCCACTGGAAGTCCGAGTGGCCCCCTGGGCGATTTGGATGACGGTGGAGGTCCGGCCGCCAAACCCGGATGAATACGTTTCAATTGTACGCCGTCCCGGCGGCCTCGCCATGTCCCCTCCTGGGTATTGTTGTCGAATTGTCACCTGGGGCGACCACCGGGGCTCCAGGCGGCCGACAACACTGCGCTGGCGCGGGCAACACTGGCGGCAACACCGCCCGGCGAGGCTGGCGAAGTGACGAACTCAACTCTGCTTTCGCTGAATTCTGAATGGGCCGAACTGGTCGCCGGCACGGATGCCGCAGTGAGCGGCTGGGCCCAGTGCTGTCCTGAGTTGGCCGGGGCTGCGAACCTGGACCAGGTGCTCGCCCTGGCCTGGTCTGCTCCGGATGCGGTTCTGGGGGCCTTGCTGCGCCTTGGTGCCGATGGGGACACCCTGGCCCGCCGGGCGGTACTCCAAGCCATGTTGGGCAAGGCTGTGCGACTCAGTGGTGGGCGAGACGAGCGGCTGGCCGAAGCGGTTTCGGAGTTGTGGGTGGCGATCGCCGAATATCCGCTGGGGCGCCGCCCGCGTTCGATAGCGGTCAACCTGGCCTGGACGTTGCATCGGCGCCTGGCCCGGCCGAAGACGGTGGCAGCGCCGATCGAGTCCGCCGGGCCGACCGCCGAAGGCACTTTGGCGCAAGCCCACGCGCTCGGCCTGATCGATGATCGCGCCCACCGCACCCTCTGGTTGGTCTACGTGGCCGGTCTGACCAGCGCGAAGGCAGCAGTGGAATTGGGCACCACTCCCGAACTCGTCCGATATCGCTGCAGCCGCAGCCTGCGCCGCCTGGCCAGCCAGGCCGAACTGCTCGCAGCGTGAGCCCCAGCTGGGCCCTTTCCGGCGCCGTGGAACCGATGCGGGCCGTAGTCGAGGTGCGCTGAGAGCCACATGCAGTAGCGTGCCGGGCATGTCGACTGCGTGCATCACCGGGGCCAGCAGCGGGCTGGGGGCGGCCTTCGCTCGAGCCTGTGCAGCCCGCGGGGAGGATCTGGTGTTGATCGCCCGAGACCGTGAGCGGCTGCAAGAGTTGGCTGGCGAATTGGAATCCGCCCATGGCATTTCGGTTGAGGTACTGGTCGCCGACCTTGCTGATGCAGACCAACGTCGGTTGGTGGCTCAGCGAGTGGCCGATGGTGAGCATCCGATCGACTTGTTGGTGAACAACGCCGGGTTCGGGCTGACCAACCACGTGCTGGAGGCCGAAGCCGGCGAGCATCGCCGCGCGCTGGAGGTGATGTGCCTGGCAGTCATCGAGTTGAGTTGCGCAGCGGGCCGCGCCATGAGTGCCCGGGGAGCCGGCCGGATCCTCAACGTGGCCTCGCTGTCGGCGTGGGTGACCCAGGGCAACTACTCGGCGGTGAAGGCGTGGGTGAAGGTGTTCTCCGAAGGCCTGGCCAACGAGCTGGCCGGCACCGGGGTGAGCGTCACAGCACTGTGCCCAGGCTGGGTGCGCACCGAATTCCATCAGCGCGCCGGGTTGCCAACCACCACGATTCCGGACTGGATCTGGGTGGACGCCCAGACCTGCGTCAACAAGGCGCTGGCCGATGCCGATCGGGGCAAGGTGCTTTCGGTGCCGACGCTACGCTGGAAGTTGGCAGCCTTTGGTCTGGGAGTGCTGCCACGTCCCGCGGTGCGATGGGTGTCGCGGCAGCTGGTTCATAGCCGCGACTAGGGGATTCCTGCGCGCAGGGGTCTTCGGCCCGGATGTCCGCACCGCTTCGGTGCGCGGCGAGTATGGTCGTTGAGCAGCCCTCTTCTGGCTTGAAACGCGCTGGAGTGGGACACTCGTCTGGTTCGCCAACTGGAGGGGACCGGTGTCTGAACCCAAAACAAACAGGTACACCTCGCCTGGGCCGGGCGCGGCGCGCTTCGTGGCGCAGCACCTGGTGATGAAGCCGTACCTGTGGTCGGCGGTCACCGTCCACGTTCACGGACGGCGAAACCTGGACACCCTCAAGCCCCCCTTCGTCGTGGTGGCGAACCACTCCAGCCACCTGGATGCGCCGCTGATCTTCGGCTCCCTGCCCCGCCGACTTTCGAAGAACCTGGCTGCCGGTGCAGCCTCGGACTACTTCTTCCAGTCCTGGTACAAGGCGCTGCCCACGGCACTGTTCTTCAACTCCTTTCCCGTGGAGCGTCAGGGCGCCCGCAATCGTCGAGGAATGGCCGGGGTGTTGCTCAGCGAAGGCGTGCCACTGCTGATCTTCCCCGAGGGCACCCGGTCACGCACCGGTGCGATGGGCCGCTTCACCCCCGGAGCAGCAGCGCTGAGCATCTCCCGCAACGCCCCGATCCTGCCGATCGCGTTAGTGGGGGCCTACGCCGCGATGCCATATGGCGCCAACGTCCCGGTGCCGGGACGCCCCCCCGTGCACGTCGTCTTCGGCCGTCCGCTGCGCGCGGCCCCCGGCGAGATCGCCCACCAGTTCGTCGAGCGGGTCAACCGCTACGTGGTGGAAATGCACGACACCACCGCCCGGGCTTACGGCATGCCCACCCAGGCCGACTTCCATCGTGCGGTGGCCCTGCGTACGGCAGCGGCCGAGCGAGCCCCACAGGTGCCGGTGGAGCCGATCGTTATCGCACCGGCTGTCGCTGAGCCTGAGCCGCCGGCAAGGCCGCGCTTGGTCAAGCCCGACCGGAAGGCCGAAGCCAGCTAGGTGCCGGAGGCTTCGACAGGCTGAGTCGCTGTGGCGAGGTCCTCCCGCGAGGCTCACACAGCCAGCACTGCCACCAGGTTGGTGGTGCGGCGCCGCGCGATGCCGATCGAGCTGGCCAACAACCCCAGAAGCAACCAGCCGATCACGGTGAGGGTGGCGATGGTGGCACCACCTGATTCAGTCACCACGGCTCGGACAGCGTCCAAGGCCGGGGTCAATGGCGAGAACGGGCGCAACGCGGTCAGCACCCCTGGTGCGGCCGCGACCACGGTGGAGGCGGTGGTGACCACAGCGAACAGCACCGCTACCAGCCGACCGAAGCCGCCACCCCAGGTGACCAGGGCGTGATTGATCACCGCGAAGGTCACCGAAGCCAACAGCAGCACACCGGTGACTTCGAAGGTCTTGGACCAGCTCAGGTCCAGGCCGAGGTGGGCCAATACACCCAGGGCCAACGCTTGCGCTGCCAGCACCGCGATACCGGGGGCCAGGGCCTCCGCGATCAGCTTCGGCGTCGGCTCGGCCGCGCCCAGCAGTCCACGAGCAACTGACTTGAGCACCACGTAGGTTGCCATCGCACCGAGCCACAGCGCCAGGATCAGCAAGAGGCTCACCCACCCGAGGTTCGGGTCGGCCAGTCCCTCCAGCCCGGCGGTGGAAACCGGCGCCGCGACCACTGCGGAGAGGTTCTTGCGCTCCGAGGTGGTGTAGCTGGGCAGCTTGTCCTTGCCTTGAGCGATCCCGTCAGCCATCTTCCGAGAGCCATCGGCGAGCTGAGTGATGCCGCTGACCAGAGCGGGCATGCCGTCGGCGAGCTTCTGAACGCCTGCGGCCAGCGCGGTGCCGCCGCTCTTCAACTTCTTCAGGCTCTTGGTGGTGGAGGCCACATCGGGCAGCGCCGCCGACAGTTTCTGGTCCAGCGTTGCCAGGCCGCCGGAAAGGCTCGACGCTCCCGAAAGCAGGCTCTGGCCGGTGCTGGCGTCCTTGGTGTCCAGACCGGCTGCGGCGCCGTTCAGGGCCTGGGCGGTGCCGGCCAGAGAGCCGATGCAGCGGTTCGCACCGGCGACCAACCCATCACGATTCGATCCGGTGTCCACCGTCGGGCAGGCGCTACTCACCGCGCCTTTGAGCTGGGCCTCGGGGATGGCCCCGCCGAGAAAGGCGTTCAATGCGTTGGTGATCGCGGTTGCGCCACCGCTGGCGGCGGACGCATTGCTGGAAAGGCTGCTCTGGTAGGTCTTCAGCCCGCCAGAAATTCCAGCAGCACCCTGGCTGAGCTGGCTGACTCCGTCGGCCAACTGCACCTGCTGCGGCAGCGTGGTGATCGTCTGGTCGACCAGCTTGTTCACCCCGGCCACATACTGGCTGGTGCCATCGGCGAGCTTTTGGGTACCGGAGGGCATCGTGGAGGTGCTGGTCTTCAGTGTCGCCAGGCCATCGGCCAGTTGGTTGGCGCCGTCAGCCATGGTGGTGAACTGGGTGCCCATGTCGTTGAAGCCGATGTAGATCTGGTCCAGATAGGTCGAGGTGAGGGTTTCATTCAGCGAGGTGGTCGCGGCCAGCGCCACGGCTTTGCCCAAGGTGGCATCAGCCACCCCGGCCACTGGCGAGGTGGACAACTCGATGGTGGCCCGCTCGGCGTCGGCTGCGTCCTTGGCGTAGGAGGTGGCGGCGGCGGAGAAGTTCTTCGGAATGATCACCATTGCCGCATACGACCCGGTGGCCAGCCCGGCGCGGGCGTTGGCCTCGCTGTCCAGGGTCCAGGTGAGGTTCTCCACCCGCGTGGAGTCGACCAGTTTGGCGGTGAGCTGGCGGCCCATCGGAATGTAGGTCCCCTTGATCGTGACCGGGTCGTCGAGGTTCACCACCGCAGCCTTGACCGTGTGCAGCCGCGCGTCGGAGTTGATCCCGGCGATCAGGAACCCGCCAGCCACCAGCAGCGGCACCAACACCAGGCCGATCAGAGTCCACCAACGCACCGGCGCGGAGTTCACCTGTTCGAGTTTCATCGGTTCGCTCCTTCGAGGGCGAGGTGAGAAGGCAGTCGCAAGACCTTGTAGGGCCCGGTGAGCTCGGCCAGCAGCGGCGATCCGGGCAGGACGCCCAGCACCCAGGTGGTCGCCGGGGGTTCAGTGGAGGCGTTCATCGCCCGCCGTAGCGAGCGCTCCTGGACATCTGAAAGCTCATCGGCGGCATCGACGAACACCAGGCCACCGCGCTGTTTGCGCAGCGTCCGGCCGAAGTGCGGGACGGTCGGTCCGAGCACCGGCACCTTGCTGCGCAGCACCGGGGCCTCCTCAGGCAGCACCAGGCCAAGGGTCTTCAACTTGCCGGTGTCGAGGGCCAATCGGCCAGCCAGCGCCAACAGCAGGACCCGCCGAGCAGCGGGCTCGCCCTCGACCACCAGCAGTCCGCCTCTGGGCACCTGCACTGCGATGTCGCTGAACAGCACCCGGTGCCCGGCCGCGGCGCTGAGACCCTCGGCCACGATCGCCGAATCGTCGGTGGCGCTGGGCCAGTCAGCCAAGGCGAGCTGACGGGTCAGTCGTTCGCCTTCGATGTCGAGGGTTGGCAGGATCTTGTCCAGCCAGCTTGGCAGCCACCAGGCGTGCCGGCCGAGCAGCTTCATCACTGCCGGCACCAGGGTCATTCGCACCACGAAGGCGTCCAAAGCGACCCCGATGGCTAGGGCGAAGGCGATCGGCTTGATCGCACCTTCCCCATTGGGCACGAAAAAGGCGAACACGCTGAACATGATCAAGCCGGCCGCCCCCACGACCTTGGCGGAATGGATGAAGCCGTCCTCAACCCAGCGCTCGGTGTTGCCGTGGACGAACTCCTCGCGCATCCGGGAGACCAGGAAGACCTCGTAGTCCATGGCCAGGCCGAACAGGATGCCCATCAAGATGATCGGCAGGAAGCTGATTATCGGGCCGGCCTCAGGCAGGTTGACCACCTGCCGCAGCCAGCCGTAGTTGAACACCATGGTGGTGGCTCCGAAGGCGGCGCCGACGCTGAGCAGATAGCCCAGGCCGGCCTTGATCGGCACCCAGATCGAGCGGAAGACCATCGTCAGCAGCACGAGGGACAGCCCGATCACGAAGATCCCGAAGGGCAGCAGCGCGTTGCGCAGCTGCTCAGTCACGTCGATGCTCACCGCCGTGAAGCCGGTGACCGCAGTGTCCACACCCCACTGCTGTTTCCACTGGGACTGCTTGCCGCGCAGAGCGTGCACCAGTTCCGCGGTGGCAGGATCGTCCGGCGCGGTGGTGGGAATGATCTGAACCATTCCGGTGTCGGCGTTCGAGTTCGGCGTTGAGGCTGCGACCAGCTCCACGCCGGGCATGGTTTTGATCTCGTTGCGCAGGCCGTCCATGATCTTGACCGGATCATCGGACTCGACGATGCCGACGGTCACGACCAGCGGTCCGTTGTAGCCCACGCCGAAGATTCGGCTGATCTCATCGGCGGTCACCCGGTCCTGGGCGCCTGGCGAGGATCGTCCCGAAGTGGGCAGGGCCAAGAAGAGGTCCTTGGTCGGGTAGGCCATCGCGCCGAGGGCCGCCAGCACAACGACGATGGTCACGATCGGCCACTTGGTGACCAGTCCCACCCACCAGGCGGCTGGACTGAACCGGCCGGCGGGCTTGGTGGCGGTGCGCTTGGAGGCGGTGGCCCGGGCCGAGGCGGACGCCGTCCGGGAGCGCTTCGGACGCAGCCGCTCACCGGCGAAACCCATGAATGCCGGCAGCAGGGTGAGCGCGAGCAGCACCTCAAGAGCTACTCCGACAGCGGCGAAGATACCCATCACCGTAAGGAAGGGGATGTTGGCGATACTCAGCCCGATCAGGGCGATGATCACCGTCAGACCCGCGAATACCACCGCTGATCCGGCGGTGCCGACCGCGCGCGCCGCCGATTCGGAGACCTCCATACCGGCGGCGAGTTGGTCGCGATGTCGGGAGATGATGAAGAGCGCGTAGTCGATTCCCACGGCCAAGCCCAGCATGATGGCCAGCATCAAAGTCGTTGAACTGACGGTGATCACCCCGGCGCTGATCTTCACGATCATCACCGCAAGGCCAACACCGGTCAGGGCACTGCCGATCGGCATCACCGATGCGAACACCGAGCCGAGCGTGACCAGCAGCACCACGATGGCCACTGCCAGACTGAGGGCCTCGACCACGCTGAGGTGGGGTACGTGATTGCTGAAGACCTCGCCGCCGATCAGCACCCGGGTGTTCGGCAGGGACTCGCTCAAGGTTTCGGCGGTCTTGGTGAGTTCTTCCTTGTGAGCATCGGAAAAGGTGGAGGAGGTCCCCTGAACCCGGACGGTTACCCGGCCACTGCGGCCATCGGAGCTGATCAGACCTTTGACATGGGTGTTGTAGGGGCCGATGGTGCCATTGACGTAGGGCAGGGCTTCCAGCTTCTTCAGCCAGACCAGCACCTTGCTGGTGACCTCGGCATCGTCGAGTTTCTGCCCGGCGGGCACGGTGATCAGCACCGTGGCGGTGGCGTCGGCGGCCTCGGGGAAGGTCACCTTCAACTGGCTGAGTGCGATGGCCGATTCGGCGCCAGGAATCTGGAAGGCATCGTCGAATTGGCCGCCGACAGCCAGCGTCAGACCGCCGACCAGCACCAGAATGAGCGCCCAGGCCGCCAGCGTGCGCCCACGGAACCGGAAGCACGCCCGGCCAATGCGGTAGAGGAACGACGACACGTTTCAGCACCTTCCCGAAGAGGCCTTGAGCTCGATGACTGCCCTGGTGCCGATGAGGTGGACGGTGGTGGCGGCGAACTCAATACAGTACTGTATCCGATACAACGGTGTATCCAAACTGCGGCCGTTGGGGATTGGGCCAATGACAACTGAGGTGAGCACCCGTCGGCAGCACACCCGCGACCGCTTGATGGCCGCGGCTACTGAGTTGTTCGCCGAGAAGAGCGTGCAGGCCGCCAGTGTCGAGGAGATCTGCGAACGGGCCGGCTTCACGCGAGGCGCTTTCTACAGCAACTTCGAATCCAAGGACGAGCTGTGTCTGGAGTTGGTGCGCCAGCGTGGCGCCCAACTCCTGAGCACCACCAAGACCGCCTTGGCCGCCATCCCGGACGCAGCCGTCACCGAGCACACCCTCGCCGAGGTGCTCGCCAAAGTTCTGGTGGTCTTTGATTCTGGTTTCGCCCTCGACGACACCTGGGTGGTGGTGCGCAATGAGTTGCGGCTGTATGCCCATCGCAACCCACGGTTCCGTCCGGCGATGATTGAGACTGAGCGCACCGCCGCCGCCTTGGCCGTGGAGGCCATCATGGAGGCCTTGGAGCGCCAGAACGCTCAGGTGGTGATCCCGATGCCGGAGCTGATGGTGGTTCTGGATTCCTATTGTGAGCGAATCCGGATGGATGACATTCTCGCCGGGCGGCCCGACCCAGAGCACCGCTGGCGGGTGGGGCTAGAGCACATCTTGCGGGCGCTGGTCGTTCTACCGAAGGCCGCGAATAACGATTGAGGCCTGCCCGTCAAGGTTTAACCTCAAGACATGAGCCCAGCAAATGTGGTCAATGCCAATCTCGCCAACTCCAAGCTCACAGTGGTTGGTGCCGGTTCGGTGGGCACCTCGATCGCCTATGCCGCGTTGATCCGCGGCTCTGCCCGGCAGATCGCGCTGTACGACATCGACGCCAAGAAAGTCGAGGCTGAAGCCCACGACCTGGCGCATGGCACCCAGTTCACCCCCACCTCGATGGTGACCGGCGGCGCCGACATCAGTGTGGTGAAGGACTCCTCGGTGATCATCATCACCGCCGGCGCCCGCCAAAAGCCCGGCCAGGACCGGCTCGAGTTGGCCAGCGTCAATGCCTCCATCATGACCAAGTTGGTGCCCGAGTTGTTGGAGCAGGCCCCCAATGCGGTGATGGTGCTGGTGACCAACCCTTGCGATGTGCTGACCGTGGTGGCCCAGAAGGTGAGTGGGCTGCCGGTAGGGCGAGTCATTTCCACCGGGACTCTGCTGGATACGTCGCGATTGCGTTGGGGAATCTCCCAGCGGGCCGGGGTGTCGTTGTCGAATGTGCACGCGGCGATGCTCGGCGAGCACGGCGACACGGAGTTCCCGATCTGGTCCTCGGCCACCATCGCGCAGATCCCGATTCGGGATTGGACCGATCCAGCCGGCACGCGGATCTTCACCGAAGAGGTGCTGGCGCAGATCGCCTACGACACCGTCCATGCGGCCTACGAGATCATCGAGGGCAAGGGTGCGACCAACTACGCAATCGGCCTGGCCTGCGCCCGACTGGTGGAGGCCATCCTGGGCGAGCAGCGCAAGATCTGGCCGCTTTCCAGCGTGCTCACCGACTACCGCGGGGTTTCCGACATTGCGCTTTCGGTGCCGAGCCTGGTGGGGCCGCTGGGCATCGAGCGGGTCTTCGAGTTCCCGATGGACGCCCACGAGATCACCATGCTGAACAAGTCGGCCGAAGCGATCCGCAACACTTTGGCAGTGATCGGCTACTGATCGGTCGGGTTCGGGCAGAGCAGCAGCCGAACCTCTCCGGGCCAGTCGGCCCGCTTCATGCCGTGTTCGGCGAACAGTGCCAGCACCACGCGTTCGAGACCGATCCCGACACAAGAAGTGTGCGCGGTCGAGCCGTCGGCGAGGATGAGTCCGAACTCGGTGGCGAAGTGGTCGCCGTGGTAGTTGGCCGAGCCGAGCGCGACCGGCGGATAATCGGGGCCGTAGATCGGGCAGAGCATCTCGAACTTCAACGCCCGAACCAACTGGTTCTTGGCCAGCATCCGCCCAACCCGACCGAAGAACGGGTCATTGGCCGGCAGGTAATCCACCTTCAGGCCGAGCGAGGTGAGGGTTGCCAGCATCAGTTCACCGGCGCTGTCGCGATGCGCCAGCGCTTGCGCCTCGGTGCCCGCGAACGGGTACTCGTGCTGGTGGAAGTACTGCAACCTGGTGGGGTCCGCGCTGGGCTCGTGGCGATAGCACGATCCGTGCACGTCGAAGGTTCGCCCCGATACCGGCAGGGTGCCGCTGAGCACCGGGTACAACTGGTGACAGGCGGCCGGGCACATCATCACCCCGGCCGGCTTCAGCAGCTGCTCCCAGTCGCCGGTCTCGTCGCGGACGCGCAACAGCTCAGCGTGCTCGAGGTTCCCGCCGCTGAAGACCGAAAGCGAGGCGGTCAGCTGCGGGAATGAGGCTACATAGCCGGTACGCTCGAACTCGGCCTTGGGCTCGATGGCCGGGAAGCGCCAGCGTTCGGCGCCCAACCCAGCGAAGTTGCGGTCAAGCAGATTGTTCAAGCCGTCGTAGACCGCCAGGAAATCGGCACCGTTGGCATACAGGCCCGGCTCGCTCAATTCCACGACAACGGCGGCAGCCTGTAGGCGTTCTTTGAAATCCGCCCAAGCGACTTCCATAGTGCTGTCCACCACACCCCCCGAAGTGGTAAGACGACCGCATCGGCGCGGCCACACCTAGATCATCGCACGCTCGCCGGGGCATGGGGCAAGGTTCGGCGAAGGTGGACGCAAGCGCGACTGCAGTGGCCGGCGTCTGATTAGGGGTCGGGGTAGCGCCTGATCAGATCGCTGGTTTGGGCAAATCGAAGGCTTCGGCCACTTGCTCACGGATCTCGTTGATCACTCGTTGCCGGGCTCGGCGGGAGAACAGCGGATGATCGATGGTGGGCAAGGTGATCACCGTGATTGCGGGAAGCCGCGAGACCGCGTCCACTCCGCCGAGCCGACGGAACACCTCTTGGTCTACCTCGCCGAAGATAAATACCGCCCGCCAACTGCGTTTGGCCAGGTCGACCAGGTAGGGACCGGCATCGGCCTTCGCGGTGGTGCGGGCGCGCAGCCGACGCAGCCATACCGGCGCCCAGCGACGGTACAGCCGCTGCAGCAAACGGTGCAGGCGTCCATTGATCTCGCGCGGCATGATCTCTTGGTCGACGAATTCGCTCGGCCTGGCCGGGTTGGTTCGGAACTCCAGCGGGTGAATGCTCACCACCAGACGCGCGGCGACAGTGGTCGACAGCCCGGCCATCCAGCCACCGGCGCACAATCCGGTCAGGGCGAGCCGGTCACCGCTGACGCCAGCCGCCGAGATGATCTCGTTCTGATCGTCCAACCACTCCTGGGTATAGAACATGGTCGGCTCGTCGGGACTCACCGTCCCGGTCTCGCCGGCGCCGCGTCGGTCAGCCCGGATCGAAGTGACGCCATCGCCGGCCAGCAACCGGGCCACTTCCACTTGGTAATCGCCGGCACCGACCCGGTGCTCCGAAGCGCCGGCGTGCAGCAGCACCACCGGAGTGTCGGCGTCGGTGGTGCGCGGCCTGGTCTGGATGGCGAAGAGCCGGTTCGGGCCGATCCAGGAGATGGATTCGATCGCGTCCGGCAACACCAGCTCGGCGGCCAGTGGCGGTTCGCTCAGCGCGACTGGTTCACCCACTTGGGCGGCCAGCCAGCTGGCGATGGTGCCGATCGCCGCCGCCGGCATCACCGAACTGACACTGGAGGTGTCCAGGAACTCAGCGGTGCCCTCGACCTCGATCACCTCGGCCTTGGTCAGTCCGGCCGGCGCCGGTTCACCCGGACGGGTTGCCACCAGCGCGGGCGCACCGCCGGGAAGGGCCAGCTTGATCGCCTCCAGCGCCGCCGCCTGGGCCGGGTTGAGATCAAGGCCGATCAGCGACTCCACCTCGCCGAACTGGCGGTCGGAGCCGATCATGATCGTGGCCAGCGAACGGGTGCGGCGCAGCCAGACTCGGCCAGAAGCCGGCGGACTCCACAACACCAGCAGCTCCCCTGGCTGCACAGCCGCTGAGGCGATCAGGGCTGCCGAGGACAAACCCAGGAATGCAATTTTGGTGCAGCCACTGCGACGCAGCAGTTCGGCAGCCTGGCGAGCCCCCTGCACTGGCGCCTGCGGGTCCCACGACGGCGCAGCGTCCCCACGTCCAGGCGGGTCGTAGCGCACTGAAGCGACGCCGTGGCGCTCCAACTGGTCGGCCAACAACCGCAGGCCGCGGTAGGCGACCGCGCCTTCCTGTCCCAACGGGGTGCAGATCACCACGCCCAGCGAGCCGACCGAAGGCAACTGGACGGCCGCCCAGATCGCTGGATCGCCGAACCAACCGTGACAGCTACTCATCGGGTAGCCACAGGACTGAGCGCACCGAGGCCGGCCACTCAGCAATGCTCATACCGTGGCGGGCAAACAACGCCAGCAGCGTCCGCTCCATGCCAAGACCCAGGCAGGCGGTGTGCGCCACCTCGCCGTCGGCGTCAAGAATGCCGAAGGCTGTGCCGAAATGTTCGTTGTGATAGTTCGCCGAACCGATCGCGGTGACAGCCGCCTCATCGCCGTACACCTTGGTGGTGATTTCGAACTTCAACGCAGCCTCGAGCTGGTTGGTGGCCATGATCTGTCCGGTGCGGCCGAAGAACGGGTCGTTGGCCGGCACGTAGTCGACCTCCAGGCCCAACGAGTTCAGCATCGCCACCAGCCGCGGCGCGGTCTGTTCGCGGTGCGCCAGCGCCGATTCTGCATTGCCGGCGTGAACGAACTCATGCATTCGGAAGGTCTGCATGCGCATCGGGTCAGGGCTCGGCTCATGCCGAAAACAGCTACCGAGGACGTCGAATGTCCGTCCGCCGGCCGGCAAGGTGCCGGTGAGTAGGGCGTACAGCGGATGACAGGCGGCTGGGCTCATCATCAGCCCCGCCGGGTGTAACAGCTCTTCCCAGGGCTGTTCGCCAGCCCGAGCCCGAAGCAGTTCGGCATGCTCGCGGCTCCCCCCGGTGAACACCGACAGCGAACCGGTCAGCTGGGGGAAAGAGGCCACATAGTCGGTCTTCTCGAACACCGATCGCGGCTCCACCGGCGGAAAGCGCCACGACTCAGCACTCAGATCGGCGAAGGTGCGCACGTACAGTGCGTCGAGGGCGTCGAAGGCGCGGTTGAACTCGCCGCCGAAAGCGAACATGCCGGGTTCCCCGAGCTCGGCTAACACTGCAGCAGCGAGTAACCGCTGCCGCAGCCTCGACCAGGGCAGATCAGGGCTAGTCACAAATCGACTTTCGCCATCAGCGACAGGGGTGCGTTGTTGGTGAGCAGCCGGTCGTTGTTGATCTGGATCGGGGCGCCGAGGGCGTCGCGAATCTGCCGCGAAAGAGTCTGCGGAGTGTCAGTGCGGTAACCCGCGATGCCAACGATTCGCAGCGCCTTGAGCACCAGATCGACCACAGCGTTGGCAGAGGTGATTTTCACTGCGTTCATCGACAGCGCAAACGAGATCGAACCGAGGGTGGACGGATCGCCACTGACCCGATCGAAATGTTCGGCGGAGTGCCGCACAGTGTCGGCGAAGGACTGCAGATCAACCATCAGTTCAGCCAACCGAAGCTGGCTGGGCGGCGGGTAACCAACCGCTGCCCTGGCCTGGCGCCGCACAGTTGCCCTGGCCTGGTTGGCGGCGGAGGAGGCGATGCCCAGCCACACCGAGGCCCACAGCAGATGGGCGGTCGGCAGCGCGGTGTGGGCCGAGATGGTGCCGTAGTCGTCGTCAAGCAGCATGTCGTCGCTGGTTTCGGCGGTGAGCACGAAGCTGTCGCTGGCGGTGCCACGCAGGCCAAGGGCCTGCCAGGTGCCGGTCTTCTCCAGCCGAAAGTCGCCCTTGGGGCAGATCAGCATGCGCTGGTCCGAGGCGGGGGCGTCGTCGTTCACTCGCCCGGTGACCAGGATCGCGTCGGCGGCCTCGGCGTAGGAAATCACCGGGGCGTCCTTGACCACTCGCACCCGACCGGGTGCCGGATACTCCAGTGCGCAGTTGGAGCGGCGGGCGTCGCCGCCGATGCCGCGCTCGGTGGTGGCTGAGCCAAGCAGCCACTCCTCTTCCAGTACCTTGCGCATGGTGGCGCGGACGCCGGCCAAGCTGCCGTGGCGCCACAGAATGAGTGCCTGGCTGTGATGCATCGCGAACACCATGCCGGCATTCGCATCGCCGGCCCCGATGGTGGTGGCGATCTCGCTGAGCTCACGCATGGTGGCGCCTTCGCCGCCGTACTGGGTGGGCACCGAGACTGAAAGCAGCCGCTGCTGCTTCATTGCCGCCACTGCCTCCAGTGGCGGACGGGCGTTGGAGTCGACCTCATCGGCGTACTTGGCGGCCACCGCAGCTACTGCGGCGGCGCGGGCCGCGAACCGTTCGCTCATCCTTGCCCCCGGGAGGTCTCGACGGCCGCAGCGAGGGTTTCAATGGAAACGAAGGTGGACCGGTTCAGCAATTCGTCGGGAAACTCGATTCCCAACGCGTCCTCGATGGCCAGCATCACATTTACCGTTGCATGCGAGGTGAAGCCGGCACTGAACAGGTCGGACTCGTCGCCCAGTTCAGCCACAGGTTGGTTCAACCTGCCGAACTGCTGGAGGGCTTCGCGGATCGCGAGCCGGTCTCCATAGGTGTGTTCGGACACCCTCATTCCCCCTTATGTAGTGTTTTGCCTAGTGCTGTGGATGATCGTCGGGCAGCGCAATGGCGGTGGCCAACGCGAAGCCTCGTTCGTGGCTCAGTGAGATCGCAATCTCGCCTAATTGCTGGTCGGCGGCCCACCGCTGGACTCTGGGAGCCAGCTGCACCACCGGCGCGCCTTCAGCGTCGAGGATTATCTCGATTTCGGAGTAGCGGATTCCAGCCGCTGTGTGAAGCACTTTGAGCACCGCTTCCTTACCGGCGAATCTGGCGGCAAGCCGTTCTGGCACTTCGCCGCTCTGGGCGCGCTCAGTGGCGGAGTAAATCCGGCGCAAATAGCGATCCCCAAAGGTTTCGATGGATTCAACGACGGCGTTCACATCGATCAGGTCGCAGCCGATCCTAGGCGGCCTCGAAATCACCGCCTGGCCGCTGGAGCGGGTTTGAGTCATTCGAACACCCCGATCAATCTCTGCCGCCGGTAATCGAGGACGGCTCGTCAGTGAAACAACCCCGTGGATCGAACTCTCATCGTAGGGCATCGGTCCCAAACGGTGCGTTGAATCGTTCATGCGATGCCCTCCAGCGGTCTCGGTGCGGGCCGCGTCGTTGGCACCGGGCGGCTGGGCACGGAATGATGGTCAACCGAGCACCGATGGCGATGCTCGGCGATGCGTCCGGAAGGGGCGAAATGATCTGGATCCTGGTTGCCTTATGGGCGGCCTTGGGATGCATCGCGGCCGGGATGGCTATCGGCATCGTCGATGAGATTCGACGACCGTCCTCCAATGTACGCCGAGCCGGTGTGGGGGTGGCCTTCGTGGCCGGCTTCGCATCACTGTGGTTGCTGGTGACTCCGCTGGGCGGGGCTTCGGGGTTGAACTGTGGACCGCCGCTGCTGGCGCTGGCCGAAATGGGCCTGGCAAATCTCGGCCAGGACCCGGCCTGTGTGGATGCGATGCGCCTGAATGCCGGGGCCGGTCTACTCGCGGCCTTGGCCTCGCCCGTGGTGGTGTTGGCCACCCGGGGTCGCTGGGAGGAGTAGCCGCGCCACAAGGCATAGCCCAGATTGTGCCAAGATGGACGGCGGTTGCGCGAAGGAGTGAAATGACTGAGTTCCGCTACGAAGACCTGCTGCCGATCGGTGAAGACACCACCGAATACCGGCTGCTGACCACCGAAGGCGTCGAGACCGTCGAGGGTCCGGACGGCCGCAAATTTCTGAAGGTGACTCCAGCGGCGCTCGAGCTGCTGGCAGCCACGGCGATGCACGACATCGCGCACTATCTGCGCCCGGCGCATCTGCGTCAACTACGCAAGATTCTGGATGATCCCGAGGCCAGCGGCAACGACAAGTTCGTGGCTCTTGACCTGATGAAGAACGCCAACATCGCTGCTGGCGGGGTGCTTCCGATGTGCCAGGACACCGGTACCGCGATCATCATGGGTAAGCGGGGTCAGCAGGTGCTCAGCGAAGGCGTGGACGAATTGCCGCTCAGTAAGGGCGTCTACGACGCCTACACCAAACTGAATCTGCGCTATTCGATGAATGCTCCGCTCACGATGTGGGAAGAGAAGAACACCGGCAACAACCTGCCGGCCCAGATCGAGCTTTACGCCGATACCGCTGTGGGTCACGAGAACACTTACAAGTTCCTCTTCATGGCCAAGGGCGGCGGTTCGGCTAACAAGAGCTACCTCTATCAGGAGACCAAGGCGATCCTGAATCCGGCTTCGATGATGAAGTTCCTGGATGAGAAGATCCGTAGCCTCGGCACCGCTGCCTGCCCGCCCTACCACCTGGCCATCGTGATCGGCGGTACGTCGGCGGAGTACGCACTGAAGACCGCGAAGTACGCCTCGGCGAAATATCTGGACTCGCTGCCCACTACTGGCGCCATCACTGCCCGCGGCTTCCGCGACACCGAGCTTGAGGATCAGGTGCTGGAGCTGACCCGCAACTTCGGCATTGGCGCTCAATTCGGCGGCAAGTACTTCTGCCACGACGTGCGAGTGATCCGGCTGCCGCGTCACGGTGCGTCCCTGCCGGTAGCGATCGCGGTCTCCTGCTCTGCCGATCGGCAGTGCCTGGGCAAGATCACGCCCGACGGCGTGTTCATTGAGGCGCTGGAGACCGAGCCGGCGAATTACCTGCCCGACATGACCGAGGAAGAACTGGCCAAGCACAAGGAAGAGGCCTCAGCCGAGGGCGGTGCGGTGGCGATCGACCTGCGCCGTCCGATGCCCGAGATCCTCGCCGAGCTGAGCAAGTACCCGGTCAAGACCCGGCTGGCCCTGACCGGCACGGTGATCGTGGGGCGCGATATCGCCCACGCCAAGATCAAGGAGCGCCTGGACGCCGGCGAGGAGATGCCGCAGTACCTCAAGGACCACCCGATCTACTACGCCGGGCCGGCCAAGACTCCTGAGGGCTACGCTTCCGGCTCGTTCGGGCCCACCACCGCCGGACGGATGGACTCCTACGTCGACCAGTTCCAGGCGGCCGGCGGTTCGATGATCATGCTGGCCAAGGGCAACCGCTCCAAGCAGGTCACCGACGCCTGCGCGGCGCACGGCGGCTTCTATCTCGGCTCGATCGGTGGTCCGGCCGCGGTGCTGGCCAAGCACTGCATCAAGAAGGTCGAACTGCTCGAATACCCCGAGTTGGGTATGGAAGCGATCTGGAAGATCGAGGTCGAGGACTTCCCGGCCTTCATCGTGGTAGATGACAAGGGCAACGACTTCTTCGCTGAGGTGTCCCGGCCAACGCTGGTGGCGCTGCAGCCGCTGCAGAAGTAGGAAAGCAGCCAACTCCGGTCGGCCCGGTGGTCCGGGGCCGACCGGGTGACAGCGGCGCTCGTTCGAGCTGAATCCAACAGTGTTGATTTGGCGGGTCCTGGACCCGGATCAGCGGTGCTGCGGTAGCTGGTCAGCACCTGGGGAGCGAGTATTCGCCTCGGCGCTACCCGTTCGTCGGTGCGGGTGCAACCCGCGGTTGGCCAGTAGTGGTTGGTTGGTGCGTCGGTAGCGGGGTGCTGGCCGGAACTGAAGGATTGGGCGGTTTGAGAACGGACTCGATCACGGCCACCAGCTGGCCTGCGTTGTCGAAAACCGAAATCTTGAGACCGGTGAAGCCCAGACCAGCCTTGCCCAGATCGGGGGTGGTGAGGTGCACCCGCACGGGGGAGTTCTGGGCGACCTCTTTACCCATCACCCTTACGGAGAGCTTGTCGGTCAGCCTCCCCGTGCCCACAGCCTCCTTCGCGTCCCAGGTGGACCACTTCAGATCGACCAGGGAGTTGGGGGTTGAGGCGCAGTCGAAAGTGAACGTGCTCGGTTTGTACAGCTTGGCTCGGTCGCACTCGTTGACATAGACCAACACGTCAGCCGGCGTACTGGACGGGCTGGGTGCGGCAGAGTTCGAAGCGCTCGAGTTCGGTGCCAAGACCGGTGCGCTGTCCTGAACAGCACAGCCGACCAGGGCGAACGCCGCGATGGCGAGGACGGTGCTGACAGCTCCTGATGAGGGCATGGATTCTCTCCTGGGGGTGTTACTGGGTGGCTGTGGGGCCGGCGGTGGGCGTGCGGACGATCGCCGTGGGGGTGGTGCTGGTGTGCGGCGGATCGAAGTGGGCGAGGATGACCACGAACTTGCCTTGCCGCTGAGGATCCTTGCCGCCGATCGTCAGGGTTGTGTAGATGGTGGCGTCCTCGCCGGCGACCGGATCGGTCGCGGTCACGCTCACCGGATAGGAGCGATGCTTGCTGGTCCTGCAGTCCGTCGTGCAGGTCTGCCGGAGAGTGCCGGCGGCTGTCGCTACCCGGCCACCCCAGCGGGTCCAGGTGAGCTGCGTCAGTGACTGTGCAAGTCGGTCGGAGGTGCTGCAGTTGGTGGCGAAATCGATTGGTCGACTCACCAGGCGCTGTTCACACTCGTAGAGGAACACCGCAGGCGCGCTGGGGCTTGCCACGGTGGGTGGCGGGCCGGGCACCGGTGCCGAATCGCTCACCGTGCACCCGCTGAGAATCAACGACGCGGTCAGGCCGGCAATCGCTGAGGCGGTCAGCACACGGTGATTCACGGCGATCCTCCAGGCTGCGGGCCGAACTGTTGACGCTGTGAAGTCTGGCCGATGAAGATCGCAGCAGGTTCGCAGCTCCATCACAGGACCATTACAAGCTCCCCGAACAGGGCCTGAGGGCCACCTTCCTCCTTGGCCGGGGGTATATCCATATGACATGAGCCCACCCACCGTGCTGCTGGCTGAGGACGATGCCGACCTGCGCGTCACCACTCGCCTGGTGCTGCAGCGGCAGGGGTTCGAGGTGATCACTGCCACCGATGGTGTCGACGCCCTGGAAATGCTGGCCCAGCATTCGGTGGACGCCGCTGTGGTGGATGTGATGATGCCGCGAATGGACGGGATCACCTTGTTGAAGCGGCTGCGCGCCTCGGCGGAGCATCAGTTGCTGCCGGTGCTGTTGCTGACCGCCCGCGACCTGCCCTGTGATCAGGTGAGTGGGTTGGACGCCGGCGCCGACGACTATGTGGTCAAGCCCTTCGATTCCGACGTGTTGGCCGCCCGGCTGCGCGTCCTGTTGCGGGCGGCGCGTAGCGCAGAGTCGTCCTGGACGGTGATCGGTGACCTGCGGATCGACCGCGCAGGCATGGTCGTGGAACGGGACGAGATACCGGTCGAGCTCAGTGCCACCGAGTTCCGGCTGCTGGATGCCCTCCTTGAACACGCCGGCCAGGTACTCTCCCGTGAGCAGCTGCTGGAACTGGTCTGGGGCAGCACCGACTGGGGTGAGGCCCGGGTGGTCGATGTGAACATTCAGCGCCTTCGCGCCAAGATCGGCGCCGAGCGGATCCTCACCCTGCGCGGGGCCGGCTACAAGCTTGCGCGATGACGGCGCAAGCCGTGGACCGTCAGGCGAGCCGCATCCCGTGGTGGCGATCCCTGGGGGTCAAGATTGCGGTGGCGGTAGCTGGGGCGACCATGGTGGTCGCGGTGCCGATGGGCCTGTTCCTCGACTACGCGGCGACGGTGGATGCCCGCGAGCGGCTTCGCGCCGAGGCTTTGGCGCAGCTGGACATGACGAAGTCATGGTTCCAGGCCTTCGATGAGCTGCGCTACAACGCCACCGTCGACCCGTTGGCCGCCCCTGCCATCCTGGCGCAGGTTGGAGTTGGTCAGCGGGCGACCCTCTTGGACGACCAGGCGATGTGGGCGGTGGAGCGGCTCAGCAATAGCGAGCTGTTGGCGGTCAACATCAGCGCGAACCCACTGTTTGAGCAACGGGTGGAGCTGCAGCGCAACCTTGGCTTCGCCGGCCTGACGGCGATGCTGGCGGGGGCTGGCCTGGGTTGGTTCGCCGGCAGCCGGCTGTCGTTGCGGGCACGCCGCGGTGTCGCGGCAGCGCGGCGAATCGCGGCGTTTGAGCCAGGGGTGATCGCCGCCCAGCCCGGCGGCGATGAGGTGGCCGCGCTGACCGCAGCGATCGACCAGCTGGCCGAGTCCTTGAACAGCCGGATCGACGGCGAAAAGGCGTTCACCTCCTTCGCTGCCCACGAACTGCGCACGCCGGTGACCGCCCTGGTCAGCGCCACCGAGTTGCTTGCCGATGATGAGGCTGGACGGTTGGTGCGTGCCCAGGTTGCTCGGCTACGCACTCTGGTGACAGACCTGCTCGAGATCTCGCGGCTGGAGTCCGAGGGTGCACTGCTACTGGCCCGGCTGGACTGCGGTGAGGCGGTGCGGGAGGTCTTGGCGAGCCTGCCTGAGCCGGTCCGCCTCGAAGTGGACACCAGCGCCACGGTGCTCCTGGACCGGCGCCGCTTGGAGCGGGTCTTGGTCAACCTGATCGGCAACGCCCGCCGGCACGGACTCGACCCGGTGACAGTCAGGGTCAGCGGCGCGCGGATCAGCGTTGATGACTGTGGCCCCGGGTTCCCTGACTGGCTGCTGGGCGCAGGCCCACGTCGCTTTGCCGCAGCCGGGCCGGCCAAGGGCGTCGGGCTGGGGCTGGTGATAGCTGAAGGGCAGGCGTCGGCGTTGGGGGCGAAGTTGCGGCTGAGCAACCGCTCAGCGGTCGGCGGGGATCCGGGCGGCGCGAGCGCGGAACTGCTGCTGGCGCCAGCCGTCACCCCGGCAAAGCTCGCGGAGGCCAGCTCCGAAGACGTACTTGGCTAGGACGAATGCCCACTCCTCAGGCCGCCTTCGGGGTGGATCGGCGGTGACTATTTGAGGACGGTCACGCCGTTGAAGCCGATGTAGGCAGCGGCCTTCGCGGTGGAGAGCTTGACCTTGCGGGTGCTGAGCTTTGCCCAGTGGTCGGACTTCCACACCGAACGGATGATCTTCCCTGTCCAGGTGGTGCCGGCTGCGTTGCTTTTGAGTGCGGAGACATCCACGTACCGCTTGGCCTTCGAATTGAAGAAGCGGTAGCCCTGCCCACCCAGATACCAGCCGCTGACCAGAGGCGCGGCTGGCGCCTTCTCTGTGACCAGTCGACCCGAACGCCAGGTGTAGACGGTGAAACCGACTCCGTCCCCGCCCCACCGGTAGACCATCAGCTCATAACCCTTGGTCTTATCGAGCGTGGCCGCGCCGAACCAGGGGTCGGACTCGCCCCAATCGGCAGGGTAGGTGGAGGTGAAGAAGATTCCCGAGACCCGGGTCGCCGTTGTCACCTGAATCAGGTAGCGGGTTGGGGTCATTGTGAACAGTTCGACGGTGTCGACCAAGCCATCACCGTCAACGTCCATGGTGGTGCTGATCGTTGGGGACGGCAGCGGTGCCGCCTGGGCTGGAGCCGTGGCGGGGAGAAGGGCGGAACCCGCTAGCGCGAGGACCGTCGCCGCAGTTGCGATTGAGCGAATCATTGTCAACTCCTTCGACGTGCTGGTGGGAAGGCTGTGCCTAACCTATGCGCATCGTCGTGGAATGGGCAGGGGCAGCTGAGTGCGCAATTGAAGCCGGCACAGCAACGCAACTCGGCCCGGCTCGCCGTAATGGCGAACCGGGCCGACGTGTTAAGAGCTCAGGCGCGCTGATCCATCGGGACGTAGTTGCGCGCGACCTCGCCGATGTAAACCTGGCGTGGGCGGTTGATCTTGCTGGCCGGGTCGCCGACCTGCTCCTGGAAGTGGGCGATCCAGCCAGGCAGGCGGCCGAGGGCGAACAACACGGTGAACATGTTTTGCGGGAAACCCATCGCCTGGTAGATCAGGCCGGTGTAGAAGTCCACGTTCGGGTAAAGCTTGCGCTCTTGGAAGTACGGATCCGACAGTGCTGCGTCTTCAAGGGCGACAGCGATGTCGAGCAGCGGATCGTGACCGACCAGCGTCTTCAGAATGTCGTCGGCGTGCCTCTTCACGATGGCCGCGCGCGGATCGTAGTTCTTGTAGATCCGGTGCCCGAAGCCCATCAGCTTGGTGGATGCCTTGTTGTCCTTGACCTTGGAAACGTAATCCTTCACGTTCTCGCCGGAATCACGGATGGCCTTCAGCATCTCCAGCACCGCCTGGTTGGCGCCACCGTGCAGCGGGCCGGACAGGGCGCTCACGCCGGCGGCTACCGAAACGTAGACATTGGCGCCGGAACTGCCGACCATCCGGACGGTCGAGGTGGAACAGTTCTGCTCGTGGTCGGCGTGCAGAATCAGCAGCACGTCCAGGGCGCGGGTGGTGGCCTCGTCCAAGGGGTAGGGAGTGGTCGGAACGCCGAAGGACATCCGCAGGAAGTTCTCGATGTAGGAGTGCGACAGATCCGGGTAGAGGAAGGGCTCACCGACGGAGTTCTTGTAGCCGTACGCGGCCAGCGTGGGTACCGCGCCCATCAGAATGTGGGTGGAGCGCTCAGGCTCGAAGCCGGCATCGCCCCACTTGGACTGAGCGAAGGTGGACAGTGCGTTCAGGCCCGCCGAGAGCACCGGCATGGGGTGGGACTTGCGGGGCATGGAATTGAACATGCCCTTCAGGCGCTCGTCCAGGAGATGGAACCGCGCGATGCTGGAGGAGAACTGCTCGAGCTGTTCCTTGGTGGGCAGTTCGCCGTAGAGCACCAGGTAGGAGACCTCAAGGAAAGTGGCATGCTCTGCCAGCTGTTCGATCGGATAACCGCGGTATCGGAGGATGCCGGCGTCACCATCGATGAAAGTGATGGCTGAGCGGCAAGAAGCGGTATTGGCGAAACCAATATCGAGGGTGGTGTCGCCAGAGGTAGACAGCAGTTTGCTGATGTCGTAGCCGTTATTTCCTTGGGTGGCGTCCACCTGTGGAAGTTCGAGGCTCACCTGATCGCGGCTGAAGGTTGCGTTGCCCATCCATGCTCCCTAATTGTCAGGCCGACGCGGCGGCGCCAGGCTCGATGGTCGTGGTCACCTTACATGCCGTTTGCGCTCACCGGGAGGGGCCAATCCCGCGTCCGGATGCGGCAAGTAGTTGACGAATCAATCAACTCGGTCTAGTGTAGTAGTTGACACTTCAACCACTTTGAAAGGACATGAATTCATGACCTCAAACTCCGCGACAGCACTATCCGGCCTAATCGGGAGCTATTCTCTGGACCCGGCGCACTCCCGAATCGGGTTCGTTGCTCGTCACGCGATGATTTCCAAGGTTCGCGGCTCTTTCGACACCTATGAGGGCACGGCGACGATCAACGGCGCAGATCCGGCCAGCTCCACGCTGGAGGTGAAGATCGCGACCGCCAGTGTCGACACCCGGGACGCAAATCGGGACGCCCACCTCAAAAGCCCCGACTTCTTCGATACCGAGAAGTACCCAGAGATCAGCTTCACCGGGACCGCTTTCGACGTTGTCGACGAGGCCACGGTCGAGGTTTCCGGAGATCTGACCATCAAAGGTTTCACCCGTCCGGTGACGGTTCCCTTCGAGTTCGGAGGCGCGGCCACCGACCCGTTCGGCAATGAGCGCATCGGTTTCGAGGGTCAGGTGACCATCAACCGCAAGGACTGGGATCTGACCTGGAACGCAGTCCTGGAGACCGGCGGCGTGTTGGTCGGGGAAAAGGTCGTGCTGGAGTTGGAAGTTTCGGCGATCAAAGCCGCCTGAGAGGCGTCCTGCCTGCGGGCGTCAATACCCAGGGCGCGCGAGCGTTCTGGAAAATGGGAGTCACTCCCCACAGCGATCGCTGGGGGCGGGGTGGCTCCCGTTCTTTTCCGTGATGGCCGGGCAGGGCCCGGTTAGGCTAAGCGGCGTGGACGTGAACACTTGGCGACCTTCGGTGATGCCGCCGGCCGACGCCGCGGCGCTGCTGGATGAAGTGGCCGCGATGCTGCGAGCCAAAGGTGAGCGGATGACCGCACCCCGCCGGGCCGTACTCACTGTGCTGGCCGAGACTGCCGGGCACCTCACGATGGAGGAAGTTGGGGCGGTGGTGGCCGCGATCGCGCCCCAGGTGCACCGCGCCAGCGTCTATCGAACCCTGGTCGCCTTGTGTGATCTGGGGGTGGTGCAACACGTCCACCTCGGGCATGGGGCCACCGCGTATCACCTGACTGGGGTCGGCGGGCCGCACTTGCACGCGCAGTGCCGCCGCTGTGGGCAGATCCTGGATCTGCCCGCCACCGTGCTGACTGAAGTCGCTGCCAGCTTGCGCGAGGATCATGGCTTCGAGCTGGACGCTACCCACGTGGCCCTTTCGGGGCTGTGTGCGGCCTGTTCGAGTGGTACCGAGCAAGACCAGCCAGCCAAAGCGCACCAGCATTCCCATATTGCAACACACTTGCATTAGAGTCCTCGGTGGTGCTCCTCCGCGGAGCTGCGAGGAGGGGAATGCACGTTCCTGATGGCTTCCTGAACCTGCCGGTATCGGCTGCCACCGGACTGGTCGCAGCCGCCGGCGTGGGTCTGGCCTTGCGCGGGGCCCGGCGAGAACTCAATGAGCGCACCGCCCCGCTGGCCGGGCTGGTGGCGGCCTTCGTCTTTGCGACCCAGATGCTCAACTTCCCGGTTGCCGCCGGCACCTCCGGGCACTTCCTCGGGGGTGCGCTGGCTGCCGTCCTGGTCGGACCCTGGACGGCGACGTTGTGCATCACCGTGGTGTTGCTGGCGCAGGCGTTCTTGTTCGCCGATGGTGGGATCACTGCCCTTGGCACCAACATCACCTTGATGGCCTTGGTTGGGGTGTGGGTCGGCTGGGGCGTTTTCGCGCTGCTGCGCAAGGTTCTGGCGAAGAAGTTGAAGAGCATTCCGCTGGCCGCGGCACTGGGCGCATTTGTGTCGGTGCCGGCGGCGGCGCTGGCCTTCGCCGGGCTCTTCGCCGTTGGTGGCACGGTGCCGGTCCCGGCGCAGACCGTGGCGATTGCGATGGTCGGTGTTCATCTACTCATCGGTTGCGGCGAAGCCGTGATCACCGCAGTTGCGGTTTCGGCAGTTCTGGCGGTGCGGCCCGATCTTGTCTACGGAGCCCGCGGGGTGAGTTCACCCCAGTCGCTGGTGATCAAGGAAGGGGCACTGGCCTGAACGAGGGAGTCCGGCCAGCCGTGGACGCCCTCGCAGCTGCACCGGTGCGGGTGGGCCGCTGGCGGCGGGGCTTCGCTTGGGGAGTCGGTCTCTTTGTCATACTGCTCTTGGCCGGGGTGGTCAGCTTCTATGCCTCGAAAAGTCCCGATGGTCTGGAGTGGGTGGCCAACCAGGTCGGTTTCGCCCAGGCTGACGCAGGCCACGCGGGCGACGCCTACTCGCCGTTGGCCGGCTACGAGGTGGCGGGGTTGGCTGATCCGCAAATTTCGGGGGGCTTGGCCGGAGTCATCGGCACGCTGGTGGTGCTGGCAGCAGGAACGGGACTGATGTGGCTACTGGCACGCCGGTCGACCAAGCGCGCCTGACCGGGGCCTCGGCAGTCGCCGGCTCACCGGTTCACGAACTGCCCCCGCAGGTGAAGTTGATCGCGCTGGTGGGCTTTGTCTGTTGTGTGGTGGCCACCCCACCGACTTCGGTTTGGCCGTTCCTGGCGCAACTGGCAGTGCTCGCGGTGGTGATCGGCCTGGCCCGGCTGAACCCCGGCCGGTTGGTGCGCGGGCTGGCGATCGAGGTGCCTTTCGTCGGATTCGCCCTGGCGATGCCGTTCATCGCCACTGGAGCGAGGGTTTCGGTGGCCGGGCTGCAACTTTCGGTGGCCGGCCTGTGGGGAGCGTGGACGCTGCTGGCCAAGAGCACCCTCGCGGTGTTGGCCGCGCTGACTCTTTCGGCCACCACCAAGCCCGCGGAGTTCGTCGCCGGGTTGCAGCGGCTACAGCTGCCGGCGTTGTTGGTCGAGATCCTGAGCTTCATGGTCCGCTATCTCGACGTGGTGGTGGAGCAGTGGCGGCGGATGGCGATCGCTCGGACCTCGCGTGGATTTCAGGCCCGCAACCTATCGGCGTGGCCAGCACTGAGTGGTGCCATCGGGGCAGGCTTCATCCGGTCCTTCGAGCGCGGGGAGCGGGTGCATCTGGCGATGCTGTCGCGCGGGTATACCGGTGCGCTGCCAGAGGTGCTCGGTGCCGCCAAGCCGGCCCGTTTGGCGCAATGGGGCGTGGGGGCAGCAGTTGTGGCGCCAGCCCTTGCCATCACCGTCCTCTCCTGGTGGTTGGCATGACGGCGGTATTGGCGGTGCGAGGTCTGGCTTACGCCTACCCCGACGGACGCCAGGTGCTGTTCGGGGTGAACTTGGAGATTCAGCGCGGCGAGCGGGTGGCCCTGCTCGGTCAGAACGGCGCCGGTAAGACCACTTTGGCCCTGCACCTCAACGGGATCTTGGCTGCCGGGGCCGGTTCGGTCAGCGTCTCAGGACTACCGGTCACCAAGGCGAACCTCACCGAGATCCGCCGCCGAGTGGGCATCGTCTTTCAGGATCCCGACGATCAGCTGTTCCTGCCGACTGTTGGCCAGGATGTGGCCTTCGGACCGGCCAATCTGGGGCTTCGCGGGGACGAACTGGACCAGCGGGTGCACGAGGCGCTGGTCGCCGTCGGCCTGCCCGAACTGGTTGATCGGGCTCCGCATCATCTCTCGTTCGGGCAGCGGCGCCGGGTGGCGCTGGCCACGGTGCTGGCGATGCGTCCTGAGATTCTGGTGCTGGACGAACCCACCTCGAACCTGGATCCAGCCTCCCGCCGCGAACTTGCCGAGGTGTTGGAGGGCCAAGGTGTGACCGTGCTGATGATCACCCACGACCTGCCCTACGCGCTCCAACTGTGCCAACGTTCGGCGATTCTGTCCGAAGGGGTGATCGTGGCCGACGGCCCGACCAAGGAGTTGCTGGCCGATGCCGACCTGCTGGCCGCCCATCGGTTGGAGCTTCCGTTCGGTTTCGTTCTGGCCTGAGCGTTTGGGCGTATTACTTCGCCAGGCTCAGGGACCGTGGGCCAAGTCGGCTGAGCTTGCCGAAGCCTTTACAGGTTCGGGCGAACCGAATCAGGCCGCGGCCTCGGTGAGGGCTTCGACAAGGGCCTGGATCGCGATGTCCAGCTCCTCGCGGGTGATCACCAGCGGTGGGGCCAGCCTGAGCGTCTGCCCGTGGGTGTCTTTGGCGATGATCCCCTTGGCCAGCAGCCGCTCACAGATCGCCCGTCCGGTGCCCAGCGTCGGATCGATGTCCACCCCGGCCCACAGGCCCACACCGCGCACGGCAGTAACACCGTGCCCGATCAGCGTAGCCAACCGGGTATGCAGATACTCACCCAGCTCACGGGAACGCGCCTGCATCTCGCCGGTCTCCAGCAGCCGCACCACCGCCAGTCCCACAGCAGCGGCCAGCGGATTACCGCCGAAGGTGGAACCGTGCTGGCCCGGACGTAGCGTCCCCAGAACGTCGGCATCCCCGACGACAGCCGAAACCGGCACGATCCCGCCGCCCAGAGCTTTGCCGAGCAAATAGAGGTCGGGCACCACCTGAGCCTGTTCGCAGTAGAAGGTGGTGCCGGTGCGACCCAGGCCTGACTGAATCTCGTCGGCGATCATCAGCACCTGGTGCCGGGTGGCCAGATCCCGGACGCCGGCGAGGAAGCCCTCAGGAGGGATGATCACCCCGGCCTCTCCTTGAACCGGCTCCACCAGGATCGCCACGGTGTATTCGTCGATCGCAGCTTCGACGGCGGCCAGATCGCCGTAGGGCACCGGTCGAAAACCAGGCGTGAACGGACCGTAGCCGGTGGTGGCCTCGGAGTCGCTGCTGAACGAGATCACGCTGATCGTGCGGCCGTGGAAGTTGCCCTCCATCACGATGATGTTGGCCCGGTCTTCGGGCACACCCTTGACCTCGTAGCCCCACTTACGGGCCAGCTTCAGGCCAGATTCGACGGCCTCAACCCCGGTGTTCATCGGCAGCACCATTTGCTTGCCGCAGAGCGTGGCCAGGGCCTGGATGAACGGACCGTAAGTGTTGGAGTAGACCGCGCGAGAGGTGATCGCCAGCTTCTGCAACTGATCGGTGGCCACCTTGACCAACTCTGGGTTGGAGTGTCCGAAGTTCACCGCCGAGTAGGCCGAGAGGAAGTCGAGATAGCGGTTGCCGTCGATGTCGGTCAGCCAGGCACCGCTGCCGCTGGCGATCACCACCGGTAACGGGTGGTAGTTGTGGGAGCCGTAGGTCTCGACCTGCTCGATCGCCCGCGCCTGTGCGGGGCTCTGTACCTGGTCAACCATCTTCACGTCCTTCCGACCCCTTGATGTTATCGGTGCTGGGCGGGTCGAAATGCCTGTGCTGGGCCGCGCTGATCCGCACGAGTCTGCCCGCTGGAGGAATCCCTGCGCGAGGCCGCGCGGCTACCTCGCGGCGGCCTTGTCGAATACAGTCGAGCCATGGATCTCTCGGCCCCGATCGTCATCGGCTACGACGGCTCTGCTTTCGCCAAGACCGCTTTGCGGCGTGGGTTGGGTCTGGCTGCGAAGCTGGGTGTGCCCGTGCGTCTGGTCCGGGCCTGGACGGTGAGTAACGCGCCGCGTCCGAAGACCTGGGAGCCAGGTTATGTGCCTCCGGTGGATGACTTCGCTGCTGCGGTCCTGGAAGAGTTGGGCACCAAAGTGGCCGCGATTCTGGCCGAGTTCCCGCAGGTCATGGTGGGTCTCGAAGCCCCGCACGGTCCGGCCGGACGCGAGCTGGTCGCGGCCTCTGCCGAGGCTCAGCTCGTGGTGGTTGGCAGCAGGGGCCTTGGTGGGCTGTCTGAGTTGCTGCTCGGCTCGGTCTCCGAAGAGGTCACCAAGCACGCGCATTGCGATGTGTTGGTGATCCGCTCGCGCTGACTCTGCAATCGGTCAGGCGAAGGTGGGGAACATCGTCGGCCCGGCGAACACTCCGACGACCGCGCCCAAAATCAGGTAGGGGCCGAACGGCAGCGATGCCTTGGAGGTGATCCGGCGCGCCGCGATCATCACGACCCCAACCACGGCCATCATCACCCAGGCCAGCAGGAAACCGGCCAGGGTTTGCGACACCCCGAACCAGCCCAGGAAACCGCCCGCGACGCCGCCGAGCTTCACGTCACCGAAGCCAAGGTCGGGGGCGAAGATCGCCATCACGAAGTAGAGGACGAACATCGCCGCCGCCATGATCGCGGCCCGGCCCAGCGACCCCCAGCGGTCCTGCGACCAGGCGGCCAGGGTCAACAGCACAGCCAGCAGCGGGTAGAGCGGCAACACGATCACGTCCGGCAGCCGGTATTCGCCAAAATCGATCACAGTCAACATGGCGGCGGCCACCGCCAGCACCACGAAGGTGATCTGCTCGATCAGCGTCGGTGCCAGACCGGCCAGCCCACCCAGGACGACTGCGATCGGCACTTGGAGCCAACTCTTGGCGAGCTTCGTCTCGGTCTCGAACTGGGCGCGCATGAACCGGTTCAGCGCGCCGGCCGCCACTCCGGCCAGCAGGCCAGTGATCAGCACCGCGATGAAGTTCACGATCTCAGAACCCGGCGCCGAAAGCCTTCATGATCTGAATAGCGCCGGGCCCGATCACGACGATGAACATGGCCGGCATGATGAAAAGGATAAGCGGGAAGACGACCTTGACCGGGATCTGCATGGCGCGCCGTTCAGCGTCCTGGCGCCGCTCCATTCGCAGTTCGTCGGCTTGGGCCTGCAGGACGTCGGACAGCGCGATGCCGTAGGCCTCGGCCTGCACGATCGCCCGGACGAATCGCTCCAGCTTCTCCACTCCTGTGCGCTCGGCCAGGTCGTTGTAGGCGTCTCGCCGCGACATTCCGACCTGAATGTCCTGCAGCGTGCGGATCAGTTCACTGGACAGTTCGCCCCGCCCATTGCGGGCCACCCGAGACATGGCTGCGTCGAAGCCGAGACCGGCATTCACCGCGATGCTCATCTGGTCGAGGGTGTCGGGAAGCTGCAGGCCGATGGCCTCCTTACGCTTGATCCCGTTGTTGTAGAGCAGGATTTCGGGCAGGAAGAAGAGGAAGGCCGCCAGCGCTGCGCCCATCAGGAAGCCGCGCATGGTGCGCATTGACAGGATCAGACCGAACAGGGCGAACAGACCGAGGAGGCCGAGCACGAACTTCATGGTCAAGATCCGGTCGATCGGCCACTCGTCGGGTCGTCCGGCGGCTGCCCACAACTTGTTGATGGTCTTCATCATGGCCGGCGGGGTTCGCCGCCGTAGCGCCGCGGTCAACTCGCTGTTGGCCTGGTCACCGGCGGCCTGCATCTTGCTGGTCGGATCCAGGTCACGGTTCAGGTTCACCAGAACCTTGCGTCGCCCGCCCGAGGCTCCGGAAAGCAATAGCCACCACAGCACGCCACCGCCGGCGAACACCGCGGAAAGGGCGCTCAGGACGAGGAGGGAGTTCATGGCTGCTCCTAGTACTTGAGGTTGATGATCTTGTACAGCCAGAAGGTCCCGACGCTCATCATGAGGGCGCCGGCACCCATCAAAATGAAGCCCATGGGGCTGATCAACTGGCCGATGTACTTCGGGCTGGCAATCATCAAGAAGCCGGCCACCACGAACGGCAGGGCCACCAGAATGACTGCGGATAGCTGGCCGTCAGCTGCCAGCGACTTCACCTGGCCGCGAATCTCGGACCGTTGGCGGATGGTCTTGCTGACCCCGTCCAGGACGTCGGCAAGGTTGCCGCCGACCTCACGGTTGATGCCGATCGCCTGGGTCACCCAGTAGAAATCCTCGTTGCGCATCCGGGTGCAGACGTCGTCCAGGGCTTCCGTCATCGACCGGCCAACCCGGATTTCGTTGGTCACTCGGGCGAACTCAATCGCGGTGGGGACGCTGCCTTCCTGACCGATGGTGGCCAGGGACTGCGGCAGGCTGTAACCGGCGCGCAGGCTGCCAGCGATCATCTGCAGGGTCTCGTCCAGTTGGGACTCGAACTTGGCGCGGCGACGGCTGGCAAGGAAGGACAGCCACAGCCGTGCCAGCACCGGGGTGATCAGCGCGCCCAGAAACCCGAGAGGGGCCTGGCCGAGCAGCAGGCCGACGGCGAACAGCGCCAAGCACAAGGAGAAGATGATCACCACCAACTCCTTCAGCGGAGTGGTGACGCCGGCTTCTTCGAGGATGGCACTGAAGGAGTTGCCACGTCCGGCCAAGAACTTCTCCACAGCCGCGGTTGCGGCGTTGGCCGCCCTGGTGATTCCGCTGCCGTGTTCATCGGCGCCGATCCGTCGACGCTCGATCGAGACCTTGTGGGACGGCAGCAGCATCAGCACGAAAATGATCACGCTGGCCACGCCGATCAGTGACCAGCCGATGATGACCAGAATGCTCACCGCTGTTCCCACATCGCCGAGGTGCCGAAGATGCCGGGAGACAGTTTGATGCCCAGGTCGTTGAACTTCTGGATGAACAGCGGACGCAGACCAGTGGGCTGCACCTTGCCGAGGAACTTGCCGTCCGCGGAGACGCCGGCGGCAAAGTCGAAGGCATAGATGTCCTGCAGAGTCAGCGTCTGGCCCTCCATGCCGACCACCTCGGTGAGCGCGGTCACCCGGCGGGTGCCGTCACGAAGGCGGGTCAGCTGCACAATCACGTCGACCGCGGAGGCCACCTGCTCGCGAATAGCTCGCAGCGGCAGGTCCATGCCGGCCATCAGCACCAGGGTCTCCAGGCGGGCCATCGCGTCGCGGGAGCTGTTGGCGTGAATGGTCGACAGCGAACCGTCGTGGCCGGTGTTCATCGCCTGGAGCATGTCGAGGGCCTCAGCGCCTCGACACTCGCCGACGATGATTCGGTCTGGGCGCATCCGCAGGGAGTTCTTGACCAGGTCACGGATGGTGACTTCGCCGCGTCCCTCGACGTTGGCCGGACGTGACTCCAGCCGCACCACGTGGTCCTGCTGGAGCTGAAGCTCGACGGCATCCTCGATCGAGACGATCCGCTCTTTGTCGGGGATGAAGCCCGAAAGCACGTTCAACAGCGTCGTCTTACCGGTACCGGTACCGCCGGAGACGATGATGTTGAGTCGGCCCACGACGCAGGCTTCGAGCAACTCGGCCATTTCCGGGCTCAATGACTGCATCTTGATCAGGTCGGAAACCCTGAGGGCTTCCTTGGAGAACTTACGGATGGTCAGGGTGGAACCGCTCACCGCCAGCGGCGGAATGATGGCGTTCACTCGGGAGCCGTCTTCCAAGCGGGCGTCGACCAGCGGCGAGGACTCGTCGATGCGTCGGCCAACCCGGGTCACGATGCGCTCGATGACCCGGCGCAGGTGCGGCTCGTCCTTGAAGCGGACTGGAGTGAGGGTCAGCTTGCCGGAACGCTCCACGTACACCTTGTCAGGGCCGTTGACCATGATCTCGGTGACGCTCTTGTCCGAAAGCAGGGCCTCCAGCGGGCCCAAGCCCAACACGTCGTCATGGACTTCGCGGATCAGGCGCTGGCGTTCGCGGGCGGTCAGCGGCAGCCGGCCACCTTCGATGATGGAGTTCAGTTCCTGCTGAACCAGATTGCGCAGGGCGGTCTCGTCCAGGTTCGGATCGTTCAGGCGAGTGCCCATGCGCTCGAAGAGCTGCTCGACAGCTTCTTCTTTGAGCTTGGAAAGAGCGTCGTGGGTTTCCATGACGACGGTTTGGGTGGGTGCCCGACTGGCCAACCGGCTGGGATCCATCGGGCTGTCCGGGGACGGCGAGGCCACCGGAACCCAGGTGACCGTGGCCTCGGGAGCAACGCTGTTCGCGCCGGGAGCTGCCAGGTAGGGCGCCGGTGCGCTGAAGTCCTCGACGAAGGCACGCATCGGAGCCGCCGACGACGTCGCCTGGCCCTCTTCGAGTGGGATGCCGCGCTCGCCCTTCATCGCGTTCACTCGTGCTGCAAGGTTCATTGCTTATCCCCCTTCTTGCCTCCGAAGTCGAGGAATCTGCGCCCCTTGGCTTCCGCCTTGTCCCCTGCTGCAACCATGTCGACAAGGGCGCGGAGCTGCTTGGCAACCGGGTCCTTGCTGCCCTGCTGAAGCAGCGGCATCCCCTGATTAGTGGTGATCGGCACGGCGTTCGACTGCGGCAGGGTGAAATCGACCTTCCGGCCGATGGATGCCTCGACGTCGCCGATGGACAAGCCGCGGCTGGGGTGCATGAAGTTGAGTACGACGGCGCGGGAGTCCAGCACGATGCTGATGTCGCGCAACGTGTCGAGTTCCTTGCGCAGTCCGCGAACGCCAGGGACGTCCAGGCTGGTCACCAGAACCAGGATGTCAGTCTGGTCGAGCACGGTCAGAGTGTGCTCGCTCAAGCCCGGGGCGGTATCGACCACCACGAATTTGAACTGGCTGGCCAACATGTTCAGCAGGTTTCCGACTTCCTTGGGCGTGACCGCGTCCGCAGCCGCAGGGGAGTCTGAACCCGGCACGACGAAAAGGCCTGTCTGATGCTGGGTCAGGTAGGACTTCAACGCCACCGAGTCCCTGGAGGCCGGCCCGTGGGCCATGTCCGGAAGGGTGAATTCGGGAGAAATGTTGAGCGCGCTGCCGACGTCGCCGAAGTGAATGTCCAAGTCGACCAGGACGGTCGAGGCGGGTTCCCTCATGGCGAGGCCGACGGCCAGGTTGGTGGACACGGTGGTCTTTCCCACACCGCCTTTCGGCGAGGCCACCGTGACCACCTTCCCCCGCTGGGGAGCGGCACCCGGGGTTCCGGGTTGTTGCCCTTCAGGCGATGCATGGCTGGCGGCCCGCTCTAGCGCCTGACTCATCTCCTCCAGTGGAGCCATTGGGTGAATGATGTCGCGAACGCCTGAGCGCATTGCCGCCAGGCCGATTTCGCCGGCGCGGTCGCTGACCAGGATCACGGCGATGCCAAAGCTCTGGTCGAGATCGGCTGCCACGAAGAGACCGTCTTGAACACGTTCTGCAGGGTCCAACACCACCACGGATGGCATCGGAGCATCGCCCAGCTCGGCGAGCAGGGACTGTACGTTGGGCGGGAACACCTCTGGTGCCACCGCGAGGACGTCAGACCCCCACGACTGCTGGACCAGCGAGACCACTCGGGGATTGCGGCTTACGACAAGTGCGGTACCCATGATCATTCACCCGACCAGTTGGGTGAGTTGGAGCGGACTTGTCGCGGCGGGAGTCTTAGCTTCTTGAGCGAGCCAGATCTTGCCGCCTTCGGAGGCGAGAATCACTCGCTGGGCCTCGCTAGGAGTCAGCGCGAGGGTGATGAGCCCGGCGGCACTCTCATCCCCCACCCGAACCACCACGACGCTCTGAAGCATTTCCTGGGTCTTCAGAGACTTTTCGGAGAGGGTCACGTACACCGCGACTTTGTCGCCGGCAGCCAGCTTGCCGCCGAGCATGCGTTGGGCTTCGAGTGAGATTGTGACCAGCTGCTTGTCCTTGTCCACCGACACCTCGCCGTTCGCTGAGGTTCCCGGTGCTGCGAAGCGGCCCTGAATCAGTTGCTCGCCGACCTGGAGGTTGGTGGTGACGGCCTTGGTGGCGACGTCATTCAATGTGGTGAGGGCGCCGGGGGCGATCGCGGCGGCAGGCAACTGCTTCATCGCGACGAAGCCGCTCAGCTGACTGCCGAGGGTGCCGGCCGGAATGTCCGTGGTGACGACCAACACGTTGGTTGGCTGTTGGCCAGCCATGGCGCGAGTGTCCGCATTGGCGACGTAGTTGAACAGCAGGATCGCGCCGACTCCGGCCAAGATCACTGCTGTGATTGCTGCGATGAGACGACGTTGCATGTGGGAAACCGCCTGTACTCAGTGTGTGGGTGTGTGACCGCGAGGTCGCACCTGATGCCCGTTTCACCGCCAGCGAACCGGGCATTAGTGAAGATCAATGACGGGCGAGCGTCTGTCGGTGCTGCCTAATGTCATCCAAACGGGTGACCACCGAGCTGCCTCGCTGCAGCCAGTCATCATTTCGGGTGACACGATTGTCACCATTTCGGGGGACTGGGTAATTGAGAAAAGTCCAGACTTGTTATCGACGGGAGCGAGCTCCCAGGTGAGCTGCGAGGCACTCCGGGCGGGGACTCGGAGTGCCTCACATAGGCTCTTCTTGCAGTCGTTCAGATCTTGCCGGCGACGGTGGCGAACATGGAGCTCAGGTTCTGGCCGAGCAGTGTGACTACGGTAATGATCACGGCCGCGATGAGCGCGACCATGATGCCGTACTCAACGGCGGTGGCGCCGCGCTCACGAGTGGAGACGACGGATCCGACGATCTTGGCTGGGAGGTTCTTCATGGGAATGACCCTTTCGGTGTGGGATAGGTTTCCGCGGTGCTCCCGGCCTGCCATCCTCCGTCGAGAGCTTCCACAAGAAGGTTTACACCGGTGAATCTGGCGATGTCAAAAGATTTTTCAAAATGTCCCCTTAGGGGGGACTCATTTCATTGTTTTTCGGTCACCCTTTCGGGGACTGGAATGATCTTGAGTTCCTGAACGGGGCTCTTCGCGCCGGTGTTGGGGACGTCGGGGGAGGCGGTGAGGAGCAGGCGTGGCCGGTAGCTGTTGGGGTTTCAGGGCCCCCGGGCGGCTCGGCGGCGAAGCTCGGTGAGGCGCGTTGACGGCTTCGGTGCAGCCGTTGTTGGTGCCGCCGGTGCCGTGGCGGCCAAGGAACGCGTCGGTGCATTGTTTGAAGGCCTTGCCGAGACCGGCGATTTGGTGGATGGGGCAGCTGGGGGAATCTGGCGAGGACGCTTTCTGCGGATGCCTGGCCGGCGCCCACCTTCACCACCCGGAGCGCGTCCAGGACTGCGGTCGCGATCGACTGCCACCGCCGCAACGTGGACGGGAAATCTTCACAGAAAAGTGTCCTCCTTATGGGTGACAGCGCGATCAAGGTTGGTTCTGAGATGAATACCATCACTGTTCTTCAAGCAATTCCAATGTCGCCCGAAAGGGGGACAATGTCGCAAACGGCCCGACCTTTCCGCGGTTGTTGGACGAGCCCACATCGGTGGGGGTAGCCGCCTAGATGTTGCCTTGACTAGGTGAGATGCTTCATCGCATCAGCAACAACGGCCCGAGCTCGACCAGGTTATGTGCCGAAGCCAGCACTCTTTTGGCGGGTAATCTCAGCGTCGAATCTGCGTTGACACCCTTTGGTCCCACTCATACACTCAAAAGGTATTTCCGAGCTAAGTATGCAGTCGTGGAATGAGGGGGCCAGATGTGCGAGCGGTTGAGGCGCGCCCGGGAGCGGGGCTCTGCTGCGGTTGAGTTCGCATTGGTGCTGCCCATCCTCGTGCTGATCATGATGGGCATCATCGACTTCGGCATGGTGACCAATGCTCAGGCGATCTCCGGCAACGCGGCGCGCGATGGCGCCCGGGTGGCGAGCATGGGGGGCAATGCGAACAAAGCCTGCCAAGCCGCCCTGTCGGCTGCCAGTTCGTTGGTGGGCTTCCAGAACACTGGAGACTGCTCGACCTCGACGCCGCAGGTCACGGTGACCTGCTTGGACGCCGCCGGCAACGACTGCTCCGGATCCTTCAACGACAAGCGCGCGGTCAACGGCACAGTGGTGGTGACCGTCGTGTACAAGTACAACTGGATTTCGCCGGGGATCCTCGGTCTACCTGGGTTTTCCAACGTGGTCAACAAGTCCTACATGCGAATCGAGACCCTGTCATGACCGCGCGCTTCAAGGCTCGACTGAAGGAGATTGTGGCCAGGGGTGAGCGCGGCGTCACCGCGGTGGTGGTGGCGTTTTCGATGGTCCTGCTGATGGCCGCCGGCGCGTTCGGCTATGACATCGCCAAGCTCTACTACGCACGGCAGCAACTTCGCACCGCTATTGACGCTGCCGCGCAGGCGGCCGCGTCGGCACTGCCGGACACTGCAGCGGCCAAGGATCTGGCTGTCCAGTACGCGAATTGGAACTTCCCCACCCTGGGCCTTACGGCCAGTGATGTGACCTTCTACTGCGTGGTCAGGAATGCCGCTGGCACAGCGGTGGGCGGATACCCTGATCCGGCTCAAGTCGGGGCCAGCCGCACCTGTGAGGGCGTGCCAGGCTGGACCAACGCAAGTGCCAAATGCAGTGACACCTCCTGCGCGATCCCTTGTAACGCCGGCCAGGCCTGCAACTCGATCTCAATCCAGAAGACCCTAACGGTCCAGTTCGTCTTCGGGCCGGCAATCGACGTTCCGAGCGCGAGCACCGGGATGGTGCAGACGCTGTCCTGCAACGGTTCCTGCGGCGGAACTCCGCCACCCAACCCCATGGATGTGGTGGTAATGGGCGACCGCACGGCGTCGATGAGCAGCACTGCGGTGAGCCAGATGAAGCAGGGTATTGAGGGGATGCTGGGCAGCATGGTGCGCGAGCAGCAGTACGTGGCATTCGGGGCGATCCACAAGAGCACCACGGATTCGTCAGGCTGCGTGACTGCGGTCAATCGGGGCTATTACTCCAAGGCGTATGACGCGGCCGCCGCCCAGAAGACATTTGTTGGCTCTTGGGTGCCGCAAGCCTTCTCAAACACCTACACAACCGGCTCCACTGATACCAACGACTTGGCTGTTAATGCGAGCGACTCGCTCTACAAGGCAGTCGATTGCATGAAGGAATACAGCGATCTTCAGAGCTACTCGGGCTGGGGAACGCCGGCGGCGGGTGACACCAGTTACTACCCAAGCGAGGCGTCCACCGGCTATGGGACGCATCTGGCCTCAGCATTGAAGGGTGCGGCCAGGTATCTGTATGGAAGTGCTCTGGGGGCGAGTAACAACTTGAGTAGCCTTCCAGATCGAACGGCAAAGTACGGCACTGCGAGGAAAGTAATCATTCTGGAGACGGACGGCCGTCCGGAAGAACTTTTTGATAGCACAGCCAGCGCGCTAAGTTTGAATAACAGTTATGATATTGGCCGGAAGTCGGGCTCTGGCGGCCTGCTGGCAGGCGAGGTGGCGTGCAACAACATGGTGACCGTGGCAAATGAGATCAAGGCCATGACGCCGACCCCGCTGGTCATAACCATCGGCTATGGAAACGCAACTAAATACACCTGCGGCAAATCGAGTTATGCCGGGTCCAATGGTTTGTATAACTCCGGGAGCATGTACGTGGACAATGTCTTGGCATCGGTTGCTTCCCCGAAGGCTGACGGCTCGGCCAGCCTGGCGGACAAGTCCAGTTGCACCGCTGAGAACATCGATGGTGACAACTACTACTGCGCGGACGGTACGTCCGTCGACTTGTCCACAGTGTTCTTGGCCGCGTTGGGCTCGATGAAAGGCGGAACCAAGTTCATGTCGATCGGTGGAGTGGGCGACTAGCGCGAGCTCAGCAAGCCCAAGCGAGCCTGAGTGGGTGGGGGGTCTCCCACTCAGGCATCGCCCACCGTCGAGCACGGCGCCGAGCCGATCCTGGGGTATCAACACGGCGAGGTTGCTTTGCCTCGGGAGCGGCGGTGGTCAAGGGCTTGAGGCAATTAGTGAATCCTGTTCTCGTTTGACTCCTCGATCCACCAACCTCCCCTCGGGGATAACGAGGGGGATTCATCGTGCGCCGATTCAGTGCGTTGTTGTTGGCTTTGGCCTTGACCGCAGGCTTCTCCTTCGGATTGGTCCTCGCCAGCCCATCGGCGCAGGCGGCCCCGCCGATCACGCCGAGCCCGGCGAAGCCGATAACAAATGAAAAGTTCACCATCAGCGGCACTCTGAAGACCAAGGTGGTCCGTCCGGTGGAGTTGCAGGCGTTGGCGTCGGGGATTTGGACGAAGATCGCCAGCGGGTTCGAGACCGCGAACGGCACCTCTACGATCCAGCTCACCGCCACCACGGCCGGTGCCTTCAGTTACCGCGCGGTGGCGCCGAGCTGGCACGGCGCTGCCTCGGTCGCGTCCCCAACCTCTTTCCTGACGGTCAAGCCGAGCACTGTGGTAACCCGGGACGTCCACCCGATCAGCGATACCGAGGCCGCTGCGATCAGCAGCTACGACCCGAGTACGGGCCAGATCGTCTTCGCCGATGCACCCGCGTCGCTGGCAGCAGTTACTGCCGGCACGGTGGACTGCTGGGGTGCCAACTTCTTCGGGGCCCTGGGCGACGGCAGCACAACTCACCGCTCCACGCCGGTGGGGGTTATGGGCTTCAGCTGAGGCTGGGCTGGCAACACTGGCAACGCCTGACGCATTCGAGGCATCGCTGCTGAGACCGCCTCGTCGAATCAGTGCCGAAGCGAGCGTGAGGTCATCTCCTCGCGCGCCACGATCAACCGAGGAATTTCTCGATTCCGTCGGCGAGCGCCACGGCGGCCTGAGTGCGGAACTTCGCCGAGGTGAACAGCTTGGCGTCGGTGGAGTTACGCATGTTGCCCATCTCCATCATCACCGCGGGGCGCTGGGCGAAGTTGAGGGTGCCCAGGTCGGAGCGGAAGCTGTAGGCGGTGCCTTTGCCGATGTAGTTCGAGCGCGGCATCGACGTTTCGGACTGCAGCGCAGCACGGATGTCCTTGGCCAGGGTCTTCGACTTCGCGATTACGGCCTTGCCGCCGTGCATCACCGTGGAAACGATGATGTGGAAACCGCGATGACCCTTGCCCAGATTCCCGTCGGCGTGCAGCGAGATCAACAGGTCTGCGGAGTTCTTATTTGCCAGATCGGCGCGGTGATTGACGCACAGTTGGTCCGAGCGGGTGCTGTCGTTAGTGCGGTTCAACAGCACGGTCGCGCCGCGGCTGCGCAACTCGGCGGCCAACGCTTTGGCCTGGGCCAGGTTGTAGGCGTGCTCGCTGTAGCCGGCGTTGGTGGCCGTGCCGGAGGAATTGCAGGCCTTGGTGCGTCCGTTGCCGTCGGAGACCTTGTGGTAGCCCCATTTCGCCGTCCAGGCGCCGGTGTGGCCCGGATCGATCACGATCGTGCGCCCGGTCAGCGAGCCGGCGCTGGTGCTGGTGCTGGCGCTGGCCGTGGAAATCGGCGTCGCAGTGTGGGTGGTGGCCGTCTCGGTGGTGGTGGAAGCGGCGGCGGTCGTCGATCCAGAGGCAGTCGGAGCACCGACGCAGCCTAGACTGAACGCCAGGCTGGAAACCGTGGCAGCCAACAGGAGCGAGCGTGGGGAAAAACGCATGTCGCCTAGTGAATCACTGTGTCGGATCCTTGACCATCTCGAGGGTGCCTGGCATCGGTAACTCTCTACCGGCGCGTGCGATCAAACAGCCACCGTGGCTGGGAGTGTTCGGTGATCGCGGCAGTAGTCTGGCGAGCAGGAGGACCGCTGATGGAGTTCAAGCACAACGAGGCGCTGAGCCGCTACGAAGCCTGGGTTGAGTCGGAGTTGGTCGGAGAAGCGCACTATGTTCGGTCGAACGGGGTGGCGGACTTCGACCAGACACTGGTGCCTCAGCGATTCGAGGGTCGAGGTGTTGCCGGCAAGCTCGTCGGCTACGCCATGGACGAGATTCGCGCCACCGCAGCGGTGAAGGTGAAGCCCACCTGCCCCTACGTGGTTCGTTGGTTCGAACTGCACCCCGATTACGCCGACCTGCTGGCTTAGTGGGCTGCGGCCCCTCCCTTCGACGGGTTCAGGGACCTGAGGGTAGTGGTCAGGGAAGCTGATCCGCAGGCACCGGTTCGACGTCGACCTCGACGGTGAGGGTGGAGTCCGCAGCCTCGGTGAAAACCACACCGCGCAGCGGGGAGGCGTCGGAGAAGTCACGTCCCCAGGCGTTGACGATGTAGGCCGAATCGGCGAACTGGTTGTTCGTCGGATCCAGATCGATCCAACCAAGTGGGGTCAACACCGATGCCCAGGCATGAGTGGCGTCAGCGCCACGCAACTTGGCCCGTCCCGGTGGCGGCGCTGTCTCCAGGTAGCCGCTGACATAGCGGGCGGGCAGCCCGACCGCTCGCAGGCAGCCGATCGCCAGCTGGGCGAAGTCCTGACACACCCCCTGACGCAGCTGCAACAGCTCAGCCAGGGTCGTCTTGACCGAGGTAACGCCCTTGGCGTAGCTGAAGTCAGCGCGAATGGTCGCGTTCAGCGCAACCAGTGCATCGCCTAGGCGACGATTCGGACCCAACACCGCGCCGGCATAGTCACGCACCGCCTCCTCGATGCCGACCATCGGCGAGGGCAGGGCGAAGTCCGCCAACTCGATCGGGTCGCCCGGGCTCAGAGCCGCGACCGCCGCAGCGATGGACCACTGATTCAGGCGATCGAGATCAGGTGCCGGCCAGGCCACCTCGACCAGGCTTTCGGCAGCCACCACCAACTCGTTGGTGGGGCTGCGAGTCTCCAGGTAGAGGGAGTGATTGCCGAAGTAGTCCAAATGTTCACTGATCAGGTCGGGGGTGGGACTGACCTGGACCGAGGACTCCAACACCCTCTGGAACTCGGTATCTCGGGGGCGCAGCAGGCCGCGGTTGTAGCAGGCCTCCACGGTGTCCTCGTAGGCATACCTGGTGACGTGGCGCACTCGGTAGCGGCGTGGGAGCTCGGCCATCAGCTCAGCGTCCAGGTGGATTCGGAGGTGCGACGGGTGGCCTGCCGGACGAAATGCCGGGCGGCAATGCGCTCACCCAACCCGGCCAGCGCGGCGGCCAGGGTCGCAAGCTGCTCGGCGCTGCGCTGGGGATCGGCGCCGGCGAAGGAATCCACTTCGGCTGCGATCGCCTCCACCTGGACCGCGATCCGCTCATCGGCGACCATCCGCAGATCGTTGGCCAACTCGTTGAGCTGGTAGGCCACCGAACGCGGATTGGCGTGGTCGTGCACCAGCAGCTGGCGCACCGACTCGGTGCCGGTGGCCGGTCCGGTGCCGGACGCGGCGCGGCGCCGATGGGTGATGATGCTTTCCCCCGCCCTCAGCACCGCCTCGGCGGCCAGTTCGGCCGACGGATCAATGCGGGCCGCAGCGTTGGCCAACAAGGTGAATCGCAGCAGCTTCACGGTGTGGGCGGCGCGTTCCAGGCGTCCGCCGGCATCCAGGAAGGCCCAGGACGAATCCCGCACCATCGAGGAAGCCATGATTCCGGAGTAGGCGAGCAGCGATTCGAGCACATCGGCGAGCAGTTGTTGCAGTCCCGAGGACTCGGGCACCGCCGAGGTGAGGGTGCGCTCCAAACGGTTGAAGACGCTCCAAACGTCCACGCTCATCAGGTCGCGAACCTCCTGGGCTTCGGCGATCAGCCGAGTGACGCTGTGGTGAACCCCGCCGGGTTGGCCAGCAGCCACAGTGAGCCTGGACAGGTAGGCGACGTGGTTCTCGTTGGGGCGTCGGTCGGTGCCGGTGATCCCGGTGACCGCCCGCAGCAGCGCAGTGGCGGCGGCAGCGCCGGACGATTTGGGATGGGCGCCGAAGTCTTCGGTGAGGTCATCGGCGACTTTCAGCAGGCGGGCGGTGCTCTCGGCGCGTTCGGCCAGGCGTCCGATGCTCATCAAAGTGCGGGCCACTCGGGGCGGCACGGAGGTCTGCCTGGCGATCCTCAGACGGGGGCGAGCCGGCTCGGCCAGCAGCCGCTGAGCGCCGGCCGGCACCCAGACATCCTTGGCCAGCGTGCCGGTGGCGCTGGACACCGTCGGCTCAGTCGAGCTGGACGCCACCCGACCGAGCCCGCCGGGCAGGAACCGGTAACCGTCATCGGTGGCGACCCCGAAGCTGCGCAGCACGAACCGGCGCGGCTCCAACCCGGCTGCGGTAACCACTGGTGCGGTGGAGAGCTCGATCGGCTCCTGGGCGCACCAGGGGAAGGGATCGTTGCGAATCCGGGCGGCCAGCTCGGCCCGCTCGCCAGCACTCAGCAGCCAGCCGTAGCGCACCGGTTCACCCGCGCTGCGAGCGATCGGCTTGATCACCAGCTCGTCGAGGCGTGCCAGTGCCTGGTCGGCCTGCCCCTGGTCGCCGAACCACCAAGTGGTCGGGGAGGCCAGCAGCAGTTCCTCGCCGAGCAGCGCCTGGCAGACCTGCGGCAGGTAGGCGATCAGCGCCGGGTTGTCGAGCACCGCAGACCCCACCGGGTTGGCGACGGTGACTGCGCCACGGCGGACGGCCTCGACCAGCCCGGGGATGCCGATCTCGGATTGACTACGGAATTCAAGGGGATCAGCCAGTTCGTCATCGACCCGGCGCAGGATCACGTCAATGGGTTCCAGCTCGTCGCCGGCCCGCAACAGCACTCGTCCATTACTTACTACCAGGTCGTCGGCTTCGACCAGGGGGAAGCCGAGGAGGGTGGCCAGCAGGCCCTGGTCGAAAGCGGACGGGCAGGACGCCCCAGCCGAAAACAGCACCACCCGTGGAGTTTCCGCGCCACTGGGTGCGGCATCCAGCAGGGCTCCGGTGAGCGCAACGAAGAAGCCGCGCAGCCTGGCCAGATCGCTGCTGCGATGCAGCCCGATCATCGCCTTGGTGACGATCCGTCGGGTGGCCATCGCATAGCCGGCACCGGCCGGCGCCTGGGTGCGGTCCGAGATCGCCAGCCAACCGCCGCTGGCATCGCGTCCCAGATCGGTGGCGGTCAGAGCGAGCCGGTGGCCGGGGCCGCCAAGAGTGCCGTCCGCGGCCCTGGCGAAACCAGGATGGGCCAACACCGTGGCCGGCGGCAGCACCTTGCGACGCAGCAGCAGCCGGTTGGAATAGAGGTCGGCCAGGACGGCGTCCAGGAGGCGAGCGCGTTGATCCAGGCCGGCCTCCAACCTCGACCAGTCAGCGGCCGCCAGCGGTAGCGGCAGCGGATCGATCAGCCAGGGCTGTCGTTGTCCGGACCTGCTCGAGCCGTGCCTGATGCCGTCGGAGGCAGCCTGGTTGCCCACCTCGGCACGGGCTGCCAGCAGGCCGGCGAGCCCGAGTGACTCGATGGCTGCGGCCAAGCCGGCGCCATGTTCGCGGACGCCCAGATCGGTCACCAGTTCATCGACTGCTGCCCGGCCTGGATGCGACCGGTAGGCATCGATCAGCGGGCTGGAAAGCTCGGCGGCCGACGCGGACATGGCCTCACGATACCGAGACGCCGGTTACCGGGAGTGATCGGAACACCCGTGCCGCAGCTCTCGAACCGTCTTTCCTGACCGACGATGCTGTGGGCCGCGCCTCAGGGGCCTCGATGGTTGGCCTCAGTGCTGGCTGGCGTGACCCTCAGGAGATGAGGATGACGCCGGCTTTGGCCATCTTGAAGCCGATGCCGAGCACGGTATTGGCGCAGGTGATTCCGCTCGATTCGCTCAGGCAGATGAAGTTTCCGTCCACCAGTTTCTGGCCGTACGGCAGGGTGGCCAGAGTGAATCCGGAGTACTTCACCGTCGGAAAACCCGAAACCTTGAACCAGTCGATGTCGCCGCCGGCATTCTGCAGGGACGGGAAAGCCGTTGGATCGCCGCTGCAGAAATACTGGACCTTTTTGGTCACCGTGATGCCGGTGACGTCGAGCATTTCTTGGGGGCAGGTCTGTTTGGAGGTGGGCACTTTCCCCTTGAACCCCGCAGGGAAATGGCACAGGGCCATGTTCTTGGCCACCGAGCACCAGATGGCTCCGCTGGGGCTGGCGAAGGCACTGTTCGGGTAGGCGCTGACGTCGATGGCTCCGGCGGGGTCCGGCACTGACGCGGCCGGCACCGACGGCGAACTGGCCGGCGAGCTCACCGGTGAAGCAGAGGCTGGGATGGTCGCGACGCTGCCACCAGCGCTGCCAGCCGGTGAACCGGACGGCAGCGCTGGTGGGTTCACCCCACAACCGGCGATGATCAACAATGTTGCTGCGGCCGCAAGGCCTGGCATGAGCTTCATTTCCGACTCCTGATCTGGCCGGCGGCCATGGTTGTTGCCGAAATTGCGGGGGTGTTGCCGCAATCAAGTGTGCCGGTTTACCCAGGCGCGGTCGAGATCCTGTGAACTGGTTGTGATCGGAATTGATCGGTCGATCGCAGCGGCGAACCCGTCCTGACAAGGTTCCGCGGCCGAATACTGCCGCTTTCCTTGGTCGGCGAGGTCCGCTGGGCGTCCAGCAACCGAGGCAAGGGGTTCCGCGCCGCGCCGCTTGGCCCCTACAGTGCGCCACACCTGGCAAAGGAGAATTACATGTTCAGCAAGATCCTGGTGGCCAACCGCGGCGAGATTGCCGTCCGCGCGTTCCGTGCCGGTACCGAACTGGGCATCGGCACGGTGGCCGTCTTCACCCACGAAGACCGGCACGCCGAGTTCCGGCTCAAGTCCGATGAGTCCTACCAGATCGGCGAGCCCGGTCATCCGGTCCGGGCCTACCTCGACGTGGCCGGGATCGTGGCTGCGGCGCAGCGGGCCGGCGCGGACGCGGTCTACCCCGGCTATGGCTTCCTCTCGGAGAATCCCGACTTGGCCCAGGCCTGCGAAGACGCCGGGATCACCTTCATCGGCCCCTCCCACGAGGTATTGGAACTGACTGGCAACAAGGCCAGGGCGATCATTGCGGCCCGTGAGGCCGGGCTGCCGACCCTGCGCGGCTCGGAGCCGAGTGCTGACCCCCAGGTACTGCTGGCCGCAGCTGATGAGATCGGGTTCCCGCTGTTCGTCAAAGCAGTCTCTGGCGGCGGTGGCCGCGGCATGCGACGGGTCGAAACCAAGGAGCTGCTCGCTGCTGCCGTGGCTGAGGCGATGCGAGAGGCAACCTCGGCCTTCGGTGACTCGCGGATGTACCTGGAGGAAGCGGTCATCCGGCCGCGTCACATCGAGGTGCAGATCCTGGCCGACAGCACTGGTGAGGTGATTCACCTCTACGAGCGGGATTGCTCGATGCAGCGCCGCCACCAGAAGGTGATCGAACTGGCCCCGGCACCCAACCTCGACCCTGAGTTGCGCCAGGAGATGTGCGAGGGCGCGGTGCGTTTCGCCCGTCACATCGGATACCGCAACGCCGGCACCGTCGAGTTTCTGCTCGGCGAGGACGGGCGCTTCGTCTTCATCGAGATGAACCCACGCATCCAGGTGGAACACACCGTCACCGAGGAGGTCACCGACGTTGATCTGGTGAGCTCCCAGATTCGGATCGCCAGCGGCGAAACCCTGGCCGATCTGGGGCTGAGTCAGGATTCGATCGTGGTGCGTGGCGCGGCACTGCAGTGCCGGATCACCACTGAGGATCCGGCCAACGGCTTCCGTCCCGACACGGGCACGGTGTCGGTGTACCGCTCGCCCGGCGGCGTCGGCGTCCGGTTGGACGGCGGGGTGGTATTCGCCGGCTCCGAGGTGGGCGCCCACTTCGACTCGTTGCTGGTGAAGCTCACCTGTCGGGCCTCGGATCGGTTGGCCGCAGCTCGCCGGGCCTACCGGGCCCTGACCGAGTTCCGGGTGCGTGGCGTCGCCACCAACATTCCATTCCTCGAGGCGGTGCTGTCGGATCCGGACTTCCTTGCCGGCAACGTCAATACCTCCTTCATCGACGAGCGGCCGCATCTGTTGCACCACACGATCGCGGCCGATCGGGGCACCAAGCTGCTGAACTACCTGGCTTGGGTCAGCGTCAACAAGCCCAACGGGGCGCCGCGGATCTCGGTCAATCCGCGCGAAAAGCTGCCAGCGCTCACCGAAGCGGAGCTGGCAGCCGAACCGCCGGCGGGCTCGCGCCGGCGGCTGCTCGAAGTGGGCCCGGCTCAATGGGCTGCAGAATTGCGCGCCCAGAAGGCGGTTGCGGTCACCGACACCACCTTCCGCGACGCTCACCAGTCGCTGCTGGCCACCCGAGTACGCACCCGCGACCTGCTGGAGGCCGCCCCCACCATTGCCGCGACGCTGCCGCAGCTGTTCAGTGTGGAGGCCTGGGGTGGTGCCACCTATGACGTGGCGCTGCGCTTCTTGAAGGAAGACCCGTGGGAGCGGCTGGAAAAGCTGCATCAGGCCATGCCGAACCTGCCGCTGCAGATGCTGCTGCGCGGTCGCAACACCGTGGGGTACACCCCCTACCCGCTGGCAGTCACCAACGCGTTCGTGGCCGAGGCGGCCCGATCGGGGCTGGACGTCTTCCGAATCTTCGACTCGCTCAACTGCGTGAGCCAGATGCGTCCGGCGATCGAGGCCGTGCTGGAGACCGACCATGGCGTTGCTGAGGCTGCACTGTGCTACACCGGCGCGATGAGCTCGCCGGCCGAGAAGCTCTACACCCTGGATTACTACCTGAAGCTGGCCGAGGAACTGGTCAATGCCGGGGCGCACATTCTGGCGATCAAGGACATGGCCGGCCTGCTGCGAGCACCGGACGCGGCCAAGCTGGTCACTGCGCTGCGGGCCAACTTCGATTTGCCGGTGCACCTGCACACCCATGACACCGCCGGTGGCCAACTGGCCACGCTGCTTTCGGCGGTCGGGGCCGGGGTGGACGCCGTCGATGTTGCTGCGGCTTCGATGGCCGGCACCACCTCGCAGGTTTCGATGTCGGCCCTGGTCGCCGCCCTTGAGGGCACCGAGCGTGACACCGGACTCAGCCTGGCTGCGGTCACGGAGTTGGAGCCGTACTTCGAGCAGGTCCGCAACCTTTACGGCACCTTCGAATCGGGGCTGCCCGGACCGACCGGACGGGTCTACCACCACGAGATCCCCGGAGGGCAGCTGTCGAACCTGCGCCAGCAGGCGATGGCGCTCGGCCTGGGCAACCGGTTCGAGGACATCGAAAACATGTATGCCGCGGCCAACAAGATTCTGGGCAATCTGGTGAAGGTGACGCCGTCCTCGAAGGTGGTCGGTGACCTGGCTTTGGCCCTGGTCGGACGCAATGCCGACCCGGCAGATTTTGAGGCCAACCCAGCCAAGTACGACATTCCGGACTCGGTGATCGGCTTCCTGAACGGTGATCTGGGTGACCCGCCCGGTGGCTGGCCGGAGCCCTTCCGCACCAAGGCGTTGGCCGGACGGGTCACCAAACCGGTCACCACCGAGTTGAATCAGGACGACAGCGCTGCGCTGTTGGCCGAGCCGCGACGCACCCTCAATCGGCTGCTCTTCCCCGGCCCGACTCGCGACTATGAGGAGGCGGTGAGCGACTACTCAGAGCTCACTGTGCTGCCCACCAGGGAGTTCCTGCATGGCCTGAAGCTGGGCGAGGAAGTCGAGGTGACGCTGAAGCGCGGCAAGAACGTGCTGTTGAAGCTGTCGGCGATCGGTGATGCCGATGACCGTGGGGTGCGCCAGGTTGTCGGCGCGGTCAATGGTCAGATGCGGATGGTGAACGTCCGCGACGAGTCGGTCACCTCCACCGAGGCCATCGCCGAGCGCGCCGATCCGAGCGTGCCCGGCCAGGTGCCGGCGCCGTTCGCCGGGGTGGTAACTCTGGTGGTCACCGAGGGCCAGGAGGTTGCCGCCGGTGAGCAGGTGGCCACTATTGAGGCAATGAAGATGGAGGCTGCGATCACCACCGGCGTTGCCGGAACGGTGCAGCGGTGCGCGATCGGCCACGCCCAAGCCGTAGAGGGTGGCGATCTGCTGGTGGTGATTGGCTGACCGCCAGCCACGTTCGCTGAGCCCGTCGAAGGGACGTGAATCAGGCGGGAGCCCTTCATTGAAAAACGCCAAGCGGCTGTGCCCCGAAGGGCACAGCCGCCTGTTGGTGCTGCTAGCCGATCACCAAGCCGGCGGTGCTGACGGTGCTGGCGGCGGGGGCGGCGGAGGCGGCGGGGCGTAACGCCCGGCTGGCGCGTACCCACCGGTGGAGTACTGCGGCAGCGGAATGTAGGAATCCTTGCCGAAGCCGAGAATCAGGTAGCCGATCGGAATGAGCACGAGCAGGAAGAACGACCAAGCGCCGCCCTTGCCGAATCGCTCGCCGAGTTTGATGGCCATCATGATGCCAATCACGATGTTGACCACCGGGATGAACATCAGCAGGAACATCCAGGGGTTCATGCCGGCGATCTTGAACTCGGTGTAGACGTTGTAGAAGGGGATGATCGTGGCCCAGCCGGGTTCGCCGGCCTTGGCGAACATCTTCCACAGCGCGGCGATCGCCACCACGATGATTACCAAGTAGACAATGACGAAAATCGTCGTGGACACCGGGTCAAGTGAACCGGACGTCGAGTAGTCGTATTCCATTCTTCCCCCCAGATCAGGTGGCATTGAGCCAGATGGTTCACCGAAATCCTAGGGGTCAGGGTTTGCGCGCCGCAGGAATTTCGGCTGGTTGGCTATAGCACATCTGCCCATGATGGGCATATCAGGTTCTTGTGAGGTAGCTGGGGGTGTGACCTGCTGGCAGGTCAGAAGGCTCGCCGCTCCGGGTAGGTGGTCGATCCGAAGCCGAGGATCATCAGCCCGATGAAGTTGAACACCACCGGAGTCAGGATGAGCGGGAAGAGCCACGGGTTGAAGCCGGCCACCCGGAAGGCGACCTAGAGGTTGTAGGAGGGACGCTCGAGCCGAGCCGAGCGGTGCGGGGCCGCCGGATCGGCGCCGCGATGTTGCAAAGTGGGGGCATGGCTGAGTTCATGACGGCGCCCCTGCCCGCCCCGGCCGCGCTGGTGCTTCGGGGGCGTCGCTTCGACGCGTCCGCTCCGGCGGTGATGGGGATCATCAACCGCACCCCGGATTCTTTCTACGCGGCTGCCCGCTACGACCTGAGAAGTGGGCTGGCGGCGGTGGCGAGCATGCTTGCTGAAGGTGCCGACCTGATCGATGTGGGTGGGGTGCGGGCCGGTCAGCAGGGCGGCGAGGTGAGCGTGGCTGCCGAGATCGAGCGGGTGCGGCCCTTCCTGCTGGCTGTGCGGGAGCGGCACCCCGACGTGATTTTGAGCGTGGATACGTGGCGTTCCCCGGTGGCGCAGGCCTGCGCGGAGGCCGAAGTGGACCTGATCAACGACACCTGGGCCGGTGCCGACCCGGAGTTGGCCCAGGTTGCCGGTGAGATCGGCGCCGGCTACGTGGTCACCCACACCGGCGGCCTGCCGCCGCGCACTGACCCGGTGGCGATCAGCTATGGCGAGGATCCGGACGCGGTGGTGCGCGACGTGCTCGACACCCTTGCTGCTGGGGCAGCGCGGGCGGTGGCGGGCGGCGTCCGGCCTGAGCGGGTGCTGATCGACCCCACCCTGGATTTCGGCAAGACCACCCGCCACTCGTTGCAGGTGCTGCGCGCCACTGCTGCGGTGGCCTCCCTCGGTTTCCCGGTGCTGCAGGCGTTGAGTCGCAAGGACTTCATCGGCGAGACCCTCGACCTGCCGGTCGATGAGCGCCTGTACGGCACCTTGGCGGCAACCGCGGTCGCCGGCTGGCTGGGCACCACGGTCTTCCGCGCCCACGACGTGGCCGCCACCCGCCAGGTGGTCGACATGGTCGCCTCGATCCGAGGGGATCGTTCGCCGGCGGTGACGGTGCGCGGCGAACCGACGCCCCACTGATGGTGGTTGCTACCGAAGTTCCCTGAGCTTGTCGAAGGGTGTGGCGGGCGTCCACAAGTTCAGCCAACGCGATGGACTCAACACCGACTCGGCAAAGCATCGCTGGAGCGTCCGCGGTAAGACCTGAACGGTCGCGGCCAACTCGGCCAGCGAGCACGACCTCATGGGCTGGCGCGCCGTCCTCGGGTCCGCAAGTGAAGGTCTCAACGGCGATCGCCAGGTCGAAGCCGCGCATCCCGTCCAACAACAGACCCATGTGAGGCTGCTGAACGGCCCCGTATCTGCATCATTTAGACAAACAAGTATTTGGGTTATACTCGTTTTCAGAAATGATCGTTGGGCGTAACGCGTGAGGGGTTGGTTCTGTGAAACTTGGCGAGAAGCACACCATGCGTGCGGCGGCCACTCTCGGTTCTGACCTGAAGACGTGGCGCAAACTCCTCGGCTACACCGCCGCCCAGGTGGCCGAGCGTGCTGGCATCTCGGCTCCAACCCTGACCAAAATCGAGCACGGCAACCCCGGGGTTGGCCTGGGGTCTGTTCTCGCCGTCGCCCGAGTGCTTGGTGTCACCGATCGACTCCTAGCCGCCGTGGACCCCTATGAGTCAGATCTCGGCCGGGCATCAGCCAACCGGATCCTGCCTGAACGAGTCCGTCGATGACCGACTTCGCTGTTTGGCTCGATGTTGACGGCAAGCCGACTCGAATGGGTGATGTCCAGTCCGACGAACGCGACGGCCGAACCTTGCGCTGCGAGTTCAACTACGACACCGCATATTTGGCCCAGCCCGACAGGTTGGCTCTGGACGCGGCCACCCCAGTCACTGACCGCCGTTGGGTAACCGCCAAGCTGCCTCGTGGACTTGCTGATGCCGGTCCGGACGGATGGGGCCGCAGCTTGCTGCTGCGTAGTGCCGGCGGACGGGTCATGAACCCATCCGAACTCCTTCTCGCCGTCGACGACACGTCCCGCATGGGCGCTTTGCGGCTCCGCATTGGCAGTGGCTGGGAATCCGCTACTGAAATCCGAGTGCCGACCCTCATCCATTTGGCGGAACTTCAGGAGGCTGCCGACTCTGTTGAGTCCGACGATGAAGCCATGGGTGCGATAGGACGACTCGTCGGGGCAGGTTCGGCATCCCTGGGCGGCATGAGGCCGAAAGCGTCAGTCTTGAGTGACACCGGAAGCCTGGCGCTGGCCAAGTTCCAGTCCCGCCGCGACTTCCCGTTCGACCGTGACGGGATCAGCGTGATCGCCTGGGAAAAGGTATGCCTGGACTTAGCTGAGAAGGCTGGCATTCCTGTTCCGAACAACCGTCTGATGAGGATCGCAGGATCGCCGGTTTTGGTGCTTGACCGGTTCGACCGCACACCGCAAGGACGTCGGGTGCCCTACCTGTCAGCGTTTGCGATCACCGACGCCGTGGATGCGGCCAGCGGCGACTACCTCGACATTGGTGACGCGCTGACCGAGTTCGACACCGTCGATCTGCCAGACGCGCTGAGGCAATTATGGCGCCGGGCAGCGTTCAACGTGGCGATGCGGAACACCGACGACCACCTGAAGAACCATGCCATTTTGTGGCGAGGCGGCGGGTGGCGCTTATCTCCCGCCTTCGACATCACCCCCAACCATGTCGGCGGCACGCCACGAGCAACCCAAATCGCAGGCGAAGAGCACACCAGCGGTGAAGCGCGGGGACTCGCAAAGCTGGCCGGCGAGTTCGGTATCGCCAAGGATGAGCAGCACACAATCCTGTCTGACATCCTGAAAGCCGTCGCAACCTGGCAAGAGTATGCCGCCAACGTCGGCATCGCCAGCAACGAGATCCAGAGGCTGCAACGCGCAATCGAAGACGCCCATCGGCGTCTCGCCGCTCTTTGATCACGCTGGCGGCAACAGGGACAGACTGCCGATCACGTCGAAGAGGTTCTCGATTCAGTTCGGGGGGAGGTGGAGGACGCGTGCGGTCTTGGTGCTGATTACGAGTTGATACACCTGGGCGTCATCGGTGATCACGATGATGCGGTTACCCGTCTGAATGAATCCCTGGTGGAGGGTGTAGGTGTGGACGAGGGTGCCGCTGGTGGTGAACTGATAGATGTAGCCCCAGTTCGGGCCCACACCGTCCACCACCTCGTAGAAGACGTAGCCGCCGTAGCGAGACATGAGATCTGCGTCGGCGTCTTTGGCGCGGGTGCGGATCTTGGCGGTGAAGCCGGGATCCTTGATCACAGCAGTCTTGCCCTCGCTGCGCATGGACCAATCCGTGGGGGCGGCACCGCTGCCCTCGAGTAGGACCGAGGGGCCGAGGAAAGGTACGGCGAACAGGCCAGTGTCGGTGCGCTGGAGAACACCGTCAGACCATTGGACCGTGTCGGGGTTGACCTCTCCGGTGGACGACTGTTCGGTGTCGGCGGGCAGGGTGATGCTTTTGACTTTGGTCAGCCGTTTGGCTCCTTTCTTCAGGACCCATTCGGTGGCGTAGTCGCCGAGGGTCCAGTACCGGTCGCCTTCCACGCGTAGGTCGAGGCAGCAGTCATCGGGTGAGCGGACTGTGCGGATCTTGTGGCCGTTGCGATAGGTGACGAGGACGGCCTGGTCCGGGAGTTCGTTGTCGATTATCACCTTGTCCCCAGAGACGGTGAAGGTGGGTGGGCCTTGTGGTTCGCGGTCACCGTCTGGGTTGTATTGGATCAGGGAGGGGTCGTTGACCACTTCTTTTGCTTTGGCCGGTTTGATCGGCGGCAACTCACTCACAACAACGGTCGGCACCGCAACGGTCGAAGAAGCAGAACTGGTCGGGGAGGCGCTCGTGGATGCCGAGACGCCCGTCACGGCCGGTGACGTGTTCGGCGTCGCAGTGTTCGTGGTGCACCCGGTGACGGACAGGATGCCAGCCAGCACCAGCACAGGCGCCCGGTTTCGTCGAGAACGATTCATCAGTCGTTCAGCCCCCTGGAATCAAAGTTGGTGAAACGGCCCCAGTTCCACCCGCCGAATTCACGGCTAGGCCGACTCCAGACGATAGTCCCATCGGTTCTCCTTTTGGTGTTGGTGGATTCTGCGACCAGATATTCGCCCTTGTTGCCTCCGGGGCCGGGATAGATCACGACAGGTCCAGGGGATGCCCTTGACCTTGGCCGACTTCTTGATCGACCTGAGATAGCGCGGTTGTCTGACCTTTGATGCATAGCCGCTTAGCTGCTCCTTCGACCCGCTGGCGGTGGGTCTGGCCCGGCGTATCTCGGTTGATGCGGCCTTGGGAGGTGTTCGCGAAAATGTTGAGTGCGGGCTTCCGTCTGGTTGCCCGGCGTTTCGTGCTGCGGCCGGTCGGGTTAAGCGACCTGGTCACGAGGTGGCGCCACCTGTGGGGTCCCAGCGCCAATCCAGCAGCCCAGGTCAACACGACCGCGGCGGTGCTCCAGCGGGCCTAACCTGAGGGGGTGGACCTGAAGGACATGCGCACCAGCTACGAACGCGACTCTCTCGACGAGGAATCGGCCGGTAACGAGCCGCTGTCGTTGTTCGAGAAGTGGTTCGCCGAGGCGTTGAAGGCCAAGGTGCCCGAGCCCAACGCCATGACCGTGGCCACCGTCGGACCCGACGGACGCCCGTCCACCCGGATCGTGTTGGTGAAGAGCTTCGACGCCACCGGGGTGGTCTTCTACACCAACTACCACAGCCGCAAGGCCCGGGAACTGGCGGCGCATCCCCAAGCCGCGCTGCAGTTCCACTGGGTTGAGCTGGAGCGGGTGGTGCGCATCGAGGGCCGGGTGGAACGCACCTCGGCCGCCGAATCCGATGCCTACTTCGCCACTCGTCCGCTGGATTCCCGGATTGGTGCGTGGGCGTCCCCACAGAGCGAAGTCATTCCCAACCGCGGCGTGCTGCTGGCCAATGCGGCCAGGGCTGCGGCCGAACACGGGCTGAACCCGCCGCGTCCGGAGCACTGGGGCGGCTACCGGTTGGTGCCTGATACCTGGGAGTTCTGGGCCGGACGCAAGAGCCGACTGCATGACCGGGTGCGGTTCCGCCTGGTCGAAGGGGTGTGGCTCAAGGAGCGCTTGGCGCCGTAATCGGGTCATTGGCCGGACGGGAACCTGAGCGGGTGGGTTGCACGTGAAAGCATCAATCGGTGAACGCATCAAGATTTCGTCTGTCTGCCCGCTTTGCTGAGGTGAAGAGCTCTCCGGTACGCGACATTCAGGCGGTCATCGGACGCGATGAGGTGATCTCCTTCGCCGGCGGCATCCCTGACGCGAACCTGTTCGAGGCCGCCGACTTCGCTGCCGCTTTCGACTACGTCCTCACTCATCAGGCCAAGCGGGCGCTGCAGTACACCGTCACCCCCGGCGAACCTGAACTTCGCGAGCAGTTGGCCGCACGGCTGAGCCGCCAGTTGCCGACAAGTGTCGACGACATTCAGGTGACCTCCGGATCGCAGGAGGGGCTGTTCCTGGTGGGGATGTCGCTGCTCGACGTCGGTGACGTGGTGCTGGTCGAACAACCTACCTACCTCGCTGCGGTGCAGGCGTTCAGCCTGGCGGGTGCCCGGTTGGTGCCGGTGCCCAGTGATGATTCGGGCGTGCTGCCTGATGCGCTGGCTGCAGCCATCGCCGAGCACCACCCGAAGTTCGTCTACCTGGTGCCGAACTTCCAGAACCCCACCGGACGCACCATGCCCTTGGCCCGTCGTGAGGCGGTGGCCGAGATTCTGCTGCGCACCGGCACTCCGCTGTTGGAGGACGACCCCTACGGCGAGCTGCGTTTTGACGGTGAGCCGGTGGCGCCGCTGGCGTCCATTCCGGGCATGGCGGCCCAGACGGTGCTGCAGAACTCGGCTTCAAAGACGATGGCGCCAGGGGTGCGGATCGGCTGGCTGCGCGCTGAAGGGCCGATTCTGCGGGCGTTGGAAGTTGGCAAGCAGGCGATCGGGTTGCACACTGCGGTCACCGACCAACTCGCGGTGGCGCGCTATCTGGCCACCTGCGACCTGGACGCCCACATCGCCAAGGTGGCTGGTGCCTATCGAATTCGCCGCGATGCCATGGTCGACGGGCTGATCGGGTTGTTGCCCGAAGGCGCCAGTGTGAATCGTCCCGAGGGCGGCATGTTTCTTTGGGTGCGGCTGGGCGGCGACGTCGACACCGCTGAAGTGCTCCCGCGGGCGGTGGATGCCGGGGTGGCGTACGTCCCCGGGTGGCCGTTCTACGCCGCCGACCCAGACCGCTCGACCATGCGGCTCTCCTTCGTCACCAACACTGCCCCGGTGATTACTGAGGGCTTGGCCAGGTTGGCGCGCTCCTTCAGCTGGTAGGCGGCACCTGCGTCGTTGGCGGCGGAAGTCCCAGGGCTACGCGCTGGAGTCACCTGCCGGAATTCGGCTTGCGTGAGTTGGGTTTACCCTCAAATGACAGCCAACTCAAGGAGACCAGTCATGACGTACCGCATTGGCTATGTAATCGGCAGCTTGTCGACCACCTCGATCAACCGGCGCCTTTCGAAGGCGCTGATCAAGCTGGCGCCCGCCGACTTGGAGTTTTTCGAAATCGGCATCGGTGATCTGCCGCTCTACAGCCAGGACAAGGAAGCCACGTTGCCCGAAGCGGTCGTGGCTCTGAAGTCGGCAATCGAAGCCGCCGACGGGCTGCTGATCATCTCGCCCGAGTACAACCGCTCCATTCCCGGTGCCCTGAAGAATGCCCTCGATTGGGGTTCGCGTCCGTGGGGCAAGAACTCGTTCGCACACAAGCCGACCGCGGTCATCGGCGCCTCGATCGGCGCAATCGGGACCGCAGTGATGCAATCGGCGATGCGCACGGTGCTGGGCTTCCTCAATGCCCCCCAAATGAGCTCCCCGGAGGCTTACATCACCTTCTCCCCAGAGGTCTACGGCGAGGACGGCACAGTGCACAACGAAGGCACCAAGGAGTTCCTCACGCACTACATGGCCGAGTTTTCGGCCTTCGTTTCCCGGGTGCTGGCGGTTGCGGCGCCAGGTCACATCGGCTAGTTCCCAGCAACGGTGGCCGGGCCCGGCCCCGGACTGACCGGGGCCAGACCCGGGCCGAGGGTTCGATGGTCAGGGCCATCAGCACCAACCCGAGGACGCTGCTGGCCCAGGCTGCTCAGAGGCTCAATCCTCAGAGTGACGATCGCGGATGCGCCGCACCACCCACCAGATTCCCAACAACACGAACGGCACGCTCGCGCCCATGGCGATGGTGGGGTCGAGGGGCCAGCCGGCCTCGCTGATCGCTTTGAAGACATAGCCCAACAGGCTCACCACGTAGTAGCTGATTGCTGCCACCGACAGCCCTTCCACCGTCTGCTGCAGGCGAAGCTGCATCGAGGCGCGGGAGTTCATCGTGGAAAGCAGCTTCGAGTTCTGTTGCTCGATCTCCACGTCCACCCGGGTGCGCAGCAGGTTTGCGCTGCGCGACAGCTTCTTCGACAACTCGGCTTGCCGTTGCTCGACAGAGCGGCAGGTGCGCACTGCAGGCGCGCTGCGCCGGGTCAGGAAGCTGGTGATCGTCGAGTAGTTGCCGACGCTCTCCTCGCTCACGGCCCGCAGCCGTTGAGTGACGATGTCGTCGTAGGCGCGGGTGGCACCGAAGCGGTAGGCCGAGGCAGCCACATCGGCTTCCAGGTCGGAGGCGAGCTCGGTCAGCCGAAGGAGAAAGGCGGTGTCGTCGCCATAGCCTTGCGAGGCTGACATGGCCGCCGAAATTTCGGTCAGCTCGCGCTCGATTCGGGCGGTGCGCGGCGCCAGCCGCAACGCCTCTGGCAGGCCCAGAAGAGCCAGGGTTCGGTAAGTCTCGATTTCGATGACGCGCTGGCACAGCGCTCCGGCTGCGTTCTCGTCCAGATCCTTGTTGACCACCAGCCAGCGCACGAAGCCGGCCGAATCGGCTCGGAAGTCTGAGGCGATCACGGCCGCGCCCTTTCGCACTTTCGAGGCAGCCAAGCTCCCCGGATCGAAAGGAGCCCGGAAATCGACTCCGGCCGGTGCCAGGCACAGGTCAACCGAAACGATGTGCTGGCCCGGCTCGCCGATGTCGGGGAGCAGGTGGGCGATCTGGCCGGCTTCGGGGGTGAAGAGTTGCTCGGTGCCGGCGAAAGTGAAGTCGAAGGTGACGAACTCGCCGTGCTGCTCATAGGTCAGCTCCAACGGCAGTCCGCCCACTCCTGGGAGCGTGGTTCGGTGGTGTTTGGTTGTTGCCCCCGGTGGAGTTTCGCCGGCCGCGATGCACAGTTCAGCGACCCGGTTGCGGGCTGCGCCAGCCTGTTCGGCAGTGGTGAGGAAGGCGAACCGAAGCAACCGTGCCGGTGCCGAAGTCGGACGGAACGGGCGGGCGTGGATTTCGGCCAGCAGTGCGTGCCGGTGAGGATGTGGCGTCCAGGTTGAAAAGTCGAGGGCCATAGTTTCTCTACTCGAGCATCGGAGGGCCACAGTTTAGGGGCGCACCGTCGCGAGGTCGTTACGGGATCGGTGCGTCCGGGTGGAAAGGGTTGGGTCAGCGCCGGGGTCAGGCGAGCTTGGCAACAACGATTCCGGCGGTGGGAGCCACCACTTGGTCCATCGCGGCCAGTTCGCCCGGGGCATCCTCTAGGCCAACTACCCGGCCAAGCAGGCGAGAGATGTCCAGACGTCCATCAGCGACCATCGCCAGCAGCTGCGGGTAATCGGTCGCGGCCATCCCGTGACTGCCGACGACCTCGAGTTCCTTGGCGATCAGCTCACCCCAGGGCAGCGCGGCGGTCGCGGCATCGCCGAGCATGAGGCCCACCTGGACGTGGCGGCCGCGCCGGCGCAGCACCCTCACCGATGCTGCGGCGGTGTCCGGGCTGCCAAGTGCGTCCAGGCTCACCTGAGCCCCACCGGTCAGTTCGAGCAGCCCGGCGACGTCGGCTTGGGCGAACACCGCCTCGGCTCCCAGCTCGGTGGCCAACGCCCGTGCTGCCGGGGACGGATCCACCCCCGCCACCCGCGCGCCGAGCGCCTTGGCGATCAGGATCGCCGACTGGCCAACCCCACCACAGCCGAAGACCACCACCCAGTCACCAGCGGCGAGCCGGCTCTGAGCGGTGAGGGCGTGGAAGGCGGTGGCGAAGCGGCATCCCAGAGCTGCAGCGGTCACCGCGTCCACGCCATCAGGCAGGCGCACCAGGTTGAAATCAGCGGCCCGCACAGCCACCTTCTCGGCGTAGGAGCCGGGATGAGTGAAGCCCGGCTGAGTCTGGTCGGGGCAGACCTGCCCTTGGCCGTCCCGACACCAGGCGCAATGCCCGCAGGCGTTAACGAACGGCGCCGTGACCCGATCGCCCACCCCGAAGGCTGTGACTTCGGAACCGATCGCCGCGACAACCCCGGCGAACTCGTGGCCGGGAATCATCGGCAATGGCACCGGATCGTGGCCTCGCCAGGCGTGCCAATCCGAGCGGCAGATGCCGGTTGCCTTAACAGCGATGACCGCTCCGTCGGCCGGGCAGTCCGGCTCGGGCACGTCCAACACTCGTAGGGGTCCACCGACGGATTCGTACACCACAGCACGCATGGGTTGGTTCTACCATCGCCTTTGCTCAGCCGGGGACGTGATCAGGCTGCTGAGATGGGACGCTCCGCCGGGTCAGCTGACCCTTCGACAGGCTGAGGGAACTGACTGGCCCGGCGCAAGGTGTCTGAGCTTGTCGAAGCCAGTGACCGGCAGTGTGCGGCTAGACCGCAGGGACGCCGAGGCGGCGCAGCTTGAACCGCAGCACCCACCGGGGGGTGAACGGTGCGAACCTGACCGCTTTGAGTCCGACCATGCGAGCTGCGCGAACATTGCTGGCCAGATCGTCGACGAACACCGCCTCGCCGGCAGCGATGCCGAGCTGGCTGACAATGTGCTCGAAGTAGGCCGGGTCCGGCTTGGCCAGCCCCATTTCGAAGGAGTAGAAGCTGCGATCGAAGTAATCGGCATAGGGCAGGTGCTCCTGCATCCACGTGCCGCGGTAGCTCTGCTGGTTGGTCGCCAGCGCGGTGAGTACCCCGGCAGCCCGCACTCGGCCGACGAGGGCGAGCATCTGGGTGTCCTGGTCGATCCGAGTCCACACCTGGATCACTTGTTGCGGGGTGATCGCCAGCCCCCACCGATCGATCAACCGCTCCAGAACATCGCCCAGATCGACCTTGCCGGTCATGGTCTGGCGTTCCTCGACGAAGAGGTCCTTCACGAAGCCGACGCCGTTGCCCAGTTTGGCGAGCTCCTGCAGCCAGCCTTTCTGCGGACGCTGCAGCACGCCGTCGGCGTCCATCAGGAGCGCACGGATCATCGAATCTCCTTCGCGCGGAATTGACGCGCCCGATTCGGCGCGTGACCTCCCCCGCTGGTCAGCCCAGCGAACGGGCTGCGCCCTTGTCGGCGGACAGGGCCAGCGAGGCGTACACCTTCAAGGCTGTGGAGACTTCGCGCTCGCGATGCGCCGGCTTCCAGCCTTGGGCGTCGCGCCTGGCGCGCCGCTCCGCCAAGGTCGCCTCATCGACCTTGAGCTCGATGCTGCGCTCAGGAATCGAGATTTCGATGATGTCGCCGTCCTCCACCAGCCCGATCAGGCCACCGGAGGCCGCCTCGGGCGAGACGTGACCGATCGACATGCCTGAGGAGCCGCCGGAGAAGCGTCCGTCGGTGATCAGCGCGCACTCTGGCCCGAGACCCAACCCCTTCAGGTAGGAGGTCGGATACAGCATCTCCTGCATGCCAGGGCCACCCTTGGGGCCCTCATAGCGCACCACGACCACGTCACCGGGCTTCACCTTCTTGCCCAAGATCGCCTCGACGGCCTCCTCCTGGGATTCGGTGACGATCGCCGGGCCGGCGAACGTCCACTGGTTCTCGGGGACGCCGGCGGTCTTGACGATGCAGCCGTCGACGGCGAGGTTGCCTTTCAGGATCGCCAGGCCGCCTTCAGCGGTGTAGGGATGCTCGACGCTACGGATGCAGCCGGTGGCGGAATCGGTGTCCAGGCTGTCCCAGCGGGCGGTTGAGCTGAAGGCCTCGATGGTGCGCACTCCGCCAGGGGCGGCATGGAACAATTCCGTGGCAAAGGCCGTGGCCGAACCGCCACGAATGTCCCAATCAGCCAGCCAGGCGTCCAAGGTTGGGGCGTGGACGGCATGGACGTCGCGGTCCAGCAGCCCACCACGGTCGAGTTCGCCCATGATGGCCACGATCCCGCCGGCGCGATGCACGTCCTCCATGTAGTAGTTAGGGGTGTTCGGGGCCACCTTGCACAGGCAGGGCGTACGGCGGCTCAACTCGTCGATGTCGTCGGAATCGAAATCGACCCCGGCCTCGAAGGCTGCGGCCAGCAGGTGCAGCACGGTGTTGGTGGAGCCACCCATGGCGATGTCGACCCGCATTGCGTTGGCAAAGGCTTCCCGGGTGGCGATGGCCTTGGGCAGGACGGATTCGTCCTCGCCGTCGTAGTAGCGCTTGGCCAGTTCGACCACCAACTTGCCGGCATTGAGGAAGAGGTCCTTGCGGGCCGACGCGGTGGCCAAGGTGGAGCCGTTTCCGGGCAGGGCCAAGCCGATCACTTCCAGCAGGCAGTTCATCGAGTTGGCGGTGAACATGCCAGAACACGATCCGCAGGTGGGGCAGGCGTTCTGCTCGACGGTTTCCAGTTGGGCGTCGGTGATGTTCTCATCCACCGCCTTGTACATCGCATCGATCAGGTCGAGCCGAGTGGTGGCAACGCCCTCGAAGACGTGCGCCTTGCCGGCCTCCATCGGGCCGCCGGAGACGAAGACGGTGGGAATGTTCAGCCGCAGCGCGGCCAACAGCATGCCCGGAGTGATCTTGTCGCAGTTGGAGATGCAAACCAGGGCGTCGGCCTTATGGGAGTTCACCATGAACTCCACCGAGTCGGCGATCAGCTCGCGGCTGGGCAGCGAATAGAGCATGCCGTCGTGTCCCATCGCGATGCCGTCATCGATCGCAATCGTGTTGAACTCACGGCCCACCCCGCCGGCTTCGGCGATCGCGCCTGCCACCAACTGACCCATGTCTTTGAGATGGACGTGGCCGGGCACGAACTGGGTGAAGGAGTTGGCGATGGCAACGATCGGCTTTCCGAAATCGGAATCGGTCAGGCCGGTGGCGCGCCACAGGGCGCGAGCGCCGGCCATGTTGCGGCCGTGAGTGGTGGTGCGGGAACGCAGTGCGGGCATGACAACCTCTTCTTGACGAACGCCCCCAGCCTAGTTCGCCACGGTTTGCCCGGCTACGTCGGTCTCGCGGCTGGGTCGGCCGCCGACGGATACCGGGTGGAGCATTGCCGCCGCCCTAGGCTAGGTCTAGCGTCTGTCTCATAGCAGCCACACAGCTGTGACCGAGGGAGTCTGCAATGTTTGCAAAACCTTTCGGCGGGGCGTTTCGGATCTGCATCGCGGCGAGTTTGATCGCTGCAGGTTTCGTCCTGGGCCCAGCCACCACGTCGTCGGCCGCCTGGTTGAACGGCGAGAAGCAACTCACTACCAATACCTCTGGCAAGGGGTACCCGGAGATCTCGGGGACCAAGATCGCCTATGCCGATTTCCGCAACTATCACGCGGTGGTGGTCAACGGCGATCCGATGGGCCTGGTCGATGTGCGGGTGCTCGACTTCAAGACCGGCAAGGATCAGCTGATCACAGCCAAGCACGATCTTCCCAGTGGGGAGACGCCAGTGGTCTCGGGGAACTTCGTCGTCTGGAGGGCCTACACCCAGGGCAAGTTCCGGCTCTGGTATCGCAACCTCTCCGGCAAGCACCCGAACGCGATGCTGCGGGTCACCGGCGCCAACGTCCAAATTGACGGCAACCGGCTGTGCTACCAGCGCAGCGGCCGCATCTGGGTCTACGACCTGAAGACGAAGAAGGAGAAGGTGGTCTCGCCGAAAGGGCTGGCCTCCATGGACTGCCACATCAAGGGATCGACGGTGGTCTGGGATGGCTACAGCCCCGACGCCAAGGCTGGCATCTACGCCTACAACCTGTCTTCGAAGAAGCTGACCAGGGTCACCAGCGGCACCACGACCCAGTCGCCCCGCACGGACGGCACCTGGGTTACGTATCTGGACACCAGTTCCGGCTTCGATGTCGACGTCTACGCCTACAACTTCAAGACTCACGTGGGGGGGCTGGTGAAAGCGCACGTCACCGGCTATGCGGATATTTCCGGGGCCCGGATCACCTTCAAAGCTGACTCCGGCGTTTGGGTATTCGACCTCGTCACCGGGGTGACAACTCTCGTGACCGCCACGGGCACTGACGCGCGGATCAGCGGCAATCGGATCGTCTACGTCGATGACAAGTCCGGGACTGATCAGTTCTACCTGCGCACGATCATTCCACCCACCGTCACCGCGGGCGCGCCGAAGAAGGTCGCCAAGTCGAGCTCCCCACTAGTGAGCGGGACGTTGTCGTGGGCCGGCAGTGGGGTCTTCGGCAAGTCGGTCACCGTGCAGTACTCGACCAACAACAAGACCTGGCACACCGGTGCGACGACCCTGACCAACCTGGAAGGTCACTTCTCGGTGACCGGACCGGTAGTCACCAAGACCACCTGGATCCGGGTCAAGTTCGCCGGAAGCATCGATTTCGCGCCGGCAATGTCGGCCACGTTGAAAGTGAAGAAGGCCTGAGCCGCAGATTTCGGAGTCGACGTGGTGGCGTCCCGGGCTGGGGAGCCACCACGTCAACCGGTCAGAACCGCCTCCCGGGCGGTTTCATTGGTTTCCGCGATGTGTCCGGGATCAGGTCGAGGGGTAGTTGAGTTGGCCGCTGATCACCTTCTGGACCCGGCCGCTGATCCAGATCTGCTCGGCATCGTCCAGCACCCACAGCTCGCCGTGCCGGCCGATCGCCGAACCTTGGCTGACCTTATAGCTGGCCGGCACCAGGTTGCGCTCGCGCATCCACTGGGCCGCCGCGGCGTTCAGACTGCCGGTGACCGGGTCCTCGAACTCACGCAGGATGCCGCGCACCTCGTAGGCGTAGGGGCTGCCCTCAGGCTCCAGACCGATGAGACCCAGGTGCTGGCCGGTGGCGAGGGCCTCGCGGTTCACCGAGGCAGTGCGGACGGTCTGGGCGTCGGTCAGTTGCACCATCATCCACGGCGCACCGTTGTCTCCCCAGGCGTGGGCTACCCATTCCTTGGCGGGGATGCCGATCGCGCGGGCGATCTGGGTTACCTCGCTTCGGCCCAGCTCCTCGCTGCGAAGCCGCGGCGGTGCGGCGAAGGCGAGCTTGCCGTCCTGGCCACGTAATTCGACAAGCCCGATGCCGCACTCCTGGACGATGCAGACGCTCGAGTTTGGCCGACCGCCCGCAGCCAGCCAAACGTGGGCGCTGCCAAGGGTCGGGTGCCCGGCGAACGGCAACTCCCCGGTCTGGGTGAAGATTCGCAATCGGTAGTCAGCTCGCTGCTCGGTAGGTCGCAGCAGGAAGGTGGTCTCGGACAGATTGGTCCAGGTGGCGAACGCCTGCATTTGTTCGTCGGTCAGGTCATCCGCGTCGTGCACCACGGCCAGCGGGTTGCCGCCCAGTCGGCCGTCACCGAAGACGTCCACCTGGGTGAATCGTCGGCTCACTGTTCAGTCCCCTTGAAGCTCAGGCGCCGTCGCCGAGCCCGGTGCCGAGTTTGCGGGCGGTGGCAACCCATTCGTGATCCGGAGGTACCAGCTTCAACTGGCCGGCGACCTCCTGCAGCGGCACCAGTGTGGTGTCGTCGCCGCGAGCGGCAACCATCACCGAGAACTGGCCCTTGCCGACAGCGTGGGCTGCGGCCGTCCCGAGCCGCGAACCCAGTAGCCGATCGGCGGCGCACGGAATGCCGCCACGCTGCACGTAGCCGAGGATCGAAACCCGTGACTCCAGGCCGGTGGCTGCCTCCAACTCTCGGGCGAGCTTGAAGGTGTGCTCGCGCTGGGAGTCGACGACGTGGGCCAAGTGCTGCCTGGCTGCGCGGGCTGCCTCGGGGGTCTTGGCGGTGTGGGCGAGCAATTCCGCCGCCTCCAGATCGGCCGAATCCGACAGGTCGCGGGCGCCCTCGGCCACCGCCACCACCGAGAAGGTGCTGCCCCGCTGCATCCGGGTCCTGATCTTGTCCGCGACGCTCTCGACCGAATAGGGAATCTCCGGCAGCAGGATGATGTCGGCGCCGCCGGCGATTCCGGCACCGAGGGCCAGCCAGCCGGCACGGTGTCCCATGATCTCGGTGAGGATGATTCGGTGGTGGCTGTGGGCGGTGGAGTGCAGCCGGTCGATCGCTTCGGTAGCGATCTCCATGGCTGTGGCGAAGCCGAAGGTTGTGTCGGTGCAGGCCACGTCGTTGTCGATCGTTTTGGGCAAAGTGATCACATTCAACCCGGCTTCGGCCAGGCGTAACGCGTTCTTCTGGGTGCCGCCGCCGCCGAGCAGCACCAGCGCGTCCACGCCCTCGGCTTCGAGATTGGCCACGACCTGCGGGCGGGCGTCGAGGATCTCGCCGTCGATGCTCATCTTGTGCACTTTGTCGCGGCTGGTGCCCAGAATGGTGCCGCCGATGGTGAGGATTCCCGACAATGCCTTCGAGTCGAGTAGGACGTGGCGATTCTCGACCAGCCCGCGAATGCCGTCACGGTAGCCGATGAGCTCCCAGCCGTTGCCGATGGCAGCTTTGCCGAAGCCTCGGATCGCAGCGTTCAGGCCGGGGCTGTCGCCGCCAGCGGTGAGAATTCCGACCCGCTTTGGAGTGGAGGGGTTCATGGCCTGGTCCCTTCGTTTGCTGGGCCCAGGCTAGTGCCTGTGCGGATTCCGGGCGGCAGTCCAACCCCGTAGGCTTGGCCGAGTAGTAGCCCCCTTGATCGCATCCCCCCATGGACTGGAGTCACAGATGAATCGCTTCGGTATCTTCGCGGGCTCGGCGGTGGTGTTGGCGCTGGCGGTGGCTGGCTGCGCCCAGACTCCGCCATACGCCACCGCTACTCCCTCGGCTCTGGCAACCTCGGCCTCGCCGGTGGTATCGGTGACTCCGTCCGCGTCGCCGACTTCGGCAACTCCCTCCGCGTCGCCGACCGCCACCGGGTTGGTGCTGGCCGGCACCGGGGTCGCCGGGCTGCCTTTCGGCACAGCGCAGGCGGTGGTGGCGAAGAAGCTCACCGCCGCAGTTGGCAAGGCGGACAGTTCGACGCAGGGCCAGACCTGCACGCTCAACAGTTCCAGCCCCTGGGGTGAGACTGTGGTTTATGGCAACTTGTGGGTGCAGTTCACCGCCAAGAACACCAAGAAGGCTTCCCCGCGCACGCTTACCGGGTGGGGTTACCAGCTGGGCAACACGCTGCCGAAGCCTTGGGCGGTCGCCGACAATGTGCCGCTGAACCTCACCTTCAACCAGCTGAAGGCGAAATACCCGGCGGCCAAATACCTCAACCTCGGTCTTCCTGACAAGACCAAGGCGCTGCAGTTGCCCAACAAGATGATCTTTGTGGGGATCGGCAAGCCTGAGGCCGTTCGGGCCGGCGAGCTATCGGTCTGCGAGTAGGCCCTCGCTACCAGTTCAGCCGCGCAGGTCCAGTTCGAGGCCCTCGGGGGTTTCGCTGAAGCCGATCCGCACCAGGTAGCTGCGCAAGGCTTCGGATTCTGGCTGAGCGACCAGGCGGTTGAAGCCTGCTTCGATGAAGGTCTTGGCACCGAAGCCGTAGACCCAGGCGCCGATTCGGGAGTCCCGGAAGGCCTGCATCACGTAGTCAAGCTTGATCCGCAGAGTCTGGCCGTCGGGGGTGGCGACGATCGCGCCGGCCGGCAGCCCGTCCCGGGTGAGTAGCCGCACGAAATCGTTGGGCTGCGGCTTGCTGAAGCCGGGGTGGAAGCGGGCGATGTCGTCGGCGTGTGAGCTGAGAAAGTCCAGCAGGAACGGTGCGTCCGCAGCGATCGGGACTGCGCCGAGGTCCCGGTTGGGACGGAATTCGCGACGCAGATTCCACAGGTTCAAGGCTGCCGCTGCGGTGTTGGTGATGATCAGCGGGATCGACCCGAGCATGATGCCGTAGGCGACGAAGACCACCGATCCGACCAGCGAAACGATCCGCAGCCGGACTACCGACTTCATCGCGAAGGACGCCACGACCAGTGCAGAGGCGACGTATCCGATGATTTCCACGACGTTGAGGTTCACCCGCACACAGTAGTGGTCGCCGATCGCCGCGGCTCGAGTGGCGCCGGGTGTGTGCGACTTGCTCGGGGCGCTACCGTAAGCGCTGTGCCGCAACTACCTGACACCGCCGGGTCCGCCCGCGCCCGGATGCGCCTGATCGCCGTCCTTCTTCTGAGCTTGATCACCGTGTATTGGACGGTGTTCGCCGGATATCTACTGTTCCTGCCCGAGAGCAGTCCTTTCGCAACCCTTGGGGTGGCGATTGGTGCGGCCTGCCTGGTCATTGCCGGGCTCTACGGACTGGTGCTGTGGGGCACGGCGAAGCGGATCCGCTGGTTGCATATCGCTGCGATCGTGGTCGCCGCGCTGGGCGCCCTGCAACTGGTCATCGCACAGACCTGGGATGTTTGGGCACTCGCCTTGGCCAACACGGCCGCCCTGGTGTTGTTGGCGCTGACCATTCCGCGTTCGGTCAAGAAGGCCTGAACTCAGCGCTGGTCGGCCAGTTCGGCACCCCAGCGCCGGGCTTGAGCGGGTTGTCCTCGCCCAGGGGTCTTTCGGGGCCGGTGACCGACCCCGACCGGTCGAGCCAAAGGTGCCGCCGACCCGTTCCCTGCAGCCGAAGGTTGAATGGTCCCTGGCCGTGCTGGGCTGCGCCTGTGTGGCGATAGCCTTCTTCGAACCAGAGCCCGATCTGGTCTGGGATGAAGCACACACCCAAGCGGTGGTCGCTGCGTTCCCCAGTTGGCACGGCGAGGACGGATAGGAATGGGCCACACTGCACCGCGAGGCGGATTCTGCCTCACCGTCAGCGCGATGGTCTTCGCCCTCGACCCGACGCCGAAACTGCTGTTGCATCAACACAAGCGCTACCGGCTGCTGCTGCCGCCGGGCGGCCATGTCGAAGCCGACGAGCATCCGTGGCTGGCCGTGCTGCGCGAGCTACGTGAAGAGGCTGGGATCGTGCCGGACCAACTCCAGGTGCTGCTGCCGCCGGGCTTCACCGCAGGGCCCGGCCGGTTTCCGGTGCCGATCGCTCTCGACGTCCATGAGGTGGAAGCGGGGTGGGCACACACCGATCTGGGATTCGCCTTCGTGATCGCCGGTAGCCCGCGCCTGGCCCCAGAACCTGGAGAGTCGCTGGAGCTGCACTGGCTGCCGGTGGCTGAGGTGGCCGGTCGGGCAGGCGTGCCGCATCAGGTCGGCGAGCTCGCCGCCCAGGTCGCGTCGCACCTGGAGGAGTGGAAGGCGATGCCGGCGTCGGCGATGGGCTTGACCGCGCGCCCGCGATCCTCGGACTGAGTTCGGAGTCGGGCCAGCCGTCGCGTTGGCCCCGGCGGGCGGCGTGCGAAAGGATTGAGGAATGGCTCTTGATCCCACCAACCCGTTCGCCCAACCGTCCGTTCTGCCGTTCGGGTTGCTCGACTTCAACGCGATCCGCGATGAGCACTACCAGCCCGCGATCGAGGCCGGCATGGCCGAACATCGCGCCGAGCTGGACGCAATCGCGGCCAATCCCGAGCCCGCCACCGTTGCCAACGTGATCGAAGCCTGGGAGCGCTCCGGGGAGCTGCTCACCCGTGCGGCCAGCGCGTTCTACGCCAAGCAGCCCGCCGACACCAATGACCTGCTCGACGCGGCCGAGGAGGCGATCGCGCCGGCGCGGGCGGCTCACACCGATGCCATCTACCTGGATCGGGGCCTCTACCAGCGCTTGGTCGCGCTCAATGATCGGGTCCAGGCGGCGGAGCTGAGTTTGGATGAGCAGTCGGCCTACTGGCTCAAGCGGAAGCTGGCCGATTTCGAGCGCTCCGGGGTGAACCTCCCCGATGCCGAGCAGCAGCGCCTGCGTGAGTTCAACCTCCGCATCGCCGAACTGCAATCCGCCTTCGCCCGCGTATCCCTGGCCGGGGGAAATGCTGCGGCCGTGCTGGTCAGTGATCCCGCTGAGCTCGACGGGCTGAGCCAGGCGGAGAAGCAGGGCGCCGCCGAGCTTGCCGCCGAACGAGGCCTGTCCGGCTGGCTGATCGAGATCAGCAACACCTCGGGTCAGCGCACCCTGGACGTGCTCACCAATCGGAGTCTGCGCGAGCGCATCCACCGCGCCGCGATCGGGCGGGGGCTGGGTGGCGAACATGACACCCGGGCGATCATCGTCGAGCTGGTCCGGTTGCGCGCCGAACGAGCCACTCTGCTCGGCTTCGCCACCCACGCCGACTACTCCGCTGCCGACGGCTGCGCGGGCAATGGTGCCGCGGTGTGGGAGTTGCTCACCGGCTTGGTCGCACCGACGATGCGCAATGTCGAGGCCGAGGCCGCCGAGTTGGCGGCAGTGTGGTCGCGGATCGCCCCCGGCCAGACCTTGGCCGCCTGGGATTGGCAGTACGTCAGGGAGCAGCTCCGTGTCGAGCGGTACGCCCTGGACGCGTCCGGCCTGCGTCCATACCTCGAGTTGGAACGAGTGCTGCATGCCGGTGTATTTGCCTCAGCCACCGGGCTGTACGGCATCACTTTCACCGAACGCCCCGAGCTGCGTGGATATACCGCCGAGGCCCGGGTGTTCGAAGTCGATGAGGCTGACGGCACGCCGATCGGACTTTTCGTTGCCGACTTCTACACCCGTCCGGGCAAGCAGGGCGGGGCCTGGATGAACAACCTGGTCGACCAGAACCACCTGCTCGGTCAGTTCCCGGTGGTCACCAACAACTCAAATCTGATCAAGCCGCCGGCAGGTCAGCCGACCTTGATGACCTGGGACGACGTGATCACGCTCTTCCACGAGTTCGGTCATGCTCTGCACGGATTACTCTCCGACACCGGCTACCGCTCGCAGTCAGGCACTGAAACCCCCCGCGACTTCGTTGAATACCCATCGCAGGTGAACGAGATGTGGGCGCTGGAGCCAACTTTGCTGGCCAACTACGCCGTCCATCACGCCACTGGGGAGCCGCTGCCGGCGGCGTGGGTCCAGACGCTGCGAAACTCGGCCACCTTCGGTCAGGGCTACCACACCGCCGAGATCTTGGCCGCAGCGCTGCTCGACCAGGTTTGGCATGCCACGCCGCTGACCGAACTACCCACCCAGGCCGAGCAGGTTACCGACTTCGAAGCTGCCGCCCTAGCCAAGGTGGGGCTCAGCTTCGACCTCGTACCGCCCCGTTACCGCTCGGCCTACTTCCGCCACATCTTCGAAGGTGGCTACGACGCTGGCTACTACTCCTACCTGTGGAGTGAGGTGATGGATGCCGACACCGGCGCCTTCATGATGGCCAATGGTGGACTGACCAGGGATAACGGTGAGAGGTTCCGCCGCAAGCTGTTGGCTCGGGGCGGCTCGATCGACTCGATGCAGGCCTACCGCGACTATCGCGGGGCCGACCCCGACCTCACCCACTTGCTGAAGCGCCGCGGCCTGGAGGCGTAAGGCCGGCCAGCTGGCGCGCTGGCAACGAATTGCACTCGACCGCCCCCAATCCTCGGCGAGTCGCGGCCCTGTCGGGGGATGGGAGTGCGTTTGGTTGCGGTCCCGCCGGAGTCAGTGACCTTCGACCTGTTCGGCGATCAGGGTCTTCAGCGCGGCCACATCGTTGGGCAAGGCCAAGACGTGCCGAGGCAGGTCCTCCAGGCCGGTGAACTTGGCCGGACGCTCCGGCTCGCGTCCGATCGCCTCGACGATGGTTTCGGCGAACTTCACCGCAAGCGCGGTCTCGGTGACGATCATCGGGATGCCGGGCTGGACGAACTCTGCGGCCACCTTCACTGCGTCAGCGGTGTGCGGGTCGATCAGCACTCCGTCGCGTTCGTACACTTCGCGGATCTGGGCCACCCGGTCAGCATGGGCGGATGAGCTGGACACGAAGCCGAACCGCTCGCGGATCGAGGCGAACTCGGCGGTGTCCGACAGGTCGAAGAAACCCTGGCGGGGCAGCGCTTCGGCGAATAACTCCCGCACCCGGGCGCCGTCGCGTCCCAGCAGGTCGAAGATGAACCGCTCGAAGTTCGACGCCTTCGAAATATCCATGCTCGGCGAAGAGGTGGCGTGGGTTTCGGCGGCCGATCGCACCCGGTAGATGCCGGTGCGGAAGAACTCGTCCAGCACGTTGTTCTCATTGGTGGCCAGCACGAGGGTGTCGATCGGCACCCCCATCTGGCGGACGATGTGCCCGGCGCAGATGTTCCCGAAGTTGCCCGTGGGCACGGTGAATGACACCGCCTCGGTGTCGCTGCTGGTTGCTTTCAGCCAGCCGGCGACGTAGTAGACCACCTGTGCCACCAATCGGGCCCAGTTGATCGAGTTCACCGCACCCAGGTGGTAGCGCTGTTTGAAGTCGGCGTCGCCGGAGACAGCTTTGACCAGGTCCTGGCAGTCGTCGAAGACCCCGTCGAGAGCAATGTTGATGATCGCGGGGTCGTCCAGGCTGAACATCTGAGCTTGCTGGAACGGCGTCATCCGCCCGGCCGGGGTGAGCATGAACACTCGAACGTGTTCGCGGCCCAGCATCGCGTACTCTGCGGCCGATCCAGTGTCGCCGCTGGTGGCTCCGAGAATGTTCAACTCGGTGCCGGTGCGCTCCAACTGGTATTCAAAGAGCTGGCCCAGCAGTTGCATGGCCAAGTCCTTGAAAGCTGCGGTAGGTCCCTCGGAAAGGTGACATAACCAGATACCGTCGTGCAGTTCTGAAACTGGAACGATCTCGGGGCTGGAGAAATTGTCTGAATTGTAGGCGCGGTCACACATCGCCCTAAGATCGCCCGAAGGAATGTCGTCGACGAATAGCGAGATCACCGCATGGGCCAAGGCTGCGTACCCCTCCTGAGTGAGGAGTCGTCGCCACTCGGCAAGCGTCGAAGCAGCTACCTGCGGGTATCGTTCGGGGAGGAACAGTCCGCCGTCGGGAGCGAGCCCGGCAAGCAGGATGTCGCCGAAACGGGGACGGATTGCCGAAGGTTCACCGCGGGTGGAGAGGTATCGCACGACGAGCAACTCTACCGGCGCTTGATAAGCGGTTCCACACTCCTGCACCCGGGGGTGAGACCACTGATTCGTTTATGGCCATGGGGTTGCCTTTTAGGGGTGCCAGCCAGCACCATTTTAAGGTGCTGGAAGTGAATCCGCTGTTCGGGGAGGGGCCGGGTGCCGGTGAGGTGACGCGTCAAGCCACTGAGATCCTTACGCAGGCGCAGAACCTCGCTGATCAATTGCGTGCCGAAGCGCAGTTGGCCGCCGAAACTGCGCGCGCCGAAGTGGTCCGCCAACGCGAACTGAGTGACCTGGCCCAACGGGAGGTCGCGCAGGCTGAATCCGAGGCCGTCTCGATCACAGCTGCCGCGGCTGCCCGGCTTGAGGAAGCTCGCCAGGATGCACTGCAACTCCTTCAGGACGCCACCCATCAAGCCGCGATGCTTCATCAGACCGCGGAGCGAACCGCCGCAGACGTCGTCAGCCACGCCCGAGTGCAGGCTGAAGGGGTGTTGGAGGAAGCCCACCAGCGGGTTGACGAGCTGGAGGAACGACGCCGAGGTCTGGACGAGGAACTCCGGGCCCGCACCGACGAGCGGATGTCCGAATTTGAGGCCGAGCTAGCGGACCGCCGTGAAGAGGTCGGCTCGCAGGAGGCCCGCCGCCGCGATCTGCTGGACGCCGAACTCAATGGCCTGCGGGGGCATGTTGGTGATGAGTTGGATCGGCAGCGGGCCGATCTTGTCGAGGAGACCGATCGGCAGCGGGCCGAACTTGTCGAGGAGACCAGTCGTCAGCGGACCGAACTTGTCGAAGAGACCGACCGTGAGCGGGCCGAGTTGGAGGCCGACCGGCTCAGGGTGAAAGCCGAGCTGGATGCTGAGCGGGTCGCTTTTGATGCTGAGCTCGATGCACTGCGTGCAGAGGCAAAGGCTGGCGTCGAGCGGCAACTCATCGAGGCCAAGGTCAAGGTGGAAGAGCGTGCGGCTTTCGTCAGCGAACTGGCCGAAAGAGCCGAGCAGGAGATGGCCCACCTGCGGAAGAAGGCGGAGGCGGAAGCCGAAGCGATCAAACGGGTGCGGCGCGGGGAGCTCGCTGAGTATCTCAAGCAGGTGCGGGAACGCGGGCAGGTGCTGGCCACCACCATCGAGCACAAGAACCGGGCCACTGTTTCGGCAGCGACCGCCCTGGCCGAAGACATCGAGGCGCGGGCCAAAGCTGCTCTGGATGCCGCCGAGGCTGAGGCGAAACACATTCGGACACAGGCCCAGGAATCCGCCGACCGGTTACTGAAGAGCGCACGCGCCGAGGCTGCCGCCCAGGAGACTCGGGCCCTGCGCAGGCTCGAGGAAGCTGAGGCCGGCGCCAAGCTGGTTCGCGAGTGTAGCTCCGAAGATTTGGGATCCATGCAGCGCGAGGCCTACGAGAGGGCGCTCGCCTCCCGCGAAGAAGCCGTAGCTGTCCTCAGCCAGGCCCGGGCCGACGCGGACACCGTCCGGGCCGAGGCCAGAGCTACCAAAGAGCGAGCCCGCGCTGAGGTCGCAGCGCTAGCCAGGCGTCGGGAAGAGATCACCACGCAGATCCGACAGTTGTCCGAGGACTTGAATAGCATGCGCGTCTCTGACGCAAGGAACAGAGCCTCCCACGGAATGGAAGAACATAGATGATGCAGATCCCAGGTTTCCGCACGGTCTTGCGCGGATACGACCCCACCGAGGTAGACCGCGCCATTGGGGACCTGTGTAAGGCACGGGATCAAGCCCGCGCTGAGGCTGCTGACAGCTCGTTGTCGCTGGGCAAGACCCAGGCGGCGGTGACACAGCTCGAGGAGCAGCTGACCGGCTACCGGACGCGCTTGGCCAAGCTGGAGTCCGCCAAGGAGGCGCAGCCCAGCTTTTCCGACATCGGCGCCCGGATCGGCCGCATGCTGGCCCTTGCTGAGGACGAGGCTGCCGAGCTGCGCTCCCGGGCGAAGGCCGAGGCCGAGCGGGTCACCGCAGAGGTGGCCGCAGAGGCCGATCAGCTCAAGGGCAACGCAGAGCGCCACTCCCGCGACGTGATCAGCAAGGCTGATACCGAAGCGGCCAGGATTTTGGAAGCGGCGAAGCGCCAGGCCGACGAGATCGTCGACTACGCCGATCGCGAGGCGATGGCTCGGCGCGAAGAGGCCGAAGCTGTCTACGAAGCGCATCGGGCACGCGCGGCAGCCGCCGCTGCCGAATTTGAGCAGAACTTGGCCGAACGCCGCGAAAAGGCCGCTGAGGAGCTTGCTTCGCAGACGGCTAGCAACGAGCTGGCGATCTCCCGGCTGCGCGATCGCCACGACAACCTTGAAATGGAAGCTGAAAACCTGCTTGCCGGAGCCAAGGAGCAGGCTGAGGCCACCTTGAAGGCAGCTCGGGAGGAGGCGGTCCAGCAGATCGCTGCGGCGCGGGCCTCTGCGGTGAAGATCCGGCGGGAGTCCGAGCGCGAGCTACAGGCCGCAGTGGCCCGCCGGGACGCGATCAACGCTCAGCTGGCGAACGTTCGGCAGATGTTGGCAACTCTCGACAACACCTCGTCGTCGCTGGCAGCCAAGCCAGCCGCTGTTGAAATTGCTGCGGCTGAGGACGCCGAGTTCGAGGCGCCGGTCGCTGAGGACGCCGCGGTGGCCCATGAGCACGCGCATGTCGAGGACCCTGCCGAGGAGTTGACCGAGGTGATCGACGCCGAGAATCTGCGCGAGATCGCCGACGCCGAAAACGAAGGCATGTCGGTAAGGGGTCGTCGATGAAGCATCGTTACCTGGGCAACTCCGGGTTGAAGGTATCCGAGATCTGCTTTGGGAACTGGCTCACCCACGGTTCGCAGATCGAGAACGAGATGGCGCTGAAATGCGTCCGAACTGCTCTTGACGTGGGAATCACCAGCTTCGATACGGCTGACGTCTACGCCAACACCGCGGCCGAGAAGGTGCTGGGCAAGGCGCTACAGAATGAGCGCCGCGAATCGGTGGAGATCTTCACCAAGGTCTATTGGCCGACGGGTCCGAAGGGGCCGAACGACTGTGGGCTGTCGCGCAAGCACATCATCGAATCGATAAACGGCTCGCTGAAGCGGCTCAAGACCGACTACGTCGACCTCTACCAGGCTCACCGCTACGACCATGAGACGCCGTTGGAAGAGACCATGCAGGCCTTCGCCGATGTGGTGCGCTCTGGCAAAGCGCTCTACATCGGGGTTTCGGAATGGGACGCCGCTCAGCTGCGGGCCGCTCATGGCATGGCGAAGAGTCTCGGCTTCCAGCTGGTTTCCAACCAGCCGCAGTATTCGATGCTCTGGCGGGTGATTGAGGAGTGGGTGGTGCCGACATCGGCCGAGTTGGGGATTTCCCAGATCTGCTGGTCGCCGGTCGCCCAGGGCGTACTCACCGGCAAATACCTGCCCGGCCAGCCGCTGCCGCCGGGATCGCGCGCCACCGATGCAAAGGGTGGGGCGAGCATGATCAAGCGAATGATGGACGAACAACTGCTCACCGCAGTTCAGGGTCTGATCCCGATCGCGTCCGACCTTGATCTGACCATGTCGCAACTGGCGATTGCCTGGGTGTTGCACAATCCGAACGTCGCCGCCGCGATCATCGGTGCCTCCAAGCCGAAGCAGATCGTTGAGAATGTGGCGGCCGCCGGGGTGGTGCTACCCGAAGAAGTGCTGCAGCGCATCGACATGGTGCTGGGTGATCTGCCGGTGCGCAACCCGATGCTGACTGCACAGAACTCGCCGAAAGAGCGTCCCTGCTGAGCCGGGGTCCTACGCTGCCACGCAGAGCCGGCCGGTTCGGCGTGAGCGTGTTGTTGTGGTTGGCGCTGTCGGTGGGTCTGTTGGTGAGCGGCTGTGCGTTCAGTGGGAACAGCGACCTGCCGGCGATAAAGGTGCTGTTCATCGGCAACAGCTTCACCTTCTTCAACGGTGGGATCGATGCCGACCTGCACGGCCTGGCACCACGAACCACCGTTGGCAGCGCCACCAAGGGTGGTTATTCCCTCGCCCAGCATCTGAGCGATCCCGACACCATCGCCACCCTCGAACAGGGCTGGTCCTTCGTCGTGCTTCAGGAGCAGAGCCAGACCTCGGTGTACAACTACGCCGGCTATCTGGCTGCTGCGACGACGTTCACCACCCGGATCCGCGGTCAGCAAGCAACGCCGCTGCTGCTGATGACCTGGGCGCGCCCGGACAGCACGGGGATCACCACCGAAGCGGTGCGCTCGGTGACCGTCCGAGCCGGCCAGCGACTCGGACTGTCGGTCATTCCGGCTGGGGTGGCCTTCGCTGACTCGCTGTCGGCCAGCCCCGGCGTCGCGCTCAATCAATACGACGGGCACCCGACCAGGGAGGGCACCTACCTGGCTGCCTGCACGGTGTACGCGACCCTCTTCGGCCTCAGCCCGGTGGGCAACACCTACACCGGCGGCCTGGATGCAACCGTGGCCCACGGGCTGCAGGCAGCGGCCGCAGCGGCCACCGGGCACTGACTGGCCTCAGCTAGCCGGGTTTGGCGACGTAGAGCCAGGCTTTGGTGCCCGAGACCAGCACCACCGGCACCCGCGCATAGTCGGCTGACTCGTAGGTATCGGTGGCTGCCAGCTCGGCATTGCTGAGCGCGAACCTGGTTCCGCCGACCTGATCGGCGCGATCGCCGGTGCAGACTGCCACCGGGTGTTCGGCGATACCCGAAACCGCCACCACCTCAGGATTGGTGATGGCCAACTGGTCAAGCCGGAATTCGGGCAGCTGGTCTTCGACACCGGCAAGCAGGCGTCCGTAGTTGGCCAGCTGTACCTCGGGCAGTCGCAGCGTGCCGTAGGAGAAGACCCATTCGGTCAAGCTTCGCGGCCGTAACGCTGGACGAAGTTGTGCAGCACCAGGTGCTGGCGTCCGTCTACTCCGGAGACCTTGGCCATTTCGATCAGGTCGTCCAACTCTTCGGGGTCGAAGTAGCCGGCGTGCTGGTAGATCCGCATCCGGGTCGCGAGGTCATCGGCGTCCAGCTCGGGATGGAACTGGGTGACGTAGACATTGCGTCCCACCCGATACATCTGCACCGGGCAGGCAACGCCGATGGCCAGCATCGTCACCGTGGACGGCACGTCCTTGCAGGCCTCCTTGTGGCCGACGAAGGCCCAGAAGCGTTCACCCATGCCGGCCAGGATCGGATCGGAGCGGCCTTCGCGGGTCAGCGTGACCTCGATCGCGCTGATCGGCTCGCCGAACTCTCGATCAACTGTGCCGCCCAGATGAGTGGTCACCGCGCCAACGCCGTAGCAGAGCCCGAGGAAGGGGAAATCGGTGTCGACGATGCGATCCAACACTGTGGAAAGGTCGGTCTCGACGCGTTCCTGGAGCGGCGACTTCACCTCGTCGGAGGTGTTGAACGAGCTGCCGCCCAGGATCACGCCGGAGTAGTCGGCCAGGTTGATCGGACCCAGTGGTTCGGACTCGACCCGGATGTGGCGTAACTGTTCGGGGCTCAGCCCGGTGTGCAGCAGCACCGAGGCATATTCGGCCGCGGCGGCCTCGTCATGGTCGCGGGTGGCCAACAGCAGGAAGGGAAGCACGGGCAAAGGTTAGGGCCTGGCCGGGTGGTCCGCATCCGTTGGGCCCTTCTGCGGGACGCGCCGGGCTAGGCGAACGGGGAAACGGCCCCGGTCTCCTCCACCAACTGCTGCAAGGCCAGCGCCGGACTACCGGTGGCGCGCTGGCGCTCGTAACTGGCGCCGTGTTCGGCCAGCTCGGCGGCGAAGGCCAACTCCGGTTCGCACCCCAGATCGCGGGAAATCGGGGCGAGCCGGTCCAGCCACTTCAACAGACCCTCGCGCAGTGGCACCTCGCGGCTGCCGTTTCGAGGCACGATCACCTCGGCGTCCAGGCCGTAGCGGGCTGCGCGCCACTTGTTCTCCCGCACCAGCCAGGGTGGCAGCTGTTCGAGGGGCAGGTCCTGCTCGTAGTTGCGCGACACGTGCTCGGTGAAGCACTGGGTGAGTGCAGCGACACAGCCCAGCTCGGCCAGGGTGGGAACCGAATCGGCAGTGCGATTCTCCACAGTGCCGAACTTCGGAGACGGACGTACGTCCCAGCGAATCTCGGCGGCGACGTTGATCATGCCGCACTCCAGCAGGTCTTCGGCGTAGGCCTCGAACTCGGCCCAGGTGCGCATCGGGTACGGCAACCCGTTGGTGGGCAGCTGTTGGAAGAGCATCGTGCGCTGGGAGGCGTAGCCGGTATCCTCACCCTCCCAGTAGGGCGAGGAGCAGGTCAACGCCAGCAGGTAGGGGTAGAAGCGGGCCAGGCCGCACGTGATCGGCAGGGCCTTGTCGCGATGGTCGACGCCAACGTGAACGTGGGTTCCGCAGATGGCCATTTGCCGTCCCCAGTAGCCGGTGCGTTCGGCGACGATGTCATAGCGGGATCCGTGGAAGCGTTCTTGATCGGCGGCCCTGCTGAACGGGTGCGACCCTGAGCCGATCACGGTGAGGTTCAGCGGAGCCAAGGCGACGCGAAGGATCCGGAGCTGCTCGGCCAGGTCGGCCACGGCGTCCCCGACCCGGCGGTGTGCGCCCGAGACCAGCTCGATCATGTTCTTGAGGTATTCCTTGCGGATCGGAGTGTCGTCCGCAGCGCCGAGGGCCGCCAGCACGTCCGCGGCCATCGGGGCCAGTTCGCCGGTCTCCAAGTCGACCAGGGCCAACTCCCATTCGATGCCCACGCTCGATTGCGCCGACGGAGCAAACTCGATGAGCATTGCAGCTCCTCACTTTGGGGTGCACTGAGTCTAGGCAGGCATTGCCAAGCCGGCCATGTCCTGATCGGCACCACAGAGCAACGCTGAGCCGAATTCGGGTCGAAAGAGGGAAATTTGGTGCAGGAATTGCCGCACCGCCCCGGAATTACCAGACCAGGATGATCTTGCCGGTGTTCGTCCCCGATTCCAGCTGGGCGTGGGCTGCGGAGACCTGGTCGAAACCGAACCGGGTTTCGGGAGCGAGGCTGATCTGCCCGTCGGCGATCATCGGCCAGGCCTTTTCGGCCACCCGGGTGCAGATCGCGGTCTTCTGAGCGACCGGTCGCCCCCGCAGGCTGGTGGCTGTGACGGTGCCTCGCTTGCTCAACAATCGGTTCAGATCCAAGGTGGCCTTGCGGCCGCCCTGAAGACCGATGACCACTAGGCGTCCATCGGTGGCCAGGCAGGAGAGGTTGTCCTCCAGGTATTTGGCCCCCATGACGTCGAGGATCACATCGACGCCGACACCTGCGGTGGCTTCGGTGACCGCAGCAGCCCAGTCCTGGTGGTAATCGATGGCCACGTCCGCGCCAAGGCTGCGGCACAGTTCGAGCTTCTCCGGCGTGCCCGCAGTGACCAGAACCCGAGCGCCCAGGCCCTTCGCATACTGAAGGGCGAAGGTACCGATGCCGCCGGCGCCACCGTGGATCAGCACGGTCTCGCCGGCGCTGAGGTGCACGTGGTCGAAGTTGGAGACCACGGTGCCGGCCACCTCGATCAGGCCGGCCGCGCTCACCGGATCTACCCCGCTCGGCAGCGGCAGCACTTGACCGGCCGGGACGTTGACGTATTCCGCGTAGCCGCCGCCGGCGAGCAGGGCTACACATTCCTGGCCCACGTGCCAGCCCGTCACCTGGGTACCAACGGAATCGATGGTGCCCGAGACTTCCAGGCCGATCACTTCGCTGATGCCTGGAGGCGGGGGGTAATGGCCTTGTCGTTGCAGGAGGTCCGCCCGGTTCACCCCAGCAGCCCGGACGGCGATCACCACCTCACCGGCAGCGGCGGTTGGCTTGTCGGACTCGGCGAGGATCAGGTTCTCGATGCCGCCGGGAGCAGTCACAGTGACGATGCGCATGGGCTCAGCCTGACATGTTGAGGGCGACAGTAGCGACCCTTCACCAGGCTTCGGGCGTGCCGCGGGATCGGTTAGTCACGGCCCGGCCGGACGCTCCAGCAGCGGCGGCGAGGTCGTCGGCCGAGCAGCCGGGTTGAACCGCTAAACTATTTCGGCCTGGCGAGGTCGCATAGTGGACTAGTGCAGCCGCCTTGAAAGCGGCCGAGCTTAACGGCTCCGTGGGTTCGAATCCCACCCTCGCCGCCGGGACGACCTGCTGGCAGAAGTCGGCCGGTGGGAGTCCGCAAGAATTACCCCAGGGGCCGAAGCGATCGCTTCGGCCCCTGGGGTTTGGGTCATTTTCCGGTGTACTTGTGCGGGTTGTAGGCGCAGGCGTTGTCGAGGTCGTCGCTCTTCGAATTGCTGGTGGCAGTCGAAGACGGTGTGGCAGGCGCGCTCGTCGATGCAGCCGGAGTGCTGGCCGGGCTCGAAGCGGCCGGAGTGGCCGGAGCGGTCGAGGTGTTCACGGCGGTGGTCTCGTTGAGCGCCGTCTTCACCTGGGAGCGCACCTTGGGCCAGTCCGGCGCATAAGAGTGGAAGCCAATGCTCGGATCGAAGACCAAGCTGCGCATTTTGGTGTTCTTGGTCTTCAGACCCAGCTCGGCCAGGGCCGGCAGCAGCGTGCGCGGCAGGTTGGTGGAGATGTTCTGCTCACCCGTTGACACGATCGACTGGTAGTTGAGCATGATGTTGGTCAGATCAGCCTGCTTGATCACGGCGTTGATTACGCAGCGCTGGCGCTCCATGCGGCTGTAGTCATTGAGTTGGTAGCGTCCCCGGGCGTACCACAGCGCCGAGCCGCCAGCCAGGTGCTGATTGGGGCCAACCTCGATCCATGAGGTCGGGGCCTGGGCCGGTTCGGAGCCGCTGGCGTTGTGGCCGCCGACCGGGATGCGGTAGTTGACGTTCACCGTGATTCCGCCGATGGCGTTGATGAAGGCCTTGAAGCCGTCCATGTTGACGAACGCGTAGTAGTTGATGTCCAGCCCGAGCGCGTAGCCGACCGACTGCATGAGCACCGAGGCGCCGAAGTCGTTGGTCTTACCCAGGATGTTGTTGGGCACGTTCGCGGGCACGTCGCGGTACATCGCGTTGAGCAGGTACTGCGAGCGGGTGTAGAGGTCGGTGCTGCCGGAGGTAAAACCGTTCGGGTAGTACTTGTGCAGCGGCGAGTCTGGCGGGAACGGCATCTTTTCCACGTTTCGCGGCAGCGTGATCAGGGTGGTCGCTCCGGTGCGGGTGTCGATGGAGGCCACGATCACAGTGTCGGTACGGGCACCGACGGCCAAGGAGCGGTGTGACTTGACCCCAGAGTCGCCGCCCAGGATCAGCACGTTGAGCCGAGTCTGCCCGTTCCAGGGGTCAGCGGCGTTGGTGGTCGTCGTGGTGTCGTTGGAGCCAAAGATGGCGCTGAGTCCGGAGGCGGAGGTGTAAGCGACGTTGGCGCCGAAGGCCAGCGGTGCGGCCACCGCGAAGGCGAGCGCGCCCACCAGGGCGCCACCGATGATCCGCTGGACGACCGTCGCCGGCCGGGGTCGCAGTGCCAGATGGGTGGCGGCGATGATGGCAACCCAGACCAGGGCGAGCACGAGCATGGCCCCGGCCACTGCGTAGAGCACGTTCGGATCAACGATGGCTGCTTTGAAGCCGCGGGTGTTCAATAGCGCGAAGCCAACCAGCCCGCTGATAACGAAGACCAGCACGCCCATGATGATCGCGCCGGTGATCCGGCGCCCGCCGCGCCACAAGCCGAGTCCGGGGATCACCGCACCGAGGACAGTCCAGATTGCGGCCCCGCCGAATCCCGGCCGAAGGCCGCCATTGCTGGTCAGTTCATCTTCAGCGATGCGCCGTCCAAGGGGAGGGCCAGCAGGGTTCATCCCGGGCATGGTGGTCATCAGCAATTCCTTAAGAGTTTCTTTGGCGAACCCAGCGTAGCCCGGCCAGCCAAGGCTGCCGATCAAGTGCGCTGCAGTGAATGTCAGCTACGCACGCCGGTTGATGCCGTTCGGCTAGGTGCCGTCGTGCCTACCGGGAGAGTCCGCGTGACCCGTTGGCAATTGGATGGTGGGTTCGGAATCAGCAAGAAGTTCATTGATCTGATGCTGCCAAGGATAGGGGACCGGACGTGGGCGAAGAATGTCCCCGGCGGCCAGGGGTGGCGATGTCGGCGGCTGGTCACGGTGCGGTGCCGGCCCAGAGACAGGTCCGGCGTCCTGCTGCTTGGCTGCGGCGATGTTCTTGGCCGCGCTCTTGCGGCCGAACATGGTGGCCACCAAGACCCGATAGAGCTCGTCGGGGTTGGGAATGAAGGCCACCGAGCGAAGCGCCTGCTCCTGGCCGGCCGATTCGAGGACGAACTCGCCATAGCCGAGCATTTGCCCCAGCGGTGAGCGTGAATAGCTCATGTCGGTGACCTTTTCCAACGGCATCATGGCGACTTTTCGAGTCACCAGTCCTTGGATGAGCATCAAGCGGCGATGGGTGGCGCCGAACCAGGAGTGGCTCCACTCGACCACCAGGAAGATCGCGCGGGCGAGGACGGCAAGCCAAATGAAGAAGACCACGGTCGCTGCTTCTGGAAACTTCTGGCCGAGGCCGCCGACGATGAAGACCATCAAGACTGCGGACGCCACGGTGGTGGCGATCGGTTCGACCAGGGTCACCCAGTGCCTGCGGATGACGAACACGAGACGCTCCTCATCAGGCACCACGTATTTCTCCAGGGACCGCACACCCTCTTCGGGCAGCCACTGCCCGGGCACGTCAGCCTGCGAGTGAGGCGAAGAAACGACCGAACCCGTCAAAGGTGCTGTAGATCAGGTCCCAGATCGCCTTGATCACGTTGGCGGCACGTACGGGGTCACGCACGACTGCATAGACCAAGAAAATGACCACCAACACGATCAGCAGGGTCTTCAACTTTGCAGGCATTGCACCCCCTCGAGGTCGCGACGGTTGGCGGCTCGGAACACGCCACCACTTTGGACCATACCTACGCCTCGCCCGGGAGCCGTCCCGACACGCCGCCGACCACCCTCCTGAGGTGGTTTCGGCCGCCCCTTTCGACGTTGCCCGCATTCGCACTCGGCCCGTCGGGTCGGTGAACGTGATGCTTACAGCGGACCGCTTTGCTGCGCGGGTTGCTCGGCTTGTAGGCTGTCGGCGGTCTTGGAGGTGTCGCCTAGTCCGGTCTATGGCGCCCGCCTGCTAAGCGGGTTTCGGGCTTCAACCCGATCCGGGGTTCAAATCCCCGCGCCTCCGCCATGACTTGGGGAAACGCCCCTTCCGAGGGTTACTCGGGAGGGGCGTTTCCGTACTCAGTTTCGGGAATTGTCTCAGTTCTTGTCTCAACAGAAGCGGGCGCCATCCGGAACGGGCACGGACGGCAGTCAGTATGCGCGGTCACGGACCAACACGGGGATTCCTATCGTGTGGACAGGCCCCCAGGGAGTGCGGGCGTTGCGACCCGCCTGCATGGCTGTGACACAGGAAACGGCAGAGCATCTCATTGAACGCAGCCTGGCAAGAAGGCGCCCTTCTGCCCGGCAACCCACCAACTCTGCCGGAGAGAACCTCCGCTTGGCGGGCCAACCGACCACGCTGGAAGGCCTTCACAAGCATCAGCCCGACACAGCGCCCTCACCCGCGACACGGCGGGCGGCTGAGGGCGCAACTGGACGGGAAGCCGGTCGCGACCAACGCTCGGTCATGCCGAGGCCAGCGCGGGCTGAGTCGATCGAGTTGTCGACGACGGTCGAATGTTGAGCCGGTAGCGCCGGGGTGGTTTCCAGTGATCATCGCAACGTGATCCTGTGTTTGGAGGTCCTCGTTGTCTACTCGTCGTGTTCCGAAGGGTCCTGGTCGGCGTCCGAAGTCGCTGGCCCGGCAGTAGTTCATGGAGTTACTTGCGCACGGTTGGTCGCTGCGCGCTGCCTGCCGCGAGGTGGGGGTTAGCCGGTCGGCTGCTCAAATCTGGAAGAACGGCACGACGGTTCGTCGACCGAATGGCACGGTGAGGGTTGTGCCGCCTCTTGAGCCCAGCGCTGTGCGCCCAATTTCGCCTCGGTTCCTGTCCGAGGACGAGCGGATTCGGATCGCCGACATGGCCAGTTCCGGCGACGGGCCGACGGTCATCGGTAAGGCGTTAGGTAGGGCGCCTTCGACGATCAGCCGCGAACTTCGCCGCAACTTGCATCCGACGGGTCAATACCGGCCCTTCCACGCCCAACGTCAAGCAGCGGTGCGACGGCGACGGCCGAAGGCCCTGAAGCTCACTCTCAACCCCGAACTGCATGCATTCGTGAGCGACAGGCTGCGGCTGCGGTGGGGCCCGCAACAGATCAGCCGAGCTCTACGGGTGGCTCACCCGGGCAACCCGGGGATGCGGCTGTCGACTGAGAGTATTTACCTGGCGATCTACCGTCCCGACAACGACCTTCGCGCCAAACCGAATCCGTCGCTGCTGCGGACCGGCCGTGACCATCGCAAGGCGCATACCCGCCAGGTACGGTCCAGGCGGCGGTTCGCCCAACCGATGCTCAGCGTCCACGAGCGCGGCTTCGAACCCTCCGACCGCACCGTAGCTGGCCATTGGGAAGGTGACCTGATCGTGGGCCCGAACCACCGCTCCGGGATCGGTACCCTGGTCGAACGGCAAACCCGCTACCTCAAACTGGTCCACTTACCCGTGCAGGACTCGGCCACCCTGCACACCGCGCTCGTTGCGGCCTTTGGCCGGCTTCCAGCAGGGCTGCGCCGAACTCTCACCTGGGACCAGGGAACCGAAATGGCCCGCCACCTCGACATCACCGCCGATACAGGCACCAAGATCTACTTCTGTGACGCAGGCAGCCCCTGGCAACGCGGCACCAACGAGAACACCAACGGCTTACTGCGCCAGTACTTCCCGAAATCCACCGACCTGTCGCAGCACACCGCCACTGACCTCCGCAGGGTCGAAGACGAACTCAACAACCGGCCCAGGATGATCCTCGGAGATCGAACTCCCGCCGAGCTATTCACCGCGCTGCTAACCTTCCAGAACCACCCGCAATTGCGATGATCGCTGGAAACCACCCCGGCGTCGTCACGAGTCGCCCGATTGGCTCGGCGCATCTGGTGAAGTTCCTCTCGACATCGGCGCCGACTCCGACACCTCGCTTCCGCCTATCGGCAGGCTCGAACCCACGGGGTCGCAAGGCCTTGTGATCCCGCGATGATTATCGATAGCCATCGCTGTGTTGTGGCGAGGGATGCCTGGCGGGCGCGCCCCAGTTGCGCAGGTGCCTGGGGAGGGCGAGGTGTTCACGGCATGCCGACTCAGGACCCGGTTCAATGAGGAGCGGGGAAGTAAGCACAGACCGCCAACGACGTATCGGTTTGGCCGGCGCGGCCCACACGCCAGCCGAGGGTGCCAGGCGATCGAGCGTCAGCCCTTGGCGCCGAGCTGTTCTTCGGAACGTCTCGTGCGGGTGCGTCTGCTGAGCGGGATATTTGCGGCGGTGATCGCCTTGGTCAAGCCCCGCGCACAACGAGGCTCTGCTGGTCTGCGGGTCGCAGTGCCGCCCGAAAAATGTCCGCAAGCCCGTGGTCTTCTTGGATGTGGAGCATGGGCACGGCGGTATTCGTCTTCCTGCTGGGCATCGCAGTTCCTGTCAACTCACCTGCCGAGCACCTGGACACTGAGGAGCGACTCCACCCGGAGCACCAGTTATCGATAATATGTTGCGTGGGGCTCGGCTTGGTGCTAGCGTCTGACTCGGAACAGGTATTCCGAAATAGCAGAGGAGAAGTGAAAACGTGAGCCGTGAGAAGCTGACCGGCATCTATATCCCGATGGTGACTCCGTTCAATGCGGACGAGTCAATCAACTTCAGCGCCATCAAGGAGGTCACTGACTTCCTTGTCGACAACGGAGTCAGTGGCGTGATTCCTTCCGGCAGCACCGGTGAGATGGTCGCCCTGACCAAGGACGAGCAGATCGCGGTTAACCGCGAGACTGTCAAGGCCGCCGCCGGCCGTATCAAGGTGGTCGCCTCCACCGGCGCCTACCGTACTGGTGATGTCATCGATATGTCGGTCGCCGCCCAGGCCGATGGCGCCGATGGTGTGATGATCGTCACCCCGTGGTACATGGCGCCGAACGAGAACGAATTGCTGAAGCACTACGAGACGATCCGCAAGGCGATCGACATCCCCGTGATGGTCTACCACAACCCGTACTACTCGACGTGCCTGATGACCGACGAGTTTATGGCCAAGCTCTACAACGAGGGCTTCATCGACGCCATCAAGGAACGTCAGGCCGACGTGTATCGCCAACAGGACCTTCGCTACCTCACCGACGACAACTTTGCCATCTTCTACGGCTACGACGTGTCTCCGGTCGAGAGCGTGAGCTGCTGGGCGGACGGCTGGGTCTGTGGGACAGGCAACCTGTTCCCGAAGGAGAACACGGAGGTCTACCACCTGGCCAAGGACCGGAAGATGGAGGAGGCAATGTCGGCCCACTTCACCAAAATCCGGCCTTACCTGCCGCTCTTCACCAAGCCCACGGCCGACGGCATGCCCACCCCGTGGCTGCAGATCATCAAGGAGGGCCTGAAGCTGCGCGGCGTCGACGCCGGCTACTGCCGCAAGCCGGTCATCTCCGAACTGCCCACGGAGGTGAAGGATCACCTGAAGGCGGTCCTGAAGGAGTACGGCTACCTCGCCTAACCCTCGCCTGCGGCCGCTGCCTGGGTGATACCCAAATGAGCGCACGGCGCGTGATCGCGGGACTGCTCTGTGACGCCATGAGCGCCGCGGAGCAGTCCCGTTCCACGCCGCAGGCGATCGTGCCGGGAAAACGCAGCTTCCGGGAACCGAGCAATCTAGGGTGGTCACCAACCGCCGGCTGTGGAGCGCCCAGGCGGTTTCGTGCGGACCCGGGAGGGCTCGTCACTATGAAGAGAAAGGTGCCAGTGATGAGGCAGCAGGACTATCAGGCTGGTGAAACGATCCAGATGGTGGAGCGTGCCATGACCGTGCTGGATCTCATGCGCACCGCGAGCGCTCCGGTCGGGGTCCAGGAGATCGCCAGGAGCTGTGAGCTGAATCTTTCGACCGCCTTCAGGATCCTCAAGACCCTTGAGAAGTCGCAGTGGATCTTCCAGCTGAGTGACGGGAGTTACATCCTCGGGCAGAAGCTCGGCTTCGTTACCGAAAAGCAGAGCCTCAACCTCGCCCTGCGCGAGGTCGCCATCTTCGTAATGCAGGGTCTGACCGCCAGGATGGGGCCGGCCATGAATCTGATCGTACGCGACGGCACTGAGGGCGTGATCATCCAGCAGTCCCGCACCTCGAGCCTCGTGGACTACGTCCCGCCCCTGATGTCCCGGGTGCCGCTGTATGCGACCGCAGGAGGCAAGGTTCTCCTTGCCGAGTTGCCTGCCGACCTGGAGGAGCGGCTTCTCTCCACCCTCGATCTCAAGCCCCTCACGAGCCACACCATCACCGACCGGCAGGTGCTTGTCTCGTCTCTCCGCGAGATCGCCGAGCAGGGCTATGCCTTCGACAACCGCGAGACCTCCGAAAATGGCTTCTGTATCAGCGTCCCGGTCCGTGACAACGACGGCAGTACCGTCGCCGCCCTGTCGTTCAGCGGCCTGATCGGCATCACCGAGCCAGAGGAGTTACTGAAGTACCTGCCCGCACTGCGGGGCGCCGCGACGGAGATCTCGCAGAGCCTCTTCGACAGCTGGAAGTGGTAGCCAGACCCTCTGAATCTGCCCGCCCGCGACCCAACCAGCGCTCGGTCGGTGCGTCTCGCGGATCGCATCCTACGAACACGAACAGGCACAGTGATGCGTGGAATCATCATGGATGGAGGCTCCAGCATTCGGCTGCACCCGCTGACACTCGCGACGAGCAAGCAGCTGGTGCCGGTCTACGACAAGCCGATGACCTATTGCGCCTTGTCGGCGCTGATTCTGGTCGGCATCCGCGAGATCCAGGCCATCACGACCTCCCACGGGCAGGACGCTTTCCAGCGTCTGCTGGGCGACGGGAGCTGGTTTGGAGTGGAACTCTTCTACGCCGTCCAGCCCGAGCCGCGAGGCCCAGCGCAGGCGTTCACGATCGGTGCGAATTTCGGTGCCGGTAACCGGCGCTGCCTCGCGCTCGGAGGCAACATCTTCCACGGACCGGGCCTGGGCGCGTGGTTGCGCAGCCCGACCGATATCGACCGCGCGGTCATCTTCGGGTACCGGGTGGGTGATCCCGCGCTTTCGCTTGAGGAAAAGCCTTCGGCGCCACGGTCTCACTGCGCAGTGCCCGGCCCCTACTTCTACGCCGGGCAGGTCGTCGCAATCGCGGCGAATCTCGCGCCGGGTGCCCGCGGCGAGTATGAGATCACGGACAACAACCGGGTCTACCTCGAGCCTGGCGAGCTTCAGGTCGTCGTTCCGCCCTGTGGCGCGGCGTGGCTTGATACCGGGAGGTCTAACTCCCTGCTCGACGCCGGCGAATACTTGAGCGAGCTGCTGCGGGACCGTGGCTAGGTCAGTCGAGGCATCCGTGGTGCTCAAGGCGCCTGCGCGCGAAGGAGTCGAGCGCGGAGCTGATGTGGTCGCGGAACGCGGCTTCCGCAGATTCGGGGTCGCCGACGGCCAGCGACTGCACGAGCGCCTCGTGGGTCTCGACCACGGAGTCCACGGCGGCGGGATACTCGCGCTCGAGACTGAGTCGCGCGCCGCGCTGCCGCTTGACCAGGAACGACCACATCTCCAGGGTGAGCGGGCTTTCCGCCAGGGCGACGATTTGGCGGTGGAGTTCGAGGTCGAGGTCGAGCACCTTCAGCGAATCACCGGTGCGGACGGCCCGGTTGAGCTGCCGTTGGGCCCGGCGGACATCGGTGAGGTCAACCTTTGGGCGCGCGAGGATGCGTTTGACGGCGAACACCTCCAGTTCTTCCCGGAGCAGGTAGATGTCGGCGATCTCGGGCCAGCTGGGCGCGCGGGCGACGGTGCCCCGGTAGGGGATGGTGACCGCCAGTCCTTCGTCGGTCAGTCGTCGGAGCGCCTCCCGGATTGGCGCTTGGGACGTTCCGAAACGCGAGGCCAGGTGGAGGACGCGCAGGCTTGCGCCGGGCATGATTTCGGCGTCCAGGATCTCGTCACGCAGCCGTGTGTAGACGTGATCCTGAAGCGTCTCGCGATCCTGAATGGCGTCACTCACGGAAGCTCACCACTCACGCAAACAGGTGATCGCTTCCTATCGATAATGAACCAGAAGCGCCGGCGCGGGGCGGTGTCCGCTTCGGCGGAAGTCCAGATGATCATGAGCGCATCCTACGCGCCAGTCCACCCCACCGCTGAGGAGTCGGCCCGACGACTGTGGGGAAACTTCTACGGAACCCCTGTTCCGAAAATGCCCCCGAGGCCTTGTGTGAGCGTTGGATTATCGATAGTCTCGGCCCACGAGGCCAGACCCAGTGACGCGCCCGTCTCACGATGAGCAACAGCACGGCAACGGTCGATACATGCGAGTTTAGGACTGGAGGAATCAGAGGAAATGCGAAGCGAAGAGGTGGACGTAGTCGTCGCGGGCGGGGGCACTGCGGGCGTGATCGCGGGTCTTGCGGCGGCCCGCAACGGCGCTCGAACCCTGGTGGTCGAGAGGCAACGCTGCCTCGGTGGCCAGTTCACTGCGGGTAGCCAGGGCGCATGGGTGGGTTTCAGCGACAAGAAGAACCGCATCGTCAATGGCATTGCCTGGGAGTTGCGCGACCTCCTCAATGAACGCAACGCAATCGTTGAAGCCGATCCGGAAACCGACGTGTGCTTCCTTTACGACCCAGAGGTCGCGAAGGTCGTCCTGAACGAGATGCTCGGCAGGGAGCCCCTGCTGAAGACCTACTTCAACACCTCCGTGATCGACGTCCTCAAGGAAGGCGACACCCTGGTCGGTGTCGTCATCCAGTCGGAACTGGAGCAGGTAGAGATCCGCGCCAAGGTCGTGATCGACAGCAGTGGTGACGCCGGTGTGGCAGCCAAGGCTGGCGTGCCGTTCGAGATCAGGGCAAAGAAGGACATCCAGCCGATGACCCTGATCGGGCGCATGGCCGGGGTGGACATGAATCGGGTGAAGCGGTACTACGAGGAGAATCCGCCCGTCCACGATCACCACGTGCCGCCCGCTTGGCGCGACTACAAGACCTTCCCCGGCTTCATGCACTACGGCCTGCGCGATGAACTGGAGAACGCTGAACTGCCGGAGCACCTGGAGTACCTGCGGAACTGGCTGGCCATCTTCACTTCGACCCCGAACCCTGGCGAGGTGACCATCAACTGTTCGGGAGCCATCGAGGCGCATAGCATCGCCGGCTTCGAAGACCGGGCCAGGCAGGAGATCGTGTCCCAGTCGTGTCTCTACGATGTGGCCGAGGCGATGCGCCGCTACGTGCCCGGCTTCGAGAACGCGTATCTGTCGGTCATCGCCAGTCAGCTGGGGGTTCGGGAGAGCCGCCGGGTCGTCGGCGACTACAAACTCACGCTGGACGACTTCCAGGCGGCCCGTGAGTTCGACGACTCGATCGGACGCGGCGCTATGCCGGCCGGTGCACACACGCCCGACGGCGTGACCATGACGGTTTACGACCTGCCCGCGGGAAAATCGATGGCTATCCCCTACCGATGCCTGCTGCCTCAGGGCACCGACGGCCTGCTGATCGCCGGGCGTTGCGTCTCCTACGAGCCGCCGGTCGCGAACTGCATCCGGAACATGGCTCAGTGCATGGTCATGGGGCAAGCGGTGGGAACGGCTGCAGCCCTGGCCGTGGAACATGGCACGACCCCCCGCGAGGTCGACATTCCGCTCCTCCAGGCCACGCTGCGCGAACAGGGCGCAATCCTCTAGCAAACACAGGCAGGCACAGCCCTGCCGCAAAACACACACAAGACATGAAGGAGGCAGTCGCAATGAAGCGATGCGTACGAATATTAGTTGCATTCCTGATGATGGCATTAATAACGGCGTGTACGGCCGCGCCGGCGAACACCAGTGCAAACCCGAAAAAGCTCGTGATCTGGACAAACCTCACGGCTGATGCTCAGACGAAGGTTCTGAAGAAGCAGTTCGACGAAGTCGCGAAGGAAATGGGCATCGAGGTCGAGATGGTGACCGTGTCCTTCAGCGACATGTACACGAAGCTGGCCACGGCCGTGCAGTCCGGTGAGGTGCCGGACATCATGCACACCAACTTCTCGGGCGCATCCTACCTGCAGGCGCAGAACATGATCACGCCGGTGGACGACGTGATCGACAGCCTGGGGCGAAGTGACTTCATCTCGACCTACCTCAGCGTCCTCGGCAAGGATGGCAAGACCTGGGGCGTTCCGGACTGGGCGCTGCACAACTCAGTGTGGTACCGCAAGGACCTTTTCGCCGAGAAGGGCCTCAAGATTCCCAAGACCTGGGCCGAGTTCGAGGCTGCAGCCAAGGCGCTCAACATCGACACCAACAAGGATGGCAAGACCGACACGTACGGTTTTGCGGTGCCGATGAATTCCGTTCAGGTGGCCGCGCAGACCTACTACGAAATGCTCTACTCCGAGGGCGTCTACACCCTTGATCCGAAGACCGGCGAGTACTCGTTCGGGAAGCAGAAGGAGCAGGCAGTCAAGGCCCTCGACTTGATGGCGAAGCTGTACAAGGAGTCCTCGCCGCCGTCCTCGACCGAGTGGTCGTGGAATGAGTACCGCAATGGACTGGTCGAGGGAACTGTTGCCATGACGTTGGACATGGGTGCTGTCGTGGGTCTCGCCGAAACCAACAATAAGGACATGGTCAAGAACCTGGGGACCTTCGAGTTCCCGGGCCCGGACGGTACGAAGGCGGCCTCCCTGGGTAGCGGCTACACGTTCGTGGCCAGCAATCAGGGCGGCGACGAGAAGGTGCAGTTGAGGAAGGAGTTCCTGAAGCGCCTGTACACGCCGGAGCGCGCTGCTGAGCGGGCTCTCTCGCGGCCGATGTTCGCCTTCCCGTCGACGTACTCGGCATTGAAGATCTACCGGAAGGATTCGTCGGTTGCGGACTTCCGGCCAGAGATCGACTCGATTACAAATGCCTTCGAGCACAGCCACTGGTACTGGTACGGCATGGAGCACGGACTGAGTCAGCTGTCCTCGCAGATCGAATCAACGACCTTCTTCGGTGAAGCAATCCAAGGAGTGGCGCTCGGTACCCGGACGGCAACGGACGCCGTTGACTACATCGACCAGCAACTCCAGGAACAGATTGCGAACATCGGAAAATAGGTCAGCCCGACGCTAGCAGTTCTCGTGGTGACCCCCAGCCGGTACAACGGTGGGCCAGCTGGGGGTCACCACGAGGCTACGAATCCGGGATCAATTCGAATGTGACTTTGGAGGAACGGTGCGCTATTCCAGCCTGTCAGCACCAACGAGGGTGACCTCACTCGCCATGCGGGATAGGTCCGATCATGGGGAGCGTCGCAGGAAACGAGAACTCGGCCTGGTGCTCTTCGTGGCGCCGACAGTGATCTTCCTGGTCGTGTTCGTGCTGTATCCGTTGCTGTACAACCTCTGGCTCAGCCTGACCAATGCCAGGCTTCTCGGGACCACTACGGCGTTCGTCGGCCTCGACAACTACGTCCGGCTCTTCACGAGCTCCACATTCCTGAGGTACCTGTGGAACACCGTGGTGTGGACCGTCGTCTCGGTGGCACTCCAGATGGTCGTCGGTCTCGGTCTGGCGCTACTGATCAACCGGAAGAACCTCCCCTTTGGGACGGCCCTGCGGACGTTTCTCCTGATCCCCTACGTGGTGCCCGCGGTCGCGTTGGCATTGGTGACGAAGTGGGTGATGAACGGCGACTACGGCATCGTGGCCGTCTGGCTGCAGTCCATGGGCCTGATTGAACACCGTCAGTCGCCCCTGGCGTTGCCGGCCTATGCCATGGCAGTCGTCGTCCTAGTCAACGTCTGGCGGTCGTATCCCTTTCCGATGCTGATCTACTGGGCGGCGCTCAAGGGGATCGATGCTGAGCAATACGAGGCAGCGAGCGTGGATGGGGCTGGCTGGTGGAAGTCGTTCTGGTACATCACGCTGCCCGCCCTGAAGAACACGACCATCGTGCTGCTTGTGCTGCGCATCGTGTGGACGGCCACCTACTTCGACCTGATCTGGATGATCACTGGGGGCGGGCCCGCGGGCTCGACTACACACCTGCCGATCATGATCTACCAGGCATCCTTCGGTACCTTCCAGACCGGCTACGCCGCCGCGATCTCGGTGATTCTCGGTCTCATGCTGGTCGCCGGCGTCGTCTTCTACGTCAGGCAATCATTGGCCACGAACAAGGCCACTAGGTAAGAGGATGGGAGTGCGCAATATGACTACGCAGACTCGCATGTTCGGGCCGCGACTGCTTTCCCGGCTGGGCTTCTGGCTGCTCGTGATGGCTGTGCTGGCCGTCGTCAGCTTCCCGCTGGTATGGATGGCGTCAAGTTCACTGAAGCCGTCGGACGAGCTGTTCAAGACGCCGCCAAGCATCTTCCCCAACGCCCCCACGTTGAAGTGGTACATAGAGGCATTCGGTGATTCCGCGGCCCTGCGCTACTCGCTGAACAGCTTGGTCATCGCGACGGCGACGACGCTGATCTGCGTCGTTCTGGGAGCGCTGGGCGCTTACGGCCTTGCCCGCTTCGAGTACCGCGGACGCAAGGCGATCGTCGCGGGCATCCTGCTGGCCTACTGCATTCCCCCGATCATGCTCATGACCCCGCTCTATCGGCTCATTGCCGGCGCCGGCCTCAACTCCACCTATCTCGGCGTCATTGTCGGGCACTTCACCATCACGTTCCCGTTCTGTCTCTGGCTGCTTATTTCGTTCTTCGAAAAGATCCCCAAGGAGATCGAGGAGTCCGCGAGTGTAGATGGCGCCTCGATCTTCACAGTCTTCTTCCTCATCGACCTCCCCCTCTGCATGCCGGGCATTCTGAGCGCCGGCATCATGGTGTTCATCCTGTCCTGGAACGAGTACCTGCTCGCCAGCGTCCTGGTTTCCAGCGACACGATGAAGACGCTCACCGTCGGTCTGGCTAGCTACATCAGCTCGACCGAGATCAACTGGGGGGTTGTCATGGCGATCGGTACGGCGACCACCATTCCGATAATTATCCTGTTCACTGCAGTCCAGAAGTACTTCGTGGAAGGCATGACAGCGGGTTCGGTGAAGGGCTGAGTAATGGCTTGCCGAATCCTGAGCCGCCGGCAGGCGGAACCATCTTGGTCAGGGATGCCGATCCAGCGCCAGCCCGTGGCTTGCGCGAGAGGAAGGTGCAATGGACTTCCATGAGGGCTGGATGCGCTCCGTCCAGCTCCGGGGCCCGCGCAAGATTCGAGCCGTCGAGGTGCCACTCCCCAGCGAGTTGGGCTCCGACGAGGTCGAGGTGAGGCTGGAACTGGCCGGTATCTGCGGTAGCGACAGGCCGGGCTTCCTAAGCGGTGCGGACAAGGATGGGGAACAGCCGATCGGGTATCCGACGCATGAATGCATCGGCACAGTCCTGCGGTCCTCGGGTGACGCCTCGCTCGTGGGAGCCCGCGTCATCGCGATTCCGAACCGCGACGCCGGCCTCAGCCAGGTCTTCCACGCACCCATCGCCAAAACCCACGTGCTCGCCCCCTCACTGCCGCCGATGACGGCGATCCTCGTGCAACCCCTTGCCTCGGTTCTTGCCGCCATTGATCGGCTTGGCGACGTCAGAGGGAAACGAGCGGCCGTGATCGGTCTGGGTCCCATCGGCATCACCTTCGGCTTTGTCCTGCGTGACATGGGCGTTGCGTCCCTCGACGGTTTCGATCCGCAGGACCGCTCGACCGCTCCCTTCATCGGGGTGTTCGACAGTATCGAGCGAACGCCGCCCGGCGCCGCGGGATACGAGATCGTTGTCGAGGCCGTCGGCCACGACTTGGAGGTTGTCAACACCGCAGTCGAGGCGGCAGCTTTCGGAGCGACGGTGCTGTACTTCGGCGTTCCTGACGAAGATGTCTATCCCTTTGAGTTCAAACGTTTCTTCCGCAAGTGCCTCCAGTTGATCGCCAACGTCCAGCCCGATTGGCAGACCTACCTGCCTCGTGCCGAGAAGTACCTTGTTGCTCATCCCGAACTTGGCGCCCTTGTCACTGACGTCGTCCCGGTGCGGAAGGCGCTCCAGGCATTTGAGATTGCCTTCGGCGGTCGGGCCTCAGGCCACGGGAAGGTACTCATCTCGGTCGACGACTGGCTTTAGCCCCAGTCCCGACCACGGATACTTGCAGGTTCCTGCGCGCGACGCAGCCCGTAACGTGCCCCTCGAGCAGGGCTGCTTTCCCCCGACGAGGTCGGTGGCAGGCTGTCTCTCGGGGCTGGCCGGGGCCGGTCTGCAGCACCGCCATGTTGCAGACCGAGCCCGCCGAGTCATGCTGGTTTTTTGGGCGAGAACCTTGGTGCGGCAGTTCTGGAAGTCCGCAACTGCCGACTGGTCTGTTCACGGCAGCTGTCGTGCTCGCCCTCTCGATGATGGGGCGAAACCGAAGCCGTCTTGTCGAGGTGGCCCCATCTTTGAGCCCCGCCGACGCGTACTCGGCGCCCTGAGTGCACCCATGGTCCTGGTCGGGGACCGCACCGTCGCAAGCCGGCGGGAGACAGCTGAGTCGTCCGCCCGGACTCGCAAACCTGAAGACCCGGTCGCGATCGTGCGGCCGTCGGAGGCGGCGCGTCGACCGCTAGCACCGCTTAGCGCACGGACTCCAACATCGGCCCGAGACCAGGTGCTGGGTTTGGCCAGAAGTTGTCTCAGTTCACCCCCGTCCACAGCTGTTCGACGAGGTCCAACCGAGCCCAAGACGGCTGGTCACAGCCATCTACGGACAGCCCAGAACACTGAGGAGCCCTACTGCTAAGCGGGTTGAGGGCTTCAACCCTCTCGTGAGTTCAAATCTCACCACCTCCGCCATGACCTGGGGGAAACGCTCCTCCCGAGGGTTCTCGGGAGGGGCGTTTCTGGTCCGATTGAACCGTTCTGTCTCGAGTCTTGTCTCAGTTGGGTAATCGAACACGGCCCGCGCGGGGGCACTTCGCGGTCGAAGGCGGACGCCAGTGAACGTTGGCGACCGCCGCTCGGGCGATTTCGGGGCATACAACCCGCTACGAAAGCGGGCGCCTCCTCAAGCCAGACCAGTCGCTGTTGACAAGGGGAAATGGTTCTGACGTCCACCGATGCCGCACAGCGAGGGCCCGCGCCGACCGCGATGAGTGGGTTTGGACGGATCTGGGAGCCTTCAGGGCATTGATGCACAAGCGCTCGAGGGGACCTGGCGTCGCGCGAGCCTGAGGTCTGTCCACACAGCTCAAGTTGGGTGTGTGTGGGAGCGTCGGGTTCCTCGCGGCGTCGCGACCTTCTTGTGGCGGCGCAGCTGCCAGGCTTAGTGCGTCGTTGCGTTGGCTTGTGTGGCCCAGGTTGACGGCCGTTCTGGCGCCACCCCAGCGCCCCGACGGGGTTTACGCCTACGATGGCGACGAGGTGAGTCCATGCCCACGACACAACTCCGCTCGACACCCCTCGCACCGCCGCGCCCGCGGCCGTCCACCTTCGCCTGCAAGCTCTCGATGGCGGTGACGGGTTGGATCTTCACCGCTTTCGTCGCGGTCCACATGGTCGGAAACCTGAAGGCCTTCGGCGGCGCCGAGGGGTACAACGGCTACTCGCACTGGCTTCGCACCGCGTTCTACCCGCTGTTGCCGCACGAGGGGCTGCTGTGGATCCTCCGGGTCGTCCTCGCCGTCAGTCTGGTACTGCACCTCTGGGCCTCGGCGCTGCTGTGGGCGCGCGGACGCCGTTTCCGCGGTCCTTACCGACGCCGGGCCTACCGGGCGTGGACCGCGCGCACCATGCCCTGGACCGGGATCCTGCTGCTGGGGTTCATCGTCTTCCACCTGCTCGACCTCACCCTTGGTATTGCCGGACCCGCCACGTACCAGCCGGCAACCGCCACTGCCTCCTTCGCCTACGAGAACACGATCGCCAGCCTCGCCCGTCCGCTGGCCGGCGGGTTCTACCTGGTCACGATGCTGGCCCTGGCGGTGCACCTGGCGCACGGCCTGTGGAGCACGACGAGCGACGTCGGCGTCACGGGAGGCCGCACCCGAGCAGTCTGGCTGACCGCCGGCCGTGTCGTCGCGCTGGCGGTCGCCCTTGGCAACGCCTCCCTGCCGATTGCCGTCTGGGTGGGGGCGTTGGTATGACCCTTGAGGCACTGCGCCGCCTCGGCGCCGACCTCGACCCTCGGCTGCCGGACGTTCCGCCTGCCAAGGCGTGGGCCTCCCGCAAGCTCGAGTACCGCCTCGTCTCGCCGCTGAACCGGCGTACCTTCCGGGTGATCGTGGTCGGCACCGGCCTGGCGGGGTCGGCCGCGGCTGCCGCACTTGCCGAGCTCGGCTACGGCGTCGACTGCTTCACGTTCCACGACGCCCCGCGGCGGGCGCACAGCGTCGCGGCCCAGGGCGGCATCAACGCCGCCCGCGCGCGGGCCGTCGACAACGACTCGCTGGGCCGCTTCGTCACCGACACCGTCAAGGGCGGCGACTTCCGCGGCCGTGAGGCCGACTGCTTCCGGCTCGCCGAGGAGTCCGCCCGGGTGATCGACCACCTCAACGCGCTCGGCGCGCCCTTCGCACGCGAGTATGGCGGCGCGCTGGCGACGCGGTCGTTCGGCGGCGTCCAGGTTTCCCGCACCTACTACACGCGCGGGCAGACCGGCCAGCAGTTGCAGGTGGCCTCCAGCCAGGCGCTGCTGCGCCAGGTGGACGCCGGGGGCGTGCGCCTGTTCACCCGGCACGAGATGCTCGACCTCATCGTGGCCGACGGACGGGCCCAGGGCATCGTGGCCCGCGACCTGGTGACCGGCGAGATCCGCCCCCACACCGCTCACGCCGTCGTGCTCGCCACCGGCGGCTACGGCTCGGTGTTCTACCAGTCCACGCTGGCCCGCCACTCCAATGCGACCGCCGCGTGGAGGGCCCACCTTCGGGGCGCCCACCTGGCCTCGCCGTCGTTCGTGCAGTTCCACCCCACCGCGCTGCCTGCAGACGCCCCGAACCAGTCGAAGACGACGCTGATGAGCGAGTCGCTGCGCAACGACGGGCGGATCTGGGTGCCGACCAGGACCGGTGACGAGCGGGCCCCCAACGACATCCCCGAATCCGAGCGCGACTACTACCTCGAACGCCAGTACCCCGCCTTCGGGAACCTCGCCCCCCGCGACATCTCCTCCCGTGCGGCTCGCCGCGAGATCGACGCCGGACGCGGGGTCGGACCGCGGCGCAACTCGGTCTACCTCGACTTCTCCGAGGCCATCGGACGCGTCGGGCGCGCGACGATCGCCGAACGCTACGGGAACCTCTTCGCCATGTACGCCGACGTCACCGGCGAGGATCCTTTCACCGACCCCATGCGGATCGCTCCGGCCGCCCACTTCACCATGGGCGGCCTGTGGAGCGACTTTGACCTGATGACGACCATTCCCGGCCTGTTCGTCGGGGGCGAGGCCGGCTCGGGCTACCACGGCGCCAACCGCCTGGGTGCGAACTCGCTACTGTCGGCCTGCGTCGATGGCTGGTTCACCCTGCCGCTGTCCGTGCCGAACTACCTGGCCGGCGTCCTGCGGCAGCCGCTCCTGCCCGCGGACGCCCCCGCCGCGGCGTCCGCTGTCGCCGAGGTTCAGGCCCGAGTGGACTCGCTGCTGGCTGTCGGGGGTGCCACGCGGGCATCCACGTTCCACCGGGAGCTCGGGCAGATCCTTTACGCGGGCTGCGGCGTCACCCGGTCGGACGCCGGCCTGCGCGACGCACTGGAGCGGGTGGCCGACCTGCGGGCGCGGTTCTGGAACGACCTTCGGGTGCCGGGCAGCGGGGACCGGCTGAACCAGGAGTTGGAGACCGCGGGACGGGTGGCCGACTTCATCGACCTCGCCCGCCTCATGTGCGTCGACGCCCTGGATCGGACCGAGTCGGCGGGCGCGCACTTCCGCGAGGAATGCCAGACCGATACCGGCGAGGCCCGCCGCGACGACCGCCACTGGTGCTTCACCTCGGCATGGGAGCACGGCTCGCCGCCCATCCGGCACGCCGAGCCGCTCCGGTTCACCGCGGTCGCCCTGCAGGAGCGGGACTACCGATGAAGCTCACGATCGAGGTGTGGCGACAGCCGGGGCCCACCGCGTCAGGACGCTGGGAAAGCCACGAGCTCGAGGGCCTCACGCCGTCGGAGTCGCTGCTCGACGTGATCGACCTGCTCAACGACCAGATCGTCGCGGCGGGCGGCGAGCCGGTTGCCTACGAATCCGACTGCCGCGAAGGGATCTGTGGGGCCTGCGGCGTCCAGGTCAACGGGGTCCCCCACGGGCCGGTACCGCGGACCCCGTCGTGCCGCCAGCACCTGCGCGCCTTCGGCGACGTCACCCGGTTGCGGATCGAGCCGCTGCGCTCGGCGTCCTTCCCGGTCGTCCGCGACCTCATGATCGACCGCTCGGCCCTGGACCGCCTCGTCGCCGCCGGCGGCCACGTGGCGGTGAACGCCGGGACGGCGCCGGACGCCGATGCGCTGCCGGTCACCCACGCGGACGCCGAGCTCGCCCTCGACTTCGCCGCCTGCATCGGCTGCGGGGCGTGCGTCGCCGCCTGCCCCAACGGGTCGGCGCACCTGTTCGCGGGGGCCAAGCTGGCCCACCTGGCCCTGCTCCCCCAGCCCTCGCTCGAGCGGGGACGCCGCGTCCGCGCGCTGATGCGCGTCCTGGAGGCGGAGTTCGGGCCGTGCTCCACCTATGGCGAATGCGTGAAGGTCTGCCCCGCTGGCATCGACCTGTCCGCCGTGGCGGCCCTGCACCGCGAGCGCGTGCGCGGACTGATCCGCGGACGCGAGGACTGACTGCTCGCGTCTCGGGCGTCGAGGCCGAGCCCAACATCCGCTGACAAGGGAAAATAGATCCTTTGTCTCGGAATCGGGCGGTGCTCGGCGTTGAACGCCCTTCCGGTGCCGTCAACCCCCGCACGCGAGCGGCCCAACTTGCGACGTGGAAGACGGCGCGACCTGGCCGACTGGCCGATCCTGGCGACGGCGATCGTGCTGGACTGCCTGATCTGGACCGAAGACCAGGACTTCTTCGGAACAGGCGTCCCCACGTGGACGACTGATCGTGTCGAGTTGTACTTGAGCGACACCAACTGACCCATCTCCGGGTCCGGAACGGCATGAGTGTCGGCGTACGAGCGCGATACTCGCTTTGCGCGACTGTTGGAGGCGTTGAGCGCCGCGCGTCAGGCGACCTCGATGGGTCAAGGCATTGGCCAGAAGTTGTCTCAGTTCACCCCCGTCCGCGGCTGTTCGACGAGGTCCAGCCGAAAGCAAAACGGCAAGTCAAGGCCGATTACGGCCAGTCCGGAACACCGGAGAGCCCTACTGCTAAGCGGTTGAGGGCTTCAGCCCTCTCGTGAGTTCCTCGGGAGGGGCGTTCCGACACTCAGTTTCCGGAATTGTTGCAGCATCATCTCGAACCCGGCATCCTCCGCTGACCTCATAGGCGAGGGCGGCTTGCTGGAGTGGGAGCCATTCGGGGGCGGGCTGACCCCAGGCGTAGTCGTAGTGCAGCCACCTCCCGGCTCAGTGATCCACGGCCGGTGCACCCTGCGTTTCCTGCCCAGATCGGCGGTAGGGCCATCCACACCGTTCCGGCGACCGTCCCAGTGTTGACGGCCCGGGATGAGGGGAGGACCGTCGAATCATGAACGAGAGCGACAGCGACAACGACAGTGGCAGTGGGAATGAGCCGGTTCGGGAAACCGTGCGTCGCCGGATTCTGGTGGGCGTGGACGGCTCGAGCGACGGCCTGCGGGCCGTCAGGTACGCGATGCGGGAGGCCCGCGCGGACGGCGCGGACCTGTGGGTCGTCAATGTTGTTGACGAAGGAGCGCCAGTTGGTGGCCTGTGGGAGCTGGTTTCCACATCGGAGGGGCTGCGGCAGGTCGGTGTTGCCAAGGTTGCTGAGGCCCTGGGCGTCCTCGCTGAGGAGGGATTCCCTGCAGAGCGTGTCACTTCGGAGGTTCTGGACGGCAGTCCTGGGGACGTGTTGGCCGAACTCAGTAACAGGGCTGCGCTGGTCGTGGTGGGGCGCCGCTCGATCGGGGGGCTGAAGCGGATGTTCGTCGGTTCCACCAGCGTTTCGGCGGCAGCTCAGGCGAGTTGTCCGGTGATTGTGGTCTCCGCCGCTTCGAGCCCTCAGGCGACCGGGTTGTTCCGATCGGTGGCAGTGGCAGTCAGTACCTGGCCAGTGCACGAGTCCGCGCTGGAGTGGGCCTTCCAGGAGGCGGCACTACGTCAGGCCGGTCTTCGGGTCGTGCACGTGGTCCCCGAGACCCTCGGGGTGGAGGGAGCCGCGTTTGTTGCGGCGGCAGCTGCGGGTCTGGAGCGCCATCTCGGCCCGATTCGCCGGGAACACCCCGAAAGGCCGTTCGAGATCGAGGTGCTGCTGGGCGACCCCGTTGATGCCCTTGTCGGGGTCAGCAAGACGGTTGACCTTCTGATCCTCGGGCTTCACCATCACCGAACGGTCCTGAGCGGCGCGGTTCGTGGGGTGATGGCTCACTCTCACTGCCCGGTGGGACTCATCAGATAAGGATCGGGCTGCTTTCCTTGAACGCCCAGACGTAGGTCGAGCGGGTTCACCTGGAGACGTCGAGCATGATGAGGAGACAGCCTGAGCTGGCCGGACGGCGGGCGGCCTTCATGGGTGCGCTCGATGGTGCTTCACCCGGCGAACCAGCTTGACCAGTTCCTCGGCCCAAAGGACGACCGACGCCATCCCGACGGCGATGGCCCAATGTGCCAGGTCGAGAGAGGCGGTGCCGAAGGCGGTCTGCAGGATGGGGACCTCCACCACGGCGACCTGCGAGACGATCCCGAACAGGATCGAGGCCCAAAGCCACTTGTTGTTGAATAGGTGGTGAAACGCGGAGCTCAGGTCGGAACGCGCGTTCAGTGCGTTGAACAACTGGGCGAATACCAGCGTGACGAAGCCTGCTGTGCGGGCGACGTCGAGTGAATCCGAGCCGGGGATGAGCCCCCCGGGCAGGAACATGTCGATGGTGAGCAGGGTGACGGCCCCCATGACGAGACCGATGAACGCGACCCGTTGCCACATGTGCCGATCGATGATCCGGTCCTCCAGGCTGCGCGGTCTGCGTGCCATGACGTCGCCGTCCTCCGGGTCGACGCCCATGGCCAGGGCCGGGGCGGAGTCGGTCACCAGGTTGATCCACAGGATCTGCGTGGCCAGCAGGGGCACCACGATTGCGCCCTTGTCGCTCGCCTCGGTGAGCCCGATGGCCCCGGCCAGGACCACGCCGAAGAACACTGTTGTGACCTCGCCCATGTTGGATGAGAGCAGGTAGCGCAGGAACTTCCGGATGTTGTCGAAGATGGCCCGCCCCTGGCGAACCGCGGCGACGATCGTGGCGTAGTTGTCGTCGGCAAGGATCATCGTCGCGGCCTCCTTGGTGACCTCCGTGCCGGTGATCCCCATCGCTACCCCGATGTCGGCCGTCTTGAGCGCGGGTGCGTCGTTCACGCCGTCGCCGGTCATCGCCACCACATGCCGGTCGGCCCGGAGAGCATTCACGATCCGCAGCTTGTGCTCGGGTGCGACCCGGGCGTAGATCGACGTCTCCCGCGTCGCTTGCTGGAACTCATCCTCGGACAACTCGTCCAGTTCGGCGCCGGTGATCGCCTTGGCGCCGGGCCCCACCAAACCCAGGTCGGACGCGATCCGTATGGCGGTCACGGGATGGTCGCCGGTGATCATGACGGTCCGGATGCCAGCCCGGTGCGCCTCCTTCACCGCTGCGGCGGCTTCCTCTCGCGGTGGGTCCATGATGCCGACGACGCCCACGAAGACGAGATTCCTTTCGTCGGACCCGTCCAGGTCTGCGAAGGCGGAGCGGTCGGCGTCCATCGTCTTGTAGGCCACCCCCAGGGTGCGGTACCCCTCACCGGAGAGCCGCCCAACCGTGGACAGGACCCGGCTCCGTTGGACGTCGTCGAGAGGGACTGTCCCGGGGCCGATCTGCAGGCCGGTGCAGTGGGTCAACAGGACGTCCGGCGCGCCCTTGGTGAACAGCCGGTGGACGCCGCTGTCTGACTCCTCGCCCACGACTGACATCATTTTCCGCTCGGACGTGAAAGGCACCTCCGCGCGGCGCTCATACGCTTCGACCCGCTCCGGGGCGCCGTCCATCTTGCGCAGGGCGACCAGGAACGCGGCCTCGGTCGGGTCGCCCTGGATCTCCCAGTCCGCCGCCTCTCGCAGCTGTGCGTTATTGGCCAATGACCCACCGACCAGCGCGATGCGTGCCTCGCGCAATGCCGCGTCCGACGGCGAGCCCACGACCTCGCCATCGGGCCGGTATCCCGTGCCGCTCAGCTCGATGTCACCGGACGCGGTCGCCACGGTCCGCAGCGTCATCTCGTTGCGGGTGAGGGTGCCGGTCTTGTCCGAGCAGATGACCGATGCCGACCCGAGAGTCTCCACCGAGTGCAGCTCCTTCATGATGGCATTGCGTCTTGCCAGCGCTCGTACCCCGATGGCGAGTACGAGGGACAAGATGGTGGGGAGCCCTTCGGGCACGGCAGCGACGGCGAGAGAGACGCCCAGCAGCAGGATCGTGACAAGGTCGGACGCGGTCCGCACGCCGTTGAGGACGGCCAGGGCCACCATCACAACGACGGCGATTCCGATCACCCCCAGCCCAAGGGACTTGCTGACCTGGGCAATCTCCTTCTGGAGCGGGGACACCTCGGACTCGGTGCTGTCGAGCATGTCTGCGATGGCGCCCATCTCGGTGGCCATCCCGGTCGAGGTCACCACCGCCCGCCCGACGCCCTGCACCACCGCCGTTCCCTTGTAAACCAGGTTCAGTCGGTCACCGATAGGCGCCTTGTCGGGAAGGGTTTCGGTGTTCTTCTCGACGGCGTCGGACTCGCCGGTCAGCGATGACTCCTGAATCCGCAGGCCGGTGGCGGTGACCAGACGACCGTCAGCGCCGACCGAGTCGCCTTCGCTCAGCACGAGGACGTCGCCGCGCACCAGTTCGCTCGCAGGCACGGACATCAGCCGGTCGTCCCGAAGGACGGTGGACATGGCAGCGGTCATGCTCGCCAGGGCGGCGACGGCGCTCTCGGCCTTGCTCTCCTGAAGAAGGCCGATCAACGCGTTCGCCACAACGATCAAGGCGATGACGATGACGTCGATGGGTAGTCCGTCAGCACCCTCCGCGAACCAGGCAAGCAAGGAGATGGCCATGGCGACAAGAAGCAGGTAGACCAAAGGGTCCTGAAACTGGCGCAGCACCTTGCGCCACAAAGGCTCCGGCGGTTTCTGGCGCAGTTCGTTCGGGCCGTCGGATGCGAGCCGCCGCGCGGCGTCCGCACTGGCCAGACCGTGGTCAGGATCTACCCCGAGCTTGTCGGTGATCGCCGTGGCATCGGTCCGGCTGGGATCAAACCGGGGTATAGAGGGGTCGCTCATCAAGGCTCCTTCCGGCGTGACCGCCCACTGAGGCGTGAGCGTGCTGCTCCCACCACTGCACGGGGCGGCCGCCGTGCAAGGCAGTCGCAAGTCCACAGTAGACGACCGGCTGCGAAGGTCCCCAGCAAACGGGAGCGGGGATGATTCGACAGCGAGCCGGCCAAGTGGAGATGGCCAAGCTGGCCAGTCTCATCAGCAGTTCAGTGACGCCGAGCATCAGCCGGGCCACTGCTGTCAGCACGGCGAACCGGCCAGAACGATCCCTCGGCCGGTGGGGCCGCGTTCCCACCCTTGAAGGATTTCTGGCCGCGCGTCCGCTTCCGCACCCATCCGCGCAGATGATCCTGAAACGTATCGGCCCATGCGTGGCTGAGGTACCCGGGGCCGGCGAGGCGCGCTCCGGCGCGTCAGTGAGCAGCTGCGTTCAGGTCCTTGCGCAGTTGCGGCGTTCGCCGGCGTCCGACTTCGGCGAACCATCGGGTTGGCGGGTAGGAAAGCCGAACGACGAAGTAGTTCAGGTATTCGATGAGGCCGAAGGTCCACGCGGCCGCCGCCAGTGTTGCGATCACCGGATCGCTCGGCCACCACAACACAGCTCCGCACAGGCAGACAACGAGGGCAACAATGTTGAAGAACCGGAAGAAGCAGTAGGTCGCCGCGACTGGCCATCATCACCTCGGAGACTGGTACGCAAACGATCGTGAAATACTCCCACCCAGAGTGCACCAACGCTATGGTCCCCACCACTGCCCAGATCCCCACTAACACAAAACGCTGCATGCCGGTTTACTACTCCGCTGGCACCGCCACTCCCACCTTGCAGTGGTTCAACAAATACGTGGTGACCTCGGTAACGGACAGCGACCCCATCGCCCAAGCAGACGTGAACCTCACCTCTCGCTCCGTGTGCGCCGGCAACTACGCTGGTCGATCATGGATCCGGCTGAACTTGACGAGGCGTTGCGGATTGCTCGGGCAGCCGAGCGAATGGGCTACCTCAGCTCGGGCGATTGGCCCGATGTCGCCGTTGCGCTGCTTCTTGAGGGCGCGGAAGACCCAGAAATAGCGGAGTTGGCCGGGTTCGACAAAAGCGTGAGTGCATGGACGCCTGGGCCGCTGATCGAGTCGGTGTGGGAGAGGCGTGTGGTTGCCGCGCCTGCCACGATGATGGCGCCGTCGCGTTGCTCGCCGGGCTAATGGCCGCAGACCTTCGAGCTCGCCCTTCCGTCGTCGCCGGACCGATGATCAGGCTCTTGGCACGTCTTGCGCCTCCGGGCTTCGACTCTGATCTGGCCAATCAGTGCTTTGGGGCTGAGGAGTACCTGGACTGTGAGTGTTCAGCGCGGGTGGATCCAGCTTGGGAGACCAAACTGGAGGCCCTGCCAGGGCCCCGTATTCCGGACTCGCTCGTAGGTGTGCTCGCCCGTCCGTTGCGGTCCACTCTCCCCTTAGTCCGGCCGCCTCGCGCGCACTGAAGGCCCACATCTGCCACTGGTGGTGTGGCTCAGGCCCAGCGCACGTTTTCAGGAACCGTGGCTGGAAGCCCCATCCATCCTGATCTGCCGCGCGTTGCACGGTCGGATCCGGGCTGTGGGTCGGGTCGCTGTGATGGACGACTTGGCGGTTACTGCGTGGGTGCGCGGGTTGGCGCGGGGGCGTCGTTGGACCGGCGAGGTTCGCGAGGCAGCGCTGGATTTGTTGTCGACGGGGCGTACCGATCGGTTGTCCAGTTCCGAGCGGTCCCGGCTCCGCTCCCGGCTTCGGGGCATGTCGGCTGCGGCGATGGCGCACGCGGCGGATGGTCTCGGCGGTGGGTGGGCGCGCTACCGGGTGGTTGACGTGGCGGGGCTGACTCGGGTTGGGCCCTCGGTGGTCGACCAGGCCGGGCTGGGGATCGTGCCGGGAGCTGGATGGGTCACCTTTGTGGAAACCGATGATTTGGACCGCCTGGAGCTAGAACACGACGTCATGTTGGACGCCGACGGCAATCTGGGGGTCATTGAGCGTCCCCGATCGGACTCGCGCACGGCGCGGGTGTTGTTGGACGCGTACCTGTTGGGGGATGCGCGGTTGTCCGCAGCGACCGCGGCTGAACTCGAGAGGCGTGCTCGTGGTCTTTGACGTCTTCGAGCGCATCGACCAGATCGCCCAGGTGCTGCCACCGCAACGTTGGATGCTGGTGGGCGGCCTCATGGTCCATGCTCACGGTTCCTGGATCGCGTTCGGCGCTGAACCGGACCATCGTCTTCACCACCCCGACGGGGGTGGGAATCCGGATCCCGGACCTGGCCTCAGCGCTGCCATTGAAGGGTGCCGCCTACCACCTGCCCGGGATTAACCGGGTGCGTCACCTCCAGGATGCGGTCACCTTGTTCGCATGCGCCGATGCCACGGTGTTGGAGCTGTCGGCATCGATACGCAGGAACGTCAACCACCTCATCAACGCGCTCGCCACGACGCAGGCCTGGGCTGCAGCAGAGCCGTCGAGTCGTCGCCGGGCCGTGCGAGCCATCCGTGGGATCCGCCCGGAGGGGGTCATCCCCGGCTTCGTCCTGCCCCAGCGGCCGGGAAAGCCCTGACCTGAGCTGGCCGACAACCTCTAGGCGACACGCCAAGCAATCGAGGAGCGCAACAGGACGTGGTGCTGGCCGGACACGCCGTCAGCGAGCTGGCGATCGCCGCCGAACTGGTCGCCGCGACCGATCGCTTCGCACGCTGACGCGCAGTGGCCGTGCGCTAGTTCCACGTCCAGCGCATGGTTACCCTCAGCGGATGTCCTGGCACGGCAATTGTCGGATGAGGCAGATTCGGCTCGTTGGGGGGGCCACTCCAGGGCTCCACACAGATGCCGGCCGCATCTCGCTCATGCAGTACCCAGTCGTCGCTATCGGAGTCGACGACCAGTTCGACGAGGCCCGGCCAGCGCAGGGTCGGTGGTTTCGCCAGGTTGCGGAAGCAATAGTCCCACGGTCGTTCTGCCGGCGCCGTGAGTTCGCCGGACGGGACACCGTCCGGACCGTCCGCCCACATGAGCGCCGGCTCGGCGTCCAGCACGAGTTCTCCCTGTGCTCCGTCCACGACGCGACGGAACCACGGGTGCCAGCCCAGCGTGGCGGGCATGGGCTCGTCGACCTCGAGTTCCGCGACGAACTCCGCCCTGCCGCGCCCGACGATGATCCGCTGGCGGACGCGCCCTCGCCACGGCCATGGCGAGGGCAGGTCCACCGCCATCTCCCCGGGACCCACCACGGACCAGGCGCGACCCGTCACCAGTCCATGCAGGGCGTGCGGCCCAGCGTTGGTGGGCAACTGGTGCTCCACACCGTCGAACGCCAGGCGTCCGTTGCGAAGCCGTCCCGCCCAGGGCGCGACGAGGAAGCTGCCCCAGTCGAACGCACCGGTCCCGGGACGGACCAGGAGTTCCGCGCCGTGGACCTTGAAAGAGACCATGCGCCCACCGTCGGTGGGATCGAACAGCGCCTCGGCGTCGTCCGACGCGACGCGCATGAAACCCTGCACGGAGTCAGGACTCGCCTGATCTGGAGCCCGTCTCATGGCAGCAGCCGGGCGGCTGGAGTGCGCAGCCACGTACGGCACACGGTGAACCCCTCGGCCATTTTGACACCGCACTGCAGGCCGCGGAATCGCGCGATGGCCGTGATCTGCTCGACCATGTCGACCTGGTCGTGTTCCTTGAGCCAGGTCAGCTGGCTCGCATGGGCTCGGAAGGCGTCCAGCTTGGCGTCGAGCGTGTCGGTGATGTCCACGTACTCGGTGGGCAGGAACTCGACGCCGGCCATAGTGTCCATGTAGTACAGCACAGGCACCTGGTCGTGGCTCGGGTGGTCTGTCCGGTAGTTGGGCAGAGAAGCGGTGAAGGCCGCGTCGAAGACTAGTTTCGAGGTCTCCACATGATCAGGCATGTAGTCGTTGGGTGCATGGCTGATGATCACCTCTGGCCTCGTACGACGTATCAGGTCGACGACCAGTTCCCGCTGGTGCTCGTCGGCGGAGTTCACCCGCCCGTCGCTGACCACCCCGGGGACGTGATCGGCCCCAACCACTGCTGCGCCGGCTGCGCCTTCGGCCGCCCTGATCGCGGCGATCTCGTCGGGCGTGTGGTTGAAGGATCCGGCGTCGCCTCGGGCGATGGTGGCCATCGTGACGTGGTCGCCGCGAAGCACCAGTCGCCTCAAGGTGCCTGCGCACAGGATCTCCAGGTCGTCGGGGTGTGCGCTCACTGCCAGGTATCTCATGTCAGTCTCCAATTCCGAACGTGCGTTCGATCGATTTGTTGTTCTCGGCGACGGCGAGGCAGATCGCACCCACGGCGGCGGCCTCGTCCCCGAGTTGTGACTGCAGGACGAGGGGTGGGGGGCCCGGGACGAGTTCGGCCAGCCCGGAGCGCACCGGGTCGAGCAGCGTGTCACCTGCCCTTGACAGCCCTCCACCTATCACGATCACTGAGGGATCGAGGATCACTGCGAGTGCAGCGACCGCCCGGGCGATGTACCCGGCCTCCTCCGCGACTAGGGCCACGGCCACCAGATCGCCCTGCTCGGCGGCTTCGATGATCCTGCTCGGCCTGACCTCTCCTGGCTCCCCGTGCGCCGCCAGGAGCGACTCGGGGTGCGCGGCGGCAGCCGTCTGGCCGCGCCCCGCGAACGCGTCCGCCCCCGCGAGCAGCTCGAACGCGCCGAGTTCGCTCCCGCCTTGCTGCTTATGTTCGGTCAGTGCGAGGTAGCCGATTTCGCCGGCGGTTCCGCGGACGCCGCGGTAGAGCTGGCCCCGGAGGATCATGCCAGCGCCGACCCCAACACCCAAACCGACATAGATAACGTCGTCGAAGCCCTGGGCCACCCCACGGGTCTGCTCGCCAACGACGGCGGCGCGCATCTCGTTCTCGATCAGCGTCGGGCACTTCAGACCGAGGAGCGCTGCGACATCCTCGCCGTTCAGGCTGGGAAGTTGCGGGGCGAGGGTGAGGCGACCCGAATGGGTGTCGACTGTGCCGGGTGTGGAGATAACGGCTTGCCGGAGCGTGTCAGGGACGATGCCCTCACTGTCCAGAAGGCTCGCGACCGCCTCCCGCAGCCCACTCATCGAGAACGGCGAACCAATGCGGGTCCGCGCTAGGATCTCCCCGGCCATGTCCGAGGCCAGGACGACGGTGGCATGGGCTCCGATGTCCACCCCCAGAAGGACGCCGGCGGCGGCGTTGAACTCGAATCGTGCCGCTACCCTCCCGTGGCGGTTCGGTTCGGTGGTCGTCTCCTTGCCAGGGATGAGGATGCCGGAGTCGACTAGCTCCGTTACCACTTGTTTGATCGTCGGGCGCGACAGGCCAGTGTGGCGGATCAGGTCCGCCTTTGACACTGCCCCGAACTCATGCACCGTGCGTAGCACGGTCCTGAGGTTCAGCCCTCGTAGCACAGACGGTGAGCCACCGCTGATCGTTTCGCTCGGCATGCCTCAATGGTAACAAGGTTCCCGTTTGACTTCCACCAAATCAAGCGGAGGTCTTGCACATCTGGGCCCTTTAGGTATAGAAACCTTCTTATCAGAAAGGCCACGCCCCACGGTGTCTGTTTCCCGTGTGGAGGGTCGTCACAACGTCGTGAAGGAGGAGTCGTGAGAGTCGGAATAGTTGGCGGTGGTATCCGCGGTCAGCTCTATGCGCAAGCCCTCGCAGGAGTCGAGGCAGTGGAGGTCGCCGGGCTGTGCGATCCGTCCCCCAGGGCAAGGGAGTCCGCCAAGCGCGTCTTCCACGGGCCCGTCGTCGAGAATCACCGGGATCTCTATGAACTGGGTCTGGACGCAGCGATCATCGCGACGCCGGACTTCGCCCATGTGGCGGCGGCCGTCGATGCCGCGGAAGCGGGCTTGGCGCTGATGATCGAGAAGCCACTCGCGATGTCGAGTGCCGACGCGGAAGTGATTGCCGCTGCCGTGGCCAAGGCGGACGTTAGCTGCCTGGTCGCCTTCGAGAACCGGTGGAACCCGCACTTCCTCAAGGTCCGGTCGCTGATCGAGTCCGGCGCCCTCGGCCGGATCGTGCATGTCAGTGGGGTGCTGAGCAACTCCTACTACGTTCCGCAGACCATGCTGTCATGGTCCGCCAAGAGCTCTCCGGGCTGGTTCCTCATGCCGCACCTGCTGGACCTGGCGATGTGGCTGACCGGCGGAGAACCCGAACAGGTACGCGCCAGCGGTACACGCGGGATTCTCGCGCAGCGCGGCATAGACACGTGGGACACGATCGACGCACTGGTGAACCTCAGTAGCGGTGCGGTCGCGAACCTCAGAACGGCATGGGTGCTTCCTGAGGGCTCCCGGAGCATCGTCGACTTCCGGGTCGAGATCATCGGTACCGAGGGCTCAGCCCAAGTCAACATGACCGAACAGGGTCTCTACACCGCAACCGACCGGGCCGCCACCCACTGGGCGCTCCCGAGCCAGATCGATGGTACCGATCATGGGATGGCCCAGTGGATGGCACGATCGTGGGCCGAGCACCTGGTGGCCGGAGACCCGATCGGTCCGGACGCACACCATGGCGTCGTCGTCTCCCGCACCATCGAGCAGGTCCACGCCGCGCTCCTCTCCCGCTGACCCACATCCCTCAGTAGTCAAACCGCCTCAAGATGGAGGATTTCACCATGAAGACAGCAACAGCTCTCCTTGCAGCGATCGCCTCGGCGACGCTTCTGGCCGCCTGCAGTTCGACCCCACAGCCCGCCGGCACGCTATCTGCCGGCCCCCAGACCAGCGGATCGGCGACTGCGAAGCGATCCGTCGTGTTCATTCAGGAAGTGACCGGCAACGACTTCTCCAGTTCCGAGTCCTGCGGCGCCCAGGCGGCCGCGCAGGAACTCGGCTGGCAGTACGACACAACGGGGCCGGCGGCCTTCGATGCGACCCAACAGATCACCTACGTGAACTCGGTCGCGGCCAAGAGCCCTGATGGCGTGTTGATCGGCCCTGACGATGGCGTCGCGCTGCGGGCGCCCATGAAGCAGATGGCAGATGCCGGCGTCACGCTGGTGGAACTGGACACCTCCCTTGAGGACGCCAGCATCTCGATCTCCCAGATCTCGTCCGACAACACCGCCGGCGGAGCGTTGGCCGCGGAGACTCTGAGCGGTCTGCTCGGTGGGAAGGGGAAGGTCTTGATCATCGGCTTGCGGCCGGGCGTCACGACGGGCGATCAGCGAATCGCCGGGTTCACGTCCTGGATGAAGAAGAACGCTCCCGGGATCGAGATCGTCTCCACGCGGTACGACAACAATGACACGGCCAAGTCGGCAGCGATCGTCTCTGCGCAACTGAGCGCCACACCGGATCTCTCAGCGGTCTTCGGCATCGACCTCAACAATGTGGTGGGCGCGGTCACAGGTGTCCGTCAGGCAGGTGTCGCTGGCAAGGTCAAGGTGGTTGGGTTTGACGCCGGACCGCAGCAGGTGAAGCTGCTCGAGTCGGGCGAGCTCGATTTCGTCGTCTCGCAGAGCCCGTACCAGATGGGCTACCAGGGCGTCCAGCAACTCAAGAACTCCTTCGAAGGTACGGCGGTTGAGAAGAAGATCGCGACGCCGCTGCAGGTCGTCACGAAGGCGAACCTGAACGATGCCAAGACCGCGCAGTTCCTCTACAAACCGACCTGCTCCTAGGCACAACCCACTTGCTGGCGAAGGAGATCCATGTCCGCTTCAACCCCCTTGCTCCAAGCACGAGGCATCGTTCGGTCGTTCAGCCACGTGCAAGCGTTGTGCGGCGCCTCATTCGATGCCTTCGCCGGCGAAGTGGTGTCCCTGATAGGTGACAACGGCGCCGGAAAGAGCACGCTCGTCAAGTGCCTGTCTGGCACTGATCGACCCGACGCGGGCGAAATCCTCGTCGAGGGGCGCCGCGTCGTGATCGGTTCGCCCGTCGAGGCGCAACGGTTGGGAATCGAGACGGTGTTCCAGGACCTGGCGTTGGCGCCGGACCTGGACCCGGCCGCCAACCTGTTCCTCGGGCGAGAGTATTTCAGGCCCGGCTTGCGCTGGCTGGGCATTCTCGACAACCGCCGGATGCAGCGGGAGGCGCGACAGGCGTTCGAGGAACTCGGGACCGAGTTGCCGAGCCTCGAACTCACAGTCGCCGCGCTCTCGGGCGGCCAGAAGCAGAACGTGGCCGTCGCCCGGTCGATCGCATGGGCCACGAGGGTGCTGATCATGGACGAGCCGACCGCGTCGCTGGGTGTCGTCCAGCGGGAACGGGTCCTCGACCTCATCAGACGGGTCAGGGACAAGGGCGTCGCCGTCATCCTGATCAGTCACAACATGCCCGAGGTCATTGCCGTCTCGGATCGGATCGAGGTGCTCCGCCTCGGGCGGCGGGTGGCGCGGTTCTCGGCGAAGGAAGCCACAGTCCAGGACCTCGTCGCCGCCATGACAGGTGCCTTAATACAGGAGGACGCGATATGACAGCCCGAAACACCGGCTCTGACCGGCTCCTTTCCCGCTTAAAGGCCCGTGCGCTTGGAAGCGGCACGCTTTGGATCCTCCTAGCGCTGGCGGCCCTGCTCGCGTTCTTCACGATTCTCGCTCCGAGCTACTTCGCGTCCGCCTACAACATTCGCAGCCTCTTCACCGATGCCTCCATCCTGCTGGTGCTGGGCGTAGGGGCGACCTTCGTGATCATCACTACCGGGATCGACCTGTCGGTCGGGTCGGTGCTGGTGTTCTCCGGGGTCATGGCAGCCCAGTTGATGACACAACTCGGGGGTGCGGAGGCCGGCGTCGGCGCGGTGCTTCTTGGATTCCTCGTCAGCATCGCCAGCGGGTGTCTGTGGGGAGTCCTCAACGGTGTGCTGGTCGCCTACGCGGGCATACCGTCGCTGATCGTCACGCTCGGCACCTTTGGCGCCGCGCTCGGCCTGGCGCGGGTCATTACCGGCGGTGTCGACGAGCGGAACGTGCCGAGAGCGCTCACCGACACCATCGGCGTCGGGTCGCTGGGTGGCGTACCGTGGCTGGTTATCATCGCCCTGGTCGTCACGATCGTGGGCGCACTGGTGCTCAGCCTCACCCGCTTCGGACGCTACACGAAGGCGGTCGGATCGAACGCCGAGGCCGCCCGCCGCGTCGGCGTGGCGATCAGGCCGCACTTGGTTAAGGTCTATGCGCTCGCAGGCGCCCTTGCCGGGCTGGGTGGCTTCCTGAGCCTTGCCCGATTCAGCACCACGACGATCGCCGGACATACCACCGACAACATGACGGTCGTCTCGGCTGTCGTCCTCGGCGGCACATCACTGTTCGGGGGAGTGGGTTCCGTCATAGGCACGGCCATCGGCGTGTTCATTCCAACCGTCCTGCAGAACGGGTTCGTCATCCTCGGGGTTGAGCCTTTCTGGCAAGAAGTTGCTGTCGGCGTCGTCCTCATCCTGGCTGTTTCGTTCGACCAGTACAGGCGCAGATACCGAGATCGGAGCCATGTCACGAATGACGAAGCGCCCGAGACCGACCAGCCCGCAGAGAATCCTGAGAGGACTACCCATGCCTGACACCGATGGCAGCGCCGACGAACAGCAGTTCAGCTACGGACTGTCGCGCTTCATTGAGTTCCGTGACACCGAGGTCTGCGCGCGTGTGCGTGCCATCCCGCGCGAACAGTTGGTCTCCGGCGACGGCACCTGCCTGGACCTCTCCGTCATCGATGACGCGACCGAGTTCTACACAGCGTTCGCCACCGATCTGGTGGACCGGATCGTGGCGGCGAGGGACGCCGGGCGAGGACTCACCTTGATTCTCCCTTGTGGTCCGGTCCCGCAGTATCACCTCGCTGTGGAACGGATCAACCGTGAACGTATCTCGCTCCACCATGTCCGCACGTTCAACATGGACGAGTACGCGAACGACGAAGGGGTGACAGCCCCGTACCAGTGGATCGGCTCTTTCCAGCGGGCTATGTACGAGAACTTCTTCCTTGGGATCGACGAGGAACTTCGTCCCAGGCCCGAGAATATCCACTTCCCCACGACAGGGAATATCGGCCACTACAGCGAGCTCATCGCCGAGGGAGGGGGTGCGGATGTCTGCTTCGGTGGTATCGGGTGGGGCGGCCACATCGCGTTCTGGGAGCCGCAACTCGGCCACGAGTTCGCTGGCGACTTCGAGGCCTATAAGGCGCAGGGCGCCCGGATCGTCGAGTTGCACCCGATGACGATCATGCAGAACGCCCTGCACAGCTTCTCCAGCGACTGGTCGTGGGTTCCGCCTCGCGCCGCCACGATAGGACCTGCCGACATACTCGGCGCCACCCAGCGCAGCTTCTGGCTCGATGGCGACCTGGGCGGCGGACACTCCTGGCAGCAATTCATCGCCAGGCTCGTCGCCTACGGTCCGGTCAACGAGCTGGTACCCGGCTCCCTTCTGCAACTGGCGCCCACGACGTACACGTTGCGCGGTGCGGTGGCTGACGACGTCGTGGTATCGATGGCGTAGACCGCCAGGCCCCGCCACGGTCTGACGTCAGTGCCGCCAGGCACGCTGACAAAGATCGACCTGCTCAGTGAGGCCCGGCCCACCGCCGACGGCGCCGTCCAACCGTGGGCCGACGCCGCAAACCACACCTTCACGAACCACCGGTTGGTGACTGGGGTCGCGTTGCAGGACGCCGCCGGAACCCTCGCCCTGCTCTGCCAGATCGCGAGCGGCACTTTCCGCGACGCTGCCCGCCGCCGCATTCTCGACCCCGACACTGCCCGGGACGCGGCCCGTCTCCTCAGCGACGCAGCTGCCTCGTGTCGCAAAGCGGCCACCTGGCAGTCCAACATTCAGCTGGGGGGCCGGGCCCATGAGCATAGTTGACGTCGTACCGACCGGCGCGGCTATCGCCTCGAGCATGCCTGGCGGCATCGACCAGCTGGCACTTGGCCAGAAGTTGTCTGGGTTCACCGACGTCCAGAGATGTTCGACGAGGTCCAGCCGAAACCAAGACGGCTAGTCAAGGCCGTCTATGGACAGCCCAGAACACTGAGGAGCCCCACTGCTAAGCGGGTCTCGGGCTTCAACCCGATCGGGAGTCAAAATCTCCGCGCCTCCGCCATGACTTGGCCGAAATGCCCCTTTCCGCGCAGTTCTTGGGAGGGGCAAGTCGGCGCGATAGACAAGAGTTGCGATCACGTCCGGGACGTCGGGGTCGTGGCTAGTCCATCGAGGATGAATCCGAGGAACAGTCGCCATCGGTCGGGGTTCCGCTCAGCCGCGACATCGGTCATGGCCACTATCGTCGGCAGGTCGGCGACGGTCAGGTCGGGCCGGATGCTGCCGTCTGCCTGTGCTCGCTCCAGGAGCGCGCTCATCACCCGATCCAGATCTTCCTTCCCTCGCAGTGGCCTCGTTTCCAGCGGATGCAGCACCAGGTCGCGCAGGACACGCACTTCCGTAAGGTTCTGCCCCAGCCGGATCATCGCGGAGGCGAAGCCAGTCCTGGGGTCAGGGTCGGTCAAGGCAGTTTCGGCAAACGCGATGAACTCGGCCAAGCGATCGTCGAACAGCCCCTCGATCAGGGCGTGTTTGTTGGGGAAGTGTCGATAGGCCGTCCCGACGCCGAGTCCCGCGTTATGAGCGACATCGTCGAGGGTGGCATCCAGGCCTCGTACCGCGAACACCTCACGTGCTGAAAGGAGAAGTCGATCGCGGTTGGCGCGCGCGTCACTGCGGGGTCGACGAGGCCGTTCATCGGTATTCACAGCCCGAGCATATAACCGGAGACGCGGACTCCGTATATGATCTAACCGGAGATTGCAGCTCCGACTACATATTGAGGTGGGTAAGCATGGAGGCAGTGGCCGAACTGGACGAAACCGGCGAACAACGGGCGTGGCGCCCACCACAGCACTTCGGCATCATCTTTGCCTCTTTGCTGGTGGCGATGCTGCTGTCCTCGCTGGACCAGATGATCTTCAGCACGGCACTGCCCACCATCGTGGGCGAACTCAACGGCCTGGAGCACATGGCCTGGGTGACCACTGCCTACATCCTCGCGGCCACCATCGGCATGCCGGTGTACGGCAAGCTCGGTGACCTGATTGGTCACAAGCGGGTCTTTGTTGCCGCGATCGGGGTGTTCGTGGTCGGGTCGATCGTCGCCGGCAGCGCCACCACGATGACCTGGCTCATCGCGGGCCGCGCTCTTCAGGGCCTGGGCGGCGGCGGCCTCATGATCACGTCCCAGGCGGTGCTCGCCGTCCTGTTACCGGCGAGGCAGCGGGCCAAGTACACCGCACCGATGGGGGCAGTGTTCGGGCTGTCGTCGGTGCTCGGGCCGCTGCTGGGCGGTTGGTTGACCGACTACCACAGCTGGCGTTGGGCATTGTGGATGAACGTCCCGCTCGGCCTGCTTGCCCTCGTGGCTGCCCTGTGGGGTATCCGGTTGCCGGCGCAACGAAGCAAGGTCGACTTCGACACTTGGGGCATGACCAGCCTCGCCGTCGCTGTCACCGGCACCGTCCTGGTTGCCAGTTGGGGCGGTGAGCAATACGCGTGGACCAGCCCGACCATTTTCGGCCTGGGTGCGCTCGCGATTGCCGGCTGGATCGCTTTCGTGGTGTCCGAGCGGCATGCCGCTGACCCGATCATGCCGTTGTCAATGTTCGGCAACCGCACCCTGGTGCTCGCGATCGTGATCGCCGTGATCGCGATCGGCGTCGGCAGCTTCGCCGTGATCAGCTATCTGCCCACCTACCTCCAGATGGCCTATGGCGTCAGCGCCACCATCTCCGGGCTTCTCATGCTGCCCATGGTGGCCGCGATGATCCTCAGCACCATGACCACCGGAATCGCGATCGCCCGTACTGGTCGCTATCACACCATTGTGTTCGTTGGCGTGATCCTCACCGGGATCGGCACTTGGTCGCTGTCCCTGCTCAATGAGCACAGTCCCATCGTGGGACCGGTGATCTGCACGGTGATCATCGGGCTTGGTGTCGGCGCGCTGATGCAGAACCTCCTCGTGGTCGCTCAGGACCAGTTCTCCATCCATCAGAGCGGATCGGTCACTGCCTCCTACAACTTCTTCCGCGAGATCGGCGCAGCCCTCGGCATTGCCGTCGTCGGTTCGGTCTTCACCGGACGGCTCGCCCGCGGACTCCAGGATGCACTCGGAGACGCCGTCGGCAGTCTTGTCGACAACGTCTCCTCACTCACTCCGCAAATCGTGCGCAGCCTGCCCGAGGCCACCCGGGCGGCCGTCACCGCTGTGTACGCCGACTCGCTTCTGCCCATCTTCGGCTGGACACTCGGGTTGTTTGTCATTGCCGTGGTGCTCGCCTGGTTCATGCCCCGCAACACTCTCGGCACGGGGATCGTCGGGGCGCCCGACGAAGATCCAGCCTCCCCAGACTCGGCGCTTGGCGACATTGAAACAGGGACGGGCGGCAATCGATAACTGCCCGATGTGCCCGGTCATCAGGTTGGCAACTGTCAGCCGATGGGGGCAGCGTTCTTGGAGACTGAACTCTCCGCGCGGACGACACATCCTCGTCAGGCAGCTGCTGATCAGCCGCGTCTCGCCGGGATTTGTCGCCGGGAAAGGTGATGCCAGTGACCTGGGGGAACCGGAGGAAACACTCCGGCCTTGAAAACATTCTGACCGGTCAGTATTCTTCTTTCATGATCACCCCGCCTCGCGGCAACGGCGCATCCTCACCCTCGCCTGCCGAACTCGTCATCGACGCAAAGAGGCTGTGTCTGCGCGGCCCACAAGGACCCGTGTTCGGGCCTGTCGATCTCCAGCTGAAGCCAGGCGCAGTTGGGGCCATCCTCGGGCCGTCAGGATCGGGACGCACGTGTCTGCTGCTGGCTCTGTCGGGCAGGATTCGTCCGTCCGACGGCAGCCTCTCGGTCTTCGGGCAGGCACTGCCGAAAGCGGCACGGCGGGTGATCGCCCGCACCGCGGTTGCTGGCATGCCCGGGGTGGACGACCTTGATGACGCCCTTTCCGTCAAAGACATGATCCGCGAGCGGGTTTCCCTGTTGTCTTCGTTGAGGCACAGAGTTCCGGCTTGGGGCAGTCCTGCTGAGGATGAACTGGCGGTCGCTGTCTTCGGCGATCAGTTGCCGAGCCTGCGCTCCCGAGTCGGTTCGCTGGCGCCACGCACCTATCGGGAGCTCCAAATTCTGTTGGCAATGATGGCGGGGCCAGAGCTGCTCCTCGTGGACGAACTCGACAGATTCGGCGACAGCGGGGACGAGAGCGAACTGTGGCAACGGTTGGGATCCCTCGCCGCCACCGGGTTGAGCGTTGTAGCTGCATCTCGGCCCGGCGCACCGATTCCGGCGGGGGTCAGCGTCATCAACCTGGAGCGCCAGAAGGTGGCAGCATGAGCCAACTTCTCCGCCTCATCAAGGACAAATTCGGACGCGCTCCGCTCGTGGTTATGGCGATCATCCCCCTGATGTACGGAACCATCTACCTCTCGGCCTTCTGGAACCCGACGGACAATCTCGATCGGATTCCAGTGGCCCTGGTCAACCTTGATAGGGGTGCCGTTGATACCGACGGCGAGCCTCTTGACGCGGGCAAGGAGATCGTCGAGAGCCTCACCGAAGAGGAGTCCGTCGACTGGATCACCACCGATGCCGAAGGCGCTCAAGACGGTCTGGGATCCGGTCGGTATTACGCGGTTCTGACCCTGCCTGAAGGGTTCTCCCAAGCAGCCACCACAGTAGGCACCGACCACGCAGAGCATCCGCATTTCCAGGTCAGCTATAACGATGCCTTGGGCTACACCACCCGAACCATCCTGTCTTCGGTGATTCGAGAGGTCCGCACGGCAGTTTCGACGTCGCTCGGGGAAAAAATGGCCGGCCAGATCCTGGTCGGGCTGAATGACATCCGCGACGGGCTTTCCTCAGCTGCCGATGGGGCCGAGAAACTCGCGGACGGCGCCAGTCAGGCGAAGGAGGGCGCGGGGGACCTTGCTGGCGGTACAAAGAAGGTCGCAGTGAGCCTTCGGACGCTGGCCGACAGCCTGGCGCAGGCCACTCCCGGAGCAACCAGCCTTGCCGATGGTTCTCGAGAGCTTGCGGACGGGCTCGACACTGTCGATGCGAGCGCTTCCGCGCTGCCGTCCGGCTTGGCAAAGCTTTCGGCGGGAGCCAATTCCCTCGATGAGGGCCTAGTTCAAGCTGTGGACGGCGCCAAGGGCGTGACCACTGCCGCCGCGAAGCTGTCTAGCGGAGCAAAAACACTCTCCGACGGGCTTTCCACGCTGAACACGACCGTGGCGCAATTCCCCGATCAGGCAGGTGAGTTGGTCGACAACGCTCAGTCAGTTGCTGAGGACGGCGAGGGTCTCGCGACGTCGCTGGGTCGTCTCGATGGCCAGTACGCCCGATCAGTGATCCAGCTTCGGGCGGAACTCGCTAAGGAACTCCCCGCTGATTCAGCGGCCCTGGCTGCTTTCGATGAGCAGGCCGCCAGTACCCAAGCCGGCTTGGGCTCGGCAACTTCGGACGCCCAGAAGCTGAGCACCGGAGCGGACAAGCTGGTCGCTGGAGCCAAGGCATTCGATTCGACCGCGGGCGTGCTCAAGAGCACCGTTGATGGCCTGGCCTCTGGCAGTGCCTCTGTGGCCGACGGTGCTGCCGCGTTGGCTACCGGAACGTCTCACCTGGACAAAGCCCTCGGCCAAGCTCAGTCCGGAGCCGGGCAGCTGGCGGACGGGCTTGGGACGGCCGCCTCCAACTCGGGCGCGTTGACGAGCGGAATCCACCGCTTGGCCACCGGTGCCAATAGCTTGGCTGATGGAAACTCCGGACTGGCGTCCGGGATAAAGCAGGCCGCCGCGGGGGGCGGCGCGCTCGCTGATGGCAGCGCAAAGCTCGCGAAGGGAGCGTCCTCGCTGAACGAGGGCTTGGGCACTCTCGCTGACGGAAGCGAAGACCTCGCCTCAGGGCTCACCGACGCGCTGGATCAGGTGCCAGCGCTGACTGACGCCGAGCGTGATACCAATGCCGAAGTGCTCGCCAATCCGGTGGAGCTCGACACCAGTTGGGTGCACGAAGCGGCCACCAATGGCGAAGGCTTCGCGCCGTACTTCATCGGGCTGACTCTCTATCTGGGGGCTCTGATCATCTGGATGATCATGCGTCCGCTGGTGCCGCGAGCCATCTCCACACGCGCCTCAGCACGCCGGGTGGTCGCCTTGTCGCTGCGTCCGGCGCTGCTGATCAGCGCGGTCCAGGCCCTGATTCTGCTGCTCACCCTGCGGTTCGGGACGGCACTGGGTCTGGGTCTCGACGTCTCCCACTTCTGGTGGTTCCTCGGCTTCGGGATCCTCACCTCGTTCGCCTACACGGCCCTGCTGCAGTTGTTGGCCGTTGTTTTCGGGAACGGCCCAGGACGCCTCCTGTCCTTGCTGCTGCTGTTGTTGCAGCTGGCCTCGGCCAGCGGCACGTACCCGGCGATCACCTCTCCGGCGTTCTTCCAGTGGCTCAACCCGATCCTGCCGATGACCTACGTCGTGAACGGATTCCGAGCAGCGATCACCGGTGACCTCAATGCTGCCTTCGTGACCGCTGTGATCTATCTGGTGGGGTTGCTGGTCGCCAGCGTGGGTCTCACCGTGTTGGCCACCAGGCGGGCGCGATTCTGGGGTGTCGGTCGCCTTCATCCCGCGGTGAGCCTGTGAGCACCGGTGGACTCCGAGGCCTGGAGGGGGTCAACAGGCGGCCAGGTTTTCGGTGGGCACTCAGCGCGCTGACACTAGGCTGAGGCCATGGACGGGGCTCAGGATCGACGCGTTGCGCGACGTGAGGCCACCTCCATCAAGGTACTCGATGCGGCCCTGCGGTGTTTCGCGGAGGAGGGGTACACGACCACCACGATGAGTCGGATCGGAGAGCTGGCCGAGGTGAGCAAGGGGGCCGTCTTCTACAGCTACCCGACCAAGGCCGACCTCTACGAGAAGGTGCTGCGACAAGCGGTCGCGGCCCTGAGTCAGCGCGTCGATGTCGCCAGCGAAGGTAAGCAGGGGTGGGTAGCCCTGGATGCAGCCATCCACGGTTTGCTCGAGCACGCGGTCGAACACCCCACCCAGTCGCGGTTCGTGCTCAGCGAGATCGTCCGCAATGACAGCCCGTGTGCGGACGCGCTGCCCTCGATTCGGGCCGAACTGGCGCTGCCGTTGGAGCGGGTGCTGCTCGAAGTGATCGCGCAGCGGCTCGACTCCGGCGCGCTCGACAGCGTTCGTAATGAGCCCTTCGACCTGAGCGCGCACGTCCACAGTGTCGCCATGGGGCTGATCGGCGCGATGGTCGTCACAGCACTGGATCGCGCAGCAGGCACCGGTGACATCGAAACCCTGCACGCCGGGATCATGCTCATCGTTTCAGCGCTGAAGCCCGACGAGCTGGGCGGCGGCGAGGCCGTCCACGCAGACGGGTAGCTGTGCGGACGCTGACCGCCTCGACAGCGTGCCGTCGTCGTCGGTAAAGAGGCTGGAGCACGCAGCAGCGAGGCCGTGAACGAGGCGGACGTACCGCAACTGCGCTCAGCGCGAGGCCGCCGCCTCAGTGGCATGCTCGGTGGGGCGGCGGTGGTGGCGACACCATCGGAGGCTGGTCGAGCGACTTGGCTATGGGTCAGTCGTGTCCAGCCAACCCCAGGCCGGTCAACAAAAGAAGTCACAGCCGGTTCACTTGATGGCTTGGAACGAGTTCCTGATGCCGCTGGTTCTCCTAGACAGGCAAGCAAAAACCCTGCCCGTCTACGTCAGCGGCTTCGTCACCAGCCGGGTGATCGACTGGGAAGCCATGGCCGCAGCAGCCTCCATCGCCGGCGAGGTGTCCAGCTTGATAGAGGCCAACTCGACGGTGTTCCTGAATGCCGGCTCAACCGGTTTGGCGATAGCCCAACCGCTCGTCACGCGAAGCATGACCGTGTTCACCCCCGGCCTGTGGGTGTCGGACGCCCTAAAGGCGGCCAGCGAAATCCGACTGATGATGACCGGCGGACTCATGCGCGCCCGAGAGCAATGCTTCACGGGCTCCTCTGCTATCGAAATGATCGGCACGCACCGTCTTGTCTGGTACGTGATGACCGTCTCGGGCCTCGACCTCGCGGGGTGCACAGAGTGGAACTTGGACGACCACGCCGTCAAACAGTCAGCCTTGTCCAGCGCACGGAAGACGATCGTCGCTGCAGATTCCAGCAAGTTCACAGAGATCGCCTTTTCACGTGTGTGCCCGATCGAGCGGGTGGACGTCGGCGTCACCAACTCGGACGCGGATCGCCCATTCGGCGATGGCCTCAGGCGGCTCAAGATTGTGTCCACCCATCGTAAATGAATAGAAAGTGAGAAATGCGGGACTACGGCCACCCTGTCCCATCCGTGACATCGCGAGTAGATCGATCCGAATATACCCTGATTGACTCACTTCGCCGCGGGACGAGCGCTCGCTTCCAGGCTGCCGAATGGCCGGCCGAGTCTGTGGAATACCCCAAATAGGGCCGCTTCCAGAGGGCCGATCGGCGTCCGGAAATCAGAAATGAGAAATCATCTGAGCTCGAGCAGGATCGATAAGTCCGCCTCCGGTTGGACTTCAGGGATAGGCGCGGTGCCGCTACACGGGGATCATCGACCCCACCCTTGAGTCGCTCAACCTGGGCAATGTGGCGAGAGTCTGGCGTGGGGCCCCGCGGGTCCGGGCCGTCGCGGCGACATTCGAACCCGGCCGTGAGGTGCGAGTAGGTTCGGCGCCGTCGCTCTGACTCATCGGGCTGTCCGATTACGGTTCACTGCGGAGTGCCAATCACCTCGTCAAGGAGAAGATCATGCTGTACGAGCTGACCACGATTTCCAGCGCGCCGCTCACACAAACCGCCGTCGCTGTCGCAGCACGCGACTGGGTTCTGGACGGGGACGGCCGGCTCTTGGGCGCCTGGCGCACGGAAATCGGTGAACTATTTCAGGTCAAGCTACTGCGCGGGTTTGATACCGCGGAAGCGCTCGAAAGGGAACGGATTCGCGCGCTAATGAGCTCTCATCCATTCAGCATCAAGGACCCGTCCAGCCGGTTGAGTATGGAGCGGTATGCAGGTTTCCCTTTCCTGCCCGACGTCGGACCGCTGGCATTGGGCGGATTCTACGAATTTCGAACGTACCATCTGAAGCCGGGTGGTCTGCCCCCGACTCTGGCGGGTTGGGAGAAAGCAATCGGCCCCGCTCACGACTACACCCAGCATCTGGTGATCAATATGTATGCTCTGGATGGCCCCCCTCGAATCACCCATATCTGGGGGTTTTCGAGCCTGGAGGAACGCAGCGCGCTACGCGAACGCCACTACGCCGGCGGCCTGTGGCCACCGAAAGGCGGTCCAGAGCAGATTGCAAGCGCCACATCAACGATCTGTATTCCAGAACAGTACTCACCGCTTCATTGAGGCTCCCGTTCCGGCCGGATTCATGGGGCAAGCCCAAGATCGGGACAACCTGCGGGCCATCAAGTGGTCGTTGCCGGCGGGGAAACCGTGCCCACGGATCGTTCGGCCGCTGTTTGCAACCGCAGGACGACGGCCGCGGGTTGCGACCGCCCACCGTCCGCACGCAAGTGCGGGGTTCAACTGCTTTCGGACGACTTCCGCGACACCCGAGGATGCCAGAGCGACACTCGGTCTGGATGGGTGCCCCTTCGACGAGCTACAGCTGACCGAGTTGGGTCCGCTCCATCGCGACGGTCTGTGCAGGCGGTGAGGCGACTGGCGCAGAGCAACCGGCCAGAGTCACCAGGGCCAACGTCAGGTCGAAGGTGCATCCCATGCGCCGAGGCGCCCTGTGGGCGCGAAGCGCGCGGCCGCCGGCGAAGACGCCGAGCAGGTCGAGCGATCCTGGACCGAAGGCGTCCCTGCGACGTGGAAGACCGGAGAGCTTCGCCACCAGGCGGCAACGTGACGCCGGACGTCTGGCCAGAGGTTGTCTCAGTTCAACCCCGTCCCTAGCTGTTCGATAGTGTCCAGCCGAACGTGGACCGGGTAGTCACAGCCATCTGCGGACAGCCCAGAACACTGAGGAGCCCTATTAATGGGCGGGGTTCGGGCTTCAACCCGATCCGGGGTTCAAATCCCCGCGCCTCCGCCATGACTTAGGGAAACGCCCCTTCCGAGGGTTACTCGGGAGGGGCGTTTCCGTACGTCTTGGGGCCTGTGGTCTCACTAATGGTCTCAGTCCGGTAATCGAACACGGCCCGGGTGGGGTCATCGAGCCGACGACAGCGCATGCCGGTGAACGGCGATGAACGGTCCCGGTGACAATCAGCGGAGGGTTGCCCGCCAGAAAAGCGGGCGGTGGCCGGAGGGCAGCTAGTGGCCATCTGACACGGCCAGATGCGTGGCCCCTGTAGCCGCGGGCAGTGGCAGAGTGCCACACGGCCCCGAAGGAGCGCTGATCGACCGCATCGGCGAACTCGCCTTGGGTGGACCCGAGGACCGATGTGCACGCGCGCTCATGGCTCCATGACGGGGGTTGTTCGAGGGTGGCTAGCGGGAGCAGCTTGGGTGCTTCGGCATCATGCGGATCGCGCGAGGAAATCCCTGACCGCCGACGCGCAACGGGCCGGTTGCTCGGAGAAGGCAAAGTGGCCTGCTCCTTCGATGATGACGAGCCGCGCTGCCGGGATCGCCGCTGCCATCTCGACGCCCATCGCCAGGGGTATCAACCTGTCATCGGCGCCGTGAATGACGGTCGTAGGGCAGGAGATCGAGGGCAGCAGTTCCCGCGAGCCGACGCGTTCAGTGGTGGCTGTCTGCTGGCGGAGGAAGGCCTCCGGGCCGACCCCAGCCGCCATGGCGCGCCATGCCTTCAACAGAGCAGGGTCTGATTCGTTGCCGGCGGCGACGACACTGGGGAACGCGGCGTCGACGAGAGTGTCGAAGTGGCCCTCCATCACGAGTTGCGACTGTCGGTGCCTCGCGTCGATCTGTTCGAGCGTGTCCGCGCGCGCCGAGGTACTTACCAGGGCGAGCGCCCGGACGCGTCCCGGCGCCTGGCGCATGACCTCGAGTGCGACGTAGCCGCCCATGCTCGTCCCGAGGAGCGTGAACTGTTCTGGCGCATCGCGCAGGAGGCGGGCGGCCATGGCCGGGATGCTGTCGTCGCTGCGGGTGTCAGCCACGCTCACCGCCCCGAAAGACCACACGGTGTCGAGGATCGGTGCATACGCCAGCGGTGAGCACAGGAGCGGCGGAACGAGAATCGTCGTCATGGCCACCATTGTCGGCCCCGGCACGGACAGTCGAGTTGGCAGGGGCGTTCACGTCGCCGGCCGACGCGGACAGAACTGTCCGCAGACCCAGCCGCCAGCAGCGCGTGGAACGCACGATCATGCCGCTCCTGGCTAGGCGGATTGAACAGAACATTCGCCGCTACCGCAACGGCGACGCGCTCATCGGGACGGTCGATCCGGTCTGCGGATACTGATGCCGCAGGGCCTCGATCTCGGGATTGGGCACTCGCGTTGTTTGTTGGCGCTGAGCGGCACTGTCTCGATGCCTCTACGGCAGTCCGGCCTTGCGGCAGGCACCGCCGAGAGTGAGCGCAGTTCGCCATGGCACTGGCATGTATCCCCCAAGCTGAACCAGGGCAGCGCCAGGTTTGCTGGCCGTGGCCGTGGCCGTGGCCGTGGCCGGATGGCCGGTTGTCGATAGCGGTGTCGCGGATCAGTCGTACTGCTGGCGTAGCTCGATGCTGATCTGTTGGGCGTCGAGCTGGGCAAGAGCATCGTCGAGCATCGCCGAGGGGTAGCTGCCCAAAGCGCGGAGCTCGAGCAGCCGGTGGCGTTGAGAAATGATGGCGGCCAGCCGTAGCTCGCGGAACGTCGCCCAGGCCGCGGTCGCTTCGGCGCCGCGCAAACCGAACCAGTTCTTTCCGGCGCCCTCGGCCGACTGCTTCAACCTCTCGCCCACCCGGCGTAGCAGTTCGCCCTGGTCGCTTTCGCTGGGTGCCGGTAGCCCGTGCTGGGCCGCAGCGTCCAGCTCGGTCTGCAGCTGCTGCCACAGCTGGGGGTCAGCGTCGTTGTCGCCGACGGTGAGTCCCAGGCGGCGGGCAAGGGGTTCGAGAGTCAACCCCTGGATGACCAGCGTCCCCACCGCGAGCATGGTTGCTGCCAGAATCATCAGCGGACGGTGCACGGTGTCGGCCGGCAGCGATTGGGCCGCAGCGATTGTGACCGCGCCGCGCATGCCGGCCCACACCAGAATCATCCCTTCGCGCCACCCGAACTGCTCGGCGGCGAGGTAGTCCAGGTCGGCGATCCGGCGCCCGAGCAGGCGCTGCCAGCGCCCGATCCGCTCCTGTTCGGCGCTCCTGGTGCGTCGACGTCCGAGGCGGGGAATCCGGGCGCTCGTGCCATGGTTCACCAGGCTCGGCTCAGGCAGTTGGCCCTCGGCGAGCTGCTGATGCAACTGGCTGAGCTGCTCGCGCACTCGGGGCGTGTGCCGATTGCGACGGGCCAGCCTCCATAGGGCGAAAGCAACAAATGCTGCGCGAACCATGATCGCCAGCGCGCCGGCCACCACGGCAAGGATCAGCGGGTGGTCGAGGTAGGCGCCGTCCTGGGAAAGATTGGTGACCAGGGTGGGTAGTTCCAGGCCGATGAGCAGGAACACTGCGCTTTCGAGCAGGAGCTCAATGGTCTTCCACACCGCGCGTTCGGCGATCCGCTCTTCGGCGCCCATCCGCCGTGGCGCGCCGTAACCGGTGACCAGCCCGGCCGTCACTGCGGCCACCAGCCCCGAAGCCCCCAGGTATTCGGCGGGCACATAGGCCGCAAAGGGCACCACCAAAGACAACGCGACCCCGGCGGGAACCTGCCGGATCCAGCGCCGCACCAGTAGATTTCCCTTGCCGACCAACCAGCCGAGAACCACCGCCGCAGCCACGGCCCAGAGGAACTGAACCCCCACCTGCCAGACCGAGATCGTCACCCCGACGGCCGCCACCGCCGTGCGCAGCAGCACCAGAGCGGACGCATCGTTGAGCATGCTCTCGCCCTCAAGCACGGTGACCAGTCGGGGCGAAACCCCGGCCTTACGCACGATCGAGGTCGCGACCGCGTCGGTGGGGCTGATGATCGCTCCCAGGGCAATGCCCAAACCGAACGGAATCTCCGGCACCAACACCAAGGTGGCCAGCGCGATGACCAGGGAGGTGATCACCACCAGCAGGACCGAGAAGGCGGAGATCAGTCGGAAGTCGCGTCGAAAGTCCATCACGGGGGTGCTGACTGCCATCGAATACAGCAGGGGCGGCAGCACTCCGGCCAGGATCCATTCGGGATTCACCACGACCTCATCAACAAAGGGCAGCAAGCTCAGCCCCAAGCCCAAGGCGATCAGAAGCAGCGGCGCGGCGACGCCGAGCTTGGGCGCAACGATGGTGGCCGCGACCACCAAGATCACGCCGACTATTGCCACTAACTCAAGGGTCACTTCTTCTCCTCGGGCTCAGCCTGCCACGGTTGCCAGCTTCGACAAGGCTGTGAATCAGGTCGTCGTGCCAACGTCTGCGCCAGGTGGGGGAACACGGGGGGAGGTCTGGTTTGGATTTCGTGGTGATGGCACCGGCCCTCGGCACGGCGAAACCGGCATCTTGGCGGGTGGGGTGCAGCAGATGGCTGCGCGGCCTCGTCAGCGGAGTGTGAACGGTCGTGCCGACGGTAGGGCTACGCGGCTGGCCGCAGGGCTTCGACGACGTGATCCAAGGCGATCCGGACGCCGAGATCGGTCTGCACTTCGCGGCGCACCACTTCAGCGCGGACTACTTCCAGCCCCGCCGCGGTGGCGGCCTTGGCCACAGCTTCCGCGTCGTGGAGCACGTCGGGATCTTTGGGGCCGCCGTGGCCGAATTCGATGTTGGTGGCGTCATGGGCGACCAGCACCAACCGTCCGGCGACCGAAAGCCCGACGGCAACATTGCCCAGCACCTTGCGCAGCGCAGGCATGGGCAGCTGGAGATAGCTGAGCACGACCAGGTCGAAGCTGGCTGGCTTTGGGTGGTAGGTGAGCGCATCGTCGACGATCGCGTCCACGCTGAGTCCTTGGAGGGCGGCCCTGCTGGAGATTCGGCCCACCGCAATGTTGGCGAAGTCGACAGCGGTCACCGTCCAGCCCCGTCCGGCCAGCCAGAGTGCGTTACGGCCTTCACCCGCGCCCAGATCGAGGGCGCGCCCAGGGCGCAGTTTGCTGCAGGCCTCGACCACGAACTGGTTGGGGTTGGTGTCCCAGACCATCGCGGTGGCTGCGTAACGTTCGGACCATCTGGTCGAGTCGCTCATGGCTCACCTCCGTGGCCAGGTTAGGTGCTGTTTGCCGACGATGGGAGGCCCGCGGCAGGTAAGTACCTAATCTGTAACCATGTCGTCTTTGTTCGATCCGCTGCAGCTGCGAGAGCTGACCATTCCCAACAGGGTGTTCCTGGCCCCGATGTGCCAATACCAGTGCACCGGTCGCGACGGTGTGCTCACCGACTGGCATCTGATGCACTACGGCGCTCGCGCCGCCGGTGGATTTGGCCTGCTGATCGCCGAAGCCACCGGAGTCTCGCCAGAGGGTCGGATCACCCCGTGGTGCTGCGGGCTGTGGAATGAGGATCAGGTGGCCGCCTGGCGTCGCGTCGTCGATTTCTGCCACTCTCAGGGCGCGAAGATGGCCGTCCAGCTTCAACATGCCGGACGCAAGGCTTCGATCTATCGCGAATTCGAGCCGGGCAAGTCCGGCTCGGTGCCGATCGAGGATGGCGGCTGGGAGACGATCGGACCCTCGGCCATTCCGTTTCCGGGGTTGGCCGTGCCCAGGCAGGCCAGCGTTGCGGATCTGGCCAAGGTGGTGGCCGATTTCGTGGCCGCGGCCAAGCGGGCTGATGCCGCCGGATTCGACGCGATCGAGCTGCACGCCGCCCATGGCTACCTGTTGTTTCAGTTCCTTTCGCCGTTGAGCAACCAGCGCAGCGACGAATACGGTGGCGACCTGGCTGGCCGAGCCCGGCTGCTGCTGGAGGTCACCGATGCCGTGCGGGCAGTTTGGCCTGCTGGCAAGCCTCTGCTGGTGCGGCTTTCGGCAACCGAATGGACCCAGGGCGGGTTCAGCGTTGAGGAAGCGACCGAGGTGGCCCGGATGCTCGCCGAGCGTGGCGTCGACCTGATGGACGTCTCCAGTGGCGGCAACGTGTTGGCCAAGATTCCGTCCGGCCCCGGCTACCAGGTGCCGCTGGCTGCGGCCGTCCGGGTTGCGGGGCTTCCGGTCAGCGCGGTCGGTCAGATCACCGACCCGGCCCAAGCCCAGGCGATCCTGGATGCAGGCGAGGCGGATGTGATCTCGCTGGGGCGGGTGGCGCTGCGCGAACCGTCCTGGCCGCTGCGAGCGGCCGCCGAACTCGATGCTGACTCGATGGCACGCTACCCGGACTCCTACCTGAGAGGCCGTTGGCCAGCCGCTGAGCCGAACCGCTGATCGGTGGATCTGTCCGGGTCGGCAACAGGGCTCCCGGGCTTTCGATGGCACCGGGGATTCCGGAGGTTCGCTGGGGTCCAGCCGCTGCTGAGCGAGCAGAAGGGGCGCGGCATCTTTGAATGCCGCGCCCCTTCTGGGAGTCAGTCACGATCGACCACGTACTCCCGACGCCGGCGATGCCGGCCGAGGGGCTGGGTCTGGCTCGCTCAGATGTAGAACCTGCCGATTTTGGCGAAGGCCTCAGCATGGGGGCGGCTCTTGACCGAGATGGCGACGTAGAAGTCGGGGCCCAGCTTGACCTTCTTGGTCTTGATGGTGAAATGGCCCAAGCCGTTGACCTTGCCGGAGCCGATGGCCTTGAAAGCCGAATCCTTGGGAAGGGCAAAAAGTACTTTGACCTTGGCGCCGGCCAGATAGCTCGGCACGGTGGCGACGATCTTCAGCTTCGACCTGTTGGCGGAGTAGTAGTACACGCGGAACGTGGCCAGGGAGGCCGAGTTGGCTGCCGAGTGGTACAGCACGATCTTGGCCTTCACGGTCGCGGAGGCCGTGACAACGCCGGAAACCCGCTTGGAGATCACCACGGTTACTTGGTAGTCGCCACGGGAAGTGACCGAGGAGGTCGATAGCTGGATCATATTGGGTGTGTTCGGCGTCAGGGAGGCCGGGATGACCACGGTGGGCAGCTTGCGCTTCTTCACCGCCGACTTCACTACCTTCATCTTCGCGGTTGCGGTGTAGGTGGTGTTGGGGTCGACGGGCCCGGCGAAGGTGAGGCTCAGATTCGTGACGGTCGGGGTGGCGCTGACCGGGATGGCGACCTTGGCCCCAGTCAGCGCAGCGCCGGTGATGCCGTCCACGGCCTGCGCTGATGCCGACGGTGCCAGCACTGCGATGCCGGCGACCAGCACCATTGCCGTCGCCAGCGCGACCTTGCCGAATGTGGGCGTGAAACGCACTTCTCCTCCAATCGTTGCCGACGACTTAGGTTCAAAGGTCGGCCGAGATCCCCGTGTGAGTATCGCCCCTGAGTGGGCGCGGAGAACAGCGTACTCACGGCTGGCCCCTAGCAACACTGCTGCGAATGGAACCAGGTGCCCCAGGTGCCGCCGGCCCTGGAGGGAACACCGGCACGTGGCTGCGCCAAACGACACCAACAAGAAGGGTGCGACCCCTCAGCGAGGCCGCACCCTTCTTGTTGGTCTTGCCCGCTCAGGCGGAGGCTGCCTTGACCCGAGCGATCCGATCGCGCAGGTCGGCGAGCTGATCGGTCATTTCCTCGGGCAGTTTGTCGCCGAACTGGGCGAAGTACTCCTGCGTCAGATCAGCTTCGGCGGCCCAGGCGTCGGGATCGAGGGCGAACAGATCCTCCAGATCCTCCTTGCTGATGTCCAGGCCAGTCAGATTCAGGTCGCCCGGGCGGGGCACCCGACCGCTGATCGAATCCACAGCTCCGACCTCGCCGGCAACACGCCTGATGGCCCACTCGATCGGCCGGGAGTTGTCGCCGAAGCCTGGCCACAGCCACTTGCCCTCAGGGCTCTTGCGGAACCAGTTGACCTGGAAGATCCTCGGAGCGCCCTCACCCAGCTCGGCACCGAGCTTGAGCCAGTGAGCCCAGTAGTCGCCCATGTTGTAGCCGCAGAACGGCAACATGGCGAAGGGGTCGCGGCGCAGTGCGCCGACGGTGCCCTCAGCCGCAGCGGTTTGCTCGGAGGAGACCGTGGCGCCGACGAACACGCCGTGCTCCCAGTCGTAGGCCTCCGAGATCAGCGGGACGTTGGTAGCGCGGCGACCTCCGAAGAGGATCACATCGATCGCGACGCCGGCCGGCTCTTCCCAGTCGGCAGCGATTGAGGAGGCCTGATCGGCGGCCACGGTGAAGCGGCCATTCGGATGTGCGGCCGGCGCAGCCGACTCTGGCGTCCAATCGTTGCCCTGCCAGTCGATCAGGTGGGCGGGGGCTTCCTCGGTCATGCCTTCCCACCAGATGTCGCCATCGTCGGTGAGCGCCACGTTGGTGAAGATCACGTCGTGGCTCAGGGCGTGCAGGGCGGTCGGGTTGGTGTTCTCGCCGGTTCCGGGCGCAACGCCGAAGAAGCCCTTCTCCGGGTTGATCGCGTAGAGGCGACCGTCGTTGCCCGGGCGCATCCAGGCGATGTCGTCGCCGACGGTCTCGACCTTCCAGCCCGGAATCGTCGGGCGCAGCATGGCCAGGTTGGTCTTGCCGCAGGCCGAGGGGAATGCCGCAGTGAGGTGGTATTCCTTGCCCGCGGGGCTGGTGAGCTTCAGGATCAGCATGTGCTCGGCGAGCCAGCCCTCATCGCGAGCGATCACACTGGCGATCCGCAGGGCGTAGCACTTCTTGCCGAGCAGGGCGTTGCCGCCGTAGCCGGAGCCGTAGGACCAGATTTCACGGGTCTCGGGGAAATGGGTGATGTATTTGGTTTCGCTGCACGGCCAAGCGACATCGGGGCGGGTGGAGCTGGTGGCGTCGATCAGCGGGTAGCCGACCGAGTGCACGGCGGGCACCCAGTAGTAGCCGGCGGCAATGCGATTGAGCGCTTCGGCACCCATACGGGTCATGATCCGCATATTGAGCACCACATAGGCACTATCGGTGATCTCAATACCCAGACGGGCCAACGGACTAGTTACCGGGCCCATCGAGAACGGAATGACATACATCGTCCGGCCGCGCATGCAGCCGGCGAACAGGCCGGCCAGCTTGACGCGCATCTCATTGGGTTCGGCCCAGTTGTTGGTGGGGCCGGCGTCTTCTTCCTTGGTCGAGCAGATGAAGGTCGACGCTTCGACGCGAGCCACGTCAGCGGGATCGGAGCGGGCCAGGAACGAATTGGGGCGGATCTCCGGGTTGAGCCTCACGAAGGTGCCCGCGTCGACGGCCAGCTGGTTGAGCCGGTCGCGTTCGGCCTCGGAGCCGTCGCACCAGTAGATCTGGTCGGGCTGAGTGAGCGCGGCTACACCGGCAACCCAATCCTGGAGCGGCTGGGGCGCATTTGCGGGCGCGTTACTGGGGATAGCTGCAGCATCAGGTGCCATGTGGATCTCCTCGGAGTGGTTACTCGTCGCGTTCCGATAGAACTCATTCTCGCGCATGAGGGTGCGCAGTTCAGCCATACTGGCCCATCTTGTTCGCAACGGCCAGTAAAACCTCTGAGATGACTCTAAGTGCTGGTCGCGGCGATGTTCGCCAGGCTTCAATGTCCGATCATTCTCCTCAAGGGTTCCGGTCTGGGCAACGGGGTTTGGTTGCTCGGTGGGCAACATCGGCGGCTAAGCTGACCAGGCAGGCTCGGGCACGTGGACGGGGCACGAGGTGGCCCAGTTGGACGCTGCCGGAGCCAGTGAAGTAGGGTTGAGGACGCTTTCCTGCGCCTGTGGCTCAATGGATAGAGCATCTGACTACGGATCAGAAGGTTGGGGGTTCGAGTCCCTCCAGGCGCGCAGTGTGAGAAGGGTCGGACCAACGGGTCCGACCCTTTCTCTTTCCGCTGCGCTGGTCGGGAATTGTGGCTCAGCGGCTTGCCGACCAGCGCGGTTTTGCAGCGGATCCGGCTTGCCGAACTCGGCAGCGCTGTTGCGGCGAGTGGGAGTGGCGGCGCTCGTGAGTCGGTGGATCCAGCTCACGTCCGGCCATCAGGGTGGCTCACATTTGGGTAGTTCGTTGGCTCAAGTATGGGTACCAGACACGCTCACATCTGGGGAGTTTCGTCCCCGGGCGCTGTTAGGTTGACTGTCATGGCGAGTGGCTACGGGTTGGTGGAGCGGCGGGTGAGCGAGCTGTTGGCCCGCTTGGTGACCGAGGAGCCGGTGATCGCGCTACACGGGCCGCGCTCGGTGGGCAAGTCGACGGTGCTGTGGAAGCTGGCTGATGCCCATCAGGTCGGGGTGATCGACCTTGACGATGTGGAGACGCGTGAGGCGCTCACCGGGAACCCCCGGCTGATCACTGCCGGCGCAACCCCGCTGTGCATCGACGAATACCAGCGGGTGCCAGAGGTCCTGGACGCGATCAAGGCCCGGCTGAACCGTGACGGGACCCGTCCTGGGCTTGCGGTGATCACGGGCTCCACCAGGCAGGATGCGTTGCCGCGCACGGCCCAAGCGCTCACTGGACGGCTGCACTCGTTGACCATCTGGCCACTTTCCCAAGGCGAGCTTTCCGGTGTGCAAGAGGATCTTCTCGTTTCGCTACGCACTGACGCTGCCGAGACGGTGGCCCAGCAGCAGCTATCGGAAGAGACCCGGGACGGCTACGCCGAGCGGGTGTGTGCAGGCGGTCTGCCGCTGGCGATGGGGCGCTCGGAGACGGCTCGAGCCCGCTGGTTCGATGACTACGTCCGCCAGTCGGTGGATCGGGACGCTCAGGAGCTGAGCCAGGTGCGTCAGCGTCAGGCCTTGGCTGAACTGCTGACCTATCTGGCCACCCAGGGCGGGCAGTTGATCAACGTCACCAAGGCGGCCGAAGCGGTGGGCGTGGATCGCAAGACCGGCGAGGCGTACCTGCGGTTGTTGGAGGACCTGTTCCTGGTGGCCCGGCTACCCGCTTGGGGCACCGAGTTGCGGTCTCGGGTGAGCGCCCGGGCGAAGGTGCACCTGGTCGATTCCGGGTTGGCGGCGCGGTTGCTGCGACTGACTCCGGCCAAGCTGGCCGGAATGGATCCGTCGGCGATGACCGGCTTTGGCCGGTTGCTGGAAACCTTCGTGGTGGGCGAGATTCGCAAGCAGGCCTCCTGGCTGGACGAGCCGGTAACGCTGGGGCACTGGCGTACCAGCGACGGCGCCGAGGTGGATCTGGTGGTCGAGTTCGACGACGGCGAGGTGGTGGCTTTCGAGGTGGAAGCCAACGAGCGGGCCACCGCGCCAGTGTTCACTGGGCTGGGCCAGCTTCGTGATGCGCTGGGCTCCCGGTTCCGTGCCGGCGTGGTGCTGACCACTGGCACGCGCTCCTACACCTATGCCGACCGCCTCCACGCGATGCCGATCGACCGGCTGTGGCAGGTGTGTTCCTATCCGGTAGCCAGCCGGACGCGGGTTGTGAACCCGGCCACCTGGACGACGATGCCGGGCTGAGCCCGGCACGGTCGGGTTCGCGCCTTGAGGCACAAGGCGCCAAGCTGAGGCGACTGCGGTCGGAGTTGCGCGTCGCAGTGCCCACGATGGTCCAAAAGCCGGTGACGAGCGACAGGCCTCGACCAGACTGCAGAAGAAGATCATCAAAGACCGCGCCAGCCTGGACCGCGACAAGGACGGCATTGCATGCGGAGATGCGTGACCGCCCCCTCGGTGGTCTCTGTCTTGCTGATCGGTTGGCGCCTCAATTGGGGATCGTTGGCTTTGCCCGAACGGGCGCTCGCGACGGCGACCGTCCGGGAAGCGGAGACGCTGGGCGATAAGAACGGGCCCGGAAGCTGGCGGACCCCTGGTCCGTCTTGGATGGTGGGAATCCGCAATGGTCGCAGCAGGGCCCAGGTGATCGCGAAACCCGGCACCCCTCGGCTTGATTCGCTCCGGTCAGCACCGCACCACTGGTGTTGGCGGTCGGCTCAACTCGCCCGGTGGCTGGTGTCTTCGGTGCCTGAGTCGCACCCCTCGCTGGTCCATTCTTGCGGGTGGCTGGAATTCCGGAAGTCCGTCGGTGCCCATGCCCACCTGCCACTGGTCGCGGAGGCCGAACTTTGCCGGCTCGATGACGCCATGGTGGGTGTGGCACAACAAGACGAGGTTGTGCAGAGCCGTGTCGCCGCCGTCCCACCAGGGCTGAATGTGGTGGGCCTCGCACAAGTTCGGCCTGAGGTCGCAACCCGGGAAGGTGCAGCCACCGTCGCGGAGGATCAGTGCAGTGCGGATTGCCGGGGTGACCAGACGAGCCGAGCGGCCGACGTCCAAGACCTCAGATCTCCCGCCGAGCACTGTGGGGATCACCTCGGCATCGCAGCACAATCGGCGCAGTTCGCCGGCTGACAATTCGCCACCATCGCCGAGGTGCCCAGCGGCAGCCGAATTGCTGCGCAGCCGGTCGTAGTCGATTTGGACGATCACCCGGGCCACTCCCACCCCGGAGTTCGGCTTGCTGTTGGCAGCGGCATGAATCAAGGCGATGAGCGAGTCGGCTCGCCGCTGTTCTGCGGTGGCCAGTTCGGCGGCCGGGTCGCGGGCCTCAATTGCGGTGCGGCGCAGCGCTTCGCCGTGGGCGTCCAGCTCGGCCATCCAAGTTTCGGCCTCGATTCGGGGCAACGATCCATCGAATCGCACTGAAGCGCCCTCCCGGAAGAACCGTAGTGATCGTGCCCGATGGGCCGCTTCGACCTCGCGCTGCAGCTTGGTCTCCAGGAACTCATCGGCCCGAGCCGGGGCCACTTCGGCCAGGACCTGTGCTGAGGCTTTGCTCAGTTGATCCGAATCCAGGTGCCCGGCCAACGTAACCAGTATTCCCTCGGCGGCCGCTTGCTCGCCGGTGCTCAATTGCGGCGCCAGAGCGTCCAGAACTTTCGTGATCGCCCGCACCTGGCCACCGCCCACGTCACCGGCAGTTGCGGCCTGAGCCAGCACCGGATGCGCGGCGAGCGCCCAAGCCTGGTGTAGTGCGCCGGCGGCCTCCCGCCGTGACAAGGTTTCGCCCATGCCAAGCCAGGACGCCAACGGCGTGCCAGCGGTCCGCTCTGCCGCCTGAGCCCGCTCAGCCTCGCCGGTGAGCAACGCGGTCAGGGCGTCCACTCGGCCACGAACCCTCCGCGCGGCGCGAACCCACTTCAGCCGGGTCACCGGCTCCACCCGAAGCCGGTCGGGATCAACCTGATCCAGTAGTCGCTCGATCGCGGTCAGCGCCTCGCCGACCGGCTTCAGAGCGTCCGTTGTCATGGTTCAAGGCTGCCACCAAAGCAGCCACAATTCGAACAGATATACGATTCTGTGGATAACTCGGATCCGTCTCCACAGCTCACCTGAAAGCCTTGACTCGGCTAGGTTTGGCGCTGCCGAGGGAAGGCCTCATGGAGGCGCCACTGGAGCTCCGCGACCTGATTCTCGTCCAGGTTTCCGGGCTCTTTGAGCCAGGAATACAGCTTCTTGGGCCACGCCACCGCGACCCCCTCGACTTCGAAGGAGCCGCCGATGAGCGGCCAGTCGGCGTCCACGAAGCACAACACCGCCCGCACGGGCACTTCGGGAAAGTCGGCAAGTGCCGCCCGGACCAACGAAAGCTGCTTGTGCATTCCCTCCACCAGCTTGGAGCGGTCGCGTCCGGCAACCAGAAGCACCTCGGTTCTGGGGCTGAACAGGCCACCGTGGACCTGGAGGGCCGGACGCTTGTCCACGTATCGCTTGGCGTCGATCACGTAGACCCCGGTCGGGCAGATCGCTAGGTGATCGATGTTGGCCCGGGTCTTCGGAACCCGCCGATCATGCAGGATGCGCAGCGACGGTCCAGCGATTTTGGCCAGTGCCTGGCCGAGCGCCTGCTCGCCGACCGCACCGGTTGACCAGGCGGTGGTGGATTGCGGGTCGTCGAAGACTGCCAGCAGGAACTTGCCGATCTTGGGGTGATTGGTTTGGACGCGCATCTGACGGGCCCCGTGGCGCCTCTCGTACTCGCGGACGGCCGAGCCGCCGGCGGTCCCGTCGATGATGTCCAGGGGAATCACTGGCGTCGGAGCCGACCGAGGCGCCGCACAGTCGATCGGCGCGGCCGCCGCCGGAACCGGAGCCGCCGGTATCGGTTCCGAAGTCGCCGGCAGCGAAACCCCAGGGGCGGTAATCGGGCTCAAAGGCGGGATCGCTGACACTGCAGTCGTGGCCGTCGCGACGGCCGGCGTCGCCTGTCCGGGGCACTGGATGCAGTGGACGGTCTTGGCGCCGCGGTCGTAGTAGGCGGGCTCGCCTTGCGGCAGTGCTGTGCCGCAGTTGCTGCAGCTGCCGGCATAGCGCAGCCGCATGCGCTTCACGGTGGGCAGGGGTACAGCGTCCTGGGGCATGGAAGCAGCCTAGGACGGCCCTGTCCGCTGCCAGCTCATTCTTTGGGGGTGGGGCATCGGTCTCGGTGCCCCACAACCCCGGCTGGTTGCGCGCGTTCACAATGGCGATCCTCACCGCGTCCCCGCCAGCCGTTGAGGCGTTGGGCGTGGAGTCGTCCTCCCACGTGGACGGCGACCCGTGGCCGACCCTCACCCGGGGGTGGCCGTTTTTGCACCAGGAAGACGAGCCGCGCTGAACCATTGCGGAAGTCGGCTCAATCCTGGATGAGGACTTCCCGTGCCGTGATGATCGCGACGTCGTTGCCAAGGCGCCCGCCGGGTTGGGTAGTCCCAGCACTACCTCAAGACCACAGCCAGCGCCCGTGTGTTTCCTGGCCACTTGCGGTGGGATCAAAGGCGTGAAGAGCATTGTTACGACGCCCAGTCATCTACCCAACCGTCAGCTACCCAACGCCGGTCAAGACCCGGACAGCGCAGCCAAGCCCAGAGGCCCGGTCTTGCGGGCCAGGGCGGTGACCAAGACCTACGGCGTCGCTTCGGCGCAGACCCATGCGCTCAAGGGTGTGGATCTCGAGATCGCTCCCGGCGAGTCGATCGCCATCATGGGGCCGTCCGGCTCAGGCAAGACCACCTTGCTGCACCTGCTGGCCGGCGTGCTGGCCCCGACTTCCGGGACGGTCTCTTGGTGTGGACGCGATCTGGCGGCGATGTCGGACGCCCAGCGCACCAAATTGCGGCGCTCGGAGTTCGGATTCGTCTTCCAGTCAGGTCAACTGCTCCCCGAACTGCCTGCGCAGGAGAATGCGGCGTTGCCGCTGCTGCTCACCGGGATGGATCGCAAACTGAGCGTTGACCTGGCCCGCCAGCAGCTCGCACGGCTCGGTCTGGCCGGTCTGGAGCATCGCCGTCCGGGAGAACTCTCTGGCGGCCAGGCCCAGCGGGTGGCGATCGCCCGTGCCTTGGTCAGCGACCCCGAAGTGATCTTTGCCGATGAGCCGACCGGCGCTCTGGATCGCGCCACCGGCTGGGAGGTGATGCGCGCCTTGAAGGAATCGGCCTACATCTGTGGTGCGGCGCTGGTGGTCGTCACTCACAACCCCGAAGTTGCGCACTGGTGCTCGCGGACGGTGACCATGGCTGACGGCCGGATCGCCCAGGTGGCCAACCAGGTAGTGAGGGCACCAGAGCTGAGCCCAGCCGAGCTCACCCCGCCGCCACCCCCAATGCCGGTCGCTTTCGGCGGGGCGTGGGGGGCTGCGCGATGAACTCGGTCGAACTGTGGGCGTTCCTGCGAAAACACACCAAAGATGACCGCAGTGCCTCGGCCCGGTTCACCTCTGTCTTGGCGGTCATCGCCTTCGCAGCCACCTCGGCGGTATCGCTGGTGGTGGTCGGCGGCTTGATGGCGTTCATCCATCGCTGGCAAGCCGGCCTCGCGGTTGGCGATCTGGATCCGCTCACCTATGTGATGCTGGCCGGCTTCGCAGTGTTGCTGCTGTTGGTGCCGTTGGCCACTCTTGGTGCCTCCGCTGCCCGCCTCGCGATGGCCCGCCGCGATGCCCGACTGGCCGCGCTGCGGCTCGCAGGTGCCACCGCGGCACAGGTGTCGGCGATCACGTTGATGGATGCCGGCCTGCAGGCCGCGATCGGTTCAGTGATCGGTATTGCGGGCTATCTGGTTGCGCTGCCGCTGGTTGCCGGGCTGAGCTTTCAGGGCCGCCAGTTCGAGTTGGCCGAGCTGTGGGTGGGATTCCCGCTCTTGGCCGCAACAGTGTTGGGGGTCGCTGCGGTGGGGGTCATCTCTGCGGCGTCCAGTTTGCAGCGGGTGAGCATCACTCCGTTGGGGGTGGCGGCGCGTACGACCCGTCCGAAGCTGAGCGTTGGGCGGTTGGCCGGCTTGGGAGTTGCCGCAGTGGGGGCCTACCTCTCCGTCAACCTGATGGGCTCCTTGGTCGGACTGTTCATAGTGCTGGTCTTCGGCGGCTTTGTTGCGGTGGCAATGGCGGTGCTGAACCTGATCGGACCGCTCGTGCTGCAGGTCGTCGGACGCATCACTGCGAGTCAGGCGCGGACTGCTGCAACGCTATTGGCCGCCCGACGCATCGCCGAGGATCCAAAGGCTGCCTGGCGCAGCGTGGGCGGGGTAGCCATCGCCACCTTCATTGCAGGGCTGACCTCGTTGATCGGGTTGTTCGGTGGGGGCGGCTCTGCAAAGGAGCCTGAGCTGACGTTGATGGCCGACCTCGTCACCGGGGGTTTGCTGACCCTGGCGATTGCCGGTGTGCTGGCCGCCGTCTCAACCGGGGTGATGCAGGCCGGTCGACTGATCGACCAGCGGCAGGAATATCGAAATCTCGTGCTTGCCGGAACCGATGCCAGAACCCTGGAGCGGGCCCGGCTTCGGGAGACGTCGATCCCCTTGATCGCCGCCCTCGGCACAGCCACGGTCAGCCTGCTGGTGGTGATGGTGCCGGTGGTCGGGACGAGCGCGTTCTTGGTCCCCGATGTGGCCGCGCTGTTCGCCAGCAGTGTGCTGGGCACCGCTGCTCTGGTGATGGTGGGTGCCTGGGCCAGCGGCTTCGTGGCCCGCGGGCTCACCGCAGATCTGGCCGGGTGATCGTGATTTCGTCTAGCTGGTCAGCGCAAGGATCTAGGTTGGGCGTGTGACCAGTCCGAGGACCGCCGATCCCTACGTTGCACTGCGGCAACAGCTGACGATCACCCGCAACCCGTTCGTGATCATCGCCAGCCCGCTGGCGTGGCGCTCGGCGATGTATGCGGTGACCGCAGTGATCGTCGGCGGATTGGCACTAATGGTCGGCCTTCTCGGACTGGCTTTTCTGCCCTGGATCGCCCACGTGACCACACTGATCGAGCGTCAGCGGATGGCGCTGCTGGGGTTGCCGCGCCTGGTCGCTACCGAGCCGGTCAGTCCTGGATGGCGGGCGACCTTTGCCGGCCGCGGCGAAGCCAGCTTGGGGGTGTGGGCGATCGCGGCGGTCTTCGGCCTGATCAACGCAATTCCCGGTGCCGTTGTGTCGCTGGCGGTGCTCGCTGGGGGGGCTGGGGTCCAGGCCAGCGTGACGAAGGGCGTGCGTCCGGTTGAGCTGGTGCTCAGTCTGGTGTGGATCTACTGCTGGCTGACCTTGGGGCTCTACGTGGCCTGGGTATTGGCAGCTGGTCAGGCCTACGTCGAGCATTCGATGCTGCTTCCCTATTCGTCCCTGACTCGCCAGGTGGTCGAGCTCACCAGCTCGCGCAGCGAATTGGTGGACGTCTTCGAGGCCGAGCGTCGACGTATCGAACGTGATCTGCATGACGGGGCACAGCAGCACTTGGTGGTCTCGACGATGCGCCTGGGCGAGGCGATCTATTGGCTGGATCGAGAGGATGCCGACGGCGCGCGTGGCGCTGTCCTGGGCGCCCAGACCGCGCTGGAGGACGCCCTGGCAGCCCTGCGCACGACCATTCGAGGCATCCACCCCCAAGTGCTGACTGACCGCGGACTGGTGGCCGCGCTGCAAGAGCTTGCGGCGCGACAGCCCGTGCCCACCCGATTCGAGTATCACGGGACGCCCCGGGCTTTGCCGCAACAGGTGGAGAGCGCGGCCTACTACGTGGCCGCCGAGGCGTTGACGAATGTGGCCAAGCATTCCGGCGCCCAGCAGGCACGGGTTGAGCTGGTGTTCGCCGATCACGAGCTGTGGATCGAGCTCACCGACGATGGCCATGGTGGCGCGCATTGGGTGCAGGGGCATGGCATCAGTGGGTTGGCTGAGCGCACCCAGACAGCAGCCGGCACCTTCACTGTGACCAGCCCAGACGGCGGGCCAACCAAGATCAGCGTGACGCTGCCTTACGATCGGGGTTATGAAGCTGGCCCTGGCTGAGGACGCAGCCCTGCTGCGAGCAGGACTGGTCGGTTTGCTGGAGCGGGCCGGACATCAGGTCGTCGTTGAGGCCAGCGATGCCCCTTCGTTGGTGGCCGCAGTGGTCGAGTTGGCCGCAGCCGATCAGCTTCCAGATCTCGTGCTCACCGACGTTCGAATGCCGCCGGGCATGACCGATGACGGCTTGCGGGCTGCGGTGGAGATTCGCCACCGCTATCCGTGGATGCCGATCATGGTGCTCAGCCAGTATGTGGCTCCGGCCTACGCCGCGGCGTTGCTCGATGCTGCCGCACTGCCGCAAGCTCCCGGCACCGGCTACCTGCTGAAGGAGCGGGTCGGACGGGTGGCTGACTTCATGAACTCTTTGGAGGTGGTTGCCGGTGGCGGGCTGGTGATCGACCCGGAGGTCGTGCGTTCGCTGCTGCAGTCGCGTCGCGGCGACTCCAAGCTTGAGCGGTTGACCCCCCGTGAGCATGAGGTCTTGTCGCTGATGGCTGATGGATCATCGAACTCCCAGATCGCAGAGGCCCTCGTTGTGACGCCAGCGGCCGTCGCCAAGCACGTCGCCAACGTCTTCGCCAAGCTTGATCTGGGGCCGAATGAAGAGAATCGGCGCGTTCGGGCCGTGTTGGCCTATCTCAACGGCGTCTGATCAGCTCGGACGCTCGACTGGACGGGCCGCGGTGGCTGGGTTGGGCCAAGCCTTGACCCTTCGACAAGCTCAGGGAGCTGGGGTGGACTCAGTCCTGAATGGCTACGGCCTGCGCCGTCGTCCGGTCGATTCGGCCGAAGTTGTAGTACGCAGCGCAAGCACCCTCTGGGGAAACCATGCAGGTGCCGATCGGGGTGTTCGGGGTGCAGGCGGTGCCGAACACGCGGCACTCCCACGGCTTGATCCGTCCGGTGAGCACTGATCCGCATTCGCAGGCGGCCGGATCGGCCACCCGCTCGCCAGGGACGCTGAACTTCGCTTCGGCATCCCACTTCGAATACTCGCCGGAGATCCCGAAACCGGAGCGCTCGATCCAGCCCAGACCGCGCCATTCGAAGGTCTCCCGCAGCGTGAACGTCCGGCCCATCAGGGCCAGGGCCGCCTTGTTGCCTTCGGGGCGCACCACTCGGGCGTACTGATTGCCCACCGAGGCCTTGCCCGCAGCCACCTCGCCGGAGACGAACTGATTCAGGATCATCGCGATCGCCTGCAGAATGTCGAGCGGCTCGAAGCCGGTCACCACCACTGGCAGGTTGAACTCGCGCGGCAGAAACTCGAACGCATCGGTACCCACCACGGCGGCGACATGTCCGGGGCCGATGAAGGCGTCCACTCGGGTCTGGCCACCGTTCACGATCGCCCGCAGCGGCGGCTCGATGGTCACGTGATTGCTGAAGACCGAAAAGTTGGAAATGTCTTCGATGCGCGCCCGCTCCAGCGTCACCGCAGTGGATGGAGCGGTGGTCTCGAATCCGACCGAGAAGAAGACCACCTCTTTGTCGGGGTTGTCCTTGGCGATGCCGAGCGCATCGAGGGGGGAGTAGACGAACCGGACGTCGGCACCGTTGGCCCGCTCATCGAGCAAGGAAAGGCCTTTGGAGCCGGGCACCCGCATCATGTCGCCGAAGGTGGTCAGGATGACGTTGGGCTGTTTGGCCAGCCACATCGCATCATCGACTCGGCCCATCGGGATCACGCACACCGGGCAGCCGGGGCCGTGAATCAGCTCAACGGCTTCGGGCAGGAGGTGTTCCAAGCCGTGACGATAAATCGTGTGGGTGTGGCCGCCGCAGATTTCCATCACCGCAATGGGGCGCTCGAGCTTGGCCGCTTGAGCCTCGATGGTCGCCAGCAGTGCCTTGGCAGCGGCCGGATCGCGGTATTCGTCGACGTACTTCACTCGATCGCCGAACTCTTGAACGACTCCAACTCGTCCTCGAAAGTGTTGTTGCCAAGGAGTTTGATCTGGTCGAGGGTCATCGCGGCTTCATCGGCGTCGATCTTGCTCAACGCAAAACCGACGTGTACCAGCACCCAATCGCCGATGGCCAAACCGTCCTCCATCAGCAGGTCGGTGGCCACTACTCGCTCAACGCCGCTGATCGCCACTTTGGCCCGTGGAACATCGGGGTCGGGAATCGCTACGACCTCAGCGGGAACACCCAGGCACATGTGAACTCCTAGCTCTGCACGATCGAAACCGGTGCGCCGCTATCATCACCTCTGAGGTGGGGTTCGCGCTAGCCGGAGCCCTGCCAATCACTGACTGGAGCGCGCATGGATCCGAAGAATCGGCTCAACTTAGACGAATCGCAGGTCAACCAGAACATCGAAGCGGTGCGCGCTCGGCGTCCCAAGCTCACCGACGAACACATCACTCTCGCCCACGGTGCCGGTGGCAAGGCGTCCGCGGCTCTGGTCGACTCGGTCTTTATCTCCGGCTACGGCAACGACGTGCTGGCCGAGATGGGTGATTCGGGCGTGCTCACCCTGCCGGAGTTGGCCGAGGGCGTCCGGTTGGCGATGTCGACCGACTCCTACGTGGTCTCTCCCATCGAGTTTCCCGGTGGGTCGATCGGCGACCTGGCAGTCAATGGGACGGTGAACGACCTGGCGGTCTCCGGTGCGGTGCCAGTCGCAATCTCGGCCGCGTTCGTGATTGAAGAGGGACTTTCCGTGGCAATCCTGCGCCGGGAGGTGGCGGCGATGCGCGCCGCTGCCGAGGCTGCCGGGGTTCGGATCATCACCGGCGACACCAAAGTGGTGCCTCGTGGGGCGGCTGATCAGCTGTTCATCACCACCGCCGGGGTTGGCGTGGTGCCGGCCGGGCGCAACCTGGGGGCGTCCCAGGTGCAGCGCGGCGACAAGATTCTGCTTTCCGGGGCGATTGCTGATCACGGCATGGCGGTGATGCTGGCTCGCGGCGATCTGGCCATCGACGCACCGATCCAATCTGACACTCGGGCGGTGAATCACCTGACCGAAGCCCTGTTGGCCGCTGCCCCGAACACCCGCTGGATGCGCGACGCCACCCGCGGCGGATTGGGCACAGTGCTCAACGAACTTGCCCAGGCCACCGGGCTTGGTGTGGTTGTGGAGGACGAAGCGGTGCGCGTGCATGACATGACCCGTGGCGCCTGCGACATGCTCGGCATCGACCCGCTTTATGTGGCCAACGAGGGCACCTTTGTGGCCGTAGTGCCGGCGGTGGAGGCCGAGGCTGCGCTGGCCGCAGTGCAGAGCCTGCCCGGGGGTGAAGAGGCCGTGCTGGTCGGGCGCATCGTGGTCGAGCCTGCCGCTTCGGTGGTGCTGGTCACCGGCTTCGGCGGCACCCGCATGGTCGACATGCTGGTGGGCGATCCGCTGCCGCGTATCTGCTGAGCCCCCCGACCGCGCCGAGAGTGCGGGCACCTCAACGGCTGGCGAGGAAGGTGGACCTCATGGGTGTCGATTTTTCGGTGAAGGTGGCGTTGCGCGGTCAGTTGGTCACATTGGTGCCGGTTGAACGGCATCACGTGGGCGAGCTCTACCGGTTGATGGCCGATCCGGAGGTGGCTCGACTCACCGGGTCGGTGCATTCCTCCCGTCCGGGTGCGGCTGAGTTGCAGCCGTGGACACTGGCGGAGGTGACCGCGATCTACGAGCGGTGGGGCAGTGCCGCCGACCGGATCGTGTGGACGATTCTGGATGTCGCCGACGGTGGAGGAATCGTTGGCGAAGCAGTCCTCAACGATCTCAACCTCGAAAACCTCTCGTGCGGTTTTCGGATCTGGATTGCTGGCGCCCACGGTCGAGGCCTCGGGACTGAAGCAACACGGTTGGTGGTCGACCACGCGTTCCACGTGCAGGGCCTGCATCGGATCGAACTGGAGGTATATGACTTCAATCCGCGAGCCCGGCACGTCTACGAGAAGGTCGGATTCAGGCATGAGGGCACTTTGCGCCAGGCCCTACGCTTCGACGACGGGTGGGTTGATGCGCACCTGATGGCGCTGCTGAATACCGATCCGCGCAGCTGAAGCCGGCCCCGCGGTGTCAATGGGGCCAACTAGGGTGCGGGTATGGCAACCCGTCCTGAAAACACTGCCGCGCCCAAGCTTGGTCCGGTGAAAGTCGGTGAAGTGCACCCCGCCACGGTTGAGGAGTTTGCAGCCCTCGACGGCGACGATCTGGAGGCCATCGAGCTGGTTGGCGAACAGTTCGACGAAGTGCAGTGGGGTGGACGTCGCCGCCTGGACGCGTCCCGGCTCCAGGAGCTGACGATCAAGCGCTGGCGAGCCCGGGCGATCGCGGTTTCCGATTCGGTGCTGAGCCAACTGGACGTGGTGGCGCTGGCTGCAGCTGAATCAGGCTGGCGTGACGTGGTCGTGGCCGACAGCAGGATCGGATCGGTCGAACTGCATCAGGCCAACCTGCGTCGGGTGGCCTTCACCGGCTGCAAGCTGGGTTTTGTAAACCTGCGTGATGCCGATTTGGCCGATGTGGCTTTCACCGACTGTCTGATCGAAGACCTCGACCTGATGCGAGCCAAGGCCAAGAGGGTTTCGCTGGACGGCTGCCGGATTCGCCGCCTGGAACTCGGCCACACTCGTTTGGAAGATTTCGATCTGCGTGGAGCCACCTTCTCTGATGTCTCCGGCTTGGAAGGCCTGCGCGGGGCGACCATTTCCACCGATCAACTCTTTGACCTGGCCCCGATCCTGGCCGCCCGCCTCGGCCTGAGGGTGGAGTGAGTCTCAACTCCCAGCGTCCATCCATCAAAAGTCGGGTTGCCAGCGGCCCAATCCGGGCCGCCGCAGTCCGTCCATCAGTGGAAGGGCTATGAGGCTCGAAATGGGGGTCATAACCCCCCGAACGATTGACGGAGCAGCCGGGGCGGAGGGCAGATCACTGATAACCGGACTTGCGATTGTTGGACGGTGCGAGGCAGTGAGTCAGGGTGCGGTGTGGACGACCTCGGCGGCATCTTCGACGCGCCTCGGGGCAAGGCTGGCGTAGGCCTGCCCATTTCGCGACTCGATGCGGTAGTGGTGGCGCAACAGGTTGGTGTGTCCACGCTAGGTATCGAGCAGCCGTCCGGCCCAGACCTGGCCGAGGCTCAGGCCGCCGTCGGTTGGGGGAACGATGCGGTGAGTGAGGACGGTCAGGCCGGGGGCCTTCAGGGCGGCGATCAGGGCAGTGGTGAAGATGCGGTTGACCACCACACCTCCGGTCAGGCCGACTTTGGTGGTGCCGGCTGCCGTGGCGGCGGCGGCGAGCTGATCGGCGAACACGACAGCCAATCCCTGATGGAAGCGCCAGGCCCGTTCGCCGACAGATCGTTCGGGGTGGGCGAGCAGCTCGCCGAAGACCCCGAAGAGACTGTCGGGATAGGGGGCTTCGACGAGCCCAGCCGTCCGGGGTTCAGTTCCCTGAGCTACCCGAGGTTCAGTTCCCTGAGCTCGTCGAAGGGCCGAGATGCCGGAGGTCCGTACCCAATCTGAGGCCGCGCGCTCCAATGCCATCGCGGCATGAGCTTCGTAGGTCGCCTCCAGACACAACCCGAGCATGGCTGCTGCCGCGTCGAACAGCCGTCCGGTCGAACTGGTGGCCACCACGCCATTGCCGGAGGCCAACTGCGAGGCGACCAGGCGCAGTTCAGCCGGCGGCGCCTCGGTGGTTGCCGGAGTGGCTGAAACGTCCAAGTCCCAGGAGTGGGCCAATCCCTGGGCGATCCGCCAGGGATGCCGGATCGCCCGGTCTCCGCCAACCAGGGCGAAGGTGGGCACATGCCAGCTGCGCTCCCAGTTGGCCGGCGAGGTGCCGCCGGCGCCAAGGGTCAGGATCTCGCCACCCCAGATGGTGTGATCGGTGCCGTAGCCGGTGCCATCGAGAGCGGCCACCACCACCGGTCCGGACGCGATGCCGTACTCGGCCAGCAGCGACAGTGCGTGCGCGTAGTGGTGCTGCACCCGGATCAGCCGGACACCCGGGTGGGCGTCCACATAGCGCTCGGCCCAGGCGGTGGTGGCGTAGCCAGGATGCAGATCACAGACCACAACCTCGGGATCGCGGCGCTGAATGTTCAGCAGTTGCGCGACGGACGCCTCGAAGGCCTGTTGGGCGGCCAGCGATCCCATGTCGCCAACATGGGCCGAGACGAAGGCCATATCTTCGGTTGCTAGGGCGAAGGTGTTTTTCAGTTCACCGCCCACGGCGAGCACCACGCTGGCGGGCCCTTCGACAGGCTCAGGGAATTGAGTCAAGTTGGCTGAGCGTGGCGAAGCCGTCGGGACGGGCAGCAGCACCGGCAGTGGAGCGTGACCGCGCGAGCGGCGGATCGGCAGCGCGTCCGACCCAGGTAGAGCCAGCATCACCGAGTCCTCTACCGGCACGTGGATGTCGCGGTCGTGCAGCAGAAAGGCATCGGCCAGGTGCGCCAGGCGAGCCAACGCGTCGGCGTTGGTGAAGCACAACGGCTCCTCGCTGAGGTTTCCACTGGTGGCCACCAGGGCCAACGGAGCTTCGGCGAAATCGCTGGCCTGGTTCGGAATTCCTTCCGCGACACCAGTTCCCTGAGCCCCGGATCCAGTTGCCTGAGCCTGTCGAAGGGACGGATCGCCCCCCAGGGGCTGCAAGAGCAGCGTGTGAAGTGGGGTGTAGGGCAGCATGAGGCCGACATCGCCCAGCCCGGGCGCCACGCCCTCGGCCAGGTCATAGCCGGCGGCCATCGGTGCGATCAGGATTGGCCTTGCCGGTGAAGTCAGTTGCTCCAACTGGTCAGGACTCAGCTCGGCGAGCGTGGACGCAGCAGCGGCGTCGGCCACCATCACCGCGAACGGCTTTCCGGAGCGGCGCTTGCGCTCACGTAACCGGGCCACAGCTGCACTGTCACGAGCGTTACACATCAGGTGGAAGCCGCCCAGACCCTTCACGGCGAGGATCTCCCCGGCCAGGAGCCGGCGTCTGGCCTCAGCGATCACCTCGGCTTGCTGAGTTCTCGTGGGACGTTGCGGCGATCGTGATGGTGATCCGGTTGCTTCGACTGTCTCAGCCGCCCCGGACGCTGGCGAATCGAGGAGCCAAAGCCGAGGGCCGCAGTCGTAGCAACTGATCGGCTGAGCGTGAAAGCGCCGATCCGCTGGGTCGGTGTACTCACCCCTGCAGGCCGGGCACATCTCGAAGACCCGCATCGTGGTGGCCGGACGGTCATAGGGCAGGTCTTCGATGATGGTCAGGCGCGGTCCACAGTTAGTGCAGGTGGTGAAGGCATAGCCGTAGCGGCGGTTGGCCGGATCAGCCAGATCGGCCAGGCAATCGGCGCAGGTGGCCACATCGGGTGGAATGAGGGTGCGTCCGCCGGGTAGGTGGCGGCTGGCCACGATCCGAAAGCCACTCTCGATCACGGGCTCCAGCTGGCGATGGGTGGCCGCGATCACCCGGGCCAATGGTGGCAGGGTGGCCAGGAGTTCGGCGATGAAGGCATCCAGCACCTCGGCACTGCCTTGGGCCTCGATGAACACCTGCCGGTCGTCGTTGCCCACGAGTCCGGTGAGGAGGTGCCGCCGGGCCACCACCGCCACATGCGGCCGAAATCCCACCCCCTGCACCACGCCTCGCAACAGGTACTCGCGCCGGGTCAACATGGGCCAAGTATGCGATCAACGTGGAGGATCTTGCACCGAACACGGTGCAAGATCCTCCAATCATCTCCGGGGCGGGTGGGGGAAGGTGTGGGACACTGTCCGGCGGTTGCGGCACCTCCGAAGAGCGAGGTCTCGAACTAGGCTTCGTCTGTCACTCCGGTGGCTCCGCCCGCACCCACCTGCTCAGCGGTGAGGAGTTCACTCTCACAGCTATCGACGTCTCCGACCTTGTCGGAGCCACGAAAGGAGAACTTCGATGGGCCGCTTCCACCGCCATGATGATGGCACCGTTCACTCCCACGATCACGATCACGAGGACGTCCACGATCACTCTCACGATCACGGCGACCAAGCACACTCTCACCCCCACGACCATGCCAACGACGAGGACCACGACCATGCCCACGACGAGGCATTGGCGGAGTTGATCGGTGATCACTCTGGCTATGAGACCGGGCGGGAGCGGATCGAGATTCTCACCGACATCTACGCCGAGAACGATCGCTTGGCCGAGGTCAACCGCCTGGCTTTCGACGCCGCTGGGGTTCGGGTGATCAACCTGATGAGTTCACCGGGTTCCGGCAAGACCGCCTTGCTGCAACGCACCCTGGCCGCGCTTGAGGGCAAGGTGCGCATGGGGATCATCGAGGGCGACATCGAAACCGCCCTGGACGCGGATCGCCTGGGTGGCTACGGCGCCCAGATTTCGCTACTCAACACCGGCAACGGATTCGGCGGCGAGTGCCACCTGGACGCCCCGATGATCAGCCGGGCGTTGCGTGGCCTGAATCTGGCCGAGCTTGATGTGGTGGTGATCGAGAACGTCGGCAACCTGGTCTGTCCTGCAGAGTTCGAGGTGGGCGAGCACGCCAAGGCGATGGTCTACTCGATCACCGAAGGTGAGGACAAACCTTTGAAGTATCCGGTCATGTTTAGGTCAGTCGAGGCTATTTGTATTAACAAGATGGATCTCGCTCCGTATCTCGATTTCGACATGGAGCTGTTCCGTAAGAACCTGACCGCGGTCAACCCGCTGGCTAGGGTATTTGAGCTCTCGGCCCGCACCGGGGAGGGTGTGGAGGAATGGATTGAGTGGCTGCGTGGCGCCGGTTCAAATGAGGTTGGCTAAATCTCGTCGCAATATGTGCAAATCACCGTAAAGCGTGGCTATGATGCCTCAGGCTCGGTCAGCAATCTTGCTGAGCACTGAGGGTGGACCGAGCTCGGCGGACGGGGAGTTCCCCGCCGGTGTGTGAGCGATAAGGGAGAGCACGCTCGTGTCTTACGAACTCAACGGTTGGACAGAACCAACCCTCGAAGAGAACTTGGCCCGGTCTGGTTTCGACCGTCGGGACTTTCTGAAGTACTGCGGCGAGCTGGCCGCGGTCTTCGCCGTCGGCGGCGCGGTGATTGGTGGGGCCACCTCGGCAAACGCAGCCCCGATCACCGCTGAGGTAATCGCGGACAAGCTCGGTGCGGTCAAGAAGCCGCTGGTGGTCTGGCTCCAGCTTCAGGAATGCACGGGCTGCATGGAGTCAACGTTGCGCTCCGGTGGAGTCACCATCGAAGACGCCGTGCTGCGGCTGCTGTCGGTGGAATACAACGAGCTGGTCATGCAGGCAGCTGGCGATGCGGCCAACAAGGCTCTGGACAATGCCAACGCCCAAGATCACATCCTGGTGGTCAACGGCTCAATCCCGACCAAGGACGGCGGCATCTACTGCACCATCGGTGGCAAGTCCGCCGAGCAGGTGCTGCGCGAGTCCGCTGCGAAGGCGACCGCAATCCTGGCCGTCGGTGCCTGCGCGGTCTGGGGCTCGGTACAGGCCTCCAAGCCCAACCCGACCGGTGCGGTCGGCGTTGATGAGATCATCACCAACAAGCCGATCGTCAACGTTGCCGGTTGCCCGCCGATCGGCGAAGTGATCACCGCCACCATCGCTTACGTCCTGACCCATGGCGACCTGCCCAAGCTGGACGCTCAAGGTCGGCCGCTGTTCGCCTACGACCAGCGCATCCACGACTCCTGCCAGCGTCGGGCGCACTTCGACGCCGGCCAGTACGTCCGCAGCTTCGACGACGAGGGCGCCCGCAACGGCTGGTGCCTCTATGAGGTCGGCTGCAAGGGCCCGAGCACTTTCGCGCCCTGCCCGGTGATCAAATGGAACGAGGGCACCAGCTGGCCGATCGGGGCCGGGCACCCCTGCCTGGGCTGCACTGAAAAGCACTTCTTCGACAACTTCACCCCCTTCTACCAAACCCTGCCCAATGTTGGCGGTTTCGGAGTCGAGGGCACTGCAGAGACGATCGGCTGGAGCTTGGTCGGCGTCGCCACGGCTGGAGTGGCCGTCCACGCCGGACTCACCGCCGCCAAGCAGGCGGCCAGCCGCAGGTCGGCCGAGGGCAACGAGCCGTTGCAGGCCTTCGGTGACTCCGAGCGAGTCTGGCTACCAACACCGAAGAAGGCCGAGTCCTCAGCCGAGGCCCCCCCGGAGGATCCGGCGGGCAACACCAACGACGATTCCCAGAAGGCGGAGTAAGACATGGCGCGCGTAGTGGTTGATCCGATCACTCGGATCGAGGGGCACCTCCGCATCGAGCTTGAATCGAACGGCGGCAAGATCGACAAGGCCTGGAGTGAGACCACCCAGTTCCGCGGGATCGAAGAGATCGTCACCGGACGCGACCCGCGGGATGTCTGGGCCTTCGTCCAGCGCATCTGTGGGGTGTGTACCTCGGTGCACGCGATTGCGTCCATCGCGGCGGTGGAGAACGCCATCGGCGCCAACCCGCCCGCCCAGGCCCGCAATATCCGCGACCTGGTGCTGACCGCCCAAGAGGTCCAAGACCACGTCATTCACTTCTACCACCTGCACGCGCTGGACTGGGTGAATATTCCCGATGTCATCAACGCCGACCCGGCCAAAGCAGTGGCGTTCGCCCATGCGATCGGTTCGACTTGGAAGGGCAACACCGTCGAGCGTTTCACCGAGGTGAAGGCCACGGTCAAGTCGATCATCGACTCCGGCCAGCTCAGCGTGTTCACCGGTGGCTACTGGAACCATCCGGCCTACAAGCTGCCGCCGGAGGCCAACCTGATGGCTGTGGCGCACTACCTCGATGCCCTGGAGTTCCAGCGCTCGATGATCCGGATCGTCACTGTGTTCGGTGGTAAGAATCCGCACCCGAACTTCCTGGTCGGCGGCATGGCCTGCACGATCGATCCGAACAAGTCCGAGTCGATCAACCAGGTGCAGACCGACCAGATCGCCGTCTGGATCGCCGAATCCAAGGAGTTCGTCGAGAACTGCTATCTGCATGATGCGCTGGCGATCGTTGGGGTCTACAAGGAGTACTTCGACATCGGCGCTTCGGTGCCCAACTTCCTGGCCGTGGGCATGTCGGGGGCGACCTTCGCCGGTGACCCGAACGCCGAGCGCACCACCGCCCCGCGCGGTGGGGTCAAGCCCGGTGTGATCCTGGACGGTGACTTCAGCCAGCTGCATCCCTTCGACCCGGCCAAGATCACCGAGGGCATCTCCTCGGCCTGGTACGAGTACGCCAACGGCGCCACCGACCTGCATCCCTCGGTCGGGGAGACCACCGTGAAGTACACCGGCCCGAAGCCGCCCTACCAGTGGCTGGCCAACGGCGAGGAGTACACCTGGAGCAAGGCGCCGCGTTACGACGGCAAGGTCATGCAGGTTGGCCCGATCGCCCGCGTGCTGTCGGCCTACGTGCAGGGCCACGCTCGCACCAAGGAGCTGGTCGATTTGGCGTTGAAGACGATCGGTCTCAAGCCGGCCCAGCTGAACTCCACCGCCGGGCGCGCGCTGGCCCGCTGCGTGGAGTGCGTGACCTCGGTCGAGGCCCTTACCGACATTTTCGGACAGTTCGTCGACGGCCTGAAGAAGGGCGACATCGACGTGTTTGATGCCACAAAGTGGGATCCGTCCACCTGGCCGGCCAAGGCATCGGGCTACTCCTTCGTGGAGGTTGCCCGTGGCAACCTGAGCCACTGGGTGCAGATCGAAAACGGCAAGGTCTCCCACTACCAGGCAGTGGTTCCGACCACCTGGCTGGCCGGTGGGCGCGACAAGGACGGAAAACAGGGCCCCTACGAGGAGTCCCTGGCCGGCAATGGTCAGCACCCGCTGGTCGATCCCACCCAGCCGCTGGAAGTGCTGCGCACGATCCACTCCTTCGATCCGTGCATGTCGTGCGCGGTGCACGTGCTTGATCCGGAGGGCCAGGAAGTCCAGGTCGTGGTGTCATGACGGTCGAAGAACAGGCGCCGGTGGCGCCTGCCGAGCACGACTCGGCGACCCTGAGCGTAGGTTCGATCTACAGCGCCGGCACGCTGAACGCCGGACGCGTCCTGGCGATGGCCACTGCGGCGGCTCCACCGGGCAGCAAGGATCCGGTGGATGTGGTGCTGGCTGAGCGGCTGGCGTCCGAGCGTCCCGATATTCCGGCGGTGACGGTAGCCGAATCTGATGTCGATCCGGCCCGCACGGATCGGCGCTACAGCCTCACCCGGGTGCGCGACCTCCAGCGTCCGGGCGAGAAGGGCTACCGCGACATGGTGGTGATGCGTGGCGATCTAGGCGCGGTGCTGAAGCAAACCAAGACCAGCCACGAGGATCGCGCGGTGGTGGTCAAGAACGCCGACCTGTCAGCGCGTCGCGGTTTTCGTCCGCTGGCGGTGGCTTCGGCCGTCGTAGAAGAGGGCGACAAGGTCGGCGAGTTCACGCTGCAGGGGTTCATCGAGCTGCGCTCGACGGCTCGGGGCAACTTCGCCGACGATGTCGCTGCCAGCCCCGATTCCTGGGCCCGAGTGAATCTCTGGTCGGTGTCGCTGCGGCTGCAGCACTGGGCCAACGTTGCCGCGGTGTTCATCCTGAGTTGCACCGGCTACTTCATCATGGATCCGTTCTTCGGCCCCTCGGCTACCGACAATGCGCAGCAGGCTGGGTTCCTGATGGGCTGGGTGCGGACCATCCACTTCACCACGGCCTTCATTTGGCTGGTGATCGGCGCGGCCCGCGCCGTTTCGGCATTCCGCTCCCGTGACCGTTACCTGCGCTGGCCGACGATGTGGCCGCTGAAGAGCAAGGGCGACGTGAAGGATCTCGGCGCGGTGCTGGGGCATTACGCGTTCTTGCGTGATGAGGCTCCGCTGTACTTGGCGCACAACCCGCTACAACAGCTCGCCTACACCACGGTCTATGTGGCTGGGGTGCTCCAGATGTGCACGGGTTTCGCCCTCTACGGCATGGCGCACAAGAACAGCAGCTGGTTCTGGGGCCTGATCTCGTCCCCGGTGGACTGGTTCGGCATCGGCCCAATGCGGATCTTCCACGCCATGATGATGTTCTTGATCTGGGCCTTCGTGATCATGCACATCTACCTTGCGGTGCGCGCCGATTCCTTGGAGCGCCACAGCGGCATCTCCGCGATGATCAACGGTGGGGTCTGGATGCGCCGCGGTTCCAAGCCGGTGGATGCGCCCAAGATCGGATGATCTGTTAACGACGAGGCTCCCCGGGGTATGGCGCTGTGCCGAACCCCGGGGAGCAACCCTTTTGGCCCAGTATTGAGGAACCCATGTCTTCCGTCCCCGAACCCATTCACGGATCTACCCGGATTCGCCCGGCCAGTGCTGCGGAGCGGCCGGTCTTCGAGCCGGAGATCACCCCGATCACCGTGCTGGGTGTTGGCAACACGATCATGGGTGATGACGGTGTTGGTCCGGCTCTGTTGGAGCGGGTGAAAGCCGCCTGCAATGACCCTCGGGTCAGCTACGTCGACGGTGCGACCGGCGGCATGGAGTTGTTGCCGGTGGTTCAGGACGCGACCCGGCTGCTGATTCTGGACGCCGTTGCGGGCGCTGAGCCCGGCGAGGTGGTCTGGCTCACCGGTGACCAGGTGCCGCGGCTTCTGGCCACCAAGCTCTCGCCGCACCAGGTCGGTTTGCTCGACCTGTTCGCCGCCTCGCGGATGCTTGGCACCGAGCCGGCTGAGGTGGAAGTGGTGGGGGTGGTTCCCCAAATCGTCGACCTGGGCCTGGAGCTCAGTCAGCCGGTGGCTGCCGCAATGGAAGAGGCGACTCGGCAGGCGCTTGCGGTCCTGGACCGCTGGCTGGCCCGGCTGGACCTCGAGGAGGCCTGAGTAGTGGCGGAGTCAGGAATCCTCGCCGGTGGCAACCTCGGCGAAGGCAACTTCGAATTCCCGTCCATGGATCAGGTTTCCGCAGCCGACGCCGCACGCCGGGCACGTGAGCGCGTAGAACTGGTCAACCTCTTGAGCCTTTTCGCAGGCGCTGCACCAAATTTGTGCTGTAATGACCTCGATCTCAAGGCGTGCGCCCACCAACCTGGTGCCTGCGATTGCGATCGGCCAGGAGCCGAGGAGTGCCTCGGGCACTGCTCCGGACAAGGTGCCGACGCGCAGGCCGACGGCTTCGATGGGGGCGTCGGTGTCAACGGTGGCCCTCTCGACGGCGACGACCACCGAATGGAGCAAACCGAGTTCATGCACCTGCCAATGATGACAGGCTCAGCCGAAGGTGAGCGATGACGAAGCGATGGGTCCTGGACGAGATCGTTGATCCGTTCGGTGCGACGGTGGTTGTCGAGAAGGCCGCTGATGGCTCGGTTCAGTCGGCGCGATTCGACCTGGCGGGCCTACCGCGGGTGGACGCCCTGCTGGCCGGCCAGCAGACCACCGCAGTGCCCAACCTGGTGGAGAAGCTGTGCGGCATCTGCCCGGCTGCCCACCACCTGGCCGGCGTCCGCGCATTGGAGGCTCTGGGAGGGGTTAGCGAACTGCCGGCCACTGCGGTGGCCGTGCGACGGCTGCTGCACCACGGGTCGGCGCTGGAGACGCACGCGCCCCGCCTGTTGGCCAGTGACCGCGAAGCCGCGCTGGCGATGCGCCGGCTCGGCAAGGCTGCGATGGCCGCAGCGGGATCGCCGGGCCATTTTCCGACCACAGCCGTACCCGGCGGGGTGCGCGCTGCGGTTGCCGAGGAGGCCAGGGACGCACTGGCCCTCGACGTGGGCGAGGTGCTTGAGCGTCTGGTCGCAGCCGCTGAGCTGCAACTGGAGCAGTCGTCCTCGTTGGCGCCCTACGCCGGCGCTGATGTGGCCCTGGTCGACATTTACGGCTGCCCCGACGTGCTCGGCGAGCGGCTGCGGGCGGTGACCTCCGATGGTTCGACGGTGATTTCGGGGGCGGGATCGGTGGCTTGGGACAACCTGATCACCGAGGAGTTCGTCGGTGCGCCGGCGCCGCGTCCCTACTTGGTGGCTTTGGGCCCGGTTGGTGGCCGCTATCGGGTGGGCCCGGTGGCGCAGTTGCGAATCGGCAAGCTGTGCACGCCGGCGGCTGCGGCGTTGCAGGCGCGTTGGCTGGCTGAGGAGGGGGATGCCGCTGGGGCCCGGGCGATCATGAGCGTCTATGCCGCCGAGGCAATCTCGGTGCTGCTGGGCTCGGCAGACCTGGTCGCTGGTGAACTGCGGGTGTCCACCGGTCCTGTGGAGGCCGGCAAGGTCGGCGTCGGTTGGGTGGACGGCCCACGCGGATTGTTGGTGCACCGCTACCAGGTTGGTGAAGACGGTCGCCTCGCAGCGGCGCAGATCCTCACTCCCACGGCGCAGAATGAGCCGTGGCTAGCCGATTTGCTGCTTTCAGCTGCCCTCGGTTCGACGGATGCCCTTGGTTTGGAGGATGCTGTGAGGCAGGCCGATCCGTGCCTGCCGTGCAGCTCCGCTCCGGCCGGTGCGATGGGCTTGCAGGTGGACACGGTGTCGACGGATGGAGGCAACTGAGATGTGCGTCGGCATACCGGCACGGATCATTTCGATTACCAAGGGTGTGCTCCCGATGGCTCGGGTCCTGCTCAACGGTGTAGAGCTCGACTGCCGCCTGGCCTATTTCCCCGATGCCGAGATCGGCGATTACGTGCTGGTTCAGAACGGCTTCGTGATGGACGTGCTGGATCCGCAGGCCGCCGCCGAATCGCTGGAAGCTTTCGCCTCGCTCGGCATGCTGGCTGAATCGGCAGATGTGGGCTGATCGGCGCGGTCATGGCTGAAGTGGTCGTCACCCTCGCTGAGCTTGCCGCTGAACTCGCCGTTCCCGGGCCACGCCGGCTGATCGGTCTGGTGGGGGCGCCGGGAGCGGGCAAGAGCACTGTCGCCGACGAGCTGATTCGGGCGCTCGCCGATCGCGGTGTGCAGGCCGTCACCGTGCCGATGGACGGTTTCCACCTGGCTGACGCATCGCTGGCGCGGTTGGGCCGGCTCGACCGCAAGGGCGCGGTGGACACCTTCGATGGCCGAGGCTATGTGGCGCTGTTGCGCAGGCTGCGCGAGGAGGTTGGGTACACCGTCTTCGCCCCCGGTTTTGACCGTGATCTGGAACAGCCGTTGGCCGGCGCGATCGCGGTCGATCCAGAGGTGTCGGTGGTGATCACCGAGGGCAACTATCTGCTGGTGGCCGAGGAGCCGTGGGATCAGATTTGCGACCTGCTCGATGAGGCGATTTTCGTCCGACTGGGTGCCCAGGAGCGCCGGGGGAGGCTGCGCGCCCGGCATGAGCAGTTCGGCAAGACCGCCGATCACGCGCGAGCGTGGGTGGACCAGGTCGATGAGCCCAATGCGATGCTGGTCGAGGCCACCGCCGTCCGGGCCGATCGGGTTTTGCTGCGCTGAGCCCAGGCCTGCGCAATGCCACTGCCAGGGGATGCGGGACACCTCAGGGTTGAATCGGGGACCAACTCGGTGAACACTGTGCACTCCTTTGCCCCCGGCGGTGCCAGGCTGTGTTCACCACCGGAATCATCGGCAGGAGAGATCATGTCCGAGCAGTCGTCACAACCAGCGGCCCGCGATGCCGTAACCGAGTTCGAGCCTTTGCCGGCGGGGATTTCCGAGCAGACCTCGCCGCCGGGGGTTGCCTCGGTGCCGGTGTTGCCTGCCAAGCATCCCTTGGCGGCGAAGCTGACTGCGATCCTGGTGGCTCTGGTCGCATTGGCGGCCGCATTGATCGCCTTGGATGTGATCATCGTGGTGCGGACGGCGCCGGCGCCGATTCCGGCAGCGGTGGATGTGACGATCAGCGTCAGTGCTCAGGACTCCTACGCCGTGATCGTGCTGCGCGGCCCCGGCACCACCAGTACTTTCACACTCGATCCCACCTCCAGCAGCCAGAAGCTGACCAAGCATCTGGCGGGTGGAGAGTCGGTGCAGGTAGATGCACAGCTCACCGAGGAGAGCAACGGTGGCGACGATTACGCCGTCCCGGCGCCGAACCTTTCCTGCCAAATCACCGATGCTGCCGGCCAGTTGCTGCGCGATGCCCAAGTCAGCGTCAAGGGCGGTACCGCCAGTTGTGCGTGGACCAACGACAGCAAGTCCTGATCGCTGAAGACCCAAGGAGTCGGTCAACGCAACCCGATGGCGAATCCGAGCAAGGTGAGCCGGTGGCCCTGACGGCCGAGCTTCCCGCGGTCAAAACGCCGGCCAACTGGTCCGCCTCAGCTCTGGTCCGCCTCAGCTGAGGGTCACCGCGGTTCGATTCAGCGGGCGCACCTTCGCGGCGTCCCGGCGCCCCAGAGCTGTCGCCTGTTCCAGCCAGGAGGCGCGACGTTCGGCAGTGCTGCTGCGCACCGGGCTGAGCCGGGTGAAGCCGACGGTCTTGATCCCCACATAGCCGAAGGTTGCCCGGGTCAGGGAGTTTTCCGAGGCGTTGAAATAGACCAGCCGGTTCCAGAAGCGAGGGCTGTCCATGGTCATCACGAACCGAGCGGTGCGCGGCCCCCATAGGGGGATCGGTAGCCCGTTGGGCTGTTGGCGGTAGGCGCGTCCGGAGACGAACACCCGGTCGATGAAGGCCTTGAGTGCGGCCGGGTAGGTGCCCCACCACTGTGGATAGAAGACCGCCAGGTGGTCGGCCCACTCGATCAGTTCGGCGTATTTGGCTACCTCTTCGGGCAGCACGACACCGGAACCGGCTCGTAGCTGGTCACGGCGCGTGGGATGTTCGGGGATCGGGGCGATGGCCAGGTCGATCACCCTGGTCTGGACGGAGTCGCCGAGCCCGGCCAGATAGGCCCGCGCCAGGCTTTGGCAGAGCGAGCCAGGCAGCGGGTGGCCAATGATCACCAGCACGCGCGGATTGGTCATGGCAGTTCCTCTTCGATGGGGAGTTCGCGGACGCCGTGGAGTAGTCCGCGCAGTTGGTTGTTGAGCGCCTCGGCGTCGATCGAGCGGCCGGCCACCACGGCGGTGAAGCGGTGTTCAAGCAAGGTGCCGGCCTCCACGACCAGGGTTTTACCCTTCGGGGTGAGGCTCAGGAGCACTCGGCGGCCGTGGTTGGGATCAGCTGAGGTGCACAGCCAGCCGCCCCGCTCCAGGGCGGGGACGCGCTTGCTCACCGCAGCCTTGGTGAGATTGAGGCAATTGGCCAAGTGGGTGATGTCCTGGGTGGCCGTGGCCAGTGGGCTGAGAAAGAGGAACAGGTTGAAATCCACCCCGAAGCGCCGGGTCAGCACCTGGTCGGCATAGCCGTCCATGGCGTGAACCAGTTCGTGCAAGCTGATGGTCAGATGGTCACCCACGATTGAAGTCAACCAGTTGACAATATATTTGTCAACTGGTTGACAACATGGATCGACGGCAGCGAGCCCCACGATCGGCGTCGCGGCGCAGCCCCGACGTGCGGCACAACAGACAGCCACGCCGCGGCGAAAGCCACCCTGCCCGTCAGGATCGATCACAGACGCCAAGGACGCGATGCCGACCACCGGGCCGTGATGCTGGGGTTGCTTCTAGGCTGGGTAGTGGGTGCAGGGGCGCGCCCATCACCACTTGGAGGATTGAATGACTACCGAACTGATCATCGACTCATCGGTGGATGCTGCCAAGCTGGCTGCGGTCTATCGCCAGTTGCACGCCCACCCCGAGCTGTCCGGCCAGGAGGTACGTACCGCTGCGGTGGTCGCGGAGTCGCTCACCGCCCTGGGCTACGAAACCCACACCGGCATCGGTGGCACAGGGGTGGTCGGGCTGCTGCGCCGCGGCGCCGGACCAACGGTGCTGGTACGCGCCGACATGGATGGGTTGCCGGTGGCTGAAGCCACGGGGTTGGCCTACGCCAGCACCGCGCGGGGCATCGATGACGGTGGCAACGAGGTGCCGGTGATGCACGCCTGCGGCCACGACCTGCACGTCACCTGTCTGCTGGGTGCGGCCGCCCAACTGGGGGCCGATCACTCCTGGACCGGGACGCTGATGATCCTGGCCCAGCCGGCCGAGGAGACCGGCACGGGCGCATTGGCGATGGTCGCGGACGGTCTCTTCGACCGCTTCGGTCGCCCCGACGTGGTGCTGGGTCAGCATGTGGCGCCCATCCCGGCCGGTTTCATCGGGCTGCACCCAGGACCTGCCTTCGCCAGCTCGGACGCGCTGAAGGTGACACTCTTCGGCGCCGGCGGGCATGGCTCGCGTCCCGAAGCCTGCGTGGACCCGATCGTGATGGCCGCCGCGGTGGTGTTGCGGCTACAAACCATCGTGTCGCGCGAGGTGGCCGGTGGTGATTCGGCGGTGGTGACCGTTGGCACCCTGCACGCCGGCACCAAGATGAACATCATCCCTGAGGTGGCCGAGCTCGAGATCAACGTGCGCTCCTACGATCGGCAGGTGCGTGACCGGGTGCTCGCCTCGATCGAGCGGATCATCAAGGCCGAGGCGCTGGCGTCCAACGCTCCGCGGGAGCCGGAGATCGTCTACGACACGCCGCTGCCGCTGCTCTACAACGACCTGGACGGCTCGGCCCGAACCGGTGCAGCGTTGCGCCAGGTGGTCGGTGAGCGGCTGATCGACCCGGGCCCGGTCACCGGTAGTGAGGACGTAGGCCACTTCGCCACCGCCGCCGGGGTGCCCTGCGTCTACTGGATACTGGGCGGTGCCGACCCGGTGCTGTTCGCCGGCGCTGTCAGCGCCGAGGATCTGATCCGGGTGATGGGTGGAATCCCGTCCAATCATTCCCCCGGCTACGCGCCGGTGATTGAGCCGACTATCAGCGTTGGGGTGAGCGCGCTGGCCGTTGCCGCCAAAGAGTGGTTGGGCACGGCCTAGAAGCATCGAAGTCGGCTGAGCTTGTCGAAGCCCGTCGGTGGGTGGGCGGTGTCCTTCGGCAAACTCCGGATACTGGGCGGTTAGCCCAGAGTCGCCTCGAAGGCGGCCAATCGGGCCAGGAAGTCGGCCGGCCGCACCAGGTGCGGGTAGTGGCCGACGCCGTCCCAGGTTTCGGTGATCGCACCGGGGATCTGTCCGGCCAGCCATCCGGGGTAGTCCGACCCCAGGTCGAAGCCGTTCAACGCCAGGTACGGCGCAGTGATACCCGCGGTCATCGCCGAGACCGCCGCGGCCAGTTCGTCAGGTGTGGTGTCGAGCATGACGCCCCAGATGCCGAGCACCACGTCCTGGTCGTAGCGGCGAAGCTCGGTGAGGCGTTGCCAACCGGCATCGTCCACCTGACCGCGCAGCGAGGCGAAGAGGGCGTCCATCACCATCGGGAAGGCCGGACCGCGCAGCAACTCGGCCTGCTCAAGCAGACCCGCCTGCATCGGAGCGAGGTTGAGGGTCTGATCGAGGTTCATCACGCCGCGGACGTCGAACTGTGCGGCGTAGGCGGTCACCACGGTGCCGCCCATCGAATGCCCGACCAGCAGCGGCGGCTCGTCCACCAGTGCCTGAATGTCGGCGGCCAACTCAGCCACTTCGTAGGTGTCAGCCTTGGGTGACTCGCCGTGGCCGCGCAGGTCCACCCGCAGCACGCGGTGGCCGGCGGCCAAGTCGGCCGTGATCGGATCCCAGGAATGCCGGTTCTCGGTGATGCCGTGAACCAATACCAGCAGCGGGCCAGTGCCCTGTTCGTCGTGTGCGAGTTTCACCGTCATGGGCGCAACTTAGCAGCGGCCACCTCAGTCAAAGCTGTGTATCGGCAGTGAGATCTGCCTCCACTTCGCGGCGCATCCAAACACCGCGACCCGTTCGCTGGCCTTGCCGGTCTAGGCCAGGGCTTCGGGCAACACCGACAGCGGTACCGAACCGAGGTTCAGCGCCTTGGTGTGCCAGGCCTTCAGATCGAAGGACGCCCCCGCCTTTGCCTTGGCCTGCGCCCGAGCCTGCTCCCACAGCCGCTGGCCGATCTTGTAGGAAGGTGCCTGCCCTGGCCAGCCGAGATAGCGGTTCAACTCGAAGCGCAGGAAGGCCTCGTCCATGTTCACGTTGGCCTTCAGAAGATCCCAGGCCTTGTCGGCATTCCAGATCCCACCACCCCAGCGTTCGGGAGCTGGCATTCGGCAGTGGACGCCGATGTCGACCACCACTCGCGCCGCGCGCATCCGCTGTCCGTCGACCAGGCCGAGCCGGTCGCCTGGCTTGTCCATGAACCCGAACTCTTCCATCAGTCGCTCGGCGTAGAGCGCCCAACCTTCGCCGTGGCCAGAACTCCAGCTGACCAGCCGGCGCCAGGAGTTCAGTTGGTCGCGATTCAGCACTGCCTGGGCGATTTGCAGGTGATGGCCGGGCACGCCCTCGTGATAGACGGTGGTCTTCTCCCGCCAGGCGGCGAACTCGGTCACTCCCGGCGGCACCGACCACCACATCCGACCCGGACGGGAGAAGTCGTCGTTGGGGCCGGTGTAGTAGATGCCGCCAGTCTCGGTGGGGGCGATCCGGCACTCGATGGTGCGGATCGGGGCGGGAATGTCGAAGTGCACCCCGTCAAGCGCGGTGATCGCAGCATCGGCTGTGGCCTGCATCCATTCACGCAAGGCCGCGGTGCCGTGCAGCACCTGGGTCGGGTCGGTGTTGAGCACCTTGATGGCCTCAGCCATGGTCGCGCCCGGTCCGGCGATCTTGTCGATGATGCTCTGCTGCTCGGCGGCCATCCGCGCCAGCTCGTCCAGCCCCCAGGCGTAGGTTTCGTCCAGGTCCACCTCTGCGCCGACGAAATTGCGCGATTGCAGGGCGTAACGCTCGCGTCCGACGGCGTCATCGGTTGGAGACTGACCGATCAGCTCGTCGGTGAGGAACATCGTCAACTCGCCATAGGCGGACGCGGCCGCATGGGCGGCCACGCCGAGGTCGTTGGCCAGCCCTCCTGATGCCGGGATGCCGTCAGGGCGGGCCTGGGCGACGAACTCGACGAAGAAGGAGCTGCGCGGATCGGCCAGCTCGGCGGCCTGCTTGATACCTTCCTCAACCTGAAGGCGAGCCGGCACCAGGCCGCGCCGGGCGCCTTCGCGCAACGAAGCGATATAGCCGCGGATCGCTTCCGGCATCAGCCGTACCCGGGAGGCGATGTTGGCCCAATCCTCCCCGGTTTCGGTCGGCATCAAATCGATGACGTCGCGCAGGTTCTGCAGCGGTGAGGCGATGACGTTCAGATCAGCCAGCCAGGAACCGGATTCGTACAGTTCCCCAGCCAGGCCGAGTCTGTCCCGCATGGCGGCAAGGGTGACCCGATCGGTGTCATCGACCGGAGTGGCTGTGCCGAGCTGAGTGAGGGTGTCTCGGTCGAGTCGGGCCAGCTCGGCCAACCCGTCGGGGGAGAAGTCACTCATTTGATGGTCGTGACCGGGGATTCCCATGAAGGTGGCTTCGAGGGGGCTCAGCTCGGCCAGGCGATTGGTGTAGGCGTCGGCGATTGCGTCGACAGCGCTGGACTGACGTTCACTCACGCCTCGACCCTAGTCGCTGATCTCCGCGTTGAGTGGCTACCCCTAGGATCACAAGTGCGTAACGCGGGAAGCAGGAGGGGTTCGTGGTCGAGATCTGGGCACACCGTGGGGCCAGAACCGATGCTCCGGAGAACACCATCGAGGCATTCGCCAAGGCAATCGCCGACGGGGCCGATGGGGTTGAGCTGGACGTCCAGCTCAGCCGGGACGGGCGCCCGGTGGTGATTCACGACGAGACCCTGCCGCGGACCACCGATGGCACCGGTTGGGTCAAGGATCACACCCTGGCCGAGCTCAAGGCGCTGGACGCTTCCGGGGGACGAGCGGGCTTCGCCGGCGTCCAGATTCCTCGACTTGAGGAGGTTCTCGAGCTGATCGCGGGCAGCGACCTGAAGGTGAACATCGAGTTGAAGAATTCCGAAGTCGAGTACCTGGGTCTGGAGCAGATCGTGCTGGACGCGGTGGCAGTCGCCGAACTCACCGATCGGGTGGTGTTGTCTTCGTTCAGTCGGCCTTCGGTGGCCCGGCTGGCGAAGCTGACCCGCATTGAGGTCGGCTTGCTCTTCGAAATCAATCAGTTACTCCTGGCGCCGTGGAAGACAGCGGTCGCGCTGGGCGCTTCAGCGCTGCATCCACCTCGTCGGCGAACCACAGCTCATCTGGTGAAGCGAAGCCATGCAGCCGGACTCAATGTCCGGGTGTGGACGGCCAACGAGCCGCAGCGAATCACCAGATTGATCGATCTCGGGGTTGAGGGGATCTTCACTGACGTGCCGAAGTTCGCGGTGGCCAGGCGCGCAGGCAGCTAGCCGTTTGCAGGGTTCGCGCGGTCGCGGTCGCGGAGCTGGGTGCCCATCTTGGCCAGGAAGGCCACCGCGTGGGCGCTGGCCATCGGCCGGATCCAGGAGTCCTCGATGTTGATCACTTCAAAGGTGGCGCCAGTGTCGCGAAGGACCAGCGGGAGGGTGTAGGCCGGAGTTGAGGGGAAGCACACCACGTGGCGCGCGACCGAGGTGCGCCGTAGCTCGATTTCCAGCGGCATCTGGGCCTGGACGATGGTCAGACTGGTCTTGGCAGCGATCTCGGCCAGCTTCTCCGGAGTTTCTCGGCGGTGAGCCAGGTAGTAGCCACCCTGACCGCCGGCTCGCTGCACCGCTGCATCCACCGCTTTGAGATAGGCGGGCTTGAGCATGATTCCGGTTTCGACCAGCGAACTGCCGACCACTGTCAGGTTGCCCTCGGTCTTGGGCGGCCCGAAATGCTGGCGGGTCCATTCGTAGGAGTGGTTCTTGATCGAGGCGGTGGCCGAAGCCTCGATCGGCATCACGGTGAACAGCTGCAGGGCCTCGGCCGGACGGCTCAGGAAGAATCGCGTGGCCCCACCGGCCAGCGGACGGCGCAGCACCCTGGCCACTCGTCCGGGTCGGGCCGCCCAGCGCAGCAGCGGCTGGCGGCCGTTGAGCAGGTCGGCGAAGTCAATGGTCGAGGTGCCGTCATCGACCACCACAACCTTAGCCCCGCGGTTGGTCGGAAGAATGCTCTGAATCAGTCCGGAGAAAGGGTCGCCGATGAGGAGCCGCTCGGCGTCGTTGGTCCACTTGCGCAGCGTCAGCCAGGCGCGCAGCGGTGCGCCTTCGGCCACCCTGGGGTCGAGCCAGGTGACGTGTACCCCAGACTTCTCAGCGATGGCTTTGACCGCGCTGAGTTGGTTGCGATCGATACTCGCGCGGGGTGCAAGAACGGCCACCCGGACGTCGGCGTTTTGATGCCGGTGACGCCACTCAAGTACGTGGAGAAGCTGAACGGGGCTTTCCACGAGGGCGAGAGTGCTCGAGGGGGAGGGCATTCAGGACTATCCGTCTCCAGGAATGCGTCGAAGCTTCTTCATGGCCGCCAGTTCGCCGGGGTAGACCTGCTTCACGCCGTCGCCGAGGGCTGCTTCGATCGCTCGAATGTCGCGAACCAGGCGGCGCATGCCGGCGGGTTCGACCGAGGCCGCCTGATCTGAACCCCACATCGTCCGATCCAAGGTGATGTGTCGCTCAACGACGCTCGCACCGAGAACGACGGCAGCGACCGTGGTCTGCAGGCCCACTTCGTGGCCGGAGTAACCGATCGGGACATTTGGATACTCCGCCATCAAGGTGGGAATCATCCGCAGGTTCAGTTGCTCTATGGGGGCCGGGTAGGTGCTGTTGGCGTGCAGCAGGATCGTGTTGACGCTACCCAGAACCTCTACGGCGTGACGGATCTGCTCCGGCGTCGACATTCCGGTGGAAAGAATGATCGGCTTCCCGGTGGCCCGGCAGGTGGCCAAAAGCTCATCGTCGGTCAGCGATGCCGAAGCGATCTTGAAGATCGGGGTGTCGAACTTCTCCAGGAATTCCACGCTCTGGGGATCCCAGGGTGAGGCGAACCAGTCGAGGCCGATCTTCTTGCAGTATTCGTCGATGGCGCGGTAGTCGGCCTCGTTGAACTCGACGCGGTGGCGATAGTCGATGTAGGTCATCCGACCCCATGGGGTGTCCCGCTCGATGTCCCACTGGTCGCGCGGCGTGCAGACCTCTGGGGTGCGCTTCTGGAACTTCACCGCGTCCATGCCCGACTCCTTGGCATGGTCGATCAAGGCGAAGGCGTTTTGCAGGTCACCGTTGTGGTTGATCCCGATCTCGCCGATCACGTAGACGGGCCGACCCGGGCCCACTTCGCGGCTCCCGAAGGTTCGTAGCCGGGGATCGAGTGCCTCTACGGTCATCGATTCAAATCCTTTCCCAAAATCCAGGAGGCAACTTCACGAACCGCCCCGAAACCTCCTGGGGCAGTGGTCGTGAACGTGGCGACGCTCTTGACTGCTTCGTGCGCGGACGCGACCGCTATCGGCCAGCCGACCAACTGCATGCACGATAAATCATTTAGATCATTGCCGACAAAGACTACTCTGCCGAGATCTGCACCGACCTCATGACACCACTTGAGTAGTGCCTCGGGCTTGTCTGAGACCCCGTGGATGCAGTTGATCTGCAGTTTGCGCGCCCGCGCCTGCACGACGTCGTTTACCTCACTGGACAGGATCAGGATCGGAATTCCGGAATCGCGCAGCGCTGCGATGCCCATTCCGTCGCCGCGGTGAACGGCCACCTGCTCGCGTCCGTCGGAGGTGATCCAAACCCGGTCATCGGTTTGGGTGCCGTCGAAGTCGAGGACGATGGCCTCGACGTCGGTCCGGCCGATCCTCGGCGTCTGGGGGTCGACCAGGGCAGCTATTGCCCGGGCTCGCTCCAGGTCGGCGGGCTCGTCAATCTCCAGCACGCGAGCGGCGTCGGTGGGGATGGCGCGGATCACACCGAAAAACCGATGCCCGGCCGCCAAAAACCCCTCGGTGCGCATGGCGTAGGCAGCCCCGGTCTCCAAGTACTCCTTGGGGCGGTCCTGCCGGCGCGGGCGATTGCTGTGGTCGTGGTTCACGCCGAAGGCCGAACCGTCCTCGCGCCAAACGAAGCCGTGGAACTCGGTGGCCGTGAACGCGCAGTCAGCACCGCCCTCGGTGACCGCAGCTACGGCCGCATCAATCTCGGCCGAGGTGAGGAACGGGCTGGTGCACTGCACCAAGAGCACCACTTCGGCCATTGGGCCCTCGGCTGCGAGCGTGGAAAGTGCGTGGATCACGGCGGCTTCACTGGTCGCCGTGTCGCCGGAAATTGCCTCCGGTCGCCGAATCACGGTGGCACCCGCCTCGGTGGCGAGGTGGGCAATGCGATCGTCGTCGGTGCTGACCACGACTTCGGTGACCAGTTCTGCGCCCAAACAGGCGCGGACGGCGCGCACCACCAACGGGATGCCACCCACCGGCGCGTAGTTCTTGCCGGGGACCCCCTTGGAGCCGCCTCTGGCGGGAATGACTGCCACGATGCTGGGCTTGCCTGATGTGGTGGTTGGTGGCGTGTTCACGATGCTCCGAGCCTTCTCAAGATCGGGGCGACGACGCCGACCCCTTGGCGGTATAGCGAATGGGCCAGTGAGCGGACCAGTCGTCCGAAAAGCCCCCTGCGAGCCCCGCCGGCAAGCGGAGTGCCTTGCGGGGTCAAACCGTGGCCCGCCAGCAGCTTGGGCAGGTAGGCCGGGCTTCGGGTGAGGTTGTAGAAGGGGTGAAGCGGCTCGAGTTCGAGATCGCGCAGTTCAGAAATTCGATCGCGAAATCCGGAGCTGTCAGTGGTCATGAGTCCGTGGGCTGCGGCCCATTCGGAGTCGAGGACCGGCAGGGCAGCCGCGTCCAGGTCGTCGAAGGAAACCAAGCAACCGCTGCCGGAGAAGTAGGGGTTTCCGAGTTCCTCGCGGACGCCGAAATCGGTGAGGATCGCGGTCGCAATGTTGCGGTGCATGGCTTCGATGGCCGCGGTGCTGGACACGGTGACCAACAGGTCGGTCCGGTCCAGCACTTGGCTCATGGCGCCGGTGACGACGCTGAAGTTGGGCGGGAGTGGGCCACGGCGTCGACCGAGGATCTTCTGGAAGGGGTACGGCTCGGGGTGGGTGAGTTGCTCCCGCGCACCTCCCCTGGGTTTGAGTAGTACCTGGCGCTCGGGGAACTTCTCGGCGTGCTGCACCAACCGGTCGACCAGGTACTTCCGATCAGCCAGCCGGGACGGCACCCCGGGCTGACTGGCGAAGGTGATGGTGGTGGCGACGGTCGTGTCGGTGCGGGAGGGTCCGCCTTCGGACAGGAAAGGCAACGAGGTGGCGACGACCGTGGCCGGGTCGAGGTCGTACTGCTGGAAGACTCTCCGGAATGTGGTGGTGTCGGCTGGGCTGTTGGCCAGCAGGATGTCACAGCCGGCCCGGTTCAGCAGGCCTTCGATAACCCGCTCGTAGACGACGCCTACATAGCCGGTGACGACAATCGGTCGACGTGGCCCCTGCCATTGCGCAGCCAATGCGTGCATGGTCGCCTGGCAGGCATCTCCTGGCAGCGCCAGGATCACCACCTCGCAGTCGGCCTGAGCCAGTAACTGGGGAAAGCCGGCGATGCTGGTTGAAACCGTCTGGTCCGGGTCGACTCCGGCTTCGGTCAACTGCCGATCGGTGGGTGCTGCAGGCCCATTCTTGAGGAATAGCGACAGGGCTGCGGGTTCGAGGGTGCGCGCCATTGCTGCGCCCCATTTCCAGCGGCTGTCGGTGTCTGCGAAGACCGCCACAGATAGGCGATCAAGCTTACCGTGCCGCATGCGTTTCACCCTATCACGCGGTCGTGTGCGCGGTTTTCTTGCCCCGATCCGCACCTGCTGGCAGCGGATGGGAAGCGGGCACCCACCAGATAGGATGCCATTGATGGATACGTGGGCAACTCGGGATGCGGTGATTATCTCTGCGGCCGCACGCCCGGCCCGACGCCCGCTTCTGGGCAGACGTCAGCGGACGGAAGGAAACCCTCGAAGATGACCCGGCAGGTAATGGCGGTTGCGGCTTATGACTCCCAGCTGAAGTGGGCGATGGGCCTGGTCAAAGGCTTTGAAGCCAATGGGTGGTCGTGGTCGCTGGCTGTCCCCGCTGATCTGCGCCATGCATTATCGGCTGAGCAGCTCGCCGCTTCCGGGGTCACGAGCTACCGAGAGTTGCCCTGGAGCGAGTTGCTGGCTGCGGCCCGAGAAGTGGACTGTGTGGTGCTGTCCTTGCAGGGCCCGCTGGTCGAGCGGTTCACCGACGAGCAGGCATTGTGGCGACTTGATAATCCCGGCGCGACCAAAGACGCGGTGAGCGTGACCGGCTGGGTGGGAATCATCATCGAGAAGGTCGTCGCCGGCTACCTGGATCGGGCAAATTCGGACGTGATTGCGGTGAACTCGGCCGACAACTTGCGCGAATTCACCGAGGCTGGGCGTCGGCTCGGGATCCCGTCGGACAATTTGTTTCTCAGTGGGCTGCCGCTGCTGCCGAGTCAGCCCAAGCCGATGGCCGAGGGACCGATCCGGCAGGTGGTCTTTGCCGACCAGCCGACCATTCCTCGCGAGTCCTGGGATCGCGCCTATCTGTATCAGCGGCTGATCGACTACGCGTTGGCGCATCCGGAGACCAAGGTCTTGCTCAAGCCGCGGCACCGTCCCGGCGAAAGCACCTTCCATGTGATGGAACACCATCCTGAGGCGGTGTTGAAGATGCTCCCGGCAGCCCCGCCGAATCTGGAAGTCACCTACGAATCGGTGACCAGCCTGTTGCCGACCACCGATCTGCTGTTGACGGTCTCCTCGACCGCTGGCCTCGAATCGATCGGGGCAGGCGTGCGGACGGTGTTCATCGGCGATCTTGGCGTGCATGAGCAATATGGCAACCACGTCCTCATGGATTCCGGGCTCATCGCCACTTTCGAAGATGTCACCGCTGGTCGGATCCCGACACCGGACCCGAGCTGGATGGCCGACGTGTTCGTTGACGTGGATGACCTGCGCCCCACTCAGCGGATCGTGAAGCGCGTGCTGGAATTGGTCGAGCTCGATGTGGCGGATCGGCCCAGCAGCGTCGTCGCCAAGGAGCGGTACCTTTCCGGGCGGCTGGCGATACGTCGAGCCAGGGCACAGATGCCCGACGTCGCCCGGATTCCGATGGGCGTCGGCGGAAACTACAACCCGGCGAAGGCTGCGTTGCGTAAACGGTTGGCTTACTTGGCCAGGGCATTCCTGCCCCGCGCCGCCTACGAGCGGATTCGGCAGTCGCGCCAGCGGCGTTCCTAGCCCGCGCCTGGAGCGCTGGTGGTGGTGCAATCCGCTCGCTGTGTCGCGCTGGCCCCGGTGGTACTGATTCAATGGGGTTGAACAGGCTGCGAAGCCTGTCGTGTAGTCCGAGCGAAGCGGCCAGGGGGTGCCGGTTGTCTCCGCCTCGAGATTGTGAAAGACCAGCGCGGGGGTGCTGGATGGTCAAGAAGTCCCGCTGCTGAGGAGCGAAAATGCCGCTACGCCGTCTGCCCGCCTTTCGTTGGCGAAGCCGTGGTGCCCTTATTTTAGCCGTCGCTACTGCGGCGCTCGGACTGCCGGCCGCAGCCAGCGTCGAACAGGCTCAGGCTGCCAGCACCACCTGCTCATCGACACCGTTCACGAGTACCAGCAAGTACCGGTACCGGCTGCCGGCGGTGGTCAAGACCGACAGCGGGCGGTTGTTCATTTTCGCGGAGAAGCGAAACAACAACTACGACAACAACGACGACGGCGATTTTGACATCGTCATGCGCACCTCAACCGACGGTGGTTGCAGTTGGACGCCGATGAAGACGGTCGTTAACTACGGCAAGAACAGGGTCTCCAACCCGGTACCGATCTACGATCAGCGCAACAACCAGGTGCTGCTCTTCTCCACGGTGAAGCTCTCCAGCGGGAACAAGCTCTACCTGCAGCGATTTTATGCCGATGGATCCAAGGTGCGGGGCTCGGGTCTGGTCACCGTTACCAACTGGCTGCCGGGGTTGACCGGGCCCGGCCACGGTTTGGTGCTCACCACGGGCAGCCATAAGGGCCGGATCATCTTCGCGATGGGCTACACCCGGAACAAAGAAAACAGCCGGCGAGCCACGCGGGGTATCTACAGCGACGATGGCGGTGCGACCTGGACGGTTGGCTACGACCAGGCCGGCTCCGGATCACTGCAACTGATCGAGGGCACGATCGCTGAGTTGCCCGACGGTCGGCTGCTGGTCAGCTACCGCGACAACGGCAAGGGAGTCACCAAGCCCGGCGCGAATCGGGTATCGGCCATTTCCGAGGACGGTGGCGCCAACGTCGGTGCCTACACGGCGATGAGTGGAGTGAAGACCGTCCCGGTAGAGGGCAGCCTGCTCCAGCTGACGGGCAGTAGCAGCAACCTGCTCTTCTCCTCGCCGTCGTGGACCGCCGGCAAGCTCACCTCACGGCGAGGAATGCGAATCTTCGTGAGCACGGACTCCGGTCAGAGCTGGCGCAGCGGTTTGGCGATCGGTGGCACGACCGATCCGGCCTGCTATTCCGATCTGGTTCAGATCGATGACGCCACGGTGGGGATCGCCTACGAGAGCGGCTACACCCACTACTGGAAGCGCATCGTCTTCAGGCAGGTCCGCACGTCCAGCATCGCCAACTCCCTGCTGCCGAAGCTGGTCAAGGCCGCGGGCCCCTCGATCTCCGGATCGTACAAAGTGGGCAAGACCCTTACCGCCGGTGCGGGCCGGTGGGCGCCGAGCTCATTCGTCCCCAGCTATCAGTGGCTGCGCAGCGGCAAGGCCATCGCCTCAGCCACCGGCAGCAGCTACAAGCTCGTCAAGAAGGACAAGGGCAAGAAGATCTCGGTCAAGGTGACCGTCTCCACTGTCGGGTACCAAGCCACCTCGGCGACCACGTCGGCTCACACAATTCACTGAGCCCGGGCCTGGGTCAGCGGTCGCAGGCTTTGAACCGGTAAAGCCCGGCCGGACCGTTACTGGCAACCAGTTCCAGCATCGACAGATTCGGTTTATCCAGTGCTGGGAAGTAGTCGGCGCCGTGGGTGGGCAGCACCACATGGCGGTTGGTGTGGTAATAGAAATGGGCGTTCAACTCAGCCATGGCCGCGCACGTCTTTGACAGCTGAGCCGGGTCGAACATTGATTCGCGCAGCTGGTGCATTGCGGCAGTGTCGGTGACGAAGGAATGCGGGAACACCAGCGGCACCCCAGCGACTGCATAGATGAAGCCACCGCCACCACCAGGATTGGCGATCACCTTTTCCCCGGCCGGCACCAGCTCGCGCATCGCAGAGATCAGCTGGTACTCCTCCAGGCTCATCCGTCGGGTGGTAGCCGAGAGCACCACCAGCCGCTTGGAGTTGTAGCTGATCTGTGGTGACAACGACCACAACTGCAGCGGGACAGCGATCACTACGGCCAGCACAATCACCGCGACGCCCTGCCAGGCATTGGCTGCGCCTGCGCCGATCCGACTGCGGGTGATGAATGCCCGCAGACCACGATCGGTCATGCCCAAGGCTCCGATCACCAACGGCAGCGCGCAGATCAAGGCGAAGGCAGCGATGCGCTTGGTGTCGTTGTAGAACACTGCGCCAGCCATGGTGGAGGCCTTTGCGGTAGGTCCGCCCAGCGCCATGACGAACACCACGGCGGCGAAGCCAGCCGTTGCCGCGGCAGCGAACCAGCGATGCCGGACGGCTCCGACCAGGCCGATCAGCACCAGCACCGTCAGCGCCGGTGCCGGCAGGCTGGCAGTGGTGACCGCACCTTGGAGCAGCTGCCAAGAGGCGTCCAGCAGATTGGTCGGGGCGGGTCCGGGGGTGGGTCGCGAGGGAGCCAGCACCACCCAAGCCAGGGCGAAACCGGCAGTGGCCGCGACCAGTGCGGCCAGGCTGATCCAACGTCGCCGCCGGCCTCGGGGCTCTGCGCCGAAGTCCCCGGTGAGCCAGAGGCCCCAGGTCACGGCGAGGACGAACACCAGCAGAGTGAAGGTCGAGTTCGGGTGGGCCAGGGTGATCCCCGGCAGCATCAGCGCCAACACGAGGAAGGCCGGCACCAGCGCCCGGTTGCCGTCCAGACGGGCGGGCTCGATCTCAGGCGTTGGCGTGGTCGTCGGGGTGCGTTCGCCCAAGCGAGCCGAGATCAGGTAGACCAGCGTGACCGCTCCGGGTAGCAGGCTGTTGCCCAACAGGTTCGGATAAAGGCCACCCTCGGGCAGAAACACCCAGGGAAACACGTAGACGGTGCCCAAGGTCGCCGCGGTGAGCACGCTGATCCCGAACGAGCCGCCGGCCAACACTTGGGCTAGGGCCAGGCAGCCGAGCGCCCAGGCGAAGACCATGACGGCGATAGTGGCCGCGTTCACCGCGGCGCCGATGGAAGTTCCGGGAACCACTGCGCGGGCGGTGCCCAACAGCAGCGAGGCGTAGCCGTGCCAGGCAGCCGGGTAGACCGATGGCTGACCGCCCGAGGTCAGCGAGCCGACGGTGAAGGTGGAGGCTTTGCCGGTGTCGAGGATGTACTGGATGACGTTCAGGTGGAAGACGTTGTCGTAGGACTGGATGAACGCGGTCGGGCTACGGAAGAGCCGGATCATGTTGTAGCCGATGAGCGCCGCCCAGATCGCCATCCCAACGCCTAGGCTGCGCAGGTTCAGCTTCGCAAGTCGCAGGGTGGGTGGTTCCCAACGCCGCGATACCAGCGCCCGGATGCCGAACGCCCCCGCGATTACTACTGCCGCCCCGAGAGCGAAGCTGCCCAGCGACCAGGGCACGCCGATCACGGCGAAGCCGATGGCCAACACCGAGATGAGGGAAATGCTCAGTGCGGCCGCTGGCAGCAGCACTGCCGTCCCGCGCAGCCCGAGGGCGTAACCGAGCGCGGCACCGGGAATCAGCAGCACGGCCACCGCGAGCAGCGCCAGAGGAGACAGCAGTAGCCAGGACATCGCTGGCAGTCTAGCTGCGGCTTTGGAGGTGACGAGGCTCTTGCTGCGCCTTTGCGCCGTCCATTCTGAGTGGAGGTTGAGGACGCCGGCGTACCGGAGCCCAACCATCGTGAATGGCTCCAAACAACGTTTCCGGGGATCTCATCAGCTGTCGCAGGCCGTGAAGCGATAGATGGCCGCATCGCCTTGGCGGGTAACCAGTTCCAGCATTGAGGTGTCCGGCTTGGCCAGGCCCGGGTATTGGGCTGCGTCGGAGCTGGTGCCGAAGTCGGCGAAGTAATAGGCGCGCAACTCCTGAATGGCGTTGCAGGTGTTGGGTAGCTGGGCCCGATCGAACATTGAGTTGCGCAGTTGGGCCGCCGCCGAGGACTCGGTGAAGGAGAGGTGGGAAAACACCACCGGCACTCCGGAAAGCGCATAGGCGAAGGCGCTGCCGTTGCCCGGATCTCCGACCAGCCGGTCTCCGGCCCCGACGATGGTGGCCAGCTTCGACATCAGCGCGAACTCGTCGGTAGAAACGTAGGCGGCAGCAGCTGAGGGCACGATCAGTCGCTGCCGGTCAGCGATCAGCTGAGGTTGCACCGAGACCAGTTGTTGCGGCAGGCCGATCGCGGCCGCGCCGACTGCGGCGACGGCGACGGCGATCAGACGGCGCGACCCCTGGCTGAGTTTGGCGGTGAGCAGGCCAGTCAGCTTCACGATGCCGCCGGTGCCGGTGAGCAGCAGCGGCATGGTGGCCACCAGCCAGAAGGCTGCCAGCTCGCTGGGATCACGGTCGAAGACAGCCCCGAGCAGGTGAGAGATCTCCGGGCTCGGCCCACCGACAGTAAGGACGAAACAGGCCGAGGCGGCCAGCCACAGGGCCAGCACCACCAAGCGGCGTTGCCAGATCGCCGCCGCCACACTGATCGCGAGCAGCACGGTGAAAGCCGTGGTGCCGATCACCCCGGCAGGGGTCGCGAAGGCAAGGTTCAACAGTTGGGGGACGACGCCGGTGAGGGCCACCTCGGGGCTGGTCGTGGCCGCGGCGATGATCGTCCAGAGGTAGCCGAAGGCCGCGGTAGCAGCCAGCAGCGCCACCGCAGCCAGCACCCGCGCCAGCACGAACACCCAGGTGGTCCGGCGAAAAGCCCGGCCGAAGAAGATGCCCCAACAAGCCAGCAAGGCGGCGAAGGCCAGCCCGAAAGCCGCCGACGAATCTGCGGCGACCAGTCCGACCAGGTAGCTGAAGAACACCAGCACCAAGATGGCGCGCGAGTGCGCGCCGAAGAGATGCACGGTCTCGGGGTCCTCGGGAAGCTGTACCCGCTGCGGAACCACACGGACGTCCCGGCCTGCGCGCGGCTGCCTCCCTGCTCGGGAGAAGCGGCTCAATGCCCGCAGCGGTGGGCTGTCCGAACGTAGCCGCGGAAAAAGCAGAATCACCGCGAAAGCGCTGATCAGCATGCTGTAGGCGAGGAGCAGTTCGTAGCGGCCCTCAGCTGCGAATGGTAGCCAGGGGAACAGGTAGGTCGAACTGCTGGCGACCGCGGCCAGCAGACTCTGGGTGATCGACCGTCCACCCACCACTTGGGCGAGCACCAGGCAGCCGAGCGACCAACACAGGATCAGCACTGAGACGGTAGCGGCGTTGACTGCTGCGGCGATGGACACCGCCGGGTTCAGATATTGCGCGGTGCGAATCACCAGGGTCACGTAGTCGTTCCAGGCAGCCGGATAGATCGGAGTGGTCGCACCCCCCGGCGTTGAGCTGGCCGATGGCGAAGGTCGAGGCCTGGCCGGAGTCCAAGGAGTAGCGCACCGCGTTGAGGTGAAAGATGTTGGCGTCGGTCTGGACGAAATAGTCCGGAGAGCTGAAGAGCGCGACCATCATTGCGATCACTGCTGCTGTGGCGGCGCCGAGGCCGATCAGTAGGCTGATGGGGTTGAGATTGATGATCCGCAGATGCGGGCTGTGGGCCGAACTCAATCGGCGCAGCCACCAGCCAAGGAACATGATCAACACCACGGCTGCGGCGCCCAGCGCGAAGTTCGTCGGTGTCCATGCCAGTGGCAGGAACGACAACCCGACCGCCACCACGCTGATCAAGGCGATGGTCAGCGGAGCGCTGCACAGCAACGCGAGACTCCCGCGAAGACCAATCGCATATCCGAGAAGCCAGCCTGGGAGGAGCAGAATGACACTGGAAAGCGCAACAAGCAGCGTAAACGCTGGCCAATCCACGCGCGCATTCTAGTGATTCAAGAACTGTGAAGATAGATCGGCGGACGCCCAATTCGGTAACACTGAAGACGGTATCGGCTTCCGAAGCTCGCGAGTTGTGGTCGTCGTCTCGAAAGCCAGGGTGGTGCTGATCCCGGTGCGGCCCTTGCCGTGTTCGCGGGCCCCGGGTTTCCTCGCGCGGCGGTTGGGTTTGCGGCGGGGCGAGCGCCGCGCCATGCCGCTATTGACCCGACTTGGTGTATTTGGCCTCGGTGGCCTGCTTCATAGGACGCCACCAAGCCTCGTTGGCGCGATACCAGTCGATGGTGGCGGCCAGGCCGGATTCGAAGTCGCGGTATGCCGGCAGCCAGCCCAGTTCGGTGCGCAGCTTGGTCGAATTGATGGCGTAGCGTAGATCGTGGCCGGCTCGGTCGTTGACCTGGTCGTAGGCGTCGGTCGGCTGCCCCATCAGCTCCAGGATCAGCTCGATCACCCTCTTGTTGTCCTTTTCGCCGTCGGCGCCGATTAGGTAGGTTTCGCCGATCCGTCCAGCTTCCAGAATCCGCAACACGGCCAAGTTGTGATCCTCGACGTGGATCCAGTCGCGAACGTTGAGCCCCGCCCCGTACAGCTTGGGACGAATGCCGTCGATCACGTTGGTGATCTGGCGGGGAATGAACTTCTCCACGTGCTGGTACGGCCCGTAGTTGTTCGAGCAGTTGCTGATTGTCGCCTGTACTCCGAACGAGCGCACCCAGGCCCGCACCAACAGGTCGGAGCCGGCCTTGGTCGCCGAATAGGGGCTGGAAGGGTTGTATGGGGTGGTTTCGGTGAAACGCGCCGGGTCATCCAGTTCCAGGTCGCCGTAGACCTCATCGGTGGAGATGTGGTGGTAGCGCACGCCGTGGCGACGGACCGCTTCGAGCAACTCGTAGGTGCCCATCAGGTTGGTCTGGATGAACGGGGAGGGGTCATTCAGCGAGTTGTCGTTGTGCGACTCGGCAGCGAAATGCACCACCGCGTCATGGGTGGCGACCAACTCGTCCACGAGGACGTGATCGCAGATCGACCCGCGCACCAGCTTGAACCGAGCTTCGTCCAGATCAGCCAGAGAGGCTTCCTTCCCTGCGTAAGTCAGAGAATCCAGAACGGTTATTGAATAGCCGGTTCGGGCTAGGGCCAACCGGACGAAATTGCTTCCGATGAACCCGGCGCCACCGGTTACCAGCAGTGTCGACACGCCTGCGATCCTACGCGACGCCTCTGCGTGGGAGAATCGGGGCCATGCGCGGAATCATTCTTGCCGGTGGGTCAGGCACCCGGCTCCATCCCATTACCCGAGCTACCAGCAAGCAACTCGTGCCAGTTTATGACAAGCCGATGATCTACTATCCGCTTTCGACGCTCCTTCTGGCCGGCATCCGAGACATCCTGGTGATCACCACGCCCTACGAGCAGGAGGCTTTCAAGCGGCTGTTGGGTGATGGCTCCGATTTCGGTGTCCGGATCAGCTTCGCGGCTCAGCCCGAGCCAAAAGGGCTGGCTCAGGCGTTCACCATCGGCGCCGACTTCGTCGACGGCCACAAGTCTTGTTTGGTGCTGGGCGACAACATCTTCTATGGGCCTGGTCTGGGCACTCAGTTGGCCCGCCTGACCGACATCGAGGGTGCCTCGGTGTTCGGCTACTGGATGTCCGATACCACCGCATACGGCGTGGTCGAGGTGGGCAAGGACGGTCGGGCGATCTCGATCGAGGAGAAGCCGGCCCAGCCCAAGTCCCACTACGCCGTGCCCGGCCTGTACTTCTACGACGAATCGGTGGTGGAGGTTGCAGCCAACATAGCGCCGTCGGCTCGCGGCGAATATGAGATCACCGACGTGAACCGGCATTACCTGGAACGTGGTCAGCTGAGCGTCTCGGTACTGCCGCGCGGCACCGCCTGGCTGGACACCGGCACCTTCGATTCGTTGATCGAGGCCGGCGACTTCGTTCGCACGATTCAGGCCCGTCAGGGGTTGCAGATCGGCTGCCCAGAGGAGGTCGCCTGGCGTAGAGGTTTCCTGACCGACGAGCAAATGCTGGCTCGCGCCGACGCGTTGGCGAAATCCGGCTACGGTGCCTACCTGCGCGGCCTCGTCGAGATGGCGCAATGATTCGGGATCGAACTGAAGAGGCTTCGTGGCTGCGATAGATCTGCTGCTCCCCTACTGGGGTGATGTCGCCTACTTCAAGGCTGCGGTGTCTTCGATCCTTGCCCAATCCGAGACTGATTGGCGGCTGGTGATCGTCGATGACGGTTACCCCAGCGACGAGCCGGGCGAGTGGGTTGCGGGGTTTGCCGATGAGCGGATCGAGTATTACCGCAACGAAACCAATCTTGGCGCCAACGCGAACTACCGGCGGGCGCTGGAGTTCGCCGTTGCGCCGCTGATGGTGGTGATGGGTGCCGACGATGTGATGCGGCCCAACTATTTGACGGTCGTACTGGCCGCCGCCGCCCGCCATCCAGAGGCTGCGGTGATTCAGCCGGGGGTGGAGGTCATCGACGGCGACGGGACGGTGTATCTGCCCTTGGCCGACCGGGTGAAGCGCTGGTATGCCCCTCGGCTGTTGGTCGCGCCCGCCGGTTGCCGCGAGCGGTTGCTGACCGGCGAAGCAATGGCCCGCAGCTTGTTGAGAGCCGATTGGGCCTATTTCCCGTCCTTGGCTTGGCGAACCGAAGTCGTGCAGCGGATCGGCTTTCGGACGGGGCTGCATGTCGTGCAGGACTTGGCTTTACTGCTGGACATCGCCGCTGAGGGTGGCAGTCTGCTGGTGTTGGAAGAGGTGGCTTTCGGCTACCGCCGCCACGCCGGCTCGGATTCCTCGGTGAAGGCGGTCAGCGGCGTCCGGTTCGACGAAGAGCGGGCGTTCTTTCAGGCAAGTGCGCAGCGGTTCGCCGAACAGGGTTGGAACTCGGCTGCGAGAGTGGCGCGCTGGCACCTCTCGTCGCGGCTGAACGCCTTGACGCTGATCCCCACCGCCGTAGGTGTCGGCGGATCTGCACCTCGGAATCTGTTGAGGCACATCGTCGCCTTGCAGTAGCTACCCCCGGAGTGATGAAGCCTGTGGACTGCGTAATGTTCACATGTGGGTTGGGAGCCCGCTGCGCTCTGTTAGACCCGGATGCGCCTTCAGCGCGGCTATGGTCGTGCGTTGAGGCCGGACTGACGAGGTGCCCATGGCAAGACCGCCCGGCAGCAGGCCGGACGGCCAGGAAGGATCTGCCAATTGTCCGTATCAGTGGTGATCAGGACGTACGACCGCCCCGACAGCCTGGCGCGAGCCATTGCGGATGTGCGCGCGCAGTTGTTCGCTGACTGGTCGATCGTCGTCGTGAACGACGGCGGCGACCCGGTGGCGGTGGAACGGGTGGTCGAGGCGGCCACGGATGGCAGCAGTCAACCCGTCGCGGTGGTGCATCTTGAGTCCAACGGTGGGCGCTGGGTCGCGGCCAACGCAGGGGCCAGGCTGACCGAGGCGACCTACCTGAGTCTGCATGATGACGACGACTCTTGGGATCCGGAGTTCCTGCGATCCACTGTGCATTGGCTTCAGGACCATCCGGAGGAGGACGTGGTGGCTGCGGCAACCGACATCCTGATTGAGGACGGCCACGGCGTCGAGCACAGGCATCCCTTCTGTGTGGGCCCCTCGGAAGTAACTCTGTACGACCTGGTGCTCACCAATCGGCTGGTCCCGATTGGAGTGTTGTACCGGTATGCGACCTTGGCGGATCTCGGCTTCTTCGATCAGTCGCTTCAAGTTGTGGGTGATTGGGAGTATCACCTGCGGCTGGCCTCGCGGCGTCCGATTCAGGTGCTGTCGGGGGAGCCCTTGGCCTTCTGGCATCAGCGCCCTGACGAGGTCGGAAATGCGGGTAACAGCGTCATCACCATGCACGACGAGCATCGGCGCGCTGACAAACTGATCAGAGATCGCGCGCTTCGTGAGTTGGCCGATCAGGGCGGCCTTGGGAGTGTGCTGTATCTCGCGAGGTTTATCGATGAGCAGAACGCCAAGGTGATAGAGCGCATCCAGGCGTTGGAAGGCGGCTTGGATGCCGCGACTCGACGCGAACTCGAACTACGCGGAGAAGCTCAGGCCATGCGGTCGTCCTGGTCATTCCGAATCGGTCAAATTCTCGTGTCTCCGGTCGTCTTTGGCGTTGAAATCGTCAGGTCGTTGAGCCATCGCAGGGCCGGGAAGCGCGACGCTGGGTGAGGTGAGCTTAAGAGCGCTCGAATTTTGACGGGTTGTGGTCAGAATCGCGGTGCTCTGCTGGGGACGGCTCGTAGTTCGGGTGGTCGAGGCGCCGCTGTCGGGCGTCACCGGCCTCAGTCTCGTCCGTAGATATCGCGGGTGTAGATCTTGTCGGCCACGTCTTGGAGGACGGCACTGCGGCGGTTGGCGATGATCACGTCGCAGCGGCGCTTGAACTCATCCAGGTCATGGATCACCGCCGAGTTGTAGAAGGTGTCCTCGGTGAGCGTGGGCTCGTACACCACCACCTCGACACCCTTGGCTTTGATGCGCTGCATGACCCCCTGAATCGATGAGCTACGGAAGTTGTCGGAGTCAACCTTCATTGCCAACCGATAGATGCCGACGACTTTGGGGGAACGGCGCAGGACGTCTGCGGCGATGAACTCCTTGCGCGTGCTGTTGGCGTCAACGATGGCCGCGATGAGGTTCTGTGGCACTTTGGAGTAGTTGGCGAGCAGCTGCTTGGTGTCCTTGGGCAGGCAGTATCCGCCGTATCCGAAGGACGGGTTGTTGTAGTGCGCGCCGATTCGGGGATCCCACCCGACGCCTTCAATGATCTGGGCGCTGTTGAGGCCGTGGATGGCCGCGTAGGTGTCGAGCTCGTTGAAATAGGCGACGCGCAGCGCCAGGTAGGTGTTGGCGAATAGCTTGATGGCTTCGGCTTCGCTGGGGTCGGTGAGCAGCACCGGAATATTGGTGTCGCCAGCGCCTTCGATGAGCAGATCTGCGAACAGTCGGCCGGCTTCAGTGCGGTCGCCCACAACGATTCGGGAGGGGTGCAGGTTGTCGTGGAGAGCGTGGCCTTCGCGCAGGAACTCGGGGGAAAAGATGATCTTGGCATCCGGGTGCTGGGCCTGCAGGGCTTCGGTATAGCCAACTGGGACGGTGGACCTGATCACGATGACCGCGTCCGGCTTGTGGTCCGACACGCTATCGACAACCGACTCCACCGAGGAGGTGTCGAAGCAGTTGGTTTGCGGGTCGTAGTTAGTGGGAGTGGCGATGACCACCAACTCGGCCTCTCGTAGCGCAGCGACGGCGTCGGTGGTGGCCACCACGGACAGCGAGTGATGGGTCAGGTAGCCCTCAAGTTCGGCGTCAATGATCGGGCTACGCCGGGCATTCACCGATGCGACTCGCTCCGGGTCAATGTCCAGCGCGATGACGTCATGATGCTGCGCCAGAATGACGGCGTTGGAAAGGCCGACGTAACCGATGCCGGCAACAGTGATCTTCATGAGCCGACGCCTAACGCTACGCAATTGGGGACGAGGGAGATCCTAGTCGGGCACTCGCGCCGCACGTTTGGGACCACCTTCGATGGCGGGCACCAGCCCGGCACCGCGCGCCCAGCCGTCGCCACCGCGGAATCCAGGTGCAGAAACTGGCGCCGGGTGGCTCCGTTCCGGTCAGCTCGGCCTCGGGCGCACCCATCTTCAACTGAACCAGGCTCGACTGGTCAGGATCGGTTTTCGAGATCCTTGACCTTGGTCCGCAGCAGGGCGACCTCTTCGGAAAGGCGCCGGATGCGGTCCTCGCTGCGCGACATTTCCCAAGCCAGGTGCAAGCAGACGCCGAGCAGCAGGAGCAGCGTGACGGCGAACAGCAGGTTGGTTGGCACCCGGATTCCGACCATGGTGGCCGCCCAGAACAGCAGCTGTGGGAAGAGCACCAACAACAAGATGGCCAAGCCGATAACCAGCCAGAGCACCGCGTACTTTTCGCGCAACTGGTGGCGCCGCAGCAACAGCAGGATGAAGCCGATGAAGGCGGCGACGATCAGCCCGCCGATGAGGCTACCGGTGCCCATTGTCGGCCTCCGTCTTGGGTTGTTTCTTGGTGCGGGTGGTCAAGGCGATCACCACGACCAGGAATGAGCGCACCAGAAAAAGCGCAGAGCGGATGGGTGAGTGGCTGGGCACCCCGCCCTGACGGGTCCGCATGGTCACCGGCACCTCGGCTACTCGGTAGCCGCGCTTCACTGCCACCACCAGGGAATCCACGGTGTCGCCAAGATATTCGTTTGGATAGTGCCGCAGGTACTGCTCGACTGCGCGCCGGTTGGCTGCGCGGAAGCCGGAAGTGACGTCAGTCAGGCGCACTCCCGAGATTCGGGTCAGCACGAACGACAACATGGAAATCGCCCACTTGCGTGGACCGGAGATCGGGTAGCCACGGTCCTCGGCGAAGCGCGACCCGATCACAATGTCGGCCTCGCCGGCCTTGAGCACTTCGATCAGCAGCGGAATGTTGGCCGGGTCGTGTTGGCCGTCCGCGTCCACCTGGACGACGTAGTCGTAGCCCTCGCGCTGGGCGTAGAGGAAGCCGGTGCGCATGGCCGCGCCAACCCCCATGTTGAAGGGAAGTTGGAGCACCTCGGCGCCGGCTTCGGCCGCGATCTGCACGGTGCGGTCAGTCGAGCCGTCGTCCACGACCACGACAGCGGTGTCCGGCTCGGCCACGAAGACTTCGCTAATGGTGCGCCCGATAACCTCGGCTTCGTTCCAAGCCGGAACGATCACCAGCGTGCGCTCGCTCGCGCGGTTGCTTCGGTGAGTCATCGGGGGCGGCCTCCTAGTGGTTCGACTCATGTTAGCCGCGGCGGCAGGTCGCGTTCGGCACCGTCAGCGCGAGGTGGGGTGGTTCCTGGCAACCAACGGTGAGCGCCCACCGGCTCGGAGCCTCCGGAAGGCGAAAACTGACATGAAGTCCACAGCCTGATCCGGGGCACTGTGGAATTGTGGGCACTAGCATGCTCTGTATGACCCGCAGTCGAGCTGGCGTCCGCCAAGCCAGCTACCTGGTTGGTGCGGCTGGAATTCCGAATTATGGCGACGAGCTGATCATGCGGCTGTGGCTGAACTACCTTCGCCTGACTCATCCGAAGCGGCCGGTGTGGATCGACGTCCAGGATCCAGGCATTGCGGCTGTCCTGCTGGCCGAGGATCACCCGCGGCTTCACGCCACCAACACGCTGTGGCGAACCGCCGCGCAGATTGGGGCGCTGCCGGCTGACGAGTGGGTCGCTACGGCGGAGAGATTCGTCCGACATCACGGGACACCGCGAACCGACGCGGGGTTGGGCCTGCTTGCCGACGTCGGTTCAGTCCACCTTGTCGGGGGCGGATACCTGAACTCCGTGTGGTCGGTGAACACCCTGTTGCCGGTGTTGGCCTCGGCGTCCGGGCGCGCGCTCGGACATCGGCTGTTTGCTTCGGGCCTGGGCCTGATGCCACTTTCCGAAGGGGCGCGTTCCCTGCTGTCCACAGCCTTCGCCGACTTCGAATTCGCGGAAAGCCGGGAGCCTGTCGAGGTGGCGCCGAGGCTCCCAGACGGCGTTAGCTACGGCGTGGACGACGCCTTCTTGGGTTTCCACCCCAAGCTCAGTGGTCTGTGGGCCAACACTCGCCTGGGCCCGGCGCCGAAGTTCATGCTCGCACTACAAGGCGATATGCACTTCGACCCGGTCAGCCGAGAGGCCGCCCTGGAGGTGGCACTGACAGAGTTGCGTCTGGCCGGCTGGACTGAGGAGCCGTTGGGTGTGGTGGAGGCAATCCCGCCCGACGACGCGTGGCTGTTGCCGCTTCTGGCCGAACGTGGCATCGAGGTCGTTTTTTATCCCTTCATGGACCTGTGGCGCAACGGTCTGCCTATCCGGCCGGGGCAGTACTGGGTTAGCACGCGGTTCCACTTCCATCTGCTGGTGTCTGGTTCCGGGGTCAGTGGCACCTCCCTGGTCATCTCGGACGACTACTACCTGCCCAAGCACAGGTCGATCGCGGCGTTGGGCACGGGTTGGCGATTGGTGGATCGACGCGGTGGCGTGATTGAGGCCGGCGATCTTGCCGCCACCGAAGCGTTCAGGTCTCGCGCCGCGGAGCTTGCCGAGGAGAAATGGGCCCTAGCCGACCGGATCTATGCCAAGAGCCGTCGTTCGGCGCCCGGTTACGCCTAGCTTGGGCGAAAGGTCTCCCACCAGGTCTGCTGGTCGGCAGTTGTGGCGTGCTGGGCCCGCACTCCTTCGGCCAGCGTCGACCAGTTGCGGTGCAGGCGAAGCGTGGAGGTCAGTGACTGCCAGAGCAGCCGCCAGGTCAGCCCCCAGTCGCGGCGAACCCAGACGTAGCCGTCGGGGTAGTGGACCAGCGCGGAGTCGGCGCGCAGGAACTGCCGCCAGATCGCCTCGTGGCCGGTCAGCTCCACCTGGGGCGCGGCCAACGCGGACGGCGACGGCGGCACGAAAAGGTGCTTCAGGGCGACCGCCGCTGCCAGCAATAGATCTGTTGCAGAACTGAACTCTGGCTCGCGGTTACGGGGGTCGGACGTCGGCGGTTCGGCGGTGTGGGTGACGGCTGGGAAGTCTGAGGAAAGGCTGCGCTTCTCGGTGTCGCGGAACCGGGATCGAAGTCGTTGTACGTTGCCCAACCGGGTCGCTAGCTCAGCGTGTAAAACGCTAAGCCCGCGCTGGGCGTCCTGGCGTCCGGCGATGCGCAGCGCAGCCGAGGAATACTGCAGGGAAAGGATCATGCCGAAATCGGCCAGGAACGCCCGCAGCGGAACTCGACGGGGCTTGTCCTGATGAGTCAACAGGCTGAGGCACATGTTGCGCTCGGTGAAGTAGGTCTCCCAGCTGCGCCAGGAGAACTTGTTGTGCCAAGCCTGGTGCCACACCGCAACGCCGGGAAGGCTGACCGTGGAGATACCGGCTCGTGAGCACCGCAGCGCGTACTCGAGGTCGTCCCATTTGATGAAGTAGGGCAAGCCGAGGCCTTGATCGGCCAGCACTTCGGTTGGAATCAGCGTCATCCACCAGCCGTTGAAGAGGGCATCGTGACGCCGATGCAGCGCGGCGTTGTTGCGCAGCGGAGTTTCGGCGAAATCAATGTCGTAGGTGAGACCGTCCAGCGGTCGGGTCAGGCCGACATTGAAGTCGATGGTTTCGCCCTGGGTGTAGAGCATGGCGCGCTGATCGAGATGGAACATCGCTCCGCCCACCAGGACTGGTTTGAGTTGGGCGGCCGAATCAGCAAAGCGGACGGCCCTGATGATCGCCTCCGGCTCACTGATCGCGTCGTCATCAAGCAGCACGAGGTGGGTGCTGCGGCCATCCTTGAGAGTCTCGGCCATCGAACGGCTGAAGCCGCCAGAGCCACCGAGATTGCCCTGTCGGATCAGCGACAGTCTTTCGCCGAGCGCCTCAGCGACTGCACCGAAGCCGGGTTGATCGCTGACCAGGTCGCTGCCCTGGTCAACGACATAGACAACATCAAGGATCTCCAGCAAGGCCGGCTCGCTGGAGATCCTGCGGAGTTGGTCAAGGCAGTACGTGGGCCGGTTGAAGGTGGTGATGCCGAGTGAAACGGTGCCAGCGGATTCGGTGGGAACCGACCAGTCTGCCGAAACCAGATTGACCGCAGACTCGGTGGGGGCGCCGACCTCGAACCAATACAGGCCGCCGTCATCGAAACTGGCGTCGATCGGTAGCTCAAGGCTCAGTTCGCTGGCCCGCTGGGTTTCCACGTGCCGGGCATTGCCGGAGGAGTCGCTGCGCCAGATGCTGATGATCGCGGCGGCGTCCAGCCGCACGTGGAGGTGAACAGCTTCGACGGGCGTCCAGTGACGCCAGTATGCGGCCGGGAAGGAGTTGAAATAGGTGCACAGGCGCAGCGTCCGACCGGCAGAAATCCGGCAGCCCGTCCGGCCAACCGATTCGCCGCCGTCCTCGACGTAGAGCGGCCACACTTCGGTGATGTCGTCGGTCGGGAACACCACGCGTTGCACTGAATACGTTTCGATCCCGTTCACAGGCTCACTCTACGATGGCTTGGCGGCGGCAGCCCTAGCCGGCGGTTCGATACAGTTCGTGGAGCGGTCAGTGACCGGTGTACTCGTAAGGGGCTTTCGCGCATGGATCTGTTAGTTGTCGGCTCGGGACTTTACGGCTTGACGGTGGCCGAACGCGCCGCCAACGAGCTCGGACTGAACGTCACCATCATCGACCGCCGCAACCACCTCGGCGGCAATGCCTACAGCGAGATCGAGCCGGAGACCGGCATCGAATATCACCGCTACGGCGCGCACCTGTTCCACACCTCGAACGAGACCGTTTGGGCCTATGTGAACCGCTTCACCACGTTCACCAGCTACGTCCATCGGGTGTACTCGACCCATCGTGGCGAAGTGTTCCCGATGCCGGTAAGCCTTGGCACGATCAACCAGTTCTTCCGGGCGGCCCATAGCCCAGAGCAGGCTCGGGCACTGATCGCCGAACAGGCCGCAGAGCTGGGTGGCAAGGAGCCGACGAATTTCGTGGAGAAGGGCATCTCGCTGATCGGCCGCCCGCTGTATGAAGCCTTCTTCATGAACTACACCGCCAAGCAGTGGCAGACCGACCCGGCCAAGCTGGGCCCGGAAATCATTTCCCGGCTGCCCGTGCGATTCACCTACGACAACCGCTACTTCTCCGATAAGTACGAGGGCCTGCCGACCGACGGTTACACCCCCTGGCTGGAGCGGATGGCCGATCACCCCAAGATCACAGTGCAGGTGGACACCGACTTCTTCGACGAGTCGCAGCCGCTGAACAAGGCCGCGACCGTGGGCAACGTCCCGGTGGTTTTCACCGGTCCGCTCGATCGTTACTTCGCCGACCAGCGCGGTGCGCTGTCGTGGCGCACCCTCGACTTCGACCTGGAAGTGGCGCCGGTGCCCGACTTCCAGGGCACCTCGGTGATGAACTACTCCGACCTGGACGTGCCTTACACCCGCATCCACGAGTTCCGGCATTTCCACCCCGAGCGCAACTACACCAGCCCCAAGACGGTGATCATGCGGGAGTTTTCCCGTTTCGCCGGCGAGGGCGACGAGCCGTACTACCCGGTGAACACTCCGGAGGATCGCGAGAAGCTGGCCGGTTACCGCGAGTTGGCCGAGGCTGAGCCTCAGGTGCTCTTCGGCGGACGCCTGGGCACCTACCAATACCTCGACATGCACATGGCGATCGGGTCGGCATTGAGCCGGTTCGACTCGGTGGTTCGAGGCTGGTTCGAGTGATTGGGCCGGAGGCGGCTCCGGGTCTCTACGAAGTCGATGACGCCGCTTGGGGGAAGCTCGCTGCTGAACTGGATCTCAGGCAGCAGCGGCTGGTCTTGTCGGCGGTGCTGTTCCACTCGCTTGTGAGCCCGGGACGCGCGCTCACCTACAACGTCCACCTGGGGGAGGACTATCGGTACCCGCGCCTCACTGACGAGGGGTCCCTTAGCGGCGCATTCACTCAGGGAACGCCGCTGATCGGCTCGTTTCGAGCCCGCAGTCTGGTGGAACCGGCGTCGGAGTTTCCCAATCAGGTCTTCGGCAGTACGGGCCAGATCATCCGGGACACCAATCAGCGGCACCTTTTGCTAACCCCGGTAGGCGCAACCGATGAGAGCGTCCGTCGGCACTGGGCGACAGGCTGGCAGGCGCGGTTCTATGACTACCTCGAGGAGCGCAACCCGATCGCCTTGGATCTGATTCGCGACCACTTCTGGAGGCGGTTCGAGAGGGACCGGGATCGCTACCACACGCCTCGCGATTACGGCACAGAGTTGGCCGAGGTGCGGAGCCGAGTCGCGCAGCCAATCCAAATCCCGATGCCACTTGGGCAGACCCGAGTAGGTGCGCGTCCAGCCGTGATCATCGGGATGCACTGGCTGCAGGCCGGCGGGGCGGAGCGGTGGGCTTTGGAAACGGTGCGGATCGTCAGGGAGGCTGGTTTGCTTCCGATCATCATCACCGACCGGGACTCGCATCAACCGTGGCTAACTCGCGAGGACTTCGACGACGCCTTGGTGCTTTGCCTGTCTCATCCGATTGCGTCGCTTCCTGCGGACGAGCCGTTGCTGCGCGCGCTGCTCGAACAGTTCGACGTTCGCGGTGTCCTGGTTCACCACTGCCAGTGGATGTATGACCGGTTGCCGTGGATCAAGCTGAATCGGCCCCAGCTGGAAGTGGTGGATTCGCTACACGTGCTCGAGTTCGGTGGCGGGTTTCCGAGGACGGCGGCCGCAGTTTCGGACCAAGTGAGCACTCATCACGTAATCTCGGGCCAACTGCGGGATTGGCTGGTGACGTTTCAGCGGATCAGCCCGGCGAAGGTTGTTCTGGCGCCCCTGGATTCGCTGACGATCGAGGAATCTGAGCTGTCGGCTCCGCAGCATTCCGCCGAGGCACCGCTCACGCTGGCCTTCATCGGGCGCATGGCAAAGCAGAAGCGGCCTGATTCCTTCTTGCTCCTGGTTCGGGCAGCGGTGAGGGCTGGCCTTGAGCTGCGGGTGATTATTCATGGTGATGGCGAGATGGAAGGAACCATCCAACGCACCATCTCCCGATACGGGTTGGGCGACATCGTCGAGATCCGCACCCCGGCGATATCGGTGGGCAAGACCCTCGGTGAGGCGCACCTTCTGGTGGTCACCTCCTCCAACGAAGGCATCACGCTGACCACTTTTGAAGCTCTGGCCGCCGGAGTTCCAGTAGTTTCGACTGACGTAGGTGCCCAATCGGAGGTCGTCCCGGACGATGCCCTGCTGCCGAGGCCTGTGCAACAACTCGTCCGCAAAGCCATTCCGGTTCTGCGGCGGCTGACCAACCCGGTCGAGCGGGCCGATCTGTTGGCGCGTGAGCGCGTTGCTGTGGCCGCGCTTGCCGAGCATGAAGGAGCGGGAGCATGGATGAAGGGCGTCGTCGACCAATGGGCAAAGTAGCGGCTGTTATCGTCACCTTCAACAGGCTCGACAAGCTGCGCAACGTCGTAGATGCCGTCCTCGCGCAGGACCGGCGACCTGACGACGTCGTGATTGTGGACAATGCGTCCACCGATGGCACAGCGGGCTACCTAGCCGAGTTGGCCGAGAGGCAGCCCTCGGTTCACATCCTCGCCCTGCCCACCAATACCGGTGGCGCCGGCGGATTTGCCGCGGGCATGGAGCGGGGTTATCAGCGGGGCGCCGATTTCGTCTGGATCATGGATGATGACGGCTATCCCGAGCCGAGCGCCCTGGGAGCCTTGGAGCGAGGGCTCGGCGAGGCAGTCGAGGAACTCGGCCCGAACGTGCCATTCGCTTGCTCAGTGGTGAAGTTCATTGACGGCACCATTTGTGAGATGAACAATCCTGTGACCACCTGGGACTGGGGCCGACTGCTGGTCAAGGGTCAGCAGTCGGTCATGGTTGCTAGTTGTTCGTTCGTTTCGGTACTGATTCCGCGATGGGTGATTCAGCTGTACGGCCTGCCCTATGAGGACTACTTCATCTGGTACGACGATGCCGAGTACACCCAGCGAGTGACCTCGGACTGCCCTGGAGTGCAGGTGCTGGACAGCCAAGTGCTGCACGACATGGGTGTGAACCAGGGTGTGAACTACGGGATGGTCAACCAGAGCAATCTGTGGAAGTTCAAGTACGGCGCCCGCAACGAGGGGTCGTTCCGGCTGCATCACCGTGGCATTCCGCAGTATCTGATCTTCGCTGCCGCCGCGTCCCGGCAGATGGCCGAGGGCTCGGTGCCGCTGAAGCTGCGGGTGCAGGTCTGGCGCAGATTGCTTGCCGCCGTCGCCTTCAACCCCACGGTGCGGTTTCCCGCAGACCTTTGACGTCTAGGACCCGATCACGCTGGCGATGGGTATGTGTCCAACAGTCACGGTGGAATCCTCATTTACGGAGATGACAGCCGCTGAATCATCGGTCCTGCCGTGGTTATAGTCGTATCCGGTGACGATCAGCGGCGAATCCGTGTCCCCCCAGGGCAGGCGGTACGAGGTGCCATTGTGCGTAACCTTCAGCTCCGACGGTTTGAGTAGCAGCGACCGGATCTGTTCTGCAGCGCTCGTCTTGGGCAGTACGCGAAGCACTGTCAGGGAGCCGCTCGTTGCTGGCACGGTCAGACTCGTGCCGGCCGGAAGGAAGGTCGTTGAGTCAGTCGACTCGCTCCCGCAGACCGACGTTTGGCGCCGCTCGAGAAGAATCCAGTCACCATCCGTCTGAGCGATCCTGTATAGGCACGTTTCCTGAATTTTGGCGGAGGGTGAGTCCCACAGAGGGTTTCGGCTATCTACTGTGAGCGTGGATATGCGGCGCAGGATAAACGAAGGCGCCGTGGCCTCATTGGTGAACCAATCCGAATTGAGCCTATCTAGGTCGTGATTGTAGGCGCCGTATTCGAGTATCGTAGGAATTATGGCCGCATTCATTCCGTAGGCGTAAGTGATGGAGTGGTTGAATGGTTCGATGTAGACCGTCTTGTCGCCGACTCGCTGGATGAGGGCGGGGGCAAGCTTCGCTTCCGCCTTGATTGTGGATGCTGCAGTCTGTAGGCGTTGTTTTCGGGCAGTAGGTACAAACGACGATGTTAAACCCTGTCCGAAAGTCGCTACGTGTTGGGCGGGGTCGACTGAAGTGAGGTTCTGTCCGAAGGCTGCGACTTGTACCACAAGGAAGAGCGCTACCAATGAGGCGATCAGCCGATGATGCCAATGATAGGCGGCCAATGCGGCCACCGATGCGACGAGAGAGAAGAATTGGGCGGAATGGCTGTCGTGGCGGACAAAGCCCTGCTTAAACATGAGCCACACTGGCGCGATCATGAGCGCCATCCACGCAGTCGCCAGGATCCAGTTTCCGCGGGGTCGGGCCTTCAGCAGAACCACCACCAGGAATGCCAGCCCGGCAAGGACGAAGATGTACTCCCACAAGTTTCCCGCCAACTCCATGCCCAAGGCGCCATTGTAGCCCGTGCCGACCGTGAGCCCCCGATAAATATAGGACGCCAGGGAAAGGATCCTTTGGCCAGAAATTAGCCACAGGCCAATGGCCACCACTCCGCCAGTTGCCACAAATTGGATAATGGCGGTCCATCTTTCGCGACCAGGTCTAATTAGGATCGCAGCGACCACTGCCGCTGCTGTGATGCCAGCCGTGGAGAACTTGTTAAGTGCAAGTATGGCAATAAAGGTCGCACCGAACATGGGGAATGCGTAATGCATCCAGCGAGGTAAAGCGCCGAGGCTCTCAGCCAGCGAGAGAAGAAACAGCAGGACTGGCATGGAGGTGATCACCAGGCTTGCGGGTGTGGCTGCGGTGGAAATTCCAATTACCGCAACAAAGAGAATGGCGAATGCCGACTTTCGGCTTTGTGCTAGCGCGGAAATGGAGGCGACTGCGAAGATTGACCAGGTGATGTAGGCGAGCAACACCTCCCCAGGGTGGGTGATGCTGGGCGCAGTTAGAAAGTAGAGAGGCCCGTAACTGGTCGCCAGAGAATTGCCAAAATCCATGCCGCGATCAGCGGCGAGACCGATGAGGTACCAAAAATCCCGATCGCCGCCGAGAGAGCCTGGGTCGGTGGTTGGTATGTTCCAGGTGAGTAGTACCGCGACGGCGGTGAGCATCAGGAGGGCAGCGCTGGGCGCCTCTGCCGTAGACCAGGCCAAGCGTGCCCGCTGCGCGGCGGCCCTGAGGCGCTCCTCGAACCCTGCCAGGCGGCCCTTGCCGAATCCAGCGCGTGTCATCATGCCGCTAAGGCTATCTGGGCTGACGATCCGGAATGGCAGCTGCCGTTTGCCTGGATGTCGAGTGAACGACGGCTCAGTTTCACCAGCATGATCGGCTCGAACATGGGTCGATCGGCGCTCTAGTAGCTTCTTGGTGTGCGGGGTTGGGTGATGGTCGTCAGGAAGTGATCAAGGCTGACAGTCGTGAACCGAAATTCGGTGGTGGAGCCGAAGGCCCGACTGTTTCTATAGCGTCGCTGCGGTCACTGGAACGCGTTTGCAGCTACGCTGACGGTCCCGGTGGCGAGAGTCGGCGAATCCCTCGGAATCGGAGCCGCCGAGAAGGCATTCACTGGTGACCGGTGTCTGGGGGCATGTTGTGGTTGGAATCTACTCGAGGCGGCCGTGGTGTCTGTGAGTGCGGGGGCGTCCTCTGATGCTCATCGAGGGTGGTTGGAGTATCTCAAACTGGTTTTGCCGATACTTGCGCTGACTGCGAGCATCGGTGGTATCTGGTTGGTGTTGTTTCCGTTTGGTGGGGAACCGTTTGTCTTCACTGATCTGGACTATTACCGCGCGGCCCTGCGCACCGTGGCTGCTGGCGGAGCGCTGTACGCAGCCCTTCCTTACCCACCGATCGCGGTGTTGGCCATCGCGCCTCTTGGCTGGTTCTCCGACCTGGTAGGTAACCAGGTGTGGACGGCGGTTACGTTGGCGCTGGGTGTGGGCGTGGCTGTATTGGTCGCGATGCGGGCGATGGCCGCACGCGGCCTGGATCCCCGCACCGATTGGCGCGGATTGGTTGCTCGCTCCTGCATGGTTGGCACTCTGTTCGTGTTTTCAATGCCGATGGACAGCCAACTGGCCAATGGGCAGTTGACCCTGCTGATCATGGCCTTGACGATTGTCGATGTTGCTCAGGTACTTCCTCGAAGGTTGCAGGGCGTGCTTGTCGGTTTGGCGGGCGCGATCAAGCTGACCCCGCTAATTTTCGTCCCGTACTACCTCGTTACTGGGCAGCGGCGTCAAGCCGCGGTGGCCAGTGCATCCTTTGCTGCTGCCACTGCCGTGGGATTCGCCCTTTTCCCCAGCGACTCGGTGGTCTTCTGGACCCGTTTAGGCAAGAGTGACCAGTTTGGCGACCCCTGCCGGGTCGACAATCTGTCTATCCACGCAGCGCTTTGCCGGATGTCTCCGCAGCTGGGTGAATCCACCTTGCTTTGGGTTGTGCTGGGTGCAGCAGTTGCGGCCGCCGCGCTGGCCCAAGCTCGCAGGATCTACCGCAGGGGAGTGCCCATGCAGGCGGCCCTGACATTGGGCGCCGCAGCGACGGTGCTGGCCCCTATTGCCTGGCCCCACTACCTGGTGTGGCTGCCGATCGTCGGGTTGTGGTTAGTGATCTCGGGCAACAGTTGGAGTCAGGTGCTGGGGGCGGGCATTTACTTTGTCTATTCTCCGTTGTATTTGGCGGCGGCCCCGGGATTGGTGGCAGGTGGCGGTGTGCTCGCATGGTTTGTGGGCAATCTGCTGGTGCTAATACCGGTCCTGATCGGGGTCTTCGGCCTTCCAGCTACTCCGAAACGGGAATCGGGCGCCGTACCTTCGAGCGCAGCGGAGAAGTGGCCTGGCAACTGACTGTTCCCGCAGGCTCCAGTCGGGTTCGGTCGTGCTCGGAGTGAGTCGCTAGACTGCCGCAAGGCTTGGGGCAACCCGGGTGGCAGCAGCAAGCGGTCTTGGTCGAGTCGTCCTCGGCTCGGGCAGATCCCTTCGGAAGGCGGCAAGGTCACTGCCGAAGCTGCGCCGAGCCAGACAAGGAGACTTAGAGAGTGAACACCGCTGCGGATCGGGAACCAATCCTGGAACTGGTGCGTAAATACACGACTGAGCGGCTGGCGCCGAGCGATTTCGTGCCCGGCGAGTCGCCGGCTCCCGTCTCAGGAAAGGTCCTGGACGGCGACGACATCGCCACCATGGTGGATGCCTGCCTCGACGGCTGGCTGACCGCGGGTCGTTACACCGAGGCTTTCCAGCGGGGCCTGGCTCGATATGTCGGCGTCCGGTCGGCGTCGTTCGTGAACAGCGGATCGAGCGCGAACCTGGTGGCCCTTTCGGCGCTCACGAGCCCCAAACTCGGCGATCAGGCGTTGAAGAAGGGCGACGAGGTGGTCACGGTGGCCACCGGCTTCCCCACCACTTTGAATCCGATCTTGCAGAACGGCCTGATTCCGGTCTTCGCTGATGTCGAGATCGGCACCTATGACGCGGTGGGCGAGCAGCTTGAAGCCGCGATCGGGCCCAAGACTCGGGCCATCATGATGGCTCACACTCTGGGTAACCCGTTCGATCTGGATTTGGTCACCCGGCTGTGTAAAGAGCACAACCTGCTGCTGGTTGAAGACTCCTGCGACGCGCTGGGCTCTACCTACGACGGTAAGAAGGTCGGCAGCTTCGGCGATACCGCCACCGTATCGTTCTACCCGGCACACCACATCACCACCGGTGAGGGTGGCGCCGTCTTCTCCAAGCGTCCCTTGGTGACTCGCCAGGTTGAGTCGTTCCGCGACTGGGGTCGGGACTGCTACTGCGAAACCGGCTGCGACAACACCTGCGGCAAGCGTTTCGAGTGGCAGTTGGGAGAACTGCCTGAGGGTTACGACCACAAGTACATCTACAGCCACATCGGCTACAACCTCAAGGGCACCGACATGCAGGCCGCCCTGGGGCTGTCGCAGTTGAACAAGCTGGATCACTTCGTGGCGCGCCGCAAGGAAAACTTCGCCCATCTGCACCAGCGCTTCAGCGGGGTGGAGGGTTTGATTCTGCCGGTCGCTACGCCGAAATCTGACCCGGCCTGGTTCGGCTTCCCGATCACCCTGGCCGACGATCTCAACATCGACCGCGAAGATCTGATGCGGTTCCTCGAAATCAAGAAGATCGGCACCCGCCTGATCTTTGCCGGCAACATGCTGCGCCAGCCCGCGTACCGTGGCATCGAGCACCGGGTCGTGGCGGATCTCACGAACTCCGACAAGGTCATGACCAGATCGTTCTGGCTGGGCACCTACCCGGGCCTGACCACCGACATGCTCGATTACATGGCTGATTCGGTGATCGACTTCGTCAGCGGCAAGGTCAAGCTCTGATGCATTACCTGGTGACCGGGCACACCGGCTTCAAGGGCGCCTGGCTGGTTCAGCTGCTCCATGCGGCTGGCCACCAGGTCTCGGGGCTGGCGCTCGATCCCGTTGGGAATGCGCTGTTCACCCGAGCGCGAGTGAGCGAACTTCTCACCCACGACCTTCGGGTGGACATTCGACATGCGGACGCAACCGCAGCCGCCGTTGCTCAGGTGAAGCCGGAGGTGGTGATCCACCTAGCGGCTCAGCCGCTCGTTCGTGAGTCCTACCGGGATCCGCGGACCACCTGGGAGACGAACGTCAACGGCACCTACAACGTGCTCGACGCGGTGGCGCAAGTTGGCGGCGTGAAGGCCTTGCTGGTCATCACCACCGACAAGGTGTATCGCAATGTGAACCGGGTCGAAGGCTACCGCGAGGACGAGCCGCTAGGCGGAGTGGACCCGTACTCGGCGTCGAAGGCAGCGGCTGATCTCCTCACCCAATCCTGGATTGCCTCATCGGGCTGCACGGTGCCGACGGCGATTGCGCGAGCAGGCAATGTTGTTGGTGGAGGTGATGTCTGCGCTGAACGCCTGATGGTCGACCTCGTCGCCGCCTTCTCGGCTGGGGAGGATGTGCACCTGCGCTACCCGCGCGCGGTGCGGCCTTGGCAGCACGTGTTGGATTGTTTGGCTGGCTACCTCTCGCTGGTTGATGCCTTGCTGGCAGGGAATCAGGCTGGTGAGGCCTTCAACTTCGGACCCGGGCCGGCATCCTTCGTTGAGGTAGGTGCGGTGGCCGAGTTGGTCGCCGAGCTTTGGAATACCAGTGCCGGCGTGGTCATCGACCCGGCTCCCGAGCTGCATGAGGCCGGCTTGTTGGCTTTGGACGCTACCAAGGCCGAACGCGCGCTGGGGTGGCGTGACCAGCTGAGCTTCCGCGAGGCGATGAGCTGGACCGTCGATTGGGCCGGACGCACTTTGGCGGGGGAGGACCCGCGACAGACCTGCGCGTCCCAGGTTGAGACTTTTCGTTCGCTTCGAGCCGGCGAATGAAGCCCGCTCGCGACTCGATTTCGGTAGTCATTCCGGTGCACAACGGGATGCCTTTCCTTCCCGATACAGTGGCCACTGTCCTTGCTCAGACTCGGCAACCTGATGAAGTTATCGTGGTGGAGAACGGATCCACCGATGACACCGCAGCCTGGTTGGCCTCGGTGACCGATCCTCGGGTGAAGGTCGTGGTGCAGCAGAGCCTGGTTTCGCCTGCGCGGAACTGGACGGTCGCAGTGCAGGCAGCTACCGCAGACTTGGTGAAGTTGGTCTGCGCGGACGATCTATTGGAGCCGCGTGCGCTCGAGCTCCAAGCCAACGCCCTCGCCGAGCATCCTGCCGCAGTCATGGTGGCCTCGTTCCGCAAGATCGTGGATCAATCCGGCAACGTGGTGGCGAACCGCCGTGGGTTGGGCTCGTTGCGCGGCGAAATCCTCGGAGATGTGGCGATCAAGTCGTGTGCGATGCGCGGCGTCAATGCCTTCGGTGAATCTGCAGCTGTGATGTTTCGCCGGGCGGAGTTGCAGGCTGCGATGCCGTGGGACGACTCGCTGCCCTACGTGATCGACCTCGATCTTTACAGCAGGGTGGCGCATGGCCGCAATGTCGTCATGTTGCCTGAGGTTGTGGCGGCGTTCCGCATTTCGGCTGGTGCATGGACGCGCAACCTCAGCTCACTTCAGCGTGACCACTTCAACCGCTGGGTCGATCGGGAACTGGAGCGTGGGCACCTGCGTTTGCAGGCAGGCGAGCTTCGGCGAGCCAGGTTGATGGCCGGTATCCAAGCGGCCGCGCGCCGAGGTGCCTACGAGTATGCCCTGGTGAGCGAGCGTCTCCGCAGGCACTGATAGTCGGTGGCAGAGGCGTAGGGCACTCTCCACAAAGTGGTCTCGCCGGAAATCGTCTAGCAAGGGGCGCCAGCTGGCGCCGCGAGCGGAATTGGCGTCAGCGGGGCGGGCGTGCTGTGGCGACGGGTATGCAGGTCGGGAGTCTAGTTGGGTCGCCAACCCGCCCATGGGCGGTCCTGATTGCATTCCAAGAACCCTGGGCTACTCCTGTGGGCCGGTCGGTCCCGTCTCTTCGGACGGTGCTTCTGGCTTTCGGCTGAAGGAGTAGTGCTTGTGGCCCAGGTAGCTGAAGACCACGGTTGCCACGGTGATAACCAGCTGGGCTGGCACTCGGGGAGCGTGTAGAAGGTCTGAGGCGACGAACAGCAGGACAATGTTTACGCCGAGCGCCCCAGCATTGACCACGACGAACCGGACGAGGTCGCCGAAGACGTGTCCGCTGACTTTGAACACGAAAGCCCGCTGCGCGAAGTACACGCAGACGACCGAGATCGTCCATGCAATCACCAATGGCACGATGCTGGGCACCCTGGTACCGAGCCAAGCGTCGAGAGCGATGAACAAAGCCATGCTTAGCGCGGTGTTGATACCTCCCACCACGAGATAGCGAAATCTCTGGTCGGTGAAGATGAGTCGCACGGACGCTGCAGGGTGACGGAGGCTCAGCCGAACTCGCTGGTCTTCGGACTCGCTCACAATTCCCGCCACAGCTCGGCGATGCCGTCGCGCAGGGCCACCTTGGGGCGCCAACCGAGGTTGTTGCCCGACACGGCCCAATCGTTGACCATCTCTCTGCCGCGATCAGGACGAGCGCCCCAGCGCAGCTTGAGTTCTTGGCCACTAACCTCCGCGATAATCTCGGCGAGCTCCCGAACTCGAAGGGGCGCCCCTGTCCGCGCAACCAATCGATCCTCGACACGGCCAGCTCGTGCGGCGACAAGTAGGGCCGAAACCACGTCATCGATGTGCACCAGGTCGATCAGTTGGTTTCCCGATGACATGGCCAGCTCAGCTCCAGACCTGGCGGTGGTGATCAGAAGACTTATGAGCTTTCCGCGATCATCGTCTGGACCGTAGGTGTCGAAAAGGCAGACCTCGCGTGCATCTAGGCCTTCGGCGACACGGAAGTACTCGATGATGTCGACAAGGGCCTGTTTGGTGGCCGCGTAAAGCGACACGGGCTCATAGCTGGCACCCTCGAAATGCTGCCAGGCGGAGGTGGCGTGCACGAATCGGGCCCCGGTTTCGGCGCAGGCCTGGGTCAGGGTGGTGCCGAAGACAACGTTGGATTCCAGCATCGCAATGATTTCCGAAGGCTGGTGGCGGGCGGCGAAATGCGTGGCGAGGTGAAACACCACCGCAGGTTGGACCGTGTGAACCACCTCAGGGATCTGCGAACTGGGGTCGTTTAGCCGGTGGACCCTCACCCCCGGCACGCTGGGTGGGGGGCGTGTCGAACTCGACCGCACCGCAGCGTGCACCTCCACGCCGTCAGCGATCAGGGTGCTCACAAGGTGGCGTCCGACGAAGCCGGATGCCCCGGTGACGAGAGCGATCACTGCCCGGCCCAATGGAAGGGGGAGGCGAAGTCAGTCAAGGTGGGCAGGGCGGCATCTCGCACCGAGAGAACCGGATCCTGGGTATCCCAATCCATGCCGAAAGAATCCCAGCGCACGCCGGCGTCGGTTGCCGGGTCGAAATCGCCCTCTTGGAGGTACACCAGGGATGCGGGAACATTCCCGGTCACCTCAAAGCCGTGGGCGCAGCCATGTGGCACCACGACAGCACCGGAATCCGCAGCGAGATCGAAGACCGCATAGGTGCCGTAGGTGGGTGAGTCGACCCGCAGATCCAGCACGACGTCGCGCACACGTCCCGCGGTCGCGAAGACGATCTTTGCGATAGTGGTGGGCGGGAGTTGGAAGTGCATGCCGCGGATCGTGCCAGGGGCGGACTGGCTCCAGTACACCTCAGATAGCGGAACAGGCACACCCACAGCGTCCAGCACTTGCCGAGAGTACGGCTTGACGAAAGACCCCCGAGAATCCTGATGGAACGGCGGGCGAACCAGCCCAACCCCTGGGATAGGCGTCTGCTCGAACAGTGTGGAACCGCTCACCAGACTCTCCAGGGCGCAGCGTCACGCGCCCACATCTGGTTGACCTGAGTCACCTCGCGCAGGGTATCCATCGGCTGGAAGAACCCCTCATGTCGGTAGGCGACAAGTTGGCCGTCAGCGGCAAGGTGCTGCAGCGGCTCTTGTTCAAGCACGCAGGAGTCGTCCAAGTAGTCCAGGACGCCCGGCTCGAAGACGAAGAAGCCAGCGTTGACCCAACCGTCGGCCTGGGGCTTCTCACGGAACTGCTCCACCAAGCCGTCGGCGGCAAGGTCCAACACGCCGAACCTGCTCGGTGGGCGAACGGTGGTGATCGTCGCCAGTTTCCCGTGTTCGCGGTGGAAGGCGACCAAATCGGCAATATTCACGTCACTCAAGCCGTCGCCGTAGGTGCACATGAAGGCCTCATTATTGAGGTATTTGGCCACCCGAAATACCCGTCCGCCGGTCATTGTGAGTTCGCCGGTGTGGGCGACGGTCACCGTCCAGTCGGTGGGTTCATGTGCTCCGTGGTAGGTGAGTGAATCCGGATCACCAAGCTTCACGGTCACATCGTTGTTGCGAGCCTCATAGTTCAAGAAATAGTCCTTGATGACTTCGCCCTTGTACCCAGTGCAGACTACGAACTCATCGAAGTTGTGATGAGCGTAGAGCTGCATGATGTGCCACAGGATCGGATGTCCCCCGACCTCGACCATGGGTTTGGGTCGGTACTCGGTCTCCTCACGGAGGCGGGTCCCGAGCCCTCCGGCGAGTAGGACAGTCTTCATCGATCTCCCTCAGCCATGGGTGTCGGACGACTGGTGTGCCGACCCCCGAAAGCATAACCGCACGTGCGTCAAAGTGAGGATCACCCGGGCGCAGTCGGAATGCTGGCGGCACGGGACCGGTGCGTAGACTGTGGCGGGTGAGTTCACCTATTGACCCGATGCACACCATTTCGGTGGTGGTGCCCGTTTACCGAGGCGAGAGCACGCTTCCGGCACTGGTGGAGGAAATCACCGAGCTGGCGGAGGGCTTCTCAACGCCAGCGGGGAATACGGCGAGGGTGAGTGAGGTCCTACTTGTCTTTGACAATGGGCCAGATGATTCCGCCAGGGTGATTCGTGAGTTAGCCGCGGCCAATGATTTGGTGCGTCCAGTTTGGCTCAGCCGCAATTTCGGTCAGCACGCTGCCACGCTGGCCGGAATGGCATCATCTGGTGGCGATTGGATCGTGACCTTGGATGAGGACGGCCAATATGACCCCGCTGATATGGGTTCGTTTCTCGATACCGCCTTGGCCGAGCAGGTGCCTGTGGTCTACGCCGCCCCGGTGAATCCGGCGCCCCACGGGGCGCTGCGCAACCTGGCGTCCCGGGGGGCCAAGCGGTTCATCGATTTCCTGATTGGCGGAGCGGGGGCTCGGAGCTACCACTCCTACCGGCTTGTTCTTGGTGAGATCGGCCGCTCGCTTGCCGCCTATGCCGGATCTGGCGTCTATCTCGATGTTGCGTTGGGGTGGGTGGCCGGGCGCTCGGCTTCTGTTCCGACTCGGCTCAGGGCCGAGGGGCGCGCGTCGGGATATTCCTTGACCAGCCTGATGTCGCATTTCTGGCGGTTGGTGCTCACGAGCGGGACCAGGGGTCTGCGGTTGGTGGCCGGAATCGGCGCAGCGGTCGCAGTTGTGGGCGTGGTCTTTGCCATCTATATCGCCGCGGCGCAACTGCTTGGCAGAGGCGAGCCAGAGGGCTGGACTTCGCTAATGGTGGTGCTGCTGTTGACCTCAGGGTTCATGATGTTTTCGCTGGGAGTGATTGCTGAATACATCGGGGTGGCAGTAAACATGGCGATGGGTCGCCCTCCATACCTGATCATCGCCGACCCAGCCAATGGCCCGATGGGGCGGAGTCGGGCAGCAGATGGCGCCAGTAGCTGAGTCTCTGGTCATTGGCGGCGGCGGAATGCTCGGGCAGGCCGTCGTGGCGGAACTTCGGCGTCGGGGCCGCCAAGTCGCCACTGCAACTGTGCCGTGGCACGACGAGCAGGCTGCCTGCGAGGCCCTCGATTCTTGTCTGGAAGCGGCAGGTGCCGAGGGGGATCTTCAGGTGTGGTGGTGTGCTGGCGCCAGCGTGACAGCAAGCACAGCCGATCAATTCGATGCCGAATCCCGCGTCCTCGAGCACTTCGCCGGGGTCCTGGAGAGCCGGTGCCTAGCAGGAAGTGGTCGGGTGAGTCTCTTTTTCGCCTCTTCCGCAGGTGCGGTTTACGCCGGCTCGGCAACACCGCCGTTTACCGAGGAGGATCAGCCCAGTCCGCTGAGCCCGTACGGCGTGGCAAAGCTGCAGGCAGAGGCGCGGCTTGCCGAACTGAAGGCGGTGGGCGTCAGAGTGGCGGTCGCCCGAATCGCCAATCTCTATGGGCCTGGCCAAGACATCACGAAGCCGCAGGGCCTCATCACTCAACTCTGCCTGGCGTCGTTGCTGGGGCTACCGGTGAACATCTACGTTTCGCTCGACACCCTGCGGGATTACCTGCATGTTGATGATGCAGCGGTTAGGTGTGTGGAATTTGCCGATGCAGTCGCCCAAGGCGATCCGGATGCGGTGACCAAGATCATCGCGAGTGGACGCTCGATCTCGGTGGGAGCCCTGATTGGCGAGGCCAACCGGATCTTCCGCAGAAGAGTTCCAGTGGTCTTGGCGGCTTCGCCGTTCGGTAGGCAGCAGGCGCGTGACCTAAGGCTGCGATCAGTGGTGTACCCCGAACTTGACCAACGATGGGGACGCACCATTGCCTCGGGCATGGGCCAAATTCGCGGGGCCCTCGCAACCAGGCTTCAACTAGAAGGCCCGCCGCCTACCCGCACCGCCTGACCGAAGGTATCCAGATCCGCCGGGCGGAGTAGGCAGCCAGGCCCTCGACATCGCGAAGGCAGTGCGGCTGCTGCTTGGCGGGAGCGTCACGCGTTGTTGGTTAGGGCGGCGACTGCCTCCTCCACCGGGCCGTCGAACACCACCCGACCATCGCGCATCAAGACTCCGCGGTCACAGACCTGCCTCACGGTGCGCAGGTCATGACTGACGATGACCAAGGTGGTGCCCGCGTCCTGCACCTCGGCGATCTTGGCCAGGCACTTCTCCTGGAAGGGGGCGTCGCCGACGCTCAGCACCTCATCGATCAGCAGCACGTCGGCGTGGGTGTGGATGGCGACCGAGAACGCCAGCCGAATAAACATTCCAGAGGAGTAGTGCTTCACCTCGGTATCGATGAAGCGCTCGATGCCGGAGAACTCGACGATCTCGTCGAATTTGGCGTCGGTCTCCTCCTTCGACATGCCCAGGATCGCGGCGTTGAGGTAGACGTTCTCACGTCCGGACAGATCGGGGTGAAAACCCGCCCCCACCTCGATCAGGCCGGCGACCCGGCCACGCGTCCAGACTCGACCAGAGGTTGGAGTCAGCACCCCGGAGATCATTTTCAACGTTGTCGACTTGCCCGAGCCGTTCAGCCCGATCAAAGCGATCGACTCGCCGCGCTTCACGGTGAAGGAGACTCCATTGAGGGCCTCGAAGTGGTCAGTGAGCTTTTTCTTCTGCGCCGCGGCGACGATGGTCTCCCGGATCGTCTGGGTGCGGCGTAGGCGAAAGGTCTTGGAGACGTCGTCCAGGGCCACCATCACGTCGTCGGGGTAGTCGGCCGGTTTAGAGATCTTGGGCAAAGTCCTTCTCCATCTTGTGGAATACGAACTGTCCCAAGAACAGGAAGGCGATCGCGACCACCAATCCGATGCCGGCCATGCTCAACGCGTTGGGGCCCATGATCGTCCACACTGCCGGCGACTGATCGGTGGTGGGCATCCAAATGGCGAAGTGGAAGGTGCGCACTGCCGCGGTCACCGGGTTGAGCTGGTAGAGCAGGAAGGCCCACGACGGCAGGGCGTTGGCCACCAAGTCGATGTGGTAGAAGACCGGCGAAAGCCACATGGTGAACAGCACGATCAGCTCCACCACGTTCTGAGCGTCGCGCAGGGACACGTTCACCGCGCAGAACATCAGCCCCATCCCGGTGGCGAACAGTCCGATGATCAGGATCGCAAGCGGAATGGCAGCCAGCTGAATCAGCGAAGGATGCCAACCGAAGAACATCGCAATCACGATCAGCAGCACCAGCTGGGGGAAGAAGTTGATGAAGGAGACGATCACGCTCGACACCGGGAACAGCTCACGGGGCAGATAGATCTTCTTCACCAGCGCCGCATTGAAGACGATCGAACGGGTGGCGTTATCGAAGGCCTCGCAGAAGAAGTTCACCAGGATCAGACCCGAGAACAAGAAGATCGCGAAATTCGGCATCGACTTGTTCAGACCAAGGAACTGCCCCATCGCCAGGTAGAAGATGGCGAACTGCGCGGCCGGCTTCACGTAGGACCACAGCCAACCGAGGATCGAGCCGCGGTAGCGAAGCTGGGTCTCTTTGCGCACCAGCAACATCAGCAGATGGTTGTTGCGGAAGACGTCGAGCAAACCTAGGCCTTTGCCTGGCTGCTCCAGCGCCGACACCGTCATCTGCGTCCTGCCTCTGGGGAGAGTGGCACGCCTACCCTCACCGGTGAAATGGGATCCCGTTTCGGCCCGCACGACGTGATCCGGGCCGTTCTCAAGGCTAACAGAGCCGATAAACGAGTTCGTTGAAGCCTCCGCATCTGACCACAAGCTGTCGTAGTGATGCCGTGGTAACGACCAACGATTCGGGCGGGTTGCCCTAATCTGGCCACCATGGACAATCCGTGGCAGCCCGGGCTTTGGGAGCCGGTTGAGGGCTTCGAGTTCACTGATATCACCTACCACCGGGCGCTGGAAGTGCCGGCGGTACGGATCGCTTTCAACCGTCCCGAGGTGCGTAACGCGTTTCGTCCGCACACCGTGGACGAGTTGTACGCCGCACTCGATCACGCCCGGATGAGCGCGGACGTCGGCTGCGTGCTGCTCACCGGCAACGGCCCCTCGGCAAAGGACGGCGGCTGGGCGTTCTGCTCCGGCGGTGACCAGCGGATTCGTGGGCGTTCGGGTTACCAATACGCCGCCGGTCAGACCGCCGAAACCGTGGACGCGCGGCGCGCGGCCGCCGAGGGCGGCCGGCTGCACATTCTGGAGGTGCAGCGGCTGATTCGCTTCATGCCAAAGCCGGTGATCGCCCTGGTCAACGGGTGGGCTGCCGGTGGCGGGCATTCTCTGCACGTGGTCTGCGACCTGACCATCGCATCGGCTGAGCATGCATTGTTCAAGCAGACCGATGCCGATGTCGGCTCCTTCGACGCGGGCTTCGGCTCGGCCTATCTGGCCCGCCAGGTGGGCCAGAAGGTCGCCCGCGAAATCTTCTTCCTCGGCGAGGTTCACGACGCGCAACGCGCCTACGAGATGGGTGCGGTGAACAAGGTCGTGCCGCACGCGGAGTTGGAAACCGTCGGCCTGGAATGGGCGGCCAAAATCTGCGCAAAGTCCCCGACCGCCCAGCGGATGCTGAAGTTCGCCTTCAACGCGATCGATGACGGCCTGATCGGCCAGCAGGTGTTCGCCGGGGAGACCACCCGGCTGGCCTACATGACTGATGAGGCAGTCGAGGGCCGCGATTCGTTCCTGGAAAAGCGCAAGCCGAACTGGTCGAAGTTCCCCTACTACTACTGAACCCGAGCGGTCTGGCCCAGGTCTTGGTCCAGGCCGATGAAGCGACGGAACGGCTCGACCCCGCTGGCAGCGATCGGCACTCCGCGTACGAACGTCGCCCGCGTCAGCACCCACTCCTGGCTGGGATGCCATTCGCCCTCACGGCGGGTCTTGCGGAAGATCCCGTTGGGCACGTAGCCAACCTTGCGGCTGACTTCGTTGGAGGCCAGGTTGTCGGCATAGGCCGCCGAGGTGATCTCCGCAGCGTCCAAGTGGTCGAAGACGAAGGCGCACATCGCCCGCCGCATCGCCGTGCCGATGCCTTGGCCGTGGAACTTCTTGGCCAGCCAGGAGCCGGTCTCCCCGGTACGGGTCACCAGGTAGTTGGAGTTGAAGAAGGTCTGAACGCCGGCGACTTGGCCCAGGTGTTCGACGGCGAATTGCAGATTCCAATGCTCCTGGCTCCAGCTCGCGCGGGTGCTCCACTCGTATTGGACGTAGTTGGTGGGCAGTTTGTCGGCCGGCGCATCGGTCCAGGGCATGCTGAACGGCATCCGCTCGGGATCATGAATGCCACTCAGGGCGAGTTCAATCAGCTCAGGCAGCACGTCATCGGTGATCGGACGCAGCACCAGCGGCCCGGCTTCGATCCGTAATCCGAACGGTGGCCAGGCTTGTGGAAGATCCATGCGGCCACCCTAAAGCCCTGCAACAAGACGCCCTGCGACGGTCCGGAAGTCGACCGACACGCCGCTGATCTCGCGATGCGGGGGCGTTTGGTTGCAGGACCGCAGACGTGAGGCGCAGTCCGAGATGCCGCGATGGCTGCAACAAATTGCACTCGACTCGTGAGACAGATGGCGCGTTGCGAGCCATCGGGCCGGATCGGGGACGTTTGGTTGCAGGTCGCAGCCCGTGTTGGTTACTCGGCCAACCCGTACAGCCGGTCGCCGGCATCGCCGAGGCCGGGAACGATGTAGCCGACCTCGTTCAGCCTCTCGTCCAGCGCCGCGCACACCAGGGTGCAGGGCACGCCGATCGGATCTACCAGTTCGCGCATCTTCTGCACCCCCTCAGGTGCGGCGATCAGGCAGATGCAGGTGATGTGATCAGCACCCCGATCAACCAGGAACTGCACGGTTCCGCCCAGCGAGCCGCCGGTGGCCAGCATCGGGTCGAGCACATAGCACTGGCGTCCGGATAGATCTTTGGGCAGGCGCTCGGCGTAGGTGAACGGCTGCAGTGTCTCCTCGTCGCGAACCATGCCGACGAAGCCCACCTCGGCGGTCGGCATCAGCCGCATCATGCCTTCCAGCATGCCCAACCCGGCGCGAAGGATCGGCACCACCAGCGGACGTGGCCGGCTCAGCGTCACTCCATTGGTGTTGGTGATCGGCGTGGTCACCTCGACCGGCTCGACTCGTACCTCGCGGGTGGCCTCGTAAGCCAGCAAAGTGACCAGCTCATCGACCAGCTGGCGGAAGGTAGCGCTGGCGGTGTTGACGTCCCGCAGCAGGCTGACCTTGTGAGCGACAAGAGGATGTTCAATCACGCGAAGTTCCACAGGCCAACCTTGGCACAGCCCCAGGGGCTCCGCTGACATGCCCGGACTGTGCCCGGCCCCGACTTTCTGAGACTATGGACGGGCAACGCCAGGTAAGGAGGCAACGGTGAACGAGTCGGACGACTTGGAATTCGAGTTGCCGAACCGGGGTGACGACCGTATCGGGATCGACGAACTCGAAGATGACCTCGAAACTGAGGAGGTCGAAGACGACGAAGACGACTACCCCGAGGACGCGACCGAGGACGATATCGACTTGGTGATCGCGCTCTACCGCGAAGATGGTCAGGCCATCGCGGTGCCGTTGGACCTGGATCTGGCCAACGACTTGGACGCCCTGATCACCCAGCTCCGGCGCATTCCCGGTGATGCGGGCGCAGTGGGCCTGGTTTCGGTCGGCGACGAAGTGTTCGTGATCGTCCGAGTGCGCGGCAAGCATGTGCAGGTGTTCTGCTCCGATGCGGTCGCGGCCAACGAATGGCCGATCGCTCACGACGTGGTGGATTTCCTCGATGCCGAGCTGCCCGATGAGAACGACGACTCCTATCCCGTCGGCGACGCCGACATTTTGGCCGACGTCGGAATGCCCGATCTGGAGCTCGAAGCCATGGCTGAGGACTTCGAAGAGGACTCGACCACCCTGCTGGAACTGATCGCCACCAAGATCAGCTTCGGCCCCCAATTCGCCAAGGCGCTGGCCTCCTTCGAGTGAACCGCTGGCAGCCGGCGATCGAAGCCGCGCTGGCCGAGGCTCGGCTAGCGCTGGCTCATGGCGACGTCCCGATCGGCGCGGTGGTGCTCGATGCCGGCGGTGAGGTGATCGCGGCCGCCCATAACGAACGCGAGCTGAACTCCGATCCCACCGCGCACGCCGAAGTGGTGGCATTGCGCAGAGCTGCCGAAGCCCTTGGCTCCTGGCATCTGGAGGACTGCACCCTGGTGGTCACCCTGGAACCGTGCACCATGTGCGCCGGCGCGATCGTGGCCGCCCGGGTCGCCCGCCTGGTGTTTGGCGCCTACGATCCCAAAGCCGGAGCCGTCGCGTCCCTATGGGACGTCGTCCGCGATCCGCGATTGAACCATCGACCTGAGGTGGTCGGCGGCATCGCCGAGTCCGAATGCGCCGCCCTGCTGCAGGCCTTCTTCGCCACCCGCCGCTGAACCCGGCTTTGTGTGGACGATCTTCCACCGAACTCGGTGCAGGATCGTCCACACTTCGATTGGCCCCGGGGTGCACTGACTAGCTAAACTCGCCCGCGGTGGCGTGTCTGAGCGGCCGAAAGAGCGCGCCTCGAAAGCGCGTGAGGGGCAACCCTCCGAGGGTTCAAATCCCTCCGCCACCGCCAAGAGCAGCCGGGGTTGGATCACCAACCCCGGCTGCTCGGTTTCGCTGCAGGGGTGGTCTCAGGCTCCGATGGCGACGGGCCGACGCTGGCCCGCCTTCACATCTGCTCACTGGTGCGGGCGAAGGTGGACGAAAGTGCGCGATTCCTCCCCTTTCGGAGCTGGCTGGGACGAGGCACAGTGGGAACCAGCCTGCCCCGCACCATGTCTCAAAGGAGAGCCTCGTGAAGAAACTCATCAACGATCCGGCCAATGTGGTGGCCGAGACCCTGGCTGGCTTTCAGGCCGCCCACGCCGATCTGGTAACCGTTCACTTTGATCCTGACTACGTCGTCCGCGCTGACGCTCCGGTCAAGGGCAAGGTTGGACTGGTCTCTGGTGGTGGCTCAGGCCACGAACCGCTGCACGCGGGCTATGTGGGCAAGGGCATGCTGGACGCCGCCGTTCCCGGCGCAGTCTTCACCTCCCCGACGCCCGATCCGATCCTGGAAGCCACCAAAGCAGTAGATGGTGGCGCCGGTGTGCTGCACATCGTGAAGAACTACACCGGTGACGTGTTGAACTTCGAGACCGCGGCCGAAATGGCCGAGATGGAAGGCATCGCCGTCAAAGCGATCGTGGTCAACGACGACGTCGCGGTGGAGGACTCCACCTGGACCGCCGGACGCCGTGGCGTGGCCGGTACCGTCCTGATCGAGAAGATCGCCGGCGCTGCCGCCGATCGTGGCGACGATCTCGACGCCGTCTTGGCAGTGGCTGAGAAGGTCAACTCCCAGGTGCGCTCGATGGGTGTCGCGCTGACCGCCTGCACCGTCCCGCATGTTGGCAAGCCGTCCTTCGATCTGGAAGAGAACGAAATCGAGATCGGCATCGGCATCCACGGTGAGCCCGGACGCCACCGCATCCCGATGGCCCCGGCTGATTCGATCACCGAGCAGTTGGTGGCTCCGATCCTTGAAGATCTCAAGGCACCCGCCGGCGCCAAGGTTCTGCTGTTCGTCAACGGCATGGGTGGCACCCCGGAGTCGGAGTTGTACATCGTGTACAACCACGCCCGCAAGCTGCTCGCCGATGCCGGCCTGGAGGTAACCCGCTCCCTGGTCGGTAACTACATCACCAGCCTGGAGATGCAGGGCTGCTCGATCACCGTCCTGGTGCTGGACGACGAACTCACCGCTCTGTGGGATGCCCCGGTCAACACCCCGGCATTGCGTCGGGGCGTGTGAGGATTAGCAGGTGAGTGACAACCTCTCTGCAGCCTGGGCGCTCGCGTGGATTCGCGGCGCCCAGGCCGTCCTTGCCGAAAAGCGCATGGACCTAATCGAACTGGATCGCGCGATCGGCGATGGTGACCACGGCGAGAACATGGACCGTGGCTTCAAGGCCGTCGTGGCGAAGTTGGACGCCGGTGCTCCCGACGTCGCCTCGGTGCTGAAGGTAGTTGCCGGCACCTTGATGTCCACTGTCGGAGGTGCGGCCGGACCGCTGTACGGGACCGCGTTCATGCGGGCGGCCAAGGCCTCCGAGGGCGACCTGGACTCCGAAGGTGTGGTCGCGCTGATCGCCGGAGGTCTGGACGGGATCGTTGCCCGGGGCAAAGCCACCACTGGAGAGAAGACCATGGTGGACGCTTGGACGCCGGCGCTGGAGGCTGCGAAGGCGGCCGCTGCCGCTGGGGCGACTCCTGCGGCGACGCTGCGGGCCGCCGCGGTCGCGGCACAGATCGGGGCTGAGGCCACTGTGCCGATGCAGGCGACCAAGGGCCGGGCCTCCTACCTGGGTGAGCGCTCGATCGGCCATCAGGATCCCGGTGCCACCTCCACGGCGTTGATTCTCGCCAAGGCCGCTGAGGCTGCGGAGGCGATGTGAGTGTTGCGTTGGTGATCGTCTCGCACTCAGCGAAACTGGCTGACGGGGTGGTCGAACTGGCCGCGCAGATGGCCAAAGATGTGGAATTGCGGGCCGCTGGTGGCACCGAGGACGGCCGGATCGGTACTTCTTTCGACCTGGTGAACAACGCGGTCACCGAATTGCGTGCCGCCGGCCACGACGTCGCGATCCTCACCGACCTGGGTTCGGCGACGATGACGGTGGAATCGGTGATCGACGTGCTCGATCCCGAAGAGGCCGAACACGTCCGTTTCGCCGACGGCCCGCTGGTCGAGGGTGCGGTGGCTGCAGCGGTCACGTCCCAGGTTGGCGGCGACCTGGAGGCAGTGGTCGCTGCGGGACGGGCCCGCGAACTGTTCACCTGAGTCCGCCTCGGGCTTCGACAAGCTCAGCCACCTTGCTGAGCTTGTCGAAGGGGACTTGGTCGCCAGCAGGTGTGGCCCTGGCAGGTTCAGCTGCCTTCCGGTGGCTGGCTGCGGTCATTGACCGGCGGAACTGCGGCCCCTAGCGTTTGCGCAAAGGGTGCTTCGCATGGGGAGCGGTGCCCGGTCGCACGATCGACAGGAACACCGATGCCTCACCATGCATCCCGCCATTCCCGCCCGCGATCCGCAGCGAAAGCCGCGGCCAACCCTCGCCGTCTTCGCTGGGGCCTGGTGACCCTGATCGCGGCCACCTCCTGCGTGAGCGCCTTGCTGGCCGGCACACCCGCAGCGGCCGCGCCGCCTGACCGGGGACTGTTCGTCAATGCCGACAAGCCGAGAGTGACCGCGGTCACGTCCAAACGCTCGGTGAACTTGGGGGTGAAGTTCACCAGCTCGGTGAGTGGAAAGATCACCGCTCTGCAGATTTACCGAGGCCCCAAACAGCACAAGACCTACGCTGGCTCGCTGTGGTCGGGCGGGGGCAAGCTGTTGGCTCGGGTGAGCTTCCGCGCCTCTACCAAGGTCGGCTGGCAGACCGCGAAGCTGAAGAAGGCGGTCTCGATCAAGGCGAACGCCACCTACCTCGCCTCCTATCTGGCCAGCGGCGGACGTTACCCGGTCAGCACCGGAGCGTTCGCCAGCGGTTTCAGCCACGATGGCATCACCGTGCCCAGTAGGGGCGGCCTGTACTACTTCGGCTCCAAGAGCCGCCAGCCCACCCACGCCACTGCCTCCAACTACTTCATGGACGTGGTGCTCGCGCCGGCAGTTGCCGCCCCATTGATCACCGATGCCGAGTTGCGGGCTGCTGCGACCAAGCGGGTCTACTTCGGTCACCAGTCAGTGGGCTGGAATGTGGTCGATGGGGTTGGGGACCTGTTCTCGGCCCACGGCATGAGCGCCCCGGAGACCGACTTCATCGCCTCGGCCGGAGAACTCCCGGCCGGTAGTGGCGGCGTCTTCGCGCACGGCGAGGTGGGCGAAAACGGGCATCCGGTCGGCAAACTCGCTGCCTTCGACGCCATCATGCGAGCCGGCCTGGCCGGCAAAGTGAATGTCGCGTTGGTGAAGTTCTGTTTCGTCGACATTCCCGGTGAGACAGGCGTCGATGAACTGTTCGCCGACTACCAGTCGGTGATCGGTGGGCTGCAACGCGACTATCCGGGCGTGACCTTCCTCTACGCGACCAACCCGCTGACCAGCGAAATCGACTCGAGCAACGTCGAGCGAACCAAGTTCAACAAGCTGATTCGCGCTGCCTATGCCTCCTCCGGGCGGCTGTGGGACATCGCAGCGGTCGAATCCACCAAGCCGGACGGCAGCCGGGTGGCGGGCACCATCGGTGGCCAGGCCTATGAAGCGCTCTACTCCTGATACTCCACCGATGGCGGCCACCTGAACACCACTGGCCGCGATGCCGCCGCGGCAGCACTTCTGCGACTCATCGGGCAGGCGGGGTAGCCGCAGATCCCGAACGCCGAAAGGCGCGGCACCAGGGGAGAATCCGCCCAATACCGGCCCGACTCTGCCTGCCGAACGGTTGTCCAGGCGCCGGTGGTCTGCCCCAACGGACCGCCCAGCGCGGAAGAGACCTCCGGGCTAGGACCGATAGGATCAATCCAGGAGGTCGCCCGTGCAACTGGACCAGGTATTGCTGCTTGGTTCGGCTGTGCTGCTCGTTTCGATCGGAGCGGCGCGTCTGGGCACCCGCTTCGGTCTTCCGTCGCTGCTGATCTTCCTTGGACTCGGTGTCATCGTCGGTCAGACCGTCATGGACTTCGACAACCCGGCGCTGGCTCAATCGCTCGGCTTCGCCGCCCTGGTGATCATCCTGGGCGAAGGCGGCTTCACCACCAAGTGGGCTGAGATCAAAGGCGCCCTGCCGGCGGCAGTGATGCTGGCCACCCTCGGCGTGGGCATTTCGGTGGCGGTGGTGGCTTCGTTCGCGCATTTCGTGCTCGGGCTTGATCCGGCCACCGCTGTGCTCCTCGGCGCGATCACCTCTCCGACAGATGCTGCCGCGGTGTTCTCGGTGCTTCGCAAGGTGCCGCTGCCCGCCCGACTGCGCGCCACCATCGAGGCCGAATCAGGCTTCAACGATGCCCCGATCGTGTTGCTGGTCGTCGCCGCCACCCAACTGGCGCTGGGTAAGGGCACCGATGGTGGGCCGGCCTGGATGGTCGGCCAGATCGCGCTGGAGTTGGTCGGCGGCGTGGTGCTCGGCGTGGTTCTCGGACGCATCGGTGTGTGGGCGCTGAGGCGGATAGCGCTACCGGCCTCGGGTTTGTACCCGCTGGCTGCGATGGGCTGGGCGGTATTGGCCTTCGGCCTGGGCAGTGTGCTGCACCTGTCGGGCTTCGCCGCGGTCTATGTGACCGCGTTGGTGCTCGGCAACGGCAAACTGCCGCACCGCCACGCCACCCGCTCCTTTGCCGAGGGCATCGGCTGGATCGCCCAGATCGGGCTGTTCGTGATGCTCGGAATGTTGGCCGAGCCGGGTCGGATCACCGCTTCTTCGGCGATTGCCGGGCTGACCGCAGGGGTCGTGCTGACTTTCGTGGCCCGTCCGCTTTCGGTCTTTGCCTGCGTCTCCTGGTTCAAGGTGCCGTGGCGGGAGCAGATCTTCATTTCCTGGTCCGGCCTACGTGGCGCGGTGCCGATCATCATGGCCACGTTGCCGCTGGCTGCCGGCGCCCCGCGGGCCTCCGAGTTGTTCGACATGGTCTTCGTCTTCGTGGTGGTGTTCACCCTGCTGCAGGCGCCCACCCTGCCCTGGGTGGCCCGCAAATTGCAGGTATCCACCGGCGAGGACGCCACCGACGTGGAGATCGAGTTCGCTCCGCTGGACACCATTGCGGCGGACATGATGCAGGTGCACGTCCCGGACGGTTCCCGCTTGCACGGGGTGACGATCCGCGAGCTGCGCCTCCCCAAGAACTCGGTGGTCTCGCTGATCGTCCGCGACGGTGAGCCATTCGCCCCGGAGGCTGACCGAATCGTTCGGGTTGGTGACGACCTGCTGATCGTCACCAACGGTGATGATCGCAAGCGAGTGGAGGACCGGCTGCGCGCCATTTCCAGGGCCGGACGGCTGGCCCGCTGGCTGCAGCGCTGAGGGCTACTTCTTGGTGGGAGTCGGTGACGCTGCGGGCGTCCCGGTCACGACCGGCGTGGTGCTGGCCGAAGCGGTCGCGGTGGCTCGCGCAGGCAGGCAGACCGGCCCGCTGACCGGGAAGGAAGTCTTCGGATTGGCGTCCTGGGTCACCTTGCCGCCAACGAGGACGTCAACCACGTGAGTGGCGCGCCCGTCGGCTTGGGCCTCTGATCCCGGAAAGAACTGCTGGACCAGTTTCACTTCGGGGCTGTCGACGGAGTTGCCCAGGATGATGGTGTGGTCGATCACCTGCGTGGTGTTGTTATAGGTGCCCACCAGGAAGTGGTAGGCGAGCAGGTAGTTCCGGGTGTCCTTGGCCAGGCGGGGCGTGTCACTGCCGTTGTACACCCGGACGGTCACCTTGTCGGGGGTCAACTCCTTGCCGACATCGGTCTGGACGCACGAGGCTTCGGCCGCTGCGGTTGGGGCGTTGACCGCCTTCAGGCCCCAGTAGCCACCGCCAACCAGAACCAGTAGCAGCACGATCAGGGTGACCGGAGTCTTGAGAATCCGAATCACCTGGGTCAGAGCTTCGCCTGTCATTTGCCTCCTGCCGCGATCAGACTACTTGAGTTCCAGAACGCGGGCATGCATGGTTTGCCGCTGCTGCAGGGCGGCGCGTAGCGCTCGATGGAGGCCATCCTCCAGGTAAAGCTCGCCTTCGAAGGACACGACATGGGCGAACAAATCTCCATAGAAGGTCGAGTCCTCCTCCAGCAGCGCGTCGAGATCGAGATTGCGCTTGGTGGTGACCAGCTCGTCCAACCGGATCTGCTGGGGCGCGATCGCCGCCCACTGCTTCGGCAGATAGCCGTGTTCGGGATAGGGACGAGAATCGCCTACGCGCTTGAAGATCACCAGTCCAGTCTAGGACGTTGCCCCCAGCCCAGCGGTGAGCCGGATCGCGGCAGAGTTCAGCGTCCGGTGCCGGCGTAGACGACGGCCTCGCCCTCAGCGTCCAGGCCGAAGGCGGTGTGGCCGGCGCGAACCGCGGTGTCCACCTCATCGATGTTGACCACGACCGAAATCCGAATCTCGGAGGTGGAAATCATCGAGATGTTCACCCCTGCTTCGGCCAGTGCCCGGAAGAAGCGGGCGGTGACACCGGGGTGGGAGCGCATCCCGACCCCGACCACCGACACTTTGCCGACCTGGTCGTTGTAGACCACCTTGGTGAAGCCGATCCGCGGCTGGGCGGCCTCAAGCGCTGCGATCGCCTTGGCTCCATCGGATTGGACCAGGGTGAAGGAGATGTCGGTGCGGGCGTCATCCTCCTTCGACACGTTCTGCACGATCATGTCGATGTTGATGTCCTCATCGGCTACCACCGAGAAGATGTCGGCGGCTTCACCGACCCGGTCGGGAACCCCGACGATGGTGATCTTCGCCTCGCTGCGGTCATGCGCGATGCCGGTGATCAGCGGCTGCTCCATGCCAATCTCCTCATAGTCGAGTTCTTTGACCCAGGTGCCCGGCTTGTCCGAGAAGGACGAACGGACATGGACTGGTACATGCTCGCGCCGGGCGTATTCCACGCAGCGCAGATGCAGGATCTTGGCGCCGTTGGCAGCCATCTCCAGCATGTCCTCATAGCCGATCTCGGGGATCTGCTGAGCGCCCGGCACAATCCGCGGGTCGGCGGTGAAGACGCCGTCCACATCGGAGTAGATCTCGCAGTAGGCCGCCCCGAGTGCCGCAGTCAGGGCGACAGCGGTGGTGTCGGAGGCGCCACGCCCCAGCGTGGTCACGTCCTTGGTGGTCTGGGAGACCCCCTGGAAGCCGGCCACGATCACCACGTCGCCGTCGTCGAGGGCCTGGACGATCCGACCAGGGGTGATGTCGATGATCCGGGCATCGCCGTGGGCCGCGGTGGTGAGCACGCCGGCCTGGGAGCCGGTGAACGAACGGGCGTCAGCGCCCAGATCGTTGATCGCCATCGCCAGCAGGGCCGCGCTCATTCGCTCGCCTGCGGTGAGCAGCATGTCGAGTTCTCGCGGACGGGGGTTCGGTGAAACCTGCTGAGCCAGGTCCATCAGGTCGTCAGTGGTGTCGCCCATGGCTGAGATGACTACGACCACCTCGTTGCCGGCTTCCTTGGTTGCGACGATCCGCCGGGCAACCCGCTTGATGCTCTCGGCGTTCGCCACCGAGGAGCCACCGAACTTCTGAACCACGCGCACCGTTCTACTTTGCCAGACATCAGCCAGGGACGCCTCATGGGATCACCGGATGGTCGACCCGGCCGCCGCGACCTAACCTCGAGATATGAGCATGAATTGGGGTGCGAGCGCTCCGCAGGACGAACCGCGCTGGGAACAGCCGGACTTTTCCGCGAGCACCGCGCCGACGGTTAGTGGAGTGGTGCTGCGGCCCGGGGAGACCAGCGTGCCGGTGGTCAAAGGTGTCGAAGAGCAGCGGTTGCGGATGATTCGACGCCTGGTTGTCCCGATCGTCCTGATCGGTGGGTTGATCACCGGCCTGTGGTGGCAGTTCATCCTGGTCGGCGTGGTCACCTCGGTGGTGCTGCGTCGGCGCATCTGGCAGCTCAGGTTCGAGCGGTTCGCCGAGGCGAACCGGGTCGCCTCAGGCCCAACTGAGGACGTCCTGCGCTGACGGCCGCAGTTGGGGAGTGCTCCGGCGGGAGGCAGTGAACCGGACGGGTCTCGGGCCGGGTACGCAGTGCATCGGTTCCAGAAGTTCAACCGCCCGCAGCCGAGATGCGGGTGGCCCCAACGGCCCAGCCGAGGCATTTCCGCGGTGGTGCACATCTGCGCAACGAATGCGGGTTGAGACGAGTGGATGCGCGAACCCGGTGGTCGAGAATGCGTCGTGTGGCCAACTGACCAGGCCGCCAGTCAGTTTCACCGCAACTCGCAAGGGAGCGCTAACGGTGGCTACTCCGACTCTCACTCAGTATCTGTTAGGCGTGGGTTCCACGCTGCGCAGCCCCGGTTACGCCCACATTCTCAGCGCCGTCGCGGTGTCGGTGAAGGTGGCCGGCGCGATGATCAGCCGCGGCCCGCTGATCGTGGATCCGGCACGCCGACAGGCTGCCAGCGATCGGGACGTGAGCCGTCGGCTGCGCCGGCTGATCATCAGCGCTTTGCTGGCCCAGAGCGAGTCGGTGGAACAACTGGCGGCAATCTCGGTGCTCGGCAGTCCGAAGATCTTCCCGGTCTCACCCACGGGGCGCTACCTGCTGCTGTTCGAGGCCATGCACGGCGGCGGCAACCTCGACGACAACCTGCCGGTGGGCTCGACGTTCTCAGTGCTGGAGCGCGATTCGCCGACCGGCCCGGCTACGGCACAGGAGTTTTTGCAGCCGGGAACCCGTCAGGTCAGCGCCGGCATCGCGCTGTTCGGGCCGAGGACGACCCTGGTGCTGACCGCCGGGGACGGCGTGGACGGGTTCACCCTTGATCGTGACGTCGGCAACTTCGTACTCACCCACCCAGGAATGGCGATCCCCTCCGACTCGGATGCCTTTGCCATCAACGCAACCGATGGTCCCTACTGGCCAGCGCCGGTGAAGCGCTACGTCGAGGAGTGCGTGCTGGGAAGCGAGGGCCCCCGCGGCCGCGACTTTCGGATGCGCTGGAACGCCTCGGCCCTGGTGGGCGCCTACCGGGTGCTCACCAGCGGGGGGCTCTTCCTGGCTCCCGATACCGGCAAGTCGACCGGCTGGCTGGCTCCGCTGCTGTACACCGCTGCGCCGTTGGCGATGCTGGCCGAGCAAGCCGGTGGCCGCGCCACCACTGGTAGCCAGGCAGTGCTGGCAGTGGTTCCGCAGGCACTGACCACTCAGGTGCCGTTGTTCTTCGGTTGTGCCGATGAAGTGGCTCGGCTGGAGTTGTACTTCGCCGATCACGAGCGCGGCTACGACCAGGAGTTTTCTCACCCCCTCTTCAACAGCCGCACCCTCTTCATCGACTAGCCCAGGAGTAACCATGTCGCATGCTCACCCTGTGGTGGCCATCACCGGATCCTCGGGTGCTGGAACCAGCACCGTCACCGATACCTTCCAACAGATCTTCGCTCGGGAGAACGTGAGCGCAGCCATCGTCCACGGTGACTCCTTTCACCGCTACGACCGCGAGGGCATGAACAAGGCCTATGAGGAGGCTGCAGCGGCCGGCCGCACCGAGTTCAGCCACTTCGGGCCCGACGCCAACCTCTTTGACGAGTTGGAGTCGCTGTTTCGCAACTATGGCGAATGCGGATCGGGCCGGGTTCGCAACTATGTCCATGACGCTGAAGAGGCGGCCGAGTTCGACCATCAGCCCGGCACCTTCACCGACTGGGAGGACCTCGAATCGGGTACGGACCTGCTCTACTACGAGGGCCTGCACGGCGCGGTGCAGACCGAGACGGTCAATGTGGCCAAATACGTCGACCTGCGCATCGGCGTGGTGCCGACCATCAACTTGGAGTGGATCCAGAAGCTGCACCGTGATCGAGCCAAGCGCGGCTACTCCACCGAGGCGGTCACCGACACCATCCTGCGGCGGATGCCGGACTATGTGCACTACATCTGCCCGCAGTTCGCCAACACTCACATCAACTTCCAGCGGGTACCCGTGGTGGACACGTCCAACCCGTTCATCGCCCAGTGGATCCCGACCGCAGATGAGTCGATGGTGGTGATCCGTTTCGCTGATCCGAGAGGAATCGACTTCCCCTACCTGCTGGCGATGATCGATGGGGCGTTCATGTCGCGAGCCAACAGCATCGTGGTTCCGGGCGGAAAGATGGAGTTGGCCATGCAATTGGTCTTCACTCCGCTGATCTGGCGCATGGTCGAAACCGGACGCAAGTCGCGGGCTCGCGCCCACGCGATGTAATCGTGCCGCTTCGGCTGAGCCGGCAGGCCGGGTTCGGGCGGTTGGTGGCACTGCCGCCCCAGGCACGACCGGTGCCGACCGGGCCGGCTGATCTACGATGAGGACGTGACACAGAAGCCGCCTGATGGCCAGTGGCAATGGGAGCAACCCCACTGGGATTCGCCCGATGACGAGGCCGTTCAGGATCCGCCCAAGCCGACCGGTGGGTTCGTCGAGCCCCTAGCGGGCGCGGTGATCGTGCCGGCGAGTCGGCCGGCCGCGCCGTCGGTGGTCGAATCCGGCCTGCGGGTGGTTTCTGGCATTGCCTGGCCGGTGGCGATCGCGGCGGCCATCCTTGGCTACGGCGGTTGGGTGCTCAATCTGGCGCTGGCCTTTGTGGTTTCTGCGGTCTTCGCCAATGTCGCCTCCGAGTTGAAGCGTCGACGAAAGGGAACTCCATGAGCGTGCGTTGGGGCATCGCCGGTCCGGGGCGAATCGCGGCCACGGTGGCCGCGGAGTTCGCACTGGTACCCGGGGCTGAGCTGGTCGCGGTCGGCTCCCGCTCGTTGGATCGGGCCACCGAGTTCGCTCAGCAGCACGGAATTGCGCAGGCCCACGGCAGCTACGCCGAGCTTTTCGCCTCCGATGTCGAGGTGATCTACCTGGCCACCCCACACGCCCAGCACACCGAGTTGGCGTTGGCCGCGATCGAGGCCGGTAAGGCGCTGCTGATCGAGAAGGCCTTCACCTGTTCAGTCGAAGACACCACTGCCATCATCGAGGCCGCCACGGCTCGTGGAGTGTTTGTGATGGAAGCGATGTGGACCCGCTTCCTGCCGGCGATCACCCACCTGCGCCAACTGGTGGCGTCCGGGGCGCTGGGGGAGGTTCGCTCGGTCTATGGCGACCTGCTGGCCTTTCGTGAGTTCGACCCGGCCGACCGGCTGTTCAACCCCGACCTGGGCGGGGGTGCGGTGTTCGATTTGGGCGTGTACGTGATCTCCTTCGCCCAGCAGTTCCTTGGTGCCCCGCAGGTGGTGCACGCGGTGGGTGGAAAGTTCAGCAATGGGGTCGAAGCCGAGGTCGGGATCCTGCTCGGTTGGCCGGACGGACGCTACGCCAGCGAGTCCATCGGGTTCACTGCACCCGGCCCTGGCCGTCAGGTGGTGGCCGGCACCTTGGGTTGGGTCGAAGTGAAGCCACGTTTCCATCGAGCCACCGAACTGTCGATCCACCTGAGGGGTCAAGAACCGCAGGAGCTGAGCCTTCCTGCGACCGGTGCCGGCTACAGCCACGAAATCGCCCACGTTGGTGAATGCCTGGCGGCTGGGTTGACGCAGAGCCCGGTGATGCCGTTGGCCGACACTCTGGCCGTCCAAGAAGTGATGGCGCAGGTGCTGGCTCAACTGGGCCGGTGAGGTAGCCGATCCGCAATTGACCCCCCGGCCGGGCTCTTGCCTCCACCGGTGGCCCTCGGCAGGCTGATAGGTCCCTCGTCCAGCAAAGGAGCTGACCGTGACCACCAGGCTCGTCGCTTACCTGAACTTCCCCGGCAACACCGCCGAGGCGATGCATTACTACCAAGGGGTATTTGGGGGTGAGTTGACCATCTCCACTTTCGCCGACTTTGGGGTGCCCGGCATGCCGGCGAACGGCACCATGCATTCGGCCTTGGAAGCCGATGGCTTCGCCTTGATGGCCGCCGACGCGATGCCCGGCGCCGAGCGCACCTGGGTGGGGACACGGGTGAATCTGGCCTTCATGGGCGACGATGTCGACCGGCTGAGTGGCTGGTTCGAGAAGCTCGCCGCTGACGGGACCATCAATCAGCCCTTGGCCAAGCAGGTGTGGGGCGACACCTACGGCGCGTTGACCGACAAATTCGGCCTGGAGTGGATGTTCAACCTCGCCGCATCGCAGTAGCAGGCACCGCGGCTGGTCAGTCCATGATCTCCGGTTCGATCACCAGGTCGCGGGTTCGCGCAGCCCGCAGGCTGTCGATGGTGAGCACGATCAGGGCCACCCAGACCATCCCGAAGCCGATCCAGCGCGGCAGCGGCATCACTTCGTGATTGATCCAGACCCCGAACGCGAACTGAATCGTGGGGGTCAGGTATTGAATCAGGCCAATCATGCTGAGCGGGATCCGGCTGGCCGCAGCCGCGAACAGCAGCAGCGGAATGGCGGTGACAACTCCGGCCGCGACCAAACCAAAGGTGAGGCCGGGGCCGTGACTGAGGAAATTGCTGGCGCCGGTGGCCTGCAGCCAGATCAGGAAGGCCAGCGCTACCGGCGTCAGCAGGGCGGTCTCAACGGTGAGCCCGACCAGCGGGGAAACCCGTCCACCCACTTGGTTCTTCACCAAGCCGTAGAGCCCGAAAGTGATGGCCAAGGAGAGGGCGACCCAAGGTACCTGGCCAAAGCCGAGCGCGATCACGATCACTGCCACCGTGGCGATGCCCACCGCCACCTTCTGGGCGATACGGAGCCGCTCTTTCAGCACCAGCACAGCCAGGCCGACGGTGACCAGCGGGTTGATGAAGTAGCCGAGAGCGGCATCGACCACGTGATCGTTGAGCACGCCCCACACATAGACCGACCAATTCGTGGTTACCAGGACGCCGGCCGCGCTCAACCCCCAAAAGAGCTTGGGATCGGCGAGGATCTCGCGCAGATGGCCGAGTTCGCGCCACAGCACCACTGCGAGAAGGCAGAACCCGAACGTCCACACCACCCGGTGACCGATGATCTCGAACGCCGCGGCGGCCGAAAGCAGCTTGAAGTAGAAGGGGAAGGCACCCCACAGCAGATAGGCCGAGAAGGCGAATACGAGCCCTCGGGAATCCAGGGGCTGCTGTTGCTGCGGTTCGGCCACCGGCACACCTTACCTAGTCGGAGCCGAGCAGCGGCCGAGGGCCAGCCTCATCGACTGAGACTGGCCCTCGGCGCGGGGATGGGGTTGGCGAACAGGAGACGGCCCCGCCAAGCTGAACCCAGGCTTGGCGGGACCACCCCTTTGTGTCAGTGGGCGACTGCCTCGGCAGCGCCCGCTCCGGTCATCGACCGGACCTCCATCTCGGCCTGCAAGTCCGCGTTTGCGGGCTCGGCGGAGGTGACAGTCCCCAGCCAGCCGGCGATGATCGCCAGCGGGAGAGCCACGATGGTCGGGTTCGTCAGTGGGAACCAGGCCACAGGATTCGTCCAGGTCGGGCTGGAGATTGCCGGGGAGAAGATGATCAGCAGTACCGAGGAAATCAGGCCGGTGTAGATCGACCAGACTGAGCCGCGAGTGCTGAACTTCTTCCAGTAGACCGTCATCAGGATCGATGGCAGGTTGGCCGATGCTGCCACCGCGAAAGCCAGCGAAATCAGGAAGGCGATGTTTTGGCCGTTGGCCATGATGCCACCCACGATTGCCACGATGCCGATCACCACTGCGGTGATCCGGGCGACCTTGACTTCCTGGGCCGGGTCGGCCTTGCCCTTCTTCAACACGGAGTTGTAGAAGTCATGGGCGAAGGAGGCCGAGGCAGTGATGGTCAGGCCCGCGACGACCGCCAGGATCGTGGCGAATGCCACCCCGGAGATCAGGCCCATCAACACCGAGCCGCCAAGAGCGAACGCCAGCAGCGGAGCCGCGGAGTTCTCCTTGCCCGGGGCGGCCAGGATGTTGTCCATGCCGACCAAGGCGGTGGCGCCGAAGCCCAGCACCAGGCTGAACAGGTAGAAGATGCCGATCAGGACGATCGCCCAGACTGCCGAGCGACGGGCCTCTTTGGCGGTGGGCACGGTGTAGAAGCGCATCAACACGTGGGGAAGGCCAGCAGTGCCGAGCACCAACGCCATTGCCAGCGAGATGAAGCTCAACGGATCCTTGCCGTACTTGGCCATCGGGGTCAAGATCCGGGAGGCGTCGGCCCAGTGGTAGGTGGCCGCCGTCTTGACGTTTGCGGTGTTGGCGACTGCAGAGTGAATCAGGTCGGAGAAGTTGAAGCCGTACTTGGCCAACACCCACACCGTCATGACCGCCGCGCCGATGATCAGCAAAGTGGCCTTGATCATCTGCACCCAGGTGGTGCCCTTCATGCCGCCGATCAGCACGTAGATGATCATCACCACGCCCACCACCGCAATCACGACCGACTGCCAGATCGGATCCTTCACACCCAGAAGCAGGGCGACCAGCCCGCCGGCGCCAGCCATCTGGGCCAGCAGGTAGAGGAAGGAGACCGCCAGGGTCGACAACGCGGCCGCGGTGCGCACCGGACGCTGGTTCATCCGGAAGCTGAGCACGTCGGCCATCGTGTATTGACCGGTGTTACGCAGCGGCTCGGCGACCAGATAGAGGGCCACCAGCCAGGCCACGAAAAAGCCCAGCGCGTAAAGCAGCCCGTCGTAGCCGAAAATGGCGATGGAGCCAGTCACGCCAAGGAAGGACGCAGCCGAAAGATAGTCGCCCGTGATTGCCAAGCCGTTCTGTCGGCCGGAGAAGGACGCGCCGCCGGTGTAGAAGGAGCTGGCCTTCTTTTCGGAGTTTCGGCTGACCACGATCACCACGACCAACGTGAACAGGACGAACGCGCCGAAGATGGCGATATTCAGAAAGGGGTCACCGGTCACGACTTGGCCTCCTCAGCCTCGAGCTTGGCGCGGATGTTTTCGGCCATCGGGTCGAGCTTCTTGTCCGCGGTGCGCACATAGAACCAGGTGGCCAGCCAGGTGGTTGGGAATTGAGCAAGGCTGAGCCAGAGGCCGACGTTCAGCCCACCCCAGGCGGGGGCGCTCATGAAGGGAACGGCGTAGATCGAGAGCAGGACGTAGGCGAAATACCAAACCAGCACCGTGACCACTGTGGGAAATGCGAAGTTGCGGAAGGTCGTGCGTAGCTTCTGGAAGTCCTCCCCATCACGCATCGCTACATAGCGATTCGCCGACGGGTGGGGATGTGACTCGGTGGTGCTCAGCTCGGGTAGGGGCCAGTGATCTGGCGGCAGGTGGAACTCCGGGCTGTCCTCATCTGGCGGACCTTCCGGTGGTTGTGAATGCGTCACAGCGCACCCCCTTCTCAGGCGTGTTTTCGAACGTGGAAAAATGAGCGTCTTTTTGGGCACAGCAGCCAGACCTTGGGGTTCGTCGTGGCAACAGCGCCCTACTGAATTCCGGTGGGCTGGTAATGCCTGGGATCGTCCTCGCGGTAGGGCCCGTCTCCGGAATGGTGAGGAACGTACGGTGTGCGCTGAGGCGGTGTCAACAGCCCCACGTGATGAAATTGCGTAGTGACAAATCGGCTAGGCGGAGCCGCGGCCCGGCCGGAATCGGCCGATCAAGGCTGCTGCCCGTCGCTACATCCCAGCAAATGGACACCATTCTCAGTATTTGGTCTTCAAAAAGGCGCGGCTCAAGGTGTCTGCGCTGGACATGCTTTGTTTGATACCTCTAACTCAGGTGGTTCGGGCTTGTCCGGAAACGCACATTCGGAAGGTTGACATGCTGGACAGCCGTAGCGCGGAACTGACCCATTTCCCGCGAAACCTGCGGTTGGACCGGTTCAGCCGCAGGTGAGGAGGAACTCCAATAGCAGCCGGTTGTACTCGCTCGGATTCTCCATACTTGGGTGGGCGCCGGCCCCGGAGATTTCCTCGTAGCGTCCGTTCGGCAGCGCAGCTGCCAGCTCGCTTGCAGCAGTTCGGGCCGGATCCGTGGATCCGGCAATCACCAGGGCCGGTGCATTGATCCTGATCAGCCGCTGACCGAAGTCAGCAGTCGCGATCAGATCCAGCGCCTTGAGGAGATCGGCCTTGGTGGCGCCGCTCTCGGCCAGCGACTTGTTCGGCAGCATCCGAATGATGGTGCGTTGCAGGCGCAGCGCCATCGGTGACGGCGTGACCATTGCCCCCGACAGCACTAGTCCGCTCACCATTCCAGGCTCGGTGGCAGCAACCTGGAGCGCCACCATGGCGCCAAGTTGGTGCCCGACGAGGCGGGCCTGCTCGATGCCGTTGCGGTCCATGGTGGCCAGCACCTCATCGGCTGCTGAGGACAGCGACAGCTCAGCTGGGCGACCCGGGCGCAAGCCGGCCAGCCACGGCGCCAGTATCGGCACCGAGGTGCCGATCGCCTCCACCTGGTCCTGCCACATCTGCGGGGTACGCCCGGCTGCGTGCAGCAGCAGAACCGGTGCCGGTACGTCCATGGCTAGGCCTCGACCTTGGTGACGAAGAAGGCGACACCGAGTTCGGCATCGTTGAACCAACCCTCCTGCGAGTCGGTCTCTGCCACTTTGACAGCCAGCACTTCGTCGGCGATCAAGGCTGCGTGGGTGCGAATCGCCTGAGCGGTCTCGGGGTTGGTGGCCGACCAGGCCAGCTCGATTCGATCAGACACGTCGAAGCCGGACTGCTTGCGAGCCTCCTGGATTCCCCGGATGAAGTCCCGGGCCAGACCGGCCCGCACCAACTCCGGGGTGAGCTCAAGATCGAGGGCGACCGTCTCGCCCTGCTCGTTGACCACCGACCAACCCTCGCGGGGACGCTCGGAGACCAGCACGTCATCGACCCCGACCTCTACCTGGCCGATTTCGGCAACCCTGACTGTCGCGGTGCCAGCGGTGCGCAGCGCCGTAGCCAACGCGGCCGCATCGGCCGCTGCGATGGCGTTGGCCACCAGCGGAGTCTGCTTGCCAAAGCGCTTGCCGAGACTGCGGAAGTTGCCCTTTGCCGAGTAGTCCACCAAATCGCCGGCCGAGGCGAAGGATTCCACCGCCCAGACGTTCAGCTCCTCCTTCACCTCGCTGAGCAATTCGGCGTCCAGTTGTGCGAAGGCGCCCGAAGGCACCAGCGCGCGGCTCAGTGGCTGGCGGGTCTTGATCTTGGCCTCCGATCGGGCCGAGCGGCCCAGTTCGACCAGGCGTCGGGTGAGCTGCATGGACGCATCCAGGCGCTCATCGATCAGGTCGGCCTCGGCCAGTGGCCAGCTCGCCAGGTGCACCGAGGCCGGACCTGCTGGATCGGTGGTGGCGAACAGGTCCTGCCATACCCGCTCGGTGAGGAAAGGAGCCAGTGGGGCCATCAGTCGGGTGACCACGTTCAGCGTGTCGTGCAGGGTCTGCAGAGCACCGGATTGGCCATCCCAGAAGCGCCGCCGCGACCGACGGACGTACCAGTTGCTCAAATCGTCGACAAAGTCGGCCAGCAGGGCGCCAGCCCGTTGGGTGTCGAAATCCTCCAGGGCAGCGGTCACGTCGCGCACCAACACGTTGCGGGCGCTGACCAGCCAGCGATCGAGCACGTGGGCGGCAGACCCTTCGACGGGCTCAGGGGTCTGGGAATCAGTTTGCTGAGCTTGTCGAAGCGTGGGCGTCCAGTCGTTGGCGCCGGCGTAGATCGCCTGGAAGGACACGGTGTTGAGGTAGGTCATCAACACCTTGCGGACGGTCTCCTGGATCGTCTGATGACCCACCCGCCGCGAAGCCCACGGCGAACCGCCGGCGGCCATGAACCAGCGCACCGCATCGGCGCCGTGGGTGTCCATCAGCGGGATCGGCTCAAGGATGTTGCCCAGATGCTTGCTCATCTTCCGCCCGTCCTCGGCGAGGATATGGCCTAGACAGAGGACGTTTGAGTAGCTGGACTTGTCGAAGACAAGGGTACCGATCGCCATCAGGGAGTAGAACCAGCCACGGGTTTGGTCGATCGCCTCGCAGATGAAATCGGCCGGGTAGGCCGAGGCGAAAGCATCCTTGGAGCCGTCCGCCCACGGGTAACCCCACTGGCTGAACGGCATCGCGCCGGAGTCGAACCAGGCATCGATGACCTCTGGCACTCGGTGGGCGGTCTCGCCGCAGCTCGGGCAGGCGAAGGTGATGTCGTCAACGAAGGGACGATGCGGGTCGAGCTGGGAATGGTCGGCGCCGGTCAGCCGGCTCAGCTCGGCGCGCGAGTCAACGCAGGTCTGGTGAGAGTTGGCGCAGCGCCAGATCGGCAGCGGCGTGCCCCAGTAGCGGCTGCGTGACAGCGCCCAGTCGATGTTGTTGTTCAGCCAGTCGCCGTAGCGGCCCCACTTGATGTGCTCGGGGTGCCAGGTGGTTGCCGCGTTCTCGCGCAGCAGGGCGTCCTTGATCGCGGTGGTGCGGATGTACCAGCTCGGCTGGGCGTAGTAGAGCAGCGAGGTGTGGCAGCGCCAGCAGTGCGGATAGGAGTGTTCGTAGGGCAGCACCCGAAACATCAGGCCGCGCTCAGTCAGGTGATCGACGATGATGGCATCGGCGGTCTTGAAGAACGTGCCGGCGACCAGGTCGAGGCCCTCTTCGAAGGTGCCATCAGGCCGGATCGGGTTCACCAAGGGCAGCCCGTAGGAGCGGCACACGATCATGTCGTCTTCGCCGAAGGCCGGTGCCTGATGTACCAGGCCGGTGCCGTCTTCAGTGGTCACATAGTCGGCCAGCACCACGTAATTGACCCCGCCCACCACCTCGGGAAACTCCACCAATTCCAGCGGACGGGCGTATTTCCACAGCTCCAGCTCTGTGCCGGTGAAGCTTTGGCCCAGCAGCCAGCCGTCGCCGAGAACCTTCTCGGCCAGCGGCTCGGCGATCACTAGTGACTCGCCGTCGGTTTCGTCCTTGGTGGCCACCACGTAGGTCACGTCAGGGTGAACAGCCACAGCGGTGTTCGAGACCAACGTCCAGGGGGTGGTGGTCCACACCAACAGGGACGCTTTGCCGGCCAACGGACCAGAAGTCACCGGGAACCGAACGTAAACCGAGGGATCGGTGACGTCCTCATAGCCCTGGGCAAGTTCGTGGTCGCTCAAGGTAGTGCCGCAGCGCGGGCAATACGGCGCAACCCGGTAGTCTTCGACCAGCAGGCCTTTGGAATGGATCTGTTTCAGCGCCCACCACACCGACTCCACATAGTCGGGGCTCATCGTCCAATAGGCCTCATCGAGGTTCACCCAATAGCCCATGCGCCGGGTCAGCTGGGTGAACTCACCGACGTGACGACTCACCGACTCGCGGCATTTGGCGTTGAACGGCTCCACCCCGTAGGCCTCGATGTCGGGCTTGCCGTTGAAGCCAAGCTCCTTCTCGACCGCCAATTCGACCGGCAATCCGTGGCAGTCCCAGCCGGCTTTGCGCTCAACATGGAAGCCCTGCATGGTCTTGAACCGGGGGAAGACGTCCTTGAATACCCGGGCTTCGATGTGGTGGGTGCCTGGCATGCCGTTGGCCGTCGGCGGGCCCTCGTAGAAGGTCCACGGCGCGCCGCCCTCGGTGCGTTCCAGTGAGGCGGCGAAGGTGTTGTTGGCGTCCCAGAAGTCGAGGATCTCGTGCTCCATCGCCGGCAGGTCGATGCTGGTCGGCACCGGACGGTATTTGCCAGCGGGCGCGGATTCGATGGTCATGGTGTGGTCCTTCGTCTGCACTATGGGACGAAGGGACGAGGCGCTGCCCCGCGGTACCACCCTCCTTGAACGCCACTGGGACGTCCCGCTCTTGCTCGCCGCGGCCGGGTCTAGTGAGAGCTGGTGCTCTGTTCTTCCGGCGGCTCCGGGGTGATCGCCCCATCAGCGCCTTGCGGACCGATTCAGTTTAGGCGCCCGGCTGGATTGCGGCCAACCCGGAGCCGGTTGACGCCGGCGGGTTAGCTGATGAATTGGATGCGGGCTGGACGACGCCGGGCCATCGGCTCCGTCCAGCCCGCTGGGCGCATCGAAGTGCTTGCGCCCTCCCGACAGCGAACGCCGGGAGCTGGGGCGCGGCTCGATCGCAGTGGCCGAGCCGCAGTTGGGTTACCCCTTGTCCTCCTGGGTCGGCTGTGCGGCCGGTGCCGGTGCCGGAGCCGTGGCTGGGGCCGACGTAGTGCCGGGTGCCCACTCGGCTGGCTGGGGTGCAGCAGCGAGCAGGGCAGTCTTGCGATTGAGGTAGTCCTCAATTTCGATCTCGCCGTTTGCGAGGCGGTGGTCAAGGACCTGCAAGGCCGGCGACACCGGTGATGCCGTCGAGTGGCCCTGCTGGCCACCGGGCTGCGACTTGCGACGTCGGACGAAGTAGACCACCAGCACGACGATGAGGGCGATCAGCAGCAACGTCCCGACGAAGCCGGCGATACCGAACAGAATGCCGAGTCCGCTGCCGCCAGGCATAGGTAGATGACGCATGAGAGCCTCCTTCTTTGTTAGCTCGTCTCCACCATGCGTCGACTACCTGTGTTTGAGCTGTGAAATGGCCTCGAACTTGGCGGTATCTCCAGCATGGCGTCCAGCTAGATCGCGCACGTTGGCAGGCCAGGCTCGCCCGGCTCGGTTTCGAAGATCGACCGGCGTTGGGTTTCGGGCAGTTGTTGCCACTGCCAGCGGCGTTCGGAGTCGGTGTTGAACTCCTGCTCACAAGGCGCGCTGTTCAGCGTGAGCGCCTCAACGGCGTAGTCGGCGGCCACTTCAGCCAATGCCGAATCGTCGGCGCTGGCGGCAGCATTGCTGGCTGACCGTACGCAGGTGGCAGCAGCCTGATAGCCGGACTCGGCCAGCTCTCTGGCCGAAAGGTGAGCAGCAAAGGCCGCGTCGCGGCAGGCGTCCAGGTCGGCGGAACCGTCGGCCCAAGCGCGCGCAACCGTCACTGCGGCCTCGGCGGTGAGGTCGGCGAAGTCGGCGAATTGGGCCAATGCGTGCTCAGCGCACGCTGCGGCCCATGCGGTCAGGACGCGGTCGCCGGTCGGCTCCATTTGATCCTCCGTTCAGCCAAGACAGCCTCGATCACCGAGGCCACCCCGTCATCGATGTTGGTGGTGGTGACCAGGTCGGCCAGCTCCTTCACCTCCGGTGAGGCATTGCCCATGGCCACCCCCCGGCCGGCCCAGCGAATCATCTCCACATCGTTGCCGGCATCACCTACGGCGAGTACCTGGTCAGCATCGATTTTCAACAATGCGCACAGCCGGATTAGTCCGCTGGCCTTGTTCACTCCAGGGGCGCCGATCTCGAGGAAGGGAGCGCCGGAGGTGGTGGCATGAAATCCTTTGAGGCCTGAAGTATTGGCCAGCCGCAACATCTGTTCGGCAGTCAGCTCGGGGTGTCGGACGGTGAGTTTGAGGGTTGGTTCGCTGATCACGGCCGCGTACGGCTCCACGTTGAGGTAGTTGGGCAGCACATGCTCGGTGGGTCCGACCAGACTCGGGTAATCCGGCTCGACCGCATAGCGCTGGCCGTGTTCGCGGGACGCCGAAAGCCGAACCCCGGGCATCCGTTGGCGCAGCATGGTCGCGATCGCGGCGACCGCCTCAGCGCCAAGCAACTCTTCGAACAGGATTTCGCCGGTCGCCTGATCGACACAGATCGCGCCGTTCGAGCCGAGCACGTGGCCGATTCCGCACGGAGCCAGGTCCAACGGAATGCCGCCCGGCTGCCGCCCGGTGGCTGCGACCAGGTGAATGCCGGAATCCGCAGCCCCCCGCAAGGCCGCCATCGTCCGGCGGCTGATGGTCTTGTCGGGACGAAACAGGGTGCCGTCCAGGTCGGTGGCGATCAGTCGGACCGATGCCGGCCCGGTCACGGACGCGGCTCGTTCAGCCGCCGCCGACCCTGGAACGCCCGGCCGAGGGTGACTTCGTCGGCGTACTCCAAGTCGCCACCCACCGGCAAACCGCTGGCTAGCCGAGATACCACCACGTCGGTGTCGATCAGCAGTCTGGAGATGTAGGTTGCGGTCGCCTCGCCCTCGAGATTGGGATCGGTGGCCAGAATCACCTCGGTCACCGTGCCGTCGGCCAGCCGGGTGAGCAACTCGCGAATGTGCAGATCGGCGGGGCCGACGTTGTCGATCGGGCTGATCGCCCCACCGAGCACGTGATAAAGGCCGCGGAACTCGTGGGTGCGCTCGATCGCGGCAACATCCTTGGACTCCTCGACGACGCAGATGGCCGTCCGATCGCGGCGGACGTCCTGGCAGATCCGACAGTTGGTCTCCTCGGAGATGTTGAAGCAGGTCTGGCAGAACCGAACCTTCTCGACCACCTCACGCAAGGCCTCGGCCAGGCGCTGCACGTCGTCAGCGTCGGTGGCAAGGATGTGGAATGCGATTCGCTGGGCACCCTTCGGGCCGACGCCGGGCAGCCGTCCCAACTCGTCGATCAGGTTCTGGATCGGGCCTTCGTACATGTGGTGGTTATACGCCCATCTCGGGCATGGCCGGCATGGTGGCCTGCGCCAGCGCCATCGCTTGATGGTTGGCGTCGCGCACCGCTGCCACGACCAAGTCGGCCAGCGTCTCTGTGTCGGTGGGGTCAGCCGCCTCGGGCTTGATCACCAAGCCGATGAGTTCGCCGGTGCCGGTGACGGTGGCTTCGACCAAACCGCCGCCGGAGCTGCCGGTGACGGTCGTGGCGCCGAGCTCGGCCTGCGCGCGTTCCAGCTGAGCCTGCAGTTCCTGTGCCTGGGCGAGCAGGCTGGACAAGTCCATCGATCCGGGATCGAACATCGGCACTCCTTGTAGTTAGCGGACCGTAGCCATGTTATGGCCTGGTTCAGGACGGATCGATCAGCTCCGCACCGAGATGCTTCATCAGCAGTTCCTCGCCGCTGGCGGCATCTTCGGCAACTTCGGCGTCGTCGCGATCAGGTTCGGGTTCGAGCTCCTCGGGTGCCTCTGGGACGGCGCCGGATCGAGTCCGGCGGATGCTGGCCTTGGCCTCCTTGGCTGCCTGTTTTGCCGCCTCGGAGCGCCTGGGTGGGTTCGGTGGAACGGCCGGCTGGGCTGCCACGGCTGCCGCTGCCGCTTCGGCGGTGGCATCGATGATCGTTTCGATCTGTAGCGCAGCGCCGATCACCTCAAGAATGGCTTCCCGCAGCACCTCGGTGCTGCCGCCCTTGCCGAAACTGTCCCGAGCCCCGGGATTGGCCAAGCCGATGGTCAACACGTCCCCGCGCATTTCGACGACCTGGGCATTCTGGCTGAGCAGGATCCAGGTGAACCGGCGCCGGTTCTTCACGTTCTCCAGGATCTGCGGCCAAAACCGACGAAGATCAGCGGTACCCAGCTTGGTTGGGTCGCCGCTGGACTCGACCACCGCAGCTACCGGCGCGGACTGGGGCTGGGGGGCCGGGGTGGGGCGGTCGCGGGTCGGTTTGGCGTTGGGTGAGGGCTCAACCTGCTGGCCAGGCTCAGCATCGTCCTCGATCCCGGGCTTGGTGGTCGGCTCCGCACCGCGACCCCTGTCTCGGGTCGGCTTGTCGGCCCGCACCGCAGGCGCAGTTGTTGGCGCAGCCGGCGCGGTGGCCGGTTCGGCCTGGCTGGGCGCGCCCCCTTGGGCGCCACCAGCGGTGGCAATGCTCATTCGTCGCTCCAGCCGGTCGAGGCGGGCGTGCAGGCCGCGGTCGTTGGCGTCCGCGCCGGGCAGTAGCACCCGGGCGCACATCAGTTCCAGGTGGAGTCGGGGAGCAGTGGTGCCACGCATCTCGGTCAGGCCAACCGCCAGCACCTCGGCGGCCCGGGTGAGTTCGCCGGCCCCCATCGAGTCGGCCTGGGCAACCAGTCGCTCGCCCTGGTCCCCTGAGACGTCGACCAGTCCACTGCTCAACGCCTCAGGTACAGCAGCCACGATGATCAAATCGCGCAGCCGCCGCAGCAGATCCTCGGCGAAGCGGCGCGGATCCTGACCGACCTCGATCACCTTTTCCACTGCCGCGAACACGCCCTGGGCATCGCCGGCGGCGAAGGCGTCGACGATCTCGTCGAGTAGCGCGTCGGGGGTGTAGCCGAGCAACGCGGTGGCCTGTTGATAGCTGACCCCGGCTTCGCCGGCACCACCGAGCAACTGGTCGAGCACGGAAAGTGAATCGCGCACCGAACCGGCACCGGCGCGCACCACCAGTGGCAGCACCGCCGGCTCCACTGCGATGCCTTCGGCCTGGCACAGTTCGGCCAGGTAGGCCGACAGCGTCTTCGGCGGCACCAGCCGGAACGGGTAGTGATGGGTGCGTGATCGGATCGTGCCCAGCACCTTTTCGGGCTCGGTGGTGGCGAAGATGAACTTCACATGTGGCGGCGGCTCTTCGACCACCTTCAGGAGAGCGTTGAAGCCTTCCTTGGTGACCATGTGGGCCTCATCGATGATGTAAACCTTGTAGCGGCTGTGCACGGGCGCGAAGAAGGCCCGCTCGCGCAGGTCTCTGGCCTCGTTCACCCCACCATGGGATGCGGCGTCGATCTCGATCACATCGATGCTGCCGATTCCGCCCCTGGCCAGATCCCGACAGGACTGGCACACCCCGCACGGGGTGGGCGTTGGGCCCTCGGTGCAGTTCAGGCAGCGCGCGAGGATTCGAGCGCTGGTGGTCTTGCCGCAGCCGCGGGGGCCGGAGAAGAGATAGGCGTGGTTGACCCGGTTATTGACCAATGCGCGCTGTAGCGGCTCGGTGACGTGCTCTTGGCCGATCACCTGGGCGAAGTTTTCCGGGCGGTATCGCCGATACAACGCCAACGGAGTTTCGGGACGGGAAATCTCGGTGGCCGGCTCGCGCAGCGCATCCACGACCTCCATCAGGGATGCGGTCACTTCTTCCTCGGAGCGGTGCCGCGGCGTTGCGGCAGTCTCCTCAGCGGGCAACTCGGCGACCTCTGGCTCGGCAGCGCCGAACAGGTCTGGACCGTCCTGGGAGTCGAAGGGTTCGGACTCGAACAGGTCGTCGTCTTGGTCGTCCACGGTTGAACCCTAACGGTTGCCACCGACAGTTGTCGGCCCCGGAATTGCAGCGGCCCCCGCGCACCCGGAAGAGCTCACTTACCCTTGCTGTCTTCCGACCCTGGGGGAGTTGGGCGAGGTACCGCCGCGCGGGGAACCAATCACCAGCCTACCGGGTTGGGCCCAGTCGGGCCGAATCGGCGTTTGGGTCACACTTGGCTTATTCTCAGGTTTCGTGAGTCCCCGTTTCCTCCCGCACGCCGACAGTGGCGGACCTGCGCTCTGGCAGGTAGAGGAACGCGGCCTGGAACCGGTTCCCCCGGAACGTCGTCACGGCACCCTGCGCGGGATCTTGTGGACCTGGATGGCCGCCAGCATTGGGGTGCTGGGCATCACTATGGGGTCGGGGCTGGTCACCGGTCTCGGTTTGAACCTGTGGCAGGCGATCATCGCCGCAGCCCTGGGCTCGGTGGGCTCGTTCGCTTTCGTCGCATTGGGCAGCTTGGCTGGTCCGCTGACCGGAGCGCCGACGATGATGGCCTCCCGGGCAACCTTTGGAGTGCGGGGAAACCTCGGGCCGGCAGCGATCTCGTGGGTCGTGCTGGCCGGTCTGGAAGTTGTGATGTGCACCACGGCCACCTCAGCCGTGGTAAATGCTGTGAAGGGTGTCGGTCTGCCCACCGGCCCTTGGCTTGCTGCTCCGGTGGCGCTGCTTTTGGTTGCTGGTACCGCCGCGATCGGCTATTTCGGGCATTCGACGATCATGTGGTTGCAGAAGTGGGGCGGCTGGGTGATTGGCGGCGTGACCGCGGTGCTCGGCGTGGTCGCACTGACCACGCTTGACTGGCCGGTCGTGCTGGCTGCACCGGCCGGTGACTTCACATCGGTGCTGGCCGGCATCGGTCTGGTCGCCGCCGGGGCTGGGGTGGGTTGGCTCTCCGCCGGCGGCGACTACACCCGCTACCTGCCCGCGAACGGGTCGAAGCGAAAGCTCTTCGGTGTGACCCTTCTAGGATCGGGGGTACCGCTGCTGCTGTTCGTCCCCGTCGGAACTTTGTTGGCCCTGGGAAACACTGAGACCGTCGGCCTGGCGTTACCCGATTGGCTGCGGGTTCCCTATCTGATCGTCGTGGCTGTGGGCCTATTCACCGCCGCTGACCTGGCTATGTACTCCTCTGGGCTGAGTCTTCAGGCTGCGGGCCTCCTGTTGCCCCGGACGAAGGCGCTGCTGGTCAGTGCTGGGGTTGTCGCTGTGGTCACCGTGGGAATCCTCAGCGTCCAGTCGGTCAGTGGAGACTCGTTCGGTTCGGTTGCCATTTCGGCCCTGATTACCGTTCTTGCCCTTCCGTTGGTGGCTTGGGTGGGTGTTTTCGGTCTCGACCTGCTGCTGCGCCCGGCCGCTTTCAGTGGTGACTTGAGTGACACCGGCCCAGATGGCGACTTCTGGTTTCATCGCGGCTTTCATTGGCCGGCCGTTGGTGCCTGGCTGGCGGGCATCGTCCTGGGAGTGCTCTGCACACAGGTCAAGGTCGGTGATGCGCTTTGGTTTGCCGGACCGCTGGCCGAGACCTGGGTTGGGCGGAACTCCCTGGGCTGGCTGGTTGCCGGGATCAGCGCCAGCGCCATCTACTGGGTGCTGGAACCGCTGACCGACTCCGGCCATCGACCTGGACGCGCCCAGCCCGAGGAGTGAACACCGCCGTCCGGGGGTAGCTGGGTCAGGACGGGGCATCTTGCGAGACGGGTCAAGACCAAATCCGCAATTGTGATACCCGGTGGGGTGTCTGAGGTTTACATTGAACAGGTGATTCTTTGCCAGTGTGGTCGAGCCGCTGTCGCGGTCCGGCGTCGGACCGGCTGTGGAATCGGCAGGCGGTCCGACCGCTCTGCGGACGGTCGGTGCTGTAGCGCTTTGGTCTCGGTCCGAGGGGATCGACTCACGGGTATGCGGTCGCCGCTGGAAGGGCATTGGAGGCCCCACCGTCAGCCCGCTGGACAGGGGTCTGGTACCCGGACTGTGTCGGCGGGTATCCTCGGCCACTGCAAGGCTCTGATCTGTCACCAACCGGGAAAATCCCCAACATTGGTGCTGACCGAATCCGAGCGGGCGCTACCCGAGTCGGACGGAATGATCCGCGAAGCGGCAACTGATGTCTTCGCGGGCCAATTATCACGCCGTGCGTTGTCGCCGAGAGATTTTGCCACCTCATCCCCTGGCTCACACACTGATCGTGGCCGAGCCAGTTTCACTACCTTGCGCCCGAACAGGAGTACCAATGACTGCACTTGCCACACCTCCAACCACCGGCAACGACGCCACAATTAACCCGCCCGATCCCGACGTCGCCGCTGCTTGGTCTTGCGTGGATGGCAACGAGGCAGCAGCCTCGGTGGCCCACCGCCTCAGTGACATCTGTGCGATCTACCCCATCACCCCGGCCTCAACGATGGGCGAACTCGCCGACGTGTGGAGTGCCAAGGGCAAGCGGAACGTGTGGGGGTCGGTACCTCGCATCGTTGAGATGCAGTCCGAGGCAGGTGCGGCCGGAACCCTGCACGGAGCGCTTCAAGCCGGTGCCCTTGCCAGCACCTTCACCAGTTCGCAGGGCCTGCTGCTGATGCTGCCCAATATGTACAAGATCGCCGGCGAGCTCACCCCAGCGGTGCTGCATGTTGCGGCCCGCGCCATCGCAACCCACGCGCTGAGCATCTTCGGTGATCATTCCGACGTGATGGCTGCCCGCACCACCGGGTGGGCGATTCTTGGCGCCAACGGTGTTCAGGAGGCTCACGACATGGCCGCGGTGGCCCATGCGGCCACCCTGGAGGCCCGGGTCCCGTTCATGCACTTCTTCGACGGCTTCCGGACCAGTCATGAGGTCAACCGGATTCGGATGTTGTCCGATGCCCAACTGCGCTCGTTGATCAGCGATGAGGCCGTGTTGGATCATCGCCGCCGAGCGATGAGTCCGACCGCTCCGGTGTTGCGTGGTACCGCTCAGAACCCGGACGTCTTCTTCCAGGGCCGCGAAGCTGCCAATCCGTTCTATGACGCGGTCACCGGCATCGTCGAGGACAAGCTCGACCAGTTCTATGCCCTCACGGGACGCCGCTACAACGTCGTGGAGTACTACGGCGCTCCAGATGCCGAGCGCGTTGTGGTGATCATGGGTTCGGGCGCGGACACCGTCCGCAGCACCGTTGAGCACCTGGCCGAGGGGGGCGAGAAGGTCGGGGTGCTGGTCGTACGGCTGTACCGTCCGTTCCCGGCTGAGCAACTGATCGCAGCACTTCCCGAGACCGCCAAGGCCGTTGCGGTGCTCGACCGGGTCAAGGAGGCTGGCGCTCTTGGTGAGCCGCTCTTCCTGGATGTGGTTGCAACCCTGGCCGAATACCGGCCCGGCAGTGCCCGGGTGATGGGTGGCCGTTACGGTCTGGGCTCCAAAGAATTCACTCCGCGCGATGTCGCTGCGGTCTTCAACGAGTTGGGTGCAGCGTTGGCAGGCGAGTCGGCGCGTCGTCGCTTCACCGTGGGCATCATCGATGACGTCACCCATCTCAGCCTGGCCACCGATGCCTCTTTCCGGTTGCCGACCCGCGCCCGTCAGGCGGTCTTTTATGGTCTGGGGTCGGACGGCACCGTCGGAGCAAACAAGAACTCGGTGAAACTGATCGGCGAACACACCGACCTGTTCTCCCAGGGCTACTTCGTCTACGACTCCAAGAAGTCGGGCTCGACCACGGTTTCGCACCTGCGTTTCGGCCCCGATCCGATCGACGAGCCGTACCTGATCGAGCAAGCCGACTTCGTGGCCGTCCACCAGTTCGGGCTGCTCAGCCAGTTGCCGGTGCTCGATATCGCCAAGCCGGGCGCCACCGTCCTGCTGGCTGCGCCCTATGCCGCCGATGAGGTGTGGGACGAACTGACCCCGGCAGTTCAGGCCACGATCATCGCCAAGGACTTGAAGGTCTTCACCATCGACGCGATGGCAGTGGCCCGCGCCGCCGGCCTGGGCAAGCGGGTCAACACCGTGATGCAGGCGTGCTTCTTCGGTCTTGCCGACGTGCTGCCGGTTGAGGAGGCGCTCGCGCTGGCCAAGGAAAGCGCGGCCAAGACCTATGCCAAGCGGGGTCCGGCGGTCGTCCAGGCCAACCTGGACGCCATCGACAGCGCGATCGCTGCGCTGTCGCAGCTGAAGATCGGTGCGGCGCCGACAACTGTCCCGATGTCGGCCGAGGTTGAGCAGGCCGCTGATGCGACCCTGGCCACAGTGAAGCGACTGATCTCGGGTGAAGGCGAGTTGCTGCCGGTCTCGGCGATGCCGGCCGGCGGTACCTTCCCGACCGGAACAGCCAAGCTGGAGAAGCGCGGGTTGGCCACCGAGTTGCCAAATTGGGATGCCAGCCTGTGTATCGACTGCGGCAAATGCACCCTCGCCTGCCCGCACGCTGCGATCCGAATGAAGACCTTCTCACCAGAGTCAATCGCTGGGGCTCCGGCCGAGTTCGAGTCCAAAGCGACCATGGGTCGAGACTTCCCCGCCGGCACCCGGCTCACCATCCAGGTGGCACCTGATGACTGCACCGGCTGCACCGTTTGTGTATCGGTGTGCCCGGCCAAGTCCAAGACCGACCCCAACCACAAGGCGCTCAACATGGTGCCAGCCGAAGAGGTGCGTGACGCTCAGCGGGTCGGCTTCGACTACTACCTGTCGATCCCCGAGACTGACCGGCGCACGGTGCGTACCGACACAGTGAAGGGCTCGCAACTGTTGGAGCCGCTGTTCGAGTTCTCCGGAGCCTGCTCGGGCTGTGGCGAGACTCCCTACCTCAAGCTGGTCAGCCAGCTGCTGGGCGACCGGATGGTGGTGGCGAACGCCACCGGCTGTTCCTCGATCTTCGGCGGCAACCTGCCGACCACCCCGTGGTCGAAAAACGCCGATGGCCGTGGCCCGGCCTGGAACAACTCGTTGTTCGAGGACAACGCCGAGTTCGGCATGGGCATTGAGTTGGGCATCACTGAGCGGGCCGCCCAGGCTCGGACGCTGGTGACCGACCTGGCTGGTGCGCTCGGCCTGTCTGATGAGTTGCTGGCCGCACTCACCTCGACCGAGATCAGCGTGACTGATGAGGTCGCAGTGGCTGAGCAGCGCGAGCGGGTGGCGGAGTTGAAGCTCGCCCTCGCTGCGAATCCCGGGCTGCCCGGTGTTGATGTGCTGTCGGTGATCGCCGATGCCCTGGTGCCCACCTCGGTGTGGGTGGTGGGCGGTGACGGTTGGGCCTACGACATCGGCTTCGGCGGCTTGGACCACTTGTTCGCTTCGGGGCAGAACATCAATGTGTTGGTGCTCGACACCGAGGTGTACTCCAACACCGGCGGGCAGGCGTCCAAGGCGACCCCGCGTGGTGCATCGGCGAAGTTCGCCGCCAGTGGCAAGCCGGGACGCAAGAAGGACCTCGGCATGATCGCCAAGGCCTACCGGGACGTCTACGTGGCCCAGATCGCGTTGAACGCCAACGAGGTCCAGTCAGTGCGGGCAGTGTTGGAGGCGGCCGCCTACCCCGGCCCGTCGCTGATTCTGGCCTACTCCACCTGCATTGCCCACGGCATCGACCTGGCCAACACCGCCAACCACATGAAGGAAGCCGTCACCTCAGGTCACTGGCCGCTGTACCGGTACCACCCCGAGCCCCAGCCGGGCGCCGAGCCGCAGTTCAAGCTGGACTCGAAGGCGCCGTCCTCGTCGGTGGCCGATTTCTACGCCAGCGAGACCAGGTACCGTTCGGTTGGCCGATCCAATCCTGAGGCGGCCGAGAAGATGGCCGCCCAGGCCCAGGAGGACGCCAACATTCGGTTCAAGCATTACGAGTGGCTCAGCAACGAGGGCTGATTTCTCGCTACTTCGACCCCACCCGCGGCAACCGCCGTTGGTGGGGTCGAGGTCTTTCCTGCACAACTCTGGTCGGCTTCCGGGTGGCCGAGTCCGGCGGGGGATGATGGACTTTCAGCAGTAGACGAAGGAGACAGCAATGCCACAGGCGCTCGCTTACGCCGTCGATTCCCCGACCGGACGCTTCTCGCGGACCACAATCTCGCGGCGCGAGCCTGGCCCGACCGAGGTGCTGTTCGATATCGCCTTTGCCGGCATCTGCCATTCCGACATCCACACAGCGCGCAGTGAATGGGGCCCAGCTCGCTACCCGCTGGTGCCCGGCCACGAGATCGCCGGCATCGTGACCAAGGTTGGCTCGGAGGTCACCAAGTTCAAGGTCGGCGACCGGGTTGGGGTGGGTTGTTTCGTCGACTCCTGCGGGAAGTGCGAGCCGTGCCAGGCCGGCGAGGAGCAGTTCTGCGAAGGCCCCGGAGGGCCGGTGATGACCTACAACTCGACCGGGCGCGACGGCTTGGCGACCGCTGGTGGCTATTCCACCGCGATCACCGTCGAGCAGGACTATGTCTGTGGGATCCCCGATGGCATCGAGTTGGCCCAGGCGGCACCGTTGTTGTGCGCCGGGATCACCATGTACTCGCCGCTGAAGCGCTGGGGGGCCGGACCGGGCAAGCGGGTGGCGATCGTTGGCATGGGCGGTCTGGGTCACATGGGCGTCCAGATTGCCGCGGCGCTGGGCGCTGAGGTGGCAGTGATCAGTCAGACCCGCTCCAAGGAGGCCGACGGACGTCGACTCGGCGCGGTGGAGTACTACGCGACCAGTGAACCTGACACGCTCAAGGGGCTGCGGGGCAGTTTTGACCTGATCGTCTCCACGATTTCTGGCGATCTGGATCTGACCGGCTTCCTGGGCTGCCTGAAGGTTGGCGGGACGATGGTGGACGTCGGGCTGCCAGATCATCCGATCGAGTTGAGCCTGCGTCCGCTCGTGGTTGGCCGACGCAACTTGGCCGGTTCGATGATCGGGGGCATCGCCGAAACCCAGGAGATGCTCGACTTCTGTGCTGAGCACGGCCTGGCCGCGGTGATCGAGGTGATCGGCGGGGAGGACATCAACGACGCCTACGATCGCGTGGTGCGCTCCGCGGTTCGCTACCGCTTCGTGATCGACACAGCTACTTTCACAGACTGACCTGGCCGGCCGAGCCCCCCAACGGATCGAAGCCGCCAATCCCGGGCGCATCTTTGCGGCGAGCGCGGCGAAGGCCGCGGCGCGCTGATGTGGTCGGCTGACGTTACCGAGAAGCACACCGGCCCCGTAGCTGGATCGCTACGGGGCCGGTATCAGTAGTGCAGTGGGGCTAGCGCCCACAGGTTCAGCGCAGGCGGAAGACAGCCGTCAAGGCCGAGCCGTCAGCAGTGGTGACGCTCACTGCGTAGCAGGCCGGAACGGTCGTCTTGATCTTCTTCACGATGATCTTCTTGCCCTTGTGCGTCACCTTGGTCACGACGGTGGTGATCTTGGTGACCTTCGAGGTCTTCCAGTTCTTCTGGAAGGCGCCGTCGCGGTACTTCAGGGCGAAGCCCTTCTTGGTGGTGCTGAGCGCGACGGGGGCGCCGGTAGCGCTGGCGTCGGTGCAGGAGACCAGCTGGGAAGTGAAGCCGGTCACTGCAGCGGTGGACTTCAGCTTGGTGGTGAGCGCGGCGTCGGTGAACACCTTGAACTTCAGCGGGACGACCGAGCCGCCCTTGACCTTGTTCCAAACGCCGGTACCCATCTTCACCGGGCGGGCGAAGCCCTTCAGAGTCCAGGCGGTCACGGTGTAGCTGATCGTGGTGGGGTTGGTGGTGCCAGCGGCGGTCGCGGTCAGAGTGTAGGTGCCCACGGCGGCGCCGTAACCGGCAACGTCGCACAATACCGGGGCGGCCAGTTCATCAACCGCGCTGCAGGTCGGGGCGGCCGGAACCTGGCCGTAGACGTAGCTAGCGCCATCGGTGATGGTGGCGGGGGTGTCCCAAGTGATGGTGGGGGCCACCACGGCTGCTGCCGGGGCCAGCGCGAAGCCGCCGAGCGCCACGGTGAGTGCGGCACCGATGAGGGTGCGGCTAAGTTTCGAGAGGGTCATGCGGTACCTCTTTCGGGGTTTTCGTCGATCACTGATCGATAGCGGAGGCGCCGGGGATCGCCTTCACGGTAGTAACCGAGCCAGAGGGCGCAGAGGTTACGGGTAGCGGGATGGATTCCGAGGCGATCTGGGTTTGGCCGCTCGGCTAGTACAGCTAGGCCATCAACCACAGGCCGAGCAACGCGGCCCCCAGGCTGGCAACGGCCATGGTGGCGGCGTGTAGGACGGCGGCAAGTCCGCGTCCGCCGAGGATCAGTCGGGCGGCTTCGACGCTCGCAGTGCTGAAGGTGGTGTAACCGCCGAGGAAGCCGGTGCCGAGCACTAATCGCCAGCCCGGATCGGGGGTTCGCATCATCCACCAGCCGGTCAGCATGCCCAACAACAGCGAGCCGGTGACGTTGATCAGCACCGTGCCCAGCGGCACGCCCAGCCGCGGTGCGAACTTGCGTGCCCTGGCGTTCACCCAGCCATCGAGAACAAACCTGGTCAATGCGCCAAGGCCGCCGCCGAGAGCGATCAGCAACATGGCTTCTCCCCAAGCCGGCGGGACTTTCGAACCGCCACCATGGCCAGGGCGGCTGTGGCGATGCCGGCCAGCAGACTCGCCACCGGATAGGCCAGGCCTGGTAGCCAGTTTCCACTTCGCAGCAGCTCGACGGTCTCTACCGAGAAGGTGCTGTAGGTGGTGTACCCACCGAGCATTCCGGTGCCCACCCCGAGGCGCACCGATCGCCGCCAACTGACGTCCTCGCCGGCGGCCAGGAGCTCGGCCAGTAGGCCGAGAGCCAGCGAACCGGACACGTTGATCCAAAAAGTGGTCCAGGGCCACAGGCCGGCGGCGGCAGGCAGTGCCGACTCCAGGGCGGCGCGCGCTGCGGTGCCCACCATGCCGCCAACAACGATCAAAGCAAGGTTGCCGACTCGGCTCACTGCAGTTTCCAGTCCACGACCTCCAGCGGCACCGCCAACACCGGACGATGTTGATGCCGGGCCAGGTCCTGGCCGAGTGAGCGGTCCAGCCCGAACCGGCCCGAGTGGGGGGCGCGTGCGCCCACCACGATGGCGCAGGCGTCAACCGTGCGGGCCAGGTGGGTCAGCGACCGGTCGGCGCGTCCGGCCAGGTAACGGAATTCCCACGGTGCGCCCAGATTCAGCCCGGTAAGCCAGTCGCGTAGCTGCTGCTCGGTTCGCTTCCAGCCCTCGTCGTCACCGTCGGGGTCCAGTCCGATGTGGCGGACGTGACCGTCAGCGAACTCCTCTTCAGTCATCCGGCTCGGATCGGCGTAGGCGAAGTAGAGGTTCGCGCCACTGGCTTTGGCCCAGACCGCCGCAGCGTGGGCAACCAACTCCGATTGCCCCGGACGGATCCCAACCACCAGCGGGTGCCCGCGCACCTCCACGATCCGCTCCACTGTGGGTTGCGGTACCGAATGCATCGATCCTCCTGAGCTTGTCGGCTGCGACTCACACGGTTGCGTCCGCAGCCGCCCTCATCACCGGCCGCAAGGCCAGCCACCACTGATCTTTGGGCCGACGGAACTCCACGTCCATCTCGTCCATCATTTGACCCAATGGACGTGCGGTCACCTTTGACTCCATCAGGCCGAGGTAGAAGCTGTTGGTGCTGTTTGAGGTGAAGCCTTCGCCGAGCATGTCCAGCGCCCGCGAAACCAACCGGACGGCCAGCAGCCGGTCGAACGGGCTGGGGCAGCCACCCTGCTGAATGTGGCCCAGCACGTTCTGGCGGACGTCGTAGAGCCCTTGACTCTCCTGCTCCAATAGGCGGGCCAGGAAGTCGGTGGTGTAAAGCTGGTTGGCCATTTCGTTGCGCACCGCCAGGTACAGCTTGCGGCCCGAGGCGAAGCTGTTGCGCAGCCAGGCGACATCGGTTACCAGTGAGGCCAGGCTGATTCCCTCCTCGTGGAGGTAGACCCGCTCGGCGCCGCTGGACAGGGCGCCCATCAGCGCCAGATAGCCGCAGTGGCGGCCCATGGTTTCCACCACAAACGCCCGCCGGGACGCGGCGCCGGACATCTTGATCCGGTCAATGGCTTCGGTGATCACGTTCAGCGCCGTGTCGGCGCCCACCGCCAACTCCGACCCGGGAAGGTTGTTGTCGATGGTGGCCGGAACGCAGGCGATCGGTAGGCCGCAGGCCGGGAACCGTTCTCGCTCCGAGTGCATCAGGTAGGCGGCCTCGTAGCCGTTCCAGCCGCCGATCATCAGCAGGGCATCGACCTGGTGATCCTCCAGCGATCGGCTGATCCGGTAGAGCTCTTCCAGCGTCGGGACGGTGCGCCTGGTGCCCAGGTCGGCGCCGCCGACCAGCCAACCTTCCACGTCTTCCCAGGCCAGCTCGCTGATCGCGCCGTCACGCAGGCCGGGAAAGCCTCCGCGGACGCCGAGCATGGTGTGTCCGCGGCTGATTCCGAGGCGAACCGCATCGTAGGCTGCGGCGTTCATCCCGGGGGCCAGGCCGCCGCCGTGGATGATCGCGATCCGCTTGGAATCGGTGGCCGGATCGATTCGGCTGGGGTTGACCATTTCGGCGAATATCCGCCCGGACTCGGTGAAGGACCCGCCACGCATTTCCATCGCGGCGGAATAGTCCCCGGCCGCGATTAGCTCGGGCACCTGTCGGGTCTTGGCCACGGCTTCGACCAGCGGGGCATGATGAATCCGGTTGCCGCGGAAGCCGATTACCGGGCCCACAGTGCCCGGAGTTGCGTTGAGGACTTCGAGCACTGCCTCGTAACCCAGCCAGGTGGACGCCCACCGGTCGTAGGCGCTGGGGGCGCCGCCTCGCTGGACGTGTCCGAGAATCGTCACTCGGGCATCCTCGTGCAGGGTGTCCTCGATGACCTGGCGCACGTAGGCCGAGGTGATCGGTTGGCCCTGCCGGTCGCAGGCGCCTTCGGACACCACCACCATCGAGTCCCGGCGGCCGGCAGCGCGGCCCTGTTGCAGCGCCGCGCACATCTGCTGTTCCCAGCCCGCTTCAGGCGGAGTCTCGGGAATCAGCACGTAGTCACAACCGCCGGCGATCGCGCTCATCAGGGCCAGGTAGCCGCAGTGTCGCCCCATCACCTCCACCACGAAGCTGCGCTGATGACTGGCCGCGGTGCTGGACAGATCATCGATCGCGTCGACGATCCGGTGCAGCGCGGTGTCGGCACCGATGGTCATGTCGGTGCCGACCAGATCGTTGTCGATGGAGCCGACCAGCCCGGCAAACATCAATGCTGGATGGGCGTCGGCAACCTCCTGGGTGAGCCGGCCTTCGGCGACCAGTTCGGCGAGGATCTGGGCCCATTCGGAGCGGAACTGATCCAGTCCGGACAGCGAGCCGTCACCGCCGATCACCACCAGCCGGTCGATGCCGTTGGCGAGTAGATGCGCGGCGGAATTCTTGCGCCCGTCGTACTCGCGGAAGTCTTTGGATCGGAAGGTGCCGATCATCGTCCCGCCCTTGTGGATGATGTTGGAGACGTCCTCCCAGGCCAGCTCTCTGATGCCGTCGCCACCGTCCACCATGCCCTGGTAACCCTCGTAGACCGCATAAACCTGGGCACCGAGGGTGAGCGCGGTGCGCACCACGGCACGAACTGCGGCGTTCATGCCCGGTGCGTCTCCGCCGCTGGTCAGAATTCCAATCCGTTTGCCGGCCCCCGGCAGTGCCGAGGCGCTCTCAGTCGTCATGGGTCAATCCTGCCCCAATAAGGTGAGGCGGTCCTGGCTTTGGCCAACCGGTTGAGGGGTCGATCAGTTCAGGCCGAGGTATTCCTCGAGCGTGAGCTGGTTCGCCTTGTCGAACTTCAGCGAGTTCTCCAGGCCCACGTAGCGGAAGTGCCAGGGCTCATACGGAACCCCGGTGGTCTTTTCCTTGCCCTTGGGGAAGCGCAGGATGAAGCCGTATTCGTGGGCGTGGGCGTGCAGCCACTTACCGGTGGCGGTGTTCTCCATCGGGCGGTACCAGACCTTGCCGTCCCACAAATCCGCGGCCAGGCCGGTTTGGTGCTCGCTGGCGCCGGGCGGGGCGTAGTAGTTGATGTTCTGCGGCTGAGTCTTCAGGGCTCGGTCGTAGATGGCCTTCTGTGACGCCCAACTGCGGTAGCCCGACTTCACCACGATCCGCACCCCGGCGGCTTTGCCGGCCGCCGTCATCTTGGCCAGTGCCTTGGCCATGGTGGCATCCAAGTGGTTGGGGCCGGTTGGATTCGCTGAGCCATAGCTGGCAGAGATCCGGTGCTTCTTCGACACCACGACAACGCCATTGACGATGTAGGGCTGGTTCAGCTGGCTGCCCTTGCGGTTATCAGCTTCGGGAACCGACTCGCTGGTCGGTGAGGAGCTCTGCGTTGCCGATGTCGAACTAGGCGTGGCAGCGGCACTGGTGCCAGCGGCGCTGGTCGGAGCTGCCGGGGTCGGAACCGGTTGCGGTGTGGTTGCACAGCCAACCAGCGCCACGCAGGTGGCGATGGCGAGAATCGATTGGCATGCAAGCCGCAAGATCAGTGGCCGCCCAGATGGCGAAGGAAGTCCCGAAGCCTGGCGAGAGCGTCTTCGGTCGGGTTGCCCGTGCTGGGCCTGGTCCGGAATTGCCACGGAGACGATGAAGTGCTCGGTCTGACGGGAGAACTGACCACGGCCTTGGGCGTGGTGCGGCTGGGGCTGGGGCTGGGGCTGGGGCTGGAGACCACCGGGCTCTGGACGATCTTGCGAATCGGTGAGACCGAGCTGGCGGTTGGCGAGTGGCTCGCGCTGGAGCTGGCCGACTGCGAAGCTGAGGAGCTGGCCGACTGCGAAGCTGAGGCGCTGGCCGAGGTAGAACTCGATGGCTGAACCGTGTCGCAGTTCGTCGGAGTCGCAGACGGCGTTGCCGAACCCGACGGCGTAGCAGAAGTTGAGGACGAAGCGGTCGCGCAGGGATCGGTCGGCGTGGCCGTCGGTTGATCGGTGGGCACAACGGTCGGCGAAGGAATCACGGTAATCGTGACGGTTGGTGAGGGCGAGGCGGTATCGGTCGGGAACGGCAACGGGGCGCTCGGAGATCCCTCGTTGGGATTGGGCGTGGCTTCGGTGGGAGTAGCGGTTGGGGTTGTGGCCGGCGTCGGGTTGGCCGAAGTGGCCGGCTTGGTGGGCGACTTCGTCGGTGCAGTCGAAGACGTCTGGTTTTCGGTGACGGTTGGCTCGGCAGTGGCCTGGGTGGCAGTCGCGCTCGGCGTGGCCGTCGCGGAGGTGCTCGCAGCCGGTGAACTCGGCGGCTGGCTCGGACCATAGGTGACCGTCACGGTGACCTGAACCTCAGGCCCACCGGAGATCAGAGGAACACTGGCACGCGGCGGCGCCACAACAACGCCTGCGACTACGCAGGCGGCCGCGGCAAGCCATGCATTGGCAGCCCGTGCCATCGTTTTCCCCCCGACTGCACTGTTACCTGTTTGGTTGCTCTTCCAAGTTGTGGTGACCCCTCACCGCTGTCCAGTGAATCACTTCACCGGCCAGATTCTCCCGAGCCTGGTTGAGCCATAGGTGCCGCCCAGGCCCAGACCTGAACAACATCTCTACTGACAATAGTGCCCTAACAACTGCCAGCCGTGCCATCCCAAACTCAATGTCGGTGAGTTCTGGATGCTCCAGGCGAACATCGCGGACGTACAGGTGGTACCTGCCTGGCACCTGCCCGAGGATGGAGAGGTCGGCATCGACCAGCAGCACGCCTGGTTGATCGGCCCGGTCCGGGTTGTGGTCAATGGTCAGTAGCACCAGCCTGAACACCTCATCAATCAGGTGCGAAGGGGCCCGAGCCGCAGCCAGTTCGGCCCTGGCCAGCTCGGCTGAGGCGCGTTCGTCCTGGCCCGGCACTCCGGCGTAGACGGCATCGTGGAACCAGGCTGCAAGCGCAACTGCCGGCGGCACCGCAGGGCCACTGATCAGTTGCAGAGCGCTGAGCATCTGAAAGAGGTGACGTACGTCGTGATACTGCCGTTGCGGCTCTTGCCATCGGCGCAAGAGGTCCGCGCCCAACGCGGGTGCTTGCGGCATCAATTCCGCCCAGGACCTGGTCAGTTCGGTGATTGCCCGGGATCGGCGCGGGGCGCGATCCGAGGCCCGAACTCTCAACCCGGCGGCGCTCAGTCTGCTCACCAATTCCCGTGATTCCACCGGACGAGCGCCCGCAGTCACCAGGTCCTGGGTGCGGGTCTCGGGGACGTCGTAGTGATCGTGGTCAAAGGCTCGCTGCGGCACGGCGTTGGCCCGGGCGAAGGTGTGTAGCTCGGCCAGTGAGAGGTCTGAGGCCAGGTGGGCGAACCTGGTTCCGTGCGCCGGCCAGCGCGGCGGGTCGATCAGGATCGCCATCGTTTCGGCTGCGGCCGTCAGCTGGCAGGAGTGGCGAAGAGCCCGGTGAAGCCGGCTACCTGCAAGGTGACGAAGCTCAGGGTCATCCTGGCTACCGCGCTGGTCGCCAGGTCGGGAACGTCCAGCTTGGGCACCGAAACCGCGAACACCCGGAATTCGTAGTGGTGGGCAGGGCCGGGCGGCGGCCAAGGCCCGCCCCAGCCGGTGTAGCCATAATCATTGGCCCAACTGCGCGCGCCGACTGGAAGTGGCGCGCCTTCGGCCAGCGAGGTGATCTCGGCCGGGATGTCGGCGACCACCCAATGCCACCAGCCGCTGCCGGTGGGGGCGTCGGGGTCGAAGCAGGTGAGGGCATAGCTGGCCGTCCCTTCGGGGCCGGCCGTCCAGCTCAACTGCGGGCTGACGTTCTGGCCACCCACGCCGGGTTCGGCATATCTGAGGTCAATGAAGCTGTCAGCGGCGATGCTCTCGCTACGGATTTCCATGGGACAACCCCTTCAATTGGTGAGTTTCAGCTAACCACCACCGCGGGACGCTGTCACCGGGGCGAAACTGGGTAGTGACCCCGCCGCGACGGAGGTGGGGTGGATCGGGCAGGATGGGGGCGTGGCTGTAGAACTTCCGTCGGTGGGTGAGCGCCGGGTGATCGTGAATCTGCCGGAATTCGACGAAGAGGAGTTGCTGCCCGCCTGTGAGGTGCTCTGCCAGGAAGGCTTCAGTACCTGGTCGTTGCCCGCTGATCGGATCGCCGAGGTGGCTGGGCTGCGGGCGGTGTTCGGGCGCCGAGCTCGTATCGGCATTCATTCGGTGACCGATTCGGCGCAGGTGAAGAAGGCTGCCGAGGTCGGCGCTGTGTTCGCTGCCTCAGACTTCTGTCTCCCCAAACTGGTCAAAGCGGTCGCCGGCTTTCCGGTGATTCTTGGTGGTCTCACCCCAACCGAACTGCGCAGCGGAATGGAGGCCGGTGCCGCCGCCGTTCAGGTTCGTCCGGCCGAGGCGTACGGGATCGATTACGCCAGAGCGCTGCCCGGCTTGCTCGGGTACCCGCCGTTGCTGGTAGCCGGCCAGGTCAAACGCGGCCTTGCGATGGCGTGGCTGGAGTTCGGCGCAGTGGGTATCTGGCCGCAGGAGTTGTTCAGCGACGACCTGGTGGTGGGGCCAAGCCTTGACGGGCTGCGCGCCCACCTGCATCTGTGGCACGTGGATTAGTGGTAGCCACTGGATTGGCCGGTGCCAGCGGGGCCAGTTCGTCACCTTCTTGGGGGACAGAGTCTTGCCGACAAGGGAATTCTTAAGTTAGTCTGAGAATCTACTCAGGTTCTCAGCAGGAAAGTCTCCCTATGTCGTACCAACCGCGTCGATTCGCCGACATCGTCGACGCATCCGCGGTTGAGGTCGAAGTTGAGGCTGCAGTCGCAACCCCTCGCCGGGCCGCATCCACCTTCACCGACAAGCTCTTTCATCGGGGCGGTGCAGTCGCTGCCGTGGTCACGGTGATCGCCACAGGAGTTGCCGTGGCGATCGGTGCCACCGGCGGCGCGGCCGCTGCAGTCGGTGTGCCTGTCGCGGTCGCTGCAGTATCGGATCCGCTGATCGCCGACAGCCTGGTACTGGTCAAGCCGGTCGCCTCGAAGTCGCAGTCGGCGGCGCCGGTGATCGCTGCCAGCCGCCAGTACACCCAGGGTTCGTTGAATGTCCGCGCCGAGCCGGATGTGACATCTGACCTGCTTGGCCGGTTGAGCGTGGCCAGTGAGGTCGAGGCGACCTCCGATATCGCCGGTGACTACCGCAAGATCGTCTTCAAGAACAGTTACGGCTGGGTGCTGACCGCATCCTTGGACGATTCCGATGCGTCCGCGGTGCCCACAGGCACCAGCATGGAGGCTTGCTCGCGAGGTTCGGCGGTGGAGAACAAGCTGCGCAAGACCACGATCTTCATCTACCGCTCGGTCTGTCCCATTTTTCCGGAGGTCAACTCCTACGGTGGTTGGCGCGCCGGTGGGATGCAGTTCCACAAGAACGGCCGCGCACTGGACATCATGCTCACCCCTGGCGTGGAAAGCGCGTTGGGCCACCGGATCGCGAATTACCTGATCGCACACCGGGTCGAGTTCAAGATTGACCACATCATCTTCGAACAGAAGATCTGGACGCCGGGCAATCCGCACTGGCGGCACATGGCCGACCGGGGATCGGTCACGGCCAATCACTTCAACCACGTGCACGTCGCGGTTACCGCTTCGGCACCCTGAGCGGTGGCGGTGAGGCGACAGTTCGGCCGGTCCGCCGCGGCCGGTTAGGCTACCCGCGTGAGTCGGGGTAGAACCATTGAGAGCTTTGGGCGGGCGCCTGTGCCCGAATGGGAAGAACTGGCCCGTGCGGCCTGGCCCGGACGGGTACCGCTGGCGATCTCGCGGTGGTTCGGACGCGCCAACCTGACCTTCCTCTTACTCGGCCTGCTGGTGCAGTTCGTGGCTGCGTGGGCGCACTTGCCCTGGGTGGCGCTGGCCGCCTGGACCGTCGCCGCGCTTTCTGACTGGCTTTCCACCAGGGCCGACCCGTCCACCACCCGGTTGCTCGATATGGTCGGGCTGAAACCGCAGGCGCGGGGTCTGCTGCGCAGTCTGCTGGCGGTCGCAGCGATCTTCACCTCCGCACTGCCGAACGCCGCCAATGCCGGGCTTTCATACCTCACCGTGGTCCTCTTCGTTCAGCTGACCTGGTTCGTTCAACCGGTGCTGGCCACCTGGGTGTCGCGGACTGCCCCGGCACTGCCCTTCCGGCCGAAGTCGGCCAAGCAGCCGTTGGCGCTGGCTCGCCATCTGTGGATCTACGCCCGCGGCGCCGGCACTCCGGCGGTGTTGTTCGCTATCGAAGGGGCCGCGCTGGTCGATGCCACTGTGTCCGAGACTCTGCCAGCCGATTCATTGGGAGCGCTGCTCGGGCTCACGCTAGCCGTGGCGATGCTGGAAACCGCGTTGATCTATCTCGGCTGGACCGCGTGGCAGGCCAACACAGCCCGACGGGACGCCAAGGCGATGGAGCGGGCGCTGATCGAAGAGCTGGCGGCGCGGGCGCCGTCCTTCCTGGTCTACGTTTCGCTGGGAGCCCGACAGTCCAAATACATCGCCAACCAGTGGCTACCGGCCCTGGATGCGCTCGCTCAGAGCGGGATGCTGCTGGTGCGCGAGGCCAGCCAACTCGCCGACCTGGATCCGACCCGGCACCCGGTGGTGTACGCGCCCACGCCCAAGGATGTGGAGCGGTTCACCCTGCCGAGCGTGCAGGCCGCTTTCTACCTCGCATACGGGGAGCGCAACGGGCAGTTGCAGCGCGATCCGCGGTTGCAGCACATCTTGTTGATGCACGGCGATTCCGACAAGGCCACCAGCGCCAACAACCTGGCTCGGGGAGCCAGTGAGATCTGGGTGGCCGGGCCAGCAGCGATCAGTCGCTTCGCTGAAGCCGGCATCGACATCGAGCCTGCGAGGTTCGCGGTGATCGGCCGTCCCCAGGTGGTCGAGCTGCCGATCGGACCCACCAACAATGAACACCCGATCCTGCTTTACGCCCCGACCTTCGAGGGCTACTACGACCAGACTTCCTACACTTCGCTGGATCGGATGGGTGTGCGGCTGGTGCGCCGGCTGCTGCGCAAGCATCCCGAGGTGCGTGTCTGGTTCCGGCCGCACCCGGCAAGTGGGGTGAACCGGCCGTCGATGCTGTCCGCGATCACCGAGATCACCACGGTGTTGCGAGCTGCCGGTAACGGACACCTGGTTACTGCTGATGAGGATCTGAGCCTGAATGAGTGCCTGGCCAAGGCCGATGTGCTGATCTCGGACATTTCCAGCGTTGCCACCGACTTCCTCTACACCGAGCGTCCGGTGATCGTCTGCAATCCCCGTGGGCTGCCAGCCGCGGAGTTCGTGGCGAAGTTCCCCTCCCAGGCGAGCTCCTACCTGGTCAATCCCGATCTCGACGGTCTGGAAGAGGCCATCGAGGCGGCCCTCGGTGCCGACCGGCTTCGGCCCGCCCGGCTGGAGATGAAGAAGCAGGTTCTCGGTGACACCCCTGACGGTCCACAGGCGGCTTTCGAGGCCAACGTGGCCCGAGTGACCGGCGCTGCGGGTTCGGTCACCGCCGATTGAGCCGTCCGGCTGGCGGGCTGAGTCAACTCAAGGCGGCTGAGCTTGTCGAAACCCTCGCCCGTCCTGCTCAATAGACGTCCGCGACCGGTGCGGTGCTGGTGGCTGGCTAGTCTGTTTATATGACGATTCCGGTTGACCCCACGACAACTGCTGCTTGGACCAAGCTGGCTGAGCTTGCCGCCGCGCTCGAACCAGATCTGCGTGGCTGGTTCGCCGAAGATCCGGCCCGCGCTGAGCGGTTCAGCCTCACCGCCGGCGGGCTGTACGTCGACCTGTCAAAGAATCTACTCACCGACGAGATCCGCCAGGCCTTGGTGGAGTTGGCCGAGCAGGTGGACCTGCCCGCCCGCCGCGACGCGATGTTCGCCGGCGAACCGATCAACGTCACCGAGGGCCGCTCGGTGCTGCACACCGCACTGCGGCGCCCCCGTACTGATTCGCTTGTCGTTGAGGGCACCGATGTCGTCACCGAGGTGCACGAGGTGTTGGACAAGATCTACGCTTTCGCAGCCTCGGTGCGGAGTGGAGCGTGGACCGGTGTCACCGGCAAGCCGATCGCGACCGTGGTCAACATCGGCATCGGCGGCTCCGATCTGGGTCCGGTGATGGTTTACGAGGCGCTCAAGCCGTACGTCCAGCCGGGCCTGAGCTGCCGTTTCATTTCGAACATCGATCCGTCCGATGTGGCTGAGAAGACCGCAGATCTGGATCCGGAAACTACCTTGTTCATCATCGCGTCCAAGACATTCACCACGCTGGAGACCCTGACCAACGCCCGGATGGCCCGTGATTGGTTCCTGGCGAAACTCCGGCAGGCCGGCACCATCGACGACGGCGGAGAAGCAGCCAAGGCTGCGATCAGCAAGCACTTCGTCGCTGTCTCCACTGCCCTGGACAAAGTCGCCGACTTCGGCATCGACCCGGCGAACGCCTTCGGCTTCTGGGATTGGGTCGGCGGACGCTATTCGGTCGATTCAGCTGTCGGCACCGCGGTGGCCGTGGCGATCGGACCGGACCACTTCGCCGACTTCCTGTCCGGCTTCCACGCCATCGACCGGCACTTCGTGGAGGCCCCGCTGGCTGAGAACGTCCCGGCGCTGATGGGCCTGCTGAACGTCTGGTACGTGAACTTCCTCAAGGCTGCCAGCCACGCCGTGCTGCCCTACGCCCAGGATCTGCACCGTTTCGCGGCCTACTTGCAGCAGCTCACCATGGAATCCAACGGCAAGAGTGTTCGCAGTGACGGTGCCGAAGTCACCACGGAGACCGGTGAGGTCTTCTGGGGGGAGCCGGGCACCAACGGTCAGCACGCTTTCTACCAGCTGATCCATCAGGGCACCCAGCTGATTCCGGCAGACTTCATAGCGGTGGCCAACCCGGCCCATCCGATCAAGGACGGCCAGGCGGACGTGCATGAGCTGTTCCTGGCCAACTTCTTCGCCCAGACCAAGGCGCTGGCTTTCGGCAAGACTGAGGCCGAGGTTCGCGAAGAAGGCACCGCAGAGGCGATCGTGTCGGCCAGGGTGTTCCCGGGTAATCGGCCGACGACCTCGATCATGGCCGCCGCGCTCACGCCGTCGGTGGTGGGTCAGCTGATCGCGCTCTATGAGCACATCACCTTCACCCAGGGGGTTGTCTGGGGAGTCAACAGCTTCGACCAGTGGGGGGTCGAGTTGGGCAAGCAACTTGCGCTGCAGATCGCGCCGGCGGTGGCCGGGGACCAGACCGCGCTAGCGGTGCAGGATCCGTCCACGAAGGCACTGGTCGGTTACTACCTGAGTCAGCGTGGTCGGGCCTGATGGTTCGGTATCCGGCGCCCCGGTGCACTAAGCTCCAACAGGCGCTTCCCAGTGCGGGACGTGGCGCTGGCGCGAATCGCCGATGCCGATTGGAGCCCTAGCAGGTATGGACCTGACTGAACTGGCTGAACACAGTGGCCTGCACCGAGTAGGTGCCAGGCCCAGCCTTTTGGCCTATTTGAAACAGACCTGGGCCAGGCGGGATTTCATTTCCACGATGGCCACCTACAAGATGGCCGCGCAGAACCAGGAGAACCGCCTGGGAGCCTTCTGGTTGGTGCTGAAGCCGACGCTGAACGCTGCTGTCTACGGCCTGATCTTTGGGGTGATCCAGGGCGGCAATAAGCCGGCGGACTACCCCGCCTACGTGGTGATCGGCGTGTTCCTGTTCGAGTTCTTCTCGCAGTGCTTCTCCCAGGGCGCGAAGGCGATCACCGGCAACCGGCCGCTGGTTCAGTCGTTGGCCTTCCCGCGAATCGCGCTGCCGCTGGCAGTTGCCATGGAGCAGCTCTACACGCTGCTGATGTCGATGTTGGTGATGATTCCGCTCGTGATCGTGCTGGGCCATCGTCCGACGCTGCGCTGGCTGCTGATGATTCCGCTGATTCTGTTGTTCTTGCTGTTCAACACCGGGGTCGCCCTGTTCACTGCACGGCTGACGGTTCACTTCCGGGATCTGACGCAGATCCTGCCGTTTGTCTCCCGGCTGCTGTTCTACACCTCGGGCGCCCTATTCGATGTGAACAAGATCTTCGTGAAGGATCCGTGGGTGATTCAGATCTACGACTGGCATCCGCTCTATCAGGTGTTGGTGATCGCCCGATCTTCGCTGATGGCCCAGACCACCTACGACCCGATGTACTGGGTCTCCTTGAGCGTGTGGGCCGTGGTGGCCCTGGTGGGTGGTTTCGTGTTCTTCTGGGTGGCTGAGGAGCGTTATGGACGCGACTGACCGCAAGCCGGTGGTCGTCGTCGATGACGTCCACGTGGAGTACCGGGTTTATGCCAGCGGCAAGGCGGTGAACCCGAATGCAAAGCGCCTGCGCCGCGCCAACCGCGGAATGCGTGTGGTCCACGCCCTGAAGGGTGTGTCGTTCGTCGCCTATGAGAACGAATCGATCGGAGTCATTGGTTCTAACGGCTCGGGCAAATCCACTCTGATGCGGGCGATGGTTGGTTTGACCCCGCCGTCTGCTGGCGCGGTGTACGCGACGTCTCGTCCGAACATGTTGGGCGTGGGCGCGGCGTTACTCCCTGATCTGTCCGGCGAGCACAACATCGTCCTTGGCGGTCTGGCGCTCGGCTTCCAGAAGTCTGAAATCGCCCAACTGCGCGATCAGATCGTGGAATTCGCGGAGCTGTCGGAGTTCATCGATCTGCCGATGCGAACCTATTCCTCAGGCATGCAGGCCCGGTTGAAGTTCGCGATCGCCGCCTCCCAGCAGCACGACATCCTGATTGTCGACGAGGCGCTGTCAGTCGGCGACAAGCGATTCCAGGCCCGCAGCGAGGGCCGCATTCGAGAGATTCGTGACAACGCCGGCACCGTCTTCTTGGTGTCGCACTCGATGAAGTCGATCCGCGACACCTGTGATCGGGTGATCTGGTTGAACAAGGGCGTGATGGTTATGGACGGCCCCGTGGATAAAGTTGTAGACGCCTATGAGGCGGATCGGATGCCTAAGTGACGCTGACCCGAAGGAAGGAATCCTGATGTCGAGTGCCGAACCTACCATCGGCGTAATCCTTGCCGGAGGGACCGGCTCTCGGGTGGGTCTGTCGATCCCGAAGCAGCTCTTGAAGGTTGCCGGCAAGCCGGTGATGGAGCACACCATCGAGGTGTTCCAAGATGCAGACTCGATTGACGAGATCTACATCATGATGCACCCCGATCACTTGGAGGCTGCCGAACGGATCGGCCGCAAGTTCTCCAAGGTGACTCGGATCCTGCCCGGCGGCGACACCCGCAACGACTCGACCAAGGCCGCACTTCGGGTGCTCAACGAGCACAACGATCCGCAGACCAGGGTGCTCTTCCACGACGCGGTGCGTCCGCTGCTGGACATCCGCATCATCGACGAGGTTGTGGCCGCCTTGGCCGACTATGACGCTGTCGATGTGGCAATCACCTCGGCCGACACGATCATCGAGGTCAACGCCAGCAACGAGATCGTGGCGATTCCGCCGCGGGGTTTCCTGCGTCGAGGCCAGACTCCGCAGGCGTTCCGGCTGGGCGTCTTGAACGAGGCCTATCTGTTGGCCTGGGAAGACCCTGATTTTGTGGCCACTGATGACTGCTCGGTGGTGTTGAAGTACTGTCCGGACGTCCCGATCAAGGTGATCGAGGGTGCCGACCACAACATGAAGATCACCGAGCCGATCGACGTCTTCATCGCTGACAAGCTCTTCCAGATCGGGTCCACCATGGCCCCGCCGACCACGGACGCCGCCGCCTACCGCGAGAAGCTGGCCGGCAAGGTTGTGGTCATCCTCGGCGGCAGCTACGGGATCGGCGCTGATATCGCCGAACTCTCCGAAAACTTCGGCGCCAAGGCATACGCCTTCAGCCGGTCGCAGACCAACACCCACGTCGAAGAGCCGGCAGAGGTTGAGGCTGCCCTGCGGCAGGTGTATGCCGAGGCCGGTCGGATCGACTTCCTGGTGGTAACGGCTGGCGTGCTGAATATCGGACGCCTGGCCGACGTGCCGATGGATGACATCCTGAACGGCATCCGGGTCAACTTCGTGGCGCCGGTGGTGGCCGCGCGAGCCGCGCTGCCCTATCTGAGTCAGACCAAGGGGCAGCTGCTGTTGTTCACGTCGAGCTCCTACACCAGGGGTAGGGCCGAATACTCGATCTACTCCTCCTCGAAGGCCGCAGTGGTCAACCTCACCCAGGCGCTGGCAGATGAGTGGTCTGCTGAGGGCGTGCGGGTCAATTGCATCAACCCCGAGCGCACCGCCACCCCGATGCGGACCAAGGCGTTCGGTGTGGAGCCGGCCGAAACCCTGCTTTCCTCCAGGGCTGTGGCGCTGACTTCGCTGGACGTCCTGCTTTCCCAGCTGACCGGGCATGTGATCGATGTCCGCAGGATCGAACCGGGCATCGGGGCGATGTCGCGCAGTGACCGTGAGGCAGCGGCCATCGTGGCTGCTCTCGAAGCTGCCGGCGGCGACCTGGCGGATAATGCCTTCTGAGGTTCGGACGTGGTGGCACCGCCCCGCAGCTGCGTATGACAACTGGCTGAAGCGGGTCAACAAGGTCGGGCTGGCCTCCTGGCAGCCGCTGGTCCTGCTGGCGCTGATCGGACTGTCGGTCGTCGGTGTCCTTGGCAGTGCGGTCACGGGTTCGCGGTGGGTGTTCGTAGTCAGCCTCATCCTGGCCATCCTGATAGATCAGGTGGCCGATGGCGTCGTCCTGGTGCAACGGTTGCTGGACGCCGCCCAGTTGGGGCTGGTGACCCGCTCCATCCTGCGGGAGTTCGCCCTGCTCTTGGTGCTCACTCGGCTGGGCCTGCCGGAGGGCGAGATCCGTTGGGGTGCTGCGGCAGTGTTCCTGGTGATCGTGGGACGATCCATAGTGATTGTGGTGGACTTCCAGGCAACCGAACTCCAGCAACCCAAGGTCGTCACCCGCAATCTGGCCGTCCGCGCAGTGGACAACTCGATGCCGATGCCTCAGCTCGGCACGCGACTGCTGTCTCTGATCGGCTCATTGCCGTTGGTCGTCGGCGGCATCGCGTCGCTCTTCGTGGATGGGGTCGCCCCGCTGCTCGTGGTGACAGGGGTGTATCTGCTGTTCGCCTTGGGCTGGAGCGTCTGGCGATTGGCGACTTGGGTGCAAGCGAGTCGCCGCTACGGACGCAGCGCGGTGTTGGCTGGTGTGGCGGCCGAGGTCGGACGGCTGCGTCCTGAGGTCCTGGTGTATTTCAGCGGCGACGAGGAGTCTCTGTACCAGTTGGAGATGTGGCTCCCCGTGCTGGAGCGAGTCGACCGCAAGGTGCTGGTGGTGTTGCGGGAACGGCCGAACCTGACCGCCCTTGGACCGACAACGCTGCCCGTGCTGTGTGTCCCGAACTCCAACGATCTGATGGATTTGCGACTGCCCACCGTGCGGGTGGCGCTCTATGTCTCGCACGTCGGCAAGAACATTCACATGCAGCGCGAGCCGCGAATGAAGCACGTCTTCATTGGCCACGGCGAATCCGACAAGACTGCCAGTGTGAACCCAGTGACCAAGGTCTTTGACGAGGTCTGGGTCGCTGGACGGGCCTCGCGGGTGCGCTGGGCCGCGGCCAAGGTGGGGGTCCGTGACGATGCGATCGTCGAGGTCGGGCGTCCGCAGTTGGGCGGGATCCGGCAAGCCGAGCCCCGCGTAGGCCGCCCGTTGAGCGTCCTGTACGCGCCCACCTGGGAAGGCTGGGTGAACGATCCGTACGCGACCTCGATGCTGGTGATGGGGCCGCAGTTGGTGGAGTGGCTGGTCAATCGGCCTGATACCCGGGTGATCTATCGTCCGCATCCGTTCATCGGCAAGGTTTCGGCGAGGGCGCGCAAGGCGCACGCGGAGGTGCTGTCACTGATCACTGGGGCCGGTGGCCGGAACCTGAGCCTCGGGGCTGCGAACGAGGAGGACTGGTCCGCCGCCGAGGCCCTCAACCTTATTGTGGACAGTGCTCAGGCGCCGATCTACGACTGCTTCAACCACGCCGATGTGCTGATCGGGGACATCTCGAGTGTGGTACCCGACTTCCAAGCCAGCGGCAAGCCCTACCTCATCCCGAACCCAAGCGGGCTGGAGCACGCCGAAATGCGCGCTGGCAGCGCGAGTTGTCGGGCCGCCTACCTGGTAGACCCAGACCAGCAGGAGTGGGAGGCAACCCTCGCCGATGCTGCGGGGCCCGATTCGCTCAAGGACGACCGGGCTGAGATGCGCAAGTTTCTGTTGGGGCCCCATTTCGAGGACCCGGTTCAGCCGTGGCGAGACGGGCTGAGTGACCTCATCGAGCGGGCAAATCGCGAATGGCCCGACGCCGAAGCCGAGGCGGCTGCCGGTCCGGCCGACTGAGTGGGCTTTCCGCTGGATGCGATACTTGGGCCGTGGATCGAGACGGCGTCGCTGCGGAAGTTGGGGACAACCGATGGCTGGAGTTCAAAGACGCCCTGCTGGCGCCTTCACCCAAGGATGGTGAGCCGGACGCTCTCCGCCGCTGGCGCTGGATCGGGCTCATCCTGGCCAGCCTGGTCGCGCTGGGGGTAGGCCTTTTCCGAATCGGACGCCCGGCTCCCTGGGTCGACGAAGCGGTGACTGTCCTGGTGGTGAGGCGGCCTTGGAGCGGCCTGCCACCGCTGCTCAACGGGGCCGATGCGCCGATGGTGCCCTACTACTATCTGGCCAAAGCATGGGCGAGCGTGTTGGCCTTTCTCCCGACGCTGACGGCGGTCAGAACACTTTCGGCCGTGGCTGCCGCGATCACCGTGGGAGCGCTGTTTGCCTTCGTCTCACGCCGCAGCGGAATCGGGCCAGCCGCGTTGGCTGCGTTGATCCTGACTACCTTTCCCGGTTTTTCCAGGTATGCCCAGGAGGCGAGACCCTACGCATTGCTGATCATGACGGTCACGCTTGCCTGGCTTGCCTGGGATCGCTGGCCGCGTCCCGAGCTGGCAGAATGCCTCGCCCCGGCGTCCTGGCCGAAACAGCTGTGGCGGTCGGCCGCCTATCTGCTCAGCCTGGTTGGATCGGTGTTGTTTCACCTTTTCGGACTATTCCAATGGCCGGCGCAGTTGCTGGCCGATTTCACCGCTGAGGCGGAGCGCGGACGGGACCGCTGGCGCCGGGTGGTGGTCACGGGCGCGGCAATGGCGGTGGCGGCAGTGTTGGTCTCGGTTGAGCTCGTCCTGGCCGTCACTCACGGGACTGGTGCACCACGGTTGATCCTGATGACCGCGAAGCAGCTGGTCGACGACTTCGTGGTGGTATTGACGGCGGAAGACTCGAAGGTCGCAGTCATTGTGGTGCTGGTGTTGATCGGGGTCGCGCTCGTTACGGTGTTGGCCAGGGTGCGAGTCGCGAAGCGCTACGCCGACCTGGTGCGGATCGGTGTGATTTGGGCTGCGGTGCCGTTGCTACTCGGAATTGCCGCCGCCGTCGTCCGTCCGGCGCTGCTGCGGCCGAGGTACTGGATGCCGTTGGTGGTGCCCCTGGCCATCCTTGCCGCAGTCGGAGTGCTGGTGTTGGGAGAGTTGGTCTGGCGGGCGGTGCGCCCAGCTACTCGGACCGCCGGCGTCCGCACTCGGCTGGCCGCCGCGGCAGCAGCGCTGGCGATGGTCGTCCCGCTTGCGTTGCAGGCAGCCGTGTCCGTGCCTGCTCAACTGGCGATCCGCAGGGCCGGCGGCCACTCGCTGAGCCTGAATCCGACGCTGACCGACCTCGACGCGGTATTGGCCGCTAGCCCGGGGGTCCTGGTAGCGACCTCGCCCTCCACTCGCAGCACGGTGATCTGGGCGGCGCGGCCGGAGCTGAGCAAGCGTGATGTACTCCAGCGCCTAGACGAGACCGGCGATTCGGTCTGGCCGATCCCGCGCAGCAACGCCGAGGTCGCCAAGCTTGTCCAGGGGCACAACGAGGTTGTGTGGGTGCGTGCCTATATTGGCTATCTGAAGACTCCCGCCCCAACCGCGCCGCCAAAGGCGCTGGCTGCGCTGGGGTTCGGGATCGTTGCGATGCAGCGTAGCGGCAGCTGGTGGATCTGCGATCTCCAGCGATAACGGCGGTCCCACGACCGGCTCCGCCGGCGAGGGCTGCCTTAGTTGATCACTTCCGGTTCAAGTAGATGGTCGCGGAGGTGTCTCCGTTTACCGTGACATCGCGATTGGTTGCCTTATAGGTGCTGGACCCGATGTAGGTGGCACGGAGCACGTAGACGCCTCGCGGTATTCCGCTGAATCCGAAGGTTCCTTGGGAATAGGTGGTGGCCAACGTCTCGAAACGGCTCCCATTCCAGATTCGTATGGAGATTGTCGCGCCCGAAACGCCTCGCTTGGTCCTGGCGTCCAACACCGTGCCGGACAAAGTGTTGCCGGCACCGATGGTGGTTGCTGGCAAAGACGTGGTCATCTCATTGGCTACGGAGTACTTGGTGGCGGAGGAGGACGTCACGGCCAGGGTCGATCCAGAGTTCACCCAAGAGGAGTAGTAATTCGCCCTGCCGATATAGGAAATTCGCACCTTATAGGTTCCCGGATACGCCCGTATTTGGTAGCTGCCGTCCGCGGCGACGTCGGATTGCCCGCCGACCTCGCCAGAACCGTCATATGCCACAGCGATCAGTGAGCCGTGCGGTGCGGAAGTTGAAACCGAGCCGGTGATGGTTCCATATTGGTGGAGAGTCTTCACCATCAAGTAATCCGACTTGTCGCTGCGCTGCACGTTGGCCCCGGTGACCACTACGATCCGCGCATAATAGGCGTGATTCGAAGAAATCCCGGTCACCGTAAGCTTGGTGTCGTGGGTCTTGGTCCCGTATTTGATGACATCTTTTGTCATGGCCGAGTTGGACGCCAAAATCACCTGGTACCAGTCATCGGCACCAAGGCCACCCGCATCAGGTGCTGTCCAGCTCAGGGTTGCCTGGTTGGTGCGCTGCGGCAGGACCAGGGAGAGATCGTCGGGTGAGTCTAGGGTGTAGTTGGATGTCGTCTTGGTGAGCGTCGAGGACGCACCCGAAATATCCACAGCCGGCCAGACTCCGCTGGCCGGGGCCACGGTGTACAGCTTGATCTGGTAGCGGGTGGACCTGGCCAGCCCGGTCACGGTGAAGCTGGTGGTGCATTGGATGTCCGGCTGGCCGCTGGACGGGGACGGCGACACCGAGACCCGGAAGCACGCATACTGCCCGGACTTGGTGGACCAGGTGAGGTAGATCGAGGACTTGGTGACATTGTCCGCGCTCAGCTTTATGGCCTTCTCAACCGCATTGTTATCGAAGGTTTTCGGGTAGGAGGTCTTCTTTGAGACCTTTGGAGACCATGCCGAAGCGCCCCGAACGCGAACCCGGAAGTAGTAGGTCTTGCCGGAGCCCAGCCTGTTGGCCACGAAGCTGGTGTCAGTGGTGGTGGCAATCTTGGCTCTTGAGAAGCCCGACGAAGTGCCGTATTGCACCTGGTAGGTCTTCCCGGCGCCCTGGGATTTCCAGGTCAGGCGGACGGCGGAGTACTTGACCGAGGCCTTCAAGCCGTAGCTGGCCGCCTCGGCCGGGCCTACCGAAACCACACCGGCGGTGGCGACCAGAACGCCAACCACCAGCGCCACCAGAAAGTTGCGGGGGATACGCCTGGTCGTCAGCATGACTTCACCTGGGCGGCGATCTGGGTCCAGCCGGCCATGTATTCGTCGTAGGCGCGTCTGATGGCTTGGGCATAGCTGGCTGTGGTGGCTCTGCTGGAGTCGAAGACCGTGGTGTGCTCATCGCTCTGGGTGAGGGAGAGGATGCCCATGGCGGCGGTGCTGGTGACGATCTTCGCGTCGCCCCCCGTGCTGGATCCAATCAGAACCAACTTCGTGTGCAGGGCCATCTTGGAGCACTTGTACCAAATGCCGGCCTTCCGCAGCGCGCTCTTCACGTACGGCGTCACCGAGTAGGCACCCACCGGTGAGGTAAGCACCACCTTGATGTTGCAGCCAGCCTTCTTCAGCCTGGAAAGGCTCGACACGATCTTCTTGGACGCGTCATCGGTCAGCCTGAACATTGCTATCCGAATGCGGTCCTGCACCGCGCAATCCACCTTGTCGAAAGCCTGCTGGTAGTAATCGCGCATGGAAGTCGGCGCTGGGGCGAAAGACAACCAGGTCCCGCGCCCGGAGGCGGTCCCGTGCTGGTAGATCGGGTCGACCCAGATGCCCCGGCGCAGCTTCAGCCAGGACTTCTGCTCAGCCGGAAAGCCGGAGTTCTTCTTGCAGCCGGTCTTGGCGCAGTAGAGCATGGCGTCAAACCGATTTGCCATGAGCTGTTGGTAACGCGCATCCCCGTACACGAGAACCGACTCTTGGTAGAACAGGCGCGTCTGGCTGCGAGCCCAGTTACCCGAAGACGAGAGAACGACCGAGTCGTCGGACCCATCATTTGAATCCGAGGCTCCCCACACTGTGTGGTTGATCGCGATGATCTTCTCGTGGTTGATGTAGTCGACGGACTTGGTCTTGCCGCTCAAGAGCTTGGTCACGGTCGCCTTGTTCCGGGTGTTGAAGCAGCCGTGATTGCAGTAGTAGACACTGGCGATACCGGAAAGCCGCTTGGATACCTGGGCACGAGCGGAGGCCGGCATGGAGCGCTTTTCGAGCACAATCTTGATCGTAACGCCGCGGTGGTTGTGCACCCATTCCAGCGCCTTATAAACTACTTCTGGGTCGGATTCAGGACGGGTGCCGAGGCTGGATCCCGACATTGTTCCGAGCGCCCGGATGAAAAACATCCCGATGCGAATAGTTGCGCCGGGAGCGGCCCCGCAGATTACTTGCGCGGTCTTCACCATGAATGGCCACGGATCCTGGTTGCCAGGGTCGCTATAGCCACGCTTGTCCATATCGTCGATGTTGTACCAGACCTCAAGGGGCTGGATATTGGACAACGTCGGGCAGCTCGATCCGTTTGCGGTCGGCTCATTCAGGTCGCCGCTACCGTTGGTGCTGAAATCAACGGCTGCAGCCGGATTCACCACCCCAGACCACGTGACTATTGCTGCGATTGCCATGGACAAGACAGTCGCGCCGAATTTGCGTCGAGAACGTATCATTTGTTTCGAGCCACCGTATCTTTCGGGCGCATAGTGCGCTCGCCTGGTAATGCTTTCACATCCCTGGATGGATAGATTGTTTATTCGCTAGACGCTATAGTCTAACTGCGGGTTCATGTTTGGGCAAACCCTGTGGACTTCATGGGTGTGCCGCGGCAGGGCGAGGAAGGGGCGCTAGTGGCCAGGATCTTGAGGCTTGTGTTGGGGCTGTTGATGGTTGTCTCGGTGTGGTCACTGATGCCTCAGTCTGCTCGCGCTGATGGCGATTTGCTGGAAGCCAGTGACCCAGACGTTCACCAGGAGTTGACCGGTCCCCCCTCGGGCGTGGTACTCGCCTTCACTCGCAAGGTGGACGCTAGTGCGGCGCAAATCGTGGTTACCAATAGTGCTGGCGACAGTGTCAACATCAACAGTCTGATCGTTGAAGGCACGAATGTAACCGCCCAAGTGAAGCCCAACCTGCCCAAGGGCACCTACACGGTTCACTATCAGGTCAATCGCAGCGACGGCCAGGTTGAAGGCGGCGCCTTCCAGTTCGCCTACGGCAAAGGGGCTTGGACGGCGCTTTCCGACGAGCGTTGGTCGGGCAACAGCGCCCAACCAACGGTGATCGCCACTGCCGGGCCAGGCCCGGCAAGCGCGACGCCGTCTGATTCACAGGCTGCGACCGCTGTTCCCACGGACTCTGCCTCAGCTTCCCCGGTTCCGGGTGCCGACGGCGGCGGGCTGTGGCTGTGGGTCGGCCTTGGGGTGGGTGTCGTGGCGGTCGTGGCGATCGCCGCGGCGGCTTGGCTGCGGCGGGGCAAGGCTGGTCGCGGTCAAGGCTCGGCCTAGACCGGTACGTGATTGCCTCGGCGCGAGCGCTCGGAGGTTAGGATGACTGCCGTCCACAGATGTAGATAGTTGGAGGCATCAGCGTGAGGGTGATCACTTACGGCACCTTCGACCTGTTCCATGAAGGGCACCGCCGCCTGCTGGAACGCGCGAAGGCACTCGGCGATCACCTCGTCGTTGGTGTGACGACCCAGAACTACGACAGCTCCCGCGGAAAGCTGAATGTCAGCCAGTCCCTGATGGAGCGGATCAAGAACGTCACCGACTCCGGGCTGGTGGACGAGGTGATCATCGAGGAGTACGAGGGTCAAAAGATCCACGACATCCAACGGCTCGGCATAGACATCTTCGCCATCGGTTCGGACTGGGAAGGTCGATTCGACTACCTGAAGGACTACTGCGAAGTGGTCTATCTGGATCGGACCAAAGGTGTCTCCAGCACCGACTTGCGCGCTCTGAGCAGCGGCATTCTCTCGGTGGGGGTTGCCGGCTCCGGACGGATTGCGCGGCGTTTCGTTGGTGAAGCGCGCTTCGTCAGCGGGGTGAGTGTTGAGGCCGTCTGGAGCCCTAACGCTGAGCATGCTGCTGACTTCGCATCTCAGTTCGAGCTCGCGCGCAGCTGCCCGACCTTCGCCGAGCTGCTGGAGCAGGTCGGCGCGGTCTATATCGCCACTCCTCACGGCACCCACTACGACCTGGTCAAGCAGGCGTTGGCTGCCGGCGTCCATGTGCTGTGCGAGAAGCCGATGACGTTGACCGCCCGGCAGACCCGGGAGCTTTACGAACTCGCCGCCGCGGCCGATCTGGTGCTGGTGGAAGCGCTGAAGACGGCCTTCAGCCCCGGTTTTCAACACCTGGTGGCGGTCGCCCGTAGCGGTTCGATCGGGGAGATCCGCTCGGTCGAGGCAACCTTCACCAAACTCATTCGGCAAGGCCGTGAGCTTGAGGCCCCCGATGGCGGCAGTATTTCGGAGTTGGCCAGCTATCCGTTACTGGCGGTGGTGAAGCTCTTCGGTATCGGGCATTCCCGACTGCGCACCCGGAGCTACCATCCGGCTGAGGCTGCGGTCGAGTTGTTCAGCCAGATCGACATCGACTACCCCACGGGCTGGGCAACGGCTCGCACCGGGGTGGGGGTGAAGTCGGAGGGTGACCTGGTGATCTCCGGAACCGAGGGCTATATCTACGTCCCGGCACCCTGGTGGCTGACGGAGTACTTCGAGACTCGGTTCGAGGACCGCAGCCGCAATCAAAAATACTTCTACAAGTTCGAAGGTGACGGACTGCGTTACCAGCTGGCCGACTTCGCCCAGCTCATCCGCGACGGACGCAGGACCAGCTTCAAATACACCTCAGCGGAATCGATCGAGATCGCCACCATCTTGGAGGCCGCGCGATCCGACGCGGAGATCTTCGGGCGGGGGCAGGGCAAGGAGGGTTCCGGTGGCGAGTGAGATGGTCAAGCTGAAGCGCGGCGCGGTCGGCGTTGTGGGCAAACTGGCTGGGATGCGGCACAAGTCACGTACCGGCACCAACCCGGATTGGGTGGCCGAACTGCGAGCTTTTCGTTGGCTTGACGAGGACCGCTTTGAGCTGACCGGGTGGGCCTACGACCGTAGCGTTGACTACACCGGCACGGAACCGAACCTGCGAGTTTGGGCCCAATCCGACACAGCGCTCGGCAAGGTGGTGCAGCTGGAGGTCGCGACAGTGCCGTCGCCGGAAGCCAACCAGTCCTTCAACGGCGCCAAGACCAGCCACGACTACTCTCGCAACTGCTTTCGGGCTGTCGGTTCGGTTGCCGAACTTGTCCAGGCCTCCGGGTCGAGACGGGAGTGGCGATTGTTTCTCGGCGTCCGACTCGCCGGGAGCCGAGCTAAGGGCCGGTTCGTCAAGTGCTACGGGCTGGGACCGGCTGCCTACCTCACTTCGCGGCGCTGCGCGGTTGGTACCGCCTCCCCGAAGTGGTCCAAGGCCGGCTTGACCATCAGGATCACCGACTTGCGTCCCACCGCCACCGGCATCAAGTACGACCAGGCGGACCGACGCGTCACCATCAAGGTGGCCAGCGATGAGCCGATCGATAGCGCTCAGCTGGTATCGGTGCAAGGCCACCACCCACTCGAAGTCCAGTCAGGGCCGGCGGGGTTCACCTTGTCCGGGGTGCTGCCGCCCATCGACGAATCTGCGCTGTGGCGACATCGGGATGCCGATACTTGGGGGCTGCCCGCCGATGCCGGCGCCGACGCGGTGCCGTGGTTGCAGCATCGCGTCGTGGTGCACGGCGGCGGAGTCGATCAGCCGGTGTTGCTCGGGTCAACGCAGCTGGCGGACGAACATCCGCTGTTGGTTGAGCCCGGGCCACAAGGAGAGCTGCGGCTCGATTCGGGGGCCACCTGGGCGCTGGTTACCGGTGTGGAACTGGTCGGGGACGACGAACCGGCGCTGGTGATTTCCGGGCGGGCCCGCGGTGACCTCTCCGAAGCCCGCTTCACCCTGGCCAACGAGCGAGACACCCGCGTGGGTGTGGTTGCCCAGACCGGAGAGGAATTCCGCGTCCGAGTCAACTTCCTGGAATCGAAGTGGGAGTTGCCGGCGCTGCCGCCCCAGATCGGTCGACTGACGCTGGGCGCTACCACTGCAGATGGCCGCGCCATTGTGGTGCGGTGTTCGTCCGCGGTCACTGACCTGGCGCCGAAGTCGGTGTGGAACCGTTGGTTCCGTTTCTACTATGCGATTTCCCCCGGCAAGGTCTTCACGCCGCGGTTGGAAGTCCCACTCACCGATGAAGAGGTTGGCACTTTCAACCAGGCCCGGATTCGCCAGCAGTACGAGTCTGGTGCCTGGCCAATTATCGACAAGATGTACTTCGAGAGCTTCTATGGCCGCCAATGCGGCTGCAACCCGATCGCAGTGCGCGACGAGTTGGTGGCCACCCACCCACGAGTGCCCCGGGTTTGGGCCGTCCGGGACCTGTCGGTAGCAGTCCCAGACGGCGACGAGGCCGTCGTGGACGCCACCACTGCCTGGTGGCGGGCCCGGGCTGAATCCCGCTGGCTGGTCGTCAACGACTGGCTCCGGGCCCGGTTCACCCCCCGGGAAGGGCAGACAGTGCTGCAGACCTGGCACGGCACCATGTACAAGAAGGTGGGGCTGGACCGCGGCGAACAGCTGGACGCCGAGGAGCGGGAGTTCATGCTGGGTGAACGAATGAAGTGGGATCTGCTCCTGTCGCAGAACCCGCACTCGAGCCGGGTGTTTCGCGAGTCCTACCTCTCCAACCCGCCGATTTACGAAGAGGGTTATCCGCGCAACGATCTGCTGGTGAACGGGTCCGGAGAGCGGATCCGTGAGGTTTTGGGCATTCGCAATGACCAGAAGGTGGTGCTCTACGCACCGACATGGCGCGATGACCGCACCGAGCTGGTCGACTACCTGGACGTGAACAAACTCGCCGCCGACCTCGGTGATGACTACGTTGTGCTGTTGCGGGCACACTCCCGGGTGATTCGCGTGGGCAGCGCGGCCAAGGTCGACAAGGGTGTCATCGACGTCAGCACCTATCCGAACACCACCGATCTGCTGCTGATCTCCGACATCATGATCACCGACTACTCCTCGATCATGTTCGACTACGCCGTAACCGGGCGTCCGATGATCTTCTTCACCCCTGACATGGACCAATATCGTGATCAGTTGCGCGGGGTCTACCTCGACTTGGAAGTCGTCGGTCCCGGACCGGTCATTTCCACCCAGGAGGAGGTGCTGGCCAGCATCGGCAATATCGATGAACTGGCCGCCAGCTTCGCCGAGCGCTACGCGCAATGGTGCGCCGACTACACGCCATGGGATGACGGCGGAAGTTCAACTCGGGTACTCGCCCGGCTGTTGGCCGACGCGCCGCCGGCTGACCCCGAAATCCTGAACTGAGATCCACGCCCGCGCTCAGGGCAGGTGGATGGTCGCAATCAGCAGGTTGTGGTCAGACGGAATGACGCCGATGAAGTTGCCGGCCGAGTTCAGGTTCACCACAACCTGGCAGACCGCCACCCTGATCGTGGGGCTGTTCCAGAGGTAGTCGAGATCATTGCCATTGGAGTATTTCGAGCGCCGGGCATAGGTCTCGAACTTATTGAAGGTGCTGAACTGCAGATCCACCCGGTGTTCGGCGGTGGCGGTGTTGGCCACCGCCCAGGAGTGGTAGGTGTTGCCTAGGGGTTCGCGGTAGCCAGCTGAGGTGAACACGTCATAGGGGACGTTGGGGTTGCTGTCGCTGCGCGCGGAGTTGAGGTCGCCGGCGATCACTACCGGCAATTTGCCAACGTTCTTCTGGTTGATCAGTTCGATCACGGTCTGTGCCTGAGTTCGACGAAGTTCCACGTACTCCGTGCTGAACATGAGGTGGGTGCCGACGACGAAGAATCGCTTGCCCGAGGTCCTGTCGGTGAGGATGGCCCAAACCGCGTACTTCTGGGTGTCGCTGGTACCCAAGGGAAGAGCCACCGCGCCGTGCTCGTTGGCTGCGAGGCTGAAACGTCCGGTGTCGTAGATGAGCCTGGTGGTGCCGGAGGAGACCTTCGTCGAATCGGAAGTGGCGAACGTGCGTCCGGTCGCGGCGTTCAGATCGGTCACCACGGCACTCACTTTGTCCCTGGTGATCTCCTGAAGGGCGAAGACGTCGGGTGCGTGGGTGGCCAAGTTGGCCACCACTGCCGGTTCGCGGGCTGCCCAGGTGCCCGCGCAAGGCCCGGCATCGCTGCAGACGTTGTAGGTGGCCACCTTGATTTGCGGTGAGTTGTAGGACGTTGGGGTGTTCAGATGGGCGGTCGCGGAATAGTTCGAGATCGAGGTGCCAGTGGCCGACAGAACGCGCACCTTGTAGTAGTAGCGCGTGTTCGGTTTGAGGCCGCTCAGGATGGCAGACGATGTGGTGCTGGTCACTGCCTTGGACTTGCTGGTGGCCAGGCCAGAGCTGGTGCCGTACCGGATGCGGTAGCTGACCCCAGGGCCGCGCGAAGCCCACGACAGGTACATCGAGGTGGCGCTCTGTTTGGTGGACTTCAGCGAAACCGGTGGCAGTTCGGGCATCGCCTTCGTTGAGGCCGTTTTGACCTTCAACGTCTTGGAGTAGCTGGTCAAGTTGGCTTTGGCCAGGCTGATCACCTTGACTCGGAAGTAGTAGTTGGTGTTGGGGCGCAACCGGGCCGACTTTGCCGATGGGTCGGAACTGAGGTTGGTCCACTCCAGATAGTTCTTGACCACGTCCATGGTTGTGAAGGTGCTCATGTTCGACTTGGTGGAGAACTGGACGCGGTAGGCCGGTGCGTTCTTCACCGCTTTCCAGCGCAGCGCCACTGACTTGGCCGAGACGGTGGCCGCTAGCCCGGACGGCTTGGCATAGCTGGCCGCGTACGCCTGGCTGATCGCGCCCGGCGCCGGCAACCAGATCAGGCCCAAGCTCAGCAGTGCGGCGGCGGTGGCCAACCGAACCGGACGCCACAGCGCGCGGACTAGTTCCATGGGGAGCTCCTCATCGCCGGGGGGAAGGGGCAGATGGCGGCGCGAGGCTTGGGGGGCCGGGCGTCGTCTCGATCTCGATGCTAGGACCGGCTCGTTCAGACCTGAAGCGTGCCGCCTGGATTGGTGGCGGAGTCTGGAGGTTTCCTCCAGGCCGGTAGCCCGATGACTAGCTGATTCAGTTCAGATGGAAGGTTGCCACCAGCATGTTGTGATCGGTGGCGATGGTGCCGACGAAGCGGCCGGTGGCGTCCAGGTCGATGACGGTCTGGAACATCGCCATCCGGATGCCGCTGCTCTGCCAGATGTAGTCGACGTTGTAGCCGTTGAGCCACTTCGAGCGCAGAGCGTAGCTCTGGTACTGATTCGCGCTGGCATAGCCGACGTCGATCCGGTGCTCTGCGGTAGCCGCCTTGGCAACGTAGCGGGAGTCGGAGGTATTGCCGAGTGGATCCAGGTAGCCGGCCGTGGTCATGGTGTCGTAGACCGCCGGGTGGTCGGCCTTGCGTTTGCTGGTGTTGAAATCACCGGCAATCACCACTGGCAGCTTGTCGGGGTTGTTGGCTTTCACCAGATTCACCACATCTTGAGCTTCCAGCGGGCGAACGCGCTGGGCGTTGGTCGAGTCGCTATTGGTCAAGTGAACCGAAACCACGAACAGCCGCTTGCCGCTGAGCTTGTCGGTGAAGATCGCCCAGACCGCGTTCTTGTCAGGGTCATTTTCTGCAGTGAAGGTCAGCTCGCCCCATGCACCTTCGTTGAGGCTGAACCGATTTGCATCGTAGGCCAGATCGGCATGGGAGCTGTAGGCGAACAGCTGATAGTTCCGTCCGGCATTGGCCGCGTTCAAGTCGGCGACCAGGTCCTCATCCCGAGAGGCCTCCTGCAGTGCGATGAGGTCAGGATCCTGGTAGCTGAGGCTCGCGGCGATGATCGCCCGCCGGGCGTCCCAATTTCCGCAGGCGTAACTGCAGATGTTGTTGGTGGCCAGCCGGATCGCCGGCGAACCGGAGGTGCTCGGCGTGGTCAAAGACGCCAGCGCCGAGTACGGGCTGAGAGCACTTCTCTCGTCGCCGGAGATGGTGACCACCCGGTAGTAGTAGGTCGTGGCGGCGCGCAACCCGTCCAGCACGCCACCGGAGTAGCGAAAGACCTTAGTGTGGGCATCGGTAAGCGTCGGCGAGGTGCCGTACTGCATCCGGTAATGCACTCCCGGTCCGCGTGAGGTCCACGACAGGTACATCGAGGAAGAACTCTGCCCGGTGGAGGTCAACTTCGCCGGCGCCAAGTAGGGATGAGAGCTGGTCTTGGCCGTGCGAATGGTGACCTTCTTGGAGTAGGAACTCAAGCTCTTCGCGCTGTGGCTCAGATCCACGGCAGCGATCACCTTGACTCGGAAGTAGTACTTGGTGTTCGCCTTCAACCGGCCCGACTTGGCCGACGGTTCTGGATTGAGGTAGTTCCACTCCAGGTAGTTCTGGGCCAGGTCCATGGTCTTGGCGCCACTCATGTTCGAATGGGTTGAGAACTGGACGCGGTAGGCCGGGGCGCCCTTCACCGAGCGCCAGGTCACCGCGATGGCATTGGCCGAAACGGCAGCGGCCTTCAACCCGGTCGGTGTGGTGATGCTCGCTGCGTTGGCCGGGGTGAGTGACGCTCCGCTCAGGGGCGCAAGCAGGCCGACCCCGAGGGCCATCGAAATCCCGATCGACAAGAGGCGGCGGCGAAGAACTGAGTCGGCGCGCACAGCAGGTCCTTTCGCACCGGTGCGACTGCCGTGAATTGGGGGGCGCGTTCCCTGGGTGCGGGTGCGCTCACGGCTAAGTCTCACTGATGTCGTCACTATAGGTAGCGACATTTCCGCCTGGCAATGGTTTGTGCTCAGGCTTTCCTCAGGATCTCTAGACCCGGTTTAGGCCGAGACCGCTGCTGATTGGGGTCGCGGTCCGTCGTGTCCCCAGCTGATCACAGCTCGCGCCGCGTCCACGAAAACCTCGGAATAGCTCTCCGGGGGCCACGGGCCCAGATAGTAGCGGCGAACCTCAGCCCGCTGACTCGCCTTGGAATCGGCGCCGAGCAGGTCCTGCAGTGGCGCGGCCAGGTCACCGGACAACGACAACAGGTAGGCGGCCTGCGCCAGCGGGTATTCGGCCAAGACCTGGTCGGCGGTGCCGTTGTGGGCCAAGGCAATCGGCTTGTTGCTGTAGAGGTAGTCAGAGACCACGCTGGAAACGTCGGCGACCAGCGCCTCGGAGGCGTTGAAACACTCATTCAGGCTCAGTCGTTGGGCTTGGGTGCTGGTGCGATGTCCGCCAGCGACGTCGGTGTGAAGAAGGTCATCGATCCGGTTGATCAGCACTCGGGATTCGGCATCGCGCGCGGAGAAGGGATGTGGCCGAAAGATCACCGTGGCGCCGGCGGCCAGAAGGGCGCGCACCACCTGTTCACCTGAGGCGAGCGAACTCAGTTGCATGTCGGCGATCACTCCACGCCAGGTGGGGGCGTAGAGCACCACCGGGCGGCCGGGCAGGCCCACCCCGACAGGACGGACCTCGACGTCGGCCACCTGCGGGCGCCCGACCAGGACGAACTTCTCCGGTGCGGTCACCACACCATGGCTGGCGAACCGATCAGCCCCGGCCTGGCCAGCGACGAAGATACGGTCGAACATCGTGGTGGACAGCGCGTAGCTGGACGGCTTGTCGCTGTCTCCGTGCCCCAGATGGACGTGGGCGACCTGCGGATAGCGGGTCCCGTCCACATTTTTCGAGGCGTTGTTGACGTAGAAGATCGCGCCGAGGCTGCCCACGATGGTGTGCTCGATCGGCTCGACCGATTCACTCAGCAGCACCGGCATCTCGGTGAGCTCCAGTGCGGACTTCAAGAAGCTGCGTTCGCGTACCAAGAGGGCACCGTTCGCGCCGACCCGCTCCAGGTATGGCAGCCACATCTGCACCTGGTAGGCACCCTCAGGGCGCCCGCTGAAGTAGACGTAGTAGGCCGGGCCGAAGGCGTCCAAGGCCGCGTGAATCTCACGCTCGGGCAGGTGGTGGCGATTGCGGAGTAGCTGGTAGCCAGCCACAGCTGCGCCGGTGAGGAGAATCAGCCCGACAAGCACCCCGGCCCAACCGGAGGGCACCAACCCGGAGGCAGACAGGGTCAGGGCCAGGGTGGCCGCACAGCCGAATTGGAAGACCGGAAGGCTGATCCGGGCCACTGCGGGCGGTTGATACCCCGGCAGACGCCTGGCTTCCAGGCGCGGTCGCAGGTGCGGATCGATGCGTTCGGCAGCCATCGCGGCCAGCAGCACCGCTGCCGTGACCGGCCAGGTGATTATTGGTTCGCCTGCTGCCAGGCCGAGAGCGAGGGTAATCACGGCCTGCGGTGCCGACTGAGCAACGCCATGGCTACGCCGATGGGACCACAACAGCGCCACAGCCACGGCGGCCACCACGGCTCCGAGTAGGCGGAATCCCACTACCAACAAGACGGCGGCGATCAGTGTGGCTGCCCAGATGCTTGCCAGGGGAAGCGCTCCCAGAACGAGGCGTCGATAGCGGGAACCCAGGTGCCTATTCACTGAGTGGGGCCTCCAGTCCGCCGGTGCCTGTTCGTCGCAATCAGTCTTGCGAGGCAATCGGATTGCTGGTGCAGGACTCAACGGCGCCATGATAGCGGCCCTCCGTCGCAGGCTCAGGGCAGATAGACCGTTGCTCTGATCATGTTGTGGTCGGAGGGGATGGTTCCGATGAATCGACCGGCGGAGTCGATGTGGACCACGGTCTCCCATTCCGAAACCCGCATCTTGGTGACATAGATCTGATCGAGCATCACTCCGGTGGAGTAGTTGCCGCGCATCGCCGTGCGCTTGTACTCGTTGATGGTGAAGTACTGGGCATCGATCCGGTTCTCCGCGATTCCGCGCGGGCCACCGCGCCAGCCATCGACGTTGTCGAGCGGGTCGATGTAACCGGCATCGGTGATGATCCGGTATGGCACATTTCCACCGTTGCGGAATTTGTGGGAGTTGAAGTCGCCGACGATGATCGTGGGCAGATCGTCCACGTTGTAGCGCTTCACGATCTTGACCAGTTGGATGGCCGACGACTTGCGGCTCGCGGCCTCCTTCTTGGTCTGCTTTTCCAGGAAGTGGGTATCCACGAAGAAGAACAGCTTGCCGGTGCTCAGCTGGCGGAACTCCGCCCAGGTGACGTAGCGATAGTTGCGGTTGGAATAGGTGCCGGCCAGCTTCTGATAGCCCTGCCGCACCATCACCACCTGGTCGCTGTCATAGATGATTCGGGTGCCTTCTGGCCCGGCGTTGCCTACATAGGTAGAGGACTTCCAACTCTTGCCCAGCAGATGGCAGAGATCGGCGTACTGGCCCACCTTGCCTCTGCCGAGGTTCCAGGTGGCCTCTTGGAGGCCGACGACCGCAACCTTCTGGCCGGCGACGGTCGCGGCCACTGCGGCTCGTCGTTTGGACCAGGTTCCTCCACCCTTGAGGGTGCCGTTGCGGATGTTGAAGCTCCCCACTCGCAGCGGAGCATCGGCGAGGGTGTCGAATTTGGCCGGATCGGACCAGTCGCTGGCTGCGGAACCGTCCTTGGAGAGCGCGCGCGCCGAAATGTAGTAGCTGGTCTCTTTGGTCAGGTTTTCGAAGGTAATGGTGGTCTTGGTGGTCTTGGTGGTCTTGGTGGTCTTGGTGGTCTTGGTGGTCTTGCGCGGGGTGAGCGCGTCTGGCTTGGTGCCGATTCCGACCTCGTAGGTGAGGTGATTGCCAACGTCAGTCCACTCCAAGCTGATCAAAGTGGTGGTCAGCAGGGTGCTTCGCAGAGTCGGCGCTGGCAAGGGGTATCGCTTGGCTGCGGTGGTGAACGAAGCGGTTGGGCTCCAAGCGCTGCTCGGAGTCTTGCCGTCGTCGCTGACAGCGACTCGTACCTGGTAAGTGGTCTTCGCAGACAGATCGGCAAAGAACGCGACGGGATCGGATTCGGCCTCTGACATGGCGTCGGAGAAGTCAGCCTTCGTGGCGTGTTGGACCAGGTAGCTGCGCGCGTTCGGTACCGGGGTCCAGGAGACGACAGCCGTATTTGAGCGCTGGTTGATTTGGGGTTGTCCGGGAGGACTCACGATCGCAGCCTCGGCGAAATAGTGACCAGCCAGAAGAGTGAGCAGGAGGGCAGGGACGATGATGGCGACGAGCACACCAGGACGGCGCCCCCGATCTTCCACAGCACCCCCTAAGCTGAATGGAACCTGAGAAAGTCCTCAGGCAATGGTAGGTCACCGCCGGTAATGAGTGAACCGGTGTGGGCCCACTTTCCATCGTTGGCGAATCGGCGGCATTGGTCCACCTGATCCGACCAACCCGGCTCAACGTGGCCCCGGAATCGACGCGGATTCGCACCGTGCGGTTGAGCGCCCCGCGCCACTCTTGGGTCGGCTGATTGCGGCCGCGATTGGCGGGGATCTGATGCCACCTGCGGAAGTGGGTCGGGACGGTAGAACGCAGCTGGGCTGAGGCCCGAGAGCCGGATCGGGTCGCTGACCTGGCATGGGAGAATGGCGCACATGCTGTCTTTGCCCTCTCTGCTGAGCGCGCGCGTCGAGGAAGTCGCCGGAATCGATCCTGAACTGCGTCCGGCCACCCGCGCACAGTTCGGTCACTACCAGACCAACGTGGCACTGCGGCTGGCCAATACCCAGGGGCGTCCGCCGCGCGAGGTTGCCGCTGACCTGGTGACCAAGATCGACCTGGCCGACTTGTGTGAGCCCCTGGAGGTCGCCGGACCCGGCTTCATCAATCTGCGGATCAAGGCCGAAGTGCTGGCCCGGGTGGCCAGTGAGGTGCTCGCCGACCCGTCAGCCGGGATCGGTCGGGCTGAGGTGCCGGGCACCGTGGTGGTCGACTACTCCTCGCCCAATGTGGCCAAGCAGATGCACGTCGGGCACCTGCGCTCCACCATCATCGGCGACTGTTTCACCCGGGTGCTGCGCGCCCAGGGACATCGGGTGATTCCGCAGAACCACATCGGCGACTGGGGGCGCCAGTTCGGCATGCTGGTTGAGCAGATTCTGGTCGAAGGTCTCGACGTTTCCAGCCTCGATCTGGCCGGCGCCGAGGCGCTCTACCAGCGGGCGAACACTCATTTGAAAGAGTCCGAGGCGTTTGCCGACCAGGCGCGCGAGCGGGTGGTGAAGCTCCAGGCCGGTGACCGTGAAACCAAGACCATCTGGCAGCAGCTCATCGATGTGTCGCTGGCCGGCTTCAACGCCACCTATCGGCGAATGAACATTCTGCTTACCGACGCCGACCTGGCCGGGGAGTCGATCTACAACGCCGACCTGCCCGCGGTTGCCGCCGACCTGGAGTCCCGGGGGATCGCCCGAATCGACGACGGTGCGCTGGCGGTGTTCACCGAAGGCCAGGCTACCCCGGCCATCATCCGCAACGCCCAGGGCGGCTATGGCTACACCTGCACCGATTTGGCGGCCATCCGGCATCGGGTCGGCGATCTTGGCGCGACCCGGCTGATCTATGTGGTCGGGTCACCGCAGGAATTCCACTTTTCTCAGCTGTTCACCGTGGCGAGAGCGGCTGGCTACCTACCCGAAACGGTCAGTGCTGAGTTCGTCGGTTTCGGCCAAGTGCTTGGCGCCGACGGCAAGAAGTTCTCCACCCGCGAGGGCACAGCGGTCACTCTGAACTCGCTGCTGGACTCAGCCGAGGAGCAGGCGGCGCCATCCATCGCGTTGGCGGCGATCAAGTACGCCGATTTGTCCAGCGGTCTGCAGAAGGACTACACCTTCGACGCCGAGCGGATGGTGGCCACCACCGGCGACACCGGTCCGTACCTGCAGTACGCGCACGCTAGGGCCAATCAGATCTTGCGCAAGGCTGCGGCCGAGAGCGTGGAGTTCGCCGACGTCACTGTGCTGACCGAGCCTGCCGAACAGCAGGTGGCGCTGTTGTTGAGCCGCTTTGGTGAGGTCGTGGCCACAGTCGGGGAGACCCTGCAGCCGCACCGGCTTTGTGGCTATCTGTATGAGTTGGCCACTGGCCTCAGCGCCTTCTACGAGCAGTGCCCAGTGCTGAAGAGCGAAGGCGAGGTGCGCTCCTCCCGGCTGGCGCTGTGCGCGGCGACCAAGAAGGTGCTGGCCAGCGGGCTGGACCTGCTGGGCATCGAGGCGCCCGAGAGGATGTAGAGGTAGACAGCCGCCAGCGCCATCCGCTCCGAGGACGGCGGTCGCGGCCGACGCAAGCCCGCCTCTAGGCGGGCAGGACGTACCAGTAGATGAGCAGGTAGTGCAGCGACGCTGCGACGATCACCAGCAGGTGCCACAACTCGTGGAAGCCGAACACCCCAGGCCACGGGTTCGGCTTTTCGATCACGAACACCACAAAGCCGATGCTGTACACTAACCCGCCGGACGCCATCAGGATCAACGCACCTACCGGCACGTTCACTGTGGCACCGAGTAGCAGCACCGTGGTCCAGCCCAAGGCGATGTAAAGGGTGTTGGTGACGTACTTGGGCACTTGGCGCCAAACCGAGCGCAGCACTATGCCCAAGATCGCGATCGTCCAGGCGGCGCTCAGCAGTGCGATGCCGTAGACATTCGTGAACAGCACCAGCACCAGCGGCGTCACCGAGCCGGCAATCAGAAAGAACACCGAGTCGTAGTCGAGGGTGCGCAGCACCTCGTTCGTGCGGGGGCTGCCGTTGATGCCGTGGTGCAGCGAGCTCGCCACGAACAGGGTTACCAGCGACAGCGAGAAGATCGATACCCCGACGATCTTCAGCGGATTGGCCTGGACGCTGGCCTGGGAGATGAGCAGTGCCGCGCCGACCAGGGCGAAGCAGGCGCCAGCAATGTGTGAGGCGGTGTTCAACCGCTCATCGGTCACATGGATGCTGCCATCCCGACTTCTGGGGACTGTCTCCACGGGCTCACCTTCCCGCAACGGCCGGGTCCCTGTGGCCCATGAGGGCAGGCGGGGCGGACGAAGCAGCTACTGCCAAGTCTAGCTATTCAACAGCTGATGGAATCCAGTCCCAACTGTTGATTCAGCCTGACTCAGTAGCCAGATCGGGATCGCGAGTGGGGCAGCTGGCTCGACGCCTCTTTTTCTGCGCATATTTGGCCGCTAAATATGTCCCCCATTGGGGGACGCGTTCCTATTTCTTGTTGGCGAGAAATCTCTCGATGTCGCGTCTATGTCCCCTTGTGGGTGACATTTTCTCGCCTTCGAGAGCCGTCCTGGCTAGGGCATTTGTTACTTCATGAGAGATTTGGAGGAATATCCTTGATTTGCTGGAACTTTTCCACGAAAGGGCTAGCATGACGAATGAACGACGCGGACCCCAGCTCCAGCCTGAACCCCGTGGTTCATACTCATAACGACTACCCATTAGGGGGAACAACCATGAGGCATACAATCGCACGGATGGCCAGTGAGATGCGTAGGCGTCGCAACAGCGGCGAGGGCGGCTTCTCTCTGATCGAACTGATCGTTGTGGTTGCCATCCTCGGCATTCTGGTGGCCATCGCAGTCCCGGTGTTCGGCAACATCCAGGCCACCGCACGGCTGAATGCAGTTAAAGCCGTGGCCGCCAACGGGGCAACCCAGGCAACCGCACAGCTCGCTCAAGGCACCACGGCGACGTTGATCGCCAGTGGCGACACCAATATCACAGTTGGATGGGGAAAGACCTCCGGCACCTCCGGTACCGCGCCGAGCTCCATCGACGCCGTTTGCGTGTGGGCCACCTACTCCGGTGACACCGCTGCGAAGGCAACCTCCGGGCCGGGCTGCTGACGCGAGTCGCACGACTTGGCTGACTGGGGCCGGAGGTAGCTCTGGCCCCAGCCGCGCATTGTCTACCTCTCTAAGGAGGTGACTAACATGGCACGCGTTTTGGAATCTCGCGAACTGCTTGGGCACGACCAAGCCGGAGTGAGTGTGGTTGAAGTTGTGGTCGCGATGTTCATCCTCGCGGTGATGTCGGTGGCTGTGTTGCCCTTGATGATCGGGGCGGTCCAGGCCAGCACGGCGAACCGCGACGTGGTGGCTGCCAGCAGCCTGGCCAACGCTCAGCTGGCTGAGCTTCAAGACACCTACTCGAACTCCAAGACAAACTCCTGTGCTGCCGTTCGCACCAGGGCAGCCGAACTGTCCTTGAGCGCTCCAACTGCGCCCATCACCGTTGGCGCCTGTCCTAGTCCTAGCGACTATCCGGGAACGGTGACAGTGACCGTCCAGGCGTTCCGGCCGAATTCCGCGACCGCTGTGGTCACCTTGAACTCCGCGATCCTGGTGACAACGTCATGACCACGAACCGCGCGCGAATCTGCACCGACGACCAGGCGGGCCTCTCGTTGGTCGAGGTGATCATCTACTCCGCCCTCACCGCGTTGGTGCTCAGCGTGCTCGGCGGCCTCTTCTATGCCGGCTTCCAAACTCAGGCAGCCACCACCGAGCGGGACGCTGCCACCGGTGCGGCACAGGTCGTGGCCAACCACTTGCAGACCAACGTCCGCAATGCCAGCGAGGTCTTGGTCTCCGGCAAGGTGGTGCAGGCGCGGGTGGCTGTCGGCGCCACTGATTGGCAATGCGTCGTGTGGGCACTCACCACCGATAACAAGGTGGTCTACAGGACCTCTTCGTTGCCGATCACTTCGACCGACTATTCCACGTGGACGGTGTTGGCCAGTGGCGCCAGCGGCCCGGCCGACGGAAGCCCGGCCTTCAGCGGCGACTCCACGAAGGTGAGTTATTCGCTCCGCTTCACTTCCGGCGGTGTCACCGTTCCGGTTGCCGGCACGGCTGCCGCCAACGCATCTGGAAGCGGGAGCCCCGCATCATGTTGGTGAACATCGGCAGGCGCGACGAGCGAGGCTCGGCCCTGGTTTCGGTGCTGGTGATGATGCTCGTCCTCACCTTGTTCGCCCTGACCTTGGCTGCGCTGGTGATGAACACCAGCAGGACTCTGGCCGGAGGCCGCGGCATTGCCCAGGCAAGGGCGGCTGCCGACGCCGGAATCGCCGCTGCGGTTGCTGCCTTCACGAAGGCCGAAGCCTGTACCGGGACCGGGACCGGGACGATCTCCTCAACGACGGCGCCGGTCTATCAGGTGCAGGTGACCTGCGCCAGCGATACCAGCACGGTCACCTTCACTTCCACCGGTAGTGCAGACGGTGGTCTTCAAGCCCGGGTTCAAGCTGTCTACAGCTACACCACTGCCCAGAACTACGACACCAAAGTGGGGCAGCTCACGTTCTTCTCCGACACGGGGACTTACGCACCGAACATCGTGACGTCGAGCACTGCGGACCCTGCCAAAGTGGTCGTCGCCAACGGAGATTTCCAATGCAAGAGCGCGATGGCAGCGAACGTCGTGATCGAGGGTGACTTCTACGCCTACTACGGGTGTGCGGTGTCAGGCTCGGTGAAGGTCAAAGGAAACACGACGATGTACGGCGGAAGTTCGGTCGGTCAGGATGTTACCGCCGGCGGATGGGCGGTGCTGTACTCGGTGAGCTCGGTCGGTGGGAGCTTGAGCGCTGGTGGGGATGCCGTGGTGTACGGCAGCTCGGTTGGCAAGGATCTGGCCTGTGGCGGTCACGCCTACCTGAGCAGTGGCAGCTCGGTCGGTGGGAATCTCACCTGCAGCGGCTACGCCTACCTGAGCAGCGGCACTTCGGTCGGCGGAGATCTGAGCGCGGGTGGCTACAGCAGTCTTGAAAGTGGTAGTTCGGTCCGCGGCAATCTGACCTCGACCGACTACAGCAACGTAGATGGCACGGTCAAAGGGAACCTGGTCTCCGGCAGCTACGTGCTCGCCAATGACAACTCCAGCATCACCGGCTCGGTGACCGCAGCCGGCACTGATCGGACCTGGATTCACGGGAAGGTCGGCAAGGACGTGACAGCGGCCGGTCCGGTGACGACCCACTACAGCAGCGTCGTAAGCGGGGACGTGATCGCCGCAGGCGGCGGCACTTCCTCGATCTACGGCGCGGTGCGCGGCAATCTCGTTGCCGGCGGCCCAATTCTCATCGACTACAACGGCAGCGTCGGCGGCGATACCACCGCGGCCGGGACGGGGACCACCTCGGTCTACGGGAAGCTCACCGGGAACCTCAAGGCGGCTGGCCCGCTTCTCATCGACTACAACGGCAGCGTCGGCGGCGATACCACCGCGGCCGGGACGGGGACCACCTCGGTCTACGGGAAGCTCACCGGGAGTCTCAAGGTGGCTGGAACTGTTCTCGTCGACTACAACGGCACCATCGGCACAGACCTGGCCAGTTCAGGAGCGGGAACCGACAACATCTACGGAAGGATCGCCGGCACCGTGAATGCCGGTGGCAATGTGTATCTCCCGGCTGGCAGCGTCGGCGGCGACCTGACCCTGCCGTCTTCGAAGAGCCTGACCCCGTCGGATGCGAAGTCGAGGATCGTCGGCGCCGTGATCAAGAAGGCAGCCCCGGCGGCACCCAGCGCGCCCAGTGCTCCGACGGTGTCCTTGAGCACTCCGGTGGTCAAAGTCAGTGCCCCGGCCAGCCCGGACATCCCGAAGTGGCAGGACTACGGCTATGCAAGCGCCGACTGGCCCGGCTACACCACCCAGGTGCTCGGAAGGTCGAGTTCGTGGTGTTCGGCCAGAAACTGGGCCACTTACCTGGGCACCTTCACCACACCGACGGTGATCGATGCCACGGCCTGCAACTATGGATTGTCCCAACATCCGACGTCAACGACCACAGTGACGATTAAAGCCAACGTCGTCGTGGTCTCCTCCGAAATCGATCTGCAGAACACCACCTTCAAGGCCGACGCCAGCTCCAGCCCAAACCTTTGGTTCATCGTGCCGTCGTCCGGCGGGGCGGTGAAGAGGTACTGGGGGACGCCGTCCGGGACAGGTGAAATAGATCTGAATTCCAGCACCCTCGGCGTTGCGACCATGCTCTACACGCCAGACCAAATCAATTACCACGCCAGCACGTTCACCGGATCGATGTACGCAGTCGACATCTCCTTCGATGGGGGAACACCAGGTGCCATCAAAGCCGCTCCGGTGGAATTCCCGATAGCGCTGTTCGACTCCACCGGATCCTCGACCACCACATCGGGCACCTTCAGCCTGACTCGGGTCTCGCAACGGGAGGTCAAGTGAACGTCCTCCTGATGGTCTTTGCCGGGCTGTTTGGGCTGGCCCTCGGCTCCTTCGCCAATGTTGTCGCCTACCGGGTGCCGGCAGGCATCTCGCTGCTTCGCAACAGTCGCTGCCCCTCCTGCGATGCCCCGGTCGAGGCCTGGCAAAACATCCCGGTGCTGAGCTGGCTGCTACTGCGTGGACGCTGCGCCAAGTGCGGCGCCACGATATCGGCGCGATATCCGATCATCGAAGCGTTGAACGGTGTTGCATTTGCGGGGCTGGCTTGGTTCGTGCCCCAGATCCTTGGGCTCGCTGGCGTCGCCGCAGTGCTGGTCTGGCTGGCTCTTTGCTGGTTCGCCGTGGTCAGTTCGGTGCTCGTACTGATCGATGTGGATACCTACACGCTTCCCGATGTCATCGTGCTTCCCAGTTATGGCGTCGGTTTGGCGTTGCTTGGGGTTGCTGGGGTTCTCGGCGCGGATTGGGCGGCCTTGCTGCGGGCAGTGGTAGGCATGGCAGTGATGTACGCGGTCTATTGGCTGATCCGCCTGATTCGTCCCGATGGGATGGGCGGTGGCGATGTGAAGCTTGCCGGCGTGGCCGGACTCTACCTGGGCTGGCTCGGCTGGGGCCCACTCGCGGTGGGCTGGTTGGCAGCCTTCCTGCTGGGCGGTGGCTTCGGTTTGGCGCTGATCGCCAGCGGCAGGGCCAAGCGTGGCACTGAGATCCCCTTCGGCCCGTGGCTTCTGGCTGGGGCCTGGGTGGGCATCTTGCTGGGGAATTGGATCTGGCACCTCTACACCGCAATCAGCGGTCTGGCCTGAACGGAAGGAGGATCGACGTGGCTCGCTACGTAATAGGCGTTGAGATCGCCGAAGAGAGCATCCGGGCGGTTGCCGTGACCGGCGGCCGGCATCCGTCGTTGGTGGCTGCCGGTGAGGTCCTGCTTCCCCCGGGAGCAGCTCGGGATTCCGAAGCCCTCGACGCCGATGCCGTCGCGGTGGCGCTCACCCAACTGTGGTCGCAGGCGGGGATCAAGGGCCGCAAGGTGGTGCTTGCCGTGGCCAACCGACGACTCTTGGTGCGTGAATACAGTGCGCCGAATCTGCCCCTCGCCCAGCTCAGGGAGGCGCTGCCCTACGAGGTGCAGGACTTCTTGCCAGTGCCGGTGGATCAGGCGGTGCTCGACTTCTATCCCCTCGCGATCCAGGGCAAGCACGCCAGAGGGCTGCTGGTCGCCGGCCCCGCCGAGGGGATCGCAGGACTGATCGCTGCGTTGCGCAAGGCTGGGCTTTGGGTGACTGCGGTGGATTTCCTGCCTTTCGGGCTCGCTCGTGCGGTTGCCAAAGTGGTTCCTGCCGGATCGGGGCCAGTGGCCGTCGCAGCCGTCGGCGAGCACACCACCAGCTTCGCGGTTGTGGTCGATGGGATCCCGCGCTACGCCCGGATCATTCCGGTGGATGTGCTCGCCGGGCTGCATTCCACGATGGCTGCCCGGGGCGAGTTCGGCGATGCCGGTCCGGTCTCTACCGTGCGCCGAGCCCTGCCGGACGCGGTGTCCGGGCTCGATCCGTCGCTGCGGGACCTGGTGGCCCGAATCCGCGAGACCCTGGATTTCTGTAGGCGCGGCGACGAGGGGATCTCGCCGGGGCGGCTGTTGCTCACCGGATCGCTGGCACTGGTCCCCGAAGTTCAACTTGCCCTTGAACGCGGGCTAGACGTTCCGGTCCAAGCGATGGTTCCCACCAAAGTGGTGCCGGTGGCCAAGGCCCTGGCCGGCAAGAACCTTCCGGCGAGCCTGATGGGCGCGCTTGGCGTGACGTTGGGGGTGGCGAAGCCATGAACAGGAAGAAGACCGGCACGGCGCTCGAGGTGGGCAGGACCCCACGGGTGAATCTGCTCCCTCCCGAAGAGGTTGAGGAGCGCGGGCGCAAGGCCCTGCGGATGCGGTGGGCGAGGGTCTTTGTCTCACTGACCCTCTTCTTCGCAGTGGTTGCGATCCTGGGAGTCAATTTGATGCTTCAAGCGGACGGCCAACGGGTCGCCGCCGAGCAGGAGCTGGTTCGGCTGAAGTCGCAGTTGGCTGGGTACTCCGCGGTTGGCCAAGTGCAGGCCGACGTGGCGAACCTGGAACAACTCAGGGCCCAGGCCGGCGGCAATGACTTCACGTGGGCGCCGCTGATCGGTGAAATCAAGGCGGTATTGCCCACCGGGGTGAACCTGGTCGGCTTCCAGTTGGCACCCGGTGCGGCCCCGAAGTCCGGGCCTGCTGCATCCGCCCAGGTGGGGTTGACCGGAACACTCACCTTCACGGCGAAGACGACAGCCGATCAGGCCGAAACCGTCACGAGACTGCGTACGGTAAAGGGCTTCCTCGCCGTTGACGCCGGTGCACTTACCGCAAACGGTGCCGGTGCCGGCTACCTCTTCGCGGCAACGTTCAGCGCTGACCAAACCCGCTACACCGGTCGGTTCGACCAGGTTGGGAGTAAGTGATGGAAAGGTCAAGACGACTGATCAATCTGATCGGGGCCGGAGTGACGACGGTGATCGCCTTCGGCGGCGTGGCGCTGTTGGTGGTCCTGCCGCTCTCCAAAGCCCTCGACGCCAATCTGCAGGCCACTGAGGCTGTGGACACCAATCGAACCGCGCGCGCCCAACTGGACCAGCTGGCAGCTCTGAGTTCGAAGCTGGATGAGATGCGCTCTGAACTGAACGGTCTGCGCACCGAGATCAGCGTCGCGGACGAACAGCGGGATGCGTCGGCGCTGGTGTCGGCCGCTGCCAGGTCCTCGGGGGCCAGGATCATCTCGATCACGTTCCGGGACCGGCAGGTCTTCGCCGCTCCCACCGGTGGCGGCATCGGCGCTGACGGCAAGGCCCCGGTGCAACAGCCCACGGCCGATGCCAACGCAGCGCAGGTGCAGATACCGGTCACGTTCGAGGCTGAAGTGTCGAGCACGGGTCAGGCTGCGGCCTTCGTCGATGGGTTGCGAGGCGGGCCGAGGCTATTGCAGATTGTCCAAGCTGATTGCAGTTCCACCAACGACGCCAAGAAATACACCGTCACCGTGGATGCGCTCATCTTTGCGGCGAAGGGTTGATCGGCCATGTCTGATTCCGCAGCCCCGGAGCTGACTTACGGATCGACCTACCGGTTGAGCTTGGACTCGATCCTGACCGCTGCGGCAGATGCTGGCGCGTCAGATGTGCATTTTTCGGCGGACAGGGCGGCGCTGGTTCGCCTCAACGGCGATCTGACGCCGCTGCCCGGCTACGGCTTGCGTCTGGGCAGCGAATGGCTAGAGCCGGCGCTGTTGCAGATCATGGGTGCGGACAAGCAGTCCGAGTATCTGACCGAGGGCGAAGTCGACTTGTCGTATTCGCTTCCAGGGGGCCAGCGCGTCCGGGTCAACGTCTATCGAGAGCACAACGGAATCGCCGCGGCGATGAGATTGGTGCCGCGCGCTGTTGGGTCCTTGGAAGACCTTGGCGTTCCGGAGGTGGCCGCTCGGCTGGCGATGAGACCGCGTGGACTGGTGCTGGTCACCGGACCGACCGGCTCGGGAAAGTCAACCACCCTGGCGGCCATGATCGATCTGGTCAACTCACGGCGGGCCGGTCACATCGTCACTGTGGAAGACCCGATCGAATACGTTCATCAATCTCGCCGGTGTCTGATCCACCAGCGTGAGATCGGCACGGATTCCCATTCCTTTGCCTCAGCCCTGCGTGAGGTGCTGCGTCAGGACCCAGATGTGGTGATGATCGGGGAGTTGCGCGACCCGGAGTCCATCGCGATCGCGCTCACCGCAGCCGAAACCGGCCAACTAGTGCTTGGCACCTTGCACACTCAGGGAGCGGCTAAGTCCATCGACCGGATCATCGACTCCTTTCCGGCATCCCAGCAGAACCAAGTACGAGCTCAGCTTGGTGAGACTCTGCAGGGAGTGATCAGCCAACTTCTTCTTCCTCGCAGCGATGGGCTGGGACGCGTGCTGGCCACCGAGGTGCTGGTGCACACCGACGCAGTGGCCAACCTGATTAGAGAGTGCCAAGTGCCGCAACTCCAAACGGTGATGCAGACGTCTTCAAGGCTGGGGATGCGCACTCTGGACCAGAGCCTGCAAGACCTTGTTCGAAAGGGCTGGGTGGATTTCAGCCTCGCCCAGGAGTACGCCTCTCACCAGGGGGCCTTGACCCCTGGATCAATTGCGCCGGTCTCCTCAATTCCAACCGGGTGGGCACAGGCAGAACTGAAGTGGAGGGCAACGCCATGAGCGCAGCGGCCGAATCATTCAACTATCGAGCTGTGGACCGCGGCACGGGAGCCACTGTCCGTGGCACCTTGGAGGCGCCCAACGAAGCGGCCGTGATCGCCAAGCTCCGCGCCCAAGATCTGGTGCCGCTGGGCATTGATCCGGTGTCGGCCGCAGGGCTGGAGCGGGAACTCACGATCTTCGGCCAGCATCGACGGGTGAAGCTGAAGGCGCTGGCCCTGTTCGCTCGCCAGCTATCCAACCTGATCAACGCGGGCTTGCCCCTGATGCGGGCGCTGGCGGTATTGGTTGACCAGACCGACAGCGCAGCCCTGCGATCGGCGCTGGCTGCGGTGCAGAACGATCTGGAGTCAGGGATCGCTTTCTCCGCCGCGCTGGCCAAGCAGCCGAACGCCTTCCCGCCGCTGATGGTGAGCCTGGTGCGGGTGGGAGAGACCGGCGGTTTCCTCGGGGACTCGCTGAAGATGGTCGCCGACACCTATCAGGCTGATGCTGAACTTCAGGACAAGCTGAAGGCTGCCTCCACCTACCCGTTGGTGGTAATGGTTATCGCGGTTATCGCGATGATCGGGATGATCACTTTCATCGTGCCGATCTTCGAGTCGATGTTCGCCTCACTTGGGGGCGAGTTGCCGCTTGCGACACAACTGCTGGTGCTTACCTCTCGCAACATGATCTGGATCCTGCCACTGCTGGCATTGATCGGCGTCGGCGGCTGGATCTGGTGGGTCCGGAATCGCAATTCCGAGCCGGTTCGCAAAGTCACGGGACGGTTGGCATTGCGGCTGCCGGTATTCGGAAAACTTGTGACCAAAGTGGCTGTATCCCGATTTTCGCGCAACCTGTCGATGATGCTCAAAGCCGGAGTTCCGCTGCTCCAGGCGCTCGACACGGTGGGTCAGACCTCCGACAACTGGGTGATCGAACAGGCGATCGCCGAGGTTCAGACCTCGGTGCGAGACGGGCGCTCTTTCGCTCGACCATTGGCAAAGTCCGGGGTGTTTCCCGCCCTGGTGTCGCAAATGGTTGCCGTTGGTGAGGAGTCCGGCACGCTGTCGGAAATGTTGACCAGTATTTCCGACATGTACGACGTCGAGGCGAAGACGGCCACCGAACAGCTGGCCAGCGTGTTGGAACCGATCTTGATCGTCACTGTCGGGATCATGATCGGATCCATGGTGCTGGCGCTGTACCTACCGATCTTCGGGATCTACTCCCAGCTGGCCGGGCAGTAGTGAAGGTCAGACCGAAACCCTGAGCACTTCCTCGATAGTCGTCAGGCCCTGGTGTACCTTCTGCCAGCCGTCCTGGCGTAGCGGCAACATGCCCTGGGCAGCGGCGGCTTCTCGGAGCTCGGAAAGACTGGCGTTGCGGACGACGAGGCGAGAGATCTCCTCGTCGACCTCCAGCACCTCGTGCAGGGCTACCCGCCCGCGATAGCCGGTGTTTACGCAGGTCGGGCAGCGACCCGGCCGGTAAAGCTGGGGCGGATCGGCCGGATCGTAGGTGAAGCCGAGTTTGCCCAGTGCCTCGGAGTCGACCGGGATGGGCTGTCGGCAACGAGTACACAACTTGCGGGCCAACCGCTGGGCAACGACTAGCGTCAGCGCCGAGGCCACCAGGTAGGGCTCGGCTCCGATCTCGACCAGCCGGGCCACGGCGCTGGGCGCGTCATTGGTATGCAGGGTGGACAGCACCAGGTGTCCGGTGAGGGCGGCCTCGATGGAGGTGACCGCCGTCTCCTGGTCGCGAATCTCGCCGACCAGCACCACGTCCGGGTCGCAACGCAGCACAGCCCGTAGTGAAGAGGCAAAGGTGAGGCCGGCCCGGTGATTCACCTGGATCTGGCTGATCCCTGGGATTCGGAACTCAACGGGATCCTCGATGGTGATGACGTTGACCTTCGAGTTGGCGATTTCGGCCAGTGCGGCGTGCAAAGTAGTGGACTTGCCTGACCCGGTCGGGCCGGTCGCCAGCACCAGGCCGTGGGGGCGGGTGATCGCGCTGCGGAACCGGTGTTCGTTGTCGGCGGTCATCTCCAGTGAGCGCATGGTGATCTGGGCAGCGGCGTTGTCCAGGATCCGCATCACGATCTTTTCGCCCCACACCGTGGGCAGCGTCGCCACTCGAAGGTCAACATCTTGGCCGTGGTGGGTGAAGGTGATGCGGCCGTCTTGGGGACGCCGACGTTCAGCGATATCGATCGCCGCCATGATCTTCAGCCGTGAAAGGATCCCGTCCTGGACGCCGCGGTCAGCTCGCTGAACCTCCTTCAGCACGCCGTCGATCCGGAACCGCACCGTGAGGTCGTGCTGTCCGGGTTCGATGTGGATGTCGCTGGCCCGATCATCGATCGCCTGGGCGATCAGCAGGTTCACGAACCGGACCACCGGTGCATCATTGACCGAATCGTCGCCGAATTCGTAGGTGATGAGGGTCTCGACGGCCGCGTCCTCCTCCAGAGCTGAGGAGATTTCGCTCAATTCCTCATCGGAGCGCAGGTAGCGCTCAAAGGCGTGGCGCAGAGAACTGCGGCTGACCACGACCGGTTCGACCGCGAAATCGGTAAGGCTGGTCACATCGTCGATAGCGACGATGTCGGTGGGGTCCACCATGCCCAGCATGAGCACTTCGCTTTGCTGGACCGGAGCGTCCACCGGGCGTCGGGGGGAACCGGCTGAGGGAGAGCGCAACGTGATCGGAATCAGGTGGAATTTGCGGCACAACCCGGCAGGCACCAGGTCGAGAGCAGCCTGTGTTGGAGGATTGTTCGACAGGTCGTAAAAGTCCCGCCCGGTCTGGAGCGCCACCGCTTCGGCCAGCTGGCGTTCGGAGATCAGCTTGCGCTCCAACAGCGCTGTCCGCAGGTCGTCGGGTTGTTCGTCGAGTACCGAGCGCAAGGCCGCTTCGGTCAGGAAGCCACTCTGGATTAGAGCATCAGCCAAACTGATCATGTGTGCCCCCATTGGCTGCGACCCGTCCCGGAATCTTCGGGCTATCGCATGAAGCCCAGCGTAGTGGTGGCGCTGCCTTTTGGGGCTGGTTGGGCAGTTGACTGAGTAACCCGCAGCGGTGGTTCGTGTTTATTCATCGCTATTTCAATCCGGGCAAGGTGGAATGTGACTCGGGTACCCGACCGGGATCGACGTGCCCGGCCCGGCCAGACCTGCATTCTGGCGCTGACCGCAGCCTTCCGCGGCGACCCCTACCCTGCCTGGGTGGAGACAGAGGACGAACAGCTCAGTTTCGTGTTGGTGGCCGGAGCAATGTTTCGCCAGCTCTGTAACGCCGAGCCGCCCTTCCGCAGTTTCGTCTTCGAGGTGCTCTCCGGCCGGGTCTTCGAGTTGATGTCGCGGGCGGGGACAGTTATTGGACGCTGCCGGCCTGCGGCGTCTGCACCAGTTCGGGTAAGACTCAGGAGCTCTTGGTGGGGTCGGCCACCTGGCCGACGAACAGTGGCGTTCGGGTGGGCACGTGCATCAGGGCGTAGCTGAACCGGCGATCAAGCACCAGTTCGCGCTGGTTGACCATTCCCGACCCGACCATGGCGCCACCGGCGGTGGCTGCGGCTGCCTCGATACCCCAGGCATTCACTTCAATCACCGCTTGGTGCACCACGAAGCCGAGGTAGAGCTGTTCGACTGTGGTCATCGCACTCAGATCGGCCTGACTGGGGTCGAAAACCCGGCGAAGACCGAATGTCTTCAGCAGGTCGTCCAGGCGGATCTTCAGACTGAACTTCCAAGCGGGTAACTGCAGGCTCACCCGGGTGGGCTTTGCCGCCAGCACTTCGGCGAATAGTGCGGCCGGCACTGGCTTGGTGGTCTCGTCGTGTTCCGACTTCACCAAGACAAGGGCGAAGTCGCGATCATCGCAGGGCAGTGCGGTGCACAGCCAACCGTTGCGGGCCAGCCACGGCCACTGGCCGCCGCCGGCCAGGGTTGGCACATTGGCCGACTTCCCCGTGGGTTGGTGGAACGGCAGCAAGCCCACCTCAGAAAGCGGCTCGGCCCACGGTGAGGCGAAATGCAGCGCGTTGACCAGCACCAGCCGAGTGTCGGGGCTGAGAATGCTCGGCCCCAGCAGGTCGCGAATCTTGTCCGCGGTCTGGGCGGCCACCCAATCATTGATGGCCAGCCGGGTCTGCTCGGTGTTGTTGATGAAGTCGGCCTGGGTGAGCGGCGCGGAATAGCCGTCCCGCAGGCGATTGAGAAACCCCTGCTGCCAGGCCAGGCCCTGCTGTCCCCACAGTGCGTTTGCCGCGTGCAGGCGTCCAGAGCTCTGCATGCTGCGATAGCCGGTGGCCAGTTGGTCGCCGAGCTGTGGAGTGGTTCCCCCGATCAGCGTGTCGATCTCGGTGCCGGTCTGGCCGACCGCACCTTCGCGCAGCATCGAGAGCACCATCGCGATCGACCACGGAGAACAGATCGCGTTGTCGCCCTGCGGTGCGACGCCGTGCAGGAGAGTCCCGGCGAAGTCGAGCAGGCCACGGCCGATCACCGCGGTGGTAGTGACCGAGGGGGCTGACGGCGACGAGACGTTCAGCCGAGGGTCGGCCTCGTGACTGCAGCCGGGCAGCAGGGCGCCGGCTGCCAGCGCGGCGCCGAGGGTGAGCAGACTACGTCGATCCATGGTGCGCTCCTGTGGTTGGGGCCTCACCAATAGGACGAACCAGCAGGCTGTGGCGTTGCAGGCGAGCGACTACTCGACAGCCGCGCTCACGTCGTAGGTGATGGCGACCAGGCCCGTTTCGGCGATCGCGTGAGTGCCGCGAAGGGTGAGCAGAACCTCGGCGTCCAGCTCGCCGAAGAGTCGAATGCCTCCTCCGAGCAGTACCGGAGCGATGGCGACAGTCAGTTCATCGACCAGCCCGTGGGCCAACACCGACGTGATCGTGCGACCACCGTCGATGTAGACCCGACTGGCGCCGACCTCGGCCAACAGGCGCTGCAGTTCGTCGATCGAGGATGCCAGGGCGACCCGAGGATCAGCCTCGGCCAGAGTCGAGCTGAGCACGATGACCGCCTTGTCGGCGAAGGGCCACTCGGCGAAGCCCAGCACGCTTTGATACGTGACTCGGCCCATCACAACGGCGTCGACTTCGGGAAAGAAGGTGTCCCACACCTGTGCCGGAATGCTGCAGGGGATCGCGCAGTGCTCGCGTTGCGGTGGGTCGGTGAGCCAATCAAGGAAGCCGTCGGCGCGGGCGATGTAGCCGTCCAGGCTCATCGCGATGAACGCGCACCCGCGCCAGGAGCGTCGCTGACTCATCTCGACCACCCGGCAGGCTCAGGTGGTGCTTGGGTTGGCTGCCAGGTGAGCTGCGCCGATGATGCCGGCGCGATTGCGCAGGGTGGCCGGCACGATCGGTGTCTTCAGCTTCAGCTTCGGTAGGAACTTGTCGGCATCCTTCGACACTCCACCGCCCACGACGAAGAGGTCGGGCCAGAACAGCGCCTCCACCTTCTCGTAATAGCGCTGGAGCCGGGGGACGTACTGGGCGAAGCTGAGCCTTTCGGCGGTCCGGATCGAGGCGGCCGCGCGCTTTTCGGCGTCGTAGCCGTCGATCTCCAGATGACCCAACTCGGTGTTCGGCACCAGGACGCCGCGGTAGATCAGCGCACTGCCGATGCCGGTACCCAGCGTGGTCACCAAAACGATGCCGTCCTGGCCCTTCGCTGCGCCGAAGGTGACCTCGGCCACTCCTGCGGCGTCGGCATCGTTAACCAGGACGACCTCGCGCCCCAGTCGGTCGGCAAAAATCTTGGCTGCGGGTGCGTCGATCCAGGACGGATCGATATTGGCGGCTGAGCGAGTGATGCCGTGGGTGACCACCGAGGGGATGGTGATGCCGACCGGGCCGTCGCCGATCTGGTCGGCGAAAGCGGCGACGATTTCGGCCACCACGGCGGCCACATTGGCCGGGGTTGACTTGGCTGGCGTGGGGATTCGGAGCCGGTCCGCGGCGAAATCGCCTGCGACAAGGTCGACGGGAGCACCTTTGATCCCCGAACCACCGATGTCGATCCCTAGGACGGGTGTGTTCTGCATAGCCAAACACTACCGATCGTCCAGCGGCTGCTTGGCCTTTTGGTCCTAGACTCAAGCACCGTGAGTACATGGTTAGTAACGGGCGGGGCAGGTTATATCGGGGCGCATGTGGTGCGGGCGCTGCGTCAGCAGGGTCTATCCGCGGTGGTGATCGACGACTTGTCCTCCGGTCTGGCCCAGTTCGTCCCTGGCTCGGTGCCGTTTGTGCAGGGCACCATCTTGGACACCGACCTGGTGACCAGGACCCTTACTGAGCATGGCTGCGACGGGGTGATCCACGTTGCCGGCTTCAAATACGCCGGCGTATCGGTCAAGCGTCCACTACACACCTACACCCAGAACGTCACCGGGACGACCTCAGTGCTCACCGCCATGGAGAATGCCGGGGTGTCGTCGCTGGTCTTCTCCTCCTCGGCAGCCGTTTACGGCACCCCCGATACTGCCCTGGTCACCGAGGAATCGGCTACCCATCCGGAATCGCCCTACGGGGAGTCGAAGCTGATCGCCGAATGGCTGATCAATGACGTCGCCAGGGTGCAGGAGGGCTTCAACGGGGTGAGCCTGCGCTACTTCAACGTGGTCGGCTCGGCCACCGATGAGGTCTACGACTCCAGCCCCCACAATCTGTTTCCGCTGGTCATCGAAGCGCTCCTGGCCGGACGCACGCCTCGGATCAACGGCGAGGACTACGCCACCGCCGACGGCACCTGCGTGCGTGACTATGTGCACGTCGGTGACTTGGCCACCTCCCATGTGGCCGCAGCGAAGGCGCTGCTGGCCGGACGCCAACTTCGGTCGGCCTACAACCTGGGCAGCGGGGACGGCCTGAGCGTGAAGCAGATCATGGACGCGATGGCCAAGGCCTCCGGAATCGACTTCACTCCCGAGATCGGCCCCCGGCGGCCCGGCGATCCTGATCGGATCGTCGCCGACGGATCGGCCGCCGCTGCGGATCTGGACTGGCAGATGCGCTATTCGATCGACGAGATGGTGTCTTCGGCCTGGTCGGCCCGCAAGACCTCCGGCCCGGCCTGATCGGCCCAGCCCGATCCAGGTGGTGGGCCACCACGTAGGGCTGAAGCTGTCTAGGCTGGCCGGGTGGACGATGGAGTTATTCGGCCGGCTGGTGCCCTGGGATCAGCCGAATCCGATCTCGGGCCATGAGCGGCCCGGGTTCGCGCCGAACCTGCTCACCCTGCTCTTCGATAGCGGTCTGGCCCCTGACGACGACCCACGCATCCGGGCCTGCCTGGAGTCCATGGCGCAGCATCAGGCCGGAGATGGTCGCTTCCTTGCATTGGGATCGGGGCGGATCAAGGCCTCCAATCCGCAACTCGACCAGCAGTTGTGGGCGGGCCTGCCCTGCGACCACCACGCGATCCTTGAAGTGCTCCTGCGCGGCGGCTACGTCGAGGACCCCCGGGTGCGACTTGGCGTGAAGCGGCTGGTCGAGGATCTGGTGGCGACCGGCCAAGGGCCGGCATGGAAATGCCTGCCCGATCCGCTGGTCGCCTTCCGTGGCCCCGGACGTAAGGACGATGCCTGTCCGCAGGTCAGCCTGCAGGCGCTGCGGGTGCTGTCGCTGCTGCCACCGGCCGACCGTGGCGACACTGCGTCACCGGCCCGGACAATCCTCAGCATCTGGCGAAACCGGGCCGAGCAGCGCCCGTACATGTTCGGCCATGGCCGGTCGTTCAAGGAGGGCAAGCACCCGGCGACCTGGTATTCGGCGCTGGCTGTGGTGGAGACTCTTGGGCGGTTCCCTGCCGTGTGGTCGGGCGTGGACGCCGCACCGCAGGACACCTTGGCCATGGCGGAACTGGCGGCTTGCCTGCGTGCTTACAACATCGACGAGCGGGACCAAGTGCCTCCACACTCGGTGTATACCGGTTTCGAGCAGTTCAGTTTCGGGGTGCGCGGGCGTCCATCAGACTTCGCTGCTGCCCTGGTCGTGCGGGCATTGCACCGGCTCGCTGGGATCGCCGAGGCGATCAGCGCTGTCGACGTTCAGGGCCTCGGCAGCGCCAAGGGTGGGGCCGGCACCGCGCGTCCGCCTCGGGTCGGGGTCTGAAACCGCAGGCCAACCCTGGGCTGGCGAGGTGTCGCGGTGCGCGAAAGGGCTGCCGCCGCGGGTCTGGATTGGCGGCTGTGCTATTCGCTCAACGAGCTCGTGTCCTCAGGCTGGTTGGCCTGGAAGGCCGCCGGCCCGGCCTGATCGGCCGAGCCCGGCACCTCGACCACCGGGTCGGGTATTGGGGCCACAGTGATATCGCGGCGGTGGGCTTGGGCTAACTCGATCAACTCGTCTTGGCGAGCGAGTACGTGGCTGGCGTTCAGGCCGCGGGCATGTGAGGTCAGCCGGGAACCGGCCGTGTGAAAGGCCAGGTCGGCCAGGCTGAGGTACCGCGAGATCGGGCCCTGGGAGATCTGGACCGATTGCACTCTCGCATGCGGCACCAGATCCCAGCGGCGCTCCAGCCAGCCGTGACGGGAGACCACGAGCTGATCGTCGTGGCCCAGGCCGAGGAACGGGCCGGATACCGGGTGCAGCCAGCGGGCCCGGAACGGCGCTGGGTGCAATTCGATGCTCTCGTAGTCGGCACTCGGCCAGAGCCTGGCCAGCACCAGCCGGACCTGTTCCTGGTCAGCGACCGGCAGTAACACGCTGGAGACGCTGGCGTGGGTGTCCTCTTCGTTGCGCATGCCCAGGCCGAGCATGTCGATCTCGGCGCGGTACCACCCGAGTCGGCGCCACAGCAGAGACTGGCTCAGGCGCACGAGTTGGATGCGTCTTGGCGGCAGTGACTGGCTGGTCAGGCTGGTCAGGCCGCGGGAGATCCGTAGTCCGGCCGGACGGGCCGACAAGGTGAAGTTGAACTGCCCGGTGACCCGTCTGACCACAAATCCACCGATGCCCGAGACCGCAGAGATGGCCAGCGCGAGCACCAGCACCGTCCCGCCGAAGTAGGGCGCAAACACCACTGCGGCGGTGATGGTAGCCGTGATGGTGCAGATCAGGCCGATGAACTCATTGGAGGTGATCGCACCCCAAAACAGCCGCTCGGGGGCGATCCGGACCAACACCTCGTCCTCGATGCTCAAATCGCTCAGCTGAAGGCCGGGGTCGGCGGTGGCCACGAGTTCGGCGCGATACCCGCGGGCGCGGGAAAGCAGGTAGTCGCGTAGCGAGTAAGCGCGGGCCCTGCTGAGATAGCGCAACTTCACCCGCTGTGAGGACCCGATGTCGATCTCCAATTCGGCCAAGGCGAAGATGCGTGCGGCCAACGGCTGCAGCACATCGATCGAGGTCACCTTGTCGAAGGCGATCCGCTGTGACTTGCGCAGCAGGATGCCACTTTCGACTCGGAGTTCGTCGGCGTCGATGACGAACCGGGTGGCCAGCCAACTGGCGAAGCCAACACCGATGGCCACCAGCACGATGCCGCCGACTCCGCCGCCCAGCAGAGGCAATGGGGGTAGCGAACGGTCTTCGGTGAATGAGGAGAGAAGCTCGCGTCCGAAACCGATCAGCAGGGCCAGGAGCACCACCCAGCCGCGAATCAGCGGGGTCAGAGGGTGTGGGCGCTCGGTGCGCTTCAGCGGTGGAGGATCGGTCTCCGGCCGGACTTCGGTGGTCACAGCGGCAGCGCCTGCGCCTCGCCAACGGCGATCAAGTGATCGCGCAGCCGGGCCGCATCTTCGGCGCCCAATGCCGGAATCCGGGCGTTGGAACGATGGCTGGCAGTGATCAGTTCAACGGTGGCCAAGCCCCACAGGCGACTGATGGGTCCGGTGGTGACCTCGACACTCAGCATCCGGCCGTAGGGGATCGCGGTCAGCGACTTGTACCAAAGGCCGTGGGTGATCAGGAGGTCACGGGGTCCCTCCCGGAAGCCGAAGGAGCCGACCCATCGTCCGATCCGGATGACCCGCCAGGTCGTCCAGGCCAGGGCTGCTGCCGATGCTGCCAGCACCAGCCACATCGTGCCCGTGCTGAAGACCCAGACGCCCGAGACAACGGCGGCGGAAAGGATCACGTTGAGCAGGAGCGAATTCACCCGATGTGAGACAGCGGCCTTCGCCGAAAGCCGCTGCCACTCTCCATCGGGTCGGAACAAGGCATCCATGAGGGCAGACTAGCTTGAACGCTTGCCTGGCTTGGGATTGCGCACTTCAACTCCGCCGAACCCGACGAAACCCTTCAGTACCAGTCGGGGCGCCTCCGGAAGGGGGCGGCTGACCTTGTGGTCGCAGCCACCGAACACCGCGATCACCTGGTTGTCAACCGTGGTGCCCTCGGGCACCTTCAGCTTCACGCCACCGAAGAGGCAGAAGACCTCGATGGTGACTTCCTTGGCTTCAAAGACCGCCTGGGACAAGTCGAGTTTGACTCCGCCGAACATCGCAGTAGCGAAGCTGTGTGGACGCACCGGCCACTGGCCGGAACGCTCCACGCCGCTGAAAATGGCTACGAATTGGTCGGACTCACCCGATGGGGTCGGGGCATAACGCACCGTCGAACTGCGGAGATTGACCAGGTCTCGGGTCAGTGGCACCAGGTCGTCGAAGGTTCGCGCATGCCTCGCCTCGAGGGTCCGCCGATCACGTTCGGCAACGCTGAGCATGCCCTCGGCGTGCGCTGTGGTGAGCAAGGTGATCACGTGCTGGCGATCACCGTCGGAGACCGTTCGGTCACCGCCAGCAGCAGGTCCGACATCGGTGGGTTCAAGATTGCTCATGACTTGAACTTAGAGCCATCCGGGCGCCTTGGTAACTCAGTGGTGGGCAGTTCAGGGGAGCGTTGGGGCTGACCCTGAGCATTGGGTCTGCCACCCTGACCGAGCCGGGGTCGACCGATCGGACTCAGGCCGCGATCAGGCCGTGTTCGCGAGCGATGCTGACCGCCACCAGACGGTCGTGGACGCCCAGCTTGGTGTACACGTTGCTGAGGTGTTTGTGCACTGTTCGAGGCGACAGGCCCAGCCGGGTGGCAATGGTGCGAGCCAGCAGACCGTCGGCGAGCAGTCGTAACACCTCGACCTCGCGAGGGGTGAGATTGAGGGCAGCGGCTGCCTCGGCGGCGTTGTGCACCTGCCGGGAGCGCTGGCAGGCGTCGGCGGCCTGTGGCATCAGGAAACTGAGTGGGGCAGCGGATTCGGCCAGTAGAGCTTTTGCGTCCGGGGTGAATCCACCGCGACGACTGAGCACCAGCAGGCGGCTGCGGGCTCGGGTGGCCGGCTGGTCGTCCAACTCTGCGCCGATCAACACCACCTCGCCAAGGATCGGGTGTTGGCCGCCGCGCAGGATGCTGTCAGGGCGCCGCCCGCCGCGTCCGGCGACATCGGCCAGCGCGCTCGCTAGGCGTTCATTGGGCCAAGAGGCGTGGCTGACGGGGCGGTTGGCCGCATCCAAGCCGATCAACGCTGCGCCGTCGGCTTTGCTCGCCTTACCCAGCACCTGGCAGATCAATTGCTCGGAATCATCGCCCTCGCTGATCACAGCAAGGGCTTGATTCATGAGGTCCAGGATGGCGATGGCCCGTTCTTCCCTGGTCATGTACCCCCCTCCTCCGTTGGCTCAGGTCTGCTTGATCCAGTTTGCCCTGTCAAGTAGGCAGTTTGGCAGACCTAACCTCGCGACGACACGTTTTAGTCCAGATTCCTTGATCGGATGCCGAGTTAGGCGGTGTGCAGGCCCTGCCAGGCACCGGCTAGACTGCTCCTCGCGTCCGGCGCGAGTCGGGCCCTGCGGATGTAGTTCAATGGTAGAACATCAGCTTCCCAAGCTGACAGTGCGGGTTCGATTCCCGTCATCCGCTCTCAATCCAGGGATACCACTGGTGGTCCAGCGTCGGCGGGTGCCCGCGGACCTATATCCTTGGAGGCGCGGAGAGCTTGGCCTCACCCTCGGCCTCGCAAGCGAGACGAGTGTGGCCTACCAGGATCAGCCCCGGCGGATCCCACGGCGGAGCGACCGGTCCCGGCTAGTGGCACTGACTGCCTGCTTTGGCGGCCGGACTGCGGTGTCGGGTTGGTGAAGCTGCGTCCGGCACGGTTGGTAAGGCCACCTTGTCAAAGCGTCGGCAAGGGCGATTCGCACGACGTTGGTGTCTGCGCGGCTGGAATGGTCCGCGCAGAGCCAGGGATGGCCTTATGGAGGTTTGGGCTGATGGTTGCGGAGCCGGTTGACTCCACCAGCGAGCACGCCTCTGGGCTGATCGCCCAGGCGCAAGCGCTTGCTGATCGGATGGTTGCTGAGGCGGAGGCCGAGGCAGATGTGGCGCGATCAGAATCGGCCCGTCAGCGTGAGTTGAGCGAGCGTTATGCCCACCAGGCCAAGGACGGCAAGGCCGCCGTCGAGCAGGCCAACATTCAGGCCAGCACTCTGGTGGAGCGGGCCCGAGCCGACGCTGCGGCCATCCTCGAGGACTCGACCTCGCAGGCCGGGTTGATCACCGCTGTGGCCGATCGAACTGCCGCCGAGCTCACCGAGCAGGCTCGCCTGACGGCGGAGACCACGGTCGCCAGGGCAACTGAGCAGGCCGAAGTGCTGGTGCGGGACGCCCGGGAGGTGGCGCGTCGGGCCACAGCTGAGCAGGGCGCGGCAGCTGAGGCGTTGCGGGCTGAACTTGCTCGCCATCAGGAGCAGGTCAAGGCCGAAACTGAGCAGCTCGTTGGGCAGGCAGCAGCTGAAGCTGCGGCGCTGCAGGCCACCAGCGAAGCTGTGGTGAAGCAGAATCGGGAGGCCTTCGAGCGGGAATGCGTTCGGGGACGGGAACTGCTCGCTCAGGAGCGCAGCGATGCTCAACAGGAGATCGCTGAGGCGGCCACGGCGGCGGCCGCTGAGCGCGAGGCGATCCTGGCCGAGGCCAGGACCAGGGCGGAAGAACAATATGTGGCCGCAGCCGCTCACCTGGCTTGGACCGAGCAGTCCATGGCCGAGATGCGGGCCGGCACCGAAGCCGAGTTGTCCGATACCCGCAGCAAACACAACGCCGCGCTGGCCCGCCAACGCGGTGAGGCCGAAGTGCAAGCGCGTGAACTGGTGGCCACCGCCCAAGCACAAGCTAACCAGATCGTGGCCGACGCCGAGGTCGCTGCTGCCGGCTTGATCGCGGCGGCGCGAGCTGAGGTCGAAGCAGCCAAGCGGGAATCTGCTGAGTTGCGAGGCGCAGCGCAGGAGGAGGCCAGGCAGGTTCGCTACGCGGCCGAGCAGACCGCCGCCGCCCGGTACGAGAGCGCCGATTTGCGGCTTTCCGAAGCTGAAGCCGGATCCAGACTGGTACGTGAGCGGACTGCCGCAGCACTCGAAGGGCTGCAACGTGATGCACATGAACAGGCCAAGGCGATTCGGGCTGAGGCCACCGAGATTCTTCTGCAGGCCCGAGCTGAGGCCACCGAAGTTCGGGCCAAGGCAGCCGAGGTCAGCGAGCGAGCCCGGGACGAGGTCGAATCCCTCGCCCGGCGCAGAGACGACATCAATGAGCAGTTGGGACGACTGTCTGGGGTGATCGAAGCACTCGCCGTCCCGGGTGCTCCCCAGATAGATCAGCAACAGAACCGAGAGGAAGTACTGTGAGCCAGCCAATTCATGAGTTCCGCACTGTCATGCGGGGCTATGAACCCGCCGAGGTCGATCGCGCACTCCAGTCACTGCGGGCCAGTGCCGAGCAGAGCAGGGCCGCAGCGGAGCAGGCCGCGTCGGAAAGCCAGGAGGTGCGCCGCCAACTCAGTGCCGCGCGTGAGCAGAGCAAGGCTGAAGCGGCCCAGGTTTCGGCTGACAACGAGAGCCTGCGGCGCCAACTCAGTGCTTTGAGCGAGCAGAACCGGGCCGACCAGACACGGCTTCAGCAGCTTGAAGAGGAGCTTGACCAGGTGCAGTCGCCGAGCGCTTCGGCGATTACCGAGCGGGCGGCCAAGATCCTCAAGCTGGCCGAGGATGAGTCGCAAGACATCCGCACCAGGGCGGACGCGGCCGCTGAGACGACCATGGCCGACGCTGATCAGTATGCGGCCCACGTGAAGCTCACTGCCGATGCGGAGGCCGCCGAAACCGCTGATCGAGCCAACTCCGAGGCCACCCGGACTGTCGAATCAGCCAACCGCAAGGCCGATGAGCTTCTCGACTACGCCAATCGCGAGGCGACTACTCGTCGGGAGGAAGCTGAGGCGATTTTTGAGCGCCAGCGCGCTCGGGCCGCGGCTGCCGCAGCCGATTTCGAGAAGACTCTAGCGACCCGGCGCGACCGCGCTGCTTCGGACTTCTCCACCCAGATGGCGGCTTACGAGCAGGCACTGTCGGCGGCCGACCAGCGGCAAGCCGCGATGCAGGCCGAGGCGTCCCGGGTGGGGTCGGAGGCCAAGGAAAACGCTGAATCGGTGCTTCGGCTGGCTCGCGAGGAGGCCAACCAGAAACTGGATGAGGCACGCTTGGCCGCCGAGCGGATCCGCAAGGAATCCGAGCGTGAACTGCTGGCAGCCACTGCGCGCCGCGAAGCCGTGACAGCTCAGCTGACCAACGTCCGGCACATGCTGGCCGCTCTCGGCGCCGGGCCACTTCTGGACGTGATCGCCGAGGACCCGATCGCAGCAGTGGCGGCAGTCGAGCCGGTCGCGGTCGAGGACGGCGCTGAGGTGGCTGACGATGCGCCCAGCACCGATGAACCGGTTGCCGAGGACGACGTCGAGATCGACGGCGAGGACGAGTCGGCGGAGCAGACCGATTCCGAAGGTGAAGCCGAGCCGGTTTCCGATACCGAGCAGTCGGACGAGCCCGAGAGTGTTGACGAGCCCGAAGGCGCCTTGGCGACCGAGTAGTCCGAGCTGGGGTGGTCCAACCTCGACCAGATCCGGATACTCAGTTGGTGACCCACGCCAGTGAGTCGACTCCGATCCGGCTGCCGGAACCGCTGAGTCCGGGTGCGGCGGATAGTTCGAAGCGCCCATTTCGATAGGGCGTTTCGGCATCCGCAGCGGGGTCGATCGACCACCACGCTGCGTCCAGGTCATGGGCGGAGGCCGGGGCGATCACACCAGCCAGTGCCGCGGCAGCGCTGACGCCGAGTTCGGACTCCATCATCGAGCCGACCATCACTCCCAGTTCGGCCGCACGGGCCTGTCGGGCGATCTCCAGGCCGGCGTGCACCCCGCCGCACTTGGCCAGCTTGATATTCACCAGATCGGCGCTGCCCAGCTCGATTGCCCGGTGCAGGTCGTGGACGCTGAACACCGACTCGTCCAGCATCACCGGCACCGCTAGGCGGCGACGCAATTCGGCGTGGCCGGGCAGATCCCAAGCCGGCAACGGCTGCTCGATGAACTCCAGATCCACGCCGGCGGCTTGCAGGGTCTCCACATTGGCCACAGTGGTGGGTACGTCCCAGGCCTGGTTGGCGTCGATCCGGATCCGCACCGGCGCCACGGCCTCGCGCTGAATCCGGATCACCCGCTCAACATCGGCCGGATCGAGTCCGACCTTGATCTTGGCGGTCGCGAAGCCGGTGGGCACCAGTTCTGCGCTGGAATCATCGACCTGGGCTGCGATGGTGATGTCGGTGCCCACCTCGGTCACCGTGCTGCCGAGGAAGGCTGCCAACCCCAATCCGGCTCTACGGGCGAGCACGTCCAGGACGGCAACTTCGCAGGCCGCTCGGGCGCCGGTGTTGGCAGCGACGGCGCCGGCCAGCACCTGCTGCACCGTGCCGGCAGTTTCGGCGGTGAACTCGTGGCCGAGCAGCGCCTCGGCAAGCGGCCCGAGCACGCAGGCCTGGATGCCGGCCAACGATTCGCCGGTCACCCGCCAGATCTGAGGGGCCTCGCCGTAGCCGCGAAGTCCGTCGGAGTCAGTGATGCGGACCGCAATGCTCACCACCTGGCTGGTGCGCCGCAGCGCGGTGACGAACGGCCTGTGCAGATCGCGAATCAGCGGGGCGGTAGCCACTTCAGCTATGCGTGCCATCGGGTCCATTCCTGGTAGGTGAGCTGACTCAAGCCGGCGACCAGCCTCAGTGCGGCGTCGTCGGGCAACGCAGAAGTGGTGCAGATCGCCAACACGTACGGTGGGGCCGAAGCCGGACGCACCAGCGCCACGTCGTGGCGCACCCCTGGCACCCAGCCGCCCTTGCTGGCACTCCAAACCCCGGACGGTAGCCCGGCGGGAATGCCGTCGGAATGGGTCTGGCGGGCCAAGATATCGATGGCGGTGGCGGAGTCGGTGGCAGATAGCCACAGCGCTGAGCTCAGCCCGGCCAACAGGGCGGCCAGCCCAGCGGCGGTCACTGAGTTGGTGAAGCCGGCCTCCTCGGCCACGGTGTCGCCGATCAGGCGTTGCAGGCTGAGCTCCGCATCCAACCCGGCTCGGGCGAGGAAACCGGCCACAGCTTCGATGCCGATGCGCTCAACGATCAGGTCGGTGGCGATATTGCTCGAGACGGTGATCATCTGCTCAGCCAGCGCCAGCAGGTTCACCGACTCGCCCAGCTGGGCCCAGGTTCGGTCGTCCTGATCCTCGGCCTGCCGCAGATCGAAGCGGTCACCGCAACGGCTGCCGAACTTCTCGTGTACCAAGGCCGCGCCAGTGGCTGTGGGCACACCGCGGGCCTGCGCGTCGAGCAGGGCAGCAAGGACGGCCACCTTGATCGTGCTGGCCGCGTAATGCGCCAGGTGCTCCTGGTAACCGGCAATCGGAGACTCCGGGGAGCGAAGCTCGATGGAAAACCGTCCGGGCAGCCCAGCCAACTCGGCCGTCCAACGCTGCACGAGCCGATCGTGAAACTCTCCACTCACCTGAGTCAGTCCCGGCCCGGGCGTCAGAGCACGACCCGGACCGCCGGAAAGTGACAAGCCACCAAGTGGTTCGGCTCAATCTCGGTAGGAATCGGAGCCTCAAGGGCACACCGCTCGACCGCCATCGGGCAGCGGGTACGGAACACGCAGCCCGATGGCGGGTTCTGCGGGCTGGGCAGGTCGCCGGACAGCAGGATGCGCTCGCGCTTGCGCCGAGGCTCCGGCACCGGCACGGCCGACATCAAAGCCTGGGTGTAGGGGTGCATCGGGCGTTCGTAGAGCATGTCGCGGTCGGCGACCTCCATCACCTTGCCCAGGTACATCACCATCACCCGATCAGAGATGTGGCGCACTACGGACAAGTCGTGGGCGATGAAGATGTAGGCGAGATTCTGCTCGGTCTGAATGTCCTCCAGCAGGTTGATCACCTGGGCCTGGATCGACACGTCCAGCGCGGAGACGGGCTCATCGCAGACCACCAACTGAGGCTTCAGCGCCACCGCGCGGGCCACTCCGATGCGCTGGCGCTGGCCGCCGGAAAACTCGTGTGGGTAGCGGTTGTAGTGCTCCGGATTCAGCCCGACGCGCTCCATCAGGTCTTGGACGGCCTTCTTCACTCCACCTTCGGGGGTGATGCCCTGAATCTGGAACGGCGCGGCGATGATCGCACCCACCGGATGCCGCGGGTTCAAGGAGCCGTAGGGATCCTGGAAGACCATCTGCACTTGGCGGCGCAGCTTGCGGAGCTCTTCGCCACCCACCTTGGTGACGTCACGGCCCTCGAACTCGATGGTGCCGCTGGTGGGCTCCAGCAGCCGCAGAATGGTACGGCCGGCGGTCGACTTGCCACAGCCGGATTCGCCCACCAGGCCCAGGGTTTCGCCGGCCTCCAGACTCAGGCTCAGGCCGTCCACTGCCTTGATCGGGTCGCCTTCAGTGCGCACCAGTTTCTGGGTGTAGGTGGGGAAGTACTTCCTCAGGTCCGTGACTTTCAGCAGGCTCATGACTCTCCTACAGCCTCGGGGCGATCTGCTCGGCGAACAGCTCAGCTCGCTTGGCCGCCGGAATGTGGCAACGCGAGTCGTGCTTGGGGTAGGAAGGCAGCAACTCCGGCACCACGCTCGCGCAATCTGCAGCGGCGTATTCGCAGAAGGTGCAGCGGGGGTGGAAAGCGCAGCCCGGTGGAATGTTGATCAGCGAGGGCGGATTGCCGGCCACCGGCACCAGGCGCTCCGACTTGACTCGGTCCAGCCTTGGCATCGAGGTCAGCAGGCCCCAGGTGTAGGGGTGGTCGGGGCGGTGGAAGGCGTCATCCAGTTCGGAGTATTCGACGCACTTGCCGCCGTACATCACCAGAACGTCGTCGGCGATCTCGGCGACGACGCCGAGATCGTGGGTGATCATGATGATCGCTGAGCCGAACTCGTCCTGCAGGCTGCGCATCAGGTCCAGGATCTGGGCCTGAACGGTGACGTCCAGGGCCGTGGTGGGCTCATCGGCGATCAGGAGCTCGGGGTCGTTGATCAGGGCCATGGCGATCATCGCGCGCTGCCGCATACCGCCGGAAAACTCGTGCGGATACTGATCCACCCGGCGCTGCGGGTTGGGAATGCCGACCCGGCCGAGCATCTCGATGACCTTGGTTCGCGCGTTGGCCTTGGAGGCCTTTTCGTGAACCATGATCGCTTCGGCCAACTGCTGGCCGATCGTGTAGTAGGGATGCATGGCCGACAACGGATCCTGGAAGATCATCGCGAGTTTGCGGCCGCGCAGGCTGCGAAGCTCTTCGTCGTCGATGTTGATCAGGTCCTGGTTATCCAGCCAAATTTCGCCGGTCACCTTTGCCCGCGAGCCGCGATGCAGCCCCATGATGGCCAAGGAGGTCACCGACTTGCCGGAGCCGGATTCGCCGACGATGCCCAGTGTCTTGCCCTTTTCGAGATCGAAGGTGAGGCCGTCCACGGCCATCACCACGCCGTCGTCGGTGGGGAAGTGCACCTTCAGATCGTTGACCCGCAGGAACTTTTCGGCCATCACGCGACCTTCACTCTCGGGTCGATGAAGCCGTAGGCGATATCGACGAGCATGTTCGCAATCACGATGAAGGCCGAGACCACCATCACCATCGCGACGATCGTGGGGAGGTCCATGGTGGTGACCGAATGTACTGCCAGATAGCCCAAGCCGTGGAGAGAGAACACACTCTCAGTGATGATCGCACCGCCGAGTAGGCCGCCGAAATCGAGGCCGGCTGCGGTCACGATCGGCGTCAGGGTGGCGCGCAGGCCGTGCCGAAAGATCACAGCCCATTTCCCCACGCCTTTGGCGTAGGCGGTGCGGATGTAGTCCTCGCTCATCGTCTCGATCATGTAGGCCCGGGTTAGCCGCACGTAGCTCGCCGCGAAGAAGACCGCAAGAGTGATCCACGGCAGGATCAGGTTGGCTGCCCAACCGATCGGATCCTGGGTAAAGGGGACGTAGTCCGGGATGGGCACCCAGCCCCACAGGATGGCGGGGAAGGTCAGTAACACGAGCCCGACGAAGAAGGTGGGTACGGAGAAGCCGACCAAGGCGGTACCGACGATTGTCCGATCGATCCATCGGCCCTTGTTCAGCGCAGCTAATATGCCACCGCCTATGCCCAGGGCCATCCAGAGGATGAACGCGCCGATGGCGATTGAGAGCGAGATCGGCCACGCTTCGGACACCATGTCGTTGATCGTCCGGTGCTGCGTGGTGGAGTAGCCCAGGCAGGGTGCGGGGCAGTGCACGATCTGCTCGGGGTGGTCGGTGCGGAGTTGTTCGTTATCGGGGAAGTCGCGTCCGACGAAAAGCCCGGCCACGAACTTGCCATATTGCACGTAAACGGGCTGATCGAAGCCGAGCGCCTTGCGGTTGGCTTCCAGGATGGTGTCAGTGCAGTTCTTGCCGCAGGTGTATCGCGCCGGGTCAACCGGTGCGGCGAAGAACAAGGCGTAGGTTACTGACGTGATCGCCAACAACATGGCGACGACCGAAGCCAACCGCCTTATCACATACCAGAACAACGCCTCTCCTTTCGGGGGACTGGGGGGTGCGCACGGGCGCACCCCCCAGCCTTGATTCGATCAGTTAGTGCTTGACGCTGACGTTGGCCAGGTCGTAGTAACCGGTGTACTTCAGGTTCACCAACGTGTTGCTGACATTGCTGCCGTGGGCGAAGACGAACTTGTCGTTGATGAGCGGGATGACCGCGAAGTACTTGGTCACGGCCTCGTTATCGAGAGCGCCCCAGGCCTTCTCGCGCTGGGCGTCATCGGTGACGGCGTATGCCTTGTCGATGCCAGCGTTGAAGGTTGCGTTGTCGAACGACCCGTAGTCCTGACCGGTGCTTCCGGCCGATAGGTTCACGCGGGAGTCGAGCAGCGGGGGAATAACGGTTGAACCCGACGGCCAATCGGCGCCCCACCCGGCCCAAGCGGCATCCCACTTGCTCGCGTTCTTGGTGCTCTGCAGAGTGCCGTAGTACTGGTCGGCCGGAATACCGTTCAGCTGGGTGTCGAAGCCGGCGGCGTCCCACGCGGTCTTGAGCCCGGCGAACACCTTGTCGAGGGTGTCGTTCTTGCGGTAGTTGACCGTGATCTTCACCGGGAGGGTAAGCCCGGACGCCTGCAGCGCGGCCTTCGCCTTAACCGCATCGCCCTTGTCTCCGGCGAGCAACCCGGTGTTCGGGTATGCGTCCAGAGCGGGGTTGATCAGCGAGTTGGTCGCGTTGACGACCTGATCGCCACCGGCGGCAGTGACATACGCGCTGCGATCCGTGGCCAGAGCCAGAGCCTCGCGAGCCTTGTCATTGCTGAAGACCTTCGACTTGAAGTTCGGCACCAGGTAGCGGGTGTACGGCGAGGACACGATGTCATTGCGGCCACTTGCCTGTGATTCGATGCTGGACAGTACCGTCACCGGGGCCTGATCGAAAGTGATTGCATTCTGATCGGCACCCTTGTTGGCCAGCAGACGCTGGTACAGGGTCTCCTGGGTCAGGGATTCGTCCCAGACGATCTTGTCGACATTGGCCTTGCGAACCGTGTCGGTGGAGGCGCTCCACTGGTCGTTACGGACGAAGTTCCCGCCCTTGTTGGCGGTCCAGGTGCCATCCAACTTGTAGGGGCCGTCGGAGAAGATCGAGAAGTTGGACGCGTCGCCCTGATCCTTGTCCTGACGGAAAGCCGCGAAGGCTGTCATGGTCAGGGCCTGGTTGAAGTCACGCACCGGCTGATTGAGGTGGAAGGTGATCGTCTGGCCGCTGCAGACCACAGCCTTGTCGTAGAGGTTCTGGCCGGTCTTCTTGTACGGGCCGAGGTACTTGCCGGACGGAATGTTCAGGTAAGCGATCGCGTAGGTCGGGCCACCGGTAATCACGTCCTGGGCGAAGGAGCGTGAGATGCCGTACTTGTAGTCGTCGCAGGTGACCTGCTTACCGTCTTCCCACTTGACGCCGTCCTTGATGGTGAAGCTCCAGGTCTTGCCATCGGTACTGACCGTCCCGGTATCCGTGGCGGCGTCGGCTACCAGGGGGACCTTTTCGTCGTTCGAAGTCGGCGCAGCGAAGGTCGTGAGGGTGCGGCTGAATAGGCGGTTACCCGCAGCGATGTTGACGCCCACGTACACACGCTGGGGGTCCCAATGCTCGGTCGGAGTGCCTGAGAGGACGTAGAGAGTGTTGCCAAGCCCGGCGGCACTGCTCCCGCCTGTACTGCTGCAGGCGCTGGCTGTGGCCACCAGCGCCAGACTGGTCGCTACCGCAGCGGCGATCTTGAATCGCTTCATGCGATCTCCTTCTTGTGTAGTGGTATTCGGAGAACTTTGGGGGGTCATTGCCGGTCAGCCTTCGGGTCAAGCGCGTCCCGCAGCCCGTCGCCGAGCAGGTTGAATGCCAAGACGACGAGGAAGAGCGTGAGGCCGGGGAAAATGAAGTACGCGGGATCGGTCGTCGCGTAGTGCACCGAGTCGTTGAGGATCGAGCCGAACGACGGGGTGGGGGCTTGGATGCCGACGCCCAAGAAGCCTAGGGCGGCCTCGGTCGCGATGTTCTGCGGCATGATCAAGGTCGTATACACCAGAATCGGCGCCCACAGGTGAGGGAGCAATTCCTTGAAGTAGATCCGGCGCCGGTTTGCGCCCAGGGAACGGGCGGCCTCGATGAACTCCCGCTCACGGAGGCTGAGAACCTGGCCGCGGATGATTCGAGCGAAGTAGGGGGTGCCGAAGAAACCCATCACCAGGATCATGAAGATCATCGACGGTGCCGTGCGGTCAGTATTTGTCACCGATTGAATCGCGTCGATCACGATCGTCGACAGCGCGATCAGCATCAGGGTCTGTGGGAAGCTCAGCACGAAGTCGATCACCCGGGCCAGCGCCCAGTCGACCTTGCCGCCGGCTGTACCACCGATCAGGCCGATGACGGTGCCGACCACCACCGAGATCAGGACGGCCGAGGTGGCCACGACCAGTGAGACCGTCAGGCCAGCAATGACGCGGGAGAAGATGTCGCGTCCGGTTCCCGGCTCGACGCCCATCCAGTGCTGGGCGGACACGCCGCCGAGCGGGCCGATCGGCATCGAGCCGAGCCCGCCCACAAGATTGTCGTGCCCGGTGTAAGGATCCAGCAGACCGAACGCAGTCATGGCGGGGGCGGCCAGCGCGAGCACGATGAAGAAGATCGCGGCGAATAGCGCCACCATCGTGACGCGGTCGCGACTGATACGCGCCCTGGTGATCTGCCACGGCGTGCGACCAGCGATCGGGACCGCACCATCGCGTGCCTCGACCGCGATGTTGTCTGACATCAGGTCTTTCCTCTCGCCCTCCGAGCGGGAAGCCGGATCGCATGGCGACGCTGTTCCCAACGGTGAGGTGCTGCAATCTAGCACGCCGGGTGTTGAGGATAAACGCCTAGTGCAGGCGAAGTTGCGGCGTAATAAGAGCGTTATCAATTTGTGGTAGATCAGTGTTGGCTCTGATGTTACTGGCCTCGATGAGCCGACCAATCTCAGGCCTTCTGCCGCCGCCGCTGTGGCCGGTCATGGCCACAGCCAGTCCGATGGCGGCGGTCAAGGATGGGCAAGGCTGGACGCGGTCGACCGACGGCGGTCTGCTGGTTGGCCCATTGCCTAGTCGGGTAGCTATCCACGGCGCTGTCCGGTTGCTGTTGGTCGGGTCAGAATCGCGAAGTCTCGCGGGGTGAGGCGGCACGAACGCAGGCGTGAGCCGGGCGGCTTGGTGATGACCGAGACTGCGCTGAGGGTGAGGAACCGAGGTAGTGGCGGCCCGAGTCGCCACGCCGCAGCGCGAAATCGAGGGGCAGGGCGTCGGCAAGAATTGGACACAGCCAGCGGTGAGCATATTTCCAGGCCCATTCTGATGTGGTCAGCAAATGTGCAGCGCGGGCCGGTCCGCGTCGACGGCAGAGCTCTACCAAACCGGTCGTGGTCGAGGTTGCCGCAGGTGATCTCCATCGCTGGAATCGTGCGATGACACTGAGGCGACCTTATAAGCTCCCCGCATGGCGACCAACGAAGCGGCCACGATCTTCAGCACGGCATTTGGTGGGGCACCGACCGGTTTCTCCGAGGGCCCCGGACGGGCGAATCTGATCGGTGAACACACTGACTACAACGGCGGCTTCGTGCTGCCCTTCGCCATTGATCGGCAGGTGGTGGCGGCCTTCGCGCCGCGAGGTGATCGGCTGATCCGGTTGGCCACCGACTTCGAGCCGGGTGTGGTCGAGGCGAGCCTGGACGCGTTGGATGCGGCCTCGGGATGGGCCGCCTACCCGCTGGGGGTGGTGTGGGCGCTGGGCGAATTCGGTGTGGAGCTCGAGTCGGTCAGCGGGTTCGATCTGGCGGTGGTTTCCACCGTCCCGGTCGGCGCGGGGCTGTCGTCGTCCGCTGCGCTGGAGACGGCCACGTTGATGGCGCTGACCAGCATGTGGGGCCTTGAACTTGACCGGCTCACCTTGGCCCGGGTAGGTCAGCGCGCTGAGAATGTGGTGGTCGGCGCCCCGACGGGTGTGATGGATCAGGCCGCGTCGCTTCTCGGACGTCCCGATGCTGCTGTGTTTCTGGACTGCCGAAGCCTCGACTACCAGATCGTGGAGCTCGGCCTCGCCGAGGCGAATCTGGCCGTCTTGGTCATCGATACCCACGTGAAGCACGAGCACGCCACCGGCGGCTACGGCCAACGGCGCGCCGAATGTGAGCAGGGCGCGGCCGAAATGGGAGTGAGTTCGCTGCGCGACCTCGGTCTCGCTGACCTGCCCGCAGCCCAGGGCAAGCTGAATGATGCGGTGTTTCGTCGGGTGCGCCACATCGTCACCGAGAACCAGCGGGTGCTGGACGTCGTTGCGGCGTTACGCACAGAAGGGCCGCGCGCTATCGGCGCCCTGCTGAACGCCTCCCACGTCTCGATGCGCGACGATTTCGAGATCTCAACCCCAGAACTCGATCTTGCCGTGGAGGTCGCCTGCGAGGCAGGCGCCTTGGGTGCGCGGATGACCGGCGGTGGTTTCGGCGGTTCGGTGATCGCGCTGGTTGAAACCAACCGGATAGAAATGGTCGGGTCGGCGGTGACAACCGCATTCGAGCGGGCCGGCTATCGTGCGCCGGGGCTATCAGTGGTGCGTGCGGTTGGTGGTGCGGGGCTCTTGGCCAGCGGCGAGTGACTCCTCGACTGGTCTGCTGGATCCCAGCGGGGTGGGTGCTCCGATCAGGTGGTGGCTGAGTGCGGGAGGCCGTGGGTGTCGAAGAGGCCGTCGTCGTATTCCTCGGTCAGTCCGTGTGGGGTCTTTTCCCACAGGAACGGGGAGTCGATGAGTTGGATGGCTGCGCGCCAGGCTGCGATGGAGTGCAGCAGCCAATAGATCGGCAGGAAGATGGAGAAGGCTGCGATCCGCCAGTTGTAGCGCTGCCAGGCGGCTAGCCCCGAACTGATCACCATCAGCAGGTTCATCGCCAGCATGTTCACGGTGCCGAAAATGAGAAGCCACTGCGGCAGCCAGATCGGGAAGACCGGGCCGAGCAGCCAAGCGCCCACGGTGAAGCTGAGCGCCAGCGGGTAGAGCAGGAAGGCGCCCGGGGTGCCAAGGATCAGGCCGAACATGGTGATCGCTGCCCGGAGCCCGTTGCGGTGCACCCAACGGGCCGGACGGCGCAGGTTCACCGCTGCGGTGAGCATGTAGCCCTTGATCCAGCGGGTTCGCTGGCGGATCCACGGGCTGACCTTGGCCGTGGCCTCCTCCCAGGTGGTCGACTTCACCACATCCACCCGATAGCCCGAAGCCGCCAGTCGCAGCCCCAGGTCGGCGTCCTCGGTGACGTTGTAGGGATCCCAGCCACCGACCTCGACCAAGGCGGTGCGCAGGAAGTGGTTGGAAGTGCCACCGAGGGGAATCGGGGTGTTTGCGGTGTCCATGCCGGGCAGCATCGAGTCGAACCAGTGGGCGTATTCGATGGCGAACATCCTGGTGAGCACGTTGTAGTCGGCGTTGTAGTAGTTCAAGGAGGCTTGGACGCAGGCCAGCTGGCGATTCTCACTGCGTCGCCGCTGCACCTGGGTGTCGTTGCGGAAGCTGACCAAGACCTTGCGCAACTGGTTGGAATCGGGCCGGTCTTCGGCATCGTAGATCACCACATACTTGCCCCTGGCGAAAAGCAGTCCATAGTTGCAGGCTCGCGGCTTGGTGCGGGGTTCGCCCTCGGGCACGATCATCAGCTTGATGTGAGCCGCCGTATTGGCCGCCCGGGCCGCACTGATCGTCTCGGCGTCGTCGGCCTCCAGCAGCACCAGAATTTCGAGCTTGTCGGTGGGGTAGTCCAGTTGCTCGAAGTTGTGCAGAATCTGCCCGATCACGTTGGCCTCTTGGTAGACCGGTACCAGAATCGTGTACATCGGGACGTCGGAATCCACCTCCGCCTGGGTTGTCTCGATTGCGGCGGCGCCGGCGGCCAGAGCTGGCGGGAACCCTCTGATACGCCTCGCCTCGGCGAGGTCCTGCTTGCGTTGGGCGCGGTGTCGTTCGGCTTCGGCGAACTTGTGCTCACGGCGGTCGCGCAGCGGCTGGAAGCCTGCGGCCAGCACTTTGAAGCTGACGTTGGCAAGGAAGATCACGTTCGCGAGGGTGACCAGAATCACCAGGGTGAGCTGCCAATTGAGCAGCACCCCCAACCCGACGGCGAGCAGGATCGCCGCCGGTAGCTTTCGCTGCCACCAGGTCAGTCCGGCCTTGGCCGAGAATTCGGGATTCTGGATGGCGAATCGCTCGGCGGCTTCAAAGATCAATTGTGGACCAAGCACGCGTTCGGCAACCTTGGCCAACTGATCCTCGCTGGTGGAGCGGAAGCCGATCCGGGTCTGGTCCAGCCGCTGGCTGACCTCGGCGTACAACTCCTCGGTTACTGGCACGCAGGTGGCGACCCAAAGGGTGCCGTCGGCCCAACGCCAGGGGAGCCAGCGCCGGAACAGGTCGGTGGCCAGTTGATCAGTGTGCAGCAGCTTCGGGTCGGGGGGTTGCAGGAGCAGATCCACCGGCTCAACCCGGGTGCGGTAGTCGTGGTCGGCGATGGTCACTTCAGGCCCCATTTCGGGCGTAGATGGTGATGGTGGTGTTGGCGAACACCTGGTGGTAGGCCGCGGTGAACGCTGCGGTCTTGGAGATCGCGGTGACCTTGTCGGCGCTGTTGTTGCTGGCCCACACCCAGCGGGCATGCTCGGCCGGTGCGGCCAAGGCCTGGGCGAACAAGATGTCGTTGGCGCGTAGGTAGTAGTCCCGCAGGGGAATGCCGATCTGGGGCAGGACGGCGTTGGACGACACGGTTTCGTCCATCAGGATCGAGCCGCCGTCATAGTTGGCGCCCAGCCAGGCCGCTGCGTGGCTGGAGTCGGCACCGCGGGTGAGTGATTCGGCGGCCTCGGTGATCACCAGGGAACGCTCGGCGGGTTCTTGCAGGAACCATCCGGCCTGTCCCAGCAACGCCACTGTCGCGAGCAGGGCGAGGGCCGCAGCGGTCAGACGAGATAGGCACGGCCGGGCCTGATGGCGGTTGATCAGGTGCGGTACTGCCTCGATCGCCAGGCCAGCCAGTAGCGCGGCCGGAAGGATGCTGGCCATCCCGAAGCGGTTGTTCCAGATGTAGGTGGCTCCGGTCGCCTGGTTCCAAATGACCGCTTGGCCGGTGTAGAGCGCTACGACCAGGAACAAGTAGCTGGTGGCGGCGGTGAGCAGGAACAGCAGTCGGTTGCGCGCTCTCAGTACCGTGACGGCAGCGACCAGTCCCAGTCCGGCGATGCCCAACAAGACCCAGCCGACGCTGGTGCCCACCGCCAGATCCAAGGTGTTCAAGGTGGCCACCAGATTGGCCTTGGTGGTGCCACCGGAGGCCACGATCTCGGTCTGTTGGGCATTGGCGGAGTATTCGCCGAAGAGAAACTCCAGCGGGTTGTGGAAGACCACCCAGTTGTACGACACCCACCAGCCCATGGCGAGTATCGGAGGCAGAATGAAGCCGAGCACCGAGGTCGCCGTCCGGCGCAAATTGCCACTGGTTCGCCGCCAGGCCACCACGGCGACGAAAATCGTCCCGGTGACGGCCAGCGCCCAGCCTTCGTAGCGGGACAACACCGCCAATGCGGCCGGGAGCCCGGCGAAGATGGCCACCTCACCGGGGCTGGACAATCGCCCCCTGGTCGCGAAGTTGGCCAGGCCGGCCAGGGTGCAGGCCAGGCAGGCGATCAACACCGGTTCGGTGAGCGCGGTCGAAGTCAGGTAAAGCATGGTCGGATTGAGCACGAGGGCGGCCACGGTGACCAGTCGCCCCAGCCGGCCGGCGCCCCAGCGAGCTGCAGCGCGATACAACCCAGCTGCGGTGGCAGCCAAGCAGCCAGCACCGAGAAGGGCAGCACCCCAGCCGGTGTGCCAGGCCCACACGTTGACGACGAACAGCGCCAGCAGCAGGTGGGGCATCGGCAGCCAGACCGTGCCCAGTTGAGTCAGCCCAGGATCGCTGCGGGTATCCAGCAGGCGGCGAGCGATGGTCAGGTGAGACTGGGCATCGCTGTAGGCGAGGTTGTAGCCATTGGGCACCAAGTAGGCGGCGGCCAACACCGCGATCACGGCCGCAGCAATCGCGACCGGCACGGTGCCGGGCACGCGGCGTCCGATAGCGGGGCGATCCATGGAGGCCCACAGCGTGCCGGACCGCTCGATCGGGTGGGCCAGTACCTGTGCGGTGGTGTGGGTGATGGCGGTCACTTTGTTCCAGTTGATCAGGGAGTAATGGTATGTGTTTACATACTACGCCAATATTCCTTGATAAACCTGAGTTACGGGTGAGCAACCGATTTGTCATCAATGTGAGCGGCCGAAGGGAATAGTCACCCAAATGGGTGACTATTACGCATTTGGTTGCCGCCGGCGGGTCGGCTCAGCGGCGCGCGGTACCCCAATACGTCCGGACGACCTGACCGCCGACCCGCATCACCTGGTTCCAGAAGGTGGGTGAGCTGAGCACCTTCTCAACTGCAGACTTCGGCGCCGGGCGTGAGCTGCCGGAGCTCCGAGGCGTGCGGGGAGCCGGGGCCTCGGCTTGGGCCTGTTGCTTTGCCTGTTCGGCGGCTTGTGCTTCGGCCTGGGCCTTGGCCACACCCGCCTCCAACTTGCGGGTGAGCATTTCGTAGGCCGAATCGCGGTTCACCGCCGGACCGTACTTGGCTTGCATCGGCGAGGAGGCCACACCGTTGGCCAACCATTCCGGGTTCATCGGCCCCATCGAAGCCAGCGGTGCCAACATTCGCGTCCAGGCCACCGGTGTGGGTGCGCCGTCCGGATTCAGCACGGTCACGATCGCCTCGCCGATGCCCAAAGCCTGCAGGGTCTCGGCCAGGTCATAGGCGCTGGTCGGATAGGTCTCAACGGTCGCCCGCAGCGCCTTTGCATCCTTGGGGGTGTGGGCACGCAGCTGGTGTTGCACCCGAGAACCGAGCTGGGCGAGCACATCGTCGGGAACATCGGTGGGTGCCTGGGTGACGAAGAAGATGCCCACGCCCTTGCTCCGGATCAGTCGGACGGTCTGGGCGATCGCATCCAGGAACGCCTTGGACGCACCGTCGAAGAGCAGATGCGCCTCGTCGAAGAAGAACACCAGCTTGGGCACGTCCACATCCCCGATTTCGGGCAGATCGTGGAACAGGTCGGCCAGCAGCCACATCAAAAAGGTGGAGAAGATCGACGGACGATCCTGCAGGTTCGGCAATTCCAGCAGCGAAATCACGCCGTGGCCATCGCTGGAGGTGCGAATCAAGTCACGGGTGTCGAATTCGGTCTCGCCGAAGAACTCGTCGGCCCCCTGGGTCTGCAGGGTGACCAGGCTGCGCAGAATCACCCCGACGGTTGCCGAGCTCAGCCCGCCGAGTTCATTCAGTACTGGCTTGCCCTCATCACCGGTCAGGTAAAGCATCACCTGCTTCAGGTCGGCCAGGTCGAGTAGCGGCAGGCCTTGAGTGTCGGCGAAGTGGAAGACCAGCCCGAGGCTGGATTCCTGGGTTTCGTTCAACCCCAGCACCTTGCTCAGCAGGATCGGGCCGAAGCTCGACACGGTGGCGCGAATCGGGACTCCGCTGCCCTGGCCGCCGAGTGAGTAGAACTCAGTGGGGCAGCCCTCGGGTTTCCAATCCTGACCGATCTTCTGGGTGCGGGCCAGCAACTTGTCGCTGGGGGTGCCGGGAATCGCAATGCCGGAAAGGTCGCCCTTGATGTCGGCGGCGAACACCGAAACGCCGGCCCGGGAGATCTGCTCGACCATCAGCTGCAGGGTGCGGGTCTTGCCGGTACCGGTGGCGCCGGCCACCAGGCCGTGGCGATTCAGCATAGAAAGCGAGAGCCGGATTCGGGTGGTCGTCACCGGGAAGCCGTCGGCCATCAGCACGCCAAGGTCGATCGAGGGGGAATCGAAGGTGTAACCGGCAGTGATCTCAGCGATCTGGTCAGATAATGCAGCCATGGGGAAAAGATTGGCACACCCGGGGTGCCACTGCGCAGGCCCGCACATTGTCTTCTTGGCCGTGATCGGCACGCCGGCCTGCGGAATCCAGATCAGAGCCGACCGGTCCGGTCGGCCATTGCGGTGGTAATCTCACCGGCAGACAGGGGAGCGCCGTGGGCGCTGAGAGTGCGGATGGCCGCAGACCCTCGAACCTGATCCGGTTAACACCGGCGTAGGGAGTCGGGAAATCTCCCCGGGGCATCCCGGGCCCTCCGAGCTCATTGGAGGAGATATGTCGAAACGTCGGATGCTGGCCTTGGTGGCGGCGGCGGTCCTGCTGGTCGGGTGTACGAGTGCGCCTGCACCCACGCACTCAAGTAGTCCGGCGGCGCCGACCGAAAGCAAGACCCTCACCGTGGTCACCCACGACTCCTTCGCGTTGGACAAGGACACCATCGCCAAGTTCAAATCAGACACCGGCTACGACGTACAGTTCGTCGCCCCCGGAGACGTCGGGACGATGGTGAACCAGCTCGTGCTGACCAAGGACTCGCCGCTGGGTGATGTGGTCTATGGCATCGACAACAGCTTCGCCGCCCGGGCGATGGACGCCGGCATCCTCAGCCCCTACACCTCGGCGGCGCTTCCGGCCTCGGCCACCAAGTTCACTGCAGACGTTGCCCCGCAGCTGACTCCGATCGACTACGGCGATGTGTGCCTGAACGCCGACACCAAATGGTTCAAGAACAAGGGGTTGGCCGTCCCGCAGACCCTGGACGACCTGCTGAAGCCGGAGTACAAGAACCTTCTGGTGGTGGCCAACCCGGCCACCTCCTCTCCCGGACTGGCATTCCTGATGGCCACCATCGCAGCCAAGGGTGAGGCCGGCTACCTCGATTATTGGAAGGCGCTGAAGGCCAACGGGCTGGAGGTCGTCAAGGGCTGGACCGAGGCCTACACCGTGGAGTTCTCCGGGTCTTCCGGCAAGGGCAGCCGTCCGCTGGTGCTGTCGTATTCGTCCTCACCGGCCTACGAGCCGGCCACTGCGTCGCTCAACCAAACCTGCTTCCGCCAGGTGGAGTACGCCGGTGTGCTTGCCGGTGCGCAGAACGAGGTTGGGGCGCGCACGTTTATCGACTTCATGTTGAGTAACCAGGTGCAGGCCCAGATTCCTGAGCAGATGTACATGTACCCGGTTGATTCGGCAGTGAAACTACCCGCCGATTGGGCCAAGAAGGCTGCCCTGTCGGATGCACCGTTCACTCTTCCGGTGGCCGAAATCGCCGCGAAGAGGGACGGCTGGATTAAGGCCTGGACGGCGGCGGTCATCGGGTGAATCTGTTCGAGCCCGCCCGTCCGTGCGTGCCCGCGGGTCCACTGCGACGGGTTCGCTCCCGAATCGCGCCGTCGCTACCTCTTTATTGGGGGCAACGGTGAGTTTCGGGGGCAAGCTGCCGAACCTGGGCGGGCGGGGCTGGGTGTGGGCCGCAGTTGCGGTGATACCGGTGGGCTTTCTGGCCCTCTTCTTCGCCTGGCCGGTGACAGCACTGGTCGGCCGAGGGTTCTTCGACCAGTCCGGTTTCAGCCTGGCTGGAGTGAGTGAGGTGTTGGCGGCGCCGCGTACCTGGCGGATCCTCGGCCAGACCGTGGCGCAGGCGAGCGCAGCCACCGTGATCGCGGTGGCTCTCGGAGTCCCGGGGGCGTACCTGCTCTACCGCTGTCGGTTTCCCGGACGCCAGCTGCTGCGGGCAGTGGTCGCAGTGCCGTTCGTGCTGCCCTCTGTGGTGGTTGGGGTGGCGTTCCGGTCGCTGCTGACCGAATCTGGTCCGTTGGGCTTCCTCGGACTGGGGGAGTCCTTCGCTGCGGTGTTGGCGGCACTGGTTTTCTTCAACTATTCAGTGGTGGTGCGTACGGTGGGCGGGCTGTGGGCGCGCCTGGACCGTCGGGCAGCAGAAGCAGCCCGTAGCCTGGGCGCCTCGCCGGTCCGAGTCTGGCTGACGGTCACGCTGCCCGCCCTTGCCCCGGCGATCGCATCGGCTGCCGCGCTCACCTTCTTGTTCTGCGCCTCAGCCTTCGGGGTGGTGCTGATCCTGGGTGGCCAGTCCTGGGGAACCATCGAAACCGAAATCTGGTATCAAACCACTCAGCTGCTCGATCTGCCCGCAGCGGCAGCCTTGTCGATCCTGCAACTGCTGGTGGTGGCCGCCTCACTGATCGCCGCCGACCTCACCAGGGCCCGCCAGGAGCGGGCGTTGCGGCTGGCCGGGGCGCCGGTGGAGCATCGGCTGCGGATCGGTGATCTACCGGCCGCTGCACTGACCGCAGTGGTGGTGCTGGTCGGTCTGGTGGCGCCGATGCTCACCTTGGCTTGGCGCTCACTGCAGACCGCCACCGGTGTTGGGTTGGGCAATTACATCCTGCTGTCCAGCGGGGACGGGGGGCCGAGCGTGTGGCAGGCCACCCTCAACTCGCTGGGCACCGCAGCGGTGGCCACCGTGATCGCTTTGACCCTGGGGGTGATGGTCGCCTACCTGCTTTCCCGGCGTCCCGCCTCGCCGAACGGACGCCGGGCGCTACGGCTGGCCGATGCGGCGTTCATGCTTCCGCTGGGGGTTTCGGCAGTGACCGTCGGCTTCGGCTTTTTGATCACGCTGAACCGGCCACCGCTGGATCTTCGCTCCTCCTGGGTCCTGATCCCGATCGCCCAGGCCGTGGTGGCCCTGCCCCTGGTGGTGCGCAGCCTGCTACCTACCTTGCGGGCGATCGACCCGCGAATGCATGAAGCTGCAGCGACTTTGGGCGCCACCCCCGCACGGCTGTTCGCCAGCATTGATGCGCCGCTGGCGTGGCGGGGCTTCGGGCTGGCCGTCGGGTTCGCCTTCGCCACCAGCCTCGGCGAGTTCGGTGCCACCTCCTTCCTGGCTCGTCCCGATCGTCCGACGCTGCCGGTGGAGATCTTCCGGCTGATCTCGCGTCCGGGGACGGCGAATCTGGGCATGGCGATGGCGGCCTCGGTGGTGCTGGCGCTGCTCACCGCTACGGTGATGGCGGCTGCCGAATGGCTCGGACCCAAGGAGGCCAGGCCGTGGTGAACGGGTTGCAGATCGATCAGGCGGTGGTGCGCTACGGCGAACTGAGGGCCGTCGATCAGGTGAGCCTTGAGTTGGGACCGGGCGAGGTGCTGGCGGTGATCGGCGCGTCCGGTTCGGGCAAGTCGTCCCTGCTGCGGGCAGTCGCAGGGTTGGAGCCGTTGGCGGGTGGCCAGGTGAGCTGGGATGGGGCCGATTTGGCCGGAGTCCCGGTGCACAAACGCGGTTTCGCGGTGATGTTCCAGGACGGCCAACTCTTTCCGCATCTCAACGTCGGTGGGAACGTGGGCTACGCGCTGTACCGCGAGTCACGAGGCAGGCGTGCCGAGCGGGTGGCAGAGCTGCTCGAGCTGGTAGGTCTTGGCGGCTACGCCGACCGCCCGGTCACGGCACTGTCTGGCGGGCAGGCCCAACGGGTTGCGCTGGCGCGGTCGCTGGCGGCGCGGCCACGGCTGTTGATGCTGGATGAGCCGCTGTCGGCCCTCGACAGCGGCCTGCGCGAACACCTGGTCGCAGTACTCTCGGCCGGCCTTCGGGTCACGACCACCCCGGCGCTGTATGTCACCCACGATCAAGATGAGGCCTTCACGATCGCTGACCGGGTTGCGGTGCTCGCCCAGGGGCGGCTGTTGCAGGTCGCTGCTCCGGCCGAACTGTGGCGCCGTCCGGCCAGCCGTGAGGTGGCCGAGTTCCTTGGTTATGGGCCGTTCCTGACCCCTGAAGAGGTCGACGTCCTTGGCTGGCCGGGGCCGTTGCCGAAAACCGTGGTGGCGCTCGGCCCGGACGGACTTGTCCTGGATACAGGCGGTGTGGAGTTGGCGGTGTCGGCGGCGGTGATCGGACGCGGGCAGACCGATCTCGAGATTCAACTGCCGGGCGGCCAGCTGGCCACTGTGCGGATCAAAGGGGTGGCGCAGCGGCCGTCGCTGGTCCGCGTCCGGGTGAATCCGGAGGGTTGTGCACTTCTTGCTGCCCAGTGAGTGCCAGCCGAATCTAGGTGTGCATGCTGTTCCCGATCCCGCTGGCTTGTGGGCTGCTGGCCTCTGTCGCTATTCGAATGGGAAAAACGACGCGCCCTAAGGCTCTATTAGTTGATTATCAGGAAAATCTCAGATGCGCCCCCACGCGTCACTCCTACGAGTGACAAGGGGAAGCGCTGCGAGCGGACGCCCGCCTGTGCGGTCTCAACCCGAACTGCACACTAGTCAAAGGTTAAGCGCGTCATCTTGGCCATGGACGGCTGGTTGAGTGCAAGAATGCCGCCGTGGGAACGGAAGCAAAGTTGGTGCCTACGGGCGCCCGGCATGAAGTCGGAGTCGATGAGCTCTTCTTCTCGACGACTGATGCCCGCGGCATCATCGACCAGGCGAACTCTGTGTTCGTCCGGCTCTCCCGTCACCCCCGGGATGAGCTGGTGGGAACCCCGCACAACCTGATTCGGCACCCGGTCATGCCTGGTGGTGCCTTCTTGTTGATGTGGGACACGATCCAGGCTGGTGAACCGTTCTGCACCTATGTGGACAACCTTGCCGGTGATGGCAGCACGTATGGAGTGTTCGCAACAATCACGCCCTTGGGCGATGACTATCTGTCGGTGCGTGCGCGCCCGTTCGTCGACGCACTTCACGACGCAGAGTTTTCGCTGTTCAATGCGGTGCGCCCGATGGAGCTTGAACTGCGCGAAAAGGGCTGGAACGCCCACGAAGCTGCGGTGGTGGGGGCTGAGAAGCTCGGCGAGTTGCTCGTCGGTGCCGGAATCCCCTCCTATGAGGAGTTCATCTGGATGGCGCTGCCTGCCGAGGTTGAGGCCCGGCTGGAGCAGGCCAGCGGTATCGCCAAGCGGCCGCTGGCCACCGGTGACCTGGCTGGCATGCTCAGCGTTGCGGTCAAGGTGGACGAGGCTCTGCAGGAGTGGGTGCGCAGCCTGGACGATCTGCAGCGGGTTGCCGATGCGCTGTTGGCCGCTGCCCCGCAGTTCAGTCAGACCATGGAGGCCAACGCCCACGTCGCCGACCGGATCAACGAGAACGACGCCGAGGGCTTCTTCAGCTCAGCCATGGTCTACCTGCGCGTCTGGGCCCAGATGGCCCCCGAAGTGGCTGGCATTGTCACCGAGCTGTTGGTCCAACTCGACGAGCTGCGTCGAAGCTGTGCGCAGACCCGCTTCCGGATCGCGCTCGCAGTGCTGCACAACTGGACCGTCGGACAGTTCGTGGTTGAACTGATCGACAACGTCCCCGGCTCGGACGAGGCCCGTCCGGCCATCGCCCTGTTGGGCCGGGCGTTGGACGAAGGTCTGGCTGCCACCAGCGAGCAGAGCCAGCGGAATGCAAGCCTGGCCACGGCTGCCGCTGACCGCATCTCGACCTTGCGCGACCTGCTCGACCTACCGCAGACGATGATTCGTGAATGGCTTTCGCGGGCCGACCGCTCCTCGGCGACCTTCGTGGAGATGGTCGACACCATCTCTGCCCAGGTGGATCGCACCCAAGGCGACATCGACCTACTCGGTTCGCTGTCTGATGAGTGCCGCCGGATCGCTGTGCCGGTGGATGCCAAGGTGATCGAGGAGCAGACCGAGCAACTGCGTAGTCTGCTTGCCGCTCACCAGGGTCACCGTCCGCGCTACGCCGTGGCGAAGTAACTTCGACTGAAAACGTGCGCCGCTCCGACTGCTGGTCGGGGCGGCTTTCGCGTTAGCCGACAGCTTCACGGCCTATGACGGGCCCAACCTGCAGCTGGCGGCGGCGATCGGTGGTGGCCAGCGATCAAGGCCCGTCGAGGAACCCGGCCCACCGCTAGGATTACTTTTCGGAGTGTCGGGAAGCCTGGTCGACGATCTCTTTGGCGAACGTGCCGGAGGTCCAAGTGCTGGGGGAGGACGGATGAATATCACTCCTGTTTTCGCCGAAGTCGGCGCGGGCCGCTTTCTTTCGGTGTTCAGCGGTGGCGTTTGGCTGCCAACAACCTTGAGGAGTCACAGCATGTCGAAAGCACGCAGTTCGTGTCGCCAGCTGGTTGATGTTCGGCAGGCTCGGAGCGGGGGCTGCCATGCGCGCCCGTGATATCGCCGAGGCCTACCCAGTGGTGGGTGTTGATACTTCTGCGCTGGTAGCGGCGCGGCTGATCGCCGGAGATCGCCTGCCAGGCCTGGTGGTCACTGACCGTGACGGCACCCCGAAGGCGGTGCTGCCGGCATCCGAAGTGGTTCGGTTCCTGGTCCCGGACTACGTCCAGGACGATCCGACCCTTGCCGGAGTCCTGGGCGAGGTGCCGACCGAGTGGCTGGCAGGACGGCTCAGGAAAGCCACCGTCGCCGAGCTGTTGCCGGTGCGCCCGGCCGAACTGGCGGTGCTCCAGTCCGATGACACCTTGGTGGAATTGGCGGCGACCATGGCTCGCCTGCGCAGCCCGCTGTGCGCAGTCATGGACGGCAAACGGGTTCTCGGAGTGGTTACGGCCGCCCGGCTTCTCGAACTGGTGTGTGGGGGCCAGCCGGAATGATGATTGTCGCGATCATCGTCTTCACCGCGGCCTACCTGCTCATCGCGACCGAGCGAATCAATCGGGTGGTGGCCGCGCTCGGGGGTGCTGGCGTGATCCTCGCGATCGGGTTGGTCGGCCCCGATGACGCGTTCTACTCCAAGGAGACCGGCATCGACTGGAACGTCATCTTCCTGCTCTTCGGGATGATGGTGATCGTCGGTGTGCTCAAGATGACCGGCGTCTTCGAATATGTGGCGATCTGGGCGGCCAAGGCCGCGAAGGGACGACCCTTTCGGGTGATGACCCTGCTGTGCCTGATCACTGCGGTCGCATCGGCTGGATTGGATAATGTCACCACGGTGCTGCTGATCGCACCGGTCACTTTGCTGGTGGCTGAGCGCATCGGGGTGCGGCCGGTGCCGTTCCTGATCGCCGAGGCGCTCGCGTCCAACATTGGTGGCACGGCCACCCTGGTCGGGGATCCGCCCAACCTGATCGTGGCCAGCAAGTCCGGACTGACCTTCAATGACTTCTTGATCAACCTCGCTCCGATCGTCCTGGTGATGCTCGTCGTCTTCGTCGCGGTGTCGCGACTGTTGTTCCGCAAGGACTTCATCGCCGACCCGGAGCGGGTGGCCGACGTGATGCAGTTGGACGAGCGGGAAGCCATCCAGGATCCGGCGCTCCTGGTACGCAGCCTCATCGTCTTGGCCATGGTGCTGGCCGGATTCTCCCTCCAAAGCGTCCTGCACCTGGAACCGTCGATCATTGCCCTGCTGGGCGCGGGTCTGCTGATCGCGGTCAGCGGGTTGCGTCCGCAGGCCTACTTGGCCGAAGTCGAATGGGAGACGCTGCTGTTCTTCGCCGGCCTGTTCATTCTGGTTGGTTCGCTGGTCAAGACCGGAGTGATCGACATCCTCGCCCAAGCTCTGACCACGGCGACCGGGGACAGTGTGCCGATGGCGATGATGCTGCTGCTGTGGGGTTCGGCGGTGTTCTCGGCGATCGTCGACAACATTCCTTTCATCGCCACCATGACCCCTGTGGTCGACCAAATGGTCAGCGGCAGCGGCGCTTTCGCAGGCCAGAACGGATTGTGGTGGGCGCTGGTGCTCGGTGCGGACCTGGGCGGGAACGCGACCGCGATTGGTGCCAGCGCGAACGTGGTGGTTGCCGGGATCGCCAAGCGGAGTGGGCACCCAATTTCGTTCTGGGAGTTCACCCGCTACGGCTTGGTGGTCGCCCTGGTTACTCTCGGCATCGCCACCCCGTACCTGCTGCTGCGCTATTGAGCGTGGCGTTCGGGAGTTGAGCGGCCCGCGGGGTCTCCGCTGGCTCAAGCCGCTCGGCGCGTTCGGCTCCGTCCGCGCAACACCCACGGCAGATACAACAACGCCCACATGATCGCGACTGCGACGATCAGGACGGGGACGTAGAGGTCGCCGGCGATTGCGTGGATGGCCTCCAGCGGCGAACCGGGCGCGCCCGCGTTGAGGAACCAGAAGTTGGTGCCCCAGGTTTGGTTGGCGAGATGGCCGATGGTCGCGAACACCGTGACCATGGCAGCGACCCGCCACAGGTTGGCGGCGTTGGGGACGAGTTCACCGGCGACCAGCCGCATCAGCACGTAGCCGAAGATGAGGCCGTGAATGGTGAAGCTCTGCCAGGTGAAGATGTTGAGGATCGGGCGGGTGGCCCAGTCGGGGAACAGGTCTGCGGCCAAGGCTCCCCACCAGCCCAGGGCGTAGAGGAAGTCTCCCGTCCAGCGGTTGGGGCGCAGGGCGTCGATGAATACCGCGAGTGTGGCGATCGCGCACACGTGCAACGGCAGGATCTCTGCGGTGTAGGTGCCTGATGCGAGATAGGCGAGCTGGCGCACCACCTCCAACAGCAGCACGACCCAGCCCACTGACAGTCGCATTCGTCGGCGGCGGGCGGCGTCTGCTCTGCAGTAGCCCAGAGCCAGCGCGGCGACCCCGATGGCCAACAAGGCGAGCACTCCGAGATGGATCTCAGAGAACATTGCGAATCCGACGCCCGCAGGCGTCGGCTGATTCTGCGGGACGAAGAAGTAGTCCCAGCTCCAGGTCATAGCGCCGACTTGTGGAGCAGCTGGAGCGGCGCGGGCGTTGGCACGCGCCCATTGTGCAGGCAGGAGGCCATCGGCGTCGCGAAATCCCCCAGGTGTGCCTGGATGCTGTCGTGAAGATCGCCGCTGGAGCTGGCGCGGTGGTTGGGCCAGCATGACCGACGTGCGGCGAGCCGACGGTGAAGTCGGTGTTGGATCCGCTCCGGCTGGACGCGGACGAGGTGGCCTGCTGCGACGCTGGAGACTGAGGGCGCAGCGCTGAGGGGAGGAGATGCCGGTGATCCACGCGGAGGCCTCAGGCGATGCTCGCCACCACCGTCGGGATCGTGTCGCTGTTGGCGGCCACGCTGTTCTGGGCGGGCAACTACGTGGTGGGCGCGGCCGCAGTCGCGGAACTGCCGCCGCTGAGCCTGGTCTTCCTGCGCTGGCTGCTTGCGGTGGTGCCGCTGTTGATCATCGCCCAGGTGATCGAGCGGCCGCGATGGCGCGAGGTCGCCCGGGCGTGGCCGTGGTTGCTGGTGCTGAGCGGTTTCGGGCTTCTCGGCTACAACCTGCTGCTCTACTCGGCTTTGGAGCACACCACCGCGCTCAACGCGTCACTGATCAATGCCTTCAACCCGGCGCTGATCTCGCTGGCCGCGGTGGTGTTCCTGCGCCAGCGCCTCACGCCGCTCGCGGTGTTGGGAATCCTGATCTCCCTGGTCGGCGTGCTCGTCGTGCTCACCGGGGGCAACCCGGCTGCGATCCTGACCACTGGTTTCGGGGTCGGTGAGATCTGTGTGTGGACCGGTTACACCATTGCCGGTCGGCTCGCTCCGCCGCTGCCGCCGATCACCGCCACCGCAGCTCAGGCGTTGATCACGGTGGTCGTGCTGGCTCCGTTCGTACTGATCACCGGGGGGCCGGTGCTGCCGAGCACTGCTCGGGCCGGTGCTGCGCTGTTGTTCATCGCGGTCTTTCCTTCGGTGCTCTCCTACGTGCTGTGGAATCGGGCGCTGGCTGTGATCCGTCCGGCTCGGGCGGGAGTGTTTTTGAACCTGATCACCGTCTTCACCGCCGCCTTTACGATCATCTCCGGGCAGTCCTACAGCGCTGCTCAGGTGGTGGGCGGATTGGTGGTGATCGGCGGGGTGGTGCTGACCAATGTGGTCGGCACGCAGACAGCTGTCGAACCGGCCGATGATGACGTGGCGCGGCCGGTGGAGGCGCAGTGAGGCCGGCAGCGGACACCTGGCGTGCATTTCGATGACGGACGTGAGGCCCCGACTCCCGATTCGGGGTGCCAGGGCCTCACGATTCTTTGTTGCTCCGGGGGTGGGGCTCCGGTTACGACGATGACGTGGCGGTGACCGCCGACGCGGGTCACGACGTCACCGGGCCGGGCCTGGCCCATGGTGCCCGAAAGGGTGTGCCACCTCGGCTTGCTGGCTGAACTGGTGTCGTACCCGTCGAAGCCGACCCGGTGTCGGACCCACTTCGACCAGGCGATGCCCAGGTCTGCGCATTGGGCGTGGTAGGCGCCGTCCGAATCGATGCCCGGCTTGACGGCATCGGTTTTGCTGTTCCAGTTCCGAGAGTTCAGTGCCCATGCTTTGTAGTTGGCGATTTGCGAGTTGGTGCGCTGCCCCGAGCCGGTGCGGACGGTGTTCGTCGATCACACGGCCTTGCCGGAGGCGGTGTACAGGACGACGTTCCCGTCATCCTGGACGGCGAGCTTGGTGGCGCCCGTCCCGACGGTGTTGGCTGCCCAGCGCGGGGTTGAAGCCTGGTAGAGGACCAGGTTGGCGTCGCCCTGGAGAATCGCATGGAAACCGCTGCGTCCGGCGGTGTTCGACGCCCAGTCGGCGGCCCCGTCCCAGTAGGAGACCAGGTTGCCGTCAGTCTGCATGACCAGCTTCTCGTGACCGTTCGCTGACACGATCTGATCGCCGGACTCCAGCCAGGTGTTCGCGCTGATCTGGGCGGTGTAGGTGCGAGGGGTGTGAGCCGGGGTGCCGCAGACCGGAGCCGAGGGGCCGTTGGTGCCGGTGTTGACCCACTGATCCGACACGAAGCCAGAGCGCCCGGCGTAGCTGACGTAGTCCCAGATGTTGGAGGAGCCATAGCTGTTGGAGACCGTGGTTCCGTACTTCACGCACTGGACGCTGAGCTGGGTGTGGTACGGAATGCTCAAGATGACGGCGGCCGAGGTGGACGCGTCGGTACGCATGTTCAGGGACGGATTGGCGTAGGTGTAGCCGGACCCGGCGGCCTGGGCGATGGCTGCGCCGCTCACGGTGAGGATCGCCGAGATCCCGATCGTGGCGGCTGCCCGTGAGAGCTTGTTCATTGTGGTGTTCCCTCTGTGTCTGGTGGACTTCGTTGTCTCCATTTCGGCCCCTGGGGGTGGTGCGTGCAAGGAGAGTTCTCCCCACCCGCTGTTGCCGAGCCCGGCTGCGCGCTCCCTGGGGGTTGGTGGGGGCACGGAGAGTTCTCCCCACCCGCTTTTGCGACGCACCTGGAGGCTTTGTGCTTCGGCACTGGTGTGCGCGATGCCACCCACGGGTGGCGCGGCCCGCAGCCCGCAGCGACGTGGAGCCGCCGGTAGGGCGAGTGCCGTCCGGGGTAGCTGAGGAGGCCGGGGACTCAGCGTTCGAGCCAGGCTCAGGCGTGCAGAGCGCTCTCGACCTGCTCGATGGCCGACGGTGGGACGGCGTAGTCGGCGATGGTGTTGCCGGCCAGGGACGCCACCCGCGCAGGATCGGCGAGGACGGAGCCGAGTGCGACGGCGACGGGGATGAGGCTGGGCGGATCGGAACGCTCTGCACGCCTGAGCCGGGTTGCGGCGCTGCCACCGGCGCCGGTGGCCAACTGCTCGCTGATGGCGGCTGCGATCAGCCGGCCGTGGTCGAACAGTGCTTGCACCTGGGCGTAGCGACCCTCGGTAGGGCGCTGGATCATCACCTCGGGCGGCTGGTCTGCAGTGCCGGGAAGACCAGCAAAGAAGCCCTGCGCTGCCTGAAACGGCGCCTGTCCGACATCGTCTACTCCACGACGCGACGCGATGCGACGCGGCGGTGCACGCAGCCAGCGCAACCCGGGCACGACCAACGGCCAACAGGCCAGCAGCGTGACGGAGATCCCAGCCCGACAACCCGCTCTTCAGCTTCAGCGACAAGCCACGTCCACCACCAAGGCTATGCCCGGAAGCCCTTGCCCATAGAGGCCCATGCCGCGACCCGAGTTTCGTAAACACGCAATGCCGGACCGGACCTTGGCCGGCGCCCCCGGGACCGCCCGTGTTCCCCAGAAACCGCCCCAAACGGTGAGGAATGCGGCCCACCCGAGCGTCGTGCGTCACCCATCCGTGCACAGCAAGGACCCGCGGGATCGCGAAGTTCTTCACGGGCAAGATCAGCTGTGGAAGGCGCTCCGAAGGCCTGGCTGACTCACGCTGAACAGGGCGGTGTCCATCTGGGACGCCACCCTGGACGCTGGTCCTCACCCGACTCCGGGGCATGTCTCCAGCAAGCGGTCCTGAAGGGTTGGTCAGACCTCGTCCTCACGGACCTCACGCTCGACGACCTGCTCCCGGGGGGCGGCGGTGCCGGGGACATCCCGCGCGGGCGCCCCTTGGACGTCCGTCCGGTCCGTGACGATGCGCGTGCGGGGACGGGTCAGCACAAGGCCGAGCACGAGCCAGATGACGGCGGCGACGAAAAAGATGATGCCGATCATCTTCGTGTCCACACCCCTGAGCAGGTTGGGCACAGCGAGGTAGAGGATCGCCCCCACGACGCCTAGTGCGATGGGACCGCCAATGTTGAAAGCACGCATGGTCTTTCCCTCCTCGTCACGACTTCTGGTTCGCAGATACCCCAGTCGGCGCTGTGGGAAACCGTTCGGACGGGATGGGCCCGGCCGCGGTGGATCCCGAGACTGTCAGACTACCCGTCCCGACCGCTCCCTGTGGTGATCCGGGACATTCGGGCCTTCGGTTGAGTCGCACGTCGCGGCACCCGTGAGCAGCACGCGTCGCCGCGGTCCTCAACCGTTCATTCGGACGCCGGCCGCTCGAGGAGGTCCAGAAGGGACCGGACGCGGTGTCCAGCAACCTGTCCGACGATGACAGCGGCCGGCCCGCACGACCCCGCCGACGACAGGCAGCGCAAGGGCGGCGCCGTAGGCGTTGAGGATCAACGTCGTCGTGCCCGCGTCGTCGCCTCCAACGCCAGGAAGCCACCCAACCCGACGTACCCCGCGAGAAGCCAGGCCCATCCGCGTCCAGAACCACTCAGGGGCGAAGACCCTAGCCATTCCGGACCGGGTCCGCAGTGGTCGGCGACTGGTGCTTGAGGCGGAAGACGCACTCTCCTGCGCGCACTGAGGACGGCTACGCTCGCCCGGATCTAGCCGCGGATGGTGTGGCAGATGCTGCCGTTGAGCGATCTGGAGCCGGCCTGTTGGGACTCCTCGGACTTGTCGACCTGAGCGCGCCGCCGCGACTGGTGGAGGAGTCCCAGTACGCGATCGATACCTGGTTGGAAGTGGGCTGTTCGCTCATAGGGTTTCGGGTTGGCCGGGCCACCCCACAGTGTCGAACACGGCGATCGGGTCGAGGTAGTCGCGCCGGTGCGCCACCTTGTGGTTAGCGATCGTGACGATGGACACAAAGCGGTTGTCGTAGGGGGCAGCTGCGGGTGACGGTGCGTGCAGGAGGGAGCAAGCGATCGCAGTGCTTAGGGTGCGTATGGGATGCAAAGCGCCGAAAGCCGCTTTGCTGGGGAGTGAACTCCCTAGTCAAAGTGGCTTCCCGCTGGTCGGGGTGACAGGATTTGAACTGCTCACCTAAGCCGATTCCGGAGAGGCTCTGGCAAGCCATAATAGCGGCGTGGCAAGGGCATTCAACGAGATCGCCTCAATCGCGAAGTGGGCAGATGTGGGCACGTTGGGGCACGTGTGCCCTAACACTAGGGTACGTTTAGGGCACGGAGCGGGTGTACAGGCCACCTCGAAATGGCCAGAACGGGGGTCAACAAGATGCCTAGGGCATGCCCCAAGGGCAATTCCAGAGACCTCGTTAGGGCACGGATTCGATGACTCACCCTGTCACGCCGTCGCGACCGACCGCGCGGAAGCGCTCGCGTCGGTCATTCGGCAAGATCAAGAAGCTGCCCTCGGGCCGGTACCAGGCCAGCTACCTCGGCCCGGACGGACAGCGCCACAACGGACCAGTCACGTTCCTGGCGAAGCAGGACGCCGACCAGTGGCTGGCGATGCGCCAGGCCGAGATCGTGGAGCACAAGTGGAAGCCCCCAGCGCCCGTCGTGAAGACCGTGACCCCGACGCTGGCGGAGTACTCGGCGAACTGGTTGGTGACGCGGCGCACCCGCAGCGGTGAGCCGTTGAAGCCGCGGACGCTGGATCTCTACGGGGTCCTGCTGGAGAAGCAGATCCTGCCGGTGCTGGGCGCCATGCCGCTGGCAGACATCACGGCCGACGACGTGGATGAATGGCACGCCAAGTTGCTGCCGTACGCACCCACTCGTCGCGCCCATACCTATGCCCTGCTGTCCAGCATCATGCGTAGCGCCAGCACGGGCCGACATCCGCTGATCGCCGAGAGTCCGTGTCAGATCCCGCACGCGACGAGGGTCACCCGCCGGTTCGAGCCCAAGCCCGCGACGCCCGAGCAGATCGCCGTGATCGTGGAGAACATGCCCGACAAGTACCGGGCGCTGATCCTGATCGCCGCTTGGTGTGGCCTTCGCTGGGGTGAGGTGAGCGAACTTCGACGTAAGGACCTGGACCTGAAGGCGATGACCGTGCGAGTCGAGCGGGCCGTGGTCTGGCGCAAGGGCCAGCCCACGGTCGGAACCCCCAAATCCCGCGCCGGCGTTCGGACGATCGCCCTGCCGCCCAACTTGAGGCCCGCTCTACGTCATCACATTGAAGAACACGCGATGCCCGGTGAGGACGGGCTTCTGTTCCCCAACGCGGCCCGAACCGGCCACCTCCACGTGAACACCCTCAGCAAGACGTACCACCGCGCCCGCCGGGTCGCCGGGCGGCCGGACCTCCGTGTCCACGACCTGCGCCACAGCGCCGCCACGATGGCAGCCCAGGCGGGCGCGACTCTCGCCGAACTGATGGCCCGCATGGGCCACTCCACACCGAAATCTGCGCTGGTCTACCAGCACGTGGCAGAAGGTCGCGACCGGATCATCGCTGAGCGCATGGCACTCCTGGCAGGGCTTGGTCCAAGCGGACACAGACCCAGCTAAGGCCGCGCGATACTAGATCCAGAGGACGCCTGTGACGTCCTCGATGACGGACCGCACCTTGGCGACGCCGGGCCGATACTTGTTCGGGTGGCCGCATTGGTTTCGAGTGTCGAGCGCCTGCTTCAGGATCAAGTGCTGCGACTTGTCCAGAACGCCGACGTCCTGAGCTACTTGGAGGATCTCGATCTCCTGAACCTTAAGCAAGTCGTCGTGTCTAGAGAGCGGCTTTGCGTTCTGGTTCCGACTTTGGATTGAAGCGTTCACGGCCCTCGCGCCAGCGGCCCAAGCACGGGTCTTCACCTCCGCGATTGCTGCAACCCAAACGAACACGATTGCGGCACGGAGAGCACCCACACCCACGCAAAGGATCGCCTCCTCCAGGAACTCCTTGGCGTCCCTAGTGCTGACCTTGGCGACGACCTTGTTGAGGTCGTTAACGCTGTGCTGAATCTCCGGTTGGTGGTCGGGGAGCCCGTGAACCTCGCGAACGACACGTCGTCCCGTCTCGGTGAGACCCCACAGTTTGGCGCCGCTCTCGTTGTTGCCGACAACGTCCACCTTCGCACCGGCCTTCGCCAGCACATCTTGCACGTTTACCTTGCTCGTGCCAGCCAGCCGTGCCTGGCCGAGTGCAGCTTTGACCTGGGCTGCCGTCATCGAAGGTTGGCTGCCGTACTGCTCGAACCAGTAGAGAACTGATAGAGCCAGTGTCTCGCGTTTGTGGCTCTTGATCGGAGTCAAGAACTCGACGAGCCGCACAGCTACTTCTTATTGGCGTTTGGCAGGTCGTTCTTGACTAGGCCGATGCCCCGCGGAGTCACCTTGATGTCCTCAGCGTCGACGGTGTCGAGGTACCCCTTCGAGCCGGCCTGCTGTGCGGCGTTCCTCGGATCGGTCGGCGGCCTCCACCCCGCGTCGAGAAACAGCGTGTAGACCTTGTTAATTGTTGCCTTGTCGTGACCAGCGATCTCAAGCAGCCAATAGACGGCGACAACGTTCTTGTCGCGAATGCTGGTCGGGCCTTTCTCTGCTGCGAATGCCTTCCACGACTGAACGCCGCTGGGTGCCGTGTCGAGCGACTTGTCCTGGGCGATAGAGACCTTCCCTGACTTCTTGGCGATTCGACTCTTTGCTCCACCATCGCCAGAGTCTGTCGTGCTCGAGGCTGATCCGTCTGGCCCTCCATGCGAATCGCTGCTGGCGGGAGTCTCGCGGGTCCGTCGCGGCTCGGGCGCCCGCAGGGTCGTGTCTCCAAAGAGAAGATCGAAAGTCCGATTCTGGAGTTCGGGGTTGTTCTCGATCGTGCTGATGATCTTTAGTGCGCGCTCGATGTCAGTCAGTTTCTCGTCGAAAGTGCCACTCATTCCATCCCCCTGTCGAGTGGACAAAGCATAGCGATTATCTGACGTTTGCTTGGGGATTGACCTGCGCTGATCCTGTCTAAATAGGCTACGCCACCGTAGCTGGAACGTGCTGCTGCTCCGGCCCCGCGCCATTGAGTTGGACGATTCAGGTCTTGGGACGGCCCACAAGGCGCATCGGGGGAAGGTCATACGCGCGAGTGGTCAGGTGATTCTCCGCGGCTGGATTCGGTCGAGTGCGATTCCGAGCTTTTCGTTCTCTGTCTCCAGGTCGAAGCGAGTCTGGAGGTTGAGTCAGAACCAATCGGTGGTGCCGGAATAGCGCGACAGCCGCAGCGCCGTGTCGGCGGTGATGCGGCGCTTGCCGTGGGCGATCTCGTTGATCCGACGCGGCAGGACGCCGATGGCGACCGCGAGCCGGTTCGGGAAGATACCCAGGGGCTCCAGGAACTCGTCCATGAGGATCTCGCCGGGCTGGATGGGTGCGATGGTGGTCCTGCTGAGCCGAAGGAGAGTTCGAACCAGATCAGCCGACCCGCTGAAGTCTCGGTTTGAGCGTGAAGCGCCTTGCTCCGGATTATGCACGTGTGGCGGCACGAGCCGTGCGCCATTCGGCTACGAACTAGTTGCAGCGGAGAAGCACGTCGTTGACTGCGTCGCGTCCCCCTGGAAATCGTTGCCGGGCCACTTTGCCTTGTCCTCTTGGGGTTGCTCAGATCCTGCCTTCTGGGTGCGAGCGAGCCGTGGCCGCAGCGACTTGCATTCCATGGATGCGCCGGTAGGTGTGCGCACTGCGCTGCAAGCCTCCGGTCGGGCGATTGGGGCGCTATCCGTTCCACAAGCAATCGGGACACTATCGTCTGAAGGGCCTAACGAAGACCTGGCCCGTTGGGCCTAGTCAGAGTGCTATTTGGAAAGTCTAATATGCGTAGCACTCGTATGGGGCATGTGCGTGCTGGTAGGGGTAGCGGCGAACGGTGCGTGTGGTCGGTAACGCGCGGCGACGCAGTGCCTCCGAAGATGGCTTTGCTGAGGCGGAGAGGTCTGACCATCGAACGTATGCTCGGTTCTGCTTGACGGTGGACGGGTGGGGCGTATTCTTGTTGCATCGGGCGGTCGCCCGTATCATCTACAGGAGATGGAGAAACGTATAATGAGCGCTGATGTGGGCCCTCGGGCCACTGGCGACGCCGTCCGGGCAGCCGCGTCGGCAGCACTTGACGACGTCAATTCGCTGGGTCTCGAGGGCGAAGACAGGAGGATTGTCCTCGAGTCGGTACTTCGGGCAAGGCTTGGTGGATTTGCTGCCACGGCGAAGCTACCGGCAGATGGGAGTGTTGATGGGGAATTTCCTCAAGTGGGCAAAGAATCGGGCGTTATCGGCAAGCTCAGCTCGGCTTTGAAGCTGGACCAAAACCTCCTTGAACTCGTCTATGACGTTCAGGACGGCGAGCCGCACATTGTTGTCGCCGCCAAGAAGATCGCCAGCAACAAGTCCGAGGGTGCGCGTCAGCTGGCGCAGCTGATCTGCGCCGCAAGGCAGATCGCGGGAATTGAGGAATGGACTTCCGTCTCGGTGGTCCGGCCGGTCGCGCAGGCTTATGGTCGGCTCGACACCAGCAACTTTGCTTCGTCCTTGCAGGCCTTGGACGACGTCGCCGTCATTCGCGGTAAGGGTCAGCAGCGGGAGTTCAAGATCACCAAACCTGGTCTTGAGAGGACTGCGAGCCTGATCACCTCTCTGGTCGGCGCGGACTCGTGACCGACACCCCGACGGTCGAGGCGTCCGGAGAGAGTGTCAGGCTGCGACTTCAGAGTCTCCCTGGCCCGGCCCAGGTGTTGGCCGTTGGTGCACTGGCAGGCACGAGGGCCGGAGATGGCACGTTCACCACAGGTGCTGTCGCAGACCTGATGAATCAACTCCGTCTACCGCCCGCTGCTAACCTGAGCGCCGCTCTCGGGCGCCTTCGCTCTCAGAATCTAGTGATGCGCCCGTCGCCGAACAGTTGGGCGTTAACGCCATCCGGAGAGAAACGACTGGCGACGAGCGGATCCCAGGTCGCGCCGCAGTCGCTCGCCGTCGCCGTCAATGGATCTTCCGGTTCTGAGTTCGGCGAGCGCCATCACACTCTGATACCACCCTTCCTCGGCCCAATGGGTGCTGCTCCTGGGCTGGCTTCCGTGTTAGCGGAGTCGCCATTTGAGCAGAACGTGATGCTCATTACTCGTTATCCGAAGGACGATGACGACCACTTCTCCCAACTGATTCCAAAGCTGGGGCGTGCGGTTGCAGAGCACGGTCTACGGCTCTTGGTGGCCAGTGACGCCATGAGAGAGGACACTCTGTGGTCGAACGTTGTGACCTACATGTGGGCCAGCAAATACGCGATCGTGCTGCTCGACAAGGCTGGGGACGCGCTCAACCCAAACGTGCTTGTCGAGGTCGGGGGGATGCTCATGACTGGTCGGCGGTGCGCGATCCTGCGCGACAAGAGCGTCGCCGAGATGCCATCTGATCTGATCGGTCACATCTATAAGCCAACCGACCTTGCTGATCATGCAGCCACGGCCGCCGAAGTGCATAAGTGGATCCGAGACGATCTGGTGGCCGGGGCTTGCCGGTCCTGCCCGTAACCAGGGTTGCGGACTGCAAGCTCGCCAGGTGTCGGTCCGGGGTCATCCACGGATGCCGATCTGGTCGATTGAGCGCGTACCCAAGTGGCGTACACCTTCGGCATTGAGGTCGCATTTCGTTAGCATGAAATAGTCCGAGCAGACTCAAGGGGGAGCAATGCGTGATGTGGTGCGTGACCCTAAGTGGACCTTTCGCTGCCCGCGCTGTGGTGAGCCGGTGGTCTACAAGGGGAGGGGGAGGCGTCCGATCTGGTGCTCTGCCACGTGCCGCGTCGAGGCATCGGTCGAGCGGCGCGGGAACCGCCTGGTGGGCGTTCAGCCTGAGGTGGTGAAGATCGTTCCGCCGACCCAGCGGCTCTCCCAGTGGGAACAGGATCGGCGCCGACAGATTGAGGAAGCCCTCAACGAGGAGGTCGCTCTCCGTGCCGTCGCGGACAGCGACTACCTCGTGCTGAAGCTCCTCGAACAGTTGCGCGCACGCGTCCCCGTTGAGACCAATTTGAGGCGTCGAAGGATCGCCATCGCGCTCGAAGCCGCCACAGAAGCGTACGCGCCACCAAGTGATTCCCGCAGCGACTCAGCACCGGTGGTTGCGCAGCAACGGCCACGGAAGCGGAGCGCGGAGGAGTGGGCGAGCCTGCTGGAGGAGCTGGGGGTTCAGCTCGCAACCGGGCAGTTCTACAGCCGTGATCTGCCGACCATTGACGCACCACTTGGTCGCGTCGTGGATCGATACATGCAGCGCCTGCGAGAGCGTCGATGATCATCGCGCAGGACGGTCCTTGGTGGCAGGGTCGTTGTAGTTGCAGCCTGTGGGCGTGTCGTAGGCGGGCGGCGAGGGGTTGCCACATGTGTTGTTAAACGGCAATACTTGTGGCATGGAGCTGTCGGTGCCCGAGATTGCGGAGCGACTGCGGATTTCGCCGCAACGTGTGCATGTCATGCTCCAATCCGGCCAACTGGAGGGCCGTAAAGTCGGTGGCCGATGGGTGCTTGATGAGGCCCAACTGCTGAAGCCCCGCAGGTTGTCCCGTCCGTTCTCGGCCAGAGTGGCATGGGCCGCCATTCTTGGGCCCGGCAACGTTGACTGGCTTTCGCAGCCTGACCGGTCGAAGCTGCGTGCACGACTCGGGCAGCTTCGAAAACAACCGGACGCCGCGCAGCGGTTGGCGTCATGGCTGGCTGCGCGCGCGCCGGTTGTCGACGTGGCCGCGCCGCGCCCAGCGGCGCTCTGGGACGACCCCGATCTCGTACCTTCCGGGATCAGCGACCCGCGCTCGGGGATGTCTGGGGGTGACGCGTTGGAGTTCTATGCCCAACCCGGAACTCTCGAGCACGTCATGAATCGGCATTTGTTGGTCGACGATCCGAGCGGGCTGATTCGACTGCGTGAAGCGCCCGTCCATCTGGAGAGTCCAGTCTCGCTGCTGCTGCTGGCTGCTGATCTTGTCGACCGCGGGGGGCCGCGGGAGCTGCGCAGGGCAGACGAGTTGATTGCCGAGGCCCTGAAATGATCACCATGCCGATCATGCCCGCTGCCCAGGAGCGCGTTTGGCACTCGCTGTTCACCCTCAGCGACAGGCTCCCAGGAGGTTGGACCCTTGTCGGCGGGCAAATGGTTCACCTGCACTGCGCTGAACGCGGCCGACAACCCCACCGGGCGACTATGGACGGCGACACCGTGGTCGACATCAGGGCAGATCGACAGATGCTGACCCGATTCACCTCGGAACTGATGCAGCTGGGCTATACGTCAGACGGTGTGTCTGCCGAAGGCCATGAGCATCGTTGGAGGGACGGTGACGCCGTCATCGACGTGCTCATCGCAACCAACCTCGGCCGATCGCAAGGTGTGACCGGCGTGACCGGCAGCACAACTGTTGGAGCCAGCGGCGCGCAGCAGGCCCTTGAAAGGTCCGAACTGGTCGAAGTGAGTGTCGCCGGACGCACGGGCAGGGTTCGCAGGCCCAATCTCGTTGGGGCGCTGGTCATCAAGGGTGCCGCGACGAGTGCGCCCTCCGGCGACAACGAACGACACAAGGCCGACTTCGCTCTGCTGTCCACCATGATCGTGGCCGAGGATGACTTCACCGGCCTCACTCAGCGAGACCGCCAGCATCTGACCCGGGGAATCGAAGCAGTCAGGCAGTCCGTGGTGGCCCACCAGGTGCCTGAGTGGGAGCGGAGCCTTGCAAGGCTGACCCGCGCGATGAATCGGAATCAGCCGTCTGCGCGCACACCAATCCGCACCCAAGCGCCGGCAACGTTCTACCCGCGTGGAGCAGGTGCGTCTCGCAGCGAGGATGAATCAGTCCAGGAATGAGAGTCGGGAACCGGAACGCTGTGATCGGCTAGGTGGCAGGCGAATCGCTGCGGGGCTGAATGCCGTACATTCGATGGGCGAACTGGATTGCATCCGCGGGGTTGTTGTCCCAGTCCCTTCGCGAGAGATGCATCTCCCAGTCCAACTCGTTCAGGCGGCCGACAGCGATCGTGTAATGGAGGCGGTCGGCCGGGATTATCAGGTTCTCTGTGAAGTACCAACCGTCCCGACGTTCGATGATCCTGCGGAGCGTGCTGCGATTCCCCATGGGTTCCTGCGAGCGCAGTCGCGCCACATCGGTGAGCATTGTAATGAGCTGCGAGATCGACTCGGTGGGGTCGTTTAGACCGGTCCCCAGATCCTGGCCAGCATCCCTCACGGCCATGACGAGTCTGCCGTAGAAGGCCTCGGCGCTCTCATCGTCTCTCCACGAACACTCCGATACGACGGTCTGGTCGTCATTCTCCAAGCGCACGATGAGCTGATCTTCGCTTCCAGTGATCACGAACCTGTAGTGCAAATCAGTCCACCACACCGGCACTCGCACGCCTGCTGCGGTGATCAGTTGACGTTCGGTAGCCAGCCGAAGGGCGGTCAGCAACGTGGCTCGTGACGCGTCGGAGGTGACCCGCTCGTATGTCGCGATCTCAGCGTCCAGTTCGGCGGTCTGCTGTGCAATCAGGCCCTCTCGCACGTCGGCAAGAGACTTGGCGGTGCGCTCGGCAGAATCCAAGGCCACCTCCGCTCTGGCGGCCGCAGCTTCCGCTGTCTGCTGGGTAGCCGCGACTTGAGAGCGAAAGAGCTCGAGCGCAATCTCGGCGGGAATCAGCAAAAGCATGGCACCTGCGATGTTGCTTAGTGCTGAACTCCACCAAGGGAAGTGGTCGTGGCTGAGGTACGACGCGATGAACACCAAGGTTGCGGCAATGAAAACCCCGCCGGCAACCCGCCACCTTCGCGGCGAGTGGACGGGTTCGGCAGGGGGCAGTGCTTGCATGTAGACAACCCTATTCAGGATCAGGCGCGTTTGGATCGTGGCCACCCAGAGTGGGTTTGTACTCCCGGTTGGCGTGTCAAGTGGAGGCGTAAGTAGGCACACGTATGCCCTCGTTAAGGCATGGTTAGGGCACGAAACCAGAAAAGCCGATCCGACCGAGGCTGTTACACCTAGTCAGACCGGCTTCCCGCTGGTCGGGGTGACAGGATTTGAACCTGCGACCTCGTCGTCCCGAACGACGCGCGCTACCAAGCTGCGCCACACCCCGAATAGCCCTGAACTGGTCAGGGCCGAGTGGCAGTTTAGCCCAACTGGGGCACCTCAGCCATTCGAGACCGGACCCAGGGTCAGCAGGGTCGCTTCCGGCGGGCAGGCGAACCGGTACGGCGCGTACGGCGAGGTACCCAGGCCTGCAGAAACATGCAGCCAGGAGCTGCCGTTCGCGCTCCGGCGCACACTGGCGCCCTTGGCCTGGGACGCTGGCAGATCGCAGTTGGTGATCAGCGCGCCCCAGCCCGGCACGCACACCTGACCGCCGTGGGTATGGCCGGCCAGGATCAACTCCACGCCGTCTTCAGTCATCGCGTCCAGCACGCGCCGATAGGGGGCGTGGGTCACCCCGATCGCCAGGTCGGTGCCCGCCGCGCGCGGTCCGGCGACCAGGGAGTAGTCGTCCAGGCCCAAGTGGGCGTCGTCGGTGCCGCGAAGCTCCAACGTCAACCCGCGCACCGTGATGCTGGCCCGGTGGCCGTCCAGATCATGCCAGCCGTGCGCAGCCAGGCCGGCCCGTAGTTCCTCTGTGGGCAGCACCGCGCGATCGGTGTGGACGCCATCGCGTCCGGTGTGTTTGCGCAGATAACCCAGCGGGTTCTTGGCCTCAGGACCGGTGTAGTCGTTGGAGCCGAACACGAATACTCCAGGGACCTCCAGCAGGCGTCCCAGCGCGTGCAGCAGTGGCTCCAAGGCCTCGGCCTCAGCGATGTTGTCGCCGGTATTCACCACCAGGTCTGGCTCCAGCCCGGCCAGCGCTGCCATGAAGCGCAGCTTGGTGGCCTGGCGACTCAGCAGGTGCAGATCCGAAATGTGCAGCACCCGGATGCTCTCCGAGCCGGGGGGAAGCACTTGAAGGCAGGTACGGCGCAGCCGAAAAGATCTGGATTCGATCAATGCGCCGTAGGCGAAGCAGGCAGCCCCGCCCAAAGCCACGCCTTTGGTCAGTCGAGCGATCAAGTTCAGTGCTTTCGCCCAGGTGGGGTGGACGGTGAGGGCGAAGCGCTCGGAGTGTTGGTGGGTTGCGGGCCCTTGGAGACCAACACGCCCACCTGGCTGCCCCTACCCAACTGGCCAGAGGCGGTGGTGCCAACCAATCCGCCGGCAGGGACAGTGTCGGAATACACCTGCTTGGTGTACACGCTGAACCCGGCGGCCTTGAGTTGGGCCTGGCAGGCGGAGGGCCCAATTCCCGAGCAACTGGGCACTGAGGTGCTGTCGCCGGCCAGTACCGACTGCGACGGGTCGGAGAAGGAATGGTGCTGGTTCAGATCGGAGAGGGCCTTGGTCATTGCGGGTCGGAAGAGCATCCTCCCGATGTCGGAACCGTAGCCGCCGATGTAGGTGTGCGAGTCCGGCAAACTGATTCCGCGCAGGAGTCTGGGATGCTGCTTCCAGAACTTGGCGTATTTGGGGCTGTTGTCGACGCTCACCATCGCTGCGGTCACCAGGTCGGGGGTGTAGCCGATCGTCCAGTCCGATCGGTTGCCTGGCACGGTGCCAGTCTTGCCAGCCAGGCTGTAGCCGTAGATGCGTGAACCGGTGAGCGTGCCGTAGGAGAACGGGCCTTGGAAGACCTTGTTCACGGCGTCAGCGACGTCCTGACTGACCACCCGTCGGCAGTTGGCGCCCGGCGTCGCAATGCTGGCGCCGTCCTTGGTGGTGATCGACTTCAAGATGATCGGATCGCACCGGATGCCGCGGTTGGCAAACGTGGCGTAGGCGTTGACCATTGACAGCGGGGTGACCTCGGCGGCGCCCAGAGTGAAGGACGGGTAGCTGGCGTATTGGTCCACGACATCCTTGCCACTGGACAGCTGTAAGCCGACCTTCTTGGCCATGGTTACCACTGGGCACATGCCGACCAGCTGCTCCAATTGGGCGAAGTAGTTGTTCACTGACTGAGCGGTGCCGTTCATCAGGTTGTAGCGGCCGACTTCAGGGCCGTTCACCACCCATTTGCCGATCTGTTTGAACGGGCCGTCGCAGTTGGTGAAGGTCTCGCCTTGGTAGTTGTGGCTTGCGGGCACATTGAAGCTGGTGTTCACCCCGTAGCCGCTCTCCAAGGCGGCCGCTGCCACGAACAGTTTGAAGGTAGAGCCGCCCTGGAAGCCGTCAGCTCCACCCATGCTGGAATCGACCGCGTAATTCCAGTAGGTCTGGCCGTCCTTCTTGCCCATCTCTTGCCGGTTCTGAGCCATGGCTCGGATCAGGCCGGTGGCCGGCTCCATCTCGGCGATCACTGCGATCACCTTGTCTTTGCCGGAGATGTGTTTGGAAATCGTCTTTTCGGCCACCCGCTGGGCGGACGGGTCGATCTGGGTTTGGATGGTCAACCCGCCCCGGTACACCCGCTGCAGCCGTTCGGCCTCGGTGGCGCCAAGGGCTGTGGTGTTCTTCACCAAGGTCTTCAGCGCGTAGTCGCACACGAAGGGGAACTCGGAGTTGGCGCAGCCCATCAGGGCGTCGGTCATCTTGCTCTTGTCGAAGGTGGTCGCCTTGGCGGTGGCCGCGTCCTGGGCGGTGACGATGTTCAGCTCGACCATGCGGTCGAGAACGTCGTTGCGGCGACTGATGGCCGCGACGGGGTTGGTTGCCGGGTTGGTCGACACCGGATTACGCACCAGGCCGGCCAGCATTGCCGACTGGGCAAGACTCAGGTTCGCGGCCGAGACTCCGAAGTAGTGACGAGCCGCTGCCTCAACGCCGTAGGCGCCGTCGCCGTAGTAGGCCATGTTCAGGTAGCGCTCGAGGATCTGGTCCTTGGTGAGTTCTTTCTCCACCGCGATCGCGTAGCGCAGCTCGCGAATCTTGCGGGCGATGGTGTTCTCCTTGGCCGCAGCCATCGCAGCCTGGTCGTTGCTGGCCAACGCCTTCTCCACCAGCACCATTCGGACGTACTGCTGGGTGAGGCTCGAACCGCCCTGGGTATTGCCCTGGCTGGTGCTCACCAATGCCCGCAGGGTGCCGGTGAGGTCCAGTGCACCGTGCTCGTAGAAGCGGTGGTCCTCGATCGCGACCTGGGCCTTCTTCATGGGGTCGGAGATCTTGCTCAGCGGAACGTAGACCCGGTTTTGATCGTAGAAGTAGGCGATCACCTTGCCGTCGCCGTCGAGCAATTTTGAGCGCTCCCACTGGGGCGCGGTTTCGAGCTCGGTGGGCAGGTCGTTCACCCCGGTGATCGCCGTTCGTCCGGTGTCGGCGGCGATGCCGACCACTGGCATCACCAGGCCCGCGACCAGCACCCCACTGAGAACTGACAGGAGGAGGAACATGAAGAGCGAGTACAGGCGTTTGCCGAGCAGCATGACCTCAAGGTTACGTCACTGGCCCGAACTGGCCCAGCAGGCCGGTGCCCGGAAGCCACACTTGCCCAGCTGACCCCCGCCGGTCGGGCGAAGGCGCCGAGTGGGGTACCCGGGTGGGTAATGGGCGGCGCGCCTGATTGCCCCTAGCCAAGTGTCTGCTCCCGGGGTTAGCCTTGCGGTGCGGAGATGGAGTACGTAGTTCTCTCCAACCCCGCAGGCCCCCCGCCGAAAGGACTTTGAGAGCAATGACGCTCCAGACCGACGACTGGACCCTGCAGGCCAAGTGCCGAGGGCTCCAAGACGAATTGTTCCCTGATGGTGCCGAGCAGAAGCGCGCGCGTTCGGTGTGTGCCGGTTGCCCGGTGCGTAGCGAATGCCTGGCCGAAGCACTCGACAACCGCATCGAGTGGGGGGTTTGGGGAGGAATGACCGAGCGTGAGCGCCGTCAGCTGCTCCGCCAGCGCACCGACATCACGTCGTGGACCTCTTTACTCTGCCCCAAGCGTGGCGCCTACGCGCCTAGCGCCTCCTGAACTCGGCTTGCCGAGCCACCGTGGGTGGCAGCCTCTAGGGTGGGTGCATGACGAAATGGGAGTACGTAACCGTTCCGCTGTTGGTGCATGCCACCAAGCAGATTCTCGACAACTGGGGTAGCGAGGGCTGGGAACTGGTCCAAGTCGTCCCCGGCCCGAACGCGGAGAACCTGGTGGCCTACCTGAAGCGTCCGGTGGGCGCATGAGCCAGGGGCAGCTGCCCTCAGCCAGGCTCGCTGATCTCGGGCTGAGCCTGCCTGCAGTGCCAGCGCCGGTCGCGGCCTACGTGCCGGCCAATACTTGCGGGGCCCAGATCTTCACCGCCGGCCAGTTGCCGTTCGTGGACGGCAAACTGCCCGCCGTCGGCAAAGTGGGCGCCGCGGTGAGCCCTGAGCAGGCCGGGGAGCTGGCCCGAATCGCCGTCCTCAACGCCATTGCTGCAGCCGCTTCGGTCGCCGGTGGTGTGGACCACCTGGCGCGGGTGGTCAAGCTGGTCGTCTACGTGGCCAGCGATCCGTCCTTCACCGGCCAGCCGGCCGTGGCCAACGGTGCCTCGCTGTTGCTGCAGGAGGTCTTCGGGGAAGCCGGAGCCCACGCCCGCAGCGCAGTCGGCGTGGCGGTCCTGCCCCTGGATGCGCCGGTTGAGGTGGAGCTGATCGTTGAGCGCGTCCTGAACTGATGGACCCCAGCCTCACCGCCCCCCTCGACGAATCCAGGGCAACCCTGGTGCGTCGCGCCCGGGCGATCCACCGCAGCCTCGGCGCGACCTATCCCGATGCCCACTGCGAGCTTGATCACCTCGATGCTTGGCAGTTGCTGGTGGCCACTGTGCTGTCGGCCCAATCCACCGACCGCCGGGTCAACACCGTCACCCCGGCACTGTTTGCGCGCTACCCGGACCCGGCAGCGCTGGCCGGAGCCGAGCGGGCCGACGTGGAGGAGTTGATCAAGCCCACCGGGTTCTTCCGAGCCAAGACCGATTCGCTGCTGCGGCTCAGCGCTGCGGTGGTGACCGATTTCGACGCTCAGGTGCCGGGCAAGCTGGAGCAGTTGGTGAAGCTGCCCGGAGTTGGACGCAAGACCGCCAACGTGGTGCTGTCGGATGCCTTCGGTGTACCGGCGTTGACCACCGACACCCACTTCATCAGGCTTTCGCGCCGCTTCGGCTGGACGCAGGCCACCGACCCGGCGGTGATCGAGGTCGAAGTGGGGGAACTGTTCCAGCGCCGCGATTGGAACACCCTCAACCATCGGGTGATCTGGCACGGCCGGCGACGCTGCCACGCCCGGCGTCCGGCGTGCGGCGCCTGCCCGGTGGCCAAGTACTGCCCGTCCTTCGGCGAGGGCCCGACCGATCCGAAGGTCGCTGAGAAGCTGGTGCGGGAGCCGCGCGGATGATCACGCCTGCCCCATTCCAGCCATCTCTGCCCAGCCCGGTGCCCGCAGAACTTCTCGACATTCGCGAGCGGCTGGCGCACCCGAATGCTCTCGGCTTCATCTCCGGGTCGCGTCGTCCCGGTGGGGGCCGGCCGGCTGCGGTGTTGATCCTGCTGTGCGAAGGCGCGTCCGGCTACGACCTGGTGCTGGTGGAAAAGCGTGCCGACCTGCGCCATCACGCCGGGCAGGTTGCCTTTCCCGGGGGATCGATCGAGGCCTCTGATCCTGATCCGATCGCGGCGGCCCTGCGGGAGGCGAACGAAGAAGTGGGCGTACGCGGAGACGACGTGGCCGTACTGGGCATCCTGCCGGCCGCGCACATTCGCCGCAGCGGCTTCGATGTCACCTCGGTGCTGGGCTGGTGGACTCGTCCCAGCACCCTTGAGGTGGTCGATGCCGGCGAACTCGCTGCAGTGCACCGGGTAGAGCTGGCCCACCTGTTGAATGCGGCCAATCGGGATACCTGGCAACACCCGGGCGGCTTCACCGGTCCCGGGTTCTGGATCGGTGAACTGTACGTGTGGGGTTTCACCGCCTACCTGCTGGACGGGCTGTTCGAGCTGCTCGGCTGGACCCAGCCCTGGGATGCGACCCGAATCAGCCAGATCCCGCCCCGCTTCCTCAGCGAAAGGCTGTGAGTCCGCTTTTTGGCTGACCCGGTCAAACTGGGGCCATGCGAACACCCTTTGGGTCAGACAAGGTGGCTGGCCGGACAGTTATTGGAGTCGACATCGAAGGGTCCGGCCACGTGGTTTGTCTCGGCGAAACCACGCCGCCGGTGCTTCGCTGACAACTTGTTGCGCAGCCTTGGCAGTATTGCGGCGCGGACTCCTGCGATAGCGCAAGATGGACGCCATGGCTTGGTGGCACAGTGCGGTGACGTACCAGATTTATCCCCGTTCTTTCGCTGACTCCAACGGTGATGGCGTCGGGGATCTGCGCGGAATCATCAACCACGTTGACCACTTGGTAGCCCTCGGCGTCGACGTGGTCTGGCTTTCCCCGATCTATCGCTCGCCGATGGACGACAACGGCTATGACATCTCCGACTATTGCGACGTCGACCCGTCCTTGGGCACCTTGGCCGATCTGGACGAGTTGATCGCCTCGCTCCATCAGCACGGCATGAAGTTGATTCTGGACATGGTGATCAACCACACCTCCGATGAACACCCGTGGTTCATCGAGTCCCGCGACCCGGCCTCGCCCAAGCGCGACTGGTACATCTGGCGTCCGGCCCGAGAGGCGATGGAGCCGGGTACGCCGGGGGCCGAACCAACCAATGCCGGCTCAGCCTTCAGCGGCCCGGGATGGGCCTACGACCCGCAAAGTGGCCAGTACTACCTGCACCTGTTCAGCCCGAAGCAGGCCGACCTCAACTGGGAGAATCCCGAGGTTCGCGCCGAGCTCTACACGATGATGCGGTGGTGGGTCGATCGCGGCGTCGACGGCTTCCGGCTGGACGTGATCAACATGATCTCCAAGACCTACCCGATTGGCGACGGACCGGCCGGGCCGGACGGGTTGTGCTACCAGCTGGGGATGGTGGCCAACGGGCCACGACTGCACGAGTTCCTCGCCGAGATGAACGCTGCGGTCGGGTTCGCCGAGCACGAACTGTTCATCGTCGGGGAGACGCCGGGGATCGACGTCGAACTGGCCCGCAGCTTCACCGACCCGGCTGCCCGTGAACTGGACATGGTGTTCACCTTTGAGCACGTCGAGGTGGACCAGGCCGGCATGAAGTGGGAGCTGGTGCCGCTGAGGCTTCCCGTGCTGAAAGCGACTCTGGCTGAATACCAGTACGGCCTGGAACAGGCCGGCTGGAACTCGCTTTACTTCGAGAACCACGACCAGCCGCGTTCGGTCTCGCGCTTCGGCGACGACTCGCCGGCCTTCCGGGTAGCTTCGGCCAAGACCCTGGCCACCACGCTGCACCTGCTCAAGGGCACGCCCTACGTCTACCAGGGCCAGGAGCTGGGCATGACCAATGCCGGGTTCACCAGCATTGAGCAGTACAACGACTTGGAGAGCATCAACTTCTTCCACCTGGCCGTCTCTCTGGGGCTGCCCAGCGAGCAGTTGCTGGCAGTGATCGCGGCCAAGAGCCGAGACAACGCCCGCACCCCGATGTGCTGGGACGCCGGCGTGAATGCGGGCTTCACCACCGGGCAGCCCTGGCTGCCGGTGAACGCCGACCACACCCAGATCAATGCCGCAGCTGCGATCGCGGATCCGGATTCGGTCTTCCACCACTACCGCAAGCTGATCGCGCTGCGCCACGAGCTGGCGGTGGTGCGTGAAGGCCGGTTCGAACTGTTGCTGGCGCAGGACGAGGCCCTGTTCACCTTCACCCGCACGCTAGGTCAGGTTCGGTTGCTGGTGGTGGCCAACTGGACTTCAGCGGCGCAGCCCTGGCCGTGGGGTCTGCCCGAGGTCACCGGCGCCGAACTACTGCTGGGCACGCACCCGGTCGGTGCGCAGGAGCTGTCGGGCTGGGAGTCGCGGATCTATCGGCTGGCTTGAGCCTCAGTTGAGTTCGCGGGATTGCGAGGCAGGTCGCGAGCCGTTCAACGGCAGGGCGCCCACTTCGGCATTGGCCTCGGCGATGGTTTCCTTCACGAACTCGAGCTGCTCTTTGGCGTTCTCGATGGTCTTGGCCGGCGGTCCCGGTTGGGGAACCTTTGTGGCAACGAAAGCCGCCAGGCCGGCGAGGACGAGCATCAGCACGCCCATGGCCAGGAAGCCCCAGAACAGCGAGGTGAGCAGGTCGAGTCCGAACCAATGCTGGAAACCCATCGCCCACAGAAAGCCGAAGGCGCTGAACAGCACTGCTGCTGCGCTCAGGCCGAGGTAGCCCGCACTTCCGAACAGTCCAGCGATGATGCCGGCTTTGGCGGTTTCGGTCTTGAGTTCGTCGGTGGCCAAGGCGATCTCACCGCGCACGATGGTGGTGATTTCGGCCTGGATGCTCTTGATCACCTCGGCGATGTCGGTCGGCTCGGCCATTGGACTCCCTTCCTGGCTGCCTAACAGCCTAGTGCCGTCCGGTGATCCTCACAGGGTGATCTGCAGGCCGTCCGGGGGCAGGTCGAGCTGGCTGGTGAACTCGCTGTGGTCGACCTCGGCGCGCCAGCACTGCACCGCGTAGGGCAGGGTGAGTGGCTCCGGATCGCGGGCCGAGGAGTCATAGATCGCGCCCACCTTGTCCAGCAGATCCGAGGCGTCCGGTTCGGGGAGGCCGGCCAGCTGCGGGACGCTGGCAACCATGTTGAGCATGCCGTCGCGGGTGATCGGCACCCATAGCCGGAAGCTGTGATCGTCGACCTCGGGGAAATAGCTGCTGTCGGTCAGCGCGTGCAGGGATTCGATCTGGCCAGAGGTCATCAGCTCCGGATCGTGTGCCTGCAGCACGGCGGCCAGGCGCCGCACCCACGGCACGCTGTCGTCGCGGGTGGTGTAGGCGACGCTGAGCCGTCCGCCCGGGGTCAGGACGCGGGCAAACTCGGCCAGCGCGAGCACGGGAGCCAGGAGGTGCAGACCTTGGGAGATCACCACGGAGTCGAAGGAGCAGGGCTGGAACGGCAGGGCTTCAGCACTGGCCGCCACCGCCGCCAACCCAGGGTGTCGCGCCTGGAAGGGCCGAATTTCGGCGGGGTCCTTGTCGATGAGAGTTACCTGGGCCCCGCGCGTCAGCAGGCGGACGGCAAGGGCGGCCGAGCCTCGACCGATGGCCAGCACTCTGGCGTCCGGCTGGGACACCAGCCACGCGTCCGCGGCCATCAGGGAGCCGCTGCTGGTGCTGTTGGTCATGGGGAGATCGTAGGTCGGCGGAGTCGGTTGGCCCGGCAGGAACCTCCGCTGCTGCGGAATCGGCGGGCGCAGCCATCGGTGACCAGCAGTCTGGCGTGGGCAGGGGATACCGTGTTGCCAACCCGAATAAGAAGGTAGGAACCGATGAGCGGGCAGACGATGATCATCACCGGAGCTAGCGACGGAATTGGCGCGGCCGCGGCTCATCGACTGAGTGCAGCTGGTGAATCTGTGGTGCTGGTGGGCCGCTCGCCGGCGAAGACCGCTGCGGTGGCGTCCGAGTTGGGCCTGCCCTACCACCTGTGCGACTACAGCTCGCTGGCCCAGGTGCGTCGCCTCGCCGCTGAGTTGGACGCGGCCTACCCGCGCATCGACGTCCTGGCCAACAACGCCGGCGGGATCATGGGCCCGCGAACCATCACCGAGGATGGTTTCGAGCTCACTTTTCAGGTGAATCATCTGGCCGGTTTTCTGCTCACCAACCTGTTGATCGACAAGCTGATCGCTTCGAAGGCGAAGGTGATTCAGACCTCCAGCATTGCCGCCAAACTGATCGGTCGGATCGATCTGGCCGACCTGAGCGCCGAGCATCGCTATTCGGCGCAGCGGGCATATGGGGCCGGCAAGTTGGCCAATATCTTGTTCACCCGCGAACTGGCCCGGCGATTCGGCGATCGGGGTATCAGCGCCGCCGCCTTCCATCCCGGAGTGGTTGGCAGCAACTTCGCCCACGACGCGTCCGGCCCGATGCGGGTGTTTTACGGCATCGGTTGGATCAAGAAGTGGTTCATGACCACCCCCGATCAGGGCAGTGACCAGTTGGTGTGGCTGGCCCAAGGCACTCCGGGCATCGACTGGGTCTCGGGTGGCTACTACGAAAAGCGGAAGTTGGCCACCAGCGCAGCGCAGGCCGGTGATGCCGAGTTGGCCCAGCGATTCTGGGACGTCTCGCAGCAGTTGGTCGCTGAGTAGCCGAAGGCCTGTTGGCAAGGCGCGTTCGGCTAACTGGGGATAACTCGTCTTGTCGAACAGTTTTTCCACAGCTTCGATTTCGGATGAGCAGTTGGGCCTCGGCCTACCCAAAGTGGGGGTATGGCACAGCTGAGTCCACCGCGCCCGGTGTTGGTGGTTGCGGCACCGGGAGACACCCAGGATTCGATCCTGTCTGCGGTGACGGCCCAGGAGTTGGACGCCGAGGTCATCACCGATCCTGAACAGCTCGGTGAGCCTTGGCGCACGGCTTCAACGGTGATCGTCGCCGACGATCAGGCCGAAGCGGTGGCCGCGCGCGCCCTGTCCCATCGGGAGGGCGTGTATGTGGTGGGGTCGAGGCCGGAATTGCTTTCGGCCTGGTCGGCACCGCTGGCGGCTCGGGTGATCCCCTTGCCCGAGGGGGCCGCCTGGTTGGGCGCGGTCCTCGGCGAGGGAAGCAGTCGCTCCAGTGCACCGGTGGTGGCGGTCATCGGCGGTTCTGGTGGCGTCGGCGCATCCACCCTCGCCGCGGCCCTGGCTCAGTTGAGTGCTGACCGCGGCAATGCCGGGGCAGCACTGGTCGATGCCGATCCGCTCGGGGGCGGCATCGACCTGCTATTGGGGGCCGAGCGTGTGCAGGGTTGGCGGTGGCCAAGGCTCAACGCCGCAGAGGGCCACTTGGGCGACCTACGCGGATATCTGCCCGTGGTGGACGGTGTCTCGGTGGTTTCCATGGCTCGTGGCGTCGACCTCGATCTGGCCAGGGAGCCGTTGGCCGCGATCGTGTCAGCGCTGCGCGCCTGGCATTCGCTGGTGGTGCTCGATCCGGGGCGCTCCAAGCAGCCGACGGCCAGAGAGGCGGTGCGGCTGTCCTCGCGGCAGCTCCTGGTGGTTTCTGCAGGGGTGCGCGGGGTCGCGGCAGCGCGGCAAACGGTGGCCAGCTATGCCCTGGACAAGGCAGAACTGGTTGTGCGGCGCTCTGGTGGGGGCTTGCCGTCCGCGCTGGTTGCCGAGGCGTTGGGCCTGCCGGTCCTCGCCGAACTGCCACAGGAGCCTCGCCTGGTGGGGGCTGCCGAGCGCGGCGAACCGCCAGCCCGTGGCTCTCGCCGCGGCTACCGGCGCGCGGTGGAAGACCTGCTTGATCGGCTGCTGGTGACTGGTGCGGCCGATGACTGAGGCCGAGCTGGACGCACTGCGTGACCACTTGGCCCGCCGTGGGCAGCTGCCAGGGCCGGTTGAGGTTGGTTCTGCCCTTCGCAGTCTCGGGATGTTGGTCAGTGACTCAGCGGTGCGTCAGACAGTGGCCGCCCTTCGCCGGGACGGCGTTGGCGCAGGACCGCTCGAACCGCTGCTGAAGTTGCCCGGTGTCACCGATGTGTTGGTCAACGCGCCCGATCAGGTGTACCTCGATCGAGGCAGCGGGCTGGAGCCGGCCGGGATCAGCTTCACCGATGAGGCCGAGGTGCGACGGCTGGCGGTTCGTCTGGCCGCTTCAGTGGCGCGACGCCTTGACGACGGCTCCCCTTTCGTCGACGCGCGGCTACCCAATGGAGTGCGGGTGCATGCGGTGTTGGGGTGCGTGGCCGACAGCGGAACCTGCCTGTCGCTGCGGGTGCCCAATCGGCAGCGGCTCAGTCTGGGTGACTGGGTGTCCAGCGGCAGCCTGGGACCGATGGCCGCAGAGGTGCTTTCCGGGCTGATCGCTCATCGGCGGGCCTTCTTGATCTCTGGCGGTACCGGATCGGGGAAGACCACGCTGCTGGCTGCCTTGCTGGGGTTGGTGCCGGCGTCGGAGCGGATCGTGATCGCCGAGGATTCCCGGGAGCTGCAACCCGATCACCCGCATTGCGTCCGGTTGGAATCGCGCCCGGCCAATGCTGAGGGCAGTGGTGCGCTCACCCTCACCGATCTGGTCCGACAGGCGTTGCGGATGCGCCCTGACCGCCTGGTGGTCGGGGAGGTCCGCGGCGCGGAATTGGCTGATCTGCTCAGTGCGCTCAATACGGGCCATGAGGGTGGCTGTGGCACCGTCCATGCCAACTCGGCGGCCGACGTGCCGGCGCGGCTTGAGGCGCTTGGCGCGCTGGGTGGATTGTCCCGAGAGGCTTTGCACGCCCAGCTCGGTGCGGCGCTGCAGGTGCTGGTGCATGTGCGACGGTTGCCCGACGGCCGCCGCTGGGTGGATGAGGTGCGCCTGGTGGCGTCTGATGAGGTGAGTGGTCGCTGCCGCACCGTGCCTGCGCTGCGCTTCCACCCTGACGGTGGGGTGGAGGCGGGCCCGGGCTCGGCGGCACTGAGTGAATTGGCCGGGTTGTGAGCCTGCTGGTCGCGAGTTGCCTGGTGGCTGCAGCATTGCTGTTGATGCCGCCGTCCCCACGTCGACGCCTGGGTCGGCTCAAGGTCGCTGAAGTCGTCACCAGGAATTGGTCGGCGCTGCCGCAGGTGGGTGCCGTTCTGACTGTTCTCGCAGCCGGCCTGATTCCCCTGTCGGCCTTCGGTGCCGGGGGTGCTGCGGTCGGCTATTGCGGCGGCCTGGTGTTGGTTACTGCGGTTGCTCTGTGGCGCAGGGATCGCACCGATCGGCAGGCGGTGTGTCGGATCGAAGAGGTGGTGGATGCTTGCCAGCTGCTGGCCGGCCTGCTTCGGGTCGGGCACGTTCCAGTGATGGCCTTGCGGATGGCGGCCTCAGATTCGGTCGTTTTCGCCGAGGCTGCTGCGGCTCAACGGGTCGGAGCATCGGTATCGACGGTGCTCCGGCGAAAGGGTGGAGATCCTGGTGGCGGCGGGCTCACTGAGTTGGCCATCGCCTGGGAAGTTGCTGAGCGCACCGGAGCCTCGTTGACGGCAACGCTGGATGCGCTGGCTGATCGTCTCGATGCCGGTCGCAAGGTCGCCCGGATGGTTAACTCTGAGCTGGCCGCACCGCGTGCCACCGGGCGCCTGCTGGCTGCGTTGCCGTTCTTCGGATTGCTCCTTGGCTACGCCATCGGTGGGGATCCGGGCGCATTCCTGCTCAGCTCGCCGGTGGGGCAGTTGTGCCTGGTCGCCGGGGTGTCGCTGGCCTGTGCCGGCGTGTGGTGGATTGAGCGCATCGCCGGATCGGCCGGTGGCTGACATGGACCCAGCGATGCTGGCCGCAGTCGCTGCCGGGTTGGCGGTGCTGAGCTGGTGGCCCCCGGTGGCTGCCCGCCTGGTGATGCGGGAACCGGTTGGTCGGGGGGAGGGCGAGTCGTCCAGGCTTCGGCGCCGACGGCTAGCGGCCTCGGCAGCGACCGGCCTGGCTGTGGGTTTTGCGTCGAGTTCGTTTGGCTGGTGGCTGGTGCCATTCGGAATCGGCGCCACAGTCGGCAGCTACTTTCTCATGGGGCGCTTGCTCAGTGGCCCGGCCGCCAGGAGGCAGGCCCAACTGACTGCGGACCTGCCGCAGGCATGCGATCTGCTGGTGGTCTGCCTCGAAGCGGGGTTGCCGTTGCGGGTAGGTGCTGCGGCGGTGGCGCAGGCGCTCTCCGGGCCGATGTCCGAAGCGCTCGCAGAGGTATCGGCGAAGGTGCGGCTGGGCATCGATGAACAACGAGCATGGGTCGAGTTCGCCGCCGATGCCCCCCTGGCCAAACTCGGACGCGAGTTGAGTCGTGGAACTGGCTCCGGAGTCTCGCTGACCGCGCGCCTTCGTTCGCTGGGCGTGGACGCCAGGCGCGCTGCCGCAGCCGCCGCTGAAGCACGTGCCAAGAAGGTTGGGGTGAGCTCGGTGCTGCCGCTGATGGTCTGCTTCCTGCCCGCCTTCGTATTGGTGGGTGTGGTCCCGATCGTCGGCGGCATGGTGTTGAAGCTGTTCGGCTGAGTCGGTTGTCCACAAGGTGATTCGATGAGAGCGCTTCTTCCACAGGCCGTCGCGGCGACTGAACATAGCCGGTCACTCCTACCAAAAGTGAAGGTGCGTCCGAGCGGGCGTTCACTTGAGAGGAGATGTTATGGCAGGCAAGCTCGTCAAGGCGGTACGTCGGGGGCAGCGGGGCATGACCACTGCGGAATATGCAGTTGGGTCGGTGGCGGTGGCCACCGGCGTGGGCACGCTGGTCTGGCTGTTCGAGCAGCCCTGGTTCAAGGAACTGCTGAAGATCATCGTCAAGGCGCTGTTCGACGTGATCCAGCAGATGATCACCGGTCAGTGAACCTGATGCCTACGGTCGGCCGGGGTTTCCCGGCCGACCCGCGTCGGCAGCGCCGAGGGCGCTGTGCTGCACGGCAGCGCGGCATGGTGACTGTCGAGATCGCCTTTGCCAGCCTGGGCGCTGCTGCGGCCCTGGTCCTGCTGGCCTGGGTGTTGAGCCTGGTAATGCTGCTCGCTGTCTGCAATGACCTGGCCACTTCGGTTGCCCGGCAGGAGGCGCGGGGAGACCAGGCCGCTGTGGCCAAGATCCTGCGGGCCAAGCCGGACGGCGCGAAAGTGAGCATTCGCCAGCAGGCCGAACAGGTTAAGGTGACTGTCGATCTGGCGGCCCGCCCCTGGGCTGAGTGGCTGCCCAGCGTTGCGATGAGCGCCTCGGCGAGCGTGATTCGGGAGCCGGTGTGAGGCGCGGCGAGCCTGGGTCGGGCACTTTGCTGGTGGCAGCGGTCGTGCTGGTGGCCATGGTCATCACCGCAGTCGGTCTTCTAGGGGGAACCTTCGCCCTCGCCCAACGCGCTGTGGCGAATGCCGCGGACTTGTCGGCCCTCTCGGGAGCAGCCGAATACACCAAAGGGCACGACTCGTGCGCGGCTGCCAGGCGGATCGTCGCGCAGAACGGCGCTGCGCTGATCGCCTGCAAGACCAGCGGCGATGGTCTCGACTTCGTCGTGTCGGTTACTGCGGAGCGGGAACTACGGCTTCCGCTCGGGCTTTCCTCGACGGTCCGAGCCAGCGCCGAGGCCGGACGCCTGGAGCCAGTCGGATGAGCCAGCCACAGCGGCGCTGTGCTGGCTCAGCCGACCAGCAGCTCCAACAGCCGAGCGGCTGCAGCCTTGTCCAGTGGCTGGTTGCCGTTGCCGCACTTTGGCGAAACCACGCAGGAAGGGCAGCCTTCGGCACACGGGCAGGTGCGCAGGCGATCCAGAGTGGCGGCCAGCCAGGGTTCAATCAGTTGGTACCCGCGCTCAGCGAAGCCAGCCCCACCGGCAGCGCCGTCGTGGACGAACACGGTGAGTTGGCCGGTGTCGGGGTGCAAGGTGGTGGAAAGCCCACCGATGTCCCAGCGATCACACGGTGCGAAGGCTGGCAGCAGTCCGATCGCAGTGTGCTCGGCAGCATGCGCCGCGCCAGGGAGCTCTTTGGCCGCAAAGCCGGCCAGTGCGGCGGCGTCCAGGGTGTACCAGACCGCCTGGGTACGCAGGGTGCGCCGCGGCAGTTCGAGAGCCAGGCTGTCCCAGACCTTGCCGGTGGCTTCATCGCGGCGCAGGAAGCCGGTCACCTGACCGGTCAGCTCCACCGACCCGAAGCGCACCTCGGCCGAACCCAGCCGTCGCTGGTCGGTCTGCTCCAGAATGTGCACCTCGGATTGGCCCAACGCCTGAGTGAAGTAGCCTTCGCGCGTTCGCTGCACCAGTGCGGTGTGTTCAGCCGGCTGGTAGTCGCTCACCAGCCACTGCTCACCCTGGTGCAGGTAGATGGCGCCGGTGTGCACGCTGCGGTCGGCAGCGGCCGGGTCGACCTGACCGATCACTCGGCCGGTGGTCTGCTCGACCACTTCGACGCTGCTGCCACCGGAGGCGCGAAGATCGATCGAATCGACGGCCCGGTCCGGGCGCGTCCAGAACCAGCCATTTGCCCGCCGGCGCAGGTATCCGGCGCCGGTCAACCGATCCAGCACCGATGCCAAGGTGGGGCCGAACCACCTTCGGTCGGCTTCGGTGACTGGCAGCTCCTGGGCCGCAGCAGCCACGTGCACCGCCAACACCTGGGGATTCTCCGGGTGCAGCACAGTACGTTCCACGCTTGCGTCGAAGATCAGTTCTGGGTGGCCGCACAAGAAGGCGTCCAACGGATCTGGTCTGGCGATCAGGACCGCCAGTGCGTCGGATCCGGCCCGCCCGGCCCGTCCCGCCTGTTGCCACAGAGCGGCCAAGGTGCCGGGAAAGCCGCAGCTGATCACTGCGTCCACCCCGGAAATGTCCACGCCCAGCTCGAGGGCGTTGGTGCAGGCCACTCCGCGCAGCCGGCCCGATTGCAGCCCGGCCTCCAACTCGCGTCGATCCTCGGCCAGGTAGCCGCCTCGGTAGGAGCGCACCGGCGTGGCCGTGCCGAGTTCCTTCTGGGCGCGGACCGCAACAAGCTCGGCCTGCACCCGCGAAGTGGTGAAGGTCAGGGTTTGCCGGCCCTCGCGAACCAACCGGGCCATCAGATCGGCCGCCTCGTGGTGGGGGTCCTCGGTTGGTTGCCACAGCAGAAAGTCCAGAGCCGGCCGGGCCGAGGTGTCCTCAGTCACCTCCACAACGTCGGTGACTCCGGCGAGTCGACCCAAGAGGTTGCCCGCCTCACTCACGGTGGCCGAGGCAGCGATGAACACCGGATCGGCGCCATAGTGGTTGGCCAATCGGCGAAGTCGTCGCAGCACCTGGGAGACGTGTGCCCCGAATACTCCGCGATAACGGTGAGCTTCGTCGATCACCACGTAGCGAAGGGTCGAGAACAGCCTCGCCCAACGCTGATGAGACGGCAGCACCGACCGATGCAACATGTCCGGGTTGGTCAGAATGAACTGGCCGAAGTCGCGGGCAAAGCGCCGCTCGCCCTCGGCCGAATCGCCGTCCAACGTCACGGGACGCCACTGGTCCAGCCCAAGCTCGCGGACCGCCCGCAATTGGTCGTGGGCCAACGCCTTGGTCGGGGCCAGGTACAAGGCGCTGTGCCCGCGATCCAATCCCAGCGGACCGCGATCGACATCGAATCCGACCAGGCCATCAACTCCGGCGGCCAGTACCGGCAACAAATAGGCCAGGCTCTTGCCCGAGGCCGTTCCGGTGGCCAGGGCCACATGGCGTCCCGAATAGGCCGCCTCGGCGGCGATTACCTGATGCTGCCACAGTCGATCGATCCCGATTCCGGACAGGGCTTCCCGGATCGGCTGGCCGACCCATCCGGGGAAATCGGCCGTCACCCCTGCCTGGGCACCCCGGTGATGCCAGTGGCGCACTCGTTCATCGCCGTCCAGCCACTCCGGTACCGTCACGGTCCAAGACTGCCACCACTGGCTGCTGCCGCCAGCCTGCGGGCACCTCCGGTCAGGCCGGCACGCGAACGCCTAGTGCACACGCGGTGGCCCTGCCCAGCAACACCACAACGTCAGGGTGATGTTGGAGCGCCGAAGCCGGGCAGGACGGGTCAGGATCACCGGCCAGGGCCTTGGCCACCGCTTTGGCCTTGTTGGCGCCGGTGGCCATCAACAGCGCCCGGCGGGCCCGAAAGATTGTCGCGATGCCCTGAATCGGCGCTGCCCGATCAGCCGGCGGTCACCACCGAGGTCTCAACGCTCAAACCCAACTCGGCCAGGTCGGCAAGGAACGGTCCCGGAGGCACCAGGTGCGCCTGCAGGTGCAGACCCGGGGCGCGCGCCTCGCCGTCAAGGACGCGTCGCAGACAGGCCACCGCAGGTGCGGCGATGACCAAGTAGGGGTCCGTTCCGCTGATCTTCACCGATGCAGTGGCCGGGCGGCCCGAGCGCTGACCGACGACGTCGGTCTGGACCACCACCCGGTACGGCGGCGGGGCGCTGGCCAGCCGCACCATCGACCAGCGGGTCAGCCTGATCGCGGCCGGACGCAGCCAGTGGATCCGTCCGATCACCATCAAGATCGGCAACACCAGGTAATCCATGACTGGCCCGAAACCGCAGATGTAGAACCCGCAGCGCCGCAGGCTCGGATAGCGCTGAGGTAGTTCGTCCATCTCGGCCAGCGGCATCGGCACCGTCGGCCTGCGGCCGATCGGCTCGCCGAAGTCGACAGTTGGGCACTCCCCCCAGCGCACCGTCCGGCGTTCGCCATTGACCCAGGCCAGAAGGTTGAACTGAGTGAACTTGTCCAGCATCATCTCGACGGTCGATTCGGCCACGGTGTCTGCTTGCCAGTCGATCCGCAGGCCGCCCGCCACATCGCCCTCGATGACCTCGTCGAGTTGCTCAGCCGCCCAGCGCACCAGCACCGCCGGCAATCCGGGGTGGAGACCACCGTCGGTCACGAAACAACGCCCGGCTTTGGTGATCTCCGGCTCCAGGGCGCGTAGCGCCGCCAGCTTCGCCGGGTGGGACAACATAGTGTCGAACCAGTCGGCGCCGGCGTCCAGCACTTCGCGGGCCAGCGATCCCACGAGATCGGGACGACTGGCGGTGACGATCACCAGATCGGCCCCGGCCACCAGGGCGCGGATGCCAGCGGTGTCGGCCGCGTCGACGACAGCGGTAGACACCTGCGCCGCGGCAGCGATCTCGCTTCGGGCGCGCTCCAATCGGGCGGCATTCCGCCCGGCAAGTACAAGTTCATCGCTGGCTGCCAACCCAGGCGCCAGCAAATTGTTGATGGCCCGTCCGGCGTTGCCGGAGGCACCGATCGCTACGATGCGCATGTCAGCCCCCCTATGGATGACGGCCCCAGTGTGGCACTACGTCGCGCACCCGGCTGCCCTAGCGAGCAGGTAGCAGCATTGGGGTCTCGGCCGAGCTGGATCGAGCACCACTTCGGCAGGCAATCTGGTCACATGACAAGCTGTGCGCGTGCTCTGTGATGCTTCGATTGCCCAACTTCGCGAAGACCTGACCAAGGCCGACTACACCCTGGACGCGGTCAGCGAACGGCTCGGTGTCGCCGCCTTGTCCGGTTTGGTTCGCAACAGCAGCGTCCCGGCCGTGCGGGCGTTGAGCGCGGATCGCGGTGCTCAGGCCGACCTGATTCGACTGTGGCTGCTCGGCTTGCCGCTGCAGGGATCCAGGGTGCGCGAACTGCTGGCGGGCACCGATGAATTGCTCGCAGCCGACCTGCTGATTGCCGAAGGTGACCTGATCCGCGCCGAGGTCGAACTCAAGCCCTACGGAGATGAGGCGTTCTCCGGGTGGATCTGCGCCGACGCGACCCCACTGGATGGCCAGGTGGTGCAGCCGCGATCCGATTTCGTGCTCGGCGCCTCCCCGGCCTCGACCACGCTGGCCCAACTCATCCCGCGTCGGCGGGTGGGCAAGGCTTTGGATCTGGGCACCGGCTGTGGCATTCAAGCCCTCCACCTGGCCGCCCACTGCGACCAGGTGGTGGCCACCGACCTGAACCCGCGTGCGCTCGAGCTGGCCCGGATCACTATGGGCCTGTCCGGTGTTGAAGCCGACTTGCGACTGGGCTCATTGTACGAGCCGGTGGCCGAGGACACCTTCGACCTGATCGTCACCAATCCGCCGTATGTGATGTCCCCGCCGCAGCATTCGGGCCTGGTCTATCGGGAGGGCAGCGAAGCCGCGGACGGCCTGATGCGCCGGGTGGTCACCGAGGCGGCCAGTCGGCTCAATCACGGTGGCACCTTGATCGTGTTGGGTAACTGGGCGATCACGGATCAGCCCTGGCAGCAGCGGTTGGCCGAGTGGGTCGGGCCCACCCATTGCGATGCGCTGGTGCTGCAGCGCGAAGTGCTCGACCCTTATGAATACGTCGAGTTGTGGCTGGCAGACGCCGGCCTGGTTGGCAGCCCGGACTATCTGGATCGCTACACCGAGTGGGTGGAGTACTTCGCCGAGCTGGGGATCGCCAAGGTTGGAATGGGTTGGATCGCTTTACGAGACCACGGGAGCGACCACCCGGAACGCCGCTTTGAGGATTGGCCGCATGCAGTGCACCAGCCGGTGGGCGAGGCGTTCGACGACTTCTTCGAAGCGATCGAGTTGTCCCGGGAAAGCGACGAGGCGCTGTGCCGCTTGACCTGGCGCCTGCACCCCCGAGTGATCCAGGAGACTCTGGGTACTCCGGGTGCTGCCGATCCGCAACATCTGGTCCTGCGCCAGCAGTTCGGCTTCGGCCGAGCCGTCGAACCGGGCACAGCGCTGGCCGCTGTGGTTGGGGCCTGCGACGGGGACCTGCCGCTGGGGGTGTTGATCGATGCGGTGGCCTCGATCACCGGTGTGGACGGACTACAACTGCGGTCGGAATTGTTGCCGCTGATACGTACGCTTGTCAGTGACGGTTTCCTGCTGATGGCCTGACTCACAGGTTTTCACAGGAAGACGACAGCTCCGGCATTGATTTGCCGCCTTCACTGAGGTTGGAACGAAGGAGCAAATATGGCCGAGGAACACACCCCAGCGCCGGGTGCCGCCAACCACGGCAACGAGCCGACCCAACCGATCCCTGACTCCGCACCGGCCAGTTGGCAGGTGCCGGCGCCGCCCACGTCGCCGTGGGCTTACCAGCCCCCCGGCGCTGAAGCCGAATTCGGTGCCGACACTGCAGCCCAGCCAGCTGCTGGCGAGCCGACCACGCAGATCCCGGTGCCGGGCCAACCCGCTGGCGGCTACCCCTACGCGACCGCCGGCCAGCAGAGCGCACCCACCGCTGGGCCGACCTCCTGGAATTACGGTCAGCCGACCCAGCCGCCCTACTACCAAGGTGGTGCTTATCCGCCGCCTGGTCAGGGCTACCCCGGCTACCCGCCGAGTGGTCAATACGCCAACTATTACGCGCCGTCGGCGTATCAGCAGGCGCCGATTCAACCGTCCCGGCCGAAGCGGCGCTGGCCGGCACTCTTGGTGTCGCTGGTGTTGGCCTTCGGACTGGCGGTGGCCGGCTACACGTTTGTCAGTAACGAGTTCGGCGCAGCGCCAAGCACGCAGACCACCTCCCCGGCGCTGCCCGGCTCGGGGCGGTCCCACAGCAGTGCGGGCACCCAGAGCAAGACGGTTACCGCCGCTGAAGCCAAGGGGGTGGCACTGATTGAGGCCACCACCACCAACGGCACCGCCTACGGCACGGGCATGGTGCTCACTGCCGACGGCAAGGTGCTCACCAATTACCATGTGGTCGCGGGTACCGAAGAGATTGCGGTGACGCTGGCCACCTCTGGTGACACCTACGTCGCCACGGTGCTCGGCTTCGACCAGACCAAGGACGTGGCGCTGTTGCAGCTGAAGGATGCTGCCGGCCTGGATACCGTCACGATTGATACCAACCCGGTGAACACTGGCGATCAGATCGCTGCGGTCGGGAACGCCGGGGGCGGCATGAAGCTGGTGAAGGCCGCCGGGACGGTGACCGGCACCGATCAGTCGCTCACGGTCAGTTCGGATTCGCCCTGGGGCAGCACCGAGGATCTTTCCGGGCTGGTCGCCACCACGGCCGGCGCGGTGCCCGGTGATTCTGGTGGCCCGATGTTCGACTCCCAATCCGAAGTGCTGGGCATCACCACCGCCGGTTCCACCAACGAGGGCACCAGCTATGCAGTCCCGATCAGCACCGCCCTTGCGGTGGTGCAGCAGGTAGAGACCGGGCAGGATGCAGGCACGGTCCGGGTCGGTCCGGCAGGCTACTTGGGGATTCGGGTGTCCGACGCCAGCTACACCGGGTCCAGCGGAGCTACCGTCTCCGCCGTGGTGGCCGGCGGCCCGGCTGCCAAAGCCGGGATCACCGCGGGCAGTCGGATCACCAAGGTGGGCAGTACCCAGATCACCGAAAAGACCAATGTGGCCTCCGTGATTCGGGCGGTGGAGCCGGGCCAGCAAGTGGCGATCTCCTGGATCACCTCGAGCGGACACAACAAGCACGCAACGGTGACGATGGGCGCCAGCCCGGTCAACTGATCCAGCGAACTCGGCGTCCCCGTGACGCCGAGTTCGTCCATGTTCGGACCCTGAAAGGGCATCGATCCGCTGGGCTGACCGGTACCGGCTCGGTCGAATTCGACCGTGCCGGTGAGCCGCCAGGGTTTTGGTCACCCAACTCGGCAATGTCATGGGGTTGACTCCGGCGGGCTAGAGTGTTCGCTCGATCGCCAAAAGCGCAGTGTCTAGACCAGAAAGTAGCCCGTGGCCACAGGAATACGTCGGCTCGTAATCGTCGAGTCTCCTACAAAAGCGGTTAGCCTGGCCAAGTTTCTGGGAGCAGGGTACGTCGTGGAGTCCAGCCGTGGGCACGTCCGTGACCTGCCGACCGGGGCCTCAGAGGTGCCGGCCAAGTACAAGGGTGAGAAGTGGGCCCGCACCGGGGTGAACATCGAAGCCGACTTCGAGCCGCTGTACGTGGTCGCCGCTGACAAGAAGGCCACTATTCGGGACTTGAAGGCCAAGCTGAAGGACGCCGACGAGCTCTACCTCGCAACTGATGAGGACCGCGAAGGTGAGGCGATCGCCTGGCACCTGCTGGACGAGCTGAAGCCAAAGATTCCGGTGAAGCGGATGGTCTTCCACGAGATCACCCCGGAAGCGATTCTGGCCGCGGTGGAGAACACTCGTGAGCTTGACACTGACTTGGTCGATGCCCAGGAGACCCGCCGCATCCTTGACCGGCTCTACGGCTACGAGGTTTCGCCGGTGCTGTGGAAGAAGGTGATGCCGAAGCTTTCGGCAGGACGGGTCCAGTCGGTGGCCACTCGGCTGATCGTCGACCGCGAGCGGGAACGGATCGCTTTCCGACCGGCTGCCTATGCCGATATTGAGGCCCTGCTGGACGCAGGAGAGGCCGCAACACCACGCACCTTAACTGCCCGACTGAGCACTTTTGACTCTCGCCGGATCGCTCAGGGTCGCGATTTCGACTCCACCGGCAACCTGGTCGGCAACAAGTTGCTTCAGCTCAGCGAGGAGCAGGCAGCGACGCTGGCCACTGCCCTGACCGAGGCTGCTTACGCGGTTTCCGGGGTCGAATCCAAGGGCTACACCCGCCGGCCCTACCCGCCGTTCCGCACCACCACGTTGCAGCAGGAGGCTGGACGCAAGCTCGGCTTCACCGCGCAGCGCACCATGAGTGTTGCCCAGGAGTTGTACGAGCGCGGCTTCATCACCTATATGCGTACCGACTCGGTGACCTTGTCAGCGACCGCGCTCACCGCGGCCCGCGAGCAGGTCAAGCAGCTCTTCGGCGGCAAATACCTGCCCGATCAGCCGCGAACCTATGCCTCGAAGGTCAAGAACGCTCAGGAGGCCCACGAAGCGATCCGTCCGGCCGGTGAGAAGTTCCGCACGCCGGAGCAGACCGGGCTGAGCGGTGACCAGCGCCGCCTGTACGAGCTGGTCTGGAAGCGCACCATCGCCTCTCAGATGGCCGACGCGGTTGGCGAAACCGTCACCGTCAAGATCGGCGCGACTCTGGCCGAGCGGTTCAGCGCCACCGATGCGTCCACCGGCGAGATCGTCGAGTCCGGCCGGGCCACCTTCACCGCCTCCGGGCGTACGTTCAGCTTCCTCGGCTTCCTGAAGGCCTATGTCGAATCGGTAGAGGACGGCGAGACCGATGACGAGCAGGCCCGCCTTCCCGAGCTGACCTCCGGTCAGCGGCTGGACGCCGAAAAGGTGACGGCCGAGGCTCATCAGACCCGGCCGCCGTCGCGTTACACCGAGCCGAGCTTGGTGGCCAAGCTTGAGGAACTCGAGATCGGTCGGCCCTCCACCTATGCCGCGATCATTCGCACCATCACCGCTCGCGACTACGTGCGCAAGCAGGGCTCGGCGTTGGTGCCGACCTGGTTGGCGTTCGCGGTGACCAGGCTGTTGGAGGAGCATTTCGCCAAGCTGGTCGACTACGACTTCACTGCCGGGATGGAAGAGATCCTCGACGAGATCGCCAGCGGCAATGCCGCCCGGGTGGCGGTGTTGAAGGACTTCTACTACGGCGGCGAAGATGCTGGGCTGGAGAAACTGGTCAACGAGTTGGGCGATATCGATGCCCGCAAGCTGTCCACCTTCGGCCTCGGTGAGGGTATCGATGTGCGGGTGGGCCGCTATGGAACCTATGTAGAGGACACCGAGGGCCATCGAGCCAACGTCGATCCCGAGCTCGCACCGGATGCGCTCACTCTTGATGCCGCCAAGGAGTTGCTGGCCAAGCCGGCCGCGGAGGACCGTGAGGTCGGCGTCGAGCCGGCCACCGGTCGCACGATTGTGGCCAAGGACGGACGCTTCGGACCCTATGTCACCGAGGTGCTGGCCGAGGACGCCCCCAAGTCGGCCAAGCCGCGCACGGCTTCGTTGTTCTCCTCGATGAGTACCGAGACCGTCACCATTGAGGACGCCCTGCGGCTGCTCAGCCTGCCCCGAGTGGTCGGCAAGGCCGCCGACGGTGAGGAGATCACCGCGCAGAACGGCCGTTACGGCCCGTACCTGAAGAAGGGTGTCGATTCGCGATCACTGACGGCTGAGGATCAGCTCTTCGAGATCACTCTTGCCGAAGCTGAGGCGATCTACGCCCAGCCCAAGACCCGTGGCCGCAGCGCTAGTGCCGCAGCTGGGCCGTTGAAGGAGTTGGGCGAGGATCCGGCCAACGGCAAGCCGGTGGTGGTCAAGGACGGACGCTTCGGCCCCTACGTCACCGATGGCGAAACCAATGCCACCTTGCGTCGTAGCGATTCGGTGGAGGCGATCACCCTGGAGCGTGCCGCTGAACTGTTGGCCGAGAAGCGGGCCAAAGGTCCAGCGCCCAAGCGCGCTCCTGCCAAGCGCGCTCCCGCCAAGCGGGCTCCGGCAAAGCGGGCTGCCAAGAAGTAGTTCCGTCGGAGTTCCCTGCGGCCGGCATAGTTGGCTGAGCTTGTCGAAGGGTCTGAGCCCAGCGGGATCGGCGGCAAAGACAGTAGCCTGTAGCGACCCAAGTTCCCCGAGCCCGTCGATGGGACTCCGCGATCGTCCAGGAGCTGACCAAGTGAGTGCGACCAACGTCCCCGAAGGCATCTTCGTCGTATTCGAGGGTGGCGACGGGGTCGGCAAGTCCACTCAGACCAAGCTGCTCGCCGATTGGGTTGCCGGTCAGGGACGCGAAGTCCTGGTTACGCTCGAACCGGGTGGCACAGCGCTGGGCGCGGTGCTGCGTGATCTGGTGCTGAATCCGAAATGGGGGGACGTTTCGCCGCGCGCTGAAGCCCTGATGTATGCCGCCGACAAGGCCCAACACATCTACGAGTTGGTAGCGCCGGCGCTGCGCCGCGGAGCGGTGGTGATCAGCGACCGCTACGTCGATTCGATGCTGGCCTATCAGGGCGCCGGGCGTGACCTGGATGCCGATCGGGTGGAGCAGATCGCTCGCTGGGCGACCAAGGACCTCCTGCCGGATCTGACCGTCCTGCTTGATCTTGATCCTGATCAGGGAGTGGCATCGATCGCGGAGAAGGATCGCCTTGAGGGTGCTGGCGAACAGCTGCACCAGCGGGCCCGCGAGTTCTTCCTCGATCTGGCCGAACGCGACCAGGAGCATTACTTGGTGTTGCCGGCGCGGGACCCGGTGGAGCAGATCGCCACTGCGGTACGTGAGCGTGTGTCCGCGCTTGTGTCAGTGCGGTGAGGCAGGCTGAAGACGTGAGCAGCGACACCCTTTCTGGAGTCTGGACCGATTTGATCGGCCAGGATCGAGTGGTTGAGGTGCTCCGCCGTGCGGTCGACAGTCGGGCCGAGGGCGGCAACACCCGAGCTATGACCCACGCCTGGCTGTTCACCGGTCCGCCCGGTTCGGGGCGATCGAACGCCGCTAGGGCTTTCGCGGCCGCGCTGCAATGTCCGTCCGGGGGCTGCGGGGAATGCAATACCTGTATCACCGCGTTGTCTGGGGCCCATCCCGACGTCACCTTGGTGCGCACCGAACAGTTGAGCATCGGTGTGGACGAGGTTCGCGACCTGGTGCGGCGAGCCGCGATGTCGCCGACTCTCGGCCGGCTGCAGGTGCTGGTGGTTGAGGATGCTGACCGGGTCACTGAGCGCGGTGCCGATGCCCTGCTGAAGAGCATTGAGGAGCCGGCGCCGCGCACGGTTTGGCTGCTGTGCGCGCCGAACGCCGAGGATCTGGTAGCCACTGTGCGGTCGCGTTGTCGGCTAGTGGAGTTGAGCACGCCCACCAATGCGGCGATCGCGGAGCTGTTGCAGCGCCGCGACCGCATCGATCCGGTGACGGCCGATTTCGCCGCACGAGTGGCGCAGGGTCACATCGGTCGGGCGCGGGCCTTGGCCCGCAGCGAGGAGGCTCGCAACCGGCGTGCGGAGGTGCTTCAACTGCCGGTCAGGCTGGTGAATCTCGGGGCCTGCCTGAGTTCGGCGGCCCAACTGGTCGAGGCTGCCAGCGCTGACGCGTCCGCTGTCACAACGGAGTTGGACGCCAAGGAGCGCGCGGTCCTGTCCGAGGCCTTGGGTATGGGCGCTACCGGGGCGAAGCCACGCAATGTTCAAGCCGCGCTGCGGGAGCTGGAGGACCAGCAGAAGGCTCGGGCGAAGCGGCTGCAACGTGATGCACTGGATCGGGTGTTGACCGAGTTGACCTCCTTCTACCGCGACGTGCTGATTGTGCAGACCGGAGCGGGTGCCGAGCTGATCAACGTCGAGCAGATCGACGCCGTCGAGCAGGTGGCGGCGGCTTCACCACCGGAAGAGGCGGTTGCCTGTCTCGATGCGATCCTGGTGTGCCGTAAGGCCCTTGAGGCAAATGTCGCGCCCCTGTTGGCGATGGAATCTCTGCTGATCAGCCTTTCTGGTATCGCCTAATTCGCACATCGCGACCTGCTCGGAATCTAGGTCCGGGCGGGTATTCGCAACTCTGTGGTCGGCTATACCGCTTGCCATCAGGCCCTTTGCCTTCACAAGAACGCCGCAGACGCCTGCTGGGGATATCGTGTCGCTCAGCTTCGCCAACGCCTGGCAGTGCCAGCATTAGCTGACGAGCTTTGCAGGAAAGGACTTCCCCGTGACCGAACCGCGCGAGCCTGAATTCCCTCAAGCCGAGGGCGCGCCTGTGATCCCACCTGCCCCGGCGGGTCAGTGGTCGCAGCCGCAACCGCCAGCACCGGACTTCTCCGGACCCCCGGCACCCGGAGTCGATGCGCCCGAAGCGCTGCCTGGGGTGCCGCCCCAGGTACCGGCGCCACCGGTGCCGGGATTGGTGTCGCCTGCCACCTGGGCAGAGCCGCAGCTACCGCCGCAGGTTTCTGCGCCCGCCGCCCCAGAGCCGTTCGTGGCTGCAGCGTTTGAGCCGGCGTCGGTGTCCGCACCACAGCCGGCCGCTGGCGCTGAGCCTGCTGTTGAGTTTGCGCCTGCTGCCTATCCGGTTGTGGAGCCGACTGTTGAGTTTGTGCCTGGTGTTGATCCGGTTGCTGGGTCTGTGTCGGTGCCGGCCGCTGTCCCGGAGCCGGTTGCTGAGTCTGTGTCGGCGCCTGACGCTGTCCCGGAGCCTGCTGCTGATTTTGTGCCTGCTGTTGATCCGGTTGCTGAGTTTGTGTCGGTGCCGGCCGCTGTCCCGGAGCCTGCTGCTGAGTTTGTGTCAGAGCCAGTGCCCGAGACTGCTCAGGAGCCCGAGCCCGAGCCCGAGCCCGAGCCCGAGCCCGAGCCTGAGCCTGAGCCCGAGCCCGAGCCCGAGCCTGTCGCTGAGCCTCAGCCCGCGCCGGTGGTGGCTGGGCCGATTCTTCCGTCGGTGCCCGCCTGGGTACCGCCGCCGGCACCGGTCGAGCCAGAGCCTGTAGCCGAGGTTGCCGCGCCGGTGGAAGCTCCCACCGAAGCCGCTGCAGCTGAAGGCGCCGTCGTCGAGGCCGAGCCGACCGTGGTCGCGCCTGGCCTGTTGCTGCCGCCGGCGCCACCGCCTCAGATCTTCCCGCCGGCCCCGGAGCCCGTAATGGCGCTGCCGGCACCGGAGGCGACGGATGCGTTCCAGACTCCTGCGGGAGCTACTCAGTCTGCTCCCAGTGTCTGGGGCGATCCAGCGCCGGTCGATACCACCTTCGCCGACAGCAGCGACATCTTCCGGCCTTACCCGAGTCCGGAGCGGTCCGCTGATGCTCAGGCGGTGAGCGAGGAAGAACGGCGACTGGCCGCAGAACGTGCTGCCCGACGCGATGCCAGGTCTGCGGCGCTGACCGCAACGGCCGTCGCTCCGACGGCCGTTCCGGCCCAGCAACCTGTTGCCGCGCCGGAGCGAGTGGCACCGGCGTCACCGAAACGCACCACCGATAGGGCCGGGGCATCATTGGGTCTGTTCCTCGTACGGGTCGTATTGGCGGCGATCTTCGGCATCCATGGTGTGCAGATGCTGCTCGATTCGGCGACGGCGCAGACGCTCTTCGCCGCTACCATCGTGCCGATGCCGGCGACCCTTGCGCTGGTTACCTCAATAGCTTCGGTGCTGATCGCAGTGTCGATGTTGATGGGTTTGGCCACCAGGTTCTCGGCCGCTGGTGCAGCGGTGATCGCTGCCGGTTCGCTGGCCCTGGTGTACTGGGGAAGTTGGGGCGTGTTTGCTCCCGGCCAGTTCGGCTTCCTCGGTGAGGGCGAGTTGCTGGTCGCCGCGGTGGGCCTATTGCTCGTGGTCCTTGGTGGTGGTGGTTGGAGCCTCGATCACAGCCTGCGCGCTGCCAGGCAGCGGGACAAGGCCACCCGCGCGATCTGAGGTGGCTCAGTGTTTCCCCGCCCCGGACCGACGCCAACAGCGTCGGTGTGGGGCGGGGCAGTTTATTGGTGGCTTAGGCTGTAGCGGTGCCATCGTTAGCCAAGCCCGCTGCAGCGATACTCGCCGTCTTGGTCGTCTTCTCTGGCTGCACTCCCAGCCTCACCCCTAACGCTGGGGCAACTGCCAGCACGGTCGGTGGCATCCGAATCTCGGCGGTCCCGGGGATCGCCATCGATCGGCCCACTTTCGAGCCGGTTTCGCCGAAGGTCGACGGGCTGACCGGTGGCCTCGCCGGCGGTGACCTGACTCCTTACCTGAAGCAGAAACTGAAATGGAAGCAGTGCGCCAACGGCACCCGTTGCGCTGACATCCTGGCCCCGCTGGACTACGCGGATCCGGCTGCCAAAGCGGTTACCGTCTCGCTTCGGGTGAAGTTGGCCACCAAGACGCCGCATCTCGGCTCGCTGTTCATCAATCCCGGTGGCCCAGGTGGTTCCGGCAAGGAATTGGTGGACAGCTTCCAAACCACGGGTCTGGAGCAGTACGACATCGTCGGCTGGGATCCTCGCGGTACCGGCGATTCGACGCCGGTAAGTTGCCTGACCGACGCCCAGGCTGACGCCTTTCTCAATCTTGATTCCAGTCCCGACAACGATGCCGAGCGGGCCACTCTGGTCAAGGCCAGCTACGACTTCGCCAAGGCCTGCTGGGAGCGCAACGGCGACCTGCTCAATCACATCGGCACCATCGATACCGTCCGCGACCTCGACTTGTTGCGGCGGCTGCTTGGCAACGCCAAACTCAACTTTCTCGGCTACTCCTATGGCACTCAGATCGGTGCCACCTATGCCGAATTGTTCGGGGCGAGCACTGGCCACCTAGTGCTGGACGCCGCAGTGAACATCACTGATGACGACTCCGTCATTCAGGCGCAGGGCTTCGACCTGGCCTTGGGCAACTTCGCCACGTGGTGTGCGCAGAGCAAATGCAGCCTCGGCTCGTCCAAGGATGCGGTGCTGGCTGCAATCACCGGCCTGTTCGACCGTCTGGACGCTAAACCGCTGGCTGTCGGCGACCGCCAACTCACCCAGAGCCTTGCAGTGACCGGGGTAGCTACGGCCCTTTACGGCGGCAAGGACTCCTGGAATCCGCTGGCGATCATCGTGACGCGGGCGATCAACGGCGACGGCCAGTCCCTGCTGGCTGCTGCTGATCAGATGAACTCCCGCGACAGCAACGGTCACTACGACTCGTTGCTGTACGCCTTCCCCGCGATCAGCTGTCTGGACGCCAAGGAGAAGGGGATCCTTGACGCTGATCGGCTGTGGGCCGAGGACCAGAAGAAGGCGCCGATCTTCGGCAAATACTTCGGCCCCGACTATGAGTGTCCGCTGTGGCCGGTTCGACCGTCTGCCTATTTGCAGCTACACCTGACCGGTGCGGCTGCACAGCCTCTGGTGGTGATCGGTGGCACTGGCGACAACGCAACGCCCATCCAGTACGCCCGCACCATGGCCAAACAACTGAAGTCAGCGGTGTTGGTCACCTATGACGGCCAGGGCCACGGCAGTTACGGCGGCAAATCGAGCTGCGTCGACAAGCTGGTGGTCAGTTTCCTGGCCCGGGGCAAGGTGCCGGCGGCTGGCACCAAGTGCAGCTGATCGGCATCCCGAAGACGCGACGCGACGCGGACGCATTCCCCGCCCCCGCGCGTCCCCTATAGTTGTTCCTCGGTCCAACAGGCCAGGCCGCCTTAGCTCAGTCGGTAGAGCGACGCTCTCGTAAAGCGTAGGTCTCGGGTTCGATTCCCGAAGGCGGCTCCAACCTCGCTAGTTGCGCAGCAAATTTCCCGCCAACAGCAGGGCGCCGATGATCTCGGCGCGATCGCCGAGCGCGGCCGGCATCACCTGGACGACACTGGCCGCCCCCGGCTGCGCAAACCGTCCCACGGAGGACCGCACGCCGTCGATCAACGCCTTGCCCGAGTTGCCAAGGCCGCCACCGATGATCAGCGCCGCTGGATTCAGCAGGTTGCAGATATCGGCCAGCACCCGGCCCAGGGTGCGCCCGACCTCATTGAGGATCCGTTCTGAGATCAGGTCGTGCATGGTCGAAAGATCTATCTCGTCCGGATCCAGATCGGGGTGGGTGAACACGATCTGTCGCTGCACCGACGGCACCGAAACGACCGCTTCCAGGCAGCCGTGGTTCCCACAACGACACGGCTCCGGGCGGCCAGGGATCACTGTGTGGGCGATCTCACCCGCGAAGCCGGACGCACCGCGGTAGGGCTCTCCGCCGATCACGAAACCGGCGCCGACGCCGTGGGATGCCTTGATATAGAGGAAGTCGGCTAGCCCGCGGCCGGCGCCCCGGCGGAGCTCACCGAACGCGCCAAGGCTGGCGTCGTTGTCGGCGATGGCCGGTACGCCGAGTCGGGCGGTCACTTCAGCAGCCGGGTTGAGGCCGTCCCAGTTCGACAAAGTGGTGGTGGAGCGGACGATGCCGGTGGCACGCTCGATCGGGCCCGGCACGCCCAGCCCGACAGCGCTGAGGGCCCCGCTCGCATGCGCGGTGACGAGCTGAGCCAGCAGGGCCGTGGCCGCATCGAGGGCGTCGGTCGGGGAGCGGTCGACATCGATCAGGATGGTCTTTTCGGTGACCACATTGCCCAAGTCGTCACCCAGGCCGACCCGGAAGTGCTGATGCCCGAAGTCGACGGCGCCCACCAAAGCTTGGGTGGGAACTGCGGTCAGCAGGTTCGCCGGGCGTCCGCTGCCCGAGCCCGGTCCCTTCTCTGTGGTCGCGGCCTCGCGCACCTTGCCCTCGGCCAGCAGCCGGTTGACCGCATGCCCAACAGTGCTGCTGGACAGACCAGTCAGTTCGACCAACGCTGGCCTGGTCAGACCGGCCGAACTGCGAATCAGGCCAAAGACCTCCTCGCGGGTGCGGTCCCGCGGCGATCCTCGGCCGACAGTGGTCATAGGCAGAGCATAGGGCCTGGGGGCCGCCCGGTGGAGGGATATACCCAATAATGAAGTAAAACAGTTCGATAACGGTCTTCTTTAGGGTAGTGGTGCCGCGAAAATGGCTGCTACTGTCGGTTTTGGGTCACCGGAGGGACCAGCGTCGGTCGTTCACCGGGAGCCTGGCCATGGTCGTGCATCTCGCCGACGTTGGGGCCCCTCGAGGAGGAGGACAGTTGACAGACCAGATCTTGGAGATGCGGAATATCTCCAAGGAGTTCCCCGGAGTCAAGGCGCTTGATGGTGTCACTTTGCGGGTTCTCCGAGGAGAGATCCACGCCATCTGTGGGGAGAACGGTGCCGGCAAGTCGACCTTGATGAAGGTGCTGTCCGGGGTTCACCCGTACGGCACCTACGACGGCGACATCTTCTATGACGGCAATCTGGCCAAGTTTGCCAACATCCGTGATAGCGAGCATGACGGCATCGTGATCATCCACCAGGAGCTGGCACTGATCCCGGAGTTGTCGATCACCGAGAACATCTTTCTGGGCAACGAGGTCCGCGGCAGGATGGGCATCGACTGGCCGTCCGCGCGGATGCGGGCCGCGAAGCTGATGGAGCACGTCGGCTTGCACGACGACCCCGAGTCGACGATCAAGAGCATCGGCGTCGGCAAGCAGCAGCTGGTCGAGATAGCCAAGGCGATCAGCAAGGACGTGAAGTTGCTGATCCTGGACGAGCCCACGGCCGCGCTCAACGAAAGCGACTCGGCTCACTTGCTCGATCTGATCCGGGAGTTCAAGAGGCAGGGCATCACCTGCATCATGATCAGCCACAAACTCAACGAGATCGCCGCGATCGCCGATTCGATCACCATCATTCGTGACGGTCGCAGTGTCGAAACGATCCAGGTGCCGGTTGGTGAGCAGGTGGACGAGGACCGGTTGATCCGCGGCATGGTCGGCCGCGAACTCACCTCCCGCTATCCCGATCACACGCCCAAGCTCGGTGAAGTCCTGTTCGAGGTGAAGGATTGGACCATCCGGCACCCAGACATCACCGATCGGATGGTCTGCAAGGGCGCCAGCTTCAACATTCGCCGCGGCGAGATCGTCGGCTTCGCCGGCCTGATGGGTGCCGGTCGCACCGAGTTGGCCCGCTCGTTGTTCGGACGCTCCTACGGCACCTACGTGAAGGGTCAGATCTTCCTGGACGGCAAGGAGGTCGCGCCGAAGAAGGTAGAGCAGGCGATCGAACTGGGAATGGCCTACGTGACCGAGGATCGTAAGGTGCTTGGGCTGAACTTGCTGGACAACATTCGCACCACCGTGGTCTCGGCCGAGTTGGGCCAGATCGCGTCCCGCATGGGTGTGGTTGATCGCAACGCTGAGCTTTCCGCTGCCGAGCAGTATCGCGAGGAGTTGCGAATCAAGACCCCCACGGTCAACGAAGGGGTCAACAAGCTTTCTGGGGGAAACCAGCAGAAGGTGGTAGTGGCCAAGTGGCTGTTCACCCAGCCTGAGGTGCTGATCCTCGACGAACCCACCCGTGGCATTGACGTCGGCGCCAAGTATGAGATGTACGGGATCATGAACGCCCTTGCCGACGCAGGCAAGGCGATCATGATGATCTCGTCCGAACTGCCCGAATTGTTGGGCACCTGCGACCGGATCTACACCGTCAGCAGCGGAGCCATCACCGGTTGCCTGAGTCGCGAAGAAGCGACCCAGGAGAACCTGATGCGGTTGATGACCCTGATTCCCACCAACACCACGAGCGCGGCCTGAAGCACCGCGGGAAGACGAGATAATGAGCGGATTGAAGCAGTTATTCGGCGGCAGCCTTCGCCAATTCGGCATGCTGTTCGTGTTGGTGGGCCTGGCGCTGTTCTTTCACTTCGTCACCGGTGGGCTGGTGATCACGCCCACCAACTTGATGAACCTGCTGAACGGCAATAGCTACATCCTGGTCTTGGCCATCGGCATGGTGATGGTGATCATCATCGGGCACATCGACCTGGCGGTTGGTTCGGTGGCTGCCTTCGTCGGCATCGTGGTCGCGATCGCCATGCGTGACTACGGGATTCCCTGGTGGGCAGGCATGCTCCTCGGCCTGGTGCTCGGCGTGATCTGTGGTGCCTGGCAGGGCTTCTGGGTGGCCTATATGGGTATTCCAGGCTTCATCGTGACGCTGGCCGGCTACATGTTCTTCCGTGGTGCCAACCAGTATGTGGGCAAGTCGCTGACGGTGCCGGTGCCCAAGGATTTCCAGTTCATCGGTGCGGGCTATCTCCCTGAATGGGGTCCCAACACAGGCATGAACAACTCCACGCTGCTCCTTGGCATTCTGGCGATCGTGCTGATTGCTTGGATGCAGTTGCGGCAGCGTCGGGCCCTGGTCAAGATCGGGGCCGCAGTCCCGCCGATGTGGGTGATCATGCTCCGGATCGGTTTGCTGACGGTTGTCATCGGTTGGCTCACCTGGATGTTCGGGACCGGGCGTCCCGGATCGTCTTTCCCGGTGCCCGGGTTGATCCTGATGGCCTTGGTGATCCTGTACAGCTATATCACTCAACGCACTGTCACCGGTCGCCACATCTACGCCGTCGGTGGTAACCGGCTGGCAGCTGAACTGTCGGGCGTGAATACCAAGAAGACCTATTTCCTGGTGATGACGAACATGTCTCTGCTTGCTGCCTTCGCCGGAATGATGTTCGTCGGCCGTTCCACAGCCTCAGGCCCGTTCGACGGTGTCGGCTGGGAGTTGGACGCAATCGCGGCCGTCTTCATCGGCGGTGCAGCCGTCTCCGGTGGCGTCGGCACAGTGATCGGTTCAATCATCGGTGGTCTGGTGATGGCAGTGCTCAACAACGGCTTGCAGCTGATGAGTGCGGGTTCCGACGTCACCCAGATGATCAAGGGCCTGGTGTTGCTGGCCGCAGTGGCGCTGGACGTGTGGCAGAAGTCGCAAGGCAGGCCGTCGGTTTCCGGGCTGCTGTTCCCCAAGAAGGACGCTGCCGCCGCCGTCGAGCCGAGTGAGCCGAGTGAGCCAATCGCGGTCTCGGCCAATCCGAGTGACCTGCGCTGAGGCGTATTCCAAACAATGACTTCCCGCCACGCGGAGGTGGCGGGCAGACCGGGCAGCCAGGGCGGCTACCGGAAGAAGAAAGAGGTAGAGATGAGGAAGTTCACGAAGGCCGCAGTTGTGCTGGCGGCCGCCGGGGCTCTGGCTCTGACCGGTTGTGGCGGCGGGCGTACAGAGGCGTCGAGCAGCGCTTCTGGTGCAGCCGGCTTTGCCAAGGACGCCGTTATCGGTGTTGCGCTGCCACAGAAGACCTCGGAGAACTGGGTGCTCGCTGAGAGCCTGTTCAATGATGGGCTGAAGAATGCGGGGTTCACCCCGAGCGTGCAGTTCGCCAACGGTGGCGTGACCGAGCAGCAGAACCAGATTCAGGCGATGATCGAAAAGGGCGCCAAGGTACTGATCGTCGGCGCCATCGACGGTTCCCAGCTGGGCACCCAGCTGGATGCGGCCAAGCAGGCCGGCATCACTGTGATCGCCTACGACCGGTTGCTGACCAACACCTCGAGCGACGATTACTACGTGGCGTTCGACAACTACAAGGTCGGCCAGCTTCAGGGCCAGGCGCTCCTTGACGGCCTGAAGGCTCGCAAGGGCACCAAGAGCAAGTGGAACATCGAGCTGATCGCTGGTTCGCCCGACGACTCCAACGCCAAGGTGTTCTTCGACGGCGCCATGAGCGTCCTGCAGCCGAAGATCACAGACGGCACCCTGACTGTCCTGAGCAAGCAGACCACCTTCAACCAGGTCGTCACCCAGGGCTGGAAGGCTGAGAACGCTCAGAAGCGCATGGATACTGTGCTGTCCGGCTTCTACCAGAAGGCCGACCTCGACGGCATCCTGTCGCCGAACGACACCCTGGCTCGCGCTGCAATGGCTTCGGTCAACGCGGCCAACAAGCCGCTGCCGGTGATCACCGGTCAGGACTCCGAAGTGGAGTCGGTGAAGTCGATCATGGCTGGCCAGCAGTACTCGACCATCTACAAGGACACCAACAAGCTGGTTGCTCAGTCCATCGTGATGGTTCAGGCCCTGCAGTCGGGCAAGACCCCCGAGGTCAACGACACCAAGAGCTACAACAACGGCGTCAAGGTCGTTCCGGCCTACCTGCTGGCTCCGGTGATTGTCACCAAGGACAACGCCGCTCAGGTGTACGCCAACGACAAGACTCTTGCCCCGTACACCAAGTAGCTGATTCGTTGGTTCGCTAGAGACCAAAGGGTGCTGGGTCCCATCACGGGACCCAGCACCCTGCTGTTTGCCCCGGCTCGTTGCTGGTCAAGAGGCCAACGACAGCCGGAGGTTTCCTGGAAGGCGGTGGGCTGGTGTCGAACTTGGGCTCGACTTTCTGGGTCGAGCTGAACGCCAACGCCTCCAAGTGATACCCTAGGGGGTATTGAAAGGAGTGTGGATGACTATCAAAAACCTCACTGCGGCAGACTTCGAAACGACCATCGCCGACAACGATATCGTCTTGGTCGATTTCTGGGCCGGATGGTGTGGACCCTGCATGATGTTCGCGCCCGTCTATGAGGCGGCCTCTCAGAAGCACCCGGAGCTGGTCTTCGGCAAGGTCGACACCGAGGCTGAGCGTGAGCTCGCCGGCGCAGCGCGAATCATGTCCATCCCCACTCTGATGGTCTTTCGCGAGGGCATCTTGGTCTTCGCGCAGCCGGGCGCCTTGCCCGCGACGGCGCTGGAGGAACTGATCACCGCAGTCCAAGCAGCGAACATGGATGAGATCAGGGCCGAAATCGCCGAACAGGAGAATGCGGAGTCTTCGGCATGACCAACGAGGGTGGTGCTTCAACGAGTAGGATTGGTCTCAGTTTTTCAGCTGAGAAGGGTGTTGCCATGCAGCTCGATCCGGACGCAATGGTGCCGGTGCTTAAGCGTCTGAAGCGGGCTCAGGGTCAGATCGGCGGCATCATCCGAATGCTCGAAGAAGGTCGTGACTGCACCGAGGTGGTGACCCAGCTTGCTGCGGTCTCGAAGGCGCTGGATCGGGCCGGCTTCGCGGTGATCGCCGGCGGCCTGAGGCAGTGCCTGCTGGAGGAGACCGCCGACAACCAGGTCGACACCGCGACCTTGGAGAAACTCTTTCTTTCGTTGGCCTGAGTTCGCCTCAGCGAGCTTGGCGGCTGCAGTGTGCCTGTACTGCCACGTCACAGCGGATCAGCAGCAAAGAAGAGGCGCTCCTAGGAAAGCCGGGGAGCGCCTCTTCTTTGCTGTTACCAGGTGCTAGCGGGAGCTCTCGCTGAGGATCATCCGCATGATGCGCAGGTTGAACGCCACGAACTTGCCGAACTGGCTGAACAGGTTGTACCGGGCCTTCAAGGTCTTCACGTTGGGCATTGGCGCCCCGCTGAGGTCTAGGACCGGCTGAGGAGCGGGCTGCTGGGTGTTTTGCTCAGTCATGATCACTCCGGAATCAGTTGCCAGCCAGGCAGAGCCTTGGCCTTGTAGATGAACAGGTAGTGGAGCATCAGCTTCGACCAGTGACCGTACAGGCCGATCTCGCCGCGAGTGGTGTTCAGATTGCGCCCGGTCGGGTACGTACCCGTGTCGGGTACCACCGGGTCCATGATCATGGCGGCTGCGGAGCCCCTGGTCAGGCCGGTACCGGCGGAGGCGACGCAGACCGCGCCCATCTTGTACATCGGAGCCTCGTGAGCCTTCGCCTTGGGGCCGACCTTGATCCGATCCACCACGGTCATGGCCACATGCTTGGCCATGGTGCCAGATGGCATGCCGGTTCGCGGGGGTGCCGGGGCGATTACCGTGCCGTTCACGGTCTTGTGCGGCTTGGAAATCTGATGCGGCGGCGCGAATGCGATACCGACCGCCCAGATGTTGTCATAGCCGATCGACTGGTAGGTCTTGGGCCAGTCCGCCGCCATCCATTCTTCGTAGGGCTTGGCCGTGTAGTTGGCGTCCACCTTCATGAAGCCGCTGGGTGCGAAGACCTGATCGGTGATGTCGGCGCCTTCGGCGTCGTAGGCCTTGATCGGGTGCCCACCGAAAGGCGGCAGCAGCATGGCGAAGTTGTAGTCGAGATCGTGCATCTGACCATCGAGGGTTTCATAGCTGATCGTCGTAGCGGTGATCTTGTGCACGTGGGTGCCGATGATCGGCTGCACGTTCCGCTCCCGGAACAGCGAACTGGTCCACAGTTCGCTGGTGGTCTGGAAGCCGTTCTGCTCGAACACCATGCCCCCGACGCCGAAATCGCCCAGGGCAGCTTCGTTGGTCAGGTAGTACAGCGTGGCCAGGTCGCGAACGCCAGCTTCGCGAAGCTCGTGGTCCACGTTGAAGGTGTACTCGAAGGCCGCGCCTTCGCAGGTGCACGTTCCGTGACCGGTGCCGACCACCAATGTCTGGGGCTTGCCCTGCTTGAGCTGGTCGATGATTGCGGCGAGCTTCTGAGAAGCTTCCCGGGCGTGGTCTGCAGTACAGACCGAGACCGTGTTACCGATATCGGGCCCGAGTCCTTCGGTGGCCTCGAACTTCAGCTTCGGTCCGGTGGCGTTGATCAGGTAGTCGTAGCGAATTCGCTCGATCTGGCCCGCCTTGTTCTGACCGGTGTATTCGATCTCCACTGCGCCCCGGCTGTCAGCTGCATCACCCTTGGGGTAAATGGCCGTGGCCTTGGCCTGGAGAAACTCCACACCCTTCTTGCGATAGATCGGAGCCAGCGGGAATACCACTTTCTCCTTGGGCATCTTGCCGACCCCTACCCAAATATTGGATGGGATCCAGTTCCAGTTCGAGTTCGGGGAGACGACCGTCACTTTGTGTGATCGACCGAGCAGCCGCCGAAGATGCATTGCCGCGGTGTGTCCGGAAATCCCGGCCCCGAGGACGACAACCTCTGCCATCGTCAACTCCTTCCGCTGGCGCCGTGGCCAGCGGCCATACCCTATGGGGTATACGTGGGTAAGTCCAGCAGTTCTGCGCCTGCCCCGGCTGGAGCGAGTACGCAAAACTGTGCACTCCGCTTAATGACGCCAAGCTCTCGGAGTCTACGCGCTCCTGCTACGGCACAGGCCTGGTTGGGGCACCTTCCCTGGCGGAAGGTCAATCTCAGTTGGCCAGCCTGGAAATGAAGAGCTTCGCTTCGGTCAGCCCGGACCAGCCGCCGCTGAATTCGAGGCCGACCAGCGTCGCCGGCGGGTACATCGGACGGACCTTGGACAAAGCGGCCGCATCCGAATCGGAATTGGCCAGGTAATAGGCCAGCCCGGGCAACCCGGGGGCGTGACCCACCACCAACACCGTGCGGATCTGGTCGTCCACCCCTGACAGTTCGGCCAACACCTGACGGGCGTTGGCGTTGTACAGCCGGGGCAGGTAGTGGGTCGGCACCGTCAGGTTCAACAACTCAGTGGTCTGCCGTGCGCGAGTCGCGCTCGAGCAGAGCACCAATTCGATGCCCGACTTGGCTAGGGCCTCCCCGGCCGACCGAGCCTGGGCGCGGCCAGGTCGGCTCAAGCCGCGCGATGCGTCGCCGAGTCCATAAAGATCGCCTTCGGCGTCCGCATGCCGCAGCAGGTAGAGCCAGTGTGGCTTCGGCTCGCCGCGGGTGGCCATGGTTGTCGGGCTTACTCCCGGGTGAACTGGTTTTCGTAGGACGTGCCGCGGGCCCGCTCCCAGCTCGAGTGGATCTCCATCTCGGCTTCGGAATGGCCCACCCACACCGCTCCTTCGACCGACTTGCCCGGCTCCAGATCCTTGTAGACGCTGAAGAAGTGCTCGATCTCGAGCAGGGCGAGGTTCGGCAGGTCGGTGAGTTCCTTGATCTGGCCCTGACGCTGGTCGGCGACCGGGATGCAAAGCACCTTGTCGTCGCCGCCCATCTCGTCGGTCATTCGGAACATCCCGATGGCGCGGCACTCGATCAGTGCGCCGGGGAAGGTGGGCTCAGGTACCAGCACCATGGCGTCCAGCGGATCGCCGTCCTGGCCGAGGGTGCCCTCAATGAAGCCGTAGTCGTTGGGGTACTGGGTGGAGGTGAACAGCGTGCGGTCCAGTCGAATGCGGCCGGTGTGATGGTCCATCTCGTATTTGTTCTTGGTCCCCTTGGGGATTTCGATGGTTACGTCGAAGTGCAAGCTGGGTTGGATCGTGGGCCGGATGAATGCTGGGTGATCCATTGGGAGCTCACCTCTCTGTCATGATGGAGCTGTTATGTACGAGCCGAGCCTACCGTTAGCGAGCAGGACGGCACGACTTCGTGTCTCGTCCCGCCGACTAGCGACGATGCTAGCCGCACCGATTGCCGTTGCGGTTCTGGTTGGTTGTGCGGTTCCGGAGTCGATGGCAGCTCAACCCCTGGAAGCCTCCACGGCCAGCAGTTCGGCCACCACGACTGTGCTGCCCGATCCGGCCGCGTTGACCGCCAGACTGGCAAAAGTCTCCACGGCCAAGATCGACAAGGTGTCGGTGGTGGTGGTCACTGCGGACGGCACCGTGCTCACCGACCGCTCCGGCTCCAAGCCGCTCACTCCGGCGTCGACGATGAAGCTGGCCACGACCATGGCGGCACTGGAGACACTGGGAGCCGAAGCCCAATTCACCACCAAGGTCGTCGATGCCGGTCGCGGCAAGCTGGTGCTGGTCGGCGGCGGTGACCCACTGCTCACTGACAAGACCGTCAATTCGGTTTACAAGCCGGCTTCATTGCAGAAGCTCGCCGCAGCCACCATCAAGGCGCTCAAGGCCGCCGGACGCACGAAGGTCAGCCTCGACTACGACGCTTCGTTGTTCAGCGGACCCGGCTTCAGCACCTATTGGAAGAAGGTGTGGAAGGGCTATGAGGCCAAGGTTGCTGCCTTGGAGATCAACTCCGGCAAGAGCGGTTGGCGCGCCCAGGCCGATCCGCCGCTGACAGCGGCCAAGGCTTTTGCCGCGCGGCTGAAGAAGGCTGGCATCAAGGTCAGTTCGATCCATTCGGGCAAGGCTTCCAGTTCGGCTACCACTGTGGCCTCGGTCGCCTCAGCCAGTCTGGCGCTGATCATCAAACACACCCTCCTGATCAGCGACAACGTCGCTGCCGAGACGATCTCGCGGCACGCTGCGCTAGCCAACGGCCACGCGGGCAGCTTCAGCGGCGCTGCGGCCAACGTCCGGTCCTGGCTCACGAGCAAAGGCCTGTGGATGTCTGGGGAGAAGATCCTGGACGGCAGCGGGTTGGCCCCGGGCAGCAAGTTGACCACTGACACGCTGAGCGGCGCGATCCGCTTGGCTCTGGCTGAGGGCACCTACACCGCAGTGCTCGCCGGTCTTCCCGAAGCCGGCCGCACCGGAACGCTGTCAAACCGTTTCGACGATCCATCGGAAAAGGTCGGTCGCCGTAACGTCCATGCCAAGACGGGGACACTGCGCGGCGTCGCCGGGCTGGTCGGCTATCTGAGCGCCTGTGAGGGGCAGACCACCCTGGTGTTCGCCGAGTTGGCCAACACTGGCAAGGTGGTCACCTACACCCGGCTTTACAACTGGCTGGATCGAACGGCCGCAGCCACGATCACCGCCAACTGCAGTTGAGTGGCGCTCCCGGAGCCTCCCGATCCGTGTCGACGCCGACCTGCCTCCTAAGCTGAGGCCATGCAGCAACTTCCCGCAGTGGATTGGGACGCCGCCGTGGCGGCCGGGGCGATGGTGCTCCCCGCCGGGCCGCGACTGAGCGCGGATGAGATCGAGGCAACTGTGGCCGAACTGCGACAAGCCGCGGCAAGAGCCACCGTCCAGGTCGCCGACGTCACTGAAATGGCAGTTCCAGCCGAGGCCACAGTGTTGGTGGTTGACCGCGTCAGCTGGCTGAAGGCATGCACTCAATCGGCGCAAGCGCTCCTGGAGGGCGCCGCCGGAGCCCCGGAGCCGGCCGAGTCCAGTTGGGCCAAGGCTCGGGCCAAGGCACTGGGCGGTCAGGCCGGGGTAGTGCTGTCCGTGATCGCCACCCGCATTCTCGGCCAGTTCGACCCCTTCTACCAGCCGTCCCGGCTATTGCTGGTGGCCCCCAACGTGGTGGCGGTGGAGCGGAGCCTTGGCGTGAACCCGAGCGACTTCCGGTTGTGGGTGTGCCTGCATGAGGAGACCCACCGCTTCCAATTCGGTCAGGCACCCTGGCTGAGGGAGCACCTGCTCGGCTTGATCGCGGAACTATTGGACGGAGACGAACTGAAGTTCGGCTGGCAGCCCGAGGAGGGCGGGCTCACCCGACGCCTGGTCGGTTCGCCGGCGCAACGGCAGGCCTTCGACCAGGCCACTGCGGTGATGTCACTGCTGGAAGGGCACGCGGACCTGATGATGGATCGGGTCGGCACCGAAGTGGTGCCCAGCTATCCAGTGATTCGGGCGGCCTTCGAGCAGCGCCGCGCTGCCACCGGCTGGTTTTCCTGGGTGCAGAAGTTGCTCGGCCTTGACCTCAAACACGCCCAATACCGCGAAGGTGCCCTGTTCTGCCGCGCGGTCATTGAAGCCTGCGACGTGGCCACGTTGAACCAGGCGTTCAGCGCCCCGGGGCTGCTGCCCAGCCTGGAAGAGCTTCGTGATCCGCAGCGCTGGCTGCATCGGATCTAGGGGAACGGCGGCAATGGCGCGTCGCGCGCTGGGCCCGGCCGCCCAACGGGTCGTTCAGGCGGTTTCGGCGCTGCCCGAGGTGCCGTTCTTGGTTGCCTGCTCCGGTGGTCCGGACTCGCTGGCGCTGGCCGCCGGGGCGGCAGTGGTCGCCGGGCGCCGTAAGAGTCCAGTTCGGGCGATCGTGATCGACCACGGTCTCCAGGACGGCTCGGCCGAGGTAGCGGCCGCAGTGGTTGAACAACTCATCACGACGGTGGCCGTGCCGGCCGAGGTGGTGCGAGTCGAAGTGATCCCGCAGGCCAACGGCCCGGAGGCGGCTGCCCGGGCGGCCCGCTACGGCGGGCTCGAAGTGGCAGCAGTCGGTGCTGAGCTGATCCTGCTGGGTCACACCCTCGATGATCAGGCCGAGACCGTGCTGCTCGGCTTGGCTCGGGGTTCGGGCACTCGCTCGCTGGCCGGCATGCCGGCCACACGCGGACGCTTCGTGCGTCCGCTGCTCGGGTTGCGCCGGGAAATCACCCGGGCCGCCTGTGCCGAACTTGGGCTGGTGGCCTGGACGGATCCGCACAACAGTGAGGACCGCTTCGCCCGGGTGCGAGTGCGCTCCCGTGTGCTGCCGCTGCTGGAGGCCGAACTCGGCCCCGGGGTGGCAGAAGCCCTGGCTCGATCGGCCGAATTGGCAAGGGCCGATGCTGACCTGTTGGACGAGCTGGCCGCCGCCGTGAGGGTCGACGTGGCTGCTGATCGGCTGGTCTGCTCGGTTGTGGCGGAGCTGGCGCCGGCGCTGCGCTCTCGGGTGCTGCGCTCCTGGCTCCAGTCCCAGGGCGCCACCGAGGTTGGTGCCGGCCACCTGGCAGCGGTGACTGCTCTGGTTACCGACTGGCACGGCCAGCGCTGGGTGGAAATTCCTGGACTGCGAGTGAGCCGATCCTCAGGTTCTTTGCGGTCCGGGCGGAAATGACGGGCTGCCGGGCACGGTAAGTTGTCCGGGTGGATGCTGTTGATGTTGCCGCCGACCTCTCTGAAGTCCTCTATACCTCCGACCGGATTGCTGCCCGGCTGGCCGAGGTTGCTGCTCAGATCGATCTGGACTACGCCGACGCCAACCCGCTGCTGGTCGGAGTGCTCAACGGTGCGGTAATGGTGATGGCCGATCTGTCCCGGACCTTGCACATCGATTGTGCGATGGACTGGATGGCGGTCTCCTCATACGGCATGGGTACGCACTCTTCTGGGGTTGTCCGGATTCTCAAGGACTTGTCCACCGACCTGGCCGGACGCCACGTGCTGGTGGTGGAAGACATCATCGATACTGGTCTGACGCTGACCTACCTGATGCAGAATCTCGCCTCGCGCAATCCGGCCAGCTTGGAAATCATGACCATGTTCCGCAAGCCAGAAGCCATGAAGATCGACGTGGACGTGAAATACGTCGGCTTCGACCTCCCCAACAAGTTCGTGGTCGGATACGGCCTGGACTACTCCGGTCGGTATCGGAACCTGCGTGATGTGGGCATCTTGGCCCCGCACGTCTACAGCTGATCAAGCCCGGGGGAGTTGTCCGGTTCGGTATCGTCCTAGTTGCGTGTGCACGATGCCCTGACGAAAGCTGGCTATGAATTTCTCCCGGATCTTCCGATCCCCGATCCTCTGGGTCGTTCTGGGCTTCTTGGGGATCGCGATCATCTTCCAAGCCGTTGGCAGTGCCAACGGCTTCGTGAACAAGCCGACCTCCGAAATCGTCCAACTGGTCAACTCCGACACCCCGCTGGCCAACGTGGTGATCAACGACGGCGATCAGACGATCGAGGTGACCACGAAGGACACCCCGCCGCTGAAGCTCAAATCGACCTGGATCGCGCCGCAGAATCAGCAGCTGATCGATCGGCTGAACCAGCGGATGAACGCCAAGACCCTGGACGTGTACACCAGTGAGCCGGCTCAGTCGAACCTCTGGAGCACGATCCTGTTCAGCGTGCTGCCCTTCCTGATCCTCGGCGTCATCTTCTTCCTGATGCTGAACAACGCTCAGGGCGGCGGCAATCGGGTGCTCGGTTTCGGCAAGTCCAAAGCCAAACTGGCCAGCAAGGACACTCCGAAGACCACCTTCGCCGACGTGGCCGGCTGCGAAGAGGCGATTGAGGAACTGCAGGAGATCAAGGAATTCCTCTCCGAGCCGGGCAAGTTCACCGCCGTCGGCGCCAAGATTCCCAAAGGCGTGCTGCTCTACGGCCCGCCCGGTACCGGTAAGACGCTGTTGGCCCGTGCGGTCGCCGGTGAAGCCGGGGTGCCCTTCTTCTCGATTTCCGGCTCGGACTTCGTCGAGATGTTCGTCGGCGTCGGCGCTTCCCGGGTGCGTGACCTGTTTGAGCAGGCCAAAGAGGCCGCTCCGGCGATCGTGTTCATCGACGAGATCGACGCGGTCGGACGTCACCGTGGCGCTGGCATGGGCGGCGGTCATGACGAGCGCGAGCAGACGCTGAATCAGTTGCTGGTCGAAATGGACGGCTTCGACGTGCGTGGCGGCGTGGTGCTGATCGCGGCCACCAACCGTCCTGACGTGCTCGACCCGGCGCTGCTGCGTCCGGGCCGCTTTGACCGGCAGATCCCAGTGGAAGCCCCCGACATGAAGGGTCGGCTGCAGATCCTGCGCGTCCACGGCGCTAACAAGCCGCTGGCTCCCGATGTGGATCTGGGGGTGGTGGCCAAGCGCACCCCGGGCTTCACCGGTGCAGACCTGGCCAATGTGCTGAATGAGGCCGCGCTGTTGACCGCCCGAATGAACCTGCGATTCATTGGCAAGCCGCAGTTAGAAGAGGCCATCGACCGGGTCATCGGCGGGCCGCAAAAGCGCAGCCGGGTGATGAACGAGCGCGAACTGCTGATCACCGCCTACCACGAGGGCGGCCACGCCCTGGTGGCGGCGGCGATGCCAGGCACCGATCCGGTGCAGAAGGTGACGATACTGCCGCGCGGTCGGGCGCTGGGCTACACGATGGTGATGCCTGACGACGACAAGTACTCCCAGACCCGCGGCGAGCTGCTCGATCAGTTGGCCTACATGATGGGCGGCCGGGCGGCCGAGGAGTTGGTCTTCCACGACCCGACCACTGGTGCGGGCAATGACATCGAGAAGGCCACCAAGGTGGCTCGCGCGATGGTCACTGAGTACGGCATGACCGAGGCCCTCGGCGCGGTGCAACTCGGCTCCGGTGACCACGAGCCCTTCGTCGGCCTCAGCTACGGCGGCGGCCAGGCGCGGACCTACTCCGAAGCAGTGGCCGCCCAGGTGGACGCCGAGGTATCCAGGCTGATCGGCACCGCCCATCAGGAGGCCTACGACGTCCTGAGTGCCAACCGTGACGTGCTGGACGAACTGGTCCGTCAGTTGTTCGAGAAGGAGACGCTCGACAAGGAGCAGGTCGCCAAGATCTTCGAGCCACTCAGGCGTTGGCCCAAGCGCCCGGCTTGGACAGGTTCGGATACCCGCAAGCCCAGCGACGTGCCGCCGATAGATCCACCGGAGCGTCCGTCCCCGCCCGAGCCGGATTTCCCGCCGCCGGGATTGCCGTCCGGCTACCCGCCGTACGGCCAGCCCTATCCAGTTCCGGGTCAGCCAGTGCCGCCGCCTGCCTTCCCCCCGCTGTATCCGGGGAACCAAGGCATCGGTGGTGACCACACCAACCAGCCGGGAGTCTGAGTCATGGCAGTCGATCAGGAGCGAGTCGCGGCCGCAGTGCGCGAGATCCTCATCGGGATCGGTGAGGATCCTGATCGTGACGGCCTGAAGGCCACGCCGGACCGGGTGGCGCGGGCGTACGCCGAAATGTTCGATGGCCTCAACACCGACCCGGCCGAGATTCTGGCCACCACCTTCGATCTCGGCCACGACGAGATGGTGCTGGTGCGCAACATCGAGGTGTGGAGCACGTGCGAGCACCACCTGCTGCCTTTCACCGGGGTGGCCCACGTTGGGTACATCCCCTCCAAGGGGCGGATTACCGGCCTGAGCAAACTGGCCCGGCTGGTCGACGCCTTTGCCAAGCGTCCGCAGGTACAAGAGCGGCTCACTTCGCAAGTCGCCGATGCGCTGGTGGAGCATCTGGGCGCTCGGGGCGTGATAGTGGTGATCGAGTGTGAGCACCTGTGTATGACGATGCGCGGGGTTCGCAAACCCGGAGCCAAGACGGTCACCAGCGCCGTCCGTGGGGTGATGGCCAACCCGGCGACTCGCGCCGAGGCCATGAGTCTGATCATCGGTTGACCTGACCTGGCTAGGCCCCGACCCGGCCCTGTTGCTCGGCGCAGTGAGCCCGCTACTGTCTTCGCCATGACGCGGACACCTCGGCACGGGTTGATTGTTGCGATCACCACCATCGTCTCTTTGTCGGCATGCGCGGCACCCCCAGGCCCGACGGCGCCAGGTGAGTCTGGGCTGGCGAGTGGCCCCGGCGCGAGCAGTCAGCGCTCCAGCGCGTCCGCTACTGCGACGCAGAGCGCGACCGCGACGGCGGTAACCGTCCGCGCCACCGCCGGGAACCCGAAGGGAAAGGCGAAGGTGCCAGCGGCCGGGCGGGCGGTGAGTACTTCCAAACCCACGCGGGTCATCGGCACCGGCACACCAGCGAGTTGCACTTCCGAAGCGGTGGTCTCAGCGGTGGCCAAAGGCGGAAAGATCACTTTCAAATGCGGCCCGAACCCGGTGACGATCACGATGAAGGCCACTGCGAAGGTGCGCAACAACCACAAGCTGACAGTGCTGGACGGCGGTGGCCGAGTCACCCTCAGTGGTGGCGGGTCGCACCGCATTCTGTACCAAAACACCTGCGATCAGGCCCAGATTTGGACTACCTCACACTGCCAAAACCAGAAATACCCGCGGCTGGTGGTGCAGAATTTGACCTTCGCCGATGGCGACTCCACCGGCGAGCACACCGAGGGTGGAGGTGGCGGAGCGATCTTCGTGCGCGGGGGCCGGTTCTCGGTGGTGAACTCCACTTTCGTCCGCAACCGTTGTGATTCGACCGGCCCCGACCTGGGCGGTGCGGCGATCCGAGTGCTCAGCCAGTACCACAACCAGCCGGTCTATGTGACTTCCAGCACCTTCGGTGGGGCAACTGGCCAGGGCGGAGTCTGCTCCAACGGCGGTGCCCTGAGCAGCATCGCTGTCTCTTGGGTGGTGCTGAACAGTGTGTTCAGCTACAACTCCGCGATCGGGAAGGGCGCCAATCCGGCCCGCAAGGGCACCCCGGGGGGCGGTAGCGGTGGCGCCATTTATGCCGACGGCAACAAGTTCACCATTCGGATCGCCGGCACCCGGATCGAACACAACCATGCCAATGAGGGCGGCGGGGCGATCTTCTTCGTCAGCAACAACCGCACCGGGACGTTGCGAATCGAATCCTCGACCCTGCACAGCAACCCCAGCGACGGGTTCTGGACTCGTGGCTACCCTGGCATTTTCTTCCTTGGCTCGGGCAAGCCGAAGGTGACTGGTTCAAAGCTGAGCTGATCTGGTCACCGCAGGCGTCGGCGATTCGACCCTCGGGCGAGTGTGGCTAGGCTTCGCGGGTGAGCAAGCTGCCGCAGCCCGGACGCACCCTGGTGATGGGGGTGCTCAACGTCACGCCGGATTCGTTCTCCGACGGCGGCGATTTCCTTGATGCCGACGCCGCCGTGGCCCATGGTCTGAAGCTTGCTGCCGAAGGTGCCGATCTGGTCGATGTCGGGGGTGAATCCACCAGGCCCGGGGCTGGCCGCATTGATCTGGACGCAGAACTGGCCCGGGTGCTGCCGGTGATCGAACGGTTGAGCGCTGCCGGCGTAGCGGTCTCGGTCGACACCACCAGGTCGGAGGTGGCGCTGGCAGCTGTCGACGTCGGCGCCGTGCTGGTCAACGACGTGTCCGGCGGGCTGGCTGACCCCGCAATTCTGGCGGCCGTGGCCGATCGAGATTGCGCCTATTTGGCGATGCACTGGCGCGGTCACTCCGCCGACATGCAACAGCGGGCAACCTATACAGATGTGGTGGCCGAGGTGACCGCTGAACTGGCCGACCGGGTGGCTGCTGCGAAGGCCGCTGGCATCAGCGGCGACCGATTGCTGATCGACCCGGGTCTGGGGTTCGCCAAGACCGTCGAACACAACTGGACGTTGCTGCGCCACCTCGACGACCTGGGTCGGCTTGGACTGCCTATCCTGGTCGGAACCTCCCGCAAACGCTTCCTGGGCGAACTGCTGGCCACCCAGGATGGTTTGCGCCCGCCGCGCGAACGCGACGATGCCACCACCGCTCTCACCGCGCTGTTGGCCGCGTCCGGCATCTGGGGCGTACGCACCCATACCGTACGTCCGCAACGTGATGCGATCCTGGTCGCGGGGATGTGGCAGCGGCGTTGAGCCGGGTATGGTTCGCCCAGGAGGCGACCAGATGGCAGTAGCGGACCGGATCCGGCTCACCGGAGTGCGAGTCGAGGCTGCGCACGGGGTCTACCCAGAGGAAAAGCTGCGGCCCCAACCATTCCTGATCGATGTGGAAGCCAGCCTGCGTCCCCGCCCGGACAGCGACGAGTTGGCCACTACTGTGGACTACTCCGTGTTGGCAACGGCGATCGCCGAAGCTGCGAGCACCGGTTCGGTGGATTTGATCGAGACCCTGGCCGAGCGGGTTGCGGCGACCTGCCTGGCCGACAACAGAATTGAGGCGGTCGAGGTGACCGTCCACAAACCGCAGGCGCCCATGCCTGTGCCGGTAGCCGATGTCAGCGTGACTATCACCCGTAGGAGCCAGCATGAGCGATGATTATCTTGACATCGACACCCTGTCCGGAATGAGTCCGCTGCGCGAGGCCGTGTTTTCGATCGGTTCGAACCTCGGCGACCGGTTGGAGTTTCTCCAGGGGGCGGTCAACCATCTGCGCACGACCCCCGGCCTGACGGTGACCGGAATCTCCTCGGTGTACGAAACCACTCCGGTGGGACCTGTCGATCAGCCGGACTTTTTGAACCTGGTGGTGCTCACCGAGTCTTCGCTGGCCTCGATGGTCATGTTGGAGCGGGCACTGGCGATCGAGGATGCCTTCGATCGGATCCGGACCGTGCCCGGAGGGCCGCGCACGGTCGACGTAGACCTGATCGCGGTAAACGACCGGCGCATCAACAACGACTTCATCACCCTTCCCCACCCCCGCGCTCACGAGCGCGGATTCGTGCTGGTTCCCTGGCTCGAGGTGAACCCGAAAGCCGAACTTGTCGGCCAGGGGCGGGTGGTCGATCTCGTGGCCGGTGTCGACATCAGCGGCGTCCGGCGGCGGGGCGACCTACGGGTGGAGTGATGCCTGATCCCGAAGCCGGGGGTACTGTCGCGCTCACCAGTTGGCAGTCAGTGGTTGCTGCTCTGCTGTTGGGGACTGGGCTGGGCTGGTTGATGTATGCGGTCCCTGATCGTTTTGGCTGGCCGATGCCGGTATTGCCGCTGCTCGGCTCTGTCGCCATTGCGATCCTTGCGCTAGCCGTGGGCCTTTTAGCCTGGTTGACCCATCGCCGGATTCAGGTGCGCCGCGAAGCTGTGGCGAATACCGCAGCGGTCGCCTTGTTGGCGCTGGGTAAGACCTGCTATTTGGGCGGTGCCGGGATGGCCGGTGGGTATGCCGCAGTGATCTTCTTCTTCTGGAATCGGATGGCCGCAGAACTCGCCCGGGAACGTGTGTTGAGTTCAACAGTGGCAGTGGTGGCCAGTATCGGGCTAGCAATCGCTGGGGCCGTATTGGAGCGATCCTGCCGAATTCCCGGTCCCCCAACCGGGGACGCCACGCCGAAGGGCCTTCCAGGAAGTCCAAGCACGCCACACTAGACTCTGCGACGTGTTACCCGTAGCCGCTTCGAGGAAAGCGATTCCTTCCCCACGCCGCCGCAACATGCGGCTCTCGTTGCTCGGTTCGGCAGTTGCTGCAGTCGTCGCCGGTGTTGGTGGGCAGTGGTTTATGCCCATCGGATTGGTGCTGGCAGTTGCCGGTGGTGTCCTCGCCAGTTCATTCGCCTGGCGCGAGGTGAGGGCCACCCGAACGACGCTACAAGCTGAACTGCGTGATGAAGCGCAGCGCTCCTCCGAATTGATGCAAGAAGCAACTCGGCGGAACCTGGGTGTAGTCAAGCTGTTGAGCGCCCGTAATGGAGAACTTGTCCACCAACTCGCTGACGTCCGTTCGACCTCGGCCACCCTTGCCCGCGAAGCAGCCAGGCTTCGTGGAGACAAGGTTGGGCTTCAGTTCGAACTCAATCAGCGGACCCAAGAATTGACTGCTGTTCGCGAAAGTCTGAGTGCGGCTCAGGCTGCGTTGGATGCGGACGTGGTGCCGCTACCGGTGCGTGACCTCGCCGATACCGCAAGCCACGACCTGTGGACCGAAGATGGTTTCCCGACCGTCGTGCAGTTGGAAGCGCTGGTGAATCCGCCGGCGCGTGACACCGAACAACGCAAGCACGCCTGAGATCAACAACATCGCACCCGGCCCTGGCCGGGTGCGATGTTGTTGCACCGGTGACTGAATCCGATGCCTCTGTGAGCCTCGTTGATCCAGCCGTGATAGTCGGCGAGAGCCGCAACTCCGTGCGAACCGAGTTCACCGGATGCACTTTGGTGCAAAACTGCTTAGCGCACGGAGAACATTGATCTTCGGGAATTACGCGAACACCGTACTCCAAGCTCACACTTATCCACCGGTTACTCGAGCCACAACTTGCCGGTTGGCAAGGCGTCGACAAAGTGCTTCCATTCTGATGTTGGCTTGCGAATAGCAGGTGTGGGTATATGCTTCAGGAACGCATTGGGGAGTAAATAGCTACCTGGCAGGTAGCCGATTCGAAAGGACCAACATGGCCAAGCGAGTTCAGGTCATCCACACTGACGACCTTGATGGCAGCGAAGCCGACGAGAGCATCTCGTTCGCCCTGGATGGCATCGCATACTCGATCGATTTGTCCGCCGCTAACGCCGGTAAGCTTCGCGACGCATTCGCGCCGTACATCGCCGCCGGAGAACGCGATCGGACCGCTCGTCGTACCGGTGCTGGCCGCCGCAAGTCCGGTGGCACCGCCGCCACCGAGATTCGCGCTTGGGCTATTGCCCAGGGCATGCAGGTCTCCAGCCGAGGCCGGGTTTCGGCCGAGGTTCGCGAGGCCTACGAGCGCGCCCACAGCTGAGCTGACCGTGGCCCCCGGCCTTTTAGATTGAGCCGGGGGCGAACACGGGAACTCTTGGCGTCGTGATGGCGTTGACTAAGCTGATAGCACCTGTTGCGCGATCCCTATCGGTTCGTGTGGTGGGTGTGCCGCAGCTCGACTAAGGAGTTCCACGCATGTTCGATCGGTTCACCGACCGCGCTCGTCGAGTGATCGTGCTCGCCCAAGACGAGGCGCGCATGCTCAATCACAACTACATCGGTACCGAACACCTGCTGCTCGGCCTCATTCATGAGGGTGAGGGTGTAGCAGCCAAGGCTTTGGAATCGATGGGCATCTCGCTGGAGGCCGTGCGGGAACAGGTTGAGGAGATCATCGGCCAGGGCCAGCAGGCGCCCTCAGGTCATATTCCCTTCACGCCTCGCGCCAAGAAGGTGCTGGAGTTCTCTATGCGTGAGGCGCTCCAAATCAATCATCCCTACATCGGCACTGAGCACATCCTGCTCGGGCTGATTCGTGAGGGCGAAGGCGTTGCCGCGCAGGTGCTGATCAAGCTCGGCGCTGATCTCAACCGCGTCCGCAATACAGTCCTGCAGTTGCTTTCCGGCTACCAGGGCAAGGAAGCGGCCACCGCCGGCGCACCCGATGCGGGGCCGGCAGCCGCCGCAGCGACGATTCTGGATCAGTTCGGCCGGAATCTCACGCAGGCTGCTCGGGAGAACAAGCTGGATCCGGTCATCGGCCGCGAAAAGGAAATTGAGCGGGTGATGACGGTTCTTTCCCGTCGCACCAAGAACAATCCGGTGCTGATCGGTGAGCCCGGAGTCGGTAAGACCGCCGTCGTGGAGGGTCTGAGTCAGGCGATCGTCCGTGGAGACGTGCCGGAAACCCTTCGGGAAAAGCAGATCTACACCCTCGACCTCGGTGCGCTGGTGGCCGGCTCGCGCTATCGCGGAGATTTTGAAGAGCGCTTGAAGAAGGTGCTCAAGGAAATCAAGACCCGTGGCGACGTGGTGCTGTTCATCGACGAGATCCACACGCTGGTCGGTGCAGGTGCGGCTGAGGGTGCGATTGACGCGGCTTCCATTTTGAAGCCGATGTTGGCCCGTGGCGAGTTGCAGACTATTGGTGCCACCACTTTGGACGAATACCGCAAGCACATTGAGAAGGATGCTGCGCTGGAGCGCCGTTTCCAGCCGATTCAGGTGGCCGAGCCGTCGATCGCGCTGACCATCGACATTCTGCGTGGCTTGCGGGATCGCTACGAAGCGCACCACCGGATCACCATCACCGACGGCGCGCTAACTGCCGCTGCTCAGATGGCTGCCCGCTATGTCTCTGATCGCTTCCTGCCCGACAAGGCGATTGACCTGATCGACGAGGCCGGCGCCCGGTTGCGGATTCGCCGGATGACTGCCCCGCCGGACCTGCGTGAGTTCGACGAGAAGATCGCCGCCGTCCGGATGCAGAAGGAAGCTGCGATCGACGCTCAGGACTTTGAGGTTGCCGCTCGACTGCGCGACGACGAGCGCAAGCTCACCGTCGCCCGCGCTGAGAAGGAGGAGGCGTGGAAGACCGGCGATGAGGGGATGCCGTCCGAGGTTGATGAAGAGGCGATCGCGGAGGTGCTGTCCAGCTCCACCGGTATCCCGGTCTTCAAGCTGACCGAGGAGGAGTCCTCCAGGCTGATGAAGATGGAAGAGGAGATTGGCAGGCGCTACATCGGGCAGCATGACGCGGTGAGGGCGCTCTCGCGCTCGATCCGGCGTACCAGGGCCGGCCTGAAGGATCCCAAGCGCCCTAGCGGTTCATTCATCTTCGCCGGGCCCTCTGGTGTCGGTAAGACCGAGCTCACCAAGGCACTGACCGAGTTCCTCTTCGGCGACGAGGATGCGCTGATCACTCTGGACATGAGCGAGTACTCCGAGAAGCACACCGCCTCAAGGATGTTCGGCTCCCCGCCGGGGTACGTCGGCTACGAAGAAGGTGGCCAGCTCACCGAGAAGGTGCGGCGCAAGCCGTTCAGTGTGGTGCTCTTCGACGAGATCGAGAAGGCCCACCCCGACATCTTCAACTCGCTGTTGCAGATTCTTGACGAGGGTCGGCTCACCGACGCCCAGGGACGGGTCGTCGACTTCAAGAACACGGTGATCGTGATGACCACCAACCTTGGGGCTCGCGACATCTCCAAGTCGGTGAACCTCGGCTTCAGCCAGAGTTCGGACGAGGCCGGTAGCTACGAGAAGATGAAGGCCAAGGTTTCTGACGAACTCAAGCAGCACTTCCGCCCCGAGTTCCTCAACCGCGTTGACGAGATCGTGGTCTTCCACCAGCTCACCCCCGCCGACATCGAGCGGATCGTGGATCTGATGGTCGCTGAGATCGAGGAGCGGCTGCGTGACCGGGACATGGGCATCGAACTCACCCCGGCAGCGAAGGCACTGATCGCCAAGCGTGGCTTCGATCCGGTGCTGGGTGCGCGTCCGTTGCGGAGGGCGATCCAGCGCGACATCGAAGACCAACTCGCCGAGAAGATCCTCTTCGCCGATGTTCACCCAGGCGAGATCGTGGTCGTGGACGTCGCCCCGGAAGGGTCCGAGGAGGCTTTCACCTTCACTGGTGAGCCGAAGTCAACGGTGCCTGATTCGCCGACTGCTGAGCTGGGTCAGACTTCCTGAGTGCAGTTAGCCCCCATGAGCTCAAACGCCCCTGGTTCCGGTTTCGGAACCAGGGGCGTTTGAGTTTGCCAGCTGATCGGTCAGCCAATTCCAGCGAAGATGACCACGAAGAACCCGACCCAGGCCAGCGCGGCCAGTCCCCACATCACAGTGCCGAGGATGCCGAGGACCAAGCCGGCGGTCAGTGAGCCACCAGGAGTCCAGCGGCCCGGATTCGATGCCACTTCGCGACGTCCCCGGGCGGCCAAAAACCAAGCGATCGGCGAAAGGAAGACGGGCATCACGAACAGCCCTGCCAGCCCCAGCACCAGCGAAAGCACTGCATTGGGGTGTTCAGGAAGCGACACGGCCGCACGGGAATACCCGTAGTCGTACCCAACCGGATCGTGAAGCGGGGTGCGGGCTGGCATTGGGGGCTGCTGGTATTGGGCGAGCTGGTTGGCTGGCGGCTCGAGAGCCAGGTAGGGGTCGCGCTGCTGCGCCGGTTCGGCGTAGGCCGGTTGGCTGGGGTGATACCCGGCGGCGTAGCCCGATGGCGGCGGGACGCTCGGCTGGGCGTAATTGGAGGCCGAAGGCAGCGGATTCGGATCGATGTAGCCTGCGCCGGAGCCGGGAGGGCTGTGGACAGGCTGGTCATAGCCGAATTCCGGATAGTCCGCGCTGGAGCCGAACGGGTCGATCGTGGTCGGCTCCAAGGGTGGGACCTCGGGTTGGCTGTAGCCGCCGGACGGGACCAATGGCACCGTCGGTTCGCCACCGGCCCAGACGCTGGCGGGCGTTGTCTGATCGGACATCACTACCTCAGTTCGGAGCAACTCTGTGCTCAAACGTACCCGGCTTCAGACGATGGCGTGATCGGGGATATCCCTGGAAGCGGCGTGGTGAGCCCTTGCCTTCGCCTTACCGACCTAGCCTGTGGCTATGAGTTCGTTGCTTCATCCCACGGGCTCGGAGCCGCCGCAGGTGTACTGGCGGCGGCGCCTAGCGATCGTGGCCCTAGCCGTCGTGGTGCTGATCGGCGTGGTCTGGCTGGCCTGGCCCAAAGGTGCGCCCACAGCTCAGCCAGCGCCAACCCTTTCGGCGGCGGTGCCCAGCGTCACCGCGACGACCCTGGTCAGCCCGTCCCCGGCGGCTGCGTCGGCCAGCGCGAGTGTGCCGGCGGCACCGGCAGGACCGCAGGCGTGCCAGCCAGTGAATCTGCGCCTCGGCCTGGCCGGGTTCCAGAAGCTCAAGCAGGGGTCGGCTCAGCCGTTCAAGGCCTCGATCACCAACAACAGTGCGACACCGTGCATCCTTGAGGTGAATGCGAAGACCTATGCGCTGACCGTGACCAGTGGCACGGACCGGATTTGGAGCACCGCCGACTGTGCCTCCTGGGTGCCGGCGAAGAAGCTCACCCTGGCTCCGCAACAGGCCTATGTGTTCGACATCACCTGGTCCGGTGCGCGCTCCAAGGCAACGTGTGTGACCACCAAGACCACCGTCGGTGCTGGCACCTACGTGGCCAAGTCGACCTTCGTCGGAGCCACCGAGGCCCGGCTGGTGATGCTCATCACCGCGAACTGATCCAGCTGAGGTTGATCTAGCCTGCCTCGGCGATGCTCAGCCGCGGTGGTGCGTCTTCGCCGGACTTGCGGCTGCGCAGCCCCAATACCTGAAGCGCGTTGGCAACTCCAGAAACCTCGACCACCCGCAACCCGGGAATGGTCTGACCGCTGCCGGGCGGCACCAGCGCCACCTTGAAGCCCAACCGGGCTGCCTCAGCGAGCCGGCGCCCGACCGCGGGGATCCGGCGCAGCTCACCTGACAGGCCCACCTCACCCAGGGCGATCACCGGACGAGCGAAAGCATGGTCGAATGCCGCCGAGGCGATAGCGACGGCAGTGGCGAGGTCGGCGGCCGGATCGTTGACCCGGGCGCCGCCGACGGTAGACACATAGACCTCCTTGGTGTGCAGGCGTAGGCCAGCGCGCCGCTGCAGGACTGCCAGGATCATTGCGACCCTTCCCGAGTCCAAACCGCTGGTGATCCGGCGGGGGACAGGTGCGGCACTCGGCGCGACCAATGCCTGCACCTCGGTGAGCAATGGACGCCGCCCAGCCAACGAAATGGTCAGGCAAGTGCCGGGCGACGGCTCGGCGTGCAGTGAGGTGAACAGGCCGCTGGGGTCGCTCACTTCGCTGATGCCGGCCTCGGTGAGTTCGAAACAGCCAACCTCATCGGCTGGGCCGAACCGGTTCTTGGTGGCTCGCAGCATGCGAACCCCGCTGTGGCCCTCGCCCTCGAAGGTCAAGACAACATCGACAAGGTGTTCCAGGGTGCGCGGGCCAGCAACAGTGCCCTCTTTGGTGACGTGGCCGATCAGCATCACCGACATCGCCCGTTGCTTGGCGACCCGCACCAGCGCCGCGGTGACCTCTTTGACCTGGGCGACGCCGCCGGGCACTCCTTCGGCACCGGGAACGCTGACAGTCTGCACCGAATCCAACACCAATAGGTCTGGGGAGAGTTGCTCCACCTGGCCGAGCACGGTGGCCAGATCGGCCTCGGCAGCAAGATAGAGCGAGTCAGCGACCGCGCCGGTGCGCTCAGCCCGCAGGCGGACCTGCGCCGCGGATTCCTCGGCACTGACATAGAGAGTGCGCCGGCCAAGGCGCGCCCAGCGAGCGGCCACTTCGAGTAGCAGGGTGGACTTTCCTACGCCCGGCTCGCCGGCCAACAACACCACAGCGCCCGGGGTGAGCCCAGTACCGAGGACGCGGTCGAGCTCACCGAGGCCGGTGGTCACTGCACGTGCTTGGTCCAAGCAGACTTGGCTGATCGGGAGGGCTGGCGCGCTGGGAGCTACCGAACTCGGCCTGGTGCGTGGCGCAGCCACCTCGGCCACGCTGCCCCAGGCCTGGCATTCGCCACAGCGGCCAACCCAACGCAGGGCCGTCCAGCCGCATTCGGAACACTGATACTGGGTCTGGGACTTTGCCATGCCCGCGACGCTAGTCGGCGGCTCTGACAGCGGTGCGAGCCAGGTTCGGCGTTGGTGACAGGGGCGAACCTGTCGACCGGTTCAAATGCGAACGGGGCCCGACTTGGTCTCGAAAGTGGCCGCTTGTATTCCCGGCTGGCCGTACGGCGAAGTGAACTTGATCCGCACGCCGTCGAAGATTTCCTCCACCTTGATGCCGAGCCAGTCCTCGACGCGGTCGCGGGTTCCGGCGATCTCCACCTCGGCGAGCTTGATGGTGCCCGGCAGCGCCTTTGGCAACACGGACGGATCCGAGCCCCACTTGATGAAGTAGGGCAGCTGGGGGTCAGCCAACAGGCCGCGCACCCCGATCTGCTCCCACTCCAGGAGTCGGCCATCCGGGAAATATCGGGAGCCGTGAACAGCTTCGCGGTCCAGACGCTTCTCGAAGATGGTGAGGTCATCAACAGAGACGACCCAGCCCATCCAGCCGCCGCCGGTTTCGGAGCGCGCCCGAACGGCCTGCCCAAAGGCGGCCTTCTCCGCTGCGGGGTGCTCGAGGACTTCTACAACCTCGATGTAGCGACCCTCAGCGAGCGGCAGAATGCGGTTCGTCGTGCCGAATCGGGGGTGAAAGCCGCCGTCCCGGAATTTCTCGCCGAGCAGGTCGCCGAGCCGTTTCGCCTCCGCCTTCAGTCCCTTTGGGCCGACCGCGAAGGTCAGATGATCGACATGCATGCCCACATTGTTGCCTCAGCCTGGCCCGTCCGCGAAATCGAGGGGGTCTACGCCGGTAATCAGGGGCCCTGATGAGCGCAGCGCTCGCCTACCATGGACGGTGTGACCAACACCGGCAGCACTTCGTCAAAGGTGGTGCTGTCGTCGTCTTCGGTCTATCCCGAGGCGACCCCGGCAGCGTTCGCCCTGGCGCGACGCTTGGGCTATGACGGCCTGGAGGTAATGGTCGGGATGGACACCATCTCGGCCGACGTCGACGCACTGGTTGAGCTCTCCGAGTATCACGGTCTACCGGTGACCGCAGTGCATTCCCCGACTCTGTTACTCACCCAGCGGGTTTGGGGCACTGAACCTTGGGAGAAGCTGGACCGGGCGGCGCAGGCGGCGGCCCGCCTGGGTGCAGAGGTGGTGGTGGTGCATCCGCCGTTCCGTTGGCAGCGCAGCTACGCGGCGACCTTCACCCAGGGGATTCGACGCCTGGAGAGCGAGACCGGCCTGACCTTCGCCGTGGAGAACATGTATCCCTGGCGTGGCCCCGGGGGTGGTGAGGTGCGCGCTTACGCGCCCAGTTGGGACTCCGCGCTGCTCGACTGCGACCACCTCACTTTGGATTTGTCGCATGCCTCGATTGCCAGGCAGTCCGCGCTGGAACTTGTGATGCAGTGGGGTGAGCGGCTCAGCCACGTCCATCTGACCGACGGCACCGACGGTGCCACCGATGAGCACCTGTTGCCCGGGCAGGGTGACCAGAACCCGGATGCGGTGTTGGCCGAATTGGTGCGTACCGGTTTTTCCGGCCAGGTGGTTGCCGAGGTGAACACGCGTGGGATGAACCGGCAGGAGCGTTCCGACGCACTCGGCCAGACCCTTGCCTTCGCCCGTGAACATCTGGCATCCAACCCCGGACGGAGCCAGTGATGGCCCAGCCTGAGCTCTCGGCAGTGGTCGAACCTGACGGTCAGCGCCGCCGTCCGGGGATCGAATTGCTGTTGGTCTTGGGGGTTTCGCTGGGATCCTCAGCGGTTTATTCGGTGCTGTCGATCATCGAGAAGCTCACCCGCAACGTGCCGCTGAACCAGCAGACCACCTCGATGAACAGCTCGGTCACCCCTGATCGGCCCTGGCTCGACCTGGCCTATCAGCTGGCTGGGCTGGTGTTTCCCCTGGTGCCAGCACTGCTGGCCCTGTATCTGCTGCGGATTGGCGGCGATTCGGGGCGGATCGGTTTCGACCTGCGCCGTCCGCGTTTCGACGTCGGCTGGGGATTCGGCCTGGCCGCAGTGATCGGGATTCCTGGGATCGCGTTGTACCTGGCGGCTCGGCAACTCGGGTTCAACACCAATGTCTCACCGGCCAATCTGGGCCAAGCCTGGTGGACGGTGCCGGTGCTGGTCGGTGCGGCCGTGATGAACGCGATTCTCGAAGAAGTCATCATGGTCGGCTTCTGGTTCGTCCGAGGCCTGCAGCTGAAGTGGCCGCTGTGGGTGGTGCTGATGTCCAGTGCGCTGGTGCGGGGCAGCTACCACCTCTACCAGGGCTTCGGCGGCTTCGTCGGCAATGTTGCGATGGGTGTGGTTTTCGGGTTGGCCTATCTGAAGTTCAAACGGGTGGGTCCACTGGTGGTGGCTCATTTCCTGCTCGACCTTGTCGCCTTCGTCGGGTATGCATTGTTGGCGCCGTACCTCACGTGGTTGTGAGCGGTTCCCCCGCAGCGGTTCTTGCGGGATTGGCTGCACCTTGCTGGTGGTGATTGAGGTCCTCGACTTCGGGGAAACCTGCTGCGACTGGCCGTTCCCCAGGCGACTCGGCCCGTCCCGGTAAGCTGTGACCCATGCGCGTTGGAGTTTTCGGAGCCACCGGACAGGTCGGTGGGGTCATGCGGATCCTGTTGGCCGAACGTGGTTTCCCGGTAGAGCAGATCAGATACTTCTCTTCGGCCAGGTCGGCAGGCAAGACCTTGGCGTGGCGGGGCAGCGAGATCGTGGTCGAGGACACTGCGACCGCCGACTTCAGCGGGCTCGACCTCGCGCTGTTCTCGGCCGGTGCGACCACTTCGCGAGAGTTCGCGCCCAAGGTGGCTGCGGCCGGCGCGATCGTGGTCGACAACTCCTCGGCCTGGCGCAAGGACCCCGATGTTCCGCTGGTGGTCAGCGAGGTGAACCCTGAAGATGCGTTCAACACGCCCAAGGGCATCATCGCCAACCCCAACTGCACCACCATGGCTGCGATGCCGGTGCTCAAGCCGCTGCACGATGCGGCGGGCCTGCTGCGGCTGAAGATTGCCACCTACCAGGCGGTTTCCGGTTCCGGCGTGGCCGGGGTCAGCGCCCTGGCCGGTCAGATCGCTGCCGCCGGGGACGCTCGTGGCCTGGCTCTGGACGGTGCCGCGGTCGCGGCCGGTGACCCCGCCCCCTATGTCCGTCCGATCGCCTACAACGTGGTACCGCTGGCCGGCGCCATCGTCGATGACGGTTGGGGAGAGACCGACGAGGAGCAGAAGCTGCGCAATGAGTCGCGGCGGATCCTGCACCTTCCCGACCTGCTGGTGGCCGGCACCTGCGTGCGGGTGCCGGTATTCACCGGGCACTCGCTGAGCATCCACGCCGAGTTTTCCTCTGCGCTCAGCGTGGAGCGGGCCACCCAACTGCTCGCGGCAGCTCCGGGAGTGCAACTCGCCGACGTGCCGACCCCGCGGGAGGGCACCGGCCGCGATGACTGCTTCGTCGGACGCCTGCGGGTGGACCAGTCGGTGCCGGATGGCTTGGGTTTGGTGCTTTTCGTAGTCGGCGACAACCTGCGCAAGGGCGCTGCGCTCAACGCCGTTCAGATCGCTGAAGTGGTGGCCAATCGATGAACCAACTTGCTGTTATCGGCGCCGGAGTGATGGGGGAGACCCTCATCGCCGGATTGCTGCGGGCCGGCTGGGAGCCGTCCCAGATCACTGCGGTGGATCGGCATGCCCCGCGGTTGGTCGAGCTGGGCGCCAAGTACGGCATCGGCACTGCCGGTCTTGATCAGGCGGTGGCCGAGGCCAGTGCTGTGGTGGTCGTGGTCAAGCCCCAGGACACCGGTGAAGTGTTGCCCCAGGTGGCGGCGGCGCTGCGTCCGGGAGCTCTGGTGGTTTCGCTGTGTGCCGGCGTTACCACCGCTCAGATTGAGGCTGTGATGCCGGACGGCACCCCGGTGGTGCGAGTGATGCCCAACACGCCGGCCCAGGTGGATGAGGGCATGGCTGCGATTTCGGGCGGGTCGGCGGCCACCGCGGAGAACTTGGAGTTCGTCACGGGGCTGCTGGAAGCCGTCGGCAAGGTGGTGACCGTCCCGGAGAAATACCAGGATGCGGTCACCGCGATTTCCGGCTCGGGCCCGGCCTACCTGTTCTTTGTGGTCGAAGCCATGATCGATGCCGGAGTGATGCTCGGCCTACCCCGCGACATCGCGACCACTTTGGTGGTGCAGACGATGTACGGCTCGGCCAAGCTGCTCTCCGACACTGGGCTGCACCCAACACAGTTGCGTGAACGGGTCACCTCGCCGGGCGGGACGACCGCAGCCGCGCTGCGTGAGCTGGAGGGCCACCGCGTCAAGGCGGCCTTCATGACCGCGATGGAGGCTGCCCGTGACCGCAGCCGCGAACTCGCGTCCTCCTGAGTCCGCAAGCCCGGGGACTACCCCGGTGCAGCCGCCGACCTGGCTGACGGTCTTCATCGACTTCCCTGCCGTCGAGTTCGAACCGGGTAAGTCGTTCTGGTGCGCCGCGACCGGCTACCGGTCCTCTGAACCACGTGGGGAGGCCGGCGAGTTTGCCACCCTGCTGCCGCCGGCTGGTGATGCCTACCTTCGGGTGCAGCGGCTGGGCGAGGGCCCCACCAGGCTCCACCTGGACGTCCACGTGGCCGATCCGCAGTCGGCGGCTCGAGCCGCCGTTGGGCTGGGTGCAGAGGTGCTCGAGGACCAGCGCCACGGTTATGTGGAGTTGGCTTCGCCCTCGGGTTTTGCGTTTTGTGTGGTGTCGGGCTTTACCGGCCGGGTGCCGTCGGCGGCCAGCTGGCCTGCAGGCCAGCACAGCCGCCTGGCCCAGGTCTGTCTGGATGTTCCGCAAGCCCGCTACGCCGAAGAACTGGCCTTCTGGCAGTCGTTGCTGGGTGGTGACTGGAAGACCCGCAGTGGCGCTGACCCGCTGGCAACCAGAATGGCCGATGCAGTCGCCTTTGAACTTCGCCTGCAACCGAGCGTCCTGTCTCCCCAAGCCAGCGGGCATTTGCACCTGAACACCGACGATCGCTCGGCCGAAGTCGCTCGGCTGGTCGGTCTCGGCGCAGTGAAACGGGTTGACCGCGCCTCCTGGACCTTGTTGGAGGCCGTTGGTGGGATGGCGATGTGTGTGGTCGATGATGTTGACAGCGGTGATTGCGCACGGTGACCTGCAGCTGTGTCGGGGGCCGAGCGGCTAGCGGACCAGCTGAACCCGCGATGCCTGCCGATCTTCGCTGAGCCGCGGACCGAGAGCTTGCCAACGATACCGCGGCTCACCATAAGAGAAATTGCCCCGGCGCTTCGAGACATGTGTTCACAATCACCCCACCCCTACCACTATCGTTTGTGCGGTGGCCACCATGGCGGTGGCCCAATGGAGAAAGCAGCCAGCCATGAACGACCAGGTCACCCCCCTTGGTAACGTCAAGTTCCTGAAGGTGGCCGAAGTTGCTGCGACTCTGCGCGTCTCACGAATGTCGGTCTACCGCCTAATCCACTCCGGCGATCTGGAGGCTGTCCGGTTCGGCCGGAACTTCCGGGTGCCAGAGCATGCGGTGAACGCATACCTGCGTGGCGCCTACTACCAGGCCGGCTGATTTCAGCCCGAACGGGTCAGTGAAGTAAGATCATGCGTCGGCTGGATTGACCAGTCGTATTCGGTAGGGCTGCCAGGCAGCTCAGCGCCAGTAACTTGCCGCTCCACTTGGAGCGGAATCGGAGAGGTCTGCCAGTGGGTTCGGTCATCAAGAAGCGCCGCAAGCGGATGGCGAAGAAGAAGCACCGCAAGCTTCTTAAGAAGACGCGCATCCAGCGTCGCCGCGCCGGCAAGTAAGCCATCATTCGCTGCCGGACGCTGGTTCGCTTTCGGCAGCGTTTTGCAATCACACGACGTTCCCGGCTCGTGGCCTGGAACGTCGTTGTGGGCTACCCGCAGTCGGCCAGGCTGGCAATGCCTGAAGGCAGGCTTCTCGCTCGGGCATCGAAGAGTCGGCCGAGGTCGGGTGGGTCAACAGCGACGGCCGACGGCTGCCTATAGTTGGCCGCGAGTCCGAAGCGAGGAGACTAATGGCACCCAGGATCGTCCATCTGGTGCGGCATGGACAGGTGTACAACCCCGAGAGCGTGCTGTACGGGCGCCTACCTGGCTATGGGCTGTCTGACCTAGGCAAACAGATGGCCGAGCGTCTGGGCGAGTATTTCGTCGATGCGCCGCTGGTACACCTGGTCAGCTCACCGCTGCAACGGGCACAGGAGACCATGGCGCCGATCGCTGCCGGGCACCCAGAGCTGAGCGTGAACATCGACGAGCGGGTGATCGAGGCCGCCAACAAATTCGAGGGTAAGTCGTTCGGGAAGTACAACCAATTGCTGCTGCGGCCCACCAGCTGGTGGGCGCTGCGTAATCCGCTGCGTCCGTCGTGGGGGGAGCCGTACCCCTCGATCGTGGAGCGAATGCGCGCAGCACTGATCGACGCCGCAGCCAAGGCTGTCGACGGTGAGGCGCTGATCGTCGCCCACGAGTTGCCGATCTGGATGGCGCGCAGTTGGGCTGAGGCCCGTTCCCTCGTGCACGATCCGCGCAAACGCGAAACTCGGCTGGCCAGCGTCACAACCTTCACCTTCGACGACGAAGACCTGGTCGGCGTGACCTATGCCGAACCGGCCGCTGACCTGGTACCGCCGAAGAAGCGGCACTTCCGTCCTGGCGCCTGAGGCCAGATCCGCACGTTCGCGCAAGCCGTAGAGGTGCCTGCCGGTGTGAGCGACGTGGAAGTATTGAGGCATGGCTGACTTCGACCTGTGCGTGATCGGCTCCGGTGCCGGGAACACGATCATCAACAAGCGGTTCGCGGATTGGCGAGTGGCGCTGGTGGACGGCCAGAAGTGGTTCGGTGGTACCTGCCTGAACGCCGGCTGCATTCCGAGCAAGATGTTGGTCTACCCCGCCGACATCGCCGCGGATGCCGCCGCCGCCGCCGAGTTGGGCGTAGACGTAGCCCCGGTGCGGGTGCGTTGGGCACAGATGCGCGATCGGATCTTCACCCGGATCGACGCACTGGCCGAGAGCGGGGAGGGCTACCGCCGCAGCCAGGCCAATGTCACGGTGTTTCGCGAGCAGGCCAGGTTCGTCGGGCCCAAGACACTGAAGCTCGGCACGCATCAGTTCAGCGCCGACCGGTTCGTGATCGCCGCCGGGTCGCGTCCCCGGATTCCCGAGGTGCCCGGGATTGACGACCCGCAGATCGCTGATCGCGTCCACACCACTGACTCGATCATGCGACTGGCCAGTCTGCCCAAGTCGTTGATCATCGTCGGCGGCGGCCTGGTGGCGGCCGAGTTCGCACACATCTTCGCCTCTTTCGGGACCCAGGTCACCGTCCTGCACCGCGGCGAGCGGATGCTCAAGTTCGCCGACGCTGCGATCGCCGAGCGGTTCTCCCACCTGCTCAGTCAGCGGGTGGTCTTGCGGTTGGGGCAGCATCTGGCTTCGGTCGAGGGCACTGATCGCGGCCTTGAGGTGGGCACTGTCGATGACGACGGCATCGAATATTTCTTCAGCGCCGAACAGCTCCTGATCGCCACCGGAAGAATCCCCAACTCCGACACCTTGGATCTGTATCGCAGCGGGGTGGAGGTGGACGCTGACTCTGGGCGGGTGGTGGTCGACGAATTCCAGCGCACCACTGCTGAGGGCATCTTCGCCCTGGGCGATGTGAGCTCACCGTGGCAACTGCGCCATGTGGCCAATCATGAGGCCAAAGTGGTCCAGCACAACCTGCTCAACCCCAGCGATCCGATCGCCAGCGATCATCGCTTTGTGCCCAGGGCGGTGTTCAGCCGGCCGCAGCTGGCCTGTGTGGGCCTGACCGAGGAGGAATGCCGCGAGCAGGGGCTGGATTATGCCGTTGGCGTCCGCGACTACGGCGGGGTGGCGTACGGCTGGGCGATGGAGGACTCCGACCACTTCGCCAAGGTGATCGCCGAGCGCGGCACCGGCAAGCTGCTCGGTGCCCACATCATTGGCCCGCAGGCTTCGATTCTGATCCAGCCGCTGATTCAGGCGATGAGCACCGGCCTGGATGCTACGACGATGGCGCGCGGCCAGTACTGGATTCATCCGGCCCTGCCAGAGGTCGTCGAGAATGCGCTGCTGAGCCTGGACCTGGGCTGACCACGAGGTGGGCCTCAGGACTGCCCCTCCCGCCGTGGGAGTGAGTTGGCCAGGGCCCGGACAAATGTGCAGTTTGGTGAGGTCGCATTGTTGGCAGGTCGGCGTTTCTTGGAAGATACCAGTCTTCTAGACAAAAACAATGGCCGCCGTTCAGCACGCAGATCCTGGGGCTCATGTTATTGTCGCCGCATGCGTGCGCTCACCCAAGTGATTAGTCTGACCATTTTGGTGCTTACCGTGGCTATTGCCACCTGGATTTTTGACCTAATCGCGCTGATGGTTGGGTTGTGCGTCGCAATAATGGTTTTGGTTGGTGCTGGCATACAGGCGGAAGGCAAACGGGCCCGCTGGGTGTTGATCTCCGCAGCCGTGTCGCTGGTGGCAGCCACCGTAGCTGTTTGGATCGAGTTCGCCGGCTATTCAGTGCTGACGGTCTTCTGAAACTCCTTGTGGGGGCGCTGGGGCGCCTGTCCAGCTGCCTTCAGGACACCTGGAGGTCGGCCAGAGCCTTGCGGGCCTCTGGCAGCCGGTCCGGGCTGGTGTCGGGCACCGAGGCGTAGAACAACCCGTATTGGTCGGACTTGATCTGGACCGCCAATAGCAGCACCCGCTCCCCCTTGGTGTTGAGGCCGGGTACGTCGAAGCTGAGTTGGGTCTCGATCAGCCAGCCGTCGTGGCCGTCGACGCTGTGGGATTTTGCGCTGATCTGATTAGGGGTAACGACGGTGTCGGAGTAGTACTTGCCGAGCACGCATTTCAGCACCATCTCGGCAGCCGTCTTGGTATCGGCGAACCCATCGCCGGAGACCAGGTCAGCGACTAGGACGCTTGAAACCCAGGCGTTGCCTTTACCGTCGTAGTTGTCCTGATCCAGGGCTTGCTGGATCATTGCCACCGTTCCGAAGGGCACCCTGTTGTCGGTTTCGGGGGCCTGCCAGGGGCTGCCCATGGTCGGAAACGACAGGTGGCCGGCGGCTACCCGGCCGGGGACCTCGGGCAACGGAGTGGGAGAATTCGCGGATGCTCCGGCGGTGCAGAAGTTCTGGCTGGCGTTCCCACCGGGCTGGTTCCACGGACTGTCCCCGCCGGTGAGCGAGGGCAGATAGCGGACCACCGCCCAGATGATCAGCGCGATCACAACGACCACAGCGCCGATGCCGATCCACCAGCCGACCGATTGCTTCTTCGATGAGGTGGCGCTGGCCGACTTGGCTGTGGGTGGTGGCGTCTGCCACGGGTTGGAGGTCAACTCAGTCGACCAGGAAGTCCCGTTCCAGTAGCGGTACTGGCCGGGTTGCCCACCCGGATCCGGATACCACCCAACGCTGCTCACGACGCAATCCTAGTTGAGCGGTTCCAGCGCGGGTCTGTAGGGCCAGGCTTCGACAGGCTCAGCGACCGGGGGCCGGCCCTGGCTGGCTTAGCCGAAGCGGCCAGAGATGTAGTCCTCGGTGGCCTTCACGTCAGGGGCGGAGAAAATCTTGTCGGTCGGTCCGGACTCGATCAGCCGGCCTGGCGCGCCGGTGCCGGCGATGTTGAAGAACGCGGTGACGTCGGAGACCCGAGCAGCCTGCTGCATGTTGTGGGTGACGATCACGATCGTGTAGCGCTCCTTCAACTCGTTCATCAAGTCCTCGATGGCCAAGGTGGAGATCGGATCCAGGGCCGAACACGGCTCGTCCATCAGCAGCACCTGCGGCTCCATGGCGATCGCTCGGGCGATGCACAACCGCTGCTGCTGACCGCCGGAAAGTCCAGAGCCAGGCAGGTTCAGCCGGTTCTTCACCTCTTCCCACAGGTTTGCTCCGCGCAGTGCCTGCTCGGCCAGGTCATCCTTGGCCGAGGCGGACATCCGCTTGTTGTTCAGATTGATGCCGGCCAGCACATTCTCCTTGATCGACATCGTCGGGAACGGGTTGGGCCGTTGGAAGACCATGCCAACCTGGCGACGCACCCGCACCGGGTCGACGCCAGGGCCGTACAGGTTCTCCCCATCGAGGAGCACTTCGCCCTCGACCCGGGCACCCGGGATGACTTCGTGCATCCGGTTGATGGTGCGCAGGAAGGTCGACTTGCCACAGCCGGACGGCCCGATGAAGGCAGTCACCGACTTGGGCTCGATGTTCATCGTGACGTCCTCCACGGCCCGGAAGGCGCCGTAGTAGACGTTCAGATCGGTGATCTCGATGCGTTTCATGTTCGAGGATTCTCCTTTTCAGCGCCCGGTCTTGGGGGCGAAGCGTCGGGCGATGAGGCGTCCGATCAGGTTCAGCAGCATGACAATCAGGATCAGGGTGAGCGCACCGGCCCAAGCTCGATCGAGATAGACCTGCACGTCCACGCCGGGATGGGCGTAGGAGTCGTAGACGAAGACCGGCAGGGTCATCATCGGGTTGGCCAGCAGGTTGTTGTTCAGTGAAGCGGTGAAGCCGGCGGCGACCAGCAACGGTGCAGTCTCACCGATCACCCGCGCCACAGCCAGGATGACTCCGGAGATGATGCCGGAGATCGCGGTCGGAATGACTACCCGGACCACCGTCAGCCACTTGGGCACCCCAAGGGCATAGGACGCCTCGCGCAGCTCGTTGGGTACCAATCGCAGCAGCTCCTCGCAGGAGCGCACCACCACCGGGATCATCAACACCGAAAGCGCGATGCTGCCGGCCAGGCCGAAGCCGGTGTTGGGCCCAACGAACAGGGTTACCAGGGCGTAGGCGAACAGACCGGCGACGATGGAGGGCACCCCGGTCATCACGTCGACGAAGAAGGTGATCGACTTGCCCAGTCGCTTGCCGACGCCGTACTCGGCCAGGTAGATGGCCGTCAGTAGACCGATCGGCACCGAAATCAGCGCGGCGGCACCGGTGACCCATAAAGTGCCCGCGATCGCATGCACCGCGCCGCCGCCCTCACCGACGACATTGCGCATCGACATGGTGAAGAAGTTCACGTCGAAGCGGGCCATGCCCTTGCTGAGCGCTTCCCAAGTGACCGAGCCCAGCGGCAACAGCGCCAGCGCGAAAGAGCCATAGATCAGGTTCGCCGCGCGCCGGTCGGCCGCCTGCCGGGCGCCTTCCACCACCCGGGCGGCGATCTCCATGATCACCAAGTAGAGGATGTAGGCCAGCACCACGCCGAGGGCGACGTTGCCCTCGGTCAGCAGGATGGTCAGCGCCAAACCGATCAGTGTGGAGCCGATCAGTGCGGCCGGGATGGTGACCTTCGGCAGCCGCCCAGAAGTCAGTTCGCCCGGCGCCAGGGCCTGGCTGATCGTGGTCATCAGTTGGCTCCTGAGTATTCGGCTCGGCGGGACACGATCCAGCGGGCGATCATGTTGACCACCAAGGTGATCAGGAACAGCACCAGGCCGGCAGCGATGAGCTGATTGGTCTTCAGTCCGAAGGCCTCCGGGAAGTTCTGGGCGATGGTGGCTGCGATCGTGTTGGGGTTCTGGCTGGTGAGGAGTTCAACGGTGATGTTGCGGCTGCCTGAAAGGACCATGGTGACCGCCATCGTCTCGCCCAGGGCTCGGCCCAGGCCGAGCATCGTCGCGGCGATGATGCCGGGACGGGCGAACGGCAGCACCGCCATCTTGATCATCTCCCAGCGGGTGGCGCCGAGTGCGAGGGCAGCCTCTTCATGCAGGCGCGGAGCTTGCAGGAAGACTTCTCGGCACAAGCTGGTGATGATCGGCAACACCATGGTGGCCAGCACCACCGAAGCGGTGAGAATCGTGCGTCCGCTACCCGATACCTGGCCGGAGAACAGTGGGATGAAGCCGAGGTTGGTGTTCAGCCAGGCGTAGAGGTGCATCACCGACGGCGCCAGCAGTTCGGCGCCCCACAGGCCGAAGACCACCGAAGGCACCGCGGCCAGCAGATCGATCACATAACCCAGCGGCTGGGCCAGCTTGCGGGGCGCGTAGTGGGAGATGAACAAGGCGATCCCGATAGCCACCGGGACCGCCATTACCAGGGCCAAGATTGCGGCCCAGACCGTGCCGAAGGCATAGGGCAGCACCCAGGACGCGAACTCGCCGTAGCCCTGGGAAACGAGTTTGGCCGGGTCGGCGAACAGCGCCGGGGTTCCCTGGATGACCAGGAAGGCGGCCACCAGGGCCAGAATCACCAGAATCATGATGCCGGCGCCGGTGGCCAACCCGCGAAAGACCGCGTCACCGTGACGTTTCGGGTCGGGTGGGCTCGCCACCTCGGCGGTCGATCGATCGAGGGTTCCGGTTACTGGAGGAGTCATCGGGAGTCCTGCTCTCTGGCTTTCTTTGGTCAAGGCTAAGCGGCCAACGGCGCCGGGGTTGCCCCGGCGCCGTTAGTCACTTGGTTGTTCACTTGATCGAATCCACCGCAGCCTTGACCGAGGCCTGCAGAGCGCTGGACAGCGGGGCCGAACCAGCCGCAGTGGCGGCGGCTTGCTGTCCATCGGCGGAGGCGATGTAGCCGACGTAGGACTTCACCAGCTTGGCGGCGCTGGCGTCCTTGTAGGTCTGGCAGACGATCGCGTAGGAGACCAGGACGGCCGGGTAGACACCCTCAGAGGTGCGATCCAGCTTGTAGGCCAGGTCATTGGTGGCCCGTCCGGCGATCACCTTGGAGTGATCCAGGATCGAAGCGGCGGCGGCGGCAGTCGGCTGCAGGGCCTTGCCGTTCACTACCAGGTCAGCAATCCCAACATTCTTGGCCGCGGACGCATCGGCGTAGCCGATCGTGCCGGTGCCGTTGGCGACAGCGCTGACCACGCCGGAGGTGCCGTTGGCGGATTCACCGCCGAATGCTGCCGGCCAGGTGTCTGAAGCGGGTTGGGTCCACACGGTGGGCGCCAGCTGGTTCAGGGTGTCGGTGTAGTTGTTGGTGGTGCCGGAGTCGTCAGCGCGGTGCACCGCGGTGATCGCCAGGTTGGGCAGCTTGGCCTTCGGGTTGAGCTTGGCAATCGCCGGGTCATTCCAGTTGGTGATCTTGCCGGTGAAGATGCCGGCAACGGTGGCCGGGTCCAGCGAGAGCGAGGTGACGCCGTCGAGCTTGTAGATCACAGCGATCGGCGAGACATAGACCGGCAGGTTCAGGGCATTGGAGTCCGCGGCGCAGCCAGCGAACTTGCCAGCGCCCATTTCTTCGTCCTTCAGCGGGCGGTCGGAGCCAGCGAACTGAGCAGCGCCGGCGATGAAGGCCGAGCGTCCGGCGCCGGAGCCATCCGGAGCGTAGTTGACGGTGACGCCGGTGTTGGCGGTCTGGAACGCGGCGACCCACTTTTCCTGGGCCGCTTTCTGAGAAGAGGCACCCTTGCCGGAGAGGGTCTGAGCCGAGGACCCACCTTCGTTGCTCGCGCACCCGGCGAAGGCCAGGGTGGAAGCCGTAACCAGGGCGGCGACGGTGATTAGCTTGGTGTTCATGCGATTCCTTCGCATCGGTTGTCATTCGAGCGGGCTGCTCTGTTGTCCAACTTACGAAGCCGGCGTGAGCGAACCGGGGTGTCTGGGTGAACGCAGGGTGAATTCGAAGCAAGGGGTCGGTAGGAACCTGGCGCCCATCGGGCCCGGGTCGATCGGCGCCTGGCCTGGCCCGCCGCAGATCTGGCGGCTGGGGATCGCGAGCCCTCAATGCTGAGGCTTGTGGATCTCCAAGGCCAGGACCTCGCCACTGGGCCCGAGATGGGCGATCAGAGCGGCGCCAGGTTGCAGCACGCACGGCTCAACTCCGAAGGCGGCCAACATTGCCGGCAGCACCGGACGGTGCCCGCACACCACGGTTGAGACGCCGGTTTCGGCGGTTTCGGCAGCCAGTTTGCGCAACAACTTGGTGACCGGTTTCGGGTCGGGCACGCCAGCCTCTTCGGTGAGTAACTCTTGGCCGTCGACCACCAGTCCGCGGGCTTTGGCGAATGGCTGCAACGTCTTGGCGCAGCGAACCGCAGTCGAGGAAACCAGCCGCTGCACCCCGTAGGCATCCAGCAAGGGCACCAGCGCCTTGCTCTGGCGCCGTCCCCGCGCGTCCAACGGACGGTCATGATCGGGCCCACCGCTCCAATCCGAACGCGACATCGCCTTGGCGTGCCGCAGGATCACCAGCGGCGTCGACTCGGGCAGGTTGACCGCCTGGCGAATCAGCTCACGCTCGTCGTGATAGCTGGTTTGCCGAAGGGCTGCCGTGATCGAGAACCAGCCGACCTCGTCAACTTCGTTGTCGGGACGATGCCGTCGGTCTTTGAGCGCCTGGCCGCGCCAATAGCTGACCGCTTTCAGGCCACCGCCGACGGGATAGGTGATCTCGCCGATCGGGAGCCCCAACCGGACGGTGGTGGAGGACTCCTCGTCGGTCTCCCGGACCGCGCAGGCGGCCAGGTACTCCCCGGACTCCAACTTGCCCTTGGGTAGCGTCCAGTCGTCGTAACGCGGCCGGTGCACCAACAGCACCTCTGGTCCGCGGCCCTCGGTCGGCCGCAGTACCACGGTACCGGCGGCGATGATCCGTTTGATGGCTTCGGCCATGGTCTCAGCGCTCGAGCGCGCGTCGCTGGCCCATCTGGGCGATCAAGTGCTCCTGCATTTCGAGCAGCGGCTCTCCCTCGGCGTCCAGGGTGCGTTGTGTCCAGCCCTCCGGACCCAGCCACCAGGCGGCGGTGCCCTCGTCGAAAGCCAAGGCGAAGAGGTACTCGATCCGGGCGATGTGGGTCGGATTGGCCAGCCCGACAATCGTTTCCACGCGCCGATCCAGATTGCGGTGCATCAGATCGGCCGAACCGATGCCGACCTGCGGGTGTCCGCCATTGGCGAACCAGTAAAGGCGACTGTGTTCGAGGAATCGACCCAGAATGCTGCGGACCCGGATGTTCTCACTCAGCCCTGGGACTCCGGGACGTACTGCGCAAATCCCGCGCACCCAAAGATCCACCGACACCCCGGCCTGGGAGGCGCGATAGAGAGCATCGGTGATCGCCTCGTCCACGATCGAATTCACCTTGATTCGTACCCCGGACGGCAGCCCGGCCTGGTGATTGTTGATCTCCCGATTAATCGCCGAAATCAAGCCGGGGCGAATGGAGTGCGGCGCCACCAGCAGTCTGCGGTAGTCGGTCTCCTGGGCCATGCCCGACAGGTGGTTGAACAGCTTGGCCACATCCTCGGTGATCACCGCGTTCGAGGTGAGCAGCCCCATGTCCTCATACATCCGGGCGGTCTTCGGGTTGTAGTTGCCAGTGCCGATGTGGCAGTAGCGACGCAGTCCGGTGGGCTCTTCGCGCACCACCAGGGACAGTTTGCAGTGCGTCTTCAGACCGAGCACGCCGTAGACCACGTGGCAGCCGGCCTTTTCCAGCTTGCGCGCCCAGGCGATGTTGGCCTGCTCGTCGAAGCGGGCCTTGATCTCAACCAGAGCCAGCACCTGCTTGCCAGCCCGGGCTGCCTCGATCAGGGCATCGATGATCGGCGAATCACCGGAGGTGCGGTACAGCGTCTGCTTGATCGCCAAGACGGCCGGATCGGCCGCGGCCTGCTCGATGAACCGCTGGACGCTGGTCGCGAATGAATCGTAGGGGTGGTGCAGCAGCACGTCGCGGCTCTTCAGGGCCGCGAACATGTCGGCGGGCTGGGCGGTCTCGACCTTGGCCAGCTCCGGATGAGTCTTGGGTAGGAAGGACGGGAACTTCAGCGAGTCCCGGTTCAGGTCGGCCAGCGAGAACAGGCCACGCAGGTCGAGGGGGCTGGGCAGCTTGAAGACCTCGGACTCCTCGATGTCCAGCTCGCTGACCAGCAGGTCGAGCATGCCTTCGTCGATGTCCTGTTCCACTTCGAGCCGCACTGGTGGGCGCCCAGTCGTGCGGCGCAGCAGTTCTTTCTCCAGGGCGAACAGCAGATTCTCTGCGTCGTCCTCCTCGACCTCGACATCTTCGTTCCTGGTGACCCGGAAGGTGGAGTGGGCCACGATCTCCATGCCGGAAAACAGCTGCCCCAAGTGTGGGGCAATTACTTCTTCCAGCGGAATGAATCGACCATCGCCCAGCGAGATGAAGCGGTTGAGGATGGTGGGCACCTTCACCCGGGCAAACTGCCGGGCGCCGGTGGTCGGGTTCATCACCAGCACCGCCAGGTTGACGCTCAGTCCGGAAATGTAGGGGAACGGGTGGGACGGGTCGACCGCGAGCGGGGTGAGGACCGGGAAGATCCGGTTCTCGAACAGCTCGGTCATCCGGCGGCGTTCGTCGTCGTTGAGCCCATTCCAGGTCAGGATCTGAATGCCGTACTCGACCAGTTCGGGACGAATCTGCTCAGCGAAGACCCGGGTCACTTCGTCGACCAACTCGCGGCTGCGCTCAAGGATCGCGTCCAGGAGTTCGCGCGGCATCATGCCGGAGTTGGACGGCACCGCGACGCCGGCGGCTATCCGGCGCTTGAGGCCGGCGACTCGCACCATGAAGAACTCGTCGAGGTTGCTGGAGAAGATGGCCAGGAACCGGGCGCGCTCCAGCACGGGAACTCGTTTGGTGTCGCGGGCCAGATCCAGCACGCGCTCGTTGAAGGCCAGCCAACTCAGTTCGCGGTCGTTGTAGCGGTCGGGGGGCAGTTCTGGAAGGTCCTCGGCCGGCTGGTCGAGATGTACGTGTCCTTCGGTGAAGGTCATAACTGCTCCTGTGGTCCTGGCGCGTAGAACACGTCTTGATGATCGGTGCTGAATCCTGCGCGCTCGTACATTCTTACCGCGATCTCTTCAGCGGTGTCGACGTACAACACAACCGTGGGTAAACCCTTCGTGGCAAGGTGAGACATGCCGGCCTCCAGCAGCACCTTCCCGTAGCCACGGCCTTGGGCGCGCGGCGCCACCGCGACCACATAGACCTCACCGATTCCGTCCTCGGCCTTGGTCCAGTGGAAGCCGGCCAGTCCAGCGTCGTCGAAACCGAGGATCAGTCCGTCGGCGTCGAACCAGGGTTCGGCCAAACGAGTGGCCAGGCCGGATGCGTCCAACCCTCCCTGTTCGCGATGATGGGCGAAAGCTGCGGCGTTCACGGCCAGCAATTCGGTCGCATCGCCGGTGCGGAAGCCGCGCAGCTGCAGCCCGTCGGGCGGGGTTGGGGCAGCGACGCCGGCCAGTGGCCGGCTCATCATGGCCAGTCTGCGGAGCGGCCTGAGCCCGAACGCTGCGGCGAAGCCTTGAGCTGCCGGCAGGTTCGCGAAGGCCCAGACACCGGGGTCCTCGGGTACTTGCAGCCACAGCCGGCCTGCGATGCCCTGGCGGCGGTGCGCCGGATCAACCACGAGCTGGGCCGTGTGCAGGGCCGGCAGCCAGTTGAGATAGCCGACCAACCGTCCGTCACGGTGGACGAGCAGGTGCTCGGCGTTGGTGCGAGTGAGGGAGAAACGAGCCTCTTCGTTGAGTGGATCAACTCCGTCAGCAGATTCGGCGCGTTCGGCCAGCGCTAGTACCTCGGCTACCTGCGCTGAGATGAGTTGTGGGGTCCGCACGCTGACAGGCTACGTCAGCGGGGCTGGCGAAGGACTCCTGCCCGACCTTCAGCTATGGAGCTGGTCGGTGGCCGGACCGGTACGGGTCAGCGGCGGTTGGAGCCGTCGGGGGAGAAGCGGTAACCGACATTGCGGACCGTCCCGATCAGGGATTCGTGCTCGGAACCGAGCTTGGCGCGCAGCCGTCGGACGTGGACGTCAACGGTGCGGGTGCCGCCGTAATAGTCGTAGCCCCAGACATCGGCGAGCAAGTGTTCGCGACTGAACACCCGTCCGGGGTGTTGCACGAGGTACTTCAGCAGCTCGAACTCGGTGTAAGTCAGGTCGAGCGGTTCGCCCTCCAACAGCACCGAATAGGCGGCGTCGTCGATCACGATGCCACCAGCAGAAATCAGACCGTCGTTGGCTGCGGAGGTGGCCAACAATCGGATCCGGGCTTCGAATTCGGCCGGGCCGGCGGTGTCGAGCAGTAGATCTGACAGTCCCCAGTCGGCTGCGACCGCGGCCAGGCCGGATTCGGTCAGCACCAACAACAGCGGAACCGTGGAACCGGAGGACTGGAACAGCCGGGCCATCATCCGGGCGCCGGCCAGGTCGGCGCGTCCGTCGAGCACCACCAGATCGCAACGGGCGGATTCGGTGAGGGCCTGGGTGTCGGCAGCTACCCCGTGAATTTCGTGGGCCAGCAGGGCCAGAACCGGCAGCGAACGTTCAGCGGGCATGCCATTGGCAACCTCGTTGCTGACTAACAACAGTTGCGCCATCGGCCCTCCTTCCCCCGCTGTCCAAGGCAAACCTTAGTGACCTTCAGGCGCTTACCTGTAGTCGGTTCCAGCCGTGAACGCCATTTAGTCGCAGTCGAGGACTAATGTCATCGGTCCATGGTTGACCAAATCGACCTCCATCAGGGCCCCGAATCGGCCGGTTTGCACCGAGGCGCCCAGCCTGCGCAGGGCGTTGACAAAGGAGTCCACCAGCGGTTCGCTGACTGGTCCGGGGGCAGCCTTCGACCAGGAAGGACGCCGTCCTTTGCGAGTGTCGGCGTAGAGCGTGAACTGGCTGATCACCAGGAGCGGAGCGCCAGTTTCTGCGCAGGAGGTTTCGCCTTCGAGGATGCGCAACTGCCAGATCTTCGCGGCCAGAGTCGCCGCCAACTCCGCTGTGTCGGTGTGGGTAACCCCGACCAACACCATCAGGCCCTCGGATTCGATTCGGCCCACTATTTCACCGGCGACGCTGACGCTCGCCCTGCTAACCCGTTGCACCACTGCTCGCACGCAGCTATCCAACCATCCTCCCGCCCCTCACACCCCCCGCCCTTTTCCACCTCCCAACCGAATTCCCGCCCCTATCGCGACCACCCCCCACGCTGCCCAAGGCGGTTGCCGAGTTCCCTGCCCTGTGGGCCGGGCCAGTCAGGTGTTAACGGAGCCAAATCGGTAGCGGGGGAGCCGAGGCCTCCGAGTGCTCACGAAATGGGAGGAATCTCGGTCAGTAGCCCAAGGCGCGCGCGACCCGAGTCACAACGACTTGTGGCCGAGCCATGATCTCCTTGGCCAGCCAACGCACGACAGTGAAGCCCAGGTCGCGGAGCGCCTGTTCGCGCTCCTTCTCCCTAACGACGGCGAGTGCATCGGTGTACTTCACGGCGCCGTCGCATTCACCGATGAGCCGGTGCTCTGGCCAAAGACAATCGGGAAAGAAAGTGCCGATGGGTGTCCGTACGGGTGCCTGGAAGACAGGGGTGGGCAGGTCGGCCAGGTGAAAGTAACCCGCAGAGAGCGACTCAGCGGCCGATTCCCGACTCGGATCAGCCAAAGCGATGATTGGCAGCAATCCCGCGCGCCGACGGGAGACCGCAACCTGGCCGAGCTGGCCGCGTGGATCAGTTGGAGGCTGGCGTAATGTTCGCGGCGAGGCACGGGGACGAAGCCCGCGCACAGCTTCTGGGCTGCGGCGTCCAGGATCACCAGCGCCTGGGGCACCTTCAGTCCGGCGGCGAGGTCGATTGCGGTCCGGGCAAGGTTGGTTATCGGATAACCAGCCTCGTTCTTGGTCACTTGGGCGGGCGGTAGGTGAGCGATGTGATGGAGCGTGGCGCCCTGGTTCGGCCGGAACCCGAAGCCGGCCGGCAAGGTCACCGAGGGCGGCTGGCTGGCCCAACTATCGAAGCCCGGTTCTGGCAGGCGCCACGACAGCGCAGCGGACTGGTGACTGAGAACCCCTGCCGGGTTCGCAGCCACCTCAGCAAAGGCCAGCATCAAATGCTGCTCTCGTGGGTGCTCTGGCCAGGCCGATTCGGCCAGATATACCCCCTGTCGCAGACGACGCAGGGTGCGGTGCCGAAGCTGGGTGGAAAGCATCTTCTCGCTGACTCCCTCGGCTCGAAGCACCGCCGTGCTCGCCGGACGCTCGGGCAGGATCCAGGGTCTTGGCGTGCGCACGCCTTCAGCTTTGGCAGATTCGGGTGGTTCCAGTCAGGCGACCGGTGCGGCTGTGGATACCGGCCGCTCGCCTGTGGATGCCCGGCGGCGGGCCAACGCGTACCCCCAACAGACCGCAGCGGCAGCCAGCGCTGCTGCCCCGATACTGCCGGTAAGTGCGCTGAAGGCCAAGGCGCCGGCGCCAGCCTTGAGCGTCCCGGACGCAAAGATCCGGCACCCGGCTCCGGCCAATCCTGCCACCACGGTCACCCAGGGCAGGGCGATGGCCCAAGCGGACTTCGTGCGCGGTTCAACGACTCGGCGTGGCTGGCGCCGGCCGGCCCAGACGATGATGGCCAGTCCGATCGCACCGCTGAAGTACTGGGCGTATTCGTAGCCTGGCCAGTGGCCGGTCGGGCTGGGATAGCTGGCTGCAAGAAAGGCCAGATGGGTGCTGCCGAATCGTCCGGCATGGGTGAAGGAATCCCAGGCGACATGGGTGGCTGCGCCAATGGCCAGCGCCAATCCAACGGTCCACCATTTCGCGGAGCGCCAGCCAGCCGGCGTCCAGCGCTCCCGGATGGGCGTCGGAACCAAGGCGTGTAAAGGTGAGGCGATCAAGCGCCATACTGCCCACAGTGCCAGGCCACTCATCACGTCGAGACTTACCACCGCCCACGGATGGTGGCTGGCCGAGCCCAGTTCGGTGAGGCCGGGCAGGAAATAGGGCAGATCCGGGCTCATGCTGCCGACGGCCAGAGCGGCCAACGGGAGTTCCACCCCGATGCGGCGCAGCCCAAGCACTGCGGCGATGTGGCTCGGCGTGAACGGCATGTTCCCAAAGTAGGCGGGCTCGCCAACCCGGCCGTCGCCGAGGGAATGTCCGCAGCTGCTCGCCGGTTATGCTGCTCGGGTGCTCAGCCTTGTGCCGCTTTCGGTGACTGGAATGGTGTTGTTCACCGCCTGCCTGGTGGTGGCGGTGCTTGCGCTGCTTGGCATCGTCACCCTGCTGCGCGGCAAACGAGGAGAGTAGACATGGCCTTCGAGATCCCGGCTGACCTGAATCCGGCGCTGGTTGGACTGGCCTGGCTGCGCGGACGCTGGGAAGGCACCGGCTATCGCCAGTGGCCCGGCGAGGAAAAGGCGAGCTACGCCATTCAGATCGATTTCGTCGACAACGGTGAGGACTTTCTGCACTACTTGGCCCAAGCTTTCGAAACCGACGCGGACGGCAAGCCGGCCAAGCCCCTGTTCATGGAGACCGGCTTTTGGCGTCCACTCGCCGACGGCACGGTGGACGTGATGATGGCCTCTCCCGACGGCTACGCCGAGATCTGGTTCGGCAAGCTCCAACCCGGACGCCTGGACCTGATCACCGACGCAGTGGCCCGCACCCGTGATGCCAAAGTGGCCTATACCGCCGGCCGCCGGTTGTACGGCACGGTCGAAGGCAAGCTGATGTTTTCCTTCGATCGGGCCACCGAGACCGAAGAGCTACAGCCCTATCTGTGGGCGACCCTGGTTCGGCGATGACTGTCCTGGTCGAGGCTGGCCTCGACGCGGGTGCGGTCTGGCATTACGGCGACCCTTTCCGGGAGCAAAAGGCGCTGGCCGCTGGTCTGGCCGGGGTGGACCTGTCGCATCATCCGGTATTCGCCATCAGCGGCGTTGACCGCCTCAGCTGGCTGCACGCGATCACCTCGGCCGACTTCGTTCACCTCGACCCCGGGGTGCCGATCACCGCGTTCGTGCTGAACCCACAAGGCCACATCAGCCACGTGTTCGGTGCCGTCGATGACGGGCAAACGCTGCTGTGTCACACCGAGCCGGGCCATGTTGGAGAACTGACCTCCTGGCTGCGCAAGATGGTCTTCGCCGCTCGGGTGGAAATTTCTGACGAACTGGATGACTACGCCCTGGCGGTCGCGCCGGGCGCAGGTCAGATGATCGTGCCTCGTGCAGAATTGGACGCCACCCTCGGGCAGGTGCGAGCCGGCACTTGGGCTGCCGCTGCCCTGCGAATCGAAGCCGGGCGACCCCGGGTCTTCGCCGACACTGACGAGCGGACCATCCCCAACGAGTTGGCCAACCCCGACGGCGATGCGCTGGGCCCAGCAGTCCACCTGCACAAGGGCTGTTACCCCGGCCAGGAATCGGTGGCCCGGATCTACAACTTGGGGCGTCCACCGCGTCGGCTCACCCTCTTGCAGCTCGATGGCACTGCCAGCGAGCTGCCTCCGGTCGGGGCGCAGGTGCTTGCTGACGGGGTGGTGGTGGGCCGGATGGGAACCTCTGAGCGCCATTACGAACACGGCCCGATCGGCCTGGCCCTCCTCAAGCGGCAGGTGCCGATCGACGCCGCGCTGGTGACAGCCGGGATCGATGCTGCCCAGGAGGTGCTGGTGGATCCGGAAGCCGGCCTGCATTTTCGCCCCACCCGGCCCTGACCTCCAGCACTTCTGGGCCGGGTCAGGGCGCATAGGTCAAGTGGGAAGTGGGGCCTGGTGAAGATCGCGTTACCGAGTCGGCGATAGACCCGGATCTCGTCGTTGGGCCGGTGCTGGGGTGGATGATTCATCCATGACTGATCTGGACTTCACCAGCTTCGCCGAGCAGGCGCGAATGGTGGCCGCCGGCGAGGTGACCTCTGCGGAGTTGGTCGAACATGCGTTGGAGCGCATTCACCGGCTCGACCAGCGGCTCAACGCCTTCGCCTACGTGCTGGACGTCGCCGCCCGGGCCGAGGCTGCCGCGCGCGACGCGACCCCGGTCGACCAACGCGGTCCGCTGCACGGGGTGCCGATCGCGATCAAGGACGAGAACGACGTGGCCGGTCTGCCCACTGCCTATGGCGGGGCGGCGTTCACCACTGCGGCCGCCGCCGATAGCGAAGTGGTGCGCCGCCTTCGCGCGGCCGGCGCGGTGATCATCGGCAAGACCCGGATGCCCGAGTTCGGTATCTGGCCCTGGACCGAGACCAGCGCCAACGGCTACACCCGCAATCCCTGGAATCCGCTGCGCTCGACCGCCGGCTCCTCGGGCGGATCGGCGGCCGCCGTAGCCTCCGGAATGGTCGCGGCGGCGATCGGCGGGGACGGTGGCGGCTCGATCCGACTTCCGGCGTCCTTCTGCGGGTTGTACGGCCTCAAATGCCAGCGCGGCCGCACCAGTGCCGCCCCCAACGCCCACCTGTGGCGCTCGCTGGGAGTGATCGGTCCGCTGACGCGCACCGTTGAGGACAGCGCGCTGATTTACGACGCGATCACCGGCTCGACCCCCACCGATGCCTGGCAGGCCAAGCCGCTACCGATGACCCTCACCCAGGCATATGCCACGCAGCCGGGACGACTCCGCATCGGGCTGTCGACCCGACTCGGCTCCGCCCACGCCGATCCCGAGACCACCGCGGCACTGTTGGCTACGGGTGCGGCGTTGCGCGAGCTCGGTCATTCGGTGACCCAGGTCAAGCCGCCCTTCCCTGAGGTGTCGGTGGCTTTCATGGCGCAGACTGCGGCTGGGGTGGCCGAGGAGGCAGAGCGGGCCGAATACCCAGAGTTGCTCGAACAACGCACCCGGACGCTGCTGAGACTGACCGCTGCCCTGCGTGGCCGCGCCGAATGGGCCGAGCGGGCCGGGCAGGCAGCCGCCGATGAGTTCGCGGCAAACTTCTTCGGTGAGTTCGATCTGTTGCTGATGCCGACCACCCCCACTCCGGCAGTACCGATCGGTCAACTGGACGGCCTCGGCGCGGTCGCGGCCAGCGCCAAGGCCACCAAGGCCTCATCGCTGACCTCGCTGTGGAATGTGTTGGGCAACCCGGCCGCAGCGATCCCGTCCGGCTTTTCCGAGGATGGTCTGCCGCTCAGCGTCCAGCTCGTCGGACCCCCGGACGGCGAACCGGCGATCATCCAGGTGTCTGCGCAGTTGGAGCGGACGCGTCCCTGGCTCCAGGAGCGCCCCGCAATCAGCTGAACCTGCACCGCTCAGACGGCTCTTGGTCGTTGGCCGGGTGAAGCTCGCCGAGCGCGGCGTAGAAGCCCCCGGTGGGGTCAGTTGCCGCAGTCACCGATCAGTTTGGCGATCGTGCGGATCTCGTTCTTGAGTCGGGCGGCGATGCCTTCGGGGGTGGTGTCGCCGGGGCGGCGCATGGTGGCGGTGATCGCCACCATGACCAGGCCGAAGGCGGTGGCTGCGGTCTCGCGGTCGCCGACCCTTTGCTCGATCAGGTCGATCAGCGGCTGCTTGTGCAGCTTCATCTGTTGCCAGAAGGTCAGCGACAGTTCCGGACGTTGATGCAGCAGTTCCTTCACTCGCGGATAGTCGATGGGGACACTGATCCCCTTGGCCACCAGGTCGCAAATGTCGGACATCAGGTTCCCATTGCTGCCGGTGAACCAGTCGCGCAACTCCGGCCCGATCTCGGCCTCCACCAGGTCGAACGCTGCCGCGATCTTGGTGGGGTAGTAGTTGAAGAAGGTGCGTGCCGATACTCCGACCTGGGCACAGATCTCCTCAACGGTGACCCCCTCGGGGCCGCGCTCACCGACCAGTTGAAGGGCAGTCTCGTGGATGGAGTGCCTGGTGGCTCGCTTCTTGCGTTCGCGCAGCGAAACCGCAACAGGATCGATGGCCACCTCAGTCATGCTGCGCTCCTTGATCTTGGCCGCCATTCTCGCGCAAGTCGGATTTTTCTTCGAGTGCCGAGCGGGTGCGCAGCGGAGGAACGTTGTAGAACCAGGTCAACATGAAGGCCAGCAGCATCACGCCGAGCCCAATCCAGAACACCGTCACCACTGAGGTGTTGAAGCCAGCCATGAACGGCTTGGTCAACCGGGAATCGGCACCCTTGAGGAAGGACGTGTCGCTGGCGCTGGTGTCGGTTTTGATGGAGTTACCGTCGCCGTTCTTGATGCCATCGATGAGCTTGGGAACGATCTCGTCGATGATGGCTCGCCGCTGGACAGGATCGCTGTAGTCGACAGAGAGCTTGCCGTCGACAACGCTGAGGTTCTTCTCCTTGGCCACCTTCTTCAGCGCCTTGGCTTGGGCATCGGGCGTGAGCTCGGCGACTTTCTTGTTGATGACCTGCTCGGTCTTGGACAGCTCAGTGGCGCCCGTGGCGATCTTGCCGCTGCCGCTCGCTGCGCTGGCTACCCCGGAGGTGAGCTGGCCGCCCTTGTTGGCCGCAGTGGTGGCTCCGTCGGCGAGTTGGCTCATTCCGGTGGCCAATTGTGCGATTCCACTGGACAACTTTGCGGTGCCACTCGACAGCTTGGCGGCACCATCAGCGAGCTGGGAGGCCCCATCGGCCAGACCGGTGGTGCTCTTAGTGCCATTGAGGTAGCTGCTGGTCGTGTCCACACTGTCGCTCAGGGTGGACATCGCGGAGTCGAGGTCGTTGCGGTCGCCGGTCAGTGCGCTACAGGCGCTGGCATCGCCGGACTGACACGCTTCCTGGTCTTTGTTGAGCTGCTTGATGGCGCTCTGCACTTCGGTGACGTCGCCTGCGGCCTGGGCTGCCTTTTTCGCGGCCGCGGTCGTGCCGGTACTGGTCTGGGCCAATCCGGAAGCGAGGTCTTTGGTGCCGCTGCTGAGCTGGTTCGAGGCCGTGCTGACCTGGTTGGTGCCCTTGGCCAGCTGTTGTGCCCCGGAGCCAATCTGACCAACTCCACCCACGAACGCGTCGGTGCCGGCAGCCAGCTTGTCCAGACCGAGGCTCAAAGAGGTGATCCCGCTGGCCAGCTTCTTGTTGCCGGTGGCCGCACCCTTGTGGACGGCTGCGGCGACCTTCTCTCGAACCTTGGCCTCGACCTCGGTGTTCACCTGATCGGTGGCGTCGGACAGGCTGGAGTCGATTTCGGTGCGGACCTTGTCGACAATCGGGTTCCACATCTTTTCCATGATCGCGGAGTTGTTGGCGGCATTGGCGACAGCCGGGTCCAATGCCGCGTCCAAGCCCGCCGTGGCCAAATCGGTGTTGGTGAAGGAGTTGGTGACGTTGAGCGGGAGCAGGCTGAACAGCACCGACAGCAACACTGCGGTGCCGAGCGTGCCACCAATCTGGCGAAAGAAGGTGGCCGAACTGGTGGCCACGCCGATGTCACGGGCAGGGGCAGAGGCTTGGGCGGCCAGAGTGAGGGTTTGCATCAGCTGACCCAGACCGAGACCGATGAAGAACATCGCGATCATCAGGTACCAGGTTGGCTTTTCGATGGTAATGAAAGTCAGCATCAGGTAGCCAAGAGCTGTGGTGGCGGTGCCGGTCACTGGCAAGAATCGGTACCGGCCGGTCCGCGCGATGATCTGGCCGCTCCCGATGGAGGCGAGCATCAGACCGAACATCATCGGCAGGCTGGCAAGGCCGGATTCGGTCGGAGTCATCCCGTCCACGATCTGCAGGTACAGCGGGATGGTAATCATCGCGCCGAACATGCCGAATCCGACCAGGACGCTCAGCATCACGGTTGTCGAAAAGGACTGCGAGTTGAACAGTCGCAGCGGAATGATCGCATCGCTCCCCATGGCGCGCTCCACCAGGATGAAGCCGATGAGCCCGAGCACTCCGACGGCGTAACAGGCGATCGAAGCGGCCGAGGTCCACCCCCAGTCGCGTCCTTGCTCAGCGACGAGCAGCAGGGGGACGAGGGTGACCATCACCAGAGTTGCGCCCCACCAATCAACGCGGGGGTGGGCGTGCGGGATGTGGGGCAGGTGCAGGAAGGCAATCACCATGAGCAACGCGATGATGCCCACCGGCACGTTGATCAGGAAGACCCAGCGCCAGCCGGCGATCCAGGCGATCTGGTCGGTTCCGGCGAAGACCCCACCGATCAGCGGCCCGATCACTGCGGCGATGCCGAAGGTGGCCAAGAAGTAGCCCTGGTATTTGGCCCGCTCTCTGGGGGCGAGCATGTCGCCCATGATGGCGAGCGGCAGCGACATCAGGCCGCCAGCGCCTAACCCCTGGAAGGCACGGAAACCGGCCAGCATCAGCATCGAGGTGGAGAACGACGACAGCAGCGAGCCGACAATGAAGATGCTGATGGAGAGGAGGAAGAGCGGGCGTCGCCCGAACAGGTCGCTCAGCTTTCCGTACAGCGGAGTAGTGATGGTGGCGGTGATCAGGTAGGCGGTGGTCACCCAGGCCTGTTGGTCAAGGCCGTTGAGATCGTCGCCGATGGTACGGATCGCCGTGCTGACAATCGTCTGATCGAGTGAGCTGAGAAACATGCCAGCCATCAGTCCGTAGATCGCGAACTTGATTTGGCGATGAGTCATCATCAATGTGGGCTTGCTCTCGGCCAGAGCCGGACGCTCTGTAGTGACTGCCGCCGCCATGGGTACCTCCAGAAATGCCAAACGCCGCTATGTGCAGCGACGCATGTTTACAGTACTGCAACTTTGCGTGACTGCAAAAATATTCCAGAGATGTGAGACCGCAGGCCAGCGTTCCCCCAGAAAGTGGGCTCCGACAGGCTCAGCCGTCTGGCGGGAGTTCCCTGAGCTTGCCGAAGGGTTTGCAGGGCTCCGACAGGCTCAGGAGTGTGGCTCCCTAGACCTTCTTGGCGCGGGTGCGCACCTTGGCGCGTTCGTTGGCGTCCAAGATGACCTTGCGGATTCGAACGTTCTTCGGGGTGACTTCGAGGCACTCGTCGGCGCGGCAGAACTCCAGGGCCTGCTCAAGGCTCAACGGACGCGAAGGAATCAGTCGCTCCAACTCATCGCCGGTGGAAGAGCGCACGTTGGTGAGCTTCTTCTCCTTGGTGGGGTTCACGTCCATGTCTTCGGGACGTGGGTTCTCACCAACGATCATGCCTTCGTAGACCTCTTCGGTCGGGGAGACGAACAGGGTGCCGCGCTCCTGAAGGTTGAACAGGGCGAAGCTGGTGACCGTACCGGTGCGATCGGCGACCAGGGAGCCAGAAAGGCGAGTCTTGATCTCGCCGGACCAGGGCTCGTAGCCTTCGAAGACGTGGTTCATGATGCCGGTGCCGCGGGTTTCGGTGAGGAACTCGGTGCGGAAGCCGATCAGGCCACGCGCCGGAATGACGTACTCCACGCGCACCCAGCCGGTGCCGTGGTTGACCATCTGTTCCATCCGCGCCCGGCGGGTGCCCATCAGCTGGCTGATCGTGCCGACGTGATCTTCGGGCACGTCGACGGTGAGCCGTTCGACCGGCTCTTCCAACTTGCCGTTGACCACCCTGGTCAGCACCTCGGGCTTGCCGACGGTCAGTTCGAAGCCTTCACGGCGCATCATTTCCACCAACACGGCCAGCTGGAGCTCGCCACGTCCCTGCACCTCCCAGGTGTCGGGACGGTCGGTGTCGAGCACGTGGATAGACACATTGCCGATCAGCTCGGTGTCCAACCTGTTCTTCAACAGCCGGGCGGTGAGCAGCTTGCCGACTCTGCCGGCCAGCGGGGAAGTGTTGATGCCGATGGTCATCGAGATGCTGGGTTCATCGACAACAATCAGCGGTAGCGGCCGGGGGTCGGCCGGGTCGGCAATGGTCTCACCGATGGTGATCTCGGGGATACCGGCGATGGCCACGATGTCGCCGGGTCCGGCCGAATCGCAGGGCACCCGGTCGAGGGCCTGAGTGATCATCAGCTCGGACAGCCGGACGTTGGTTATGGTGCCGTCCTGCTTGCACCACGCCACGGTCTGGCCGCGGGTGATGGTGCCCTCCACGATCCGGCACAGGGCCAGCCGGCCCAGGTAGGGCGAGGCGTCCAGGTTGGTCACGTGGGCCTGCAGCGGGGCGCCCTCGGTGTAGACCGGGGCCGGAATGGTGTCGGTGATCAGGGTGAACAGCGGTTCCAGATTCTCCGAATCGGGCATGTCGCCGTCTTCGGGCCGGTTCATCGAAGCCCGCCCGGCCTTGGCCGCGCAGTAGATGATCGGGAAATCCAGGTGGTGAGCTTCGTCGTCGTCGAGCAGATCCAGGAACAGCGAGTAGACCTCGTCGACCACTTCGGCGATCCGGGCATCGGGACGGTCAACCTTGTTGATCACCACGATGATCGGCAGATCCTTGGCCAGCGCCTTGCGCAGCACGAAGCGGGTCTGCGGCAGCGGGCCTTCGGAGGCGTCCACCAGCAGCAGGACGCCGTCGACCATCTCCAGGCCGCGCTCAACCTCGCCACCGAAATCGGCGTGGCCGGGGGTGTCGATGATGTTGATGGTGAGCTTTTGGCCATCTGCCATCGTGTGGTCGACCGCGGTGTTCTTGGCCAGGATGGTGATGCCCTTTTCCCGCTCCAGATCCATCGAGTCCATGACCCGGGTGTTCACGTCCTGGTTGGCGCGGAAGGCGCCGGATTGCCACAGCATGGCATCGACCAGGGTGGTCTTGCCGTGGTCGACGTGGGCGATGATGGCGACATTGCGCAGGTCGGCGCGGACGGACATGGAAAACTCCGGTCTGATTCGGGGAACCCATGAAGTCTACCGGTTTCGCGCCCCCGGCCAGTACGGGGCTCCAGTCATAGTGCTGACGGCCCTCGCCGGAAGAGCCAGTTGTTGAGGAACGACTCCTGGCGGGGAGGCGAAAATTCGCCTGCCCACAGCCGCGCTTTTTGGCGGCTGGGCACTTACGCTGGTGCCGATCATCCACTGATCGGAGCACGCATGGAGCATCGTGGCCCAGCGCTCGACATCCAGATTCCCGAAGGCAGCCTTTACGACCTGATTTTCGCCGGACTTTCCGAATCTGACGCCGCCCGCACGGCCTTCGTCCACCCCGAGACCGGGCTGCGACTCACCTTCGGTGAGGTCAAACGGGATACCGACGCTGTCGCCACCTGGCTGGCTGCGCACGGTGTCGGCCCTGGCGATGCGGTGGCGATAGATCTGGGGAACTGCCCGGAGTTTGCGGCAGCTTTCCATGGGATTGCCCGCACTGGTGCGGCCACCTCCCCGATCAATCCAGCGGCGATCGCCGGCGAGATCGCCCGCCAGCTGCGTGAGACCAAGTCGGTCTACGTCGTGACCAACCAACTGCTGCTGCCGAAGGTCGCCGAGGCTGCCGCTGCGGCCGGGCTGGCACCGGAAAACGTGATCGTGCTAGGAGGTGCCCCCACGCACACTGCCTGGGCTGACCTGGTGGCGGCAGATCCCAACCCGCCCGAAGTGAGCATCGATGCGGCGACCCACATCGCTTGCCTGCCGTTCTCCTCAGGCACCTCGGGGATGCCGAAGGCTGTGATGCTCAGCCATCGCAACCTGGTGGCCAACATGCTGCAGTTCAACGAGGTGATCAAATCGCTGGGAGACGACAACTCCATCGTTGCTTTCCTTCCTTACAGTCACATCTACGCCATGACGACCAACCTCAATCTCGGGCTGTTCAGGCGCTTCACGCAGTACACGATGTCCAGCTTCGCCCCGCAGACATTTCTGCAGGTGATCGCCGACCACCGCCCGACGATCCTGTTCGTCGTGCCGCCGGTGGCAGCGTTCCTGGCCAAGCATCGGACGGTTTCCGCAGTGCCGTGGGACAGCGTCCGGCTCATCGTCTCCGGCGCCGCACCGCTGGATGGCGCGGTCGGTGAAACCATCCAGGCTCGACTGGGGGTCAGGGTCGTCCAGGGTTACGGGATGACCGAGCTGTCCCCGGTTACCCATGTGATCCCGCTGGATCGGCGCGACATTGATTTGGGCAGCATTGGACCGGCGATTCCCAATGTGCGGTTCCGGGTGGTCGATCCCGAAACCGGCCTTGACGTCGAGGTGCCCAGCCAAGGGCAGAGCGGTCCCGGCGAACTGTGGTGCACCGGCCCCAACGCGATGCTGGGCTACCTCGGCATCCCTCGCGACGCGGACGCAGCCCTGGACGCTGAAGGATGGGTGCATACCGGCGATCTCGTGACCGTGGACGCGGAGGGTGTGGTCCGGATCGTCGACCGGATCAAGGAGCTCATCAAGCGGCGCGGCTTCCAGGTGGCTCCGGCCGAGTTGGAGGCTTTGTTGTGTGTTCACCCCGCAGTCGCCGACGCCGGTGTCTTGGGGTTGGCTTCGGCGGTTGCCGGCGAGCAGACTCCCTACGCACTGGTTCAGCTGCGCGAGGGCGCCGAAGTGGGGTCTCGTGAGCTGATCGGCTGGTTGGCCGACCAAGTCGCCAGCTATAAGCGACTCAGCGGGCTCAGCTTCGTGGACAAGGTGCCGCGGTCAGCTGCGGGAAAGATCCTGCGCCGCGAGCTGCCCAAGTTGCTGCCCAACTCGGGCAAGTAGAGCGGACCGCCGAGGCGGCCCGCACGGTCTCGAATCGCGGTTCAACGCAAATCGTCAGGATTGTGAACGACGCCTTCGGCCATGGCCTGGAGCATGTCGGGCCGAATGCCGACCCCGGTTGCCAGGCGTGACTTGTGAACCGAGTAGCTGAAGTAGATCACCGCGCCGATAATCAGCCAGACTCCGAAGCGCACCCAGGTTTCCACGCTCAGGTTGAGCATCAGATAGCAGCAGATCAACGCGGCAGCGATGGGCAGCACCGGCACCCACGGCACCCGGAAGGCGCGAGGGAAGTCGGGACGCTTCTTGCGCAGCACGATCACTCCGATCGACACCAGCACGAAAGCACTCAGTGTGCCGATGTTCACCATCTCTTCCAGTACTCCGACCGGGGTGAGCCCGGCCGCTATGGCAACCGCGATGGTGACGACGATGGTGATCAGCCAGGGGGTGCGGAACTTCGGATGCACCTTGGCCAGGCCCATCGGCAGGAGCGCGTCTCGAGACATGGCGAAAATCAGCCGGGTCGCTCCGATCATCAAGGTCAGCACCACTGTGGTCAGGCCGGCCACCGCACCAGCGGCGATGAGAGTGGCCATCCAAGTCTGCCCGTGATAGCTGAAGGCTGCGGCCAGAGCACCCTTGGGGTCGAGTTGGTTGTAGGGCACCATTCCGGTGACCACCAAGGCCACTGCGCAGTAGAGCACGGTGCAGATCACCAGCGAAGCGATGATGCCGATGGGCAGATCACGCTGGGGATTCTTGGTTTCCTCAGCAGTGGTGGCGACCACGTCGAAGCCGATGTAGGCAAAAAACACCAGCGCTGCGCCGGCGAAGATCCCGCCGATCCCGAAGGCCGATGGTGCCGCGCCGGTGAGGAACTGCAGCAGCGGCTGGGTCCAGGCGAATCCGGATGAGGCGGCGGCCGGCTGCGTCGGCGGAATGAACGGCACGTAGTTGGCCGGGTTGATGAAGCCGATACCGGCAACGATCACGAACAAGACGATGAAGAGCTTCACCCCTACCAGCACCAGGTTCACCCGCAGTGACTCCTTGATGCCGACGGTGACCAACACCCCCAACGCGACCACCAGCAGCACGGCAGGCAGGTCGACCACGCCGCCGTAGCTGAGGTTTGCTGGCAGCACGATGCCGAGCTTTTCCAGGAACACCCCTAGGTAAGCGCTCCAACCCTGCGCGACCACGGAGGCGCCCAAGAACATCTCCAAGATCAGGTCCCAGCCGATGATCCAGGCGAAGACCTCGCCGAGAGAGGCATAGGAGAAGGTGTAGGCCGACCCCGATACCGGCACAGTCGAGGCGAACTCGGCGTAGCACATCGCCGCGAGCGCGCAGCAAAAAGCTGCCACCGCGAAGCTGATCACGATGGACGGCCCGGCCACCTGGTTGGCGGCCCTCCCGGTGAGGGTGAAGATTCCGGCGCCGATCACTACCCCTACCCCGAACACGGTCAGGTCCAGGGCTGAAAGCGAGCGCTTGAGTTGGTACTCGGGCTCGTCGGTGTCGGCGATCGATTGCTCGATCGACTTGGTGCGCAGCAGGTTCATGCAACTCTCCGTCCAGGGCAGCTGCGATGCTGCCAGCGTGAAGCCAGTACACCGTAGAGGCCGGGATTGGTCGGTGGAAGCACTGACCACCTTTCGACCCGCACCTTAGGCTGAGGACGAAGGTGGTTCGCGCGGGTGCGGACTCGGTAAAGGAAGGCCGTGGCGGTGAGCGATTTCTTCGACTTCTTCACCTCGGTCGGTCTGGCCATTTGGGCGATGCTGACGCTGGATCCGGGCGTCGATGGATGGTTTCGGGCCCATCCCCTCACGATCGAAGTCGCGATGGCCGTGGCCGCACTGGCCGGAATCTCCACCCTGTTGGGCGACTCCGTGGTGCTGTTCCTGAACCGAGTGCGAGGCTGGCGATTCGTGGTCACCCTGCTGCTGAACGGGGTGGCGATGATCGGGCTCTACGCGGTCCAGGCCGTGGTAATCGCGATCATCGCTCCGCTCGTGGTGGGCCACTCTCCGGGGCCATCGGTGATTCTGCGCGGGGTGATGATCGCCGCTGCCCCGATGGTGTTTGGCTTTCTGGCGTTGGTGCCCTACGCGGGTCCGGGGATCACCCGGCTGCTGCAGGCCTGGGGCGTCCTGACGCTCTGGCTGGTGGTCGACGCGATGTTTCAGGTCGGCCTCTTCACCGGACTGCTGGTCACCCTGATCGGCTGGGGCGTTATGCAGCTGTTGTCGTGGGGTTTGTCGCGTCCGGTCTCCTGGGTGGGTGATTGGATCTGGCGGGTGGTTACCGGCAAGCCTGCGATGATGACCGGCCAGGACCTGCTCAGTGGTCACCTGTTCATGCCACTGGATGCAGGCTTGCGGACCCAGGACGTCCACTGATGGTGACCCCTTTGCTCATCGGCCTGGCGGTGTTCCTGCTGCTGGCACTCACCGTCGCCCCGCTGGACGCACTGGGCTGGTGGTCGCACCGGGGTGCCGACGAGGCCGCAGCAACAGTGGCGCAGTTGCTGGTCGAAGACGACGGAGATGACACCCCCGAACCATTTGAGCACTACGTGGTGTACCTGTCGGGTATCGGTGCCATCGATGGCACTTCGGTGCCGGCGGAGGAGGAACCGCTTCTTGCTGCGATCGCGGCCTTGCCTGATACCTGCCTGATTCGGGAGGTCTTCCCATATTCGGTGGCCAACCGCGGACTGACCGGCCAGCGGGCGCTGTCGTGGTTGTGGCGGCGAATCGAGCAGCTGCGGTTGAAGAAGCCCGAAGCTATCGCCGGGCTGTTGATCAATGCCCGCAACGCGATGCAGCTGTTCGTCAGCGCCGATCGACGTTACGGCCCGGCTTACAACATCGGTACCGCCCGCGAGGTGGTGTTGGCGCTGCGCCGCCACGGCTACCAGTTGGACGGTGGCAAGCCGGTGACCCTGATCGGCTGGAGCGGTGGGGCCCAGATCGCGATCGGGGCGGCCGCCTACCTGGGCATGGGAAGGTTCCCGGTGCGGGTGGTTTCCATCGGCGGCATGATGAGCGACGATCCCGGCCTGAACCGGGTGGATCACCTCTGGCACCTGCGTGGCACCAAGGATGTTTTCGAGAAGCTGGGCCAAGTGTTGTTCGCCGGACGCTGGCCGCATGCGGTGTTCTCGCCCTGGAGCGACGCGCTGGCCGATGGACGCATCGACGTCATCAATCTTGGCCCGCTCCACCACAATGCCAAGGCGCACTACTTCGACGAGTCGACCATTGCCAGCGATGGTCGCAGCTATCTTCAGGTCACCACCGATGCAGTGATCGCAGTGCTCACCGGAGCTCCGGTGAAGACCATCGAGTCCTGAGAGCACAGCGGAGAGCGCTCGAGGATGCATGGGGGAGAAGAATGGACGAGCCAGGTTGCATAGAGGTGGGTACCTCCTGCTTCAGGAGAATGTGCTCACGGTCTACGAGGAGGCCCAAAGAAGGGGAGAACATGGAATGGTCACGGGCTGCCTGGTCGGTGTGGGGAAAGATCGCTCCCGATTCGGCAAGTTGGATGCCACTGGTCAGGCATCTGGAGGACACAGCTGGGGTGGCTGGCTATCTCTGGGACGAATTCCTGCCAGCAGCGACCCGTCGGTGCATCTGCGAAGAGTTGGACATCCCTAACGATCAAGGCAAAGCCATGGCGCAGTGGCTTGCTGGCATCCACGACATCGGCAAGGTTTCTCCCGCTTTCGCCGCGAAGGCTCAGGGCGCTCAGATGCCCGGGATCCTGGACAATATGCGCGATCACGGATTGGACGCCCGCCCCACCCAGGAGGACCGCGTTGCTCCACACGCGACCACTGGCCAAGTGGTGCTCGAAACCTGGCTCGCCGAGCGGTACCCGGCCTCGGCCAAGCGCGCCCGCAACACCTTCACCTGCGTGGTCGGCTGCCACCACGGGACGACTCCGTCCTACGACGCCGTTGAGGGCGCTCGGCGTCACCCTGCCCAAGTAGGTTCGGGCGCATGGGGTGAGGTTCGCGCTGAGATCCTGCTGGGCATGTCGGCAGCGACCGGCGCCGACAGGCATCTGGATGCCTGGCTTGCGAAGGGGCTGCCTGTGTTCATTCAGGTGTTGTTTTCGGGCCTGGTCATCATGGCGGACTGGGTCGCCTCCAATACCGACTACTTCCCGTATTGGGACGAGCTTTCGGGCCCCGCCGCTGGGCCTGCTCAGGCGCGCTTGGATGCGGCTATCGAGAAGCTCGCACTGCCCGCTCCCTGGACACCAACGGTGCCGGATGTTGGCATAGACGACTATCTGTGGGCCCGCTTTCCCGACCTGGCTGGTCGGAAGGCACGGCCACTCCAGGAGTGGCTGGTGAGTGCAGCTCGCGAAGCAGAACACCCTTGCCTGTTCATCGTCGAAGGCCCGATGGGCGTCGGCAAGACTGAGGCAGCGCTCTTAGCGGCCGAAGTCCTGGCGGCGCGATTCGGCCTGGGTGGGGTCTTCGTCGGATTGCCCACCATGGCCACAGCCAACCCCATGTTCGATCGAGTGCTCAAATGGTTGACCCACGCCTTGAACGGTCGCGATGCGAGTGTCTCCTTGGCCCATGGCAAGGCGGCGCTCAATCAGTCCTACGCAGATCTCCTGCGGCACCGCTGGGTGGGACAGGTCTACGACGAGGCGGGTCCGGCGGCAGCCGTGGTGAACCAATGGCTTCGCGGACGTAAGCGTGCAGGGCTGGCCAGCTTCGTCGTCGGGACGATCGACCAAAGTCTGTTTGCGGCGCTGAAAGCCAAGCATGTGGTGCTCCGCCATCTCGGGTTGGCGGGCAAGGTGGTGATCATCGATGAGGTGCATGCGGCTGACGACTACATGCGTGAATACTTGAAATGCCTGCTGAGCTGGCTGGGAGAGTATCGGACCCCGGTGATCTTGATGTCGGCGACGTTGCCGCCCGCGCAGCGGGAGGAGTTTCTCGCTGCCTACTCCGGTGAGGTCTCGGCCGCAGCCGAAGACTTGGCTGATGAATATCCTCGGATCACTACAAGCGGCGGCGCCGCCGGGCCACGAGCCGCTCTCGATCCGGTGGCCTCGGATGCTACTGAGCTCCGGATCGCCCTCAATCGAATCCCCGACGACCTCGCGACGTTGACGAAAGTGCTGCGCGATGCGCTGGCCGCAGGAGGTTGTGCCGGCATCGTCTGTAACACGGTTGCGCGGGCTCAAGAGACGTATTTGACCCTCACCGAGGTCTTCGGCGAAGACGTGCACCTGGTGCACAGCCGGTTCATCGCAACAGATCGGGCACGCAAGGAGTCCGAGCTCGTCGGGCTCCTCGGGCCGAATGCCGAGAACCGTCCCCACCGATTGGTCGTGGTCGGTACCCAAGTACTAGAGCAATCCCTGGACGTCGACTTCGACGTGTTGGTCAGCGACCTCGCTCCCATCGACCTCCTTTTGCAGCGGGCTGGCCGCCTGCATCGGCATCAGCGCGGACGACGTCCGGCTGGGGTCGCGACGCCTAGGTATTGGATCCGCGGCATCGAGGACTGGGCAGAGTCGCCCCCGCGCCCGGTGAAGGGCTCGAGCGCGGTGTACGGGACACAGCCGTTGTTGCGCACAGCTGCGGTCCTTTCCGGCGAGGACGAACTCTGCTTCCCGATCGACATCCCTCGGCTGGTTCGGGTGGGTTACGACCCGCAAACTGTGTCGCCCGAAGGCTGGGAGGACGCCTGGTGCGAGGGAGAAGACAAGGAGTTCAACAAGCGGCAGCGGGCGATTGCCCATGCGAGCACTTACCTCATGGCGAACCCAAGGAAGCCAAGCAATCTCAACGGTCTCATCGACCTGGCAAGTTCTGACCCCGAAAGGTGGGAGGAGCAGGGAAGGTCCCAGGTTCGAGACAGCGACGAGGGTCTTGAAGTCCTGGCACTGTGGCGCGAGGACGATGGCCTCTTGCACCTTCCGCCCGGGCACCGATTCCACCATCAGGTAATCAGTGAAGCAGTCCAGTGGGGTCCTGGTGCCGATGAGAACCTGGCTCGGATGATGGCTGAGTGCACCATCCGGTTGCCCGCAAGACTGTGTCGCCCGAGCGTCATCGACCACGTCATTGGCGAGCTTGAGAATATGGCTGACTACTCGGGATGGCAGCAATCTCGCTGGATTTCTGGCCAGTTGGCCATAGTTTTCAACTCTGACGGGTGTTGCCGCGTCGCTGGCCATGATCTGTCCTACGATCTTGAACTAGGTCTCCAAATCACCCGTGGCTAGGAGTCGGATCGATGACGAGCAATTCGCAGGCCTTCAACCTGCTGGATGAGCCTTGGGTGAGGGTGCGCACGTCGGCCGGTGATGTTGCAGAGTTGTCATTGTTGGAGCTATTCCGCACCGCGCCTGAACTCCGCGCGCTGGCGGGCGAGATCCCTACGCAAGACATTGCCATCCTCCGGCTGCTGGAAGCGGTGCTGCTCGGAGCCACTAAGCCTGACCGTCCGCGCAGCGACAACGAGAGTGTCGACTTGTGGGAAGCCTTGTGGCGGGCAGGCAGGCTTCCGGTCGAGGACATCGACACCTATTTGGAGGCTCACCGCGAGCGCTTCTACCTGCTGCACGACCAAGCGCCCTTCCTCCAGGTGGCGGATCTCCACACGGGCAGCGGGAACGCCTCCGGCCTTGTCAAGCTCATTGCCGATATCCCGGACGGACACCAGTACTTCACAACTCGTGCCGGACGTGAGATCAAATCGCTGTCGTTCGCTGAGGCGGCCCGCTGGCTGGTTCATTGCCATGCTTTTGATGCCGCAGGCATCAAAACCGGAGCCGTCGGAGACAGCCGCGTCGCAGGTGGGAAGGGCTATTCCATGGGGTACCCGGCCTTCGCCGGGAACTTGGGAATCATCATCGCGGAGGGGGCCAACCTCTTTGAGACGTTGATGTTCAATCTTCCGCTGCCCCTGGCTGGCAAACCGTCTGATGCACCGGTTTGGGAGCGCCCTGCGCTGACCGCTGCCGTCGCGAATGGTCACGCAAAACCAATCGGTCCGGCGGACGTGTTCACCTGGCCCTCGCGGCGCGTCCGCCTTTACGCAAACACCGACAGAATCGTCGACGTTCAGATTTCAAACGGTGACCTCCTCGGTCCGCAGAACCAGGCAGGCAACGAACCGATGGCATCCTGGAGAAGGAGCCCGAACCAGTCCAAGAAGGCTGGCAAGGACGTGTTCATGCCGGTGACTCACTCGCCGGAGCGCCGAATCTGGCAAGGCTTGGGCTCGCTGTTGGTAACCGCCGAAGGCGTGTCGCTGCGCGCGCCCACCCTGAATTGGCTCGCCCAGTTGCGCAGCGAAGGCGTCCTTGCCAACAACCAGCCGATTCTGTTGCGGACGGTGGGGATCGAATACGGTCCGCAAGCATCTTCCATCGCTGGAACGGTGGATGACAGCCTCCAGGCCAGTGTCGTCGCCTTGACTGATGAGGCGCTTGTGGGGGCTGCCGTCGATGCTGCTCTTCGAGCGAGCAATGGGGTGGTTGCTTTGGTCAACCTCGCAAGCAATCTTGCACTTGCCTCGGGTGGGGAGTCTGCACGGCCACGCGAGTGCACCTTCGAGTTCGGTTTCAGCCTGCTGGACGGCCCCTACCGGGAGTGGTTGGCGCGTCTCCTCAACCCACTCACTGGCGCCGAGAGGGTTGAGGAGTGGGGGGCGCAAGTTCGCAGAATCCTGCTTGACGCCGGTTCAACCCTGATCGAGCAAGCTGGCCCCGCTGCCCTCGTTGGACGCGAAGTACCAAAACTCGGGTCCGACTCGACTCAGCTACTTGATGCAGCGCTAGCCGAAATCTGGTTCCGCGCAGCCCTGAACAAAGCTCTAGTGAGCAAGCCAGGACAATTCCCGGAGGTGGCTTTATGGCCGTGACAAACCGTGCCCCAACGAGGGCGGAACTGCTCAAGACCGACGTTGACAAGCGAGTCTGGGGCTTGCAGCGCGAGTTCCTGGCCACCAACGCGGTGGGTAACGCCGAGGCGACTGCAACCCTTGCCCGGTTGCGTCGCTGTGCTCTCGATGAGCCGGGAGCAGATCCGTCGGTGTGGCAGATCACCTTGGCTGATCTTCCCGATGAACTGCGCTGGGAAGACGCGTCCAGCCCAGCGGAGCGAGCCGTGCACGCGGTGTTGGTCCTCTACGCACTGCATCAGCAGTCGAATAGCGTCGCGGTTTACCGCACCGGCGTCGGTCTAGGGGAAGCTGTCAGGCAGTTGGCCCAGGCTCGCGGACGCGACGGCGTGCCGGATCATTCCTGTATCAACCGACTGCATCAAGTGGCACTCGCCAGCGACTCCGCCGGCCGGCTCTATCATCTCCGTGGCTTGATCGCCTTGCTCCGGAGTGAAGCCGCTCCTATTCCGTTGGACTACTCGCAACTCGCGGTGGATCTCTGGCGGTTGTTCGACCCCTACCAAGACAGCAATCGCGTCGTGGCCCGGTGGGGACGCGACCTCCATAACAAGCCTCGCGCCACGACGACAGGAGAACCCGAATGAGCCTCAACATCGACGTACATGTGATCCAGTCAGTGCCGCCCAGCAACATCAACCGCGACGACACTGGTAGCCCCAAGACCGCCGTCTACGGCGGTGTTCGGCGGGCGCGCGTCAGCAGCCAGGCATGGAAGCGGGCCACCCGCCGGGACTTCGAGCGACACCTCGATACCTCAGAGTTCGGCGTGCGCACCAAGCGGGCCGTGGAACTGATCAGCCAACGCATTTCCCAGCAGCTACCCCAACTTGGCGACGAGGCCTCTGAGGCCAGAGCCAAGGCCGTCCTGGAGGCGGCCGGGCTGAAGACCAAAGCTAAGCGCAAGGCCGAGGAAGGTGACGCCGAACTCACTGAGTACCTGGTCTTCTTCAGCAACCGGCAGCTGGACAAGCTGGCCGAGTTGGCCGTCAACTCGGGCGACATCCCACCGTCGAAGGCCGAGGCCAAGAAGGTGCTCAAGGAAGGCAACAGTTTCGATCTGGCATTGTTTGGTCGCATGGTCGCCAACGACGCCGACCTGAACGTAGACGCGGCCTGCCAAGTGGCGCACGCGCTTAGCACGCATGCGGTGGCCAACGAGTTTGACTACTACACAGCAGTTGACGATAAGAACCCGGACGAGGAGACCGGGGCCGGCATGATCGGCACCGTTGAGTTCAATTCGGCAACGCTCTATCGCTACGCGACGGTAAGCGTGGCCGCGCTTCAGGAGAACCTCGGCAATGCCGAAGCGACAGGGCGCGCGGTGGAGGCGTTTGTGCGATCGTTCGTCGAATCCATGCCGACCGGGAAACAGAACACCTTTGCTAACGGGACGCTCCCGGAGGCGGTGGTTGTCATCCTTCGGGACGGACGTGCGGTGAGTCTGGTTGGCGCCTTCGAAGATGCGGTCACTGGTAAGGATGGCGGCTTCGTGAAGGAATCCTCGGAGCGGCTTGCGGTCTACGCGCAGGAGGTGGCCGAAGCGTACCCGGCAAGGATGCTCGCCACTTGGGTTACCCGAGTCGGGGAGCAGACGTCTTCGCTGGACGCCCTGGGAGACCGAGTCTCGTTCGACGAACTGGTCGCAGGGGTCGGCGCACGAGCGCGAGCATCGGTGGCGGAGCCGCAGTGACCGCTCTGCTGCTTCGACTCGCCGGCCCGTTGCAGGCGTGGGGCGACTCGAGTCGCTTCACACGGCGCGACACTGGGCAGTACCCGACGAAGAGCGGGGTGCTGGGTCTGCTGGCGGCGGCGGAGGGTAGGCGACGCACCGACGAGATCGAGGATCTGGCCCGGCTTCGGTTCGGCGTTCGGGTGGATCAGCCCGGTCAACTGCAGCGCGACTTCCAAACCGCCATCAACTGGGACACCGGGAAGTCGATGCCCTTGTCGTATCGCTACTACTTGGCTGACGCGGTGTTTGTGGCCGCCGTTGAAGGTGATTCCAGCTTGGTTGGCGCGTTAGCCGAAGCGCTGGAGGACCCCGTGTTCTCCCTGTATCTCGGACGTCGCTCGTGTCCAACTACGGGGAGGGTTTCGCTGGGTGTGGATGACCGTCCGTTGGAGGACGCGCTACGAGGCCAGGAGTGGCAGGCATCGAAGTGGTACCAGCGCCAGCAGCCCAGTGGAGTAGACCTTGAGCTTGTTGTGGACGCGATGGTCGGTGACTCCGACCCGATCGAGACCCGGCGAGACGTCCCGGAGAGTTACAGCCCGGAACGCCGCGAGTACGGCTGGCGCGAAGTAGCTCATCGTCAACCGGTGCGAGTGGCGAACCCGCTGGCGGTGCCGCAACGAGCGGTTGAGGCGCCGGACTGGATCGGCACGCTGGAGGAAGCCTGATGTACCTGACCCAAATGCCCCTGAACCCACAGCGTCGCTCAACTCGAGATTTGGTTACTTCGCCGCAGCGGCTGCACGCCGCTGTGCTGGCAGGGTTCCTACCTGGTGCAGCTACTCGAGGTCGGGTGCTGTGGCGGCTCGACGCTGATGGCCCGCATGATCTGAACCTCTTTGTGGTGAGCGCTGAGGTTCCGTCGTTTGACTCCCTTGCGGAGCAGGCGGGGTGGTCTTCTAACCCAGTGTGGCGCACCGCAGACTACGACGCCTTCCGGGGCCGACTTCAAGCAAACCAGCGGTGGGTCTTCCGCTTGGTCGCGAATCCGATACGGAATGTGCGAGATGGCAGCCCCCAAGGCGCTGTGCAAGGGTCGTTGCCACGTGGCAGCCGGGTGCCGCTGGTTAAGGAACTTGACCAGCGTGAGTGGCTGCTATCGAGAAGCGCCACGCTCGGGTTTTCCCTGGTTCAGGGAGCGTCCGGCGGCCCCAATCTGAGCGTCACCCAAAGCCGGCGGCAGCGGTTCGACCGCCGAAGCGATGGACAGTCGCGGACAGTAACACTCCAGACAGTGCAATACGACGGCGTTATGGAAGTCGTGGATCCGCTTGCCTTGCGGCGGGCGCTGGTTGACGGGGTTGGGAGTGGCAAAGGCTACGGCTGTGGTCTGTTGACCCTTGCGCCGGTCAAATGAAACTCCTCCCGGGGACACCGCCAGCCAGTGTTGGAGAACTTGCCCGGATCACCGATCGAATCACTTTTCTCTATCTGGAACGCGCAGTTGTCCATCGGGACGCCAACGCGATCACTGTTCGTGATGAACGCGGCATCGTTCATGTGCCTGCGGCCACTATCGCGTCAGTCATGCTGGGCCCCGGTACCACTATCAGCCATCAGGCAATGATGCTGCTTGCCGACAGTGGGGCAGCGGCAGTCTGGATCGGCGAACAGGGCGTCCGGTATTACGCACACGGGCGCCCACTCGCCCGGACGAGTCGGCTACTCGAGGCTCAGGCCGCACTCGTCACGAATCAATCGAGCCGGCTTCGGGTCGCTCGGCAGATGTACGCGATGCGCTTCCCTGGAGAACAGATCGAACAACTCACGATGCAGCAACTTCGCGGCCGCGAAGGCGCCCGCGTCCGTCGCCTTTACCGCGAACACGCTGCCGACTACGGGGTCGAATGGAAGTCTCGCGACTACCGTCCCGACGACTTTGATGCCAGCGACGACTTGAACCAAGCTCTGTCGGCGGCAACCTCGTGCCTGTATGGGGTAGTGCACGCCGTCGTGGTTGCGCTAGGGTGCTCACCCGCGCTGGGCTTCGTGCACACTGGCCACGACCGCTCGTTTGTGTTTGACATGGCCGATCTGTACAAGATGGAACTCGCGGTTCCTACGGCATTTGGCGTGGTCGCGAAGGGAAGTGAGGACGTTGGCGGCGACGTGCGTCGCGCGATGCGGGACGCGATGTACAACTCGAGGTTGATGAGCCGGTGCGCCGAGGACCTTCATCGACTGATGGGGTCTGAAGGCGACGCGGATTCCGACTTCTCCTGTGACGTGATCGAACTGTGGGATACCAGGTCGGTCGTCGCCGGTGGCCAGAACTACTCGGATGAGCCACCGTGGTAGTGGTGGTGTTAACCGCGTGCCCGGCGGGGCTGCGGGGGCACTTGACCCGGTGGTTGTTGGAGATCGCACCAGGAGTCTTCTGCGGGCACGTCTCGGCCAAGGTCCGCGATGAGATGTGGTTTCGCATTGTTGATCTCGCCAAGGATGGCCGCGCCGTCATGGTGTACAGCCGACGTGGTGATCAAGGACTCGACTTTCGGGCGCACCGACATGATTGGGAACCGGTGGACTATGAAGGGGTGACTTTGATTCGACGCCCGGACCAGACACAGCCCCAGCCAACCATGCGGCCCGGCTGGAGCGTTGCGAGCAAAAGGTTGCGTGCTCGCAATGTGAATTAGGATTTCAGGGTCGGGCACCGAAGGCGCTTGCCAGCTAGTGCCGTCCCCGCCTGCGCGGGGGTGAGCCCGATGCCCGCTGACAACGACGGCCCGGAATGCAGCCGTCCCCGCCTGCGCGGGGGTGAGCCCTCCATCGAGGTCTCGCGCACCACGGGCGGGAAGCCGTCCCCGCCTGCGCGGGGGTGAGCCCACGCAGATCTCAGCCGTGTCTGTCAGAGCGGCGCCGTCCCCGCCTGCGCGGGGGTGAGCCCTCCTGCGGTCTGATCATCGATCAGGCTGTCGGGCCGTCCCCGCCTGCGCGGGGGTGAGCCCGAAGGCTCGGCCGTCGCCGGAGTTGATCTACGGCCGTCCCCGCCTGCGCGGGGGTGAGCCGTCGGCGTAGCTGTAGCTGTACTGGCCGCCCGAGCCGTCCCCGCCTGCGCGGGGGTGAGCCCGGGGGTAAGCGAAGTGCGTAACGGCGTTTACAGCCGTCCCCGCCTGCGCGGGGGTGAGCCCGGCATCACCTACATGACGGTTCACCGATCCTGGCCGTCCCCGCCTGCGCGGGGGTGAGCCCGACGGGGCGCGGTGACGGGGTGGCACGCTCTTGCCGTCCCCGCCTGCGCGGGGGTGAGCCCGGCCGAGAGTGCCGACCCGCGAGAGTTTCGGCGCCGTCCCCGCCTGCGCGGGGGTGAGCCCGACGACTTTTGGCTGCCGCATGCCTGCTGATGGCCGTCCCCGCCTGCGCGGGGGTGAGCCCGCCGGCCTGACTGGGTCGGACGCGGGCACGAGGCCGTCCCCGCCTGCGCGGGGGTGAGCCCTAAAGGCCCAAACGCACGCCGATCTAGACCTAGCCGTCCCCGCCTGCGCGGGGGTGAGCCCATGGGCCGACGTGCGCACCGTGATCGAGGTGTGCCGTCCCCGCCTGCGCGGGGGTGAGCCCGCCCTCCTCAAGCTTGCGCGGCAGGACGGCCTGCCGTCCCCGCCTGCGCGGGGGTGAGCCCGCCGCCGAGATTCTTGGTGGCAGACCACAGGAGCCGTCCCCGCCTGCGCGGGGGTGAGCCCGCCTCAGACAACTCGGCGATGGTGCTTCCCTCGCCGTCCCCGCCTGCGCGGGGGTGAGCCCTGCGGACGGTGCGGACGTTGGTCTGCTGATCCGCCGTCCCCGCCTGCGCGGGGGTGAGCCCGGGACACCGTTGTACGTCACGGCGTCGTCGGTGCCGTCCCCGCCTGCGCGGGGGTGAGCCCGACCTCATCCAGAGCATCCATCGAGTGCAGCGGCCGTCCCCGCCTGCGCGGGGGTGAGCCCGGAGACTCACCCGGCCCCTGCTCGCGCCCAGTGCCGTCCCCGCCTGCGCGGGGGTGAGCCCTGCCGCGCCTCCGCCGACGTCTCGATGGCCAGGCCGTCCCCGCCTGCGCGGGGGTGAGCCCACCATGTACAGCCGGTCGCGCCACTGCGGTGCGCCGTCCCCGCCTGCGCGGGGGTGAGCCCGGGCGTCGCTTCATCGAGGGAGTACTCCTCACGCCGTCCCCGCCTGCGCGGGGGTGAGCCCGAGCTGATGAAGACCCAGATCGAGGCACGCCTGCCGTCCCCGCCTGCGCGGGGGTGAGCCCGGCACCCTCAAAGCGATGCGCATCGCCACCGTCGCCGTCCCCGCCTGCGCGGGGGTGAGCCCCCAGCCCTTGGCGCGGGAGTCGCACGCCGCTTGCCGTCCCCGCCTGCGCGGGGGTGAGCCCCGACAGCCTCGATGGCCTGCTCAGGGGTGGTGGCCGTCCCCGCCTGCGCGGGGGTGAGCCCGGGCATTCGCTGGAGTGGTGGCAGGACTACCTGCCGTCCCCGCCTGCGCGGGGGTGAGCCCGAGCGGCCGAACCACTCGTAGTCCACGGGGAGGCCGTCCCCGCCTGCGCGGGGGTGAGCCCGGTCGGGGCCAGCGGACCGGTGATCGGCTTGAGCCGTCCCCGCCTGCGCGGGGGTGAGCCGTGGGTAGACCATCGCGGAGCATGTCTGGCGTGGCCGTCCCCGCCTGCGCGGGGGTGAGCCCGGCACCCTCAAAGCGATGCGCATCGCCACCGTGCCGTCCCCGCCTGCGCGGGGGTGAGCCCGCGATCCTGCACAAAGGCGCCATTGACGGCTGGCCGTCCCCGCCTGCGCGGGGGTGAGCCCAGCCCCACAGGCAAGCGCCGGAGGCTAAGGGTGCCGTCCCCGCCTGCGCGGGGGTGAGCCCCGCGGTGTAAGGCATGGCCGCCGAGGCGCAAGCGCCGTCCCCGCCTGCGCGGGGGTGAGCCCTTTGCGTACATTCCCCGGTCCCCGGTCTCATTGCCGTCCCCGCCTGCGCGGGGGTGAGCCCGCCTTCTCGGCAGCCTCACGCGCTACCTCGGCGCCGTCCCCGCCTGCGCGGGGGTGAGCCCCAGATCCTTGCCCTGGGCGTTCGCCATGTCGAGCCGTCCCCGCCTGCGCGGGGGTGAGCCCATCTTGTGCCCCGGACCCCACTGGAGCGCGAAGCCGTCCCCGCCTGCGCGGGGGTGAGCCCGGTCGTGTTCTTCCTCCAGAAGTCCTCCACGGGCCGTCCCCGCCTGCGCGGGGGTGAGCCCTGAAGAACATAAACCCCCTCGGCGACGTCCGGGCCGTCCCCGCCTGCGCGGGGGTGAGCCCCAGGGCGCAGTCCCACTCGTCCCACTCCGGCTGCCGTCCCCGCCTGCGCGGGGGTGAGCCCGTCGACAGATGGGCGAGTGATCACCTCAGTCAGCCGTCCCCGCCTGCGCGGGGGTGAGCCCCGCACAACTGACCGGATCAGCCGTGCACCCCGGCCGTCCCCGCCTGCGCGGGGGTGAGCCCATCGCAAGCGGTCGTGAACGGCATTTTGGCGGGCCGTCCCCGCCTGCGCGGGGGTGAGCCCACTTCGCTCCCACTCAGAGCACCACGGCAACTGCCGTCCCCGCCTGCGCGGGGGTGAGCCCTCATGTCTCGGTGGGGTGTGTCGGTGCGCAAAGCCGTCCCCGCCTGCGCGGGGGTGAGCCCCCCGGAGGGACGTCGTAGATCGGCAACACCGAGCCGTCCCCGCCTGCGCGGGGGTGAGCCCGTCGGAGTCAGTACGGACGCCCTCAAGCGGCAGCCGTCCCCGCCTGCGCGGGGGTGAGCCCCGCCAACCGCCGAGCAGATTGACTGCCGCATCGCCGTCCCCGCCTGCGCGGGGGTGAGCCTGGCGTCACCTACGCAGCTGAGGACACTGACGCGCCGTCCCCGCCTGCGCGGGGGTGAGCCCTGCGGCGACAAGTGGTAGCCGAAGAAACCAGCGCCGTCCCCGCCTGCGCGGGGGTGAGCCCCGAGGCCCCCGCCTGTCGGGCCAAACTTTTCTGCCGTCCCCGCCTGCGCGGGGGTGAGCCCGGTCTGGTCATCATCACGATCGACAACCCGAACGCCGTCCCCGCCTGCGCGGGGGTGAGCCCCGCAGCCTTAGTCCCAGAAAACCCAGTGAACAGCCGTCCCCGCCTGCGCGGGGGTGAGCCCTGACGCGCTCGGGCTGTGCAACGCCCACTACCGCCGTCCCCGCCTGCGCGGGGGTGAGCCCGGCCCGGCTCGGCCCTACCCATGCCAGCGCGTGCCGTCCCCGCCTGCGCGGGGGTGAGCCGTTTTGGTGCTAGCGAGGCTTTGGCCGAGTGGTGCCGTCCCCGCCTGCGCGGGGGTGAGCCCCTCCACCGACACGTGCTCGCCAACCTTCGGCAGCCGTCCCCGCCTGCGCGGGGGGTGAGCCCTCTGGCACCGTGATGGATGTCCTCAATTCTACGCCGTCCCCGCCTGCGCGGGGGTGAGCCCACCTCCACCGATGCTGCGGTCACCTGCCTCGAGCCGTCCCCGCCTGCGCGGGGGTGAGCCCGCTGGCACCTCAGGCATCGCGGCCAGCACTTCGCCGTCCCCGCCTGCGCGGGGGTGAGCCCGTGCAGATCGTGCTGTCACTGGTCGATCCTGCGCCGTCCCCGCCTGCGCGGGGGTGAGCCCGGCTGGTCGCTGCGCATGTCCGGGCCGCAAGGGCCGTCCCCGCCTGCGCGGGGGTGAGCCCATCGCTGGCCGGTATCGGGGATTGGTGGCGATGCCGTCCCCGCCTGCGCGGGGGTGAGCCCGTCAAGGCATCCGCAAGCACCTTGCCATCAGGGCCGTCCCCGCCTGCGCGGGGGTGAGCCCATTGCGAATGGCATGATCACCCAGGCACGCACCGCCGTCCCCGCCTGCGCGGGGGTGAGCCCCGTCGTCCTCGGCGTCTACGGGCTCGCCGGACGCCGTCCCCGCCCTGCGCGGGGGTGAGCCCGCTGAGGACTGTCTGCGGGCGCTGGTGGGCGTGCCGTCCCCGCCTGCGCGGGGGTGAGCCCTGACATGCGCGGGCTAGGAAGGACGCTCAACGGCCGTCCCCGCCTGCGCGGGGGTGAGCCCCATTACATCCAGCGGGGCAAGGTAACGCCGCCGCCGTCCCCGCCTGCGCGGGGGTGAGCCCGTGTTGCAGGAGTGGTCGAGCGCCAACGTGTCGCCGTCCCCGCCTGCGCGGGGGTGAGCCCAGCTTCATGCTGCGGCCCGTCCACTTTGACGAGCCGTCCCCGCCTGCGCGGGGGTGAGCCCTTAGCCTTAGCGGCGGGAAGGTCCGTGCGGGCGCCGTCCCCGCCTGCGCGGGGGTGAGCCCACAAAGACCGCACAGCCCGCGACGTGATGCTGGCCGTCCCCGCCTGCGCGGGGGTGAGCCCTACTGGCACGGTGGAGTGCCAAGCCTGACTGTGCCGTCCCCGCCTGCGCGGGGGTGAGCCGGCCCACGTAGACATGAGCGTCGGCGAGGCCCTGCCGTCCCCGCCTGCGCGGGGGTGAGCCGGCGGCGTTGCCTCGGTCCGTATGCTGCGCTATGCCGTCCCCGCCTGCGCGGGGGTGAGCCCTCAGCCTCAGGCAAGTCGGCTTCGGCTTCCTGGCCGTCCCCGCCTGCGCGGGGGTGAGCCCTTGACGATTCGACCGCAGCGGCTAGCGTGATCGCCGTCCCCGCCTGCGCGGGGGTGAGCCCCCGTTCAGGGTTGCGGCTACGAATCTCCGCGTGCCGTCCCCGCCTGCGCGGGGGTGAGCCTCCATCAAGATCGTTGGATTGGTCATGCGAGGTGCCGTCCCCGCCTGCGCGGGGGTGAGCCCACGTCCAGATGCTCGGCCTCGGAGAGCTGGACGCCGTCCCCGCCTGCGCGGGGGTGAGCCCGCCTGAACGAGCTGGAGCACAACCGGGACGCGGCCGTCCCCGCCTGCGCGGGGGTGAGCCCGATTCCATCCTGATTGCTGTCGGCGTTGTCCTGCCGTCCCCGCCTGCGCGGGGGTGAGCCCCACTGATCGCCAAACTGTGCCGAACGCAAAGAGCCGTCCCCGCCTGCGCGGGGGTGAGCCCGCCGACGTGGATCGACCACAGCTACTGTCCCGGCCGTCCCCGCCTGCGCGGGGGTGAGCCCTCCGGCGCGAGAACTTGACTCGGAAGGCTCTGGCCGTCCCCGCCTGCGCGGGGGTGAGCCCGGCGAAGCTGTGGGCAGCACCAGCACGGCAGCGCCGTCCCCGCCTGCGCGGGGGTGAGCCCTCAATTTAGCCATGCGCAAAGCCGTCCACTTCGCCGTCCCCGCCTGCGCGGGGGTGAGTGTCGTGCGTATCGTCGCTGGGTTCTTTATCGGTCGCCGTCCCCGCCTGCGCGGGGGTGAGCCCCGTCCGAACTCCGGCCGCATCCCACCAACCGCGCCGTCCCCGCCTGCGCGGGGGTGAGCCCGTGTACGTCACTGACTACACCAGCAACCTGGTGGCCGTCCCCGCCTGCGCGGGGGTGAGCCCACCGAAGGCCAGCACGGACTGACACCCCAAAGGCCGTCCCCGCCTGCGCGGGGGTGAGCCCTGTCCTATACCGCCCAGACCAGCCCACCCCGTGCCGTCCCCGCCTGCGCGGGGGTGAGCCGTTCCTGGGGATGAAGTAGGCCGCCCAATAGAGGCCGTCCCCGCCTGCGCGGGGGTGAGCCCAAGGACGGCTCTCCGAAGCATCCGCTGTACGTGCCGTCCCCGCCTGCGCGGGGGTGAGCCCAAGGTGGCGCGTAGGTAACGGCGTCTGCCCTTGCCGTCCCCGCCTGCGCGGGGGTGAGCCCGTCTACAGTGATGACCACACAGACCGATTGGAGCCGTCCCCGCCTGCGCGGGGGTGAGCCTGGTCGGCGTCATCGGGGCCTGGGGCAGGTGAGGCCGTCCCCGCCTGCGCGGGGGTGAGCCCTTGGAGACGACCCAGACGGCCAGGGCGCGGGTGCCGTCCCCGCCTGCGCGGGGGTGAGCCCCATGGGCGCACCAAACCCTGGCGGCGAGGTAGGCCGTCCCCGCCTGCGCGGGGGAGGGGAGCAGGTCGGCGAAGCTTGCGTCGAATGAAGGCGGCCGTCCCCGCCTGCGCGGGGGAGGGGATCCGAGGTAGCCGACCGTGCCCTCAGGTAAATGGTCGTCCCCGCCTGCGCGGGGGAGGGACAACCAAAGGTTGGCACGTCGATGGACTATCTGGCCGAGTCGCGTATCCCCCCGGGGAGCTGACAGGGGTGCGTCCGGGGTCGTCCGGGGTGCCGCGGGCGCAGCCGGTCAATAGGCTGGTCGCGTGACGCACTGGTTCACCGAATCTTTCAACGCCGAGTACGCCGCCCAGGCTGAGCAACTCGGGCGGGTGAACCTGGCTGTCTTCGGCAAGACCGGGGTGGGTAAGTCCACCTTGGTGAACGCGATCTTCGGTGAGCGGATCGCGCCCACCGGCATCGGTGCTCCCGTGACCGTCGGCTCGCACCTCTACCTCGATCGCCGGGGCACTCTCGGCGTGATCGATACCCGTGGGTTGGAGATCGGTCGCGATGACGCCGAGCTAATCAAGGAGCTCACCAAGGCGGTCAAGGACTCCCGCAGCAAGCCGATCGACGAACAGATTCATGTGGCCTGGTACTGCATTCGAGGCATGGACCGTCGCTTCGAGGATGTCGAGGAGCACTTCATTCGCACCCTGGCCGAGTTGGACCTGCCGGTGATCGCGGTGCTCACCCAGGTGCCGATGCGCGATGGTCAATTCCATCCGGATGCCGTGGAGCTGGCTCGGCAGATCGAGGCCCGCAACCTGCCGATCTATGGCGGACGTCCGTTCATGACCTACGCGATGAGGGACCAGTTCTCCGGTCAGCCGGCTTACGGCTTGATCGACGTTTTGCGGGCAACCTTTCACCTTGCTCCTGAGGCAGTCCAAGCAGCCCTGGTCGCGGCCCAGGAAGTCGATTTGGAGCTCAAGGCGAGCCAGTCGAACAAAGCCATCGCGGCGGCGGTGACTGCTGCAGCGGCTGCGGCGGCGATCCCGATCCCGTTCTCCTCTGCGGCGGTGCTGGTGCCGATTCAGCTGTCGATGATGGCCCGGATCGCCCATTTGCACGGCTTCGGCCTGGAAAAGTCGGCTCTGTTGGCGGTGGCCTCCACCTCGATCGCCACTTCAGCCGGACGGGCGGCCGCGTCCAGCCTGCTGAAGTTCATCCCCGGTGCTGGCTCGATCGCCGGTGGGGTGATCAACGCCTCGGTGGCCTCCGGCTTCACCTTGGCGATGGGACAGGCCTGGGTGGTGGTCTGTCAGAAGAGCTTCAACAAGGCCATCCCGACGCTCGACGGCAAGGTTGACACCGAAGCCGTGCGCAAGCTGTTCGAGTCCGAGCTGGCCAGGCGGCTGCCGCACGTGCGCCAGCGGTCCTGATCAGCGGCGAACGCGGACGCCTTGGGTATCACGGCGCACCGTCGAGTAGTCCGGCCTGCTGGCTGTCACCACCACCTGGATCCATTCGGTCCGGTAGGACTTCTTGAGCTTCAGTTTGTTCGAGGTGACCTTCTTGAGGGGGCGATCATTTAGCCGCCACTGGTACTTGATCGTCACCCCAGCTGGCCACTGGCCGGGATCCACCCGCAAGGTGCGGCCGACTTTGCCCGTGCCGATAAGCCGAGGACGCCGGGTGTTCTCTAGGAGCCCGCGCTCAACTTGGGACGGGTTCGAGCAGACCTTGACCGCGGAGAAGCCGTCGCGATACCCGGTGCGGCACACCACCAGTTGATGCCCGATGTCGACCGCGGTGACGTCATGGCGGCGCATTTCCGACCAGGCGGAGGTATCTCGTTGAACCAGCTGGCCGTCGCGGTACCAGTCGAGTTGCCACGAAGTTGGGTTCGGGTCCCAGCCGCGGCCCCCGCCTGCATCCAGGAAATCACCGACCCGCACGTTGTCGCTGAGCCATTGGTTGGTCGCAGTGATCTGATCGGGGCCGGCGTAGATGCTGGACCTGAAGTAGTTGGGTGATTCAAGTGCATAGGTGCCGATGGTGTCGAAAGTGGCGACTCCGCCGTGGCACTCGGCGGTGGGGGTGATGGTCGGGCAGATGGCCTCGCCGGTGATCGAGCGCAGGCCGAAGTCGAAAGACTGGCCCCTCTTGGCGTTGGAGTAGCCGACTACCTGGTGATCGATGGTGGGGGCGAGGTCGTCGGGTAGCGGGCCGAAATCCTTGATCAGGTTGTAGGACAGATCCACAGAAGCCGTCGGGCTGAGGCCTTCCAGGCCCTCGAGGTGGGTGATGTAGTTGCGGCTCGCCTTGAGAACCGACAGGTTCAGGCCCGCCAACGGCGCCAGGCTATGGATGTGGTTGTGACTGACGTCGAGGCTGGTGAGCTTTGGCCCGGCGAAGAGGTCGAGGCCATCGAGGCTCTGAATCACCCCATCGCGGTCGCGGTCGCACGTGACGCTTTCCAGATTGCCGAGATTGGTGCTGGTGAAGTCGCTGGTCAGGCCTGCTGCAGTAAGACTCGCGGCGAGGCAGCTCTTGAAGGCCGTATCAGGAATGCTCACTTCGTCTTCGGCGTGGGACAGTGTGGCGGGCAGTCCTGAGGCGAGAACGCCGGCGGCCAGCAGACTGGCAAAGACGGTGCGCAGGGGGTGGGTGGCGCGGGTGCCGGAGCGCCGCGCAACGTTGTTCACGTACGAATGGTGCCAGTGGCGCAAGCCTTTGAGAGGTGCCCGTAGCCGATTGTGTCCGGTTGGCCAATCCTTGGCCGAGACCGACTCAGGCTGGTGGCTGCGCACTGCGGTCACCGCTGGGCTTGGGCGGCGTACTGGTTGGCTGTTTGGGCGACCTTGTCAACGTAAGCGGCGGAGTGGTTGTAGGAGAAGATCGCGGCCCGCCAGCCCGCCGGGCTGCGCATCGATCCGGACGCGCACAGATAGCGGGCGGCGGTCAGGGCCGCGTCGTCGATCTGGAAAGGGTCGGCAACCGAATCATGGTTGCCGTCGGTTCCCCATTTGCGCCAGGTGGTGGGCAAGAACTGCATCGGGCCGACCGCGTGATCCCAGGTGGCGTCGTCATCCCAGCGGCCACGGTCGCTGTCGGGGACCGCGCCCAGGCCGTTGCCGTCCAGTGCTGGACCGATGATCGTCGGGTTGGTGCGCCCAGTTGCCAGCAGGGTCGCGCCGCCATGGCTGGCGTGACCGGATTCGACGTAGCCGATCGCGGCCAGGGTGTTCCAGCCGATCCCGCAGCCGGGTTGCTGGGCGTGCAGAGCGACCGAAGCGGAAGCGTAGGCCAGCAAGGCGCGCGCCGGAATTCCGGTGGCCGCCGCAATGCGTCGCGTCCAACGACCCTGGATTCGGCGAGTGGGGGCCTTCGCCGAGGTGGGCACTGCCGCAGCGGCCTCCTGCCGCGAACTCGTCGAGGGAGCGCTGGGGGCAGGAGTGGCCGGCACCACCTGCGCGATCGGGGCGACCGCGGCGGCGGCCGTCCGCTGACTGGCGGCGATGGACAGCCCGCCGATCGCCATCGCGACCACGCCCAGGATCACGGTGGCCGCCGCGAGGCTGATCGCCGCCGGATTCCGGGCCGCACGGCTGCGGGGTTCGGGCTGGAGCTGGTTGGGTTCAGGATTCATCAGGTCAGCCGAAACGTCCGTTGACGTAATCGAAGGTGCGCTGATCGGCCGGCTCGGCGAACACCGCCTCGGTGTCGCCGTGCTCGACGATCACTCCCGGCTGACCTTGGGCGGCCAGGAAGAAGGCGCACTGCTGGGAAACCCGATGGGCCTGCTGCATGTTGTGGGTGACGATCACGATGGTCACCTGATCGCGCAACTCCAGCATGGTTTCCTCGATCACCCGGGTCGAGGTGGGATCCAGCGCAGAGCACGGCTCATCCATCAACAGCACTTTCGGCTGGACGGCAAGCGAGCGGGCGATACACAACCGCTGCTGCTGTCCGCCGGAGAGCCCGCCGCCGGGTTGGCGCAGACGGCTCTTGACCTCATTCCACAGCCCGGCCCGAATCAGGCTGGTCTGGACCAGATGGTCGCGACGTTGTCGCTCGACCTTCAGCCCGGTGAGCTTCAGCCCGGCGACGACGTTGTCGTAGATGCTCATCGCCGGGAACGGATTCGGCTTCTGGAAGACCATTCCGATGTGTTTGCGGGCATCCACCAGCCGATGCCTGCGGTCGTAGATGTCATCGCCGTCCAGCAGCACCTCGCCGGCAAGGGAGGCCGATGGCACCAACTCGTGCATCCGGTTGAGAATGCGCAGAAAGGTGGACTTGCCGCACCCCGATGGTCCGATCAGGGCGGTGATCTGGCCGGCGGGCATATCCAGGCTGACCCGATCCAGCACCTTGTGGTCGCCGAACCATGCCGAGATGCTGCGGGCTTCCAGGCCCGCCAGGGTGATGCTCGGCTCGGTCGCGGTGATCGCTGCCGGCTCGGCCGTGGCAGAGGCGGCCGGGTAGAAGTCGAGCGGTGGTCCGGAGGGAGCTGGGAGCACCTGGGTCGGCTCGCTGGCTCGGTGGTCGAGGCTGATCGTAGATTCCATGCTTACCTTCGTCGTTTGTCTTGTCCGGTCACATCAGGTTCGGCAGTAGTCGGGTCAGCTGGTCGGCGACCAGCAGGCCGCTGAGCAGCAGCACCGGCACCAGCACCACCCAGGTCTTCGGCCCGCCGAAACGGCGCAGGGACCACACCGCGCCGACCTCGGCCAGCACCAGGAACTGCAGCGCGAAAATCAGCGCCCAAGCGGTGGTGGTGTCGCTGGCCAGCTCCTTGTCGGCGGCTGGCAGCGTGGCGTAGCTGGTTTGGCGGGCACCATCGGCCTGCACCGCCGAAGCCAGCTTGGCGTCCACTCGAACGACACCGGTGGGCAGGTACGGGCCGCCGCGCGCGGATTCGAGGATCAGCCGACCCTCCCCAGTCGTGACCGGGGCGGGGGCCGGGTCGCCGGCGTACCGGATGCCGAGGACTTCGTAGCGGTGCTCGCCCTGCCCGGTGAGGACGTTGATGGTCGCCCCCGGAGTGAGGCTTCGAATCCGCCCGAACGGCCCGCCGTAGGCACTGGCGCGACCCATCAGCACGCTCACCCCGGCCTGGCCGGGCAGCACCGTGTCGCGGCGGTGACCCGGCCCATCGGCCAACACCGCCGCCGAGGTACCTTCGGCGACGATCTCGCTGACACCGAGGGAGGGGATTTCGATCCTGGCCACCGGGGCGCCATCGGTGAGCAGCACGTTGTTGTAGTCGCCCTCACTGACCGGGGCGGTGCCATCGGCGAGTTGCTGGGCGAAGGTGTTTCTAAGTTCGGTCTGGGCCACGAGGTGCTGCAGCTGACTCAGACCGGTGAGGTTGATCAGGAAGCCAAAGATGATCACCGCGAGCATGCCGAGGCTGCCGCGAAGCAATGCTTCGCTGCGATTCAGTGGCGCCCGGGGGATGGCGGGACGGCTCTTGGGCAGGTGGGTGGTGATCTGCCGCGCTGCCCCGGCGATCCGATGGCGCCAGCCGATGGTGGCCCGCCGGGGTCTTTTCGGCGGGGTGGGTGGCGCGGACGTCCCCTGGCCAGTTGGACGCGGATCGTCCGCGCTTGGGCCGGTTGCCCAAGCGCGGACGATCCGCGTGGTTGAGATGGTGTTCAAGATCGGCCTGTCAGCTCAGCTTCACTTGGCGACCTTGGCCGTGGACTTCGAGGTCAGCGACACGGTGTTGTAGCCGGTCTTGGAGCCGGTCACCTTGACGCTGATCTTCTTGCCCTTGAGAGCCTTGGTGAGAGTCAGGGTCGACTTCTTGGCCCCGCTGATCGCTTTGCCATTGGCCAGCCACTGATAGCTGAAGGAGGCCGTCGGAGACCACTTGCTGACCTTGGCGGTCAGCTTCTTGCCCACCTTGGCATTGCCGGAAACGGTCGGCTTGTAGGTCTTGGTGAAGCCGAGCTTGGGCACCGACACCGTTGTGGAGGTCCTGGTTACCGAGCTGTAGCCCGTCTTCGATCCGGTGACCCTCACCGAGATCGTGCCGCCACCGTAGGTTGGAGCCACCAGCAGCGTGCCACCGGTCTGGCCGGAGATCGCAGCGCCGTTGAGCAGCCACTGGTAGGTGAAGGTTGCGCTCGGCGTCCAGGTTCCGGTGATGACCGAGAGCGTGGAGCCGATCTTGGCGGTCCCAGAGATCACCGGCACCGGGGTGCTGGTGAAGTCGCTGGCGGTCACCGCCACCGAAACCGCACCCGAGGTGGACCCGGCGTAGGTGCTGTCGCCGGCGTAGGTGGCGGTGAGCGAGTGAGCCCCGACTGCCAGCTTGCCCGGGGTTGCGACATCAAGAGTGGCGACCCCGTTGGACACCGCTGCGGTGCCAACAGTGCTGGCGCCATCTGTGAAGGTGACGTTACCGGTCGCCGCGTTCTGGTTCACCGTCGCAGTCAAGGTAACCGAGGTGCCCACCGTGACTGACGTGGCTGAGGTTGCCAAGGTGGTCGTGGTGGTGGAACGGGTGTCCGCAGTTGCGAACTTCCACGCGCCGGTGCTCGCGGTCACATCGATGGTGGTGAAGTAGGCCGCCACCACCGTCTGCGCGTTGTTCTTCACATAGGCCACGCCGAGGCTGTACCGGCCCCCGTCGGTGCGCACGGAGCCAAGGCCGGGCCCGTTGCTCTGGTAGGACGGGGTGACCTGTGGCAGCAGGACGCCCTTTCCGTTCAGCGGCACCAGGTCGCTGTAGGCCTTCCAGTCGGAAGGGCTGGACTCCTTGCCGGGCGCCGAAATGAAGGTCACGGCCTGGTCGGCGGTGCCTGCGGCCGGCAGTCGCAGGTTTTCGTAGCCGGCCGCGTTCGCCGGGGGGCTGGCTACCGGGGTGGCCGAAAGGAAGATGCCTCGGGTGTCGTCCCAGCTCAGCTGGGTGCCGTCGGGGTAGGAGGTGTTGGCAGCGCCGTCGACCAAGTGGACCTTGGCCGCCGAGGATGCCGGGAAGACCAGCGGGTTATCGGCCGCCTCGACCGCTGCCAGCGGCACCGCTGCGGCCACCAGGCCGAGGATGCCGGCGGCTGCGGCCAGCCGGGCGTATCTGTTCAACTTCATGTTCGTATTCCCTTCGATCTGCTGGCCGATCACGGCAGGGTCGCGTAGGCGGGAAGCGGAGTCGTAGACGACGGAGCCAGGAAGCCGAACTTCCTTTTCACAGCACCCGCAGTGGTGGGGGTATCGCCGAAGTTGGTCAGGCTGGTGGCCGAGGTCGGGTCCATCAGGTTGGCCAGCGTCGCGTCGTACTTGGCGTTTCCGGAGGTTACCCGGGCGCTTTCCACAACCAGGTAGGTGTCCCGGCCAAAACTGGAGCTGTAGAACGTGGCGTTCGGAGCCAGGGTCGCGCCGGAGCCGGTGAAGGGCGCAACCCCGTTCGGGCTGCCGAGGGTTACCGAGCTGGAAGCGCTGATCGTGCTGGGTGCAGCCCCGGTGGACTGGGCGATCCAGCTGGCCGCCGAGAACGGAATGATCTGCCCGGCCTGAGTCAGCACGGAGGCGTCGTTTTCGGCCAGGGTGCTGGTCGCGCATGAATCCAGGGTGCAGCTGGCGTCGCTGGAGACCCCGATCGCCGACAGGAAGAACTTGCGGGTGCCGGAGCTGCTCTGCGGGATCAGCGGCTTGACGGTCACACCGCCGACGACAACGGTCTCGCCGGTGTAAGCGGCCTTCAGTTGCGCGGTTGTCAGGCTGGCCAGCGCACCGGTCGGGTCGTTGTAGGCGTAGGCAACGGCATCGCGGGCGTAGGGCACGTAGAGCAGCTGGCCCGAAGCATTGGCGTTGGTGCCGGGCCCGCTCGAGGAGCGGGCGATGTCCACCTGGCCACCGATGTTGACTGCGGTGATGTTGGCGCTGTTGGTGTAGGTGACTGACTTGATGGAGGCGCTGAGGGCTTTGACTCCGTCACCAGAACCGGAGGGACGGGCGAAGCGCGGGCCGTTCGTCTTGACCTGGATGGTCGAGGTGCCGAAGGCGTCGAAGCTGGCCAGGGTGGAACCGTTGGCCTTGATCCGAACCTGTGAGCCGGTGATCGTGGTGCCGTTGGTGAGTGCGTTGGCAGAGTCCTGGAGAGTGTCGGAGCCGACCAGCACGTAGCTGTTCGAAACCGGGTCGGCGATGGCCGGGAGGGCCACGGCGAGAGTGGCCAGCGATAGACCCGCCGCCAGGCCCACGGCCAATGGCTTGGTGATCTTCATCGTGAGATCCTTTCCTTGCAGTACCGGGCTGGCCGCGGGCGCGGCATGCCCTCCGAGGCGGGGGGATCGCTCGTTACGACCCCCGCCTCGGAATTCCTGGATGACGGTTGGCCCGTCATGGCCGCCTCCGACGGAGGCGGGAGATCAGCGGGACGGCCAGTGCTGCCACCAAACCGGCCGCGGCGCTGGTCGGGACGACTGCGACTAGCGGGCCCAGCTGTGGATCAGCCGGGGTCGTGCCTGGCACGGCATTCGGTGAAGCAGTACTGGACGCCGATGGCGATGCCGCGGCGGTGGGTGCCGGGTCACTGCTGGGAGTCGAGGCCGAAGGCGCTGAGCTGGGAGCCGGTGTTGATCCTGGCCCGGCCTTGATCGTCGCGGCAGCGGTGAGGGCCTGTTCCGCCCACGCGGAGGGCAGCGGTGCGTAGCCGTCGGGCAGGTCGCCGTCATTGGTTCCGGAGTGCTGCCCAGAAGTGGCGGCGAATCTGATGAAGGACGCGTAGTCGGCGCGGGCGCCGGAATCGTTCATCTTCGGATTCACTGCGGCGTAGACCGGCATTGCCAGTGGGTAAGCCTTGTCTGCCGCCGCGGCTTTGGCTGAGGTTGGGTCGAAGCTCACCACCTGCTTCTGCTTGGAGTCGGTGGCCATGGCCTTGGCTGCGGCGGTGAGAGAGGCGGCGGTAGGGGTGACGTATTTGCCCGCCGGGTTGAGTAGCGCGGCCTGTGCCACCTGGTATTTCGCTGCGGCAGCGGTGTCGGTGAGACCGATCACGGCCTGCAGCCCGACCAGCTGACGGTCACCCTTGGTGTACTTGGGTGGGTTGGCCGCCGAGTCCCAGGCGCCAAGGCTTTGTGAGTCGCCGCGCAACACCAGATAGCCGCCGGTGTCCAGATTGGACGTGTAGGGGCGCCAGGTCACCAGGTTCACTACGTCGGCGTGGCTGTTGGCTGCGCTGCCCTTGTATTCGGAGGGATCAGCCTTGGGAAAGTCATCGCGCGGCAACTCAAGGCCGATGCCGGACGGGTTCACCCGAGGGTTGGTCGAGTAGTAGGGATTGACCCGCATTCCCCACTTGTCGGGTACACCGTTGAGGAAGTCCGCAGCGCTGGAGTCAGCCATGATGTAGCTCCAGATCGCCTTGGCGGCATTGGAGCGGCCCAGGGGCATCAAGGCATCGCTGACGCCCACGCCATAGATATGCATGTAGGACCAGTCCGACCCGTTGAGCGCCAGGAATTCGGGGTCTTTGGTGATGTTGGCGGCTCCCGACAGGTGTGACTTGTCGGCCGCAGCCGGCAGGGCGCTGGTGTAGGAGGCGGTCAGCAACTTGGCCAGCAACCGGGGGTTGAGCTTGATCGTGGTGAACGCCTGGCGCTCCTTGGCCTTGACCGACTCGGGAACCGGATCGCCGGTAGCGCGCGCCGCGTAATCGACGGCGAAGGCGATGGAAATCCCGGTGAGAGCAACCGGGGCGTAGGTGAGATTGTCGGTGACACCATCGTCGGCCAGTGCCCGGGAGGTCAGGGCCAGCGGAGCCGAGGCGGTGCCGTTGGCTGCGAGGCTGGCGTCCGATTCGGGGCCGGTGAGGATCGAGAACACCGAACCACCCGACTGGTTGCACAGCTTCGGCTGCCACTGGCCCACTGCAGCGGAGACCAGCTCGCTACCGGAGAGCTGCCGCTCGGTGGCACCGATGGCGCAATGCACTCCGGTCGGCTTGAAGTTCAGCCGAAACGCCAGGTGGTGCTTCCAGGTCTCCCAGAACAGTCCGGACTTGGTGATGCTGGACTCGCCGGGATCGGCTTCGCCGCGGGGAATGACCACCAGCCAGCACGAGGATCCGGTCACCGTGCCGTTGATGGTGTGCGGGGTGCCGCAACCCAGTCCGGGGGACTGCTGGGCGGTCTGGAGCTCGAAGCTGACCGATCCCGAGCCGTCGGCTCCGGACCCCGCCCAGGACACCTCGTTGGTGGTGTAGCTGGTGAAGAACTCGTTGTTGTCCAGGTCAGGAGCATCAGCTACCCGCTTGCCATCCACGACGCTGGCGATGGTCTTGCCGGTGGCGGACCGGAACGGGATTGCCGTCATCGTCGGGCGCACCCAGCTGGTACTTGTCGCGGTGTAGGCAGAGTCCTCATCGGCCACCGAGCTCGCACTGGAGCGGTTCGACCAACGCATGTCACCGGGCAGATTGAAGCCGCCGTACTGACAGGTGGTGCGATCCGGACGGGTGCCGTTGCTGCCCGGCTCATCACCCCAGCACTGAGCAATCTGGAGAAAGTCCGCTCCACCGTTCTGCTGGTTGGGGACCCTCGATTGCTGGGCGCCGGTCCAACTGAGGGTGACGCCCTGCTGGATCAAATCATCGGTTTGGGATACCGACACGGCCAGGTCGGGGAACGGGGCGTCCTTGGCGTCGGGGTCGTAGTCGGTGGCTTTGATCGTCTTCGCCGAGGAGGTCTGCGCGGCTGCCGGGACGAGGGTGAGCGTCGAAGTCAGGCCGCTCATGGCCAGCATCGCGGCGATGCCGAGGCTCAGGACCCGGAGCGGGGCAGTGAGCTTAGGAGGCATCGCGACCGCCGATCTTCAGCTTCTGAGCAACCAAGGGCGGTACCACCACGGTGGCCACCAACAGCAGCGATGCCGCGACCATGACCCATTGGGCCACTCCCATTCCCGAATCCGGCAAGGTGAAGGGGTGGGAGACCGCAGCGCCGGCGCTGCCGCCGCCGGAGGAGACCGGGTTGCCGTTCTCGTCGTAGGCCGGAGCCGAAGCTGTGGTCCCGGACGTGCCGGTGTTGACCGAAGTGCCGCTGCCGGCATTCGCCTTGCCGCTGGTGCCGGTGCCGGTCACCGGGGTGTCCTGGGTGGCCCCAGCAGTGCCGGTGGAGCATTGGCTGGTGCCCACCTTGTCGCAGGTCGCCGGGTACGCCGCGGTCAGAGCGAGTTGGTTCTTGGTCAGCGAATCCCCGGCCTTGAAGGTCGGGTTGGAACAGCTGTTGATGTCGATGCCGGTGTTACCGGCCCCGGGAATACGCGCGATCTGGTCCGATCCGGCTTTCACCAGGTTCATCGGCAGCGGCGAGTAGCCAAGGGTGTCGGCCTGTTGCTGGCCGCCGCACAACACGTAACGCAGGAAGGCGCCCAGTGTCTTGCCCTTGTCGGCGTTGAAGATTCCGGCCACCTGGGTGGGCACGATCATGTAGGAGTAGCTCGACAGCGGGTACGCGCGACGGTCCGGGTCGTTGTAGACCCCGGTGAGGATTTGGGTCAGGTAGTTCGGTGAGGACTTGTCGGTGTTGATCTTGGCTTGCATCATCGCCACCGCCACCGATGATGCGGTCGGCTCGACGTAGTAGCCAGCCCTGTTCAACACCTTGGCCACCGGGAAGCCGGCCTTCTTCGCGTAGGAGTACTCCACGTAGGTGATGGCGCCCTCGCCGTAGTCCTGCGAGACGTAGCCGGCCACCCCGTCGGATCCCTTCTGGGCCTTGGAGTTGCCGAAGCTGGGGAATTGGGAGGTCATCCCGGTCTTCCAGATGGACGAATACTGGGTGGCCATCCACAAGGTGAACTGGGCTGAGGTGCCCGAGCCGTCGGAACGGATCACCGGCACGATCTGCTTGTTCGGCATGGCCAGGGCCGGGTTGTCTGCCTGGATCGCCGGGTCATTCCAGTTGGTGATCGCGCCGGTGAAGATCTTGGCGATCGTGGCGCCGCTCAGTCGCAGGTTGGTGACTCGCTTGCCGCTGATCTTGAGGTTGTACATGAAGCTGGTGCCCCCGGCGACGATCGGGAGGTAGGCATAGCCGCTGGCGGGCTTTTCCGGTGCCGAACCGTCCTCGGGCTTGGCCTGGAAGGGGATCTCGGAGATTGCGAAGTCGACGGAGCCCTGAATGAAGTCCCGCCGCCCAGAGGTCGAGCCGACGCCGGTGTAGTTGACCGTCATCCCATAGTTCTTCGCGACATTGCTGCGCCACTGGTCCAAGGCGTTCTGCGACCAGGTCGATCCAGTTCCGGTGATGGGGAAGTAGGTCGCTGCCTGGGCCGGCGCCCAGGCCAGCGGAGCGGCCAGCAGCATGGTCAATGCGGCGATCGCTGCGTCCCTGGCGAGGGTGAACAGTCGGGTCATGAAGGCTCCCTTGCAAGTTGAGTCGGGTTTGCCGGTTCGGCGTGCCTGGCCGCGAAGCGCAGCTCGTCGCGGGCCGAGGCGGCCCGGGCGGCCTGAACCTGGCGATCGGTCAGGTCGCCGGGTGCCCGGCCACCGAGCGCGCGGGCGAGGATGAACAAGGTGAGCACCAACACCAACAACGCTGCGGCTGCACCGAAGCCGCGAGCGACCATGGTCGGTTCTGGCGACCGGACGAAGTCGAACACCTGTAGTGGCAGCGAAATCATCGGGCCGGAGAAGGGGTTGATGTTCATCGCTGCAGTCACCCCCGAGGTGAGCAGTACGGGGCTGGTCTCACCGATGCCGCGGGCAGTGCCCAGGATCACCGAGGTGACCAGTCCGGAGCGGGCGGTGGGCAGCACGACGTGCCAAACGGTGCGCCATTTCGAGGAGCCCAGCGCGTAGGAGGCCTCCCGCAGGTTGCCGGGAACCAGCCGCAGCACCACGTCGGCGGAGCGAATGATGATTGGCAGCATCATGACCGTGATCGCGATTCCGGCGGCCAGCCCAGAGCGTTCGTGGGTGAGGCCCTGGATCAGTGCGGCGTAGACGAACAGGCCGGCGACGATAGAGGGCAGCGCCGTCATCGCATCCGAGACTGTGCGGACGAACCTGGCGAAGCGCCCGCCGACCTCGTTGAGGAACACCGCAGTGCCGATGCCCAGCGGAATCGCGATGGCCAAGGCGATCGAGATCTGAATCAGGGTGCCGATGATCGCCTGCGCGACGCCGCCGATGGTCAGCGGATCCAGCGGTCCGGCGAACTCCATGGTCTGGGTGAAGAAGTTGGGGTGGGTGAGCGCCTCAGCACCCCGGCCCAGCGTGTAGGTGACGATGAACAGCAACGCACCGAACAGCAGCACGCCGGCGCTGGCGAACAGCGCCGAGGCCAACCGGTCGGCCACCTCCTGGCGGTCGGAGTTCAGCGACACCAGCAGGGCGTAGAGCCCCAGGAAGGCCCCGAAGGCCACCACTACCCAGCCCACACCGCCGGAGAGCGGAGCGAACCAGCCGAACAGCAGCGTGGCCAAGGCGATGCCCGCGATCCCGCCGCCGATCAGGTCGAAGCGTTGGTTCGCATCGGATCCCCTGACGTCACGGCGTGGCCCGTCCGGGGCGGCTCCGGCGTCCGGCAGCACGGTGCCGGGCGTGGGCGTCATGCTCGCCTGGCGAACTTCGGTGAGCTCAGCCATCGCTCTGCGCTCCTGAGCGTGAGCGGGCCACGATCGAGGAAGCGGTGAAGTTGATCACCAGGGTCAGTGCGAACAGCACCAGCCCGGCAGCCATCAGCGCCGAGATGCCGAACTCGCTGGCCTCGCCGTAGCGCAGCGCAATCAGCGCCGATACCGAGTTGGTGCCGGTCTTCAGCACCTGCCAGTTGATGGTGAAGATCGGCGAAATGATCATGTACACCGCGATGGTCTCGCCCAGCGCACGGCCCAGCCCCAGCATGGTCGCGCCGATGATGCCGCCTTTGCCGAAAGGCAGTACGACCGCTCGAATCATTCCCCACCGGGTGGAGCCGAGGGCGTAGGCCCCCTCGCGTTCGCCGATCGGGGCGCGGGCGAAGGCCTCGCGCATGATCGAGGTCTGGGTGGGTACCACCATCAGTCCGACCACGATGCCGGCGATGAACGCCGAAGAGGTGAAGGCGCTGGCATCGGTGAACGGCTGCCCGTTGGTGTCGGTGACCGCTAGGAGCGGGATCCAGCCGAACCAGATCGAGAGCCACTGGGCCACCGGGATGATTGCCGCCTGCAGGAAATACACCCCCCACAGGCCGAACACGATGCTGGGGATGGCCGCCATCAGGTCGACCATCGAGACCAGTAGTGAACGCAACCGGCCGGCCACGACTTCGGAGAGCAGCAAGGCGGTGCCCAATGAGAGCGGCACGCTCACTGCGAGCGCGACCAGCGCAATGGACACGGTGCCGAACAGGACGGCGGCGACGCCGAAGGTGTTGGTCTCTGGTGACCACTGCTGTTGGGAGAGGAAGGACCAGCCGGCGCCGCGCAGCGCGGTCGCGGCGCGCAGCGAGAGAAACAAGCCGACCGCCAGCATGATGCCTACGGTGATGGTGCCGGCACCGAAGGCGGTGCGCCGGAAGATCACGTCGGCGATCGACTCTCGACTGAGTATCCGACGCTTGGCCTGGGGACCAGTGGAACCAACGATGGTGCTTTCCACTACACCTCCCCATGGGTGCTGACCGACGGCTGCTGCCGACTTATGACGCGGCCAACCTTGGCTGTGCCAGACCTATGAATGCCCCCAGATTCATGAACGCTGCGAGACCTTGGCGTGAATGGTCGCGGTGTTCGCCCAGCTGCCTCAAACTCCCGGCGCCGGTGGGGTGAACGGCCGGTTCCGCTGAGGCCAATCCGGTTGCTGTGGGCAGCTGACGGCGGTTCGCCGCTGCTAGACAACCTCTGTGGTGTCGCGATGGGGGTGGGTCTGGGTGACCGGGCGCCGTTGGGAAAATCGTTTCATATTGCTGTGGTAAGGGGAGCGAGGAGAAAGCGCAGGTCGGAGCAGGTTTCGGCTCAAAATCTCAGGGTTCAGACCACCGGTCTCACGTCCGTCCCGAATCGAGCTGCAACGACAAGCCGTAGTAGGCGCAGTGCAAGGATGGCAACATGAGTCAGCGAACCATTGGTGTTACCGAGCTCGCCCTGCGCGACGCCCACCAGAGCTTGATGGCCACTCGAATGGCCATGGAGGACATGGTCGATGCCTGTGCCGATATCGACCAGGCCGGCTACTGGAGTGTTGAGTGCTGGGGGGGAGCCACCTACGACGCGTGTATTCGATTCCTCAATGAGGACCCATGGGAGCGTCTTCGGACCTTCCGTAAGTTGATGCCCAATTCCAAGCTGCAGATGCTGCTGCGCGGTCAGAACCTGCTTGGCTACCGCCACTACGAAGACGGGGTTGTCGATCGTTTTGTGCAGAAGTCGGCCGAGAACGGGATGGACGTATTCCGAGTCTTCGATGCGCTGAACGACCCGCGCAACATGGCTCAGGCGATGGCCTCGGTGGCCAAGACCGGCAAGCACGCCCAGGGCACCATCTGCTACACCATTTCACCGCTGCACACCGTCGAGGGCTACGTGAAGCTCGCCGGTCAGCTGCTCGACATGGGTGCCCAGTCGCTGGCGTTGAAGGACATGGCTGCACTGCTGCAGCCGCAGCCGGCCTACGACATCATCCGCGGGATCAAAGAGACCTACGGCGAGGACGTTCAGATCAATGTCCACTGCCACTCCACCACCGGCGTCACCCTGGTGACCTTGATGAAGGCCATCGAAGCCGGTGCCGACGTGGTTGACACCGCGATCAGCTCAATGTCTCTGGGGCCGGGCCACAACCCGACCGAGTCGCTGGTAGCCATGCTGGAGGGCACGCCCTACACCACCAACCTTGACGCTGCCCGGCTGCTCAAGATCCGCGATCACTTCGCCAAGATTCGTCCGAAGTACAAGGCGTTCGAGTCGGCCACTCTGGTTGACACCGACATCTTCAGCTCACAGATCCCCGGCGGCATGCTGTCGAATATGGAAAGCCAGCTGAAGGCCCAAGGCGCCGGCGACCGGATCAAAGAGGTCATGGAAGAGGTGCCGCTGGTGAAGGCCGATGCCGGTCACCCGCCGCTGGTCACTCCGTCCAGCCAGATCGTTGGTACCCAGGCGGTGTTCAACGTGCTGATGGGTCGCTACAAGGTGCTCACCGGTGAGTTCGCCGACCTGATGCTCGGCTACTACGGCGAGTGCATCGGCGAGCGCAACCCTGAGGTTGTCGCGATCGCGCAGGCTCAGGCTAAGAAGGAGCCGATCACCAGGCGTCCGGCCGATCTGCTGGAGCCGGAGTGGGACAAGCTGGTGGCTGAAGCCACCGCGCTTCCCGGCAACGACGGCACCGACGCGGACGTGCTCACCTACGCCATGTTCCCCGGCGTTGCGCCAGGCTTCTTCAGCACTCGGGACGAGGGTCCCAAGAACGTCGGCAAGACCGCAGAGCAGCTCGCGGCTGAGGCTGCGGCCGCCAGTGGTTCGGCTAACGCGGTGCGCGGGCCGATCACCTACCGGGTCTCGCTCGGCGGACGCGAGCACAGCGTCCAGGTCGAGATGGCGTGAGGCTGTCATGAGCAAAAAGCCAATCTCGATGAGCAAGCGCGTCGACGCTTTGCACGAGGCCCGTGACAAGGCCCGTGCCGGCGGCGGCGAAGCTCGGCTCCAGAAGCAGCGTGACGGCGGCAAGATGACCGCACGCGAGCGCCTGGACGCCATGCTGGATCCCGGCAGCTTCTCCGAAGTGGGCTTGTTCCGGCGCAACCGGACGGTCACCTTCGGCATGGACACCGCCGATATGCCCGCTGACGGCGTGGTTACCGGTTCGGGCACCGTTTTGGGTCGCCCGATCCATGTGGCCAGCCAGGACTTCTCGGTGATGGGTGGCTCCGCTGGAGAAACCCATAACAAGAAGGTCGTTCAGATGATGGACGCCGCGCTGGAAACCGGCACGCCGTTCGTCTTCATCAATGACTCCGGGGGCGCGCGCGTCCAGGAGGGCATCGATTCGCTGTCCGGCTACGGCCAGGTGTTCTACGCCAACGTGAAGCTGTCTGGTGTGGTGCCGCAGATCTCGATCATCGCCGGCCCCTGTGCCGGTGGCGCGGTCTACTCTCCGGCACTGACCGACTTCATCATTCAGACCCGCAAGGGCCACATGTTCATCACCGGCCCGAACGTGATCAAGCAGGTCACCGGTGAGGAAGTCACCCAGGATGCTCTGGGCGGCGCTGATACCCACATGGCAGTTTCTGGTGTGAACAGCTTTGTGGCTGAGGATGATTCCCAGGCGATCCTGATCGCCAAGAAGCTGCTCAGCTTCCTGCCGCAGAACAACACCGAGGAACCGCCGTACGTCGAGGGCTACTACAACCTCGAATACGACCAAGAGGTTGGCGACATCGTCCCGATCGATGGCAAGCAGGGCTACGACGTCCGCGATGTCATCGCTCGAATCATCGATAATGCCGACTTCCTTGAAGTTCAGGCCGGCTATGCGATGAACATTGTGATCGGTTTCGGCCGGATCAATGGACGCAGCGTCGGGATCGTGGCCAACCAGCCGAGCGTGATGGCCGGTGTGCTGGATATCAACGCCTCCGACAAGGGCAGCAAGTTCGTCAGGTTCTGCAACGCGTTCAACGTCCCGATCATCACCTTGGTGGACGTGCCCGGCTATCTGCCCGGTGTCGCCCAGGAACATGGCGGCATCATTCGCCACGGCGCCAAGATGCTCTACGCCTACTCCGCGGCCACCGTGCCGAAGATCACTGTGGTGCTGCGCAAGGCCTACGGCGGGTCCTACCTGGCGATGGCCAGCAAGGATCTGGGCGCTGACAAGGTGTTGGCCTGGCCAACGGCGGAGATCGCTGTGATGGGTGCTGAGGGTGCGGCTTCGATCGTCTTCCGCAAGGAGATCGCGGCGGCCGAGGATCCAGCAGCTCGTCGCGACGAACTGGTCGAGGAGTACCGCGAGACCTTCGCTACTCCGTTCATGGCGGCCTCTCGTGGCCTGATCGACGACATCGTCGACCCCGGCGACACTCGCAATGAGATCGCCAAGGCGCTGGAGATTCTGTCGAGCAAGCGCCAGTTGCGTCCGGCCAAGAAGCACGGCCTCAACCCGGTATAAGGAAGCGCTGATGGATACCAACGAAGAACTGCTCGCACTGGTCAAGTCGCTCACCGAACGTATCGATGGGCTTGAGACCAAGGTCAAGTCGCTGGAAGTGCTGGCCCAAGACGTCCCCGAGGAGACGATGCTCGCCATCGCCGCTGCGGTGGCCGCCTACCTGGGCGAGCGGGCCAGGCGTCGCCAGCCTCATTTCACCAATGGACGTAGCTGGATGGCGGCCACGCGCCGCACCCAGCATTCACACCAGCCGCTCTTCTGAGCCTTGGGCGGATAAGGAACATCATGAAACTGAAAGTGACTGTCAACGACATCGCCTACGACGTCAACGTCGAGGTGGAGGAGCCGGAAACCCCAACTTTGGGGGCCATCGTCATTGGTGGTGCGGCCGGTGGTGGAGCTGCGCCGACGACCGCGTCAGTGAGCGGCACTTCGGCCAACGCTGTCACCGCGCCGCTGGCCGGTTCGGTGGCCCGAGTCCTGGTCAAAGAAGGCCAGGAGATCGAGGCCGGCCAAGTGCTGCTGGTGCTCGAGGCCATGAAGATGGAGACCGAGATCACTGCACCCAAGGCGGGAAAGGTAGCCCGGATCCTGGTGGAGAAGGGCACTCCGGTCCAAGCCGGCGAAGGCCTGGTAGAACTGGACTGAACCAGTCGAAGTCGGCTGAACCTGTCGAAGCCATCGGCCCGCCCCGTAAGGGACGGGCCGATGTCGTTTCGGGCACGCCGGATTTTCTCCTGGCGAGTTGAAGTTGTTGACTGACAGGTGAGAAGTGATCGATGTTGGCCGCGGCGCGCGTGATAGCGGGTGCCGGCCGGATGGGTGAGGTTTGATGATCGAGTTGATGAACGCACGTCAAATGGCGGCGGCAAAGCCGGCTGGGGATTTCGTCGGCTCGACGCTGGCCGAGCTGCGGCGGCGCACCAAGCCCGGCACCAACCTGCTCGACATCGACCGGTGGGCCGCTGAACTGATCGCCAAGCGTGGCGCGGTTTCCTGCTACGTCGATTACGCGCCCTCCTTCGGCAGGGGACCCTTCGGGAAGGTGATCTGCACTTCGGTCAACGACGCGGTCCTGCACGGATTGCCCCACGACTACGTCCTGGTCGACGGCGATCTGCTCAGCCTCGACTTCGCGGTCAGCGTGGATGGCGTGGTGGCCGACTCAGCGATCAGCTTTGTGGTGGGCGACACCGTGGCCGCCCAAGACCAGCAGATGATCGAGGCCACCGAGCAGGCGCTCGCGGCCGGCATCGCGGCCGCTGGCACCGGGACCCGCATCGGCGACATCTCCTACGCGATCGGCCAGGTGCTGACCGGGGCGGGTTTCGAGGTGAGCACCGAGTTCGGTGGGCATGGGGTGGGCAGCACCATGCACCAGGATCCGCACATTCCCAACAACGGACGGCCCGGGCGCGGCTTCCCGCTTCGCCCAGGAATGTTGCTGGCGATCGAACCGTGGATCATGGCCGACACCGCAGAACTTCGGGTCGATCCTGACGGCTGGACCCTGCGCAGCCGTACCGGCGCGCGCACCGCGCACAGCGAGCACACCATCGCGATCACCGAGGACGGCCCGCAGATCCTCACCGAGCCGGGGCTGCTCAGCTGAAGCTTGCTTCCTGCTGGGCGGTGGTGGCGCCGATTCCACACTGCAAGCCGGTGGGAGCGGCCGCCCACTCTTGCCAGACTGTGATCATGCGCATCCATCTGGGCAGTGACCACGCCGGCTTCGAGCTCAAGCAGCACCTTTGCGCGCGGTTGGCCGGGCAGGGTCACGATGTCCTCGACCATGGTCCATCGCTGTTTCGCCCCGAGGACGATTACCCGGTCTTCTGTCTGCGCGCCGCCGAGGGCGTGGCCGCTGATCTGGCGTCCGGGCAAGCAGCGCTGGGCATCGTGATCGGCGGTTCGGGCAATGGCGAGCAGCTGGCCGCCAACGAGGTTGCCGGCATCCGCGCCGCACTGGTTTGGTCGGAGCAGACCGCCGAGTGGGCGCGGGCGCACAACGACGCTCAGGTGATGGCACTGGGTGCTCGGCTGCACACGGTGGAGCAGGCTGCCGGATTCGTCGAGGTGTTCCTGAGTACCCCGTTCAGCCACGATCCGCGGCATGTCCGGCGGCTGGCGATGTTGGCCGCCTACGAGGCCGACGCCACCTTGCCCCCGCTGCCGCAGGCGGAGTGAGTTTTCCGCAGCCTCAGGCGTAGGTTCCGCGGAACACCTTGTGGTTGGCGGCTTGAGCAACGGGGCGAATCACCATCCGGTCGATGTTGACATGCTCTGGGCGGGTGGCCATCCAGGCGATTGCCTCAGCGACGTCCTCGGCGACCAATGGGGCTGCCACCCCGGCGTAGACCGCGTCGGCCTTGGCCTGGTCGCCACCGAAACGGGTGAGGCTGAATTCCTCGGTTTGGACCATCCCCGGCGAGATCTCGGTGATCCGCACCGGTTGGTCGCAGAGCTCCAGGCGAAGGGCTCCGGCGATCATTCGCTCGGCGGCCTTGGCCCCGCAATAGCCTGCCCCGCCCTCATAGGCGGCTTCGGCTGCTGTCGAGGTGACGAATACCACCGCGCCGTGCGCTGCCACCAATGCGGGTAGTAGGGCACGGGTGACCCGCTCGGTGCCGACAACGTTGACCTGATACATCTGCTCCCAGGCATCGACATCGGCTGCGGCAACGGGCTCCAGGCCGATCGCACCGCCGGCGTTGTTCACCAGGACCGACAGTTCGGAGCCGACGGCTGCTGCCAGAGCGTCCACCTGGGCCTGATCGGTCACATCGCAGGCCAGCGCGCGTCCACCGATCTCGGCGGCCAGGGCCTGGATGCGGTCGGTTCGGCGGGCCGCGCAGATCACCTCGAATCCTTCAGCGGCCAGGCGGCGGGCAGTAGCTGCCCCGATTCCGCTACTGGCTCCGGTCACGACTGCTACACCAAGTTCACTCACACTGCGCATTCTCTCAGGGGTAGCCGAGGTGGGCTCGGCGTGGTCAAACGCGGATAGGCTTTTGCGCATGACTTCAACGCTGATCCTGCTCCGTCATGGCGAGAGCGAATGGAACGCCCTGAATCAGTTCACCGGCTGGGTCGATGTCGACATCAACGAAAAAGGTGTCGGCGAGGCCAAGCGGGGAGCCGAGCTCCTCAAAGCTGAGGGCCTGCTGCCCGACGTGGTGCACACCTCGGTGTTGCGCCGGGCTATCCACACCGCCTACCTGGCCCTGGACGGCTGCGACCGGCACTGGATTCCGGTCAAGCGCTCCTGGCGCCTGAACGAGCGCCACTACGGCGCTCTGCAGGGCAAGAACAAGGCCCAGACCCTCCAGGCCTACGGGCCCGAGCAGTTCATGCTGTGGCGCCGCTCCTACGACACGCCGCCGCCGGAGATCGCGGTCGATGACGAGTGGAGCCAGTACAACGATCCGCGCTACGCCGAGCTGCCCAGTGAGGCCCGCCCGCTGACCGAGTGCCTTGCCGATGTCGTGGTGCGGATGCTGCCGTACTGGTACGACGCGATTGTTCCGGATTTGCGACTGGGCAAGGTGACCCTGGTGGTCGCGCACGGCAACTCGCTACGCGCCCTGGTCAAGCATCTGGACGGCATCAGCGACGCCGACATCGCCGGGCTGAACATCCCCACCGGCATTCCGCTGCTCTACGAACTCGACGAGGATCTGCGTCCGCTCACCCGGGGCGGCCGCTACCTCGATCCCGCAGCTGCGGCCGCGGCCATCGAAGCGGTCAAGAATCAGGGCAAGAAGTAGTCAGTCGAACCCTCTGGTTCGCTGAGGCTGTCGAAGCGGCAAAGACCCTGGGCCAGTAGTGGTCGGCCCCTTCGGCAGGCTCAGCGAACTTTCTTTGGCGACGCCGGGCGGTAGTCGGCTGTGCCGGGCAGTAGTTGGCTGAGCTCGTCGAAGCCTTCAGGCAACTGGCCAGTTCTCGCCTTCGGGGGGCAGCCCGGTGATCACGTAGATCACCCGGGCTGCCATGATCACCGCATGGTCGGCGATCCGCTCGTAGTAGCGACCGAGCAGGGCCACATCCACTGCGGCCTCCACCGGGTGATCCCAGTCCTTGCCGAGAATCACTCGGAACTGGCTCTTGCGTAGTTCGTCCATCTCCTCGTCGCTGTCGGCCAGCCTGCCGGCATCGTGGGCGTTGCGCTCGCTCAGCGCGCGACCGGCGGTGGTCACCATCTCCTCGGCCACCCGGGCCATCAGGGTGAAGTTGGGTACCAGCTGTTCGGGGACGGCATGATCGGGGTAGCGGAGCCGGGCGATCTTGGCCACATGCGCGGCCAGATCACCCATCCTGGCCAGGTCGGCGATCATCCGCATGGCGGCTACGATCGTGCGCAACTCGCCGGCCACCGGCGCCTGCCTGGCCAGTAGCGAGAAGCAGCGGGCCTCAATCTCGTCATGGCGCAGATCGATCTCGGCGTCGGCGCTGATGACCTTTTCCGCGGTGGCCAGATCGGCCTCCAACAGGGCCGTGGTGGCGTCGCGTACCGCCACCTGTACCAGGCGGGTCACCTCAACAATCTCGGTGACTACGCTTTCAAGGCTCTCGCGGTAGTTATCGCGCATCTGCTTCTTCCATGTCTGGCTGCGCCATCGTAATCGCGGCGCAATTGTCCCGTGCAGCCAGGCTAGATCGCCAGCGGTCTAGACAGTCGGATGACAGCCCAACAGCAGGTGAACAGTGAGTGAAGGTTAGGCCAAGTCCTGCCTGAAGAGCTGAAGAACGGAATCATCTGGGTGAACTCCAGCCCTAGACTCCCAGACATGACGCCTTACGCATGGGCCTTGCTGGGCTTGGTGCTGGGCGCCGGGCTGGGTGCACTGGTGGTTTGGCTGGTGGTCAGGCGCGCGGCGCACAAGGTGCGCGGCCAGATCGTCAACCGCCACCACCTCGGCGAGATCCTGGCGCCGCTGCGCGCGGCGGTGGTGGTGGTATCGGAGGCCGACTTCGTGCTGGCCGCCTCAGACTTCGCCCGCACGGTTGGGATGGCGCGAGGTTCTTCGCTGTTTCCCGCCGAAGTGGGCAATCTGCTCACCGATGCTCGCCGTGAGCAGCGGATCCTCGAATGTGACCTGCGCCTTGCCGGACCTGCCGGGGAACCGGTCCAACTGGCCGTGCGCGCGGTGCCGCTGAGTAATGGCGCCGCGGTGGTCATCGGCGAGGACCGTTCAGAAGACCTGCGATTCAGCGAGACCCGACGCGACTTCGTTGCCAACATCAGCCACGAGCTCAAGACTCCGATCGGTGCGATCGGATTGCTCGCCGAGGCTGCCGACAGTGCGGCTGAGGATCCGGCTGCCGTCCATCGCTTCCTGGGCAAACTCACCAAGGAGACCCGGCGCCTGAACGAGTTGGTCTCCCAGATCATCGCGTTGTCCAGGTTGCAGGCCGCCGACCCGATGTTGGCAGCTCACGAGGTACACCTGGCTCAGGTGCTGGAGGCGGCGGTGGCCCGTTGCACCGAAATCGCCGAGGCTGGCGGGATCAGCATCTCGGTGCAGGCCCAGCCGGGGTTGCAGGTGGTCGGGGACGCCGAAGAACTCGAAACCGCAGTCACCAACCTGGTGCAGAACGCGGTGGCGTACTCCGAGCCTGGCGCTCGGGTGGCGGTGACCAGCAGCATTGCCGATGACCAGATGATTGAAATCAGGGTCTCCGACAACGGCATTGGGATCAGTGCGGACGACCAGTTGCGGATCTTCGAGCGGTTTTTCCGGGTGGACGCCGGCCGTTCCCGGGCCAGCGGCGGCACTGGTCTGGGATTGTCGATCGTCAAACATGTCGCGGTCGCCCATGGTGGCGAAGTGGTGGTATGGAGCCGGGTCGGCCACGGGTCGACCTTCACGCTGCGGCTTCCCCGGAGCAGAGAAGGGATATCGGAATGACCAAGGTGCTGATCATTGAGGATGAGGAGAGCTATCGCGAGTCGGTGGCCTACCTGCTGGCCAAGGAGGGCTTCGACGTGGCCGCCGCGGCCGATGGCGCTGCCGGTTTGGCCGCCTATGACCGAAGCGGCGCCGACATCGTGCTGCTCGACCTGATGATGCCGGGCATGTCGGGCACCGAGGTCTGCCGGCAACTCCGGGCTCGTGGCAACGTCGGGATCATCATGGTCACCGCTCGCGATTCGGAGATCGACAAGGTGGTCGGACTCGAACTCGGTGCCGACGACTACGTCACCAAGCCGTTCAGCCACCGCGAGCTGGTGGCCCGGATCCGGGCAGTGCTGCGGCGCGGGCAGGACGTGGAGCTGATCAGTGACGTGATCGAAGCCAGTGGGGTTCGGATGGACGTCGAGCGTCACGAGCTCACTGTCCGCGGTGCGCCGGTTCAGCTGGCCTTGAAGGAGTTCGAGCTGCTTGAACTCCTGCTGCGCAACTCCGGCCGGGTGCTCACGCGGGGCCAGCTGATTGACCGGGTGTGGGGACCTGACTACGTCGGCGACACCAAGACACTGGACGTCCACGTGAAGCGGCTGCGCGCCAAGCTTGAGGATGATCCGGCCAATCCGGTGATGCTGGTCACGGTGCGCGGCCTGGGCTACAAGTTCAACAGCTGACTGTCTCGTCCTAGCCTCGCTGGTCGGGTGCAGGGGCTGGTTGGGGCTATGGTTACCGCCCGTGACGGATATCACAGTGTTCTCCGGGCACGCCCACCAAGCTTTTGCCGAGGAAATGTGCCAGATCCTCGGGGTGGAGCTGTCGCCGTCGAGGCTGTCCCGATTCTCCAACGACTGTTTGCAGGTCCAGTTGCGTGCCAACTGCCGCCAGCGCGATGTGTACATCGTCCAGCCGCTGGTGCCGCCCACTCAGGAGAACCTGATGGAGCTGCTGATGATGGTGGACGCCGCTCGCGGCGCCTCAGCTGCTCAAGTCACGGTAGTGATGCCGCACTACGCCTATGCCCGATCGGACAAGAAGGATGCCCCGCGGATCAGCATCGGCGGACGCCTGGTGGCCGACCTGATCCTCACCGCCGGTGCCCAACGAGTGTTGACCATGGCGCTGCACGCCCAGCAGGTGCATGGCTTCTTTTCGATGCCGGTCGATCACCTGACCGCGCTGCCGGTGCTGGCCGCCCATTTCCGCAACCGGGACTTGAGTAACACCGTGGTGGTCTCGCCCGACTTCGGTAACGCCAAAGAGGCCAACCGGTTCGCCCGGATGCTCGGGGTGGGGATGGCTGCTGGCTCGAAGCGGCGGATGGCCGATGACAAGGTGGTGATCGATGCCATCGTCGGCAAGGTCGGTGGCAAGGACGTGATCATCCTCGACGACGAGATCGCCACTGCCGGCTCGGTGGTGGAGTTGATCGACACGGTTCGCGGCTACAACGTCAAGTCCATCTCGGTCGCCTGTACCCACGGGTTGTTTTCGGGCAAGGCGGTGGAGCGCCTCAATGCCGTGCCTGACATTTCTGAGATCGTCTCAACCAACACCGTGCCGGGCCCGGCTGGGCTGAATCGGCTGACCACGGTCTCGGTGGCGCCGTTGTTCGCTGAGGCGGTGCATCGGATCAACTGCGGTGAGAGCGTCTCTGGTCTGTTCTCCGACGAGGTCACCTACGGCTGATCGCCGACCCGCTGGTCGGTGTGTTGGGCCCTGGCTCAGCCAGTGATTCATCCGCGTCTTGAAGGTGGCCGGCCCGCGCCCTGACGTTGGCTGAGCTTGTCGAAGCCACTGGCCGGCCCTTGCGCCACCCCGGTTGCTTTCGGGTTGGTTTCAGCGTCCCAACCACACTTCGTAAGGCTGAACCAACACATAACCACACTTCGTACGCACATCCCTCTTGCAAACCCAATCAAAACAGGATAAAACAATACATAACAACATTGGAGTCGGTCGGAGGGTCACGTGTACGCAGAGGAGCGGCAACGCAACATCGTCAATCTGGCCCTGCACCATGATCGGGTTGCGGTCTCTGAACTCGCTGAGCAGTTCGGCGTCACCACTGAGACCATCCGGCGCGACCTGGACGTCCTGGATGATCGCGGCCTGCTGCGTCGGGTGCACGGTGGTGCGGTGGTTGTGAGCAACCTCGCCGTCCTGGAGACCGGTCTGGCCGAGCGCGAACCCGCCAATGCTTCGCAAAAGGCGCGAATCGCCGAAGCCGCCTTGGCCTACCTGCCCGGAGCCAACGGCTCTGTGCTGCTGGATGCCGGCACCACCACCGGACGGCTGGCGGCGCTGCTGAACCCGGGCTTGGTCAAGACGGTGGTAACCAACTCCTTGCCCATCGCCGCACAGTTGGCGGCCAACTCGATCAGCGTTCAACTGCTCGGTGGCCGGGTTCGCGGCATCACCGGCGCCACCGTGGGTGCCGAAGCCGTCTCGGCGCTGCAGCGGCTGCGCTGCGATGTGGCCTTCCTCGGCACCAACGGAATTTCGCTTCGCCATGGTCTGTCGACTCCGGACTCGGAAGAGGCTGCTGTCAAAGAGGCCATGGCTCAATCGGCCACTCGGGTGGTCGTGCTCGCCGACAGTTCCAAGGTCGGTGCCGAACTGCTGATCGGTTTCGCAGCCCTGGCCCAGGTCGACGTGCTGATCACTGACGAGGGGTTGACCGAACCTGATCGGGCCGAACTGGTGAAAGCCGGACTGGAGGTAGTAGTCGCATGATCATCACCCTCACTGCAAACCCATCGCTGGACCGCACGGTGCCGTTGGATCGGCCGCTGTCGCGTGGCGAGGTGCACCGCGCCGGTGCGGTCACTGTCGAGCCCGGCGGCAAAGGCATCAACGTGTCCCGGGTCGTCCATTACGCCGGCCATCCGGTTCGCGCGGTGCTGCCGGCTGATCCCGGCGATCCGATCCTGCGCGGCCTGGACGACCTGATGTTGCCTTACCGGACGGTTCTGCTGGGCAGCCAGGTGCGCACCAACCTCACTCTCACCGAGCCTGATGGCACCACTACCAAGATCAACGAACCCGGCCCCACCCTCAGCCCGGCGACAGTGGAGGCGCTGGCCCGGCTGCTCGTCCTCGAATCGGAGCGGGCCGATTGGGTGGTCTTGTCCGGTTCGCTACCGCCGGGGGTCCCGGCCAGCTGGTATGCCGAACTGGTTCGCGCCCTGCGGCCTTGGGGCTGTCGGATCGCGGTGGACACCTCTGACGCCCCATTGCTCGCGCTGGCCGCAGCCTTCCCCGAAGGTGCCCCCGATCTGATCAAGCCGAACTCCGAAGAGCTGGCCCAACTCACCGGGGCTGACCCTGAGGCTCTGGAAGCCGCGGCAGCCGCCGGCGACCCGAGTGCGACGGTGGCTGCCGCGCGGTCATTGGTCGAGCGCGGTGTGGGTGCGGTCCTGGTGACGCTGGGGGCCGCCGGTGCCGTGTTGGTCACCGCAGACGGCGCCTGGCAGGCCACCCCACCCTCGATCGTGGTGCGCAGCACAGTGGGAGCAGGCGATTCGTCGGTGGCCGGCTATGTGCTCGCCGAGACCCGCGGCCTGCCGCCGGCCGACCGGCTGCGACTGGCTGTTGCCTACGGCTCGGCTGCCGCTTCCCTGGCCGGCACTCAACTTCCCAAGCCCGAGCAGATCCGTACCGAACAGGTCCAAGTCAACGCCGTGACCTTGGTCTGAAGCCCGCCAAACCCTCACCAGTTAGGAACGATGATGTCCCAGCAACCACCACTGATTACTACCGACCTGGTCGCGCTCGATGCCGACTTGGGCGCCACCAAGACCGAGGTGATTACCGCTCTGGCCGCGATTGTGGGCCGGACCGGTCGTGCCGACGCCGCCGGCCTGACCGCCGATGCCCTTGCTCGCGAGGAGAAGATGGCTACCGGCCTGGGTGGCGGCATCGCCATTCCGCACTGCCGTTCGGCCGCGGTCAACACCAACTCCCTTGCCTTCGCCAGGCTGAAGCCGCCGGTCGACTTCGGTGCGGCTGATGGTCCAGCCGACGTGGCGTTCATGATCGCCGCCTCCGATGGCTCCGATGACGCGCACCTGGTGCTGCTGGCCAAGCTGGCCCGCTCGCTGATGCGGGCCGAGTTCACCGCAGCATTGCGCAGTGCCACAACGCCGGAGCAGATCGTTGATTTGGTCAACGAGGCCACCAAGGAGGACGAGGCCCCGGCGCAGGCCGCGGCTCCGGTTGTTGCCAAGAGCGGTGAGAAGGTGCCGGTGATCGTGGCGGTGACCGCCTGCCCGACCGGTATCGCGCACACCTTCATGGCTGCCGACGGGCTGGAGCAGGCCGGCAAGGCTGCCGGCGTTGAGATGCACGTCGAACCGCAGGGTTCTGGCCGGATCGACTGGCTGTCTGCGGAGGTGATCGCCTCGGCCGATGCGGCGATCTTCGCCACCGACCTGCCGGTGCGAGACCGGGAGCGCTTCGCCGGGTTGCCGGTGATCGAAGGCAGCGTGAAGCGAGCGATCAACGAGCCGGCGAAAATGGTTGCCGAGGCGCTCGTGGTGGCCGGCGATCCAAGGGCCAAGCGGGTGGCCGGTGCCGCTGGCAGTGCCGCAGCAGCCACCGCCTCAGGCAGCTCGAATCTCAGCTGGGGACGGCGAATCCAGCAGGCGCTGATGACCGGCGTCTCCTACATGATCCCGTTCGTGGCCGCCGGCGGTCTGTTGATCGCCCTGGGCTTCCTGTTCGGCGGGTTCAGCATCAACCTCGCCCCTGGCTTCCACGGCGCTCCCGGCTGCGAAACGATGCCCTGGGCTGACGCGGCCAAGTGCGCCGCATCTGCTGCGACGCCTGACGGGGGAGGCGCGTCGATCGCTTCGTTGGCGCTTTCGGCAGGATGGTCTGCTGGCGTTACCTACCTGGGTGCGGTGTTGTTCCTCGTCGGCGGGGCGGCCTTCAACTTCCTGGTGCCGGCGTTGAGTGGCTACATCGCCTACGCGCTTGCCGGACGCCCCGGTATTGCTCCCGGATTCGTGGGTGGCGCGATTTCGGTCACCTTGGGCGCAGGCTTCCTCGGTGGCCTGGTGACCGGCTTGGTCGCTGGCTTGCTGGCGGCCTGGATAGCTAGTTTCAAGGCTCCCCGTTGGCTGTCGGGCCTGATGCCGGTGGTGATCATTCCGTTGGTGGCCACAGCGATCACCGGCGGGCTGATGTACTTCCTCCTCGGGCAACCGCTGGCCAATCTGACCACTGCCATGCAAAAGGGCCTGACCGGTATGTCTGGTGGTTCGGCGATCGTGCTGGGAGTCGTGCTCGGCCTGATGATGTGCTTCGACCTGGGTGGCCCGGTCAACAAGGCCGCCTACCTGTTCGCGACCGCCGGGCTGGCGGCCGGTACGACCGCCAACTTCCAGGTAATGGCCGCAGTGATGGCTGCCGGCATGGTGCCGCCGTTGGCGATGGCCCTGGCCACCGTAGTGCGCAAGAAGCTGTTCACTCAGGTCGAGCGTGAGAACGGCGCCGCGGCCTGGCTGCTGGGTGCCTCCTTCATCTCCGAGGGTGCCATCCCGTTCGCCGCCGCCGACCCGCTGCGGGTGATCCCGTCGATGATGGTTGGTGGCGCGGTCACCGGTGCGCTGAGCATGTCGTTTGGTGTCGGCCTGCGGGCGCCCCATGGTGGCATCTTCGTGATGTTCGCCTTCCAGCCACTGCCGGCGGCGATCGTCGGCTTCCTGGTCAGCTTGGTTGCCGGTGTATTGGTATCCGCACTGGCTGTGTTGACCCTGAAGACGGTTTGGCCGGCGAAGAAGGTCGAAGCAGTCGCCTGACGAGTTCTACCAAATCCATGGAAATGGTCAGCGGGGTCGTGGCTCTAGAGCCACGACCCCGCCGGCTATTCCGGGCGGCCTTGGTGGCCGATTGGGCCTAAGATGAATGCCAAGCCTTATTGATCGGGGCGCAACGCCTAGCCGAATAGACATTGGGGGATGACGGCCCGCGGTGGTTGCTCCCAGGCTTCGGTGCAAGCACTAGGAAGGCCGCACCAGCGGACCGGGCCGAGCACATTGCCACCGCATCTGTCAAGCCTGAAATACCGGCCTGGCTAGGACCGATGCTTTCGGGGACCCGGCCCTCCGTGCTAGACTTGGAAGTCGGGAAAGGTGGTAAACGCTGTTATGACGTTCACAATCGGTGAGACCGTGGTCTACCCCAATCATGGCGCAGCAGTCATCGAAGCCCTGGAAACCCGAACGATCAAAGGCGAAGACAAGCTCTATCTCGTCTTGCGTATCGTCGGCCAGAACGATTTGGTAGTGCGAGTGCCGGCCTGCAACCTTGATCTCGTTGGTGTGCGCGACGTTGTCGACGCCGACGGACTTGAGCGGGTTTTTGGCGTTTTGCGCGCACCACATGCTGAGGAGCCCACCAACTGGTCGCGCCGTTACAAGGCCAACTTGGAGAAGCTGCATTCGGGCAACGTGCTCAAGGTGGCCGAGGTCGTCCGCGACCTTTGGCGCCGCGAGCGCGAGCGTGGCCTGTCGGCCGGAGAGAAGCGGATGCTGGCCAAGGCTCGGCAGATCCTCGTCTCCGAGCTTGCCTTGGCCGAAAAGGTTGAGGAGGACCGCGCTGAGGTCCTGCTCGACGAGGTGCTCGCTTCCTGAGTTCGGCGGAGCTACCCATGGATTCGACCGCGCCGGTCGTCGCTGTAGTGGTGGCTGCTGGCGTTGGTGTCCGGCTTGGCCAGGGGCCGCCCAAAGCGCTGCGCGAAGTAGCTGGACGCTCGTTGGTACGACACAGCCTGGACGGCCTGGCCGCCGGTGGCGTTGATCGAGCTGTAGTGGTGATCGCCCGTGGTGAGCAGGCCGCGTTCGAGACCGCACTGGCCGATTCTCCGATTCCGGCCAGCTATGTGTTCGGCGGTGCCCGACGACAGGACTCGGTGCGGGCCGGCTTGGCCGCCATCGCCGGTGATCCCAAACTCGCTGCCTGTGAGTATGTGTTGGTGCATGACGCCGCGCGGGCCCTAGTGCCAGGAGCAATGGTTGCCCGGGTGATCGAGGCGCTGCGCGCCGGCGCTCTCGGGTGTGTGCCGGTGACTGCGGTGGTCGACTCGATCCGCAAGGTTGATGACGTCGGTGGGTCGGTGGTCGTGGATCGCTCGGCGTTGCGTGCGGTGCAAACTCCGCAGGGTTTCCGGCTGCAAGTGCTCGAGGCCGCCTTGAAGCACGCCGATGAGGCCGGTATCGAAGTCAGTGATGACGCTTCGGCACTCGAGGCTTGGGGTCGGCAGGTGGTCCTTGTCGAGGGCTCCCGCGAGGCGTTGAAGGTGACCGAGCCCGCCGATCTGGTGCTGGCCGAGGCGATCGCGCGCAGCAAGCAATGAATCTTCGTGTTGGTGTGGGAACCGACGTTCACGCCTATGCCGCGGGCATCCCGATGTGGGTGGCCGGAATTGAGTTTCCTGCTGAGCCCGACGGCCTGGCCGGGCATTCCGATGGCGATGTCGCAGCGCATGCAGCCTGCGACGCGCTGCTGGCAGCGGCAGGGCTTGGCGACCTCGGCAGTAACTACGGCACCTCAGATCCGGCTTGGGCCGGTGCCAGCGGAGTGGCTCTCCTTAGCGAGACGGTGGCCCGGCTGGGTCGCGCTGGCTACAGCGTGGTGAACGTGTCGATTCAGGTGATCGGGCAGCGTCCCCACCTGGCCGGCCGCCGCACCGAAGCCGAGCAGGCGCTCTCGGCAGCGGTCGGGGCACCGGTCGGCGTCTCGGGTACCACCACTGACGGCCTTGGGTTGACCGGACGCGGTGAAGGCCTGGCGGCTATCGCGGTCGCGATGGTCGCGGGCAGCTAGCCCTTGGGGGTCTGCCTAGCGAACCTGGCTGGCCGCAGCGGTGTAGGTGTTGCACTTGCCGATCTGGGAGTTGGTCAATCCGGTGGTCAGCCATGCCTGGCGGTTCTTACTCAGGCCGTGATCGCCGTCGTAATTGGCATCACCGGTCAAGACATCATCACCAATGTTGAAAAACAGGAACTTCAGGCTGTCCAAATCCGAGCCGGTCAGATTTGAGGCCTTGGCGACCGCATCGACCCAAAGACCGGCAAAGCAGTCTGCCTGTACCTCGGTGCGTCGCGACAGGATCCGCGCCGCCGCCGCGCTGCTCTTCTGTTCCCAGGCCTTTTCGGCGATCAGAATGCCAGTTCTGGCCTGGATCGCGTGCCCGAACTCATGGGCCATGATCGTCTCGGTGACGAACGGCTTCTTGCGCACTGACGTCGGCAAGATCCGGTAAAGATCGGCGGCGTAGTAGATGTGTTGGTCGGCGGCGCAGTAGAAGGCGTTGCCGGTGTCGGTCTTGCCGCATGGAGTGGTGATCGGGGTGGTGTAGACCGTGGCGGGTGGGCGCGGAAGCTTGAAGCCGGCCGCGGTGGCCGGACCCTCCCAGACTCCCCAGAGGCAGGAGGTGAGCTGGTTCAGGTGCTGCTCCAGGTCGGCGGTGCCCGCGGTGGTGGCGTCGATATAGGGCACCGTGCAACTGGTCGGCACTGGCACGGATTGGTTGTAGATGGCGTTCTGCTGCATCCAGGTGGTGGCCTGCTCGTAGGTGTCTGGAGCCGGGATGTCGGGCGGACTGTAATCCGGCGCCGGGACATTGGTCACCTGGTGGTAGGTGGGGTCGTTACCAGGCTGGTTGGGCGTGCCGCCGTTGAGGTAGTTGACCAGGGCGATCATGAAGAACCCGAGAATCAGTACGAAGACGCCGCCACCGACGACCGCCAGCAGCGGATTCTTTCGTGGTGCGCGTGGCGGCGGGAACGACCCCGGCTGCCGGTACTGCTGGGGATAGCCGGGCGGTTGCTGCGGGGCGCCGACCGGCGCGAACGTGCCAGGCTGCGCGAACGTGCCAGGCTGCGCGAGCGGGGTCGGTTGCGGAAACTGGGGGGGAGCCGCCGGCGATCCCCAGGGGTTGGTTTGCCGATTCCAGCCCTGGTTCGCAGGCCACGGTTGGCCCTGGTTGGGCACGCCCCAGTTCTGAGTCACCTCGAAAGAGTAGTAGTTGACCAGAAAGGAACACCACAGGTTAACCATGCGTACTTGGCCATCGCGCGGATATCGCCGTGCTCGGGGTGGGCGGCGTTGCATCGATCGACGGCCGTCGCCGAGGGGTTGATTGCGATCCTCGCGGATCGGTCAAACACTGTCCGAGCGGTGGCCAGCAAGGCAGCCGGCCTCCCGGCTGGCATTTCGGGTGAGCGGGCGCTATCGGGAACGGGCTGGGCCACCCTAGGCTGATCCCGCCCGATGTGCCGCAGGCGTGGATCGCTAGGCTGAGCAACGCGGTGCTGGGCTAGTGCTGAGAAGAGGAACCAGGATGGCGACATTTATGGCCAGGCTTAATCGGGTCTTGGCAGTGGTGCTGATCGCATTCGGGCTAACCATTGCGATGGTTTCCAGCGCCCGCGCAGATGCTGGCCAGTTGGCGACCTACAACGCCGTAGCGACCGTCGACCTGGACGGCACGCTCAGCGTTGAGGCAACTCTCACCTTCGACGGCACGGCGCCGCCCAGCGTGCAACAGGTGCTCAGCACCGTGCGGCGTACTGCCCAGGCCACCGAATACCGCTTCACCATCTCCGACATTGCGGTGACCAGTGGCAGCACCAAGCTGGACGCCAAGGTGACCACCGGGCCGTCCGCCGTGACTGTCGATATCCCGACGGCCGGCCTCACCTCGCCGGTGAAACTGTCCTACACCGTCCGCGGCGCAGCGGTGGCGAACTCCGACGGCGGCACCTTAGTGGTTTGGCCGTTGTTGCAGGGATTGAGCATTCCGGTGAAGCAGTTCAACGCTGAGGTGCGCGCGCCGGCTCAGTTCACCCAACTCGACTGTGCGGCCGGGGCCGTCGACTCCCCTGGCAACTGCACCTTCTACGGCGGCGGCAACCACGACTATCCCAACCCCACCTTCCGTCAGGACAGCAATCGGACCAACGATGTTGTCGTGGTCACCCTCGGCTTTCCGTCCAGCCAGATCGCTGTCAACCAAGACCTGCGCCAGCTGTGGACGGCCGAGCGGGCCTTCTCCGTCGCGCCGCTCCCGTTGGGTCTGGGCCTTGGACTGCTGGTGCTCGGTGCGGTGGTTCTGTGGGGTGCGCACCGCAAGATCGGCCGCGACTTCGCCGGCAACGTCGACCCGGTGATGGTGGCCGAGTTCGAGCCGATCGCTGCCGGACAGTCCGAGTTCAAGATTCGTGACGGCAGCGGCCCCGGGGCCATCGGCACCCTCGCAGATGAGCACGTCGACCCCGTGGACGTCACCGCAGCCATCCTCGATCTGGCCGTGCGCGGGCACGTGTTGATCACCGAGCTGCCGCAGGAATCCACTCATGCGACCACTGATTGGTCGTTTGCCCGGCGCGAGAGCGACGCGCCGCTGGCCGACTACGAACACACCCTGCTCAATGCAATAGCTCCGGTACAAGGTGACCCGGTGAAGCTGTCGAACCTGCCAGGGAGTTTGCATTCGGTGATCGGCGAAGTGCAGTCACAGTTGTACGACGAGGTCGTTTCGCAGGGCTGGTTCGTGCGCCGTCCAGACTCCACCAGGGACCGCTGGGGCCTGGCCGGTTGGATCGTGCTGGTGCTCGCTGCGGTGGCCTCCGCAGGGTTGATCGGCTTCACCTCCTTCGGTCTGCTGGGCATCGCGCTGGTGTTGGTGGCGCTGGGTCTGATGTTCATCTCCCGCGAGATGCCGGCCCGCACCGCCTCGGGTACTGCTGTGCTGCGTGGCCTGGAGGTGTTGCGTGGCAACCTGCTCACCCACCCGGTGGCGAATCTGAGCAGCGATCCGTACCACCAGATTTCGGCAGTGCTGCCTTTCGCTGTGGTGCTCGGTGGACGAGACCGCTGGCTGCAGGCGATGGCCGATGCCGATGACGACGACACCCCGGATTCGATGGACCTGGATTGGTATCACGGACCCGAGGGCTGGCATATGGCCGATCTGCCTGCCTCATTGAACAACTTCGTCACCACGGTGCAGGGCACGCTATTCAGCCGCTGACCGCGTTCGGGTCAGAGCATCGAACGCGACGGCGCAGTTGAGGCAACGGCCCCGAAAGTGGGCTCGGGGCTAGAGCTCCAAACCCGGGTAGAGCGGGTTGGCGTCGAGTAGTTCGGTTGCCGCGGCCTTGGTTCGTGCAGCGACGCCGTCGGCGATGGTGTACTTCGCTTTGCCCGGGGTGCCCGCTGCGGTGGTTGCCGGACTGGTGGCTTTCAGCACATCGGTGATCAGCTCGGCCACCTTGTCGAATTCGGCGGCACCGAAACCGCGGGTGGTCAGCGCCGGAGTGCCGATCCTTACCCCGGAGGTGTACCAGGCGCCGTTGGGATCACTGGGCACCGAGTTGCGGTTGGTGACCACGCCGGAGTCCAGCAGGGCCGACTCGGCCTGGCGTCCGGTCAGGCCGAACGAACTCACGTCCATGAGCACCAGGTGGTTGTCGGTGCCATCGGTGACCAGTTTCACGCCGCGCTTCATCAGTCCTTCAGCCAGGGTCTTGGCGTTGTCGGCCACAGCCTGGGCGTACACCGCGAACGAAGGCTTGCGGGCCTCGGCAAGGGCCACGGCCTTGGCGGCCATCACATGGCCGAGCGGGCCGCCCAACACCATCGGGCAGCCGCGATCCACGCTGGGGGCGTACTCGGCGGTGGCCAGCACCATGCCGCCACGCGGACCGCGCAGCGACTTGTGGGTGGTGGTGGCCACGACGTCGGCATAGGGCACCGGGTTCTCCTCGCCGGTGAAGACCTTGCCGGCCACCAGACCGGCGAAGTGGGCCATGTCGACGAAAAGGGTGGCGCCGACCGCGTCGGCAATCTCGCGCATCTTGGCGAAGTTCACCCGGCGCGGGTAGGCCGAATAACCGGCCACCAGGATCAGCGGCTTGAATTCCTTTGCGTCGGCCAGCAACTTCTCATAGTCGATCAGGCCGGTTTCCGGGTTCGTGCCGTAGGAGTGCTGCTTGAACATCTTGCCCGAGATGTTGTGGCGGAATCCGTGGGTCAGGTGGCCGCCGGCGTCCAGGCTCATACCCATCACCCGCTGTGAGTTGAACTCGGCGCGCAGGGCGTCCCAATCTTCCTCGGACAGGTCGTTGACGGTCTTGGCGCCCAGACGCTCCAGGGTGGGGCTTTCGATCCGATGCGCCAGAATCGACCAGTAAGCAACCAGGTTGGCATCGATGCCCGAATGTGGCTGGACGTAGGCGTATTCGGCACCGAACAGCTCGCGAGCATGCTCTGCGGCCACCGATTCAACCGTGTCGACGTTCTGACAGCCAGCATAGAAGCGATGGCCGATGGTGCCCTCGGCGTACTTGTCGCTCAGCCAGGTGCCCATGGTCATCAGTACCGGCAGCGAGGCGTAGTTCTCGCTGGCGATCAGCTTCAGCGAACCTCGTTGATCGACCAGCTCGGCCCTGGTGGCCGCAGCGATGCGGGGCTCAACTGACTCGATCACTCCCAACATCTGGGAGTAGATGTTGGACACGGTGCTGGCGTAATCAGCCACGGGCAGGCTCCTAGCTCGGTGAGACCCCAACTCTACCGATTATCGGCATCGGCCCGCCCTGCCGATCCGAGCCGAAATGACCGCCAGCTGCGCCAGCGGCTCAGCCTGCATCCGGCAACGCTGGGGCAGCTGGTCTCCCGGCTTGTCGAAAAGGGATTTGTCGAGGTGGGAAGCGATCCAGTCGACCGCCGTCGACGCCTCATCGAGCTCACGGCGGCCGGCTGAGATTTGATCGAATCCGCCCCCTGGTCGGGCCAGTGCGGTTGCGCACCCACCGTCCCGACGACGCCACGCTGATCAGCATTACCGAAGGCTTTCAGGCCGCCCTGAACGCCTTCGGCCTGACCGAGTACTCCACTGAAAGGAACCCTCGATGACCGTCTCTGCGGCATTCTCCGCCTTTGTCACCCAGGCCCCAAAGTTCCAGCGGCCCTGAATGGCCATGATCACTGATCTGGACACAGCCAGCGCACTGGACAAACGCACCGAAGAACTTGCCTATCTGGCCGCGACCGGTTCGGAATCGGGAGTGCCATTCCACGTTCAGTCGGCCTTGCAGGCCGGAGCCACCCGCGAAGAGGTGATTTCGGCAATCCTGGTCGGTCTGCCCGCAGTCGGACAGCGGGTGATTTCGTCGCTGCCTGCGGCTTTGTCGGCAATGGCCGCTGCTGGTCAGTAGTGAACAACGCCGGCCTGTTGCCGGGCTGCCGGGCTGGCCGTTCCTAGACTGGCTGCGTGAGTTGGCCGCAGGCGGTACCGGCAGAAACAGTTGAGCCCCATCTGATGCCGGGCGAGCAGTTGGTGTGGTTGGGACGACCGACGCCAACCCTGTTGCAGACATCAAACTTCCCCTCCGCCGGTGTCGGCATTGGGTTTGTCGGGCTTGTGCTGTTGATAGAGCTCTCCGTGGCGAAGGCCAACCCTCCTGCTCTCTTGCATGTGTTCTTGCTGGTCTTCGCCGGAATTGGGCTGTGGCAGATGTTCGGGCCACCGGTACTGGCTTACCGGCGTCAGCAGCGCACGTGGTACGCGGTCACTGACCGGCGCCTGTTGGAGGGCGCGGCCGACAGCGTCCGGACCCAGCGGCTCGACCAGATACTCAGCGTCGACGTGACCGCCAGCACCGGCGGCTCAGGAAGGGTTGTGTGCATTAGCGCCTCGGGGTTGGCACCGCAATTACGTCAGGTGGTGAATGCCATTGGGCGAGCCGGGCTTTTTGGCACGCGTGACAGCTCCAGTGGTGGGGTGAACGTAATGGTGTTCAACAACATCCCAGATGTGGCTGCCGTGGCGGCGCTGATCAACGCCAGGCTTCCGAACCCGAGCTAGTGGGTGAGCCCGGTGGCTGGGATGCAGTCGTTGCAGACTCCGGCCGGAATTGTCTTGGCTGGTATTATCCTTGACCAGTGAACTTCAGCTGAGCAGGTTCTGACCGCCGCGAGTTCACGCAACGGACGTCGCGGCCCGGGAAATACTCATCCGACGCAATCCCCTTTGCGAGCCCGGGCCGCGACCCGCTTCAGCTGATCGTCAAGCACGGCTGGATGGAATTGGGCGCTGATTGCGTTGTGGCAGTCAGGAAGGTGGAGAACATGGCAGATCTGAATGGTAAAAGGGTGGCATTCCTGCTCAAGCGCGGAGTGGAGCAGCCCGAACTGACCGACCCGTGGGCGGCGCTGAAGGCAGCGGGTGCGGAGCCCGTCTTGGTGTCGGAGGAACATGGCACCATCACCGCGTTGATCCATGACTGGGATCGCGGGGACGACTTCACCGTTGACCTGACTCTGGATGAAGCTGATCCGGCGGATTTCGATGCGCTGGTGCTGCCCGGTGGCACCCTGAATTCGGACAAGATCCGCACCAATCCCAAGGCGATCGCTTTCGTGCGGGCGTTCTTCGACGCTGACAAGCCGGTGGCCTCCATCTGTCACGGCCCGTGGATCATGATCGAGGCCGGGGTGGTGGCGGGGCGCAAGCTCACCTCAACGACCCGCATTTCCACCGACCTGGTGAACGCTGGCGCTGAATGGGTCGACGCTGAAGTGGTAGTCGACGGCAACCTCCTCACCAGTCGCAGCCCGCGAGACCTGCCCGCGTTCAACGCTGCGCTGGTGGAGGCGGTTGCCGGCGCCTAGCTCCGGATCGAGAAGCTGGCTTTCGCTGATCCAGTCACTGAACCGGGCGCGGTCCAGGTGAAGTCTCGGGTGGTCGAGCCCTTCTTGAGCCGGTAGGAGGCCGCGCCGACGACGAGATTGTTGGGCGGGCTCGCTGTGAGGCCGTCGAGGACCTCATCGAAGCTGGACGCGGTGTCACTGACGTTGGCCGACAAATCAGTGCAGGTAACTGAGTTGGCATTGCCAGTGCACGGGTCGGTGACGGCGGCTGCGGCGAACATGACCCAGCCGCTCTTGCGCGCGCTGGCCTTCAGTTTGATCGTCAGTGGTTTGCCCACGGTGAGGCCGCCCAGCCTGTCGTTTTTGACGATCCGGTACTGGGGACGAACTGAGTAGCTGCTGCCTGCCTTGAGCCGTTTGCCCGACAGTGACTTCCAGGACCCTTTGGTGAGTACCTGGACGGCGGCCGCCTTGTAGGTGATGGCGTCGGCGCTCTGTAGCCTCACGGTGATCTTGACGCTGGTGATGGTCACGTCTTCGAACTTGTTGCTGGTGATCGCCCAGACGTCACTGGCGGGGCGGGTCCCCACGACATCAGGGAAGGCTGAACTGTCGGCGGTGACCTGGGAGTTGGTCAGGCTTCCTGTGGCGCCGTTGGCGCGGCGGTAGTCGATGGTCCAGGTGAGGGCGGCGGTGCCTGCGCCGTTCTGGTCAAGCTGCTCGTAGGCCGCGGTTCCGATGGTGCCGACGACCGTCGCGGCTGCCGCCTGTGGGTCCGCAACTCCGGCGTGGTAGGTGGCGATCTGGGTTCCGGTTGCGCTCTGAACAGCCACGTCGATGGGGAAGGTGCTGACCGCACCGATGGTGCCGCGGATCCCGACTTCACGGTCCTGAGTGATCATGCCCAGCGGGCTTCCGAACTCGGAGACCTGCTTGTAGGAACCGTTGAGACCAGCGCCGTCGGGCACGATGAGGGCGGTTGAGGCGTTCGACATCAACAACGTCGCGTTGCCGGAGTGGGCCATCGGGTGTCCGAAGGCCCAAACGGTGTCGCCGCAGATGGCGGTCACAGTGCCGATCGCGCCGATCAAGTAGTCACCGTCGGTGTAGGTCGCCGCAATTGTGCCGCCGGCCACCAACGCCTGGCTGACCGATGCCGGATTTGCTGAGCCTGCTGGCAGGAAGTCCTTGCTTCGTAGGAAGCTTGCGGTCGCGGAACTCCCGGGGGTCCGGGCCAGGGTGCGGTTGGTGAAGGCGTTCGCTTTGGTGCCGGCCGTGCCGGCGACGTTCACCGTACGCACCTGGGAGAAGCTGCTGTCGACCAGGTTGGCGCCCGCAGCCCTGATTCCCGAGGCTGACAGCTTCAGATTCGAGTTCGTGGCTCGCACGTTGGCGGTGCTGCTGAAACCGGTGGTGCCGATCGACTTCATGTATTCAGCCGGAGTGACACCGGCGATTGGCAAGTTTTCGCTGTTGAGGCTGTAAGCAACGGCGCCGATCAACCGGCCGGCCTTGTCATAGACGGGCGAGCCGGACATGCCGGCCCAGATACCTGCCCCCTTTAGGCCTCCGGACGACGCGGTGCCGTCGATGACCGGGCTGCTCAGGCGGAACAGGAGAAGATCCTTGTTCTTGCCGAGGGCATCGGCGATGAAGCCGACGTAGGTTCCGGTGAATGCGTCCGGGGTGGTGCCGTGGGTGACTGACAATCCAGTGACCGGCTCGCCGGCATCGAAGGACTCCGCCGTGGCCACCTGAACGTATGGCTGGGTCCCGTCGGAGCAGAAGTAGGACTCTGCCGCGTGGGCTGGGGTCGCGGCAGTCACCAACCCGCCTGCCAGGAGCGCTGCCACCGTCACCGCAGAGAGCCGCCGTCGGATCCTGCGGGTGGGCCGTGACTGCGGCAGGGCCGAAGGCTCCGATATGTGAGTTGCGGGGGCGAGTGCCTGCTTAGCCATGTGCATGTCTCCTGGGCGGTGTTGGCCTGTTGGGGTGGGTGATCCATGGTCGGGAACTGATGGCGCATTGCGCCGGGGTGGGCAACCGTGGGTGGACTGACAAGGCGGATGCATTTCCGAAAGAACTGCCGCCCAGCTCGGCTTCCGCCCCGACTATAGCTTGCGTTCTCTAATGGGCGAGAGGGATCTTTGCGGGCCATTTTCCAGCACAGAGTGGATCACTGCGACGATCTGAAGAATCGCCTAAGTCGCGGGATCGTCACTGTCGGTTCGCAATGCTCAAGCGCTACTCTCCCGCCATGAATCCTGGTCGGCCAGCCATGGCCGCGTCACCTTCTACGGTCTTGGCGCTTGGTGCCCTGATGCTTGTGCTGGCGGGCTGCCAGAGCGGACGGTCGGTCGGGCCGAAGACTGTTGCCTCGCCGAGTCCGTCAGCCAGCTCGACCAGTGCGGCACCGTCACCAACGGCAACCGCACCCAGCCCTTCCGCAGTTGCCGAGCGATGCACCACCGCTGACCTCAAAGCCTCTCTCGGGACGGGCCAGGGCGGCGGTGCCGGGCACCTTTACCCGTATTTGGTGTTGACCAATGGTGGACCCGTTGCCTGCACTGTGTCCGGTTACCCGGGCGTGTCAATGGTCGGTGGTGGCAGTGGCGACCAGCTTGGTGCGGCAGCCGGTCGCGGGTCAGGGAAGGCTGTGACGCTGGTTTTGAAGCCTGGGCAGTCGGCACATTCGGTACTCAGCATCACTCAGCCGGGCAACTACGACCCGGCGACCTGCCAGCCGCAGGCTGCCGATGGGTTCCGGGTCTACCCGCCTGGTGAAACCAGGGCTGTCTTCCTCGCCACGACCGGGTACACCGGGTGCGCCAATGCCGCGATCAAACTGCTTCAGGTCAAGCCGCTCCAGGCCGGTGCCAAATGAGCGGTGCGCAACCAGCTGGAGTCGGTCTGGGGTGAATCCCGGCGCGGTGGCCCGCCAAGGGCACTGCTCGGGGTCAGGCTCGGGAGCGACTGACCTCGTAGAGAGCGATCGCTGCGGCCACCGAGGCGTTGAGTGACTCAACGGCCGAACCGATCGGGATGTGCACCAGCACGTCGCAGTGCTCGCGCACCAGCCGGGCCAGTCCTTCGCCCTCGGAGCCAACCACCAGCAGCACGGGGCCATCGATGCCGGGGAACCCGGCCACATCGGTCTCGGCCTCGCCGGCCAGGCCGACGACGGTGAAACCGGCATCGGCATAGCGCTTCAGCGTCCGGTTCAGGTTGGTCACCTGGGCCACCGGTACCCGCGCTGCCGCACCGGCGGAGGTCTTCCAGGCCGCAGCAGTCATCTGGGCGGAGCGGCGCTCGGGGATTATGACACCGTGTGCTCCGAAAGCGGCCGCGCTGCGGATGATCGCGCCGAGGTTGCGGGGATCGGTGATCGAGTCGCAGGCCACCACCACCGGGGGAGTCTCCGAGTCCAGTGCGTTGGCCAACACGTCCTCGGGGTCGGCGTATTCGAAAGCCGGCAGCTGCAGCGCCACACCCTGATGCACCCCGCCGCCGGTCATACGGTCCAGCTCGGTGCGGGTGGCTTGCAGCAAAGGGATGCCGTGTTCGGCGGCGTACTTGAAGATGTCGCGCAACCGATCATCGCGCTCGACACCGTCGGCAACATAGGCGCGCCGGATAGGCAGCCCGGCCTGCATCGCCTCCAACACCGGATTGCGGCCGATCACCCAGTCTGCACCGGCGGTCGCGGTGTTGGACGTTCGCCCTCCTACGGTGCGGACCCCAGTCCTGCCACCGACGGTCCTGCCGGGCTCTTCGGGACGGCGGTTGCGATACGACTTGTGGTAGGGGCGATCCTCGGCCTTGGGTGTCGGACCCTTGCCCTCGAGTGCCCGGCGAACCCGCCCGCCCGATCCGGCCGGAGTGGTCTTGCCCTTCTTGCGAACCGCGCCCTTGCGCTGGCTGTTACCTGGCATCAGTTCTCATTTCTCGATTGACCAGCGCGGGCCGGTGGGGGTGTCGGTGACCTTCAGGCCGAGGTTGGCCAGACGGTCACGAAGGGCGTCGGCTGCGGTCCAATCCTTGCGCTCGCGGGCCTGGTTGCGTTGCTCGAGCATCGCGGCAACGAGGCCGTCGACAACAGGCTTGAGGTCATCGGAGCTGGTAGCGCTCGCGGCCCACTCTGGCGCGTCGGGGTCGAGTCCGAAGATGCCCAGCATGGCCAGTACTTCGCGGTGAGCTTTGGCCGCAGCCAGCGCCTCACCAGCTTCCAGGGCGACGTTGCCGGCCTTGATCGTGTTGAACAGCACAGCCATCGCGCCCGGGGTGCCCAGGTCGTCGTCCATCGCCGAGACAAAGGCTGCCGGGAGCAAGGCCTCGGCAGGCTCAGCCGACTGGTTGAAGGAGTCGGACGCTTGTAGCCCAAAGTTGGCTGAGCTTGTCGAAGCGACGCTGGCGAAGGCCTTGGCTCGACCCAGGAAGCCGTCGATTCGGGCCAGCTGGGCGGCCGCTTCGGCCAAGGATGCCTCAGACAGTTCGATCGCCGAGCGGTAGTGCGGGCCGGCCAGGTACAGCCGGACTGCGCGGCCGCCGTAGATAGCCACCGCAGTCAGCACGTCGGCGGTGTTGCCCAGCGACTTGCTCATCTTTTCCCCGGCCATGGTCACCCAGGCGTTGTGCATCCAGTAGCTCGCGAAACCGCGTCCGGCCGCCTTGGACTGGGCGATCTCGTTCTCGTGATGCGGGAAGCGCAGATCCAGCCCGCCGCCGTGAATGTCGAAGGTGTCGCCGAGGTATTTTCCGGCCATCGCCGAGCATTCCAGGTGCCAACCGGGACGACCGCGCCCCCAGGGGGTATTCCAGGACGCCGATTCGGGATCGCCAGGCTTGCTGCCCTTCCACAGGGCGAAGTCGCGGGCGTCGCGCTTGCCGCGCGGGTCGGCATCCTCGGCGGCGGTCAGGTCTTCGACCTTCATGCCGGACAGCTCGCCGTAGCTGGGCCAGGACAGCACATCGAAGTAGACGTCACCAGAGCCGTCCGCGGCCGGGTAGGCGTGCCCGCGTTCGATCAGGGTTGCGATCAGCTCAATCATTTCCGGCACATGGCCGGTAGCCCGCGGCTCGTAGGTTGGCGGGAGTACCCCGAGTGCGCGGAAAGCCTGATGGAAGGCGCCCTCGAATAGGTAGGCGTGGGCCCACCAGGGACGGCCCGCCTCGGCGGACTTGGCCAGGATCTTGTCGTCGATGTCGGTGATGTTGGTGACCATCGTGACTTCGTGCCCGGTGGCCTCCAGCCAGCGCCGCAGGACGTCGAAGTTGACCTCCTTGCGCACATGGCCCAAATGCGGGGCCGACTGCACTGTGGCGCCGCAGCAGTAGATCGAGACCTTGCCGGGTTGCAACGGCTGGAACTCGACCACTTTGCGCTGGGCGCTGTCGTACAAGCGGAAACTCACCCCCGGAGTCTACCGAGAACTCCAGCCGGCGCCGTTCTCTCAGCCGCTGGTCTTGGCCACACCCAGCGTCCGCTCCACCAGAGCGAGCGCCTCAGCCGGGCTCAGGCCGAGCGTGCGGACGCGGTCGGCGTACTCGGCAGCGGCCAAGCGAGCGGCGCGGCTGGATTCGTCCCCGCTGATGAACGTGCCGGCCCGACCACGGGTGTCGAGCAGCCCGATCGCCTCCAGTTCCCGGTAGGCGCGGGCCACCGTGTTGGGGGCCAGGCCGAGATCCTCAGCCAGGCGGCGGACGGTCGGCAGCTTGTCGCCGGGTTGGAGTTCCCCTGCGGCGACGGCAGCCGAAAGTTGGCGCTTCACCTGGTCGTAGGGAGGTTCGATTGCGGTGGCGTCGATGGTGATCATGCTGATACTCCCGTGTGGTGACCGACGAACTCACCGGCGTGAAGCTGAGGCCACAGCCGGGCGCGGAACCGATCGGTGGGTGTGAAAGACAGAAGGAGGGTGAGGATGAACGTCGCCTCCAACGCTAGGGATACGAAGAGGATTGAATGGCTGATCTCGGGACGCAAGCTCTCCCCTGCACTTACCTGGCTCAGCGCAATGCCCGCCCACAAGGCGATGCTCCGAAAGCCAAGTTGAGCGATGTCGGCCCGCCAGGCGTCCTGGGCGTACAACTCGGCGTCGTTTCCGGCCGGCTGTGGCCGTCGGGTGACCCTTCGTCCGGTGCACTCGGCTACGACGAGGGAGACCACGATGCCACCGAGCAGCAGGACCTGGGCGACCAGGTGGGGTGAGGGCTCCATGATCAGTGGCAGTAGCGCCACAGCGATCAGGCAGGCGGCTCCGCCCGCCCACGCTCCCACCCGCAGCGGGGTTGGCACATAGTCGCCCAGCCCGACGGCTCGGGCTCTGGCCGTGCGAGTTGGGCCTGTTTCGAGCCAGGGCCAGGTGAACTGGAAGGCGAGGGTGATCGACGTGCCGATCCCGAACGCGACTATCACGATCCACACCTCTACCAGCGATGACGCGGGACGGGCCACGACGAGGACGGCGATTGCGGCCGCACTAATCAACGCCCAGATTCCGATCGACCGGGATCGCCGGGCAAAGGCCCGATCGGCAGCGTTGAAGAGCTGCGGAGTCAGGGTCGCCAGGTTGTAGCGAGCCCAACGTTCAGCCCTGCGGCTGCGTTGGGCAGCCGTGCGTGGCCAGAAGGCGGCCAGGCCAGCGGCCAGCATGATCGCCAAGGGCAGATAGAGCTCCGCGCCAGGGGGGATGTCTGGTAGATCGAACTCGAAGGACACACCCACATGCTACAGAGAAGGGCATGTTGTAGCAATGCAGTGTTTGCTACAAACTTTCGCGCTTCCGGGCACGCAGCGCGTCGATATCGAGGAAGGCTGGACCAGGTGCTGGCGCGGCAGCCTCGGCGTCCTCCCATGGATCGGCTGGCATCGGGCCATCCTCGTCGTCGACGAATCCCTGGGAAGGGTCGTAGGGATTGGCGAGTTGGTGCCCGTCCAAATGAACGGTGGTCGGCGCGATCGCCTCATCGGGCAGCGTAGTGAGCACATCGCGGATGTAGCCGGCGGTGGCCTCCAACAGCGGCACTTCGCGCCGTTCATGCTGGGAGGCGTACCAGCGGTAGTCGAGCACCTCGTGGTAAACCTGCGCAGCCTCGCGCTTGCCGCGCAGTCCGGCCGGCACCGCCGCGACCACCGGACCGAAGCACTCGGTGAGCCATTGGTGGGCCACCACCGGCTCGTCGACAGCCTTCTGGTTGGTGCTGGCCCGGTAGGTGTCCAGATCGTTGAGCAAGCGGCGAGCCTGGTTCTCTTCGACGTCCAGTCCGGTCAGCCGTAGTAGCCGGCGGGAGTGGTGGCCGGCATCGACGACCTTGGGCTGAATACGAATCCGCGAGCCGTCCTCGGACGTGTCGATGGCCAACTCCGCAACGTCGAAGCCCAGCGCATTCAGCCGACGTACCCGCTTCTCAATCCGGAAGATCTCATTGCCGGCGAACTCTTCGGCGCCGGTCAGTTCGGCCCACAGTTCCCGGTAGCGGGCCACGATCGAATCGACCAGGCGCTGCGGATTCAGTGAGTCGTCCAGCATCTTGCCGGCTTCCAGATCGCAGAACTCGCCGTAGAGGTTGGTGATGGCGATGGTCAGGTCGTGTTCGCGTTGTCCGTCGGACAAGCGGGGATGCAGTTCGCCGGTCTCCGCATCAACCAGGTAGGCGGCGAACTCGCCGGCGTCGCGACGGAACAAAACATTCGACAGGGACACGTCGCCCCACAAGAAGCCGACCAGGTGCAGCCTGGCCAGCAACAGCACCAGTGCGTCCAACAACCGACTGACCGTCTCGGTCCGTACGCCTTGGGTGAAGAGCGAACGGTAGGGCAGCGAGAACTCCAGGTGTCGGGTGACCAGCACGGGGTCGAGCGGCTCGTCATTGGCGCCGAGCCGCCCGGTGATCACCGCCAGTGGTTCGACTGACGGTGTGCCGGCGCGATGCAGTTCAGTGAGTAGGCGGTATTCGTGCAGTGCCAGGTGTTCGACCACTTCCTTGGCCGCGCACACTGAGTTGCCCACCTTGATGAATCGGACGACGTGTCGGGAGATGCCGCGCGGCAACGCCACCAGATGGCCGGTGGGCCACTGGGACAGTGGCAATTCCCACGGCAGCGGAATCAGCCGTGAGTCCGGGCGGGACGATAAGAACCGGGGCACCCATCATTCTTACCGCACTGCCTGCAATTTGTGCCGCGGGCAACGCAAATCGGCCCGGCGGGATGAGAATCCTCGCCGGGCCGATGCGTGGGAGCAGATCAGTCGCTCAGCCGCTGCTGAGTCGAGGGAGAGAACACGTGCATCAGGCTGGGATCAGCTGCGTTCAGGTTGATGGTGGCGCCGCGCTTGGGCGGTGTGCGGGTGGAGACCCGGGCCACGATCTGCTGGGCATTCAGCTTCTCTTCGGTGGACAAGCCAGCCATGGTTCCGTAGAGGTAGCCGTCGGCGCCGAGTTCCTCGACCAGGTCCACATCGATTTTGATGCCATCCTCGGCGACCGCGAAGTTCTCCGGGCGGATCCCCAGGACCAGCGAGTCGTCCCCGGTTGCCTTAGCCAGAATCTCTCGGGCCACTGGCACCACATAGTCGCCCACCCGGACGCCACCCTCGACGACCTTGCCCTGGATCAGGTTCATCGCCGGTGAGCCGATGAAGCCGGCCACGAACAGGTTGTTCGGCCGGTCATACAAACTCAGGGGAGTGTCGACCTGCTGCAGCAGGCCGTCCTTCATCACCGCGACGCGGTCGCCCATGGTCATGGCTTCGACCTGGTCGTGAGTGACGTACACGGTGGTGACGCCGAGCCTGGTGACCAAGGCCGAGATTTGAGTACGGGTGGAAACCCGGAGCTTGGCGTCCAGGTTGCTCAAGGGCTCATCCATCAGGAACACCTGAGGCTGGCGGACGATCGCGCGGCCCATGGCAACGCGCTGACGCTGGCCACCGGAGAGAGCCTTCGGCTTGCGGCCCAGGAACTCCTCCAGACCGAGTAGCTTGGCGGCTTCCATGACCCGAGTGTCCCGCTCGGCCTTCGCAATGCCGGCCATCTTCAGGGCGAAGCCCATGTTGTCGGCGACGGTCATGTGCGGGTAGAGCGCGTAGTTCTGGAAGACCATCGCGATGTCGCGATCCTTCGGAGGCAGATTGGTGACATCGCGCTCTCCGATGTAGATCTGGCCGTCGTTGACCTCTTCCAAGCCGGCGAGCATGCGAAGCGAAGTCGACTTGCCGCAACCGGACGGGCCGACCAAAACCATGAATTCGCCATCGCCGATCTCAAGATCGAGCTTGTCTACAGCAGGGAAATCAGAACCCGGATAAGTCCGGCTTGCCTGCTTGAAACTGACTGTGGCCATGTCAAGTAATCCTTTCCACGGGCAGGTACGTGCCCGACGATCCGTAGTGGAAACCGGCCGCCTCAGTGCGGCCATGGCCATCATGGCATGACTTCGTCCCTGCGAGCGAGGGTTTCGCAGTTTGCCTCGGGTACCCACGATTCGCAGTCGGCGCTGGCAGGTAGGCTCACCGCGTGAGCGATGCCGAGGGCCAACCGGCCGACACCGAAGAGCCGGTGGACGGTGAGTGGTGGCAGGATCCGTCACTGCCGTGGAAACACAAGCCGGTCAGAGCCGACATCGCCTGTTTCAGCTGGATCAGCGTGGTGGCCATCTACTCGGTGGTGATTTCGATCCTGCGGCCGGGGTTGCTGGCTGCAGCTCCCTATGTGCTGGCTTCGCTGGGTTCGTGGAGTGGCAATGTGCTGATCGGCGCCAAGGCTTCCCAGGGTGATCCCTGGTGGCCGCTGGTGTGGGTGCTGGCCACCCTCGGCTTCATCAAGTTCGACTGGGTCTATTGGTGGGCCGGGCGGCTGTGGGGTCGGGAGTTGATCGAGGTTTGGTCAGGACGCTCCGAGCGGGCCCGCAGGATCAACGCCCGTGCCGAGCACTTCGCCCGCAAGTACGAAACCCTGGCCATGATCGTGAACTTTCTGCCGATCCCGTTGCCGCGGGCGGTGATCCTTGCTGTCCTCGGCGAAGCGGGCACCAGCCTGAAGAAGTTCCTCACGGTCTCGGGGATTGCGTCTTTTGTCACGACCGCCGGCTACCTCGGCATCGGCTACTGGATCGGTGAACCGGCCGTGGCGATGATGGATGCCTACGGCAAGTACTTGTGGTACGTCTCGCTGGCGATCCTGGTCTTCGTGGTGGCCAACGCCTGGTGGCAGCAGAGCCGGAAGTCCACGCCATCCTCTGACTGAATGCCGCTGCCCGGTGGCAAGATCAGATATTGGAGCCTCCGACAGGAATCGAACCCGCGACCGTCCGCTTACAAGGCGGGTGCTCTACCAACTGAGCTACGGAGGCTTGGGGCAGGTGCCCCAGCGGCCTATTGTGCCAAAAGTGTCCGCCTTTGGTGATCACCGGCTGCCCTTAACTAAGCTGTCGGGCGTGTCTGGCCAGTTGATTCCGGTTCCTGCCACTCAAGCCGATGCGGCAGAGGTGCTCGTTTTGCAGCGTTGCTGCTGGGTGAGCGAGGCGATTGCGAACTCCACGATGGACATCCCGCCGCTGCATGAATCTCTGGAGGTGGTGCGGGGCTGGCTGCCCATGGCCTGGGTGTTGCGGGACGGCGGCCGTCTGATCGGTGCGGTACGCGGCTATGTGGACGGCGATTCCTGGCAGATCGGACGGCTGATGGTCGCCCCCGATCGTCAGGGCGAGGGGCTGAGCGGACTGCTCCTGCGGCACATCGAGAGCCAATCCCCGGCCGGGACCCGCTGGCACGTGTTGTTCACCGGCTCGGGCAGCCTGGCCAACCAGGCGCGCTACCGACATGGCGGCTACCAGGAGTTCAAAGCCGAAGATGGCCTGGTCTACCTGCGTAAGCCAGCCAACTGATCACTCGACGGTGATCACCAGATCGGCCAGTTCGCGGGGCTGGTTGATGCGCCAGTGCGCGGCCTCCTGCCGGGCCCAATCCTGCCAATGTGGGGCGAAGAGGTCGCCATCGCGAGCCAGCGCGCGCTTCCGCCGCAAGGGTTCGGGAGCGTCCAGCCAGATCGTCAGCGTCGCCAGAGCTTTGCTGGTGGCGGTGATGGCGCCGCAGCCTTCGATGATCAAGCCGAGTTGCGGGTCGAGCTCTCGCCGCCGACCCCGCCGATCGGAGAGCCAGTCCCAGGTGGTGAAGCCGTTCCCGGTGATCACCTGTGGCACCTCTGCTGAGCCGGCCGCCAGCCCTTCCCAGCCGGGGTACAACTCGTCCATGCCGACCAACTGCGGGGGAGTGCCTGGCCACTGATCGCGGAGCAGTTCGGCAAGCGTGGTCTTGCCCGAACCGGCGCCGCCGTCGATCAGTACTACCGGGCGCAGGTAACCACGGGTGTGGCTGAGTGCGGCGGTGAGTGCCGCTGGGAGGGCGCTCAGCGTTCCCCGGCAGCGGTCAGGAAGGCAACGCCCTCGCCGGTGATGGTCGGTTTCTCGGCGGCGGTGAGGAAGGCGGCCTCACCACGACTCAGTTCCAGCGAACCGGCCGGGCCGGTCAGCGTGACCGACCCCGAGACGACCAGGAGCACTCGCGCCGAACCGGCTCCGGGCAGCAGCACGGTCGTGCCCCCAGCAGTGGGGCTGAGCCGCCAGACATCGAATTCTGGGCAATCGGTGGGGTAGTGCTCGACACCTTCACTGATCCGCTGTGGACGAGTGATGGTGGGCTCGGACGGTTCGAACTCGACCACCTTGATCAGTTCGCTCACGTCCACATGCTTGGGAGTCAGGCCACCGCGAATCACATTGTCGGAGTTGGCCATCACTTCCACGCCGGTGCCGCGGAGGTGATCGTGCATGTGGCCGGCCGGCACGAACACGGCCTCGCCGGGTTGCAGCACTATCCGGTTCATCAGCAGAGCGGCCAGGATGCCAGGATCGGCGGGGAAGATCTCGTCCAACTCGATCACGGTGCGGGCGAACTCCCCCAGATCTCCGGCGTCGTCCTTGTGTTGCATGGCTGCTGCGCAGACCAGGTTGGACAGCCCGGCGCGCTCGCCGGTGAGGCTGAGCACATCGAGGAAGACTTCTTCGAGGGCGGCCGCGCCGCGGCGTTCAGTGAGCGGGCCGATGACGCTGGCCAGTTCGTCGGCAACCCCGAGCCCGGCGAACAGCGCCGCGGTGCGTCGGGGATCACGGAAGCCACTCAGGGTGTGGAACTCGTCCAGCGCAATGAGGATCTCCGGCTTGGGCCAGTCGTCGCGGTAGGTACGCTCGGGAGCGTCCAGGGCTACCCCGGCGGCCTCCTCGCGGGCAAAGCCGGCTTCGGCCTGCTCCCGTGACGGATGCGCCTGAAGGCTTAGCGCGTGGCGAGCCGAAAGCACCTTCACCAAGTAGGGCAGCTGATCGCCGAACTTGGTGCGGCTGGCTTCGCCGAGCGACTCAGGGTGCTCGGTCAGGAAATGATCCAGGGTTTCGCCGTCCACCTGGGCTGGGGCCAGTGGGTGGGCGCCGAGCCAGTATTCGGCGAAGGGCTTGCCATCGCTGGGTCGACCCAGCAATTCGGGGATCGCCTCAGTGGTTCCCCAGGCGTAACGCTGAACCGCTCCCTGCAACCGCAGCATCTGAAATCCTCACTGATCGATGGAGTGGGCGGGCACCTGTTCGCCTCTGCTGACTCTACCTTCCGCAGGGGTTGTGGTGGTCCCCTCTGATGGTGTTCGACGAGCTAATCCGGCTACGCCGGTGTCCGGTCCAAGGCGTGCAGATCTAGGCGTCTCAATGGGAGTCCGGCCAGCGGAAAACCGAATGACATGGGTGTGGTTTCCGGGGTACGCTGGGGCCATGTCCTCACCGATGCTGATCGCTACGACGGGTCTGAGCGAGCAGCAGGCCGCGCTTCTCGATTTCGAGAAGAACTGGTGGTCATCGACGGGTTCGAAGGAGTCGGAGATCCGTGATCGGTTCGACATGTCGCCCACGCGCTACTACCAGATGATCAACGCTCTGATCGATACCCCCGAGGCTCTGGCCCACGATCCGCTGCTGGTGAAGCGGCTCCGGCGCATGCGCGCCACCCGCCAGAAGGAGCGCACCGCCCGCCGGTTGGGCGTCAACCTGCACGCCTGAGCGAATCCGGGGCGGCCTGGCCGCTTCATTGATGCCGCTACGCACGCCTGTCCCAATGGCTGGGTTGGCTGGTACTCGCCGCCACATTGATGTGAGCGCTCGGCTCGGTGAACAGCGACTTCTGACGTCCCGCAGGCTCGTCCCGGTCGGCCATTGGTTCTTCACGTCCCTGTGTGGTGTGACCTGCGGGTGGCAATGGTGACCAGTGACGATGATCTGGGAGCCGGACCTGCCCTCGCGTGGGGCGCTGCGGAGCGGGGTGCGCAAGCGTTTCGGCGGCTGTCGCGCACTCCCTCGATGTTTGCACTCGGCGGGTGCGAGTGCTAAACATGTGGTTAGCACTCTCATGCCGAGAGTGCCACTGTCCGACTCGATGAGATCCCTCTGGATCGTGCCTTGAGTGGGCATCGAGACGACATAGTTCACCGCGGGGCTGCGGCCCCCCGAGACGCCAAAGGATTGCCGAACAGACATGGCGAAGCTTATTGAGTTCAACGTAGAGGCTCGGCGCGGGCTGGAGCGGGGTATGAACATCCTCGCCGATGCCGTCCGCGTGACCCTCGGGCCCAAGGGCCGCAATGTGGTCCTGGAGAAGAAGTGGGGCGCTCCCACGATCACCAACGATGGCGTGTCCATCGCCAAGGAGATCGACCTGGAGGATCCTTACGAGAAGATCGGCGCTGAGCTGGTCAAAGAGGTCGCCAAGAAGACCGACGATGTTGCCGGTGACGGCACCACCACCGCAACCGTGATCGCTCAGGCGATGGTGCGCGAAGGGCTGCGTAATGTCACCGCCGGCGCCAACCCGATGAGCCTGAAGAAGGGCATCGAGAAGGCTGTCGCGGCAATCGTCGATCAGCTGGCCGTCCAGTCCATCGAGATCGAGACCCGCGAGCAGATCGCGGCCACCGCGTCCATCTCTGCGGCCGATACCACCGTAGGCGAGATCATCGCCGAAGCGATGGACAAGGTTGGCAAGGAGGGTGTGATCACCGTCGAGGAGTCCAACACCTTCGGCCTCAATCTGGAGCTCACCGAAGGCATGCGCTTCGACAAGGGCTTCATCTCTCCGTACTTCGTCACCGACGCTGAGCGGATGGAAGCCGTCCTGGACGATCCCTACATCCTGGTCGCCAACTCCAAGGTCTCCAATCTGCGCGACCTGCTGCCGGTGCTGGAGAAGGTCATGCAGTCGGGCAAGCCGCTGCTGATCATCGCCGAGGACACTGATGGCGAGGCCCTGGCAGGTCTGATCGTGAACAAGATCCGTGGCACCTTCAAGTCGGTAGCGGTCAAGGCCCCCGGCTTCGGTGATCGTCGCAAGGCCATGCTGGGCGACATCGCGATCCTTACCGGCGCTCAGGTGATCTCCGAGGAGGTCGGCCTGAAGCTGGATGCGGTCACCCTTGAACTGCTCGGCCGGGCTCGCTCGGTCAAGGTCACCAAGGACGAGACCATCATCATCGACGGTGCCGGAGACGCCGACCAGATTGCTGGTCGAGTCGCCCAGATCCGTCGCGAGATCGAGAACTCCGACTCCGACTATGACCGCGAGAAGCTGCAGGAGCGCCTGGCCAAGTTGGCCGGTGGCGTTGCTGTGATCAAGGTCGGCGCGGCCACTGAGGTCGAGCTGAAGGAGCGCAAGCACCGCATTGAGGACGCCGTCCGCAACGCGAAGGCTGCCGTTGAAGAGGGCATCGTCGCCGGTGGTGGCGTTGCGCTGATCCAGGCTGCCACCAAGGTGGACCTCAGCGCGCTGGTCGGGGATGAAGCTACTGGTGCCAACATCGTGCTCGTTTCCTGCTCGGCTCCGCTGAGGCAGATCGCCATCAACGCTGGCCTTGAGGGTGGCGTCGTGGCCGAGAAGGTTTCCCATTTGGAGTCCGGCAAGGGCCTCGACGCAGCCACCGGCGAGTACGTCGACATGGTTGCTGCGGGCATCATCGACCCGGCCAAGGTGACCCGCTCGGCGCTGCAGAACGCAGCCTCGATCGCGGCGCTCTTCCTGACCACCGAGGCGGTCATCGCCGACAAGCCGGAAAAGGCGCAGGCGATGCCGGCCGGTGACGGCGGCATGGGCGGTATGGATTTCTGATCCGCTAGAAGCCATATTGGGCCGGTCACCTTCGGGTGGCCGGCCCTTTGCTTTGCTTTGACAGGAGTGTCTGGCGGCGCTACGCGAGCTTGATGAGGGGCGACCCTCGTCGCGATCAACGACCAGCCCTTGGTCGAATGATTGCGCCGGGGCCGTCCGCGTTGAGCGTGTCTGCGGTGCATCCGGCTCAGTACGGCCAGAATTGGGCCATGAGCGGACTGCTCGAGGTTGTGGCGCTGCACCCGGCCGACGCTGAGCGCGCCGAGGCGGGTGGTGCCGACCGTGTGCAAGTCCTGGGGAGCCTCGATGAGGGGGGTCTTTCGCCGACGCCGCAACTTGTTTCCGACGTCCGTCGGGTCACCTCGGTTGAGATCCGGGTGATGGTGCGGCTGCGGTCAGGCTTCAGTACCGACGGCGGCGAGGCCGTCCGGCTGCGGGGGCTGATGTCCAGCTACCTCGACTCCGGCGCGGACGGCATGGTGCTGGGTTTCCTCAACGGCCATGGCGAGGTCGATGCGCCACTCATCATCGAGTTGCTCGGGGACGCGCCGTGGGCTTGGACCTTCCACCGGGCCGTGGACGCCTGCCTGGAACCCGATCGCGCCTGGGCCGCTCTGCCACAGCTTCCCCGCTTGGACCAGGTACTCACCGCCGGTTCGGCCAGAGGAGTGGAACACGGACTGAACGACCTGGTCGCCAGGGCGAAATCCGATCCCTGGGCGGCTAGCGTGATCATGGCCGGTGGGGGATTGAAGGCCGAACATGTGCCGTGGCTGGCCAGGGCCGGAGTGCGCGCCTTCCAGATCGCCTCAGCGGCACGTCCAGGCGGATCGTTCAAGGCGTACGCAGATGAGGCCCTGGTGCGCTCCTGGCGCAACCTGATCGATGAGGAGACCCGCCACCGCGTGGGCTGAGGTCTTCAGCGACAAAGCCGGCAATCACTAATCGCGGGCGCGACTGTCCCGATGGTGTTGCCGCGCTACCGCGCCCTCATTCGGCTACGGCGACTTCGCTGGCCGGCTCGATGTGAACGAAAGTGGTGGTGCCGGGAAGCGCCCGGTCAACCGCGGTCTCCACCTCGTCGGCCACATCATGGGAGCGGCGAACCGTCCAGTCGCCAGGGACGGTGAGGGTTGCGTACACGAAGCGTTGGCGGCCCGACTCGCGGGTGCGCAGCTGACTGATTTGCACACGGGCATCGTTGCAGGCCCGCACAACGGTCGTGTTGACCACCTCGACTTCTTCGGCCGGCAGTGCGCTGTCGAGCAGGCCAACGACCGAACGGCGCACCAGGCCATAGCCGGTATAGAGGATGTTCAGGCCGACCAGGATGGCGATGATCGGGTCGAGGATCGTCCAACCGGTCAGAGCCACCAGACCGATCGCCACCAGCACGCCGACCGAGGTCCAAACGTCGGTGAGGAGGTGCTTGCCGTCGGCTTCCAGGGTGATTGACCGGTGTGCCCTGCCGGCTCGCAGCAGCAGGAGACCGGTGCCGAGGTTCAGCAGACTGGCGGCCGTGGCCAGCGCCAAGCCGATTCCCAATTGCTCCGGTTCTACTGGCGCAAGCAGGCGCATCACCGCACTGTAGATGATGACGCCGGCGGCGAGGAAAATCAGCGTCCCCTCGACTGCGGCTGACATATATTCGGCCTTGCCGTGGCCGAAATCGTGATTGTAATCGGCCGGCTTGACCGATAGCTTGATCGCCCACATCGCCACGATCGCGGCCACCAGATTTACCGTGGATTCCAACGCATCGGACCACAAGCCGACCGAGTTGGTAATCACTGCGGCGGCACCCTTGATCCCCACAGTCAGGATCGCGGTAACGATGGACAGCCACAGGAATCGTTCCAGGAAGCGGTTATCGACAGGCTGGGAACTTGCCTCGGCAGGCGTTGAGAGTGGCACGGCGTTCATTCTACTTTGACGATGGACTCTTCGATCACGCCGAGTTCGAGGGGCCATTGCTGGGGCCGATCGGCCAATTCGGCCAGCTCGAGCAGGTTCGCCGGCCACACCGGATGCGGCTGGAGGGACAATTCGGCCAGGGGCAGCCAGGCCCACCCGTCCAGGGTTACTTGCTCATCTGGGGTGAACCCGTCCTGGGTGGGTTCGAAGCGTTGAGCCAATCTCAGGACGAAGAACTCCTCTACCTGGGTGAGTACCTGGTCGGAGTAGCCATGCACGACTTCACGGATGGCCACCGGGCCGAGCAGGTCGACTGGTAGCACGTTCACCCCGGTTTCTTCCAACAGCTCCCGGATGGCAGCCTGGAGGGCGCTCTCCCCAGCATCGATGCCCCCTCCCGGGGTCACCCACCAGCGAGTACCCGGCAGCCCGGGATCGGTGTCGGCCAGCAGCAACACCGCCTCGTCGCAGATGATCACCACTCGGGCCGCTCTGCGTCGGCGATGTGGACGCATCTGTGGGTCCACAGGCTGGAAGGTTCGGCTGCGGAACGGTTCACTCATGGGCCCGGAATCACCGCCTTGGCCGCGGGGTTCAGGTTCTGATCCACAAAGGACAACCTGACCTGCTCACCGGGCAGGACGAAGCCGACCTGTCCGCTGGCCCGCTCCCCGGTGGCGAGCTCAACTCCGCTGAGCTGATCGGACAGATTCGCTCCGAAGGCAGAGCCGCTCGGGGCCACGCCATCGGCGATGAAGTTCAGCGTGCTCAACGACAACCGACCTTTCGAGCAATCGACCTCGACGTCCACGACCAAGTATTGGCTGCCCGAGGGCGGCGCCAGCTGGCCGTCCTGAGACCAGGTGGCCTTTTTTACCCTGAGGTGGCCAGCGCCTGAGACGGTGTGAAAGTTGAGCGAGGAACCCAGGCTTCCGCCGGCGTCGAGCACCACCTTTCCGCTCGGCCGCGCCGGTGGAGTGGCGGTGTACACGGCAGTGGCGCTTGGCTGCGGCGCTTGCGTCGGAGTGGCTGGAGGTGTGGTGGTCAGCAGCGGCAGCCCAACTGCCGTGGCCGCCACCAGCACGACAGCGAACGCAGTGGTCGCGGCAAACAGCAGTCGCCGACGGCGGCCGGGCTCGGTTTGCCTCGGTGGCCGGATCGGAGCCGGCGACGGCGGGAACGGTGGCGGCGTGTGGCTTGGTTGCCGAACCGAGGTGATCGGCCCAGGAGGTGGCCGATAGACACCCGATGGTGGCCACTGGCCGGCTGCGTCCGGGGGTAGGGCCTGCGGGGGCCTCAGGAAGTCCGGACGGCTGCCATCGGTGGGCGGTTCGCTCATCGGCTCAGGACCGGTCGGGTGGCTCGTTGCTGCGCAGTGCCGCACCGACGATTCCCGGCGTCGCGAACACCAGCACCCAGGCTGCGATGCAGGAAGTGACGGTCAGCGGGTCCCACACGCTGATGCTCTGGTCGGCGAGGACGCTGACCAGGCTGATGCCAATGATCATGATCAGCGCAATCAGATAAGCCCGTCTGATCGCTACCCGCCGATAGCGGATCTGCACGGTAGAAAGCCAGGCCACGACTAGAGCCACCGGAGCGATCGGGACGATGAACATCGCCAACAGCAGCGGAATCATTACCCAGTTGGTGGTTGCCCGCCAGATCTGCGGAAGGTCGACCGAGGACGGGGTCGGGATCACCGGCTGTCCCGGTGGTGGCGCGAACCAGCCAGGGGTGCCGGGTGCAGGGAAGGGTGCCGGGTTCACCCGGGTATTGGGCTGCACCACCGGCTGCACCGGGAGATATCCGGTGAGCGGCGGTCCGGGCGCGTTGAACGGCTGGTCGGGGCGTCGTTCGGCGGCGGTTACCGGCGCCGCCGCGATCGGAGTGGTCATCGACTCAAACGGCAGGTTCGGGTTGCGTCCCGGTGCCGCCGAGGGCACCAATTCACGCAGGTCGGGCGCGGGCTCCTGCGGTGGGACGAAGCTGGGCTCTTCGCTGGGAAGGCCCTCGATCACCGCGGGCAGGGGCTGGTCGGCCAAGGCCTCGGCTACCGGCGCGACGAACGCTGCGGGGCGCGCGGACGGCGCATACTCAGGTCCATCAGTCCAGCTGGCCATGGGTGAATCGTACGCGGAGTCGGTGGAGATGCCGCCGCGGCGTCGAGCAGATAGGCTTTGCCGAGCTGGTGTTGAATCGGCGAAGAGTATTCGGGAGTGAGAAACATGCCTATCGGCAAGGTGCGTTACTACGACGCGGAGAAGGGTTTCGGCTTCCTCTCCAAGGACGACGGCGGCGAGGACGTCTACGTTCGCGCGTCGGCACTGCCTGAGGGTGTGACCACCCTGAAGCGTGGGCAGAAGGTCGAGTTCGGCGTGATCGACGGCAAGAAGGGCGAGCAGGCGCTAACGGTGCGCCTGTTGGAGGCACCGCCGTCGCTGTCGAAGGCGTCGCGAAAGTCGGCCGAGCAGATGGCGATCATCCTCGAGGATCTGATCAAGATGCTTGATGGTGTTGGCAATGGCTACCGCCGTGGGCGTTACCCCGACCCCAAAGTGGCCGGGAAAACTGCTTCGGTGCTGCGCGCCGTCGCTGACGAGTTGGAGCTGTGACCTTGACCGTCGGCACATTAGAACTGGACCAAGCCTGCGCTGAGGCTGTCGAGCAGGCACGCGAGGCTGCGATCATCCGGGCCGGCGTGTTGGAAGTTGGCGAGCACCTCGGGGCTTATGCCGAGGACACCCGGGTGGCTACCCACCTGTTCGCCTGCGATCACCCGGGCTACCCGGGCTGGCGCTGGTCGGTGACAGTGGTACGAGCCGCTCGTGCTCGGGTCGTCACGGTCTCCGAGATCACCTTGTTGCCCGGAGAGGGTGCGCTCATTGCGCCTGTATGGGTGCCTTGGGCCGAGCGGATCGGCCCGAAGGACATCACTCCCGGCGTACTCGCACCGGCCTCGGTCGACGACATCCGCCTGGAGCCTGGCTTCACCGGTGGTGAGCATGCCAGCGATGCCGACCCGGCAGAGGCCAGCCAGATCAGAGCGGTGGTCGCCGAGTTGGGGCTCGGGCGGGAGCGAGTGCTCTCGCTGGCCGGGCGTGATCAGGCTGCTGAGCGCTGGCTGGCCGGTGACGGCGGCCCGGACACCCCGATGGCCAGCCAGGCGCCGGCCGAGTGTTCCACCTGCGGCTTCCTGATCGGTCTGACGGGTGGCCTTGCGCGGCTGTTCGGCGTGTGTGCCAACGAGCTGTCACCCAGTGACGGCGCTGTGGTGAGCCTCGACCACGGCTGTGGCGGGCATTCCGACGTTGCTGAACCCAGTCGCGGGGTTGATCTGTCAATCCCGGTCTGGGACACCATCAGCGTTGACGTCGGCCTCTTCGACTGAGTACCTGCCACCTGGACGCCGCCGGCGGCGTCCCCTGATCAGGCCGACAGCAAGGCCCACCAGCCCGATGATGGTTCCGGTGATCGCCACGTAGAAGTACCACAGTCTTCCGGTCGCGTTCAGGTTGTCGCGGAGCAGCCAGCAGACCACCGCGCCGATCGCGAAGGCTACGGTGCCTGAACTCACCACCGCGATGCCGTCGGGGTCAAGGGCGCGGACGGGTGCCTGTACCAGAATTGGCCGGTGGTCTTCCGCGTTCTGTGTCACGGACAGAACCATAGAGCCAATCGCGGGGGTCCTAACATTCCCACCATGGCGAACGCTGGATCTTCGACGGTTGCTCCGTCCCCCACTTCCAATAAGGGCTTCGACTCTTGGTTCGAGCTCACCAAACGTGGTTCCACGATCGGTCGCGAAATCCGCGGCGGGTTGGTCACCTTCTTCACGATGGCCTACATCATCGTGCTCAACCCGGTCATCATCGGCACCCAGGCCGACAAGAATGGCAACCTGATCACCGGTGAACCGATCGCGAACGGGGTGGCCGCGATCAACACCTCGATGGCCATGGTGGCTGCAGCTACCGCGTTGATCGCTGGGATCATGACGATCCTGATGGGTGTCTACGGACGCTTCCCGATCGCCCTGGCAACCGGTTTGGGGCTGAATGCTCTCGTCGCCTACACCATCATCAAGCAGGTCACCTGGCCGCAGGCGATGGGCCTGATCGTCTGGGAAGGCGTGCTGATCCTGATCCTGGTGCTCACCGGATTCCGAAAGGCCGTGTTCAACGCGGTGCCCCGCTCGCTGCGGGCAGCGATCTCGGTGGGCATCGGCTTGTTCATCGCCTTTATCGGGTTGGTCGACTCCGGTGTGGTGCGCTCCGGCTCCGGTACTCCGGTGGAGTTGGGCGTCTACGGACAGCTGATCGGCTGGCCGATCGGGGTCTTCCTGATCGGACTGCTGGTGCTGGTTGTCCTCTACATCCGCAAGGTCAAGGGCGCGATGCTGATTGCGATCGCGGTGGCCACGGTGGTGGCGATCATCGTGGAGACGGTGGCCAAGATCGGCGCAGCCAAGGACGCCACCGGCGCGATCACCAACCCGACTGGATGGATGTTGAACGTCCCGACGTTGACCCAGTTCAGCGCGCCTAATCTCGGTCTTCTGGGCAAGGTGGATCTGTTCGGCGCCTTCACCAGCGCCGCCAGCCCGACCGTGGTGCTCGGCCTGCTGCTGCTGGTCTTCTCGCTGCTGCTCAGCGACTTCTTCGACACCATGGGCACGATCGTCGCGGTCGGTGCCGAGGGCAACATGCTTGCCGAAGACGGCAACCCGCCACGCACCCAGGAGATCTTGATCGTCGACTCGGTGGCCGCGATTGCCGGCGGCCTTGGTTCGGTTTCGTCCAACACTTCCTACATCGAATCCGCAGCCGGCGTCGGTGACGGTGCCCGCACCGGTATCGCATCGATCGTCACCGGGTTGGCATTCCTGCTGAGCCTGTTCCTAGCTCCGCTGGTGAACATGGTGCCGTCGGAGGCGGCCGCTCCGGCGCTGTTCTTCGTCGGCTTCCTGATGATGTCGCAGGTGGTGCATGTGGATTGGGAGGATCCCGAAGAGGGCATTCCGGCCTTTCTCACCATCGTGCTGATGCCATTCACCTACTCCATCACCACCGGTATCGGCGCTGGCTTCATTGCCTTGGCACTGATCAAGATCATCCGGGGCAAGGCCAGCCAGGTGCATCCGCTGCTCTACGTGGTGGCGGCAGCCTTCCTGATCTACTTCGGCCAGGGTGTGATCACCGCGCTGATTCCGAAGTAACCAGCGCGACGGCGGTGGCGTCCCGGCTTCGGTCGGGGCGCCACTGTGTCTTTGCTGCACCAGCGGGATGTTCGTGGTGTTGCTTCAGGCCCGGAAGATAGCCACCAGATCCGGTTCGGCTCGTCCCTGGCTGCGAGCCTGCTCGGCCCACTGGTCGAAACCCGCGAGGAAGTCGAGGATGCCGTTGGCCAGTTCCACGCTGGACTCACTGAGCTCGACCACTCCGGCCGGCCAGGTCTCCAGCATGCCCAGAGCGTGCTTGCCGGAAACCCACCCGGCTGCCAGGCCGGGGCAACGGGTCAGCGAGATTCCCAGGGTCGACTTGAACAGGTCGGATACGCCGTAGCGGGCTGGCACCTGAGCCCGCACCAGATCGAAGTCGAAGTCGTTCAGCCCCGCTTCGGTGAGGGGCCATTCCCCGGAGCCGACTGCCAGTATCCCGAGCCAGAATTCCAGCAGGTTCCAAGCCGGTACCAGGCGGTGCGGCGGGAGATAGCGTCCGGCCAGGAGGTCCTCGACCTCCTCAGCCGAGGGGACGCCCGGGCGCGGTGCAGCAGGGTCGTGGCCGCCGCGCAACAGCGGCCCGAGCTTGCCGAGCAAGCCGGGCCGCGGCTCACCAGCGGCGCCGAAGCGCTTGGTTGCCGCTTCGCGTAGGCGGACGGCAGTTTCTGGGTCAGCACCGAAGATCCCTCGCACTTCATTGATGCCGATGGCCCAGAGCTTGAGGGTGCTCATGAGCTAAACCTAACGGCAGGTGATCAGATTTGGGACGGATGCGACCCAGGTTGTGATTTGGCGGGCCCATTCGAGGGCGAAGCAGGGCTTGGCTGGCCCAGCCAGCCAGCCTGGATCGGTGGCGCCGTCGTCTTGGGTTGGATCGGTGGCGCCGAGGATTAGGGATGGGTCGGTAGGCTCAGGGCCATGATGATGGCGTTTCGTCGGCTGCTGGCTGGATGCGCGGCGGGAGCCGCGCTGGTGATTGGACTTTCCCCGGTGTTGGCGCAGGCTGCTCCCACTCCGACTCCGACGCCCGGTTCGTCCGTGTCCTCCTCGGCGAAGAGCACCGCATCAGCCTCTGCGAAGAGCACGGCGGCGGCGAGCGACGACTCCGAGCCCGATATTTCGGTGACCCCTGACACCACGCCGGACAACTCGCGGATGATCTGGATTCTCACCGGAGCCGGCGTGGTTGCCATCGCCGCAGCGGCTGTGGTGATCGCCCGGCACTAGTCGGGGATCACGCGTACTGGTTCAACACGATCTGTACCTGGCGAAGCTTTTCGCCGAAACCTGCCAGCACTCCCGCGTTCGGATCAGGAATACCGGGCACCCGTAGGCGGGGGAGTGTCAGCAGACCCGCCAGCGCCTTGTCGGCCAGGACGGTATCGATGCCGGTCTGGTCTCCACCCACGGCCAGCGCCACCAAGCCGGATGCGGGGGCCAGCAATTCCACGGCATCGGTGATCGCTGAGGCGTAGGCCCGGTCGGCCTGATGGGCCCTACGTCGCGCATAGCGCTGTTGCGACCAGCCGCCAGCCTTGGTGCGTCCTTGCACGTAATGGCTGTGATGGCGCCCGGTTACCAGGGCTGCGCCATCGAAGATGCCAACAGCGTGGCCTCGGCGCCGGACGATCAACGCACCGACGCGGCGGTTGCGTCCGGCAGCCTCGACCAACTCGGCCAGGGGGTCGCCGGCCCCGGGGAGCGGTCCCCACGGCAGCTTGATCGAGGCCTCGGCCTGGTCGGGGCAGCGTAGTTCGACGGCGACGTCGCTGAGACTGACCTCGGGCTGACCGTGGCGTTCGGTGAAGCCGGCCAGCCAACCGGCGAGGCGCGCTGGCGCTACGTTCACCGAACGTCGGTCGGGGCTGATGGTCATGGCTATAGTCTGACCCCATCACTGGGAGGAGGCGTATGGGCGAGCTGATCGATACCACTGAGATGTACCTGCGTACCATCTATGAACTTGGCGAGGAGGGCGTTCCGCCGTTGCGCGCCCGGATAGCTGAGCGATTGAAGCAGAGCGGCCCGACGGTCTCCCAGACGGTCGCCCGGATGGAGCGCGACGGTCTCGTAGCGGTACACGAGGACCGGCAACTGGTGCTCAGTAAGGCTGGCTTGGAGCTGGCCGCGCAGGTGATGCGACGCCACCGGCTGGCCGAGCGGCTGCTGACTGACGTGATCGGCCTGGAGTGGCATTTGGTGCACGAAGAGGCCTGTCGGTGGGAGCACGTCATCTCCACCGATGTCGAGCGGCGGCTGTTCAAGGTGCTGCATAATCCGACGAGGTCCCCTTATGGCAACCCGATTCCCGCACTGGCCGCGCTGGGCGCAGCTGAAGTTGGGGAGGAGTTCCTGGCCGGTTCACAAACACTGGCTTCACGGCTGGCTGGCGGCGGCGTTCAAGAAGTGACGGTGACCAGGCTCAGCGAAGTCATTCAGGCTGAACCCGAGGTGCTTCAGGCGCTGGCGGCCAGTGGCATGACCCCGGACGTTCGGGTGCTCGCCGAACTGGTGGGCGGGCGCCTCGTCGTCGGTGAAGGCGACAGGGCTGCGGTGCTCGACCCGGCGGTGGCCGAGCATGTCTTCGTCGCCACGGTGGGCTGACGGAATACTGAGCCGACCAAACCTGTTTGGTAATCAGTAACCCCGAGACGTTAGGAATCCAATGGCAACCATCGCTGTCACCGCTGAAAACTTCGGCGACACCATCAAGGACAACGGCATCGTGTTCGTTGACTTCTGGGCTGCGTGGTGTGGCCCCTGCCGGATGTTCGCTCCGGTTTTCGAAGCGGCCTCAGAGGCCCATGACGATGTGGTGTTCGCCAAGGTCGACACCGACGCGGAGCAGGAGCTGTCTGGCGGCCTGGAGATCACCTCGATCCCGACCCTGATGGCCTTCCGTGACGGATACCTGGTGTTCCGTCAGCCTGGCGCATTGAACAAGAGTTCTTTCGAGGGCCTCATCAAGCAGGTGAAGGAACTGGACATGGCGAAGCTGGCTGAAGAGGTTGCCAAGTCCTGATCGGCGTGTCCCCCGTAGGAGTGACACAAAGAGCCGCTGCCGCCTATACTTAAAGCCAGGTCCCTGCCCCATCCCCCCGGGCAGGGGCCTGTTGCATTTCCAGGCCCCTGAGTTGGCGGATCTGCATCAATGAATCTGCGTTGACAAGGAATTATCCTTAGCTCGGGCAGGCTGGGATGGGCTTGGCCCACCTGGCCTGGCGGTTCTCCAACTGGTGCGGTATGGGTCGTGAAGGGTCGAGCTCGGTGTCTCCAACCCGGGTGCTTCGCTGAGTCGCGGGTCGCGAAGTGCCTCCCGATGGGTAATCGTGCTAACCCATCCTTGGTGCAGTCCGAGTAGAATCTTCGGTTTCGGCACAGCCCGGGGAGTGCACCCGGTGGGTGGTCTGAGGTGGCAAATCCTGGATGAAATCGATTTACCTGACAAAACCTGGCTAGTCTTTTGGGTGGACACAGGAGGAACAGAGTGGTTGCCTTTCCCGAGCGCATCGACTCCGCCAGCTTGCGCACTGGCGACATGCCTGGCGACAGGGTGGAGATCAACGAGACTCACCTCGCCAAGGCGCGGGCGATTTTTCCTGCGTTGTGGGACCGACTGACTCCGATCCTCGAGAGTGATCCGCAGCACCGGGCGGTGGTTTCGGTGCACGGCGGCTCCGGGGTGGGGAAGTCGGAGATCGGGTCATTGCTCGCCTACGGCCTCAACATTGCTGGGGTGGGGGCCTATGTGCTCTCGGGTGACAACTATCCCCGCCGGACGCCTGTGGTCAACGACGCTGAGCGCCTGCGGGTCTTCCGCCTCGGCGGGATGCGGGGGTTGGTCGAGGCCGGCGAATATGACCCCTCGGTGCGAGCGATGCTGTCGGATCTGCAGCGAGACGGTGAGGACGCCGATCCCAGCCGAGTGGCCGCTCACTCCTGGATGGCCACCTACCTGCGGGCTGGCAGGCTCGCTCTGGCTGAGTATCTGGGCAGCTCGGTCGAGATCGACTTCGATGAGATCAACGCGATCCTGGCTTCCTTCCACGGCGGCGCCGACGCCCTGCTGCTGAAGCGAATGGGCCGAAGCGCCGATCAGATCTGGTACGACCAGGTCGACTTCTCTGCCACTCAGGTGATCGTCTTGGAGTGGACGCATGGCAACTCGCCGAACCTGGTTGGGGTGGATCTGCCGATTCTGCTGAACAGCACTCCTGCTGAGACCTTGGCGCACCGCCGCTCGCGGGCCCGCGATGGTGGGGTGGACTCGTCGTTCACCACTACGGTGCTGGAGCTGGAACAGGCCGAGTTGCAGGCCGTTGCGGTGCGGGCAGCGTTCATCGTTGCCAAGACCGGCGAATTGCTGGATTACTCCGGCTATCTTCACCAAATGGGGGCTGACCTGCCCGGCGCTGGGCCGATGCTGAACGCCTACCCCGACAGTCTCGGCGGCAAGTTGGCCGACGTGGCTGCATTTGCCACCGGGGCGGCCGCAGGCGCCTTCGAATCGGCCTACCTACTACCGAGCGTGTTCAACACCGATCTTGATCGCGGTTTCTCAGTGATCGACTATGGCCTGAACAAGTGGTTCGTCAGCCCGGCCGATTTGCAGGTGCTGGCCGAGGCCGGCATCGATCTGAAACTCGATTTCATCCTGAACCACGCCTCGGTGCTGTCGCCGCAGTTCGCCGACTTGGTCGCAAAGGGTGAGGAGTCGCAGTATGCCGACTTCTTCATCGACTGGAACAACTTCTGGGAAGGCCACGGCGAACTGACCGAAGATGGCTACATCCAGCCCGATGCAGACCTGATTCAAAACATGTTCTTCCGCAAGCTGGGCTTGCCGATCCTGATGGTGCGCTTTCCCGATGGAAGTGAGCATCCGTACTGGAACACTTTCTACCAGCAGGTGCGTTACCCCAGCCTTGATGCTCAGGACCTGATCTCGGCCACCGGCTTGCAGTACGAATCGGCTGCTGTGATCGCTGGGCGGGTCAATGCAGTGATCGCTGAAGGTGGGCGCCCCGCCGATGCGGACTTCACCGGTTTCGAGGACGACGAGTCTGCGGTGATCAACCTGGTCGAATCCCGGCGCCGCTACCTGGGCCAGATGGACCTGAACATCAACTCCGAGCTGGTCTGGGACTTCTACGCCGACACTCTGGACAAGCTGGCCGGCTATGGTGCCCGGATCGTCCGGCTGGACGCGTTCGCTTATGCGCCCAAGCAGCCCGGCGCGCGCAACTTCCTCAACGACCCCGGCACCTGGGAACTATTGGCCAAGGTGAAGGAACTGGCGGATGTTCGCGGGCTGATCCTGCTGCCTGAGATCCACTCCAGCTATGCCGAGGGTACGCATCGCAAGATCAGTGAGTTGGGGTTCATGACCTACGACTTCTTCCTGCCCGGGTTGCTCATCGATGCCTTCGAGGCCCGAGATGCGACCACGTTGAAGCGCTGGATTGCTGAGTTGGTCGAGCACAAGATTCGCACCGTGAACATGCTCGGCTGCCACGATGGCATCCCGCTGCTCGACCTGTTGGGCCTGCTGAGTGAGGACCGGATCGACACACTCGTGGATACCGTGGTGGCGCGCGGTGGCTACGTGAAGGATCTGCACGGGGTCAAGAAGCTGTATTACCAGGTGAGTGCCACCTACTTCAGCGCGCTCGGGGAATCTGAGGCCCGGTTGCTGTTGGCGCGGGCGATCCAGCTATTCCTGCCGGGCAAGCCGCAGGTCTGGTATCTCGATCTGTTCGCCGGGTCGAATGACCACGAAGCCGTCGCGCGCGCCGGTGCGGATGGGCACAAGGAGATCAATCGCACCAATCTGAGTGGCGAGGACGTTGCCACCGGGCTGGAGCGTTCGGTGGTGCAATCTCAGTTGGCGCTGCTGCGGTTCCGCAGGGACTTCCCGGCCTTCGGCTTCGACGCCGATTGTGATGTGGCCGAGACCGCGCCGGAGCGGCTGGTGATCACCTGGCGCAACAATGGCGCCTTGGCCACCCTGGAAGCCGACTTGAGCGCGGAGAAGTTCACCATCCATGCGGTGGATGCTACCGGCCACGAGGTTAGCTTCGGGTAGTGCAGCGGGGCTGGGTCAGGATGGGCAGGTGGTGGCGAAGAAGCGGAACGCCACTCCGGTGGCAGCCAGCGCCAGGCCGAGAAAGCCGAAGGTCAGATCGGTCGGCATTTCGCTGATCAGGGCGGTGGCGGCAATCAGCGTCGCGGGGGGAATCATGCCGCAAGTGATGATGGTGGTCTGAGCCCGCTGGGGCACGAAACTGGCAGCAACCACCGCTTGGGCCATCGAAACCAGGGAGATCAGAGCGAGTGGCAGGATGGTGTTCGGAGCCGCGGCGATCAGGAAATTGATTGCGAACAGGCCCGGCAGTGCTGCCAGAGTGGCCACGGTATGCCGGGGCTGCCACAGTGACAGCCAGCCGCCGTTTGGCGCGGTGGATACGGGGACGACGGTTTCCAGGTGCTGGAAATCGTCGAACGGCTCGCCGGTCATTTTCCAGATCCTTCGTTTCGGGCGAGCGCGGCGTGGGCCCAGAGCCCACGACAGAGCGTGCGCTCTGAGTGGCCGAATGCGGGGCTGCGCATCGCTGGTTCCTCTCAGTACCCCCACCGGTAGGTTAGCCCGCACCAGAGGATTCGACGCGCCGCGACGCGAATTGCCTCAACTGCGCCTTGAGAGCGGTGCACAGCCCCGCCGGAGGTTACTGGCCTGGCCAGGAGGCGATTTCGGCCGTGCAGCGGTTGTCGCGGGCGGGGATTGAGACGGTGGGACTACCGTTGAGGCGTTGGGGCAGGGTCCATGGCAGACTGCACCAGCGCAACTTCGCACGCGATGGTGCTGGGCACGGACTGATACGACATCGGGATCGTGTAGAACTTCACCCAGCCGAGGCAAGAGGAGAAGGTCATGTTGGGGATGCCCAGCGGTATGGAGTGGGTCGTCATCGCCCTGGTAGTCCTGGTGCTGTTCGGTGGCAGCAAGCTGGCCAATATTGGCAAGAATGCCGGTAAGGCGATTCGGGAATTCAAGGAAGAAACCGCCTCCGGCAAGAAAGAGGCAGTCGAGCCTCCGGTGACCCCGGCGCCCCCGGTGACCGAGGTGACCGAGGTGACCGAGGAACCTACCTCCAAGGATTAATGCTCCTCGCTTGAGAGCGGTGAGTTGGGCCCGTCTGGAAACGGAAGGGAGAGGTGCCGGTCGAACTAGGTCGGGTGCTAGCCTCAGTCACAGTTACTGAGTGTCGGCAAAGTCGCCGAAACCAGGATATAGCCGGGATGGAATACCTTGACCCCCACTCAGCCCCCCGGCGAGATTGGAGAGCACCGATGAGTGTGCAATTCCCTGACGGCTTTCTGTTTGGTACCGCCACCGCCGCGTACCAAATCGAGGGTGCCGCAGCCGAGGATGGGAAGCAGGATTCGATCTGGGACGTGTTCTGCCGCGAGCCGGGGCGGATCGTCAACGGCGAAAACGCCAACATCGCCTGCGACCATTACCATCGCTACGCCGCTGACGTGGAGCTGATGGCCGAACTCGGGCTCAACACCTATCGCTTCTCAATTTCTTGGCCCCGGGTGATCGCGGACGGTGCGGTGAACACCAAGGGGCTGGACTTCTACTCCAGGCTGGTCGATGAGCTGCTGGCCAAGGGCATCGATCCCTGGCTGACCCTTTACCACTGGGACCTGCCCGCGTCGCTGCCGGGTGGCTGGACCAATCGTGGTACCGCCGGACGGTTCGCCGACTACGCAATGATCGTCCACGACCGTCTTGGCGACAGGGTGCGAACCTGGACGACGCTGAACGAACCGTGGTGCTCGGCCTTCCTTGGCCACGCCTCCGGCGAGCATGCGCCCGGCCTTACCGATCCGGCAGCCTCGATTCGAGCGGCCCATCACCTGCTGCTCGGTCATGGCTGGGCGACTCAAGCACTGCGCAGTGCTGATCCGCAGGCGAAACTGGGCATCACTTTGAACTTCACCCCGGCAATGCCGGCAACCACCGAGCCGGCCGATATCGAGGTGGCCCGGCGGATCGACGGCACGGCCAACAGGCTTTTCAGCGATGCCATCTTCAAGGGTCGCTACCCCGCCGATGTTGTCGACGACCTGGGCGAAATCTGGCCCGACGACCTCGTGCGGGACGGCGACCTGGAGTCGATCAGTTCGCCCATCGACGTGCTCGGGGTGAACTACTACACCACCAACGTCTTCGCCGCTGGAGACGGAACTCAAACCCGGTTCCGCCCGAGCCCACACATCAGCGCGCCCGAGGCCGTCCAGGTGTTCCGCGACCTCCCGCGGACCGAAATGGGCTGGGAGGTGGAGCCCAGTGGGCTGCATCGGTTGCTGAAACGCTTGCATGAGGACTACACCGGCCCATCGGGCACCGCTGTGGTGATCACCGAGAACGGTGCGGCGTTCGACGACAAGCCGGACGACAAGGGCTTCGTCGACGACACCGCCGACCGTTTGGACTTCATTCGCCGTCACCTCCTGGCAGCACATCAGGCGATCGAGTCCGGGGTGAACCTGCGCGGGTATCTGGCCTGGTCGCTGATCGACAACTTTGAATGGGCCTGGGGCTATGGCAAGCGCTTCGGCGTTGTCCGGGTTGACCCCGACTTGAACCGGATTCCCAAGGCGAGTGCGCTTTGGTACGCCGGGGTGGCCCGCACCGGATTGGTCGAGACCGCCCCGCTGCAGACCGCGCCGAAGGCTCCCGAAGACGCGGTGGCGATAGAACTGCCGGTGGCTCCGGAAACCGTGCCGACCTCTGAGGTTGCCGAGTCGCTGAGCTTGCCGTCCACGCCGTGGTCGGCGGATCTGCCCGCGACGGCTGAATCGCCACAGACTCCGCAGTTGCCGTCTTCGCCGTGGTCAGCCGATGTCCCGACATCGTTGGAGCCGCCGCAGTTGCCGTCTTCGCCGTGGTCGGCGGATGTGCCGCCGTCGGCAGAACTGCCGTCGCCACAGCCACCGGCGCTGCCGGGCTTTCCCTGGTCGGCCGACACTGACTGAGTCGGCAAGTCATCGAAGGGCCCGGCGGCAAGGAGCGCACCGGGACCTGCTGCGCCGGGTTCAGGCCAGCGGGAACACCAGCCGGGTGATCGATCCGGACGGGTCCTGCTCCGCCGTGGTGTCGTAGAACTCGTACATGTGGTCGGCCAGGTCGACGTCCTGCTCGAACAACCAGGGGACGAGTTTGTCGTAGCTGTCCCAAAGTTGCTCGTAGGGGCCGATGTGGGTACCGACCACGGCCTCCTGCGACGGCACTTCAGTGAGGACGACATCGATGGATTCGATCGAGGTTGCGATGCCGAAACCGATCTCGACATCGACGATGTCGGCCGGTTCGCCGAAGTAGCAGGCATAAGCGGGTCCGATGATGTCGCTGCCGCCGGCGGTGACCGCCTGTGCGACCCGGTCGAAGGTAGGGCCGAGGACCTGATGCAGATCGGCGAGCGGCACCTGCAACCGGACACCGGCTCTGATCCATTCGGGAATGACTTCGATGTGGGGGTTCACTTCGGGCATTGCTGACTCCCTTGTTCAACCTGTCCCCGGCCACGCTAGCTCATGGCGCTCGGTTGCCGGAGGGTCTTGGTCCGGTGAGCCGTCGCCATCGGTAGCCGCCTTCAGGCCCGAACGGCAGTGGCAGCAGTGACCCGGTCTGGCTGGGTACCTGCTGCCACTGCCGCTCGAGGGGTCAGGCGAGCACGCCGATCTTGTACTTCTTCAACACGGTGTTGGCCTTGCCGGTGGTGCCGTGCTGCTTGCGGAAGGCCGAGGTGGCGTTGGTGCCGCAGATGGCGATGATCCGCTTGGAGCCGCCGGGATGCAACTTGATGAACGCGGTGAGTTTGTAGACGTTCTTGCCGACCACGGCCCAGCAGTCGGTCTTCTTGTTGTGCTTCTTGACCGTGGACATCTTGTACTTCTTCACCGCCAGTGGACTGACAGTGAAGGTGCCGGAGGCTGCGGCTGCGACGGTGGAGGACGCGGCCACGTTGGCCGCGCTCGCGTCGGAGAGCCCTGCGGTGAGGGTGAGGGCCAACACAATCGGAACCATGAGGGCCTGGGCAAGCCTGGTTGTGAAAGTGGACATGGGTGCCTTTCGACTTGGTGGTGGGATCCAACTCGCCAGGTTGCGCCGTGATCCAACAGACATCGTCGATTCGGGGGGACGCAAACTCGACTATCTGATCCTCAGTTGAGCGGTCCTGTCCCCGCTTCAAGCCGCTATCAAATCTTGGTCAAGTTCGAAGCTCCCGCTTGCGCGATCCACCGGATGGGCGGGAAAGTGCGGCAGATCAAAGTTAAGGTAGGTTAACTTCTATGAGCGCTACGGCTTCGCCAGCGCCGGAACAGGCCGGCGTGCGTCCGGCCACGGGTGCGCCGCGCCGGCTCACGTGGCTGTGGGGGCCGGCCTTCGTGGCCGCCATCGCTTATGTCGATCCGGGCAACGTAGCCGCCAACCTCACTGCGGGATCCCGCTATGGCTATCTGCTGATCTGGGTGCTCGCGGTGGCCAACGCTGCCGCGATGTTGGTGCAGTACCTTTCGGCCAAAGCCGGCCTGGTCACCGGAAGGAGCTTGCCCGAACTGATGGCCGACCGGCTGGCACGCCTCCCACGGATCGCCTACTGGGCTCAGGCGGAGTTGGTGGCGCTGGCCACCGACCTGGCCGAAGTCCTGGGCGGCGCTATCGCTCTGCAGATTCTCTTCGGGCTACCGCTGCTGCTCGGTGGGGTGATCGTCGGTGTGGTCTCGATGTTGCTGCTTTCGATTCAGACTCGCGGCGGGCAACGGCAATTCGAGTTTGTGGTGATGGGGCTGCTGCTGGTGATCACCATCGGCTTCACCGCAGGGCTGTTCGTCACCGACATCTCCTGGCCGCAGGCGATCGCCGGCCTGGTACCCAGATTCGCTGGAAGCGAGTCGGTGCTGCTGGCTGCCAGCATGCTCGGCGCCACGGTGATGCCGCACGCGATCTACGTCCATTCCGCCTTGGCCAGGGACCGGCAGCAGGCCGGCGACACCGATCTGCACCGGATGCTGCATGCCACTCGCTGGGACGTAGTGGTTTCGATGCTGATCGCCGGGACGGTGAACATTGCGATGCTGTTGCTGGCCGCAACCAGCCTGCAAGGCGTCGCGGGCACCGACTCTATCGAGGGGGCTCATGCGGCCATCGCCAACGCGTTGGGGCCGGCCGTGGCCGCGCTGTTCGCGGTCGGCCTTTTGGCCTCGGGGCTCGCCTCCACCTCGGTGGGTTGCTACGCCGGCGCCTCGATCATGGCCGGGCTTTTGAAGGTGCGATTGCCGATATTGGTGCGTCGGGTGATCACGCTGGTTCCCGCGCTCGTGGTGCTGGGCGTGGGGGTGAATCCAACCTGGGCATTGGTGATCAGTCAAGTGTTGCTGAGCTTCGGGATCCCGTTCGCGCTCATCCCGCTGGTCGTGCTCACCAACAGCGCCAAGCTGATGGGCAAGCTGGCCAACCACCGATCGTTGCAGCTGGCGGCCTGGGTGGTGGTGGCGATGATCGTGGCGTTGAACCTGGCTTTGATAGTGCTCACCGTGATCGGGGTGAGCTGATGGACCTTGACCAGCTCAGCTCGGTGGCGCAGGACTATCTCAAGGTGATCTGGTCGGCTGGTGAATGGGGTGAGCCGCCGATCACCACCACGGGCCTGGCTACCCGATTCTCCACAACTGCGGCCAATGTGTCCGCGACCCTGCGCCGGCTGGAGGCGCAAGGTTTGGTGGACTACCGGCCCTATCGGCCAGCCACCCTCACCCCACTCGGGCAGCGTCTGGCGATCGCCATGGTGCGACGACATCGACTCCTGGAGACCTTCCTGGCCCAAACCCTCGGCTACGCCTGGGACGAAGTCCACGACGAGGCCGAACGCCTTGAACATGCGGTCTCTGAGGTGTTTCTTGCCCGCATCGATGCGTTACTCGGGCATCCGCTGGTTGACCCGCACGGCGACCCGATCCCAAGTCTTGATGGCACCTTGGATCCGATGGCTGCGACCGCCGATCTGGCCGAAGTGGCGCCTGGTAGCTATGTGGTCGCCCGGGTGGCCGATACTGATTCACAGTTACTGGCGGGCCTGGCCGGAGCGGGGCTGCGTCCCGGCATTGAAGTGAGGATGGGTGCCGAGGGTGGGGCCTGGCGAGTTGCCGGCAGCTCAGCGAGCCTTGGCGCCGTCCAGCCGGGCGTGATCAGGGTCTACCTGGTGGGGTAGCAGTGAGCGCCCGCCGTCGGCTGTGGGCCTCGTTGATCTCGGCAATGCCGGCAAGCAGAGTCTGCTTGACCTGTTCTGGATAGAAGGAGGAACGCGCCAGGGTCGTTTCGAGATCAGGCACGGCCGCCTCTGCTGTTGCCAGGTGGGCGGCTGCCGCCTCAGGTTGACCCAGGTGATGAAGGGCAAGCGCACGCACCAGAGCGCCCAGGTAGGGGCTTGACCCGGGGGCTTCGGCAGCGTCGGCGAGGGCGCCGGCCCAATTCCCTTTGAGGTAGTTGTCCAGGGCGCGCAGGGTGTGACAGTAGGTCGGTAGCCGCGGATTCAGACGAAGAGCCAGGTTGATGATGTCGATCGACTCGGTCCAGCTTCCTTGGTAGACCAGCAGGTGGCCGGCCAGGTAGAGCACGCTGGGGTTGGTCGGCTCCAACTCGATGGCTCGTCGCGCCTCCTGGTGACAAGTGGTGAAGTCGGACTGGAGGAGTGCGACTCTGGCCAAGGCGGTGTGGGCCAGTCCCGATGGGCGAATCGCCAGCGCGTGGGTGGCGTTGTCTCTTGCTTCGGCCAAGGTCTGGGGCCGGTCGCCGGCGGGGTAACTCGCAGCCACTGCTGCCTGAGCCGAGGCGAGCATCGCCAGCAGCAGCGGGTTGCCAGGCTCATCAGCAAGGGATGCCCGCAGCGCAGCCTCGGCGACGGCAGCAGCCTCTGGCGAGTTGCGGTCGAGATAGTCATAGAAGGACACCATTGCCTGGTAGGTGCTCGGAAGCCGGGCGGAGCATCCGGGACGGGCCAGGTCGCGCTGCAGGTCGCCGCGGGCGTCGCCCAGTCTTGCTGCGATCTCCGAGGCCAACTCTTCCTCTGCCAGGAAGCCGGTGAACTGCTCCAAGTCGCGATCTGCGGTGGTGGCCACCACCAGGCGGCTGGTCTCCAGGTCGATCAGGCGTGTCGAGACTCGTAGCCATCCTCGTTCGACCCGGATCGATCCTTCCAAGAGGTAGTGGGCTCCGAGCTTGGTGGCCGGATGCTCCCTGCCGGAATTCAAATCGTCGGCGGTCATCGAAATCGGGCCGTACACGCTGAGCCCCTGGAACTGGCTGAAGGCCTGCGCGAGCGACTCCGCAGCGCCGATGGACTGCGCCGACTTGCCGTCTGGGGAGTTGAGATCAACGAACCTGCCGATAATCAGGCCCGGCCCTTCAGTCCATTCACTTTCGGGCCGTCCCTGATGGGTTGGGGTGGGGGCGACGCTGAACACCGGGACGTAACTGCCCTTTGGCAAAGTGATCCGGACCGGGTCGTCGGCTCCTTCTGCTGCGTAGTAGCGCTCGAGGAGAGCTCGGAGCCGGGTTGCCTGAACCCGGACCGCCGAATCGGCATGGCTTGCGAACTTGGAGCCGCGTCCCATTGCCACCCGGCCGATGGTGGTTTCCTTCAGGCGACCGGCGCGTCCGGCGATGGTTTCGGTGGCCACGTAACAGAGAAAGTCCTTCGACCTGGGCGCCGCTGTGAACCGTGGGCTTGCCACGATCTGTCGCCAGGCCTGGTCGGCCTGCTCGGCGTTACAGCCGACTAGCCAGAAGGCCTGATCCGAGGCATTGGGCACAAATCGATTGTGCCCGGTGCGGCTACCATGCACAGCCGAACCTTCAGATCCGACTCGGCACCCCTGGCGCAGCGCTGGTAGGACCGGGCGTAACGGTGGTGCGAGCCGGTCTGAAGTTGGGTGTAGCACCCGGTGTCGGGGCGTCCGCAGTGGTAACCGTTACGCTCCCTGAGAATTGTTAGTAACAAGTCATCACTAGGTGTAATGTCCCTATTGAGTACTCAAGGAGCCGGTCCACGGATCGGTTGGCGACGTTCATACACCGAGGCGCTCATGGGGGGCGACCGCTTCGAATGGACGTCGCCTTTCCCGTATCTCAGACTCCTCCGCAATCGCCGACAAGGCAGCTGCTGGTGGCCGCGGTGAGGCCTGTGGTCTGGTGGGTTTGGGGCAGCTTAGCTGGGCGGGGTCTGCCGGGCTGCGAGCACCTGCGGCATCACTTCGTAGACGGCAGCCACCACGCCCTTCAGCGCGGTGGCGAGGCGGCGCCCGGTGTCGGTGAGTTCGTAGGAGACGTGCTGGTCGCTCTGCTCGCTGCGGCTGACCAGGCCATCGGCGGCCAGGTTTGCCAGGGTGCGAGACAGCATCCGGTCGCTGATCCCGCCGACGATGCGGGCAGTCTCGGCAAAGCGCCGGGGGGTGTCGAGCAGTGCCACCAGCACCAGCGCAGGCCAGCGGCCGATCACGTTGTCTACGACCTCCCGTGACGGGCAACGCTGGCTGAACGCATCGAATCCCGGCTCCATGGCACTCCCTTGAAGTTCTCGCTTACTGGAGTATAGTGCTAACTAATCGTAAGCATATGGCCCTCATAGGAGATTCGCATGACCCTTGCAGTAACCGGAGCCACCGGCCATCTCGGCCGCTTGGTCGTCGAGCATCTGATCAGCCGGGGCACCACGGCCGACCAGATCGTCGCGCTGGTGCGCCGACCCGAAGCCGCCGCAGACCTGGCGTCCCAGGGAGTTGCGGTGCGTCACTTTGACTACGAGCAGCCGGACCAGCTAGCCGCAGCCCTTAACGAGGTGGATTCGCTGTTGCTGGTCTCTGGCAACGAGTTCGGTCGTCGAGCCGCCCAGCATCAGGGGGTAATCGATGCGGCCAAGGCTGCTGGCGTGAGTCGCATCGTCTACACCAGCGCGCCTGATGCCGATGTCTCGATCAACCCGGTTGCCCCTGAACACAAGGCCACCGAAGCGGCGCTGGTGGCCTCTGGGGTGCCACACGTGATTCTTCGTAACGGTTGGTACCACGAGAACTACCTTGCTGACCTGTCCTCGGCCGCGCAGAGCGGGGAAATCCTCACCGCTGCCGGCGAGGGACGGGTGGCCAGTGCAGCGCGCAGCGAGTACGCCGAGGCTGCTGCGGTGGTACTGGCCAGCGCCGAGGTCGGTCGCACCTACACCCTTTCCGGCGATGTGGCCTGGAGCTTCGACGATTTGGCCGCCGACCTGGCCACGGTGCTCGGACGTCCGGTGAGCGTGCATCGGGTCAGTCCTGAGGCCAAGGCCGAGGCGTTGGCCGGCTTCGGGCTTGATCCGGGGATGGTGGGCTTCGTGGTGGGGGTGGACGCCGCGATCGCTGCCGGTGAACTCGGGTTCACCAATGGCGAACTGTCTGCGCTGATCGGGCGCCCGACTGCGCCCATCATTGAGACTCTGCGGGCTGCCAGCTGACCGACGGGGATTTCAGCAGCGCCCGGGCGGGCGAGCAAAGTGCGCCCGGGCGCGGCGTTCATGTCCCCCTTGGGTGATCCGATTGGTCGGGTCGGGTCGGGTCGCCGTCGTCGTTGGCCCGCTGTGGCGCGGCCTCGCCTGCGTGTGGATACGGGTGACTGTGGGAGAATTCGGGCGTCCTCGACGATTGGAGAGCGATGCCGGACCGACCGATGTCAGGATCACTGACCACTGACCAGTACTTGCGAATCCGTGACGACATACTCAATGGCGTATTCCCCGATGGTCAGCGCCTCCTGGAAACCTCACTGGCCAGCCGCTATGGGGTTTCGCGGACGCCGGTTCGTGAGGCTCTGGTCGCCCTGCAGCAAGACGGGCTGATCGAGCGGGTGGACAACGGCTTCCGGGTGCGAACCGGCACGGCTGAGGACGTGATGGAGATCTACGAGGCGCGGATGGCCTTGGAGGCTTTGGCGGCAACCGCAGCCGCTCGCCGGCACACCGATCTCGATCTGGCACGGTTGCGGACTGCCCACGAGGGTGCGCTGGCCGCAGCCCAGGCCGGCGACACCAGGGGAGCTCACGAGGCGAACTCCTCCTGGCACCTGGCGTTGTGGCAGGCGGCGCACAACAGCACGATTGCTGGCACCTTGAATCGCTGGTCGGCGCAATTGCGTATCTATGATCAGGGCCCGCCCGGGCCGGCCGATGACTTGGCCATCACCGCACATGAGCACGGAGAGATACTCCGTGCCATTGCTGATGGTGATCCTGACAAGGCCAGGGATGCGATGGCGGAGCATCTGGACCGCAGCCGTCAGCTGCGCTTGCGTGCTTTGGGCTGAGTCGCCCACTCATCCCTTGGAGGGCAGGGGGTGGCCAACTGGTGATGCCGGGTCGGTCCAAATGGTGATTGGCCAGACTGAGGTTCCTGCTACAGTATTGCTATGTCCGCGAACGTATACACAGCCCGACGTACGGGTGCGCTGAGTGCGCGAATGTGTTGTTGCCGACACTGAGCCTGCGCCACAACACCAACCGATCGCGCCGCGCGCCCTGAGCTGGGGCGGTCGCTCGCCAGCCGGATTCCGGCTCGACCTCGGGGCGCCAGAAACCAACGCAAACAAGAGACAACAAGGACCATCCATGAGTTCCGACCATGCCGTACCCACGCCGCAGGCGGTGGACCCGCGCAGCCCGCGTTTCGGCGCAGTCATCACCTCGGTGGTGCTCGCGGTAACTGCGCTCCTCGGCCCAGTGTGGGGATTGCCGCTACTGATCCTGCAGGCCCTGGCTTTCGGTGGCGGCTCGGTCTTCGGACTGACCTACCAGCCCTACGGTTGGATCTACCGCAGGTTCGTCCGGCCGAAACTGGCTCCGCCCGCCGAGCTTGAGGACGCCCGCCCGCCGCGTTTCGCGCAGACCGTTGGCTTGGTCTTCGCCCTGATCGGGGCGATCTTCAGCCTCCAACTGCTGTTCTACCTCGCCGTCGGCTTCGCCCTCGTCGCGGCGCTGTTGAATGCGGTGTTCGACTTCTGCCTGGGTTGCGAGATCTACCTCCTCGGCAAGCGGGCGTTCGCCAAGCCGTCCGTCTCGGGCGCGAGCAGCTGGGGCCGACCATGACCGGGGTATGGATCGTGCTCGGCGCACTGGCTGTCGCCTCGGCCTTCGGCGGCTATCGGAAACGCACCGATGGCCTGGCCAAGGCGGTGCGGGCCGGCCGCGCCCCCAAGCTGGACGCCGTCCGTCTGGGCGACGATCTCGGTGCTACGGCCACCTTCGTGCAGTTCTCTGCCACTGTCTGTGCGCCCTGCCGAGCCACTCACCGACTGCTCAGCGACCTCACCGCCGCTGACCCGGCGGTGAACCACATCGAAATCAACGCCGAAACTCGCCTCGACCTGGTTGAGGAGTTCGGCATCACTCGCACCCCAACCGTGCTGCTGCTGGACTGCGCCGGGATGGTGCGGCACCGGATCGTCGGGGCCGCACGCAAGTCCGAAGTTCTCGACGCTCTACACCGTGTGGCCACCCGTTCGGCCGCCTGAGCGTCGCCAAGACAACGAAAACTATTGGAGAGGTAACTGAAGTGAGCTATTACGAAGACGCGACCAAGCTGATCGGTCGTACCCCGTTGGTGAAGATCAACCGCCTGTACGGCGACTCGTCCGCCACCGTCCTGGCCAAGCTGGAGTACTACAACCCAGCCAACTCGGTGAAGGACCGCATTGGTGTTTCGATCATTGATGCGGCTGAGGCTGACGGCTCGCTGAAGCCGGGCGGCACGATCGTTGAGGGCACCTCTGGCAACACCGGGATCGCCCTGGCCTGGGTGGGTGCTGCTCGCGGGTACAAGGTGATCATCACGCTGCCGGAGTCCTTCTCCAAGGAGCGTCGCGCGGTGTTGCGAGCCTTTGGCGCCGAGCTGGTGCTGACCCCGGCTGCCGGTGGGGTGCCCGAGGCGAACGCGAAGGCCGCGGAGATCGCTGCCAGTACTCCTGGCGCAATCCTGGCTCGCCAGTTCGACAATGCGGCCAATGTGGAGATCCACAAGAAGACGACTGCTGAGGAGATTTGGGCTGACACCGACGGTGCGGTCGACATCGTGGTGGCCGGAGTTGGCACCGGTGGCACCATCACCGGGATCGGCACGGTGCTGAAGGAGCGCAAGCCGAGCGTGCAGGTCTACGCGGTGGAGTCGGCCGAATCGGCGGTGCTGTCGGGCGAGCCAAAGGGCCCGCACAAGATTCAGGGCATCAGCCCAGGCTTCATTCCCTCGATCCTCGACCTGGGCATTGTGGACGGCATCATCAAGGTGACCAGCGATGACGCCCTGGATTGGGCTCGCCGGGTGGCCAAGGAGGAGGGCCTGCTGCTGGGCATCTCTTCTGGTGCCGCGCTGCGCGCTGCCGCCGACCTGGCCGCCGATCCGGCCAACGCTGGCAAGACCATCGTGGTAATCAGCCCCGACTGGGGTGAGCGCTACCTGTCCTCCCCGCTGTACGCCGACCTGCTCGACTGACCTCGGGTACCGCTCGGGGTCTTCCGGAGCACGTGGAAGACCCCGAGTGCGAGATCCGCGCCGTCCGCCCGAAATCAGTGAGACGGTGGACCTCGATCAAGACAAACGTCACTACTACTTCACTTGTGAGCAGTTGAGCCGGAGCCGAATCGTGCCCAAGGGGGCGAACTTGGACGGTCTGCTGGTCGTTCTGGGTGAGTAGGGCTAGGGGAATCCATGGCTGAATCACGACCCGACAAGCACGATCCGTCGACCGTTGGCGAGGCCACCTGGGCTGTCCATGGGGGCAACGCGCCCGATGTGGGCACCGGTGCGTTGCGCCGTCCGCTGGTGATGGCTAACTCCTACCTGCTGCCAGACGACCCGTCCGCAATGAACTGGTCGAGCACCGACGGGCTGTTCTACACCCGCACGACCGGAGCCAATCAGCAGAGTCTGGAGACCAAGCTCGCCGCCCTGGAGGGTGGCGAGGCGGCGGTGACTTTCGCGAGTGGGGTGGCCGCGCTGCATGCGGTGTTCTTCACCCTGCTGCGTAGCGGAGACCATGTGGTCGTCTCCGATGTCAGCTACGAGGCGGTGTGGCGGCTGTTCTCCGAGCTGTTGCCCCGCCGCTACGGCATCAGCGCCACCTTCGTCGATGTCTGCGACCTCGATCAGGTACGCGCCGCGATCGGGCCCAACACCCGGTTGATCCACACCGAGACCATCGCCAATCCGACTACCAAGGTGGCTGATATTGCTGCGCTGGCCGGACTTGCCCACGCCCAGGGCCTGGTGCTGACGGTGGACAGCACTTTCACCCCGCCGCCGCTGTACCGTCCGCTGGCCGACCGTGCGGATCTGGTGATCCACTCCTTGACCAAGTACATCAACGGGCACGGCGATGCGATGGGTGGCGCGGTGATCGGACGGGCTGACCTGGTCGGCCAGGTGCGCGCCGACGCCATGGTGGACGTGGGCGGAGTGATTTCGCCGTTCAACGCCTGGATGATCATGCGGGGTTCGGTCACGCTGCCGTTGCGGCTGGCTCAGCACAGCGCGAGCGCGCAGCAGGTGGCAGAGTTCCTGGAAGCCGATCCGCGGATCGCTTTCGTCGCCTACCCGGGGCTGCGCAGTCATCCTCAGCATGAGGTGGCCCAGCGTCAGTTCGGCGGACGTGGTTTCGGCGGCATGTTGGCGTTCGCCCTGCACGGCGACTCCGACCTGCAGAACCGATTCGTCGCGCAGCTCAGGGTGATCACTTCGGCGTTCTCGCTGGGCCATGACGAGTCGCTGATCGTCCACGTTGGCTCCGATGCTCGCGGCGGCGCCCAGAACTACCCTGAGCCCTTCCGGCGTTTGGGCCACCTGCGGCTTTCGGTTGGCCTGGAGGATGCGGCCGACCTGATCGCCGACCTGTCGGCTGCGTTGGATCAGGTGAGTTAGGGCGCAGGCGGTCTTCGGCTTGGAAAGCGGGTTCCGCTGCGCTGCTAGCATTTACGGCATGTTCATCGCTCACGCCAGCTTGGCCACCATGGCCGCGATGCGCGCGCGAATGTGTTGCCGCTGACCGGCCCGGCAACCGGTTCGTCCCCTTTTTTGAGGTGTGGTGAATCCTGAGGAGCCCGGATTCCTTCGGTGTGGACACCGATGGTGCCGTCAGCGGAAACCCGACCTGAGCCACGCCTATCCAAGGACCACCCATGAACACGCCCGACAATGCCGACATCGACCCTGACTGTCCTCGCCCCCAACACCGGCAGACCTCGACGGTGCGCGCCGGCATCGACACTGACACCGCCCACGGTGCCGTGACGCCACCGATCTACCTGACCACATCCTTCGCCTTCGACAGTCTCACCGAGCGCGGCGCCTATGACTACAGCCGCTCGGGTAACCCCACTCGCGACCTTTTCGGCCAGGCCGTGGCCGATTTGGAGGGCGGCGTGGTGGGCTGTGTCACCTCCTCAGGTATGAGCGCGATCAGCACCACGGTGCTGGCGCTGCTGCCACCCGGCGGCACCCTGGTGGCGCCTGCCGATTGCTATGGCGGATCGTGGCGACTGTTCGATGCCTTGGAGAAGACCGGACGGCTCCACCTTCGGTTGGTCGACTTCAGCGATCTGGATGTTGCGAAGGCCGCCATCGCTGAGGGGGTCGATCTGGTGTGGCTGGAGACCCCGTCCAATCCGCTGCTGCGGATCACCGATATCGCTGCCGTGACTCAGGCGGCTCATGCCGCCGGCGCGCTCGTGGCGGCCGACAACACCTTCGCGAGCCCGGTGGTGCAGCGGCCGCTGGAGTTGGGCGCGGATGTGGTGGTCCATTCGGCCACCAAATACCTCAATGGGCATTCCGATGTGGTTGCCGGGGTGATCGTGGCAGCTGAGGCCGAGCTTGGCGCTCAGCTGTGCTGGTGGGCCAATACCTTGGGCACCACCGGGGGAGCGTTCGACTCCTACCTGGCGCTGCGCGGGTTGCGTACCCTGCACCTGCGGGTGGCCGCTGCCCAGCGCGGGGCCGCAGCCGTTGTGGAACTGCTGAGCAGCCATCCGGTGGTCCAGGCGGTGTATTACCCGGGGCTAGTCAGCCATCCTCAACACGAGCTGGCCCAGCGCCAGTCGGACGGCTTCGGTGCCGTGGTCACCTTTGAGGTCGCCGACCGGGCCGCGGTCGAGGCTCTCCTGGACGGGTTGACCTGCTTCTGTTTGGCCGAGAGCCTCGGCGGCGTCGAGTCGCTGATCTCTCATCCGGCCTCCATGACCCATGCTGCGATGCCGGTCGAAGTGCAAGCCGCAGCCGGGATCAGCGAGGGCATGCTGCGCCTGAGCATCGGGATCGAGGAGCCCGCCGATTTGGTCGCCGATCTGCGCCTTGGGCTGGAACGCGCGGCAGCGGTTGCGGCCGGCTAGCGCCACGCCCGCCCCGGACGCTCCTGGTTCACTCGGCCGCGGTCTGGGACGAAGCGATCTGGCCGCGTAGCGGCCCGACGTAGGTGAGCAACAGCAGTTGCTCGTCGACGAGGTGCTGGTTGTAGTCGCGGATGCCCTGGCGGATCTTGTCTGACAGCTGGGGGGCTGCGAACACGTGCATCCTGACCGCGCCCTCGATCACGTCCAGGAGCGGGGTGACCTTGGTCCACGGGGGCAACTCGCCGCGCTCGATCGCGGCCCGGATGTGGTGTCGCATCGGCAGGATAGTGCGCCGGTTCATGTCGGCGACGATCTGGGGGAAGGGTTCAATGTCGGCGGCGGCATCGATCAACGCTCGGCGCACTGCCAGCGAGTGTTCGCCGAGATACAAATCGGCCATCCGGTTGGTTTCGGCGATCAGCAGGTCGCGGACGTTTACGAACTCGCCGGTGAGCTCGGTGATGTAGGTCTCGAAGGCGGCGATCAGGATCTCGCCGGCATCGCTGAACCGGGAGTAGAGCAGGGCCTTGCCGACGCCGGCCTTGCTGGCGATGGCCGACATGGTCACACCTCTCCAGCCCTTCTGGCCGTAGAGGCCGATGCCGGCCGCGAGGATCCGCTGCTCGGCGGTTTCGTCCAGTGGGCGGCCGACGCGGCGCACGCCCAACACTCGGGCCTCGGAGTTGATGGGCTGTCCGGCGGTCGCCTGGCTGGTCATGAGGGGTGCTCCTTGGGGTAGTTCTATAGGTGGCACGTTAGCCAAATTGCTTACAGACTGCTAGAGTCTGAAACACCTTCAGACGGAAATCGTCCGAAATTACTTAGGCAGAACCCCCCAGCGTTGCGGAGGCAAGCATGTCAGGCGAGGGCGCGTTTGACGCGATCATCGTGGGAGCTGGGCCGGCCGGCAGCACAGCCGCCACTGTGCTCGCCCGAGCCGGTCTGGAAGTGCTGTTGGTGGAGCGAGGAACCTCGCCCGGCAGTAAGAATCTCTCCGGCGGACGTCTGTACGGGCACTCGCTGGCCACAGTGTTCCCCGACTTCGCTACTCAGGCTCCGGTGGAGCGCGTCATCACCAAGGAGCGCATCTCGCTGCTGACCGCGGATAGCGCCACGACCGTGGAGTTTTCCAGCCGCGAACTGGCTGGTCCCCAGGCCTCCTACTCGGTGTTGCGCGCTCCGCTGGACCGGTGGCTGGCCGACCAGGCCGAGGAGGCCGGGGCGAGTGTCATCACCGGTATCCGGGTGGACGAGTTGCTGGTCGAGGACGGCGGCATCTGTGGCATCCGCGCCGGCGAAGAAGAGATGTACGCCAAAGTCGTCCTGCTGGCCGACGGCGCCCTCTCGCTGCTGGCCAGGCGGGCCGGCCTGATTCCCGAGCCGGATCCGCACAGCTATGCCGTGGGCGCCAAGGAGGTCATCCACCTCGGCGAGGACGTGATCAGCCAGCGCTTCGGACTGGCCGCAGGTGAGGGCTGCGCCTGGATGTTCGACGGGGATTGCACCGACGGACACATCGGTGGCGGCTTCCTCTACACCAATCGCGACACCGTCTCGCTCGGCATCGTCACCACCGTCGGCGATCTCGGCTTCAGCGAGATCCGGGTGCCCGAAATGCTCGAGCGGCTGAAGGCGCACCCCACCGTCGCGCCGCTGATCGAAGGCGGCAGCCTGGTCGAGTACGGCGGCCACCTTGCTTTGGAGGGCGGTTTCGACGCCGTCCCGCAGCTGGTCCACGACGGTGCCCTGATCCTGGGCGACGCCGCGGGGCTAGGCATCAACGCCGGCTACACCATCCGCGGGATGGACCTGGCGATCGAGTCCGGGCGGCTCGCCGCCGAGACCGTGATCGCGGCCGGCCTGCGCAACGACTTCAGTATCAACTCCCTCAACGAGTACTCCGATCGCCTCCGTGACAGCTTCGTGATGCGCGATCTGCACCACAGTCACCGCTTCCCGGCTTTCCTGGAGAAGACCAGGCGGATGTTCACCGAGTACCCCAGGGCCGCCGAGCAGACGATGCTCGCTCTGTTCCGCGTCGATGGCTTGGAGCAAGTTCCCCTGACTCGCTCTGCGAGGCAGGCGCTGCGTCCGGTAGGCCTGGGGCAACTGGCCAAGGATGCGTGGCGCGGTCTAGCCGCCATCGACGGACGGCCCGGGTTCGCCGACGCCTTTGGCGGTACGGCGTCCCGCAAACGTGCCACCGCCCGCACAACCAAGCCGGTGGGAAAGTGATGAACGTCGAAGCCAAGCTCGCCGTCGACCGCTTCTTCGTCGATGAAGAAGATGCGCACATCAAGCTGGGGGATGTCTCTACCCTCGACCGAGCGACTCTTGAACTGCTGGTCAGGGGTTGCCCGGCCGGGCTCTACCGCTTCAACGACCAAGGCGGCCTCGATTTCGACTATGCGGGTTGCTTCGAATGCGGCACCTGTTATGTCCTCGCCCACGGCACCGCGATCGCTTCGTGGGAGTACCCCCGCGGCGAAATGGGCATCGAATACCGCCGCGGCTGAGCGGCTCAAGACGAAGGAATGGTTATGACCACGTTGTTCCCCAACCTGTCTTCACCGATCCAGGTGGGCGGTGTGACCCTGCGTAACCGGATGATTACCACATCGATGTCCCCGGGTGCCGGCTACACCGACGAGAATTCCAAGGCGACCCAGCGGTTCCTCAACTACCTCGAGCAGCGGGCCGCCGGACAGACGGCGATGATCACTCAGACGCTCTCGCCGCATCAGCGCTCCGCCGAGCACCCCGGCCTGTCACCGATGCCGGGTTGCTTCGACGATTCCTGCATCCCGCACCTGAAGGCGATGGCAGATGTCGTCCACAAGCACGGTGGCCTGTTGTTCGGACAGCCCTACTTCGTGCACGACTGGAAGACCAAGGCCGACGAGGACGAGCAGCCCTGGGGGCCCTCGGAGATCGTGATCTTGAAGTTCATGCATCCGTTCAAGCGGATGCAGGCTGAGCACATCGCGCTGCTCAAGGTGCAGTTCGTGAACTGTGTGCGGGTGATGAAGGCCGCCGGCTGGGACGGCGTTGAGGTGATGGCCGGTGTCGGCGGGATTCTCAACCGCTTCCTATCCCCGGCGACAAACGATCGCACAGACGAATACGGCGGCAGCCTGGAGAATCGGGTGCGACTCATTGTCGAGGTGGTCTCCGAGACTCGTGAGCTGGTCGGCCCGGACTTTCCGATCGTTGTGCGCTGGTCGCCGGTGGAGTACGTGAAGAGCTCGCTGGGTGAAGGCCATGGCATCGAGGAATCGCTCAAGGTGGTTCCCTACCTTGAGGCTGCCGGCGCTGACCTGCACAATCTCGCTGTCGGCTGGCACGAGTCCAGCGTCGCGCTGACCACCAAAGAGGTCGCTGACGGGCACTGGTCGTGGATTTCCGAGCGGATCAAGACTGTTGCGACCAAGCCAGTGGTCACGGCCTATCGCGAGACCGATCCGGTGGTGATGGAGCAGGTTCTTGCTGCGGGCAAGGCCGACGTGATCGGTGGACTGCGCTACTCGATCGCCGATCCGGACTTCCCCCGCAAGGTGGTCGAGGGCCGCGCCGATGAGATCAACAAGTGCATCTGCTGCAACCGCTGCATCGATGACGTTGTCGGCCGGGAACTCCCGCTGACCAAGTGCGGGGTGAATCCGCGCCTGGGCGCTGAGCTCGACACCCTGGAGCTGCCGAAAGCTGAGAAGCGCCGCAAGGTGATGGTGGCCGGGTCGGGCCCGGGCGGAATGTCGGCTGCCTTCACCGCAGCCGACCGAGGCCACGACGTGACCATTTACGAAGCCGGGCCGCGGACCGGTGGCTCCACCAAGATGAGCGCGATCTTCAATCCGCTGCACGAGCGGCTGCTCACCTCGTTCACGGTGCGGCTGGCGACTCACCCGCAGATCAAGGTTGTGCTGAACACGCCGGTGACCGCCGAACTGGTGAAGCGGGAACGCCCGAACGCTGTCGTGGTGGCCATCGGTGGCGAGCCGAAGGGTATCGACGTGCCCGGCGTCGATGGCCCCAACGTCGTCACGTCCCATGACTTCCTGCAGATGCTCAACGGCCACCCGCCGAAGAAGCGCGGGCTGTTCAACAAGATCATGTGGTCCGGTGGCGCGCTGTTCCTGCGCTTCTACTACACCCCGACCTTCGCCCGGGTGCTGTCCAAGCACAGCCCCTGGCCACTGGGCAACCCGCTGGCCATCATCGGCGGCGGCCTTCCCGGTTGTGAGCTCGGCCACTTGGCGATGGATAGCGGCCGGGAGACCAGCATCATCGAGTCCGGCAAAAAGGTCGGCTACGACATCGGTGGCAGTGACCGTTTCCACCTGATCGGTGGCTTCAAAAAGGCCGAGAACGTATCGATGTACACCAACACCGAGGTCACCAGGATCACCAGCAAGGGCGTGGAAGCCTTGGAGCACGCCAACTACGGCGACCGAGTATTGAACATCAAGGCCAAGACCGTGGCGGTCACCCTCGGCTTCGAGGAGAACCGCGGGCTGTACGAACAGCTCATCGCCGCCGGAGTCGAGGTCTATGAAGCCGGCGACTGCGCCGATCCGGCCCGGATCGCCGACGCCACCAAGGCCGGCTACCTGGCTGCCTGTCAGATCTGAACGGAACAGACAATGGACGAATTGGTTTCCCTCGAGCTCACCGAGCCGGGCGTCGCGACGCTGGTGCTCAACCGACCGCGCAAGAAGAACGCGATCAGTGCACCGATGATGGTGCGGTTCGCTGAGCTGCTGCGTCAGGCCGAGGCCGACGCGCAGGTCCGAGTGATCGTGCTGCGCGGTGCCGGTGAGAACTTCTCCAGTGGTGGCGACATGCGCCAGACTCCACCGGATCAGGTGACCATCGAGAACACCCGGGCCACCTTGCTTCCCTACCTTGGCGCCATTCAGCAGATCCGTCGCATCGGCAAGCCGGTGATCGCGATGGTCGACGGGTACGCCATCGGTGGGGCGTTCTCACTGCTGTTGGCCTGCGACCTGGTCTGCGTCTCTGATCGGGTCCAGGTGATTCCGGCCTTCTGCAAGATCGGGATCGTGCCCGAAATGGGGCTGGCCAAGTTCCTGCCCCAGCTGGTCGGCGACAAGCTGGCCAAGGAGCTGCTGTTCACCAATCGGACCCTGAGTGCCGATGATCTGCTGGGCTACCGGTTGGTCAACCGGGTGTTCAGCGCCGAGCAGCTCAGCGAGGGCACCTACGCGCTTGCTCGTGAGGTGGCCGCGATGCCACCGCTGTCGATTCAGTTGACCAAGGGCATGGTGAACGCCGCCTACGACACGGGGCTGGACGCCACTCTGGAGGCCGAGTCCACTGCCTCACCGTTCTGCGCCAGTACCGCAGCCTTCCGCGAGCGTCCCGGGGCAGGGCAGAGCTGACCATGATCGGCATCAGTAGCAGTTCACCAGCGATGGTTCGCCCGAGTATGGCGGGCTATGACAACGTGGTTGAGCCGTTCCTGGCCGCAGTGGCAGCCCATCCGGACCGGACGGCCCTGATCTGCGGCGAGAGCTCGCAAAGCTTCGCTGAGACCAACGCCGCCATCAACCGGGTCGCGGCCCTGTTGCGCAACTGTGGTGTCTTGCCGGGGGAGAAGGTTGCCTACCTGCTGCCCAATGGCGCGACGCTGATCGAGGTCTACTACGCGATCGCCAAGATCGGCGCGATCGCAGTGCCGATCAACTTCCGCTCGATCGCACCCGAGCTGGAGTACTTCCTCGACGCCTCCGACGCTTCGGTACTGATCTTCGCCCATCAATATGCGCCAAGGGTCGCTGCCGTCCAGCAGCGAATGCCCCGGGTGCGCCTGCAGTTGTGTGCCGACGGCCGCACGGACGCTGCTGAGGATCTCCGGGAGCTGTGCGCCGAGCTCCCCGACACCGAACCGGAGCTGTTCCGCGACCCGAGTGCGGTTTCCCGGATCCAGTTCACCGGCGGGACCACCGGAGCACCCAAAGGCGCCCAGCGCACACATCGCGCCGACCTGGTCGAATTCGAAGGCACCTACGGCTCGAACTGGCTCTACGCCGACGAGACCAAAGTGGTGCTCATCCAATGCCCGCTGGAGCACCACGGTGGGCATGCCTGGTTCGCCACCTCGCTGAGCCTTGGCGCGACCTTGGTGTTGTGCTGCAGCTTCGATCCCGAGACGATCCTGGCCCAGATCGAGCGGTGCCAGGTCAGTTACATGATCCTGCTGCCGCCGACCACCTACGTGCGGCTGATGGAGCACCCTGCGATCAACGGCTATGACCTGTCGTCGGTGCGACTGGTGCAGAGCTCTGCTGGCGGCACCAGCCCAGAAATCGTCGAGGCGATCTATCGGCACTTCCCGAACGCGGTGATGAACTACGGCTGGGGCCAGACCGAGACGGGCCTGGGCAGCAGCATCGTCCTCACCCGCGAGATGGCGACCCAACGGTTGCCGAGGATTCAGAGCATCGGCACCGCGATGCCGTTGATGGAACTCAAAGTCGTCGACGAGAATGGGGTCGAAGTTCCCGCCGGCGTGATCGGGGAGTGCGCTGCGCGGTCCGAGGCGTTGATGAGCGGCTACTACAAGCAGCCCGAACTCACTGCTGCGGCTTATACCCCAGACGGCTGGTTGCGCACCGGCGACCTGATGGTGCGCGACGCCGACGGCTACCTCTACCTCAAGGCGCGCAAGCGCGAACTGATCAAGTCCGGTGGTGAGAACGTCTTCATCTCTGAGGTGGAGAACGTGGTGCGCGAGCACCCCGCGGTGCTGGACGCCATGGTCTACGGCCGTCCCGATCCAGTGATGGATGAGGCGGTTGCGGTCGCGGTCGAGCTTCGCGATCAGCAGAGCCTGAGCCTCACCGAGCTCCAAGAATTCTGCCGCCAACGCCTGGCCAGCTTCAAGAAGCCGCGCTCGCTCACCGTCTTGGACAGCCTCGACCGGGACTTCTCCGGCAAGATCCGTCGTTGCGAAGTGATCCGGCGCTGTGAGGACCAACAGGCCCGCGAGCTCTCACTGACCACTCAGCCGCAGCTGGACGAGGTGTTCACGAAAGTGAATGCTGACCCCGAGGTCTACCGCATCGAGATGCCGCAGCGGCCTGGGCACGACACCACGACCAATGCCTACCTGGTGCGCACTCCGGCCGGCTGCCTGCTGGTCGATCCGGGATCGCCGCACGAGCAGGCCCACGGCACCGTGCTGCGAGCATTCGATCAGCTGGGCCTTGACCCTGACCACGTCGACATCTTCGTGACCCACGAGCATGTCGACCACGCCGGGTTGGTGCGCCGCTGGCTGCGTCCGGATCGGCAACTGGTGCTCAGCTCCGCCGCACGTCAGCACCTGCGCCAGACCCAGCAGGCCGACTACGCCGAAGCCGTCACCGCTCGGCTGGCTGCCGCCGGCTTCAGTCCGGCGGAGGTCGCCGAATTCGAGGCTCTCCGGATGCGCGCCTACGCCTTGGACATCGCCGACCTGCCGGTCTGCGAGGCCGGTGACGGCGACCAGTTCACCCTTGCCGGGCTGAGCGCTCAGGTGATCACCACGCCGGGTCACACCGTCGGCCATGCCTGCCTGTACCTCCCTGATTCCGGGCTGCTGTTCTCCGGGGATCACGTGCTGACCGACCCGGCACCTGCGCTGTTCACCGAGTCGGAGGACTTCGGCCTATTGGCCGCCTATTTCGACAGCCTGGCCAAGCTGGCCGACCTCAAGCTGACCACAGCGCTGCCGGGGCACGGCGCACCAATGACGGCAGAGGCCTTCGGTGCGGGCCTCAGCGAACGTCGCGATCACCACCGCTGCCTGCTGGCCGACCTGCGGACCCTGGTTACGGCCATTCCGCACAGCACGGCCGCGCAGCTCTTGGCTGTCGACACTGACCGTCGCTCCGCAAGCAACTGGGCCGATCTGCCCGACGGAGCGCGCTGGTGCATCGCCAGCACCAACCTGGCCCGGCTCGACTATCTGGTCGCTGCCGGCGCTATCGAAGCCACCACAGGCCCGGACGGGCTGACCCACTACTGAGCCAAGCCGTAGCGGCTGCGGAGAGGAAGACATGGACTTTCGCATCAGCGAAGAGCAAGAACTGCTTTTGGAGAGCCTCCGAGAGGTGATGGCGCGCTCCTGCACCCCTGACTACATGAAGGAGTGCTACGCCGAGCACCGCTATCCCCAGGAGTTGGTCGACGCACTGCTGGAAGCAGGCTTCTCGATGCTGGGTGTGCCAGAGGAGCATGGCGGCATCCCGGTGGACACCCTGACTTTGATGCTGGTCGCAGAGGAGATCTGCCGGCTAGGCGGCCCGCACTTCGTCTTCGGACAGGCGCTGTCGGTCGCCGACATGCTCGAATTCGGTTCGCCGCAACAGCAGGCCGAGTGCATGGGTGAGATTACCGCCGGCCGGATCGGCTTCGTCCTTGGGTTCACTGAGCCGCAGGCCGGATCGGACTCGAGCGCGATCACCACCAGCTTCACCCGGCGCGACGGCAAGGTCTACCTGAACGGGCACAAGACCTTCATCAGCAATGCGCTACGGGCCAAGTACATGCTCTGCCTTGCCCGGAGTTCCGAGACACAGGCCGATGCGTCGAAGAAGAACGCCTTCACCATGTGGTGGGTGCCGATGGCGGCCAAGGGGATCACCATTGAGCCGCTGCAGAAAATCGGCTGGCACATGATGGATACCTGCGAGGTGTACCTCGACGAGGTAGAAGTCGACGAATCGGATCTGGTCGGTGTCGAGGGCAATGGCTTCATGCAGCTGATGATCAACTTCGAGGTGGAGCGGCTGCTGATGGCGGCCAGCATGCTCGGGATGGCCGAATGCGCCTTCGAGGATGCCGCACGGTACGCCAATCAGCGGGTGCAGTTCGGCAAACCGATCGGCTCCTTCCAGCTCACCCAGGAAAAGATCACCTACTCCAAGCTGCGCATCGAGAACATGCGCAACCTGATTCACCGCACCGCTTGGAAGATCGACCAGGGCCAGCCGGTGCAGATCGATTCGGCGTTGGCCAAGCTCTACTGCGCCCAAGAAACCAACAAGGTGATTGACGACGCGATGCAGATCATGGGGGGGATCGGCTACACCACCGACTGCCGGATCTCTCGGCTTTGGCTGGATGCCCGGGTGCAGCGCATCGGCGGCGGCACCGACGAGGTCATGATCCACATCGCCGGCCGTTCGATCCTCAAGCAGTACCAGGACTGAGGGGCTAAGTGATGTTGGGCATCGTTAGTGATCTGGTAGCCGAGCAGAGCCAGCTGGACAGCGTCCTGGACGGGCTGGCCGAGGACGTTTGGAACTCGCCCTCAGCTAACTGCGAGTGGACGATCAAGCAGGAACTGGCGCATGTGGCTGCCTTCGACTACGCCGCGGTGCGGATGATGGGCGGCGGCTTCACCGCGGTCAACGAAGTGTCAGATGTGGAGTTCGGCCACGACGCGATCTACACCCCGACGGCCTTCGGGCACCTGAGCGGTGCCGAGACGATGTCCTGGTGGCGCGAGCAGCGCAGTCGGCTTGTGGTCACCTTCTTGGACACCGACCCGAAAGCCAGGATTCCGTGGGCGCCCGGCCTGCCGATGTCGGCCAAGTCACTGGCCTCGGCGCGGCTGATGGAGCTGTGGGCGCACTCGGTGGACATCTACGACGCGCTTGGCGTGGACCCCGTGGTGGCCGACCGGATCACGTCGACGTTGTTCCTTTCCTGGCAGGCCCGGCCCAACGCCTACCGGATCAACGGTCTCCAGATGCCCGACACCCCGCTGTACCTGGAAGTGAGGCTGCCGTCCGGGGCGATCTGGGCCAAGGGCGATCCCACGGCACAGAACGCGATCAAGGGCACAGCCAAGGATTGGGCACTGACTGCGGTGCGGCGTCGCAATTGGATGGACACCGACCTTGAGGTGGTCGGCGATGAGGCCCGCCGGTTCGCCGGGATCGTCCAGACCTTCGCCGGGGAAGCCTCCCCGGTGGCACCGGCCAAAAACCCGCGCTGACCAGGATCAAGAGAAGAGGAGCCCAGTGATGCCAGCCAGCACCAACGTGCCGGAGTTCGGCCTACTGTCCGGGTACCGGGTGGTGATGATCGGGTTGTCGGTCGCTGCACCCTTCGCCGGGTCGCTGTACGCCGAGCACGGCGCAGAGGTGATCTGGATCGAGAACCCCAACGCGGTCGACTCCTCCCGGGTCGCCCGGCGTTCAGGCGCGTGGCAGCAGGATCGGCGGAACATGCGCAGCCTGTGCCTCGACTACGTCCATGGTGAGGGCCGGGGCGTCTTCGCCCAGCTGATCGAGACCGCCGATGTACTGGTCGAGGCTTCGGTGGGCGGACGATTCGCCAAGCTGGGCTACACCGACGAGTTCCTCTGGGAGGTCAACCCCGGCCTGGTCATCGTGCACATCTCCGGTTTCGGCCAGACCGGTGATCCGGCCTATGTCAGCCGGGCCAGCTACGACCCGATCGCGCAGGCCTTCGGCTGCGCGATGCGGATGAATGGGCTCCCTGGGCAGCCGTCGGCCCCGGCGATGCCCTTCCCTGCCGACTACGCCGCCGGCATGTTCGCCTTCGGGATGGCCAACGCTGCGCTGTTGAAGCGCCAGCAGACCGGACGTGGCGAGAGCATCGACGTGGCCCAGTTCGAGCTGATGATGCGGCTGCAGGCGAACTACCCGACCGACTACTACCGCCACGGCCTGGACTACACCAAAGAAGGCAACCACAGCCTGATCTGCGCCATGTATGGCACCTACACCGCCGCGGACGGCGAAGAGGTGTACGTGCTGGTGCTGGGTTCCGGCGTGGTGCCCAAGGTGCTGGCCCTGCTCGGGCTGGACTACGGCAGCGAATTGTTCCCGACCGGCTCGACCTACGTCGCGGTGGAGACCGAGTCCGCGCAGGTGCTGGAGGCGGCCTTCGCGAGGTACCTCAGTGAACACACCGCCGCCGAGGTCGAGGAGGCGCTCGCCGCGGCTGGGGTGCCCTGCTCACGGCTGATGGACTACGAGACCGCTCGCACCCATCCTCAGTACCTGGCCCGTGGCGTGATCACCGAATGGACGGCCACCGACGGCCACACCCGGATTCCTGGGGTGAAGGTCGTGCCGGAGGTGGCCGGTCACCCGGGGCAGGTCTGGCGGGGCGCGCCGACCATCGGCATGGACAACGACGAGATCTTGGCCGACCTGGGCATCTCCGAGCAGGTCAGGCAAGCGCTGTACGCCGCCAAGCAGCTCAGCAGGAGGGAGTACTTCGAGAACACCGGCGGGTGAATCCCGCTGCCGGGCTCGGGCCCGGGCCGATCCAAGTCAGACACCAACCAGAAGGAACCAGAGGTGAGCCGATGAGCCCCTTGTCAACTCCGAAATTCGGAAATCTTCAGAACCTGAAGGTGATCAATGCGTCCTCAGTGGTCGCCGGACCCTTCATGTGTGAGCTGTTCGCTGAGCAGGGTGCTGACGTCATCCAGCTGGAAAGCACCGTCGTCCCGGACATGTACCGGCTGTGGCCGCAGTCATGGTCGATGGAGCGGCGCAACCAGCGTTCGATGACCCTGAACATCCCGAGCCCGGAGGGCCGGGAGGTGCTGTTCAAGCTGCTCGCCGATGCCGACATGCTGGTGGAGTCCTCGCGCGGCGGCACTTGGGCCGCTTGGGGGCTCACCGACGAGGTGCTCTGGCAGGTGAAGCCGGATCTGGTGATCGTGCACGTTTCGGGCTTCGGCCAGACCGGTGATCCCAACTATTTGCGGCGGGCATCCTACGACTCGATCGGCCAAGCTTTCAGTGGCTTCACTGCGATCAACGGCTTCCCCGACCCGCTGCCGCCCTACGTGACCAAGCCCTACACCGGCGACTTCATCGCCGGACTGTTCGGAGCCTGGTCGTCGCTGGCCGCAGTGATTCGGGCCAGGGAGACCGGGGTGGGCGAGAGCATCGACGTGGCCCAGTTCGAGTCGATCGTCCGGCTCCAGGCCTCCTACCTGACCGACGGCCTGAACAAGGGGAAGCAGACTCCTCGGATGGGCAACCTGGACGCGGTGGGCGCCTGCCAAGGCACCCAGCAGTGCCAGGACGGGTGGATCTTCATCGCCGTTGGCGGGGCAAAAGTCGTCCGCAACATGGTCGAGTTCTTCGGACTGGGCGATGACCCGGACTTCGAGGGCACGATCCAGTCGATCACGCGCAACTTCCCCGAACGGGCCCGCAAGTTCACCGAGAAGCTGGACAGCTTCTGCCTTGAGCACACCGTCGCCGAGGTCGAGTCGATCCTCGCCTCGATGGGGGTAGCGCTCAGCCCGATCATGACCTACCAGATGATGCTGGACAACTCCCACTACCAGCAGCGCGGCGTCTTCGAGAGCTGGGAGGACATCCAGAACGGCGAACAGATCATCGGTGCCACTGCGGTACCGAGGTTCGCCAACAACCCTAGTCGGACGGTGCGCGGTGGGGCCCCGTACGACTTTGACACCCGCTCGGTGCTGAATGAGCACGGCTACAGCGACGAGCAGATCGACCGGCTCTACGAGGCCGGAATTCTCAACCACGGCGCCAAGTAGCGCCAAAACCGTCACCTGACAGAGAGGTCAAAATGACAACCAACGCCAAGCCGGGGTCACTTACTCCGTTGGCTCCGCAGACAGGTCTGGGCTCCAACTACGCCTGGCTGATCGTCGTTGCCTGTATCGGCTTTTATGCCATTCCCGTTGGCGTGGTCGGCAACACGGCCGGCGTCTTCCTCACCCCGGTGATGAAGGAAACCGGCTGGGATCGCACCACCGCGTCGCTGTACATGACCCTGCAGCCATGGGTTGCCGCCTTGTGCACCCCGTTCGCCGCCAAGATCATGGCCAAGTACAACCCGCGCTGGGTGCTGACCATCAGCGCTGCGGTGTACGGCCTAGCAACAATTTGGACCGCCTACGCCACCCAGCCTTGGGAATGGAATGCCTACGGCGTGATCTACGGCGTCTGCTCCGCATTCTTCATGTTCTTGGCTGTCCCGACCATGATCAACGCCTGGTTCCGGAAGCGCGCTGGGGTTGCCCTGGGCGTCGCCGGTGCGACGCTGAGCATCATCGCCGCCTTGTGCAGCCCGTGGGCGCAGGCCATGATCGCGGCCAACGGCTGGCGCTCGGCCCGACTGGTGTTCGGAATTATCATCACAGTTGTCCCGGTGGTCCTCACTGCGCTGTTCGTCCGCAGGGATCCGCTCAGCATGGGTGTGCTTCCTTACGGCGTTGAGCTCCAGGCATCCTCAGGGACGTCGTCGGCTCCGGTGGAAGTTGCTCAGAAGGGCGCGACCCTGACTCAGGCGAGGAGTTCGGTTTCGTTCTACCTGCTGATCCTGGTGGCCGGATTCTTCGTGCTGTGTGCGGCCTTCTTCCAGCAGATCCCGTCGTTCGCAGCAAACGGCCCGCTGGGTGCGGCGGCCGGAGCGCTGGCGGTGTCGATCGTGATGGTCGGCTCCACTATCGGCAAGTTCCTGCTGGGGTGGATGAGCGACAAGATCGGTGGCCTGATCACCGGCGTCTTCGCCGCCCTGTGTGGCGCTGGCGGCGTAACCATGGCCTTCCTGGCTGGGTCGAATGTGGCCGTCTTCTACATCGGTATGGGCGTGTTCGGCATCGGTTTCGCCGCGCTGACCGTGGTCTCGCCGATGCTGGCTCGCGAAGGCTTCGGCACCGCGAACTACTCCGACATCTACCAGTGGGTCTCCACTGGGATCTTCGTGTTCAGTGGCGCCGCTGCCCTGATCTTCGCGCAGATCTACGACGTGACGAAGAAGTTCGACGCCGCCTTCATCCTGGTAATCGTGATGTACGTGCTAACCGCAGTGTTCATCCCGATCATCGTCAAGAACGCTCGCAAGAGCTGGGTCAAGGCCTAGCCAGTTGCCGGCTGGGACGGCGCAATGCCGTCCCAGCCGGGACCGCGGAAAGAGACACAGATGACAAACGCATTCGCCGCCAAATGGTGGCCGTGGCTCGTCCTTTTGGGCTGCATCGGCTGTTACTCGATTCCGGTGGGGATCATCGGAAACACCGCGGGGCTGTTCGTGGCTCCGGTGATGACCGAGTTCGGCTGGGACCAGACCAGCACGACCATGTACCGCACAATCCAGCCGCTCGTCGCGGCGGTGTGCACCCCGATAGCCGGACGGATATTCGCCCGCTATTCCCCGAGGATCATCCTCACCACCACCTCCCTGGTCTTCGGCGTCTCTTCTGCCGCGACCGCCTATGCCACCCAGCTTTGGCAATGGAACCTCTACGGCGTCGTTTACGGCGTGACTTCCGCCTTCTTCATGTACCTGGCCGCTCCGGTTCTGGTGAACCGCTGGTTCCACAAGAGCAACGGCCTGGCCCTCGGAATCACCGCCGCAACGTTGAGCGTGCTGGCTGCACTGACCAGCCCAATCGCCCAGGCGCTGATCAGCTCGCAGGGCTGGCAGCAGTCACGACTGATGATCGGTCTGGTTGCCACGGTGGCCTCGGTGGTGCTGACCTTCCTTTTCGTCCGGGACACTCCGGAGAAGATGGGAATCAAGCCGTACGGAGCCAGCAAAGAGCTGGCTTCCGACGCGCCTGCTGATGCCGTCCGTGGTGGCGAAGGGGCCACTAGGGCGCAGGCGCTGGGCGGCCCCGGACTGTATCTGGTGATCCTGATTGCCGCAATCATCGTTATGACTGCCGCCTTCTTCCAGCAGGTGCCGACCTATGCAGCCAAGAGCCCGCTGGGTGCCACCGCTGGAGCGATGGCGGTGTCGATCGTGATGATCGGCGGCACGATCGGCAAGCTGGTGCTCGGCTGGCTGGCCGACCGGATCGGGATCAAGCCGACCGCCATCGCTGCCATGCTGTGCGGAGCGCTGGGGATGTTGTTGGCCTATCTGGCGACGGAGGTCTGGCCGTTCTATCTCGGCATGGTGATCTTCGGGGTTGGCTATGCCGGCTTGACGGTGATCGTGCCGCTGCTGGTGCGCAACTCCTTCGGCAGCCTGAACTACGCCGAGATCTTCTCGTGGGTTTCCACCGGCATCTTCTTGGCCACCGCCATTTCCTTCCTGGTCTATGGCCGCATTGTCGACCTGACCGGCTCGTTCGCCTGGTGCTTCTACCTGGTGATCGGGCTGTATCTCGTTGCCGCGGTGCTGATCGTGCCGGCGGTGAACCTGTCCAGAGGCTCCTGGGTGCCGAAGGATTCGACCCCGGCAAAGGTGGGAGCTTGATGAAGTTAGTTGCCTGTTTCAAGGTCGTCCGGGACGAGCGTGACCTGGTGGTCGCGCCCGACCGGTCGGTCACTCCAGGTGTCGGCGGCCTGCGGGTCGGCGACTACGACTTGAATGCCATCGAGGCCGGGGTTCAGCTGGCCGCTGATGGGGGAGAGTTGCTGGTGTTGACCGCCGGTGGCGAGGAGGTTCGCGATTCCAAGCTGCGCAAGGGCGTCCTCTCGCGTGGCGCCAGTGCGCTGACCGCGGTCGTTGACCCTGATCTGACTACGGCTGATGCCGGGGCCACCGCCGAGGTTCTGGCCGCGGCCCTTGGCAGCATGGATGGTGTCGACCTGGTGCTGTGCGGCGAGGGTTCGGCCGATCGCTATTCCCAGCAGGTCGGAGCGCAGCTGGCGGCCCGGCTCGGACTGCCCTATCTGAATGCGGTCAGCAGGATCGAGGTTTCCGCCGATGGCTTGGTTGTCGAGCGGACGCTGGAATCGGTGGTGGAGACGCTGGCGGTGCCGCTGCCGGCGGTCCTCTCTGTGACCTCGGATCTGAACTCGCCCAGGATCCCGTCGATGAAGGACATCCTCGGCGCAGCCAGGAAGCCGGTGGTTGAGAAGACGCTGGCAGAGCTGGGGCTCGAACTGGCGGCGGCCACCGCCACAACCGGCCCAGAAAGGGCGCCCGAGGCTCGGGCGCGCGCCGGAGTCATCTATGAGGCCGGCCAGGCCGCAGAGTTCTTCGCTGCGCTGCGTCAGCTCATCGGAAAGGATGCGAAGTGAAGACCGCCAAAGCTGTTGTCTATGCCGAATCGGTGGCGGCCTACCCCGAACTCTGCGCAGGCGCGGGGGCCCTGGCCGACCAGGTCGTGGCCATCGTGGTGGGTACCCAGATTGATGCTGCCTCGGTTGCCGAACTCGGGGTCGAGGTGCGGTTGCTTGCGGCCGAATCCGACGTCCTGCTCGATGACTACTGGCCGGTGGTCAGCGCACAGGTGGTCGAGTTGGCGCCCACGCTGGTGCTGCTGCGAGCCAGTATCCGCGTCCGTGCGCTGGCCGGGCAGCTGGCGGTGGCCTGCGGGCTGCCGGTGGCTGCTGACCCGGCAGCGCTGGCGGTGGGCGAGGACGGCATCGAGTACACCTGCCTGCGTTACGGCGGCGCGACCGAGCAGGCCTACATTGCGCCGGCTGTCATCGCTGTGGTCGGTCCCGGATTGTTCAGCGCCGGCGTGCCGGCGGCGGGCGGCTCGGTGACCACGATCGAGGTCGCCGTGCCGGTCAGCTTGGTAAGGCTGGTCTCGCGGGCACCGCGTATGGAGGAGTCGGTGGATCTGACCGCCGCCGATGTGGTGATCGGAGTCGGTCGGGGTATTGGCTCACCCGAAAACGTCGCGAAGGCAGGCGAGACCGCCAGAGCGCTGGGTGCTGAACTGGCGTGCAGCCGGCCGATTGCCGAAGGGCTGGGCTGGCTGCCCAGGAACCGCTACCTGGGAGTGTCTGGGGCTGTTGTTCAGCCCCGGGTCTATCTGGCGCTGGGTATTTCCGGCCAGGTGCAGCATCTGGTCGGGGTCAACGGCTCCAAGGCGATTGTTGCGATCAACAAGGACAAGAACGCCCCGATCTTCGGACGCTGCGATCTGGGCTTGGTTGCCGATCTGGAGACTGTCCTGCCGGTCCTGACCGAACAACTTCGCTGAGCAGTATCGGGCCGGCGAGCACCTCACCGGGCTCGCCGGCTTTGCGGTGTGGGCGTGGGTGGCGTCAGTCGCGGCGGTGTCCGCGCAGGCGTCGCTGTGCTCGGGTTCGCGGCATCTGAGTCCAGGTCGGGTTGGCGACGATCCAGGCCGGGTCGGTGAGCATCCGGGCGATCGCCAGCCCGGTGGCCAGCGCCAACAGCACGCCGAGGCTGGCCAGGGCGTTGGTCATGGCATTGAGCGGGTCGCGATTGATCGCTGCCACCAACGCCCGGAATGTTGATGCGCCGGGGATCATGATCAGCACCGCCGGCACCGAAAGGCTGATTCGGGGGCTGAGAATGCGCTGGCTGGCCGCACCAGCGAGTAGCCCAACAACGGCTGCGGCTGCCACGGCGGAAAGCAGTGAGTTCCAACCCAGTTCCACTGCCGACAGCCGCGCAACATTGGCGACGGTGCCGATTCCGGCGGCCCACAACGCGACTCTCGGCGGGGTGTTGAAAGTGACCGCGAACCCGAGCACCCCAAAGAAGCTGGCGGGCAGCCAAACGGCGACCATGAACCACAGCGGCAGGTCCAGTGGGGGGATTTCGGCCGGCGACAGCTGGAAGGCCCACCCCACTATCCAGGCCCCCAGAGCAGCGGCCAATGTGATCAAAGTGGCATAGAGAAGCCGGGACACCCCGGAGCCGAAATCGAACCGGGCCAGGTCGAGGGCTGCGGTGATCAACGGGAAGCCGGGCACGAGAAAGAGAATCGCCGAGGTGAATGCGGCCTCGTGTAGAGGTGAGGGAGTGCCGGGCAAGGCCCAGGCCACCGCCGTCGCGGCCAGCATGTAGATCAGGCAGGCCACGGTCGAGGCTGCCGCGACCACTGCCAGTTGGTTGAGGCGGTGTTTGCGCAGCAGCAATTGGACGGCCTTGCCGCCTGCCGCGGCGATGCCAGCAGCCAGCAGTTCTTGCCAGCGGCCGTTGTTCAGCAGGGCGAAAGCGGCGCAGGCGACGGCGGCGCCGCCGATCACCATGGCCGGTGGGTAGCGCTCCGGACGCCGCTCGACCCAGTCGAGCTGGCGCTGCAACCCGGCCGCATCCGAACCCTTGGCGGCGCGCAGTGAAAGCCGCATGAGTGCGCCGATTCGATCGGCGTTGACCACCGGCACCGGGACTTCCAGCACCTGGGTGCGGAAGCTTCCGTGGGCCCGGGTCGTGGCCACGATCTCGGTCAGGCTGACCTGGGCTTCGAGCCGCTCGATGCCCAAGGCTTCGGCCACCCGTCCCATTGCTGCCTTGACGCGATAGGAACCGGTGCCAGAGGTGAGCATCAGCGACCCCATCCGGCAGACCGCATCCGACATTTCGGCCAGCGCCGCGTCCCTGGCGGCTTCGTCCGATCCAGTCATCTTCAGCCTCTCCTCCCAGGTCTTTTCGGGCCAGTCTGGTCCGAGCTCATCGGTGTTTCCAGCCAGTCGATCACTGTGGGAGCACTGTGGGTAGACGGTCTCATCGTCCTCCACTGCGCCGACGAGTGCGGACCAAGTGCTAGTGGCAGCTGGGAGGATGGATCTCATGCTGAAGCAGTTTGGCAATCGAGGTGCGGCCGCTGGATTGGCCGCGGCCGTGCTGTTCGGTGCCGGTACACCGGTTGCAAAGCTGCTGCTCGGCCACGTTGGGCCCTGGTTGCTCGCCGGCTTGCTCTACACGGCTGCAGGTATCGCGCTGTTCGGCTGGCGGTTGTTGCGCCGCAAGCCTGCTGTGCACATTCCTCGGCGTGATCTGCCCGCGCTGGTGGGCGCGGTGTTCTTCGGTGGCCTGGTCGCCCCGGTGCTGTTGATGCTCGGACTGTCTGGGATGCCCGCCTCGGGTGCGTCGTTGTTGTTGAACGCCGAAGGGCTGTTCACGGCGCTGATCGCCTGGCTGGTCTTCCATGAAGCTACTGATCGGCGCATCGTCGGTGGCTTTGGGCTCATCGCTGCGGGTGCCGTGGTGCTGAGTTGGCCCGGCCAGCCGCAGTTTGGTGGACTCTGGCCGACGGTTGCGGTGTTGGGAGCATGTCTGAGCTGGGGAATCGACAACAACCTGACCAGGCAAGTAGCAACTCACGATGCCGCCTGGCTGGCTGCTGTGAAGGGTGTGGTGGCCGGCCCGGCGAACCTGGTGCTGGCTTTCGCGCTCGGCTCGCAGCTGCCGACCCTGCCGGTGCTGGCCGGAGCCGCCATGGTTGGGATTGTGTCCTACGGAATCAGCCTGGTGCTGTTCATTCGTGCCCTGGGAATGCTGGGGACGGCTCGCGCCGGTGCCTACTTTTCGGTGGCGCCGTTCTTCGGTGCGGCGCTGGCGATTCTGTTCGGCGAGCCGCTCACCGCAACCCTGCTGGTAGCGGCTTTGTTGATGGGGGCCGGCCTGGCGCTGCACCTGAGCGAGCGCCACGAACACTCACACACCCACGAGGCGCTGCGCCACGATCATGAGCACGGTCACGATGACGGGCACCACTTGCACCACCATGACCCGCCCCTGCCGAGCGGGGTTCGGCATCGCCACGTCCATGATCACCACCAGATGGACCACAGCCATCGGCACTTTCCCGATGACAATCACCGGCATTCTCACCGGGATCGGTGAACCGCCGATGCCGCTGAACTAGCGGCGCAAGTCGTTCATCGGGCACTCGAACGGATCCCGGGCGGCCAAACCGACCCGGTTCAGATAGGCGATCACGATGGCGTAGGAACGCCACAGGCTGGTTTCGGTGTAAGGAACTTCCAGCTTCTCGCACTGGGCGCGGACGATCACCCTGGCCTGGGCCAGGTGTGGCCGGGCCATGCTCGGGAAGAGATGATGCTCCACCTGGTAGTTGAGCCCACCCATGAGGGCGGTGGCCCACCAGCCGCCAGCAACATTGCGCGAGGTGCGTACCTGCTTGGTGAAGAAGTCGAGGTGGGCGCCCCGATCGATGATCGGCATGCCCTTGTGGTTGGGGGCGAAGGAGGCTCCCATATACACCCCGAAGACCGCGAGCTGCACGGCAAGGAAGGCCACCGCCATCCCGAACGGCAGCAGCCAGAAGAGAACCCCCAACACGATCGCGAAGCGGGCGGCGATCAAGCCGAGTTCGATCCAGCGGCCGCGGACGGGGCTGCGTTGCAGCAGGTGCCGCACGCCCTGATAGTGCAAGTTGATGCCCTCAAGGGTGAGGAGCGGAAAGAACAGCCAGCCTTGGCGTCTGGTGATGAACCGATTGAATCCAGTCGCCTTGGCCGCGTCGGCTTCGACGAACGAGATCGTGTCCATCGCGATATCGGGATCCTTGCTCAACTGGTTGGGATTGGCGTGGTGGCGGGAATGCTTGGAGTCCCACCAGGAGTAGCTGATCCCGACCACGCCGGCGGCCAGGATCCGGGCGAGCCGGTCGTTATTGGGTCCGGTGCGTAGGATCTGGCGATGGGCGGCCTCGTGAGCAAGGAAAGCCACCTGAGTGAGCAGGACGCCGAGCGCCGCGGCGATCATCAGCTGCCACCAGCTCTCACCGATCAGCACCAGCCCGGTGGCCGCACCGAGCAGACCGAAGCCGATGACACCGCCAACCAGGAGGTAGAACCAGCGGGTTCGGTTGAAAAGGCCCTGTTGCCGGGCTTCGCCGGCGACCTCCAGGAAAGCCCTGGCCAGCACCGGGAATGCTGAATCTGTTTTTGCCCGGCTCGCTTCGGCGCCATTGCGGGTTTCGGGAACCGAGGATGCGATCGACATTGAAGTCACCAACTCACTGGAGGGCCCAGGTGTCGGGTGGACCACAAGCCAACGGCGGGTGCCGATCGCTGTCTCCAGGGTATGTGGCAGTGGTGGTCTCAGCCCTTGTCAGGGGTCGAAGTACCACCACTGACGGGGGTCAGGCCGAACGCCTCAACTCACCACTGCGCTGCGGGCCGCGGTAGCCGCGCCGGGACTGGCTGACCGAAGCCGCGCCGCCACCCCGATTGCTGGAACTGCGACCAGCGCTGTTTCGAGCGCCGCTGTTTCGAGCGGTGGCGTTGCGACTGCCGGAGCCCACTGGGCGCCGACTACGGGTCGATTGGCTTCTCGGTGCCTCGGCCGAGCTGGCGCTGGCCGCTGCGGACGGGGCTGATTCTGGGGCAACCCGCTCGGCGACTCCGCCGACCAGGTCACGCAATTGCTCATCACCGACGTGCACGTTCACCGGCTCGGTATGGATCTTGGCGTTGCGGGCCAAGGCGCGGAAGTCCTGGCGCTGTTCGGGCAGCACCAAGGTGACCACATCACCGGAATGGCCGGCGCGGGCGGTGCGTCCGGAGCGGTGCAGGTAGGCCTTGTGCTCGGCCGGCGGATCGACGTGCACCACCAGCTCGATCTCATCGACATGGATACCGCGAGCGGCGATGTCGGTGGCCACCATCACTCGCACCTCGCCACTGGCGAAGGCGCTCAGCCCGCGCTCGCGGGCACCCTGGGAAAGATTGCCGTGCATTTCGACTGCCGGGATTCCCGAGCCGGTGAGCTGGCGAGCCAGCTTGCGGGCCTGGTGCTTGGTGCGGGTGAACAGCAGCCGACGTCCGGTTCCTGAAGCCAGGCTGCGCACGATGTCGGCCTTCTGGGTGGCGTCGCGCACCAGGAAGACATGGTGGGTCATCGCCTCTACCGGAGACTGCTCAGAGTCGACGCTGTGCACCAGCGGCTGATGCAGGAACTGCTTGACCAGCCGGTCTACGCCACGGTCGAGAGTGGCAGAGAAGAGCATCCGCTGGCTGCTGGCCGGGGTGGCCGACATGATCCGGGTGACGCCGGGAAGGAAGCCCAGGTCAGCCATGTGGTCGGCCTCATCCAGCACGGTCACCTGAACCTGGTCCAAGCGGATGTGGCCTTGGCGCATCAGGTCTTCGAGGCGCCCGGGAGTGGCTACGACGATGTCGATGCCACGAGCCAGCTTCTGGGTCTGCTGATATTGGCTGACGCCACCGAAGATGGTCATCACGTTGAGACCGGCGGCGGCGGCCAGCGGCTTGATGGTTTCGGTGATCTGGGCGGCCAGCTCCCGGGTGGGGGCTAGCACCAGAGCGCGAGGACGCCCGGCCGGAATGCGTCGGGGGCCGGCTCCGCCGGACGCGGTCAGGCGGACCACCAGCGGTAGCGCGAAGGCGAGGGTCTTGCCCGAGCCGGTACGACCCCGGCCGAGCACGTCGCGTCCGGCCAGCGTGTCGGGCAGAGTGGCAGTCTGGATCGGGAAAGGTTCAGTGATACCGAGCTGATTCAGCACGGTGGTGAGCGAAGTGGGGACGCCGAGAGTCGCGAACGACACCGAGTCCACAGTGGTATTGGGCACGAAAGGCCGACTTTCACAGAGAACGGGGGCACCGCCAGCATTCAGCTCACCCGTCCGCAGCGAGGAGTCGCCGGCGATGTGGCCATGAAGTGCGATGCGCAAGGCCCACCTGATGGCGGACCGTCGATCCAGTGTCCCACAGTCGGCACAAATCGGGTTAACCGGGTGCTGGGGGCGCGGTCTGTTACAGTTTGTTCAGTGCGGGAACGTCTCGTAACTTGTTATTTTGCCTCGAGCTCGGCCCAGCCAAACTCGACATCGCCTTTTCCTTGCTGGTTCAGGGATCGGGTCCCTACTCCCTAATCACAACTTGACTCCACTCGGCAGTAGTCGCCGGAGTCGCGCAAGGCGAAACGAAACACCTTTTGGCCTCAGTTCTTGCCGCCTCGTCAGGGCCCATAGCCTGGCGTCGGTCAGCGGCTATAACTTCCGCCGTGACGATGCGTCACCGCGGTCTCGGCAACCCCCCGGCGATCTCCGGGTGCTGTGTTGTTGCCGACACTCTGCAGCCCGTGCCTGAGTCGGCTGTATCCCAGACCCCCGCTCCGGCGTCGCCGGAGCGGACAACAAAACGGCCGAACTCGCGGCCACGCAACAAGAAGGAATGACGACATGGCCACTGGCACTGTCAAATGGTTCAACTCTGACAAGGGCTTTGGTTTCATTGCCCCCGACGACGGCACCGCCGACGTCTTCGCGCACTTCAGCGCTATCACCGGCAATGGCCGTCGCGACCTCTACGAAGGCCAGCAGGTCGAGTTCGACACTGAGCGTGGCCAGAAGGGCATGCAGGCGACCAATATCCGCGCCCTCTGATCTCAGAGGTTCGGGCCCAATTGGGCCTATCGCGGTGAGGTGGTGCCGTCCCCTGGTTGATCCATGGGGACGGCACTTGCCTGCGCTGCGGCACTAACCAGCATTGCCCCTCGGCAGCCGGTCTTCAGGCAGAGGGGTTACCCTGAGTTAAAGACGTGAGTACCGGTAATCAAGTATTTCTGGCCGGGACCAGTCAACCGGACCGCCGGGAGCGGTCCCACGGGAGGTGCCATCAGGCAGTCGTCTCGCCAATGGTCGATTGCCCCCTTAGGTGGTCCTCCCCAACGGACGGACGCCACCATGGCGCGTTACGGATTCGTAAGTACCTACCCACCAACAAGGTGCGGATTAGCCACCTTCACTGCCGCCTTGGTTCACGCGATGGTTCGCACCGGAATCGACGAGGCAGTCGTGGTGCGCGTCGATGACCTGGTTCCGGCCGGACCGGCTGTGCCCAGTCACGGCGTAAGCCAGGCCGGCTATCTTCACCCCGACAACCCTCGCAGCCGGGTGGCGGCCGTTGAACGGCTCAACGAGTGCGATCTGGTCATCGTTCAGCATGAATTCGGCATCTACGGGGGCCGCGACGGCGAAGAAGTCATCGCCTTGCTGGCCGGCATCGCGCCCACCAAGATCGTGGTGCTGCATACGGTGCTCGCCGGGCCCTCGCCACATCAGCGCGAGGTGTTGCAGCAGGTGGTCGATTCCGCAGACCAAGTGGTGGTGATGACCCACAAGGCGCAAGCAATCATCTCCGAGCAGTACCTGGTGCCGGAATCGCGGCTGAGCCTGATCCCTCATGGCGTGGATCCCTGGCGGCCCGCCGCACCGATCATCCGGGCCTCGGCGCGTCCGGTCGTGCTCACCTGGGGGCTGATCGGCCCGGGCAAGGGAATCGAATGGGGCATCAGGGCGATGTCTTGTTTGGGCGACTTCGCGCCCCGGCCGATCTACCGAGTTCTTGGCCAGACCCACCCGAAGGTGCTCAGGGACGAGGGCGATCGCTATCGCCTCTCTCTGGAAGTCTTGGCCCGCCACCTTGGGGTCAGCGACGACGTTGAGATCGATGGCCGGTACCAAGAGGCTACGCAGTTGGCCAAGCAGGTTGCCGGGGCAGATCTGGTGTTGCTCCCTTACGACTCCAAGGATCAGGCGACCTCGGGGGTACTGGCCGAAGCAGTGGCTGCAGGCAAGGTTGTGATTGCCACGCGCTTCCCGCACGCCGTGGAGTTGCTGTCTGGCGGTGAGGGCATCCTGGTCGGGCACCAGCGTCCGTTGGAGATCGCCAACGCGATTCGGGAATCATTGGCCACCCCGCTATGGGCCGCAGCCGCTGCCACCAGATCCCGGGAGGCGGCCAGTGCGAACAGCTGGGCCAATACTGCCGACCGTTACCGGGCACTGACCAGTGCCGATGCTGTGCCGGCGTGAGTCAGCGGGTGGCCAGTGCGATTCAGTTGCCGGTTTTCGCACACCTGCGCTCGCTTACCGACGGGCTCGGGTTGTTCGAGCACGCCTTGTACTCCGACGCCCGGGTTGAACACGGCTATTGCACCGATGACGTGGCCAGGGCGCTGGTCGTGGTGCTGCGTGAGGATCAGGCCGACCCTGCCTTCGCGGGTCTGACCGAGATCTACCTGACGTTTTTGGAACGTGCGGTGGTGGCCAACGGTACGGTCCACAACCGGATGTCGGCAGCCGGGAGCTGGACCGACGAGCCGACCACCGACGACTGTTGGGGACGAGCCGTTGCGGCTCTGGGGACCGCTGCCCGCTGTGGCAGCACAAAGGTTGTTCGAGATCGAGCTGTGAAGGCATTCCTGCGGGCAGCCAAAAGCCGCACCAGGGAAGTGCGCTCGGCCTGCTTCGCCGCCATCGGCGCTGCAGAGCTGATCCGCACCCGCGCTGAGGGTCTCGGTGCAGCCCGGGCGTTGTTGGCGGACTGCCTGGCGCTCATTCCGCGCCGGGCCTATCCCGGTTGGGATTGGCCCGAGCCGAGACTTCGCTACGCCAACGCCGCTCTTTGTGACGCGCTGATAGTCGGTGGTACGGCGATGGGGCACCCACAGACCGTCCGACAGGGTGTTTCGCTGCTCACTGTCCTGTTGCGGCTGGAGACCGGGGAGTTCGGGCAGCTGTCGGTTTGCGGAACGAAAGGGCGTGGTCCCGGCGATTCGGGGCCGATGTGGGATCAGCAGCCGATCGAGGTGGCCGCGATCGCGGACGCCTGCGCCCATGCTTTCGCGGTCACCGGGGATGTTTCCTGGCGTCGCGCCGTCCAGCGGGCTTGGGGCTGGTTCAACGCAGAGAACGACTCCGGAGTTCAGATGTACGACCCGGCCACCGGTGCAGGCTATGACGGGCTGGAGATCGATGGCCGCAACGAGAACTGCGGTGCGGAATCCACATTGGCCGCCCTCACCACCCTGCAGCGAGCACTCGACGTCTCCGGGGTGCGGTAGTGAGCACCCCAGCCGCTGACGCCGGTGTGCAGCTGGTTCCCGACCCCCGACGAGTGGTCGCACAGCTATTCCTGCCCGGGGACAATACGCCAGGTTCCAGCTCGCGCACCCAGGGCGTACTAGAGCGGGCCCTGGCCATGCCGGCCGACGATGTGGCTGCCGCAGCTGCAGAGGTGCTGCGTCGCTTCCTGCCTCGACATCCCGATCTGCCCGAGTTGCTGCGCAAGAACGCCGAGACGGTTCGGGCGGTCCTGGCGGCAAAGCTCAGCGCCGATCAGGAGATCTTCATCGGTTCAATCTTCACCGCGGAGTTCGCCGTTGAGGGCGCCGCATTGTGCAATCCGAGCGTGGTTGCCCACCCCGACCAAGACGGCCTCGAACCGGGGCAGTTGCGGGTGGTGGTGTCCTTGCGCTCGATCGGCGAAGGTCACCTTTCTTCGATCCAGTTCTGCGAAGCGATCATCGGACCCGGGCAGTGCTGGGAGTTTCAGCCCCGCGAGCTGCCGCTGGCGCTGCCGCAGCTGGCTGAGGGTCTGTGGCGCCGTGAGCATCTTGTGCGGGCCTTGGAGCGCGCCGGCGGCACCGGCGAGCTTGCTCGCAGCGTCGCCCAGGAACTTCCCGAGATATTCGGCAGCCAGGCCATCGAATTGGCCGTCCAGGAGTTGCCGGCGGCGTTCATGAATCAACCGGCCGCGCGCGGCCAGCTGGAGGCCATTCGGGTGATCGCCGGATCGTCCTACCGGGCCGTCTTCGACGCCGGTTCCCGACTGAGTCAGCGTGTCCTGCTGCCGGCCGCTGACGAGGAGAGTCGAGGCGTCGAGGATGCCAGGTTCGTAGGGTTCACCGACGCCACTGGGCACTTCGACTATCGGGCGACCTACACCGCCTACGACGGCCGGGAGATCGCCACCCGACTAATGGTCACCAACGACTTCCGCACCTTTACGGTGCAGCGAATGACCGGCACGCCGGCCGAAACCAAAGGGATGGCGCTGTTCCCACGCCCGGTCGGCGGCCGGCTGCTGGCTCTCGGGCGAGGTGACGGTGAAGCGGTCTCGTTGAGCAGCTCAGTGGACGGCCTGGATTGGGGTCCGGAAGAACCGCTGCATGGGCCCGGACGGCTATGGGATGTCGTCCAAGGCGGCAACTGCGGTTCTCCCATGGAGACCGACAAGGGCTGGTTGGTGCTCACCCACGGGGTGGGGCCGCTGCGCGCCTACAGCATCGGCGCAGTCCTGCTCGACTTGGACGATCCGAGAAAGGTCCTCGCGATTCTGCCGAGCCCGTTGCTCGAACCGGGGGAGGACGATTGGGAGGGCTACGTGCCCAATGTGGTCTACACCTGTGGCGCGATCATCCACGATGAGCGGCTGTGGGTTCCCTACGGGATAGCCGACACCCGCATTCGGGTGGCTTCGATCCCACTCGCTGAGCTGATCGCACTGATGGCGCCGGCCTGAGACTCGGCCGCGCCTCAGCGGGCGAGCGGCAGCAGTTCCTGGTAGGGCCGCACGGCGCATCCTCGCTCAGGCACTAGTCGATCCGGGATGAGCTGGAACGCCGGGTTCCCATCGTGGTGGCCTCGATGCGATTGCGAGCTTTCGCCGGCCCGTCCGCCGGGGTCAGGCCGATTCGACTGCGGTGCGCACGCCGAAGGCGGACAGCAGATCGGCCGCCGCTGCGAAGCCGTCCGGGTCGATGGTGAAGTTGGCCCAGCGGCCGCGCATCTGTTTGCGGATCAGGCCGGCTTCGGTCAGCTTCTTCAGGTGGTGGGACAGCGTCGGCTGGCTGATCCCGACCAGTTCGGGCAGGTGGCAGGCGCACACCGTTGAACAGCAAGCCGCAGCCAAGTGGCTCAGCAACTGCACGCGTACCGGGTCGGCAAGGGCCTTGAAGACCACGGCGTGGCGTTCGGCCGATTCCCGGTCGAGCATCCCTGCGCCGGCTGGGGCACAGCAGGGGTCAGGGTTGGTGGTGATCAGGTCCAGCTGCTGCATTCGGCAAGTCTAGTCATCGGATTGACGCACGTCGATATGTTGCTAGGGTTGCCACATCGAAGAACGTCAATAGGAGACCGTGATGGGTGAAGTTCGCGTGTTCGAACCGGCGCTGTGCTGCAACACCGGGGTTTGTGGTCCCGAGGTCGACCAGGCGCTGGTCAACTTCACCGCCGATCTGCATCACGTCCGTGACGCCGGGGGTGATGTGGCGCGGTTCAACCTGGCCTCCGATCCTGCCGCTTTCGCGGCCAACCCGATAGTCGTCAACTTCCTGCAGGCTGCCGGCTCGGACGGGTTGCCGGTGGTCTTGGTCGATGGCGTCACGGTGCTGACCGGTCGATACCCGACCAGGGCGGAACTGCTGCGGTTTGCCGGGCTCGGCGAGCGCCAACCCGTGGTGGTGCTCGCGCAGGCAACCGGTTGCTGCGGCGGCTCGGCCAACAAATCCTGCTGCTGAGCCGGTAGACAGATGCGCTATTTGGCCAGCCCTACCCGCTTCTATTTCTTCACCGGCAAAGGGGGAGTGGGCAAGACTTCGATCGCCTGTGCTACGGCGATTCGGTTGGCCGGCCTTGGCAAGCGCGTGTTGCTGGTCAGCACAGACCCGGCCTCCAATGTGGGTCAGGTGTTTGGTCTGCAGATCGGCGCCACCATCACTGCGGTGCCGAGCGTGCCGGGACTGGATGCCCTCGAGATCGATCCCGAAGAGGTCGCTGGGGCCTACCGTGAGCGCACCCTGGCGCCGGTGCGCGGGCTACTGCCGCTGAAAGAGATCGAGGCGATCACCGAACAGCTTTCGGGATCGTGCACCACCGAGATCGCCTCGTTCAACGAGTTCACCAGACTGCTGGGTGCCGACGAGGCGACCGCGGCCTACGACCACATCATTTTCGACACGGCGCCCACTGGGCACACCCTGCGGCTGCTGCAGCTTCCCGGAGAGTGGACGAGCTTCCTCGATGATGGCCTCGGTGATGCGTCCTGCCTTGGTCCGATGTCGGGACTCGATCAGCAGCGCCACACCTACTCCGATGCGGTCGCCGCGCTACAAGATCCCCAACTCAGTACCCTCGTCCTGATTGCCAGACCCCATCGCGCCAGCATTGGCGAGGCAGCTCGAACCCAGCACGAGCTCGACCAGATCGGCATTCACGCCAGGCATCTGGTCATCAACGGGGTGCTGGGAACGGTCGCGGACGGCGACGATTTAGCGCTGGCCATCCACGCCAGGCAGAGTTCGGCGATCGCGGACGGGCTTGCCGCGCTCGCCGTTGACACCGTGGTTGAACAACTTGCTCTGCGCGCGTTCAACATGGTCGGCGCCCAGGCCCTCGGCTCGCTGCTGGAGGAGGCGTCGTCGGTGTCGACTGAGCTGGGTGATCCGAGTGAACCCTTCCCTGCGCCCGGACTGGATGCACTGATCGACCAGCTCGACCGCCAGGGTTGCGGGCTGGTGATGACCATGGGCAAGGGTGGAGTGGGCAAGACGACAATCGCGGCAGCGATCGCGGTCGCCCTGGCCGAGCGTGGCCACCAGGTGCACCTGACCACGACAGATCCCGCTTCGCACCTGAAGATCACTCTCGCCGGTGACATCGCGGGGTTGACGGTAAGCAGCATCGATCCGGATGCGGCCACGCAGTCCTATCGCGACAAGGTGATGACCACGAGAGGTGGAGGTTTGGATGCTGCCGGACGGGCAGCCTTGGCCGAGGACCTGCGCAGTCCCTGCACAGCAGAGATAGCCGTCTTCCAGGCCTTCTCGCGTGCGGTCAGCCAGGCGAAGCACCAGTTTGTGATCATGGATACCGCACCGACCGGACATACCCTCCTGCTATTGGACGCCACCGGCTCCTATCACCGCGATGTGGTCCGGCACCTGGGTGCCGAAGCTCACCTGACCACGCCGATGATGCGACTGCAGGACCCCAACTATACGAAGGTCATCATCGTCACCCTCGCCGAGACAACTCCGGTACTGGAGGCCGAGTCCCTTGTCGCTGATCTGCGGCGAGCGGGAATCGACCCTTGGGCTTGGGTGGTCAACAATGCGTTGAGTTCCACTGGCACGACCAATCCGCTGCTACAGGCTCGAGCTGCTTTGGAAGCGCCCTTACTTGCCCGGGTTGCCGCGCAGGCACCTGCTCTGGCCATCGTGCCTACTCAGCTTGTCGAGCCGGCCGGACGGGCCGAGTTGCTCAACCTCAGCGCTCCGTTCGCGCTCTCGGCGCCGTAGCCAACAGCACCTTCACCCGCCCAACCCCGCCGGCTTCGCCCTCGAACTGCGACTTGGCTCCAACATTTCGGTAGCTGGGTCGCAGTTCGAGGGCGAAGTGGTGGGGTTGGCCTTCCTGAAGCTGCTTGGAGGCTGCGGAGCTTGCCCAACAGCGTTGGGAGCGGCTACCGGTTCAGCCCGTAGGCCAATTCAGGATGTTGGGCCTGGATCTGCATCAGCCGGTTGTACTTGGCGACGCGCTCACCGCGGGCCGGGGCGCCAGTCTTGATCTGACCGCAGCCGGTGGCCACCGCCAAATCGGCGATGAACGTGTCGGGGGTCTCGCCGGAGCGGTGGGAGACCATCTGGCCGTAGCCGGCCTGATGGCAGATCCGCATCGCTTCGAGAGTCTCGGTGATCGTCCCGATCTGGTTGACCTTGATCAGGGCCGCATTGGCGATGCCGGCCTGGATCGCTGCGGTGATGATGGCCGGGTTGGTGCAGAAGTTGTCATCGCCGACCAGCTGAATGCGCTCACCCAGGACCTCGGTGAGTTTCTTCCAGCCCTCGGTGTCGGCTTCGCCCAGCCCGTCCTCGATGCTCCAGATCGGGAATCGATCGACCATCGCGGCATAGCGGGCGATCATATCGGCGCTGGACAGGCTTACCCCGTTGACCAGGTAGCTGCCATCGGCCTGGTTGAACTCTGAGGCGGCCGGGTCGAGGGCGATCGCGACTCCGGCTTTGCCGGTGGGGTAGCCGGCATCGTTGATGGCGGACACGATCAACGCCAGCACCTCTTCGGGCTCAGCCAGGTTTGGCGCGAATCCGCCTTCATCACCCAGTCCGGTGGCATGCCCGCCGGCCACCAACCGCTTGCGCAATGCCTGGTAGACCTCGGCTCCGGCGCGGACCGCCTCGGCCATCGATGGTGCCCCGATGGGGCAGACCATGAACTCCTGGAAGTCGAGCGGATTCGGCGCATGCGCACCGCCGTTGAGCACGTTGAAGCATGGCACCGGCAGTCGTGCCGGCTGTCCAAAGCTGGGAAGCCACTGGTGCAGCGGCTTGCCGGCCGAGGCGGCTAGCGCGCGTGCCAGCGCCATCGAGGTGCCGATGATCGCGTTCGCGCCAAGGCGGGCTTTGTTGGGGGTTCCGTCCAGGTCACGCATCGCCTGGTCGACCTCGTCGAGATCTGGCCAAACACGGCCGCAAAGTGCGGCGTTGATCTCGGTATTCACGTTCGCCACGGCCTTGGTGACTCCGGCCCCACCGAAGCGTGCCGGATCACCGTCGCGCAACTCAACTGCCTCCCGGGTTCCGGTGGAGGCACCCGACGGTACCCCGGCCTCGGCGACAGTGGCGTCACTGAGTGAAACTGTCACGTTCACGGTGGGACGTCCACGCGAATCCAATACCTCAATGGCTTGCACGTGGCTGATTTCAAAAGCCATCTTTGGCCCCTTTCAGTCTCCCGGATCCGCCCTGGAGTCCGGCATCGGTGACAGCGGGGCCGGGGCTTTGGCGGGTCGAATGGGCGCGAACCCCACCTTCGCCGCAGCCGAGCTGAGCACGAGGTAGGGACTGTTGGCCGCGAGTGCGACGGTTGTGAAAACAGGCGAGCCCCACCGCCCGATTTGACTCTACCGTGCGGTTCGTCGGCTGGTGCCGGCTGGGAAAACGTGACGAAACACTGGGTGGGCTTGGCGGAATTTCAGGGTGAACACAGACGGCACCGGAGCGTTGTTGGTGTTGGCGACCCCAGCAAGATTCGAACTTGCGACACAAAGTTTAGGAAGGCTCTCTCAACGGGGCTCTGGTTAGGAGATATAGCACGCCGGACAGGGGTCGTGCGATAGCCGTGCGATAGTGAATTTCGAAAAGTTGAGCGCCCTTTGCGGGTGGCGAAGTCGCCTATGGGCCGACCTCATCGGCCCGGCCGACCAGGGACTCTATTGCCTCGGGGTCACTCGTAGTGGGTCCACATGCGCAGGATGTGCACGACGTGTTCCTCTGCGAGCACCTCATAGACGAGGCGGTGCTGAATGTTGATCCGCCGGGAGTAGCACCCGGCCAGGTCGCCGACCAGCTTCTCGTAGCGAGGTGGCGTCGCGAAGGGGTCTTTGGCGATGATGCCCAGGAGTTCCTGGGCTTTGGGTTTCAGCCCGGACGACGCGAGTTTCTGCGCGTCCTTCTGGGCCGCCTTCGAGTAGACCAGCCGCCAGGCGGTCACCAGTCGAGTTCCTCTGAGCCCTCATCGATCCCCTCGGCGCGTGCCTGCCGGATCGATTCGGTGAAGCCCGGAACGTTCGCCAGGAACAGCGTCTCCTGAATGGCGCGCCAGTCATCCTCGCCAACCAGTACCGCGTTACCTCGCTGACCGGTGATGGTCAGCGGCTCGGATTCCTCGTTGACCTGATCGATCAGGCGATACAGCTTTGCGCGCGCAGTGGTCGCACTCACAGCAGTCATCTTGCAGCACCTCCATGACTAGCGTACGCGATCACGTACGAAAACCCAAGGCGTACGGATAGCTGGTGGAGATCCTGTTTCCTGTGGCCGGCCTCATCTACGACGCCGCGGACGGCGACCGCTCGGCCAACTCCGGGAACTTGGCCTCCCAGATCGCCCGGCAGCGAGCGGGGAGGCTTAGCTCCGCCCACAGCTCGACCAAGATTTCGCGGTTGAGGATGACCGCCTGCTCGAACCCGCGGCCGCGCTGAACGGTGACGCTCATGGTGATCAAGCCTCCCTCCCGCTGCGCGTCTGTTGCCGTCGAAGCTGGCGTTCGCTGCTGCCAGGGCACGGGAAGCCGTGAACGGCTGACCCTATTGACCAACGATGTCACGATGCCCACCACGTCGCGTTCGGGACGGGTGTGAAGAGCTGTTCCCGTGCCGGTGCCGGGATGCGGATCAGCCGGGCGCCGCTGTGGACGGCAGGCAGGGCGCTGGAGCGGATGCGGCGGCGCAGGGTCATCACGCTCACGTGATAGCGCTCGGCCGCCTCCTGCAGCGTGAGGTACTCGATGGGCTGGGCTGCGACATGGCGGACGCTCATGGCAGTTCTCCTCGGTCGGGTCGACGGTCGTGTCTCGGGAGCGGTTCGGGCGGCCGGCACCCGGGCGCCCTGCGCAGCCACCTGCCGGATCAGCCGAGGGGAGCTCCCAGTCATCATCGAAAGCGGCGACAGCCGTCTCGAAGCAACCACGGTGGAGACTTCTGTTTCCTTCATCATCGACGGACTGAGAGTCGGAACCGACTAACCACCTCGCGGCTACTAGTTTCATTGACCTTGGGTCGGGTCTTGGCCGAGGCTCGGTTTAGGTGTCCGGGGTGGTCGCTCTTG